>Ga0209461_10000001_pt1 | contig 644683 bp, 557 predicted proteins | sample AgamicAsMarz_FD_187162 | JGI IMG/M metagenome (GOLD analysis project Ga0209461, IMG submission 187162) | Agave microbial communities from Guanajuato, Mexico - As.Ma.rz (SPAdes) (version 2) | ecosystem: Host-associated > Plants > Phyllosphere > Phylloplane/Leaf | place: Guanajuato, Mexico... | reverse complement strand
CGGCCACCTGACTCACGGCTCCCCGGTTAACTTCTCCGGCAAACTGTACAACATCATCCCTTACGGTATTGATGAGTCCGGTAAAATTGACTACGAAGACATGGCGAAGCAGGCCAAAGAGCACAAGCCGAAAATGATCATCGGCGGCTTCTCCGCATACTCCGGTGTGGTTGACTGGGCAAAAATGCGCGAAATCGCTGACAGCATCGGTGCTTACCTGTTCGTTGATATGGCGCACGTTGCGGGCCTGATTGCCGCGGGCGTTTACCCGAACCCGGTTCCACACGCTCACGTTGTGACCACCACCACCCACAAAACCCTGGCGGGTCCACGCGGTGGCCTGATCCTGGCGAAGGGCGGTGACGAAGATCTGTATAAGAAACTGAACTCTGCCGTGTTCCCAAGCGCGCAGGGCGGCCCGCTAATGCACGTTATCGCCGCTAAAGCGGTAGCGCTGAAAGAAGCGATGGAGCCAGAGTTCAAAGTTTACCAGCAGCAGGTTGCTAAGAACGCTAAAGCGATGGTGGAAGTGTTCCTGAGCCGCGGCTACAAAGTGGTGTCTGGCGGTACTGAAAACCACCTGTTCCTGCTGGATCTGGTTGATAAGAACCTGACCGGTAAAGAAGCTGACGCTGCCCTGGGTCGCGCCAACATCACCGTGAACAAAAACAGCGTGCCTAACGATCCGAAGAGCCCGTTCGTGACCTCCGGTATCCGTATCGGTTCTCCGGCCGTGACTCGCCGCGGCTTCAAAGAAGCGGAAGTGAAAGAGCTGGCGGGCTGGATGTGTGACGTTCTGGACAACATCAATGACGAAGCGGTTATCGAGCGCGTTAAAGGTAAAGTTCTGGATATCTGCGCACGCTTCCCGGTTTATGCATAATCCTTCTGCCCTGCAGAAATAAAAAAGGCCGCGCTTGCGGCCTTTTTTTATGCGTTACCGTCGGTCAAGGGAGATGGCTCCCGGCCCGGTAATCGCCAGCAAAATAAACGCGCCGGCGATACTGACGTTCTTGTAGAAGTTAATCATATTAGGCACAACCGCATCCCCGGTCATATCCCAGTAATGGTGGCCAATAACCGCCGTTCCCAGCGTATAAAAGACAAAGAGCACCGCGATGGGGCGGGTGAAAAAGCCCAGCACTATCAGGATTGCGGCGGGGATCTCCATCACGACCGCAATGATGGCTGCCAGCATCGGCGCAGGCGCCCCCAGCGACGTCATGTACTGTACGGTGCCGCTAAATCCCGTCAGTTTTGGATAACCAAAAATAATAAACAGAACAACGATGGCGATACGGGCAATCAAAAGCAGGAAAGAACGTGAGGAGCCGAAATCAAAATAACGTAAGCTGTTCATGGCAAACGACCTCATCAGGCGATGTCCTTTAAACGTAATACAATTTTGCCGCTCTCGCCATACGCCGATCGCCTGTCCATCATGTTAATTTATCGTTAATTTATAGCGCGCTAACGGCTTGCTAAAGTCAGGGATTAACGCCAGACTATCGCCTCCATTTCGGGAGGGATTCATGGTCTTGCATTCCACGCGCTGGCTGGCGCTCAGCTATTTCACCTATTTCTTTAGCTACGGTATTTTTCTGCCCTTCTGGAGCGTCTGGCTCAAAGGGATTGGCCTTACGCCAGAAACCATCGGCGTCCTGCTGGGCGCAGGTCTGGTGGCGCGTTTCCTGGGCAGCCTGCTGATTGCGCCGCGGGTCAGCGATCCCTCCTTACTGATTAAGGCCGTGCGTATTCTGGCGCTGCTCACGCTGGTCTTTGTCGCCTGCTTCTGGGTAAGCCAGCAGTTTGCCTGGCTGATGGTAGTGATGGTTGGCTTCAACCTGTTCTTCTCGCCGCTGGTGCCGCTGACGGATGCCCTCGCGAATACCTGGCAAAAGCAGATCACGATGGACTACGGCCGCGTGCGCCTGTGGGGATCGATTGCCTTTGTGATCGGCTCCGCGCTGGTCGGTAAGCTGGTCAGCCTCTACGACTATCATGCGATCCTTGCACTCCTGAGCCTCGGTATTGCCTCCATGCTGCTGGGCATGTTGCTGCGCCCGTCGGTGATGCCGAAAGGGGAGAGCCGCCAGCAGGAGAGCGCGGGCTGGCCTGCCTGGCGAAGCCTGGTTGCCCAGAGCTGGCGCTTCCTGGCCTGCGTTTGTCTGCTTCAGGGGGCGCATGCTGCCTACTACGGCTTCAGCGCTATTTACTGGCAGGGGGCGGGATATTCTGCCTCCGCGGTGGGCTACATGTGGTCGCTTGGAGTGGTTGCGGAAGTCATCATCTTCGCGCTGAGTAAAAAGCTCTTCCGCCGCTTTGGTGCGCGCGACCTGCTGCTGCTTTCCGCCGTCTGCGGCGTAGTGCGCTGGGGGATTATGGGCTGGACCACCGAGCTGCCCTGGCTGATTGTGGCGCAGATCCTGCACTGCGGCACCTTCACCGTCTGCCACCTGGCGGCGATGCGCTATATCTCTGCGCGCGAGGGCGGGGACGTTATACGCCTGCAGGCGGTCTATTCTGCGGTAGCGATGGGCGGCAGTATCGCGATCATGACGGTCTTTGCGGGCTTCCTGTACCAGCACCTGGGCCACGGCGTGTTCTGGGTAATGGCCCTGGTCGCGCTGCCGGCGACGATCGTTCGCCCTAAAGTGGCTGCGCGAGCCTAGCTACGATTCCAGCATGACGCGGATATGTTCCTGCTGCTGCGCGTTCAGCGCTTCTACGGCGTGGATCAGCGGCGGCGAGAACAGCGGCAGGACGGTTGGGTAGGGGGTGATCACCAGCGACGCTTCGCGCGGTGCCCCTTCTTTCTGAAACGCCTGCAGCGTGAGGTGGCGAATGTTAAGCGGCAGCAGCGTCAGTTCGCGCAGCTGCTGTTCAATCAACGCTTCACAATCCTTATCTTCCCCCGTCAGTAGCACCACCTGCTTCTCGTGCAGGTCGGTTTCCTGCATCAGCCAGGCACCAAAAATTACCGCCACCAGGGCCATCTCTTCCCCGGAGAACCGCAGCCCGAATTCCGCCTCCAGCTCAAAAAGCGCGTCTTTGGTGGTGCGCAGCAGCCGCGGATAAAGCCGGTGGATCTCCTCCGGCAGGCTGTTATCAATGCCGATTTCAAACAGCGAACGGTCCAGCGCCTGAGCGAGGTGGATATAAAGCTGATCGGTCAGCCCCTGTTCGTCGCTAAAGTTCATTCCCGTTTGCGCCCGGAAGCGGGCGACCATGCGCACAATTGCCCGACGCAGACGCTGATCCTGCTGATGTTTATCCAGCGCCGGATCGGGCGTGCGCAGTATCATAAAAAGCAGCGCCAGAAACAGCTGCTCATCGCTGTGCGTACCCTGCGGAACGCGTCGTCTCCAGTGACGGACGATCTCCTGGGCCGTAAAATATTCCCCCCTCGACTGCGTCCAGCTGCGCTGAACCGGGGAAAAGTGCGGCGTATTGCCCTGATGATGCTGTATCAGACAGTACTGCAAATAGATCTGTAAAAACTGGACGTCGCGGCATTCGAACTGGCGCTGAAGCTTGCGCGAGCAGAAGCTGATGAGCGCCCGAAGGTTCGCATCGTCATACAGCGGGCGGGCAATGCCGTGCTGTTTAAGTGCGGTTTTTAACGCCGGGGTAAACTGGAGCGAAACAAACTGCGGGCAAAGCCGGAGCGACCTGCGCAGCCAGTGCAGCAGGCATAAGCGTTGATTAAGGGCAGAGCCTTCAATTCGGTAGCCGCCGTCAGGGTGCGTCACGATATCAAGCCGGTGATAGCGCTGGATTTCATCGCGCGTCTCGGCTATATCTTGCCGTGCAATGACGTCGTCCACGCCGTTGGCAGCGATAATGCTCTGTGCGTTGACGACAGCATCGGGCAGGTAAAGCATCAAAAGCACCTGGCAGCGGCGCTGCGAACTGGAAAGCACAGATGGAATTTCAAGCGTCGTCATCATCTGTCGGGTATCCAGTATGAATGTTTGATAAGAATAGCTAAAGGATGGACGCTGAAAAGCGCACCGGCAGGCCTTTCACTCAGGATTGCGGGCGAACATCACAGAATTTTTGACGTGAGGAATTGATGCATATAGTTAAACAAAGCGCGATGGCGTTATTTTTGGCGGTTTTGACTTTCTCCGCCAGCGCGCATCCTCACAGCTTCATCAGCCTGAAAACCGAGCTGGTGACGGACGGCACGCAGCTTAGCGGCCTGAAAATGCGCTGGACGATGGATGAAATCACCTCGGCAGACCTGCTGTATGATGCGGGAAACGCGAAGCCCGGCGACGAGATCTGGAAGAAGCTGGCGGCAGAGGTGATGGCCAACGTGCTGGGTCAGCACTACTTCACCGAGTTCTGGCATAACGGGCAAAAGGTGAAGTTTCTCAATCGTCCGACCGAGTACGGTATGTCGCGCGACGGACATCAGGCGGTGCTGACGTTTATTCTCCCGCTGGCGCACCCTCAGCCGCTGGCAGGACAGACGTACACCTTTTCCACCTTCGACCCCACCTACTATGTTGATATGAGCTATGCCGAGGACGGCGACGTGCAGCTGCCTGCATCGTTGCAAAAAAGCTGCTCACTTGCCGTTCACACGCCGAAGCCAAGCGACGAAACGCTTAACTTTGCGATCTCACTCGATAAGGAAGATGCGCCGCCGGAGGACATGGAGTTGGGTAAACAGTTTGCGCAGGAGGTAACGTTGAAATGTCAGTGATCGCCTCTTCGCACCAAAAGCCGCGCCGCTGGCTGCACCTCTGGCCGCTGGCGCTCTTTTTGCTGTTCGCCGTTTGCGGCGGGCTTTGGCTGTGGCTGGCCTGGCCGCAGGTCATGATGAAAAGCATCATCTGGCAGCGTGAGGTCAATCAGCAGATGAGCGGACTGCTGAAGGCGGTGGCGGAGAATCCGGCCAAAGCGGGCGGTTCCCTGCTGGCGTTCAGCTTTATCTATGGCGTGCTGCACGCGCTGGGGCCGGGGCACGGCAAAATTGTCATCACCACCTGGCTTGCGACCCATCCGTCGAAGTTGAGATCGAGCATTGGCCTGACGCTGGCCTCCTCGCTGCTGCAGGGCGGCGTGGCGATTGCGCTCGTCGTGATAGTCCTTTCACTCTTACAGCTGCCTGCCCGTCAGCTACACATGAGCAGCTTCTGGCTGGAAAAAGGGAGCTATGCGCTGGTGGGCGTGCTGGGGCTAATCCTCTGCTGGCGGGCGCTCAAAAAGCTGCGCGTGCTGCTGCAAAAGCCGAAATTTAAGACCTTTACGCCGCACCACGTTCATGATGAAAATTGCGGATGCGGGCATCAGCATCTGCCCACGCAGGAACAATTACAGAACGGCGACGACTGGCGCGCGCGTCTGATGATTGTGCTTTCGATGGGCATGCGTCCGTGCTCGGGGGCGATCATGGTGCTGCTGTTCAGTAAGGTAATCGGCGTGTTCGGCTGGGGAATGCTCTCTGCAATGGCGATGGCAGCGGGAACGTCTCTCACCATTTCGTCTTTAGCTTTGCTGGTTCACAGCTTCCGTCAGCTGGCGGTAAAACTCAGCGGCAATAAAACGCCGGTGCTGTGGCGACAGGTAGGGTGGACTACGCTCGCGCTGGCGGGCGGAGTGATTTTGCTGGTGGCGGCGGTGACGATGTGGATGAGCGCGGTGCCGGTGGGAAGGGGATTAAGGCCGTTTTAGCCGTATCTGAGGAATTTTGTAGGCCCGGTAAGCGTAGCGCCACCGGGCATAACACGCTGGATTAGCGTTTCAGCGCATCGCTCAGCTCTTCACGCATGTTTGCCAGCATGGCTTTAACAACGCGTGGGTTGCCTGCAACGATGTTGCCGGTGGTCATGTAGTTGTGGCCGCCGGTGAAGTCGCAAACAATTGCGCCTGCTTCACGTGCGATCAGCTCGCCTGCAGCAAAGTCCCACGGCTTCAGCGACAGCTCGAAGTAACCGTCAACGCGGCCGGTCGCAACATAGGCCAGATCCAGCGCAGCAGAACCGGTGCGACGGAAATCTGCGCATTCGGTAAACAGTTTGCCCAGGATATTCATGTAGGTAGTCGCGTGCTGTTTCGCCTTGAACGGGAAGCCGGTCGCCAGAATGGTGCCGTCCAGATCGCGTGCATTGCTGCAGCGCAGACGATAGCCGTTCAGCTGTGCGCCCTGACCGCGGGTAGCGGTGAACAGTTCGTTACGCATTGGGTCGTAGACAACGGCGACTTCAGTACGGCCTTTAATGCGTACTGCGATAGACACAGAGAAGTGTGGCAGGCGTTTGATGAAGTTGGTGGTGCCATCCAGTGGATCGATAACCCATTGAACATCCTGATCGGTACCTTCATGTTCACCGCTTTCTTCGGTGATGATGGTGTGCTGCGGGTAAGATTTGCGGATTGTTTCGATAATAATCGCTTCTGCGGCTTTATCGACGTTAGTCACGAAATCATTGCTGCCTTTCTGGCTGGTTTCTACGGAGTCTGGGGTTTCGTAGTGTTTGGCAATTACATTACCCGCCTTGCGCGCTGCGCGCACGGCGATGGTCAGCATCGGATGCATCGGTCTCTCTCACTGGATGTTAAAGAACAGGAAAATCGGCGCAGAGTATAGCAGCGGGATCGGATTATGTCTCCCGTTTATGATAATATGCCGGAATATTCTTCAGACACTGAATTCAGATACCTAAAAATTATGCTGCAAAACATTCGAATCGTGCTGGTCGAAACATCGCACACCGGCAACATGGGCTCCGTGGCCCGCGCTATGAAAACCATGGGCTTAACAAACCTCTGGTTGGTTAATCCACTCGTGAAGCCTGATTCCCAGGCCATCGCCCTGGCGGCCGGTGCCAGCGACGTGATTGGCAATGCCCAAATCGTCGATACCCTGGACGAAGCCCTGGCGGGCTGTAGCCTGGTGGTTGGCACCAGCGCACGCTCCCGCACGCTGCCGTGGCCAATGCTGGACCCGCGCGAATGCGGTCTGAAAAGCGTCTCCGAAGCGGAGCAGGCGCCGGTTGCGCTGGTGTTTGGCCGCGAGCGCGTTGGCCTGACCAACGACGAACTGCAGAAGTGCCACTATCACGTCGCCATCGCGGCGAACCCGGAATACAGCTCGCTGAACCTGGCGATGGCGGTGCAGGTTATTGCTTACGAAGTGCGTATGGCATGGCTGGCAACGCAGGAGAAAGAGCGTACCGAGCCTCAGGAAGAGAGCGCCTACCCGCTGGTAGACGACCTTGAGCGCTTTTACGGGCACCTGGAGCAGACGCTGCTCTCTACCGGCTTCATCCGCGAAGGCCATCCGGGCCAGGTGATGAACAAGCTGCGCCGTATGTTCACCCGCGCCCGCCCGGAAAGCCAGGAGCTCAACATCCTGCGCGGAATTCTGGCGTCGATTGAGCAGAAGAATAAGGAATAGGGTCGTCTGTTCGCCGGGTGGCGCTTCGCTTACCCGGCCTACAAAACCGTAGGTCGGGTAAGCGCAGCGCCACCCGACAAAAAAACGGCACAGAAGGTTAAATACCTGACTAAAACAGTCAAGTAAATAGTTGACCAATTTAGTCAGGAATGTCAGACTTGGCCCTGCTATGCAATACCCCCATTTTACAATAAAAACCCCGGGCAGGGGCGAGTTTGAGGTTAAGTAAGACATGAGACTGACATCTAAAGGGCGTTATGCCGTGACCGCGATGCTGGACGTTGCGCTCAACTCCGAAGCGGGCCCGGTTCCGTTGGCTGATATTTCTGAACGACAGGGGATCTCCCTCTCTTATCTGGAACAGCTGTTCTCCAGACTGCGTAAAAATGGACTGGTTTCCAGCGTTCGTGGCCCAGGCGGCGGCTATCTGCTGGGTAAAGACGCGGGCAGTATTGCGGTTGGCGAAGTGATCAGCGCCGTTGACGAATCCGTCGACGCGACCCGTTGCCAGGGTAAAGGCGGCTGCCAGGGGGGCGATAAGTGCCTGACCCACGCGCTGTGGCGCGATCTGAGCGACCGTCTGACCGGCTTCCTGAACAACATCACCCTGGGTGAACTGGTGAATAACCAGGAAGTTCTGGACGTGTCGGGTCGTCAGCAAAGCCATGAATCACAACGCAGCACCCGCGCGCAAGACGCAATCGACGTTAAACTGCGCGCGTAATAAAAAGATAAGTATTTCAGAATCAGGCCGGGGCGTTAGCTCGCCCCGTGTACTCGGTCGTACATCCAGCCGGTTGCCTGATTCCTTGCATTGAAGCGATGTACGGAGTTTATAGAGCAATGAAATTACCGATTTATCTCGACTACTCCGCAACCACGCCGGTGGACCCGCGTGTTGCCGAGAAGATGATGCAGTGTCTGACCCTGGACGGAAACTTTGGTAACCCAGCTTCCCGTTCTCACCGTTTTGGCTGGCATGCTGAAGAGGCGGTTGATATCGCCCGTAATCAGATTGCTGACCTGGTCGGTGCCGATCCGCGTGAAATTGTTTTCACCTCCGGCGCGACCGAATCCGACAACCTGGCGATCAAAGGTGCTGCCAACTTTTATCAGAAAAAAGGCAAGCACATTATCACCAGCAAAACCGAACACAAAGCCGTGCTGGACACCTGCCGTCAGCTGGAGCGTGAAGGGTTTGAAGTGACCTATCTCGCACCGCAGAGCAACGGGATCATCGACCTCAAAGAGCTCGAAGCGGCCATGCGTGATGACACCATTCTGGTCTCCATCATGCATGTGAACAACGAAATCGGCGTCGTGCAGGATATCGCGACCATCGGCGAAATGTGCCGCGCGCGCGGCATCATCTACCATGTCGATGCGACCCAGAGCGTGGGCAAACTGCCTATCGACCTGAGCCAGCTGAAAGTGGACCTGATGTCCTTCTCCGGCCACAAAATCTATGGCCCGAAAGGTATCGGCGCGCTGTACGTTCGTCGTAAGCCACGTATCCGCATCGAAGCACAGATGCACGGCGGCGGTCACGAGCGCGGCATGCGTTCCGGTACGCTGCCTGTTCACCAGATCGTGGGCATGGGCGAAGCATACCGCATTGCAAAAGAAGAGATGGAAACCGAGATGGCGCGCCTGCGCACGCTGCGTAACCGTCTGTGGGACGGCGTGAAAGATATGGAAGAAGTGTATCTGAACGGCGATCTCGAGCAGGGCGCACCGAACATCCTCAACGTCAGCTTCAACTATGTTGAAGGCGAATCGCTGATCATGGCCCTGAAAGATCTGGCCGTCTCTTCCGGTTCTGCCTGTACGTCTGCAAGCCTGGAGCCATCCTACGTGCTGCGCGCGCTGGGTATGACCGACGAGCTGGCACACAGCTCTATCCGTTTCTCTTTAGGTCGTTTCACTACCGAAGAAGAGATTGACTACACCATCAAGCTGGTTCGTAACTCCATCGGCCGTCTGCGCGACCTTTCTCCACTGTGGGAAATGTTCAAGCAGGGCGTGGATCTGAACAGCATTGAATGGTCACATCACTAATCGGTACATAAGGAGAATTCAATCATGGCATACAGCGAAAAAGTCATCGATCATTACGAGAACCCGCGCAACGTTGGCTCTTTTGACAACAGCGATGAATCCGTAGGTAGCGGCATGGTCGGCGCACCGGCGTGTGGCGACGTGATGAAGTTGCAGATTAAAGTCAACAATGAAGGTATCATTGAAGACGCGCGCTTTAAGACCTACGGCTGTGGTTCAGCTATCGCCTCCAGCTCCCTGGTGACCGAATGGGTGAAGGGCAAGTCTCTGGACGAAGCACAGGCTATCAAGAACACCGATATTGCTGAAGAACTCGAACTGCCGCCGGTGAAAATTCACTGTTCAATTCTGGCAGAAGACGCGATCAAAGCCGCCATTGCGGATTACAAAAGCAAACGTGAAGCAAAATAATTGAGGTTTGAGTATGTCGATTACCCTTAGCGACAGCGCTGCCGCGCGAGTAAGCTCTTTTCTGGCGAACCGTGGTAAAGGCTTCGGCCTGCGACTGGGCGTACGTACCTCCGGCTGTTCTGGTATGGCTTACGTACTGGAGTTTGTTGATGAACCGGCGTCTGACGACACCGTGTTTGAAGACAAGGGCGTGAAGGTGGTGGTCGATGGCAAAAGCCTGCAATTCCTCAACGGCACTCAGCTGGACTTCGTCAAAGAAGGCCTGAACGAAGGGTTCAAATTCACGAACCCGAACGTCAAAGACGAGTGTGGTTGCGGCGAAAGCTTCCACGTTTAACCGCGCGTCATCCGAAACCCCACCGCAGGATCTCTGTGTGTGGGGTTTGTTCTAACAGGCTACCCCTGAGATTGTTATGGATTACTTCACTCTCTTCGGATTACCCGCTCAATACCCGATCGATCTGCAGGCGCTGACGATCCGCTTTCAGGATCTGCAGCGGCAGTTCCACCCGGATAAATTCGCGAGTGGTACTCAGTCAGAGCAACTGGCTGCGGTTTCCCACTCTGCGACCATCAATCAGGCCTGGCAGACGCTGCGTCATCCGTTGAGCCGTGCCGAGTACCTGCTTTCACTGCACGGTTTCGACCTGGCGAGCGAACAGCATACCGTACGCGACACCGCGTTTCTGATGGAACAGCTCGAGCTTCGCGAAGAGCTGGATGAGATTGAACAGGCCAAAGACGAAGCGCGTCTGGAAAGCTTCATCAAGCGCGTGAAGGGCATGTTCGATACCCGCCATCAGCAGATGGTGGAGCAACTGAACAACGAGACCTGGGACATGGCGGCAGATACTGTGCGCAAACTCCGTTTTCTCGATAAACTACGAAGCAGTGCTGAACAACTCGAAGAAAAGCTGCTCGATTTTTAATTTCGGAAGCAATTATGGCCTTATTACAAATTAGTGAGCCTGGCTTAAGTGCCGCACCGCACCAGCGTCGTATGGCGGTGGGTATTGATCTCGGCACCACCAATTCCCTCGTGGCGACCGTGCGCAGCGGCCAGGCGGAAACGCTGGCCGACGAGCAGGGCCGCCATCTGCTGCCTTCCGTGGTCCATTATCAAGAGCAGGGCCACGCGGTCGGCTATGACGCACGCGCTAACGCCGCGCGCGATCCGGCCAACACCATCAGCTCCGTAAAGCGCATGATGGGCCGCTCGCTGGCCGATATTCAGACCCGCTACCCGCACCTGCCGTATCAGCTTCAGGCCAGTGAAAACGGCCTGCCGATGATTGCAACCGCGGCCGGTCTGCTGAACCCGATCCGCGTGTCTGCTGACATCCTCAAAGCGCTGGCGGCGCGCGCTACGGCGACGCTCGGCGGCGATCTGGACGGCGTAGTCATTACCGTTCCAGCCTACTTCGACGACGCACAGCGTCAGGGCACCAAAGACGCCGCGCGTCTGGCGGGCCTGCACGTGCTGCGCCTGCTGAACGAACCCACGGCTGCTGCCATTGCCTACGGCCTCGACTCCGGTCAGGAAGGGGTGATTGCGGTTTACGATCTCGGCGGCGGCACCTTTGATATCTCCATCCTGCGCCTGAGCCGCGGGGTGTTTGAAGTGCTGGCGACCGGCGGTGATTCCGCGCTCGGCGGCGATGACTTCGACCATCTTCTGGCGGACTACATCCGCGAGCAGGCGGGCATCAGCGATCGCAGCGATGCGCGCGTACAGCGTGAACTGCTGGATGCGGCCATCGATGCCAAAATCGCCCTGAGTGACGCGCAGTCGGTCACGGTTAACGTTGCGGGCTGGCAGGGTGACATTACCCGCGATCGGTTCAACGACCTGATTGCCCCGCTGGTGAAACGCACTCTGCTGGCCTGCCGTCGCGCATTGAAAGATGCGGGCGTGGAGGCGAACGAGGTGCTGGAAGCGGTCATGGTGGGCGGTTCCACGCGCGTACCGCTGGTGCGCGAGCGCGTGGGCGAATTCTTTGGCCGCACGCCGCTGACCTCCATCGATCCGGACAAAGTGGTTGCCGTGGGCGCCGCTATCCAGGCCGATATCCTGGTCGGCAACAAGCCGGACAGCGAAATGCTGCTGCTGGACGTCATCCCGCTGTCCCTTGGTTTAGAAACCATGGGCGGCCTGGTGGAGAAAGTGATCCCGCGTAACACCACGATCCCGGTGGCGCGCGCGCAGGAGTTCACCACCTTTAAAGACGGCCAGACCGCGATGTCCATCCACGTGATGCAGGGCGAGCGCGAGCTGGTGCAGGACTGCCGCTCGCTGGCGCGCTTTGCGCTGCGAGGTATTCCGGCGCTGCCTGCGGGCGGGGCGCATATTCGCGTCACCTTCCAGGTGGATGCGGACGGTCTGCTCAGCGTGACGGCGATGGAAAAATCGACCGGCGTGGAATCGTCCATTCAGGTGAAGCCGTCCTACGGCCTGACCGATGGCGAAATCGCCTCCATGATTCAGGATTCAATGAGCTACGCCGAGCAGGATGTGAAGGCGCGTATGCTGGCCGAACAGAAAGTTGAAGCCGCACGCGTGCTGGAAAGCCTGACCGGTGCACTCACTGCCGATGCCGCGCTGTTAAGCGCCGCTGAGCGCCAGGTGATTGACGAGGCTGCCGCGCGCTTAAACGTAGTGGCCGAAGGCAATGACGCTGACGCAATAGAAGAAGCCATTAAAAACGTTGATAAACAAACCCAGGACTTTGCTGCTCGCCGCATGGACAAATCTGTCCGCGTCGCGCTGAAAGGCCAGTCCGTGGACGAGGTTTAATATGCCAAAGATTGTTATTTTGCCTCATGCGGACCTCTGTCCGGATGGTGCTGTTCTGGAAGCGAAGACCGGTGAAACCATTCTCGATGTAGCCCTGCGTGCAGGTATCGAAGTGGAACACGCCTGTGAGAAATCCTGTGCCTGCACCACCTGCCACTGCGTTGTGCGTGAAGGTTTCGACTCTCTTGCCGAGAGCACCGAAGACGAAGACGACATGCTTGATAAAGCATGGGGTCTGGAGCCAGACAGCCGTTTAAGCTGCCAGGCGCTGGTGACCGATGAAGATCTGGTCGTGGAATTCCCACGCTACACCATCAACCACGCACGCGAGCATTGATATGGGACTGAAGTGGACAGACAGCCGTGAAATCGGCGAAGCGCTTTACGACGCGAACCCGGATCTCGATCCGAAGACCGTACGATTCACCGACATGCATCAGTGGATCTGCGATTTAGAGGATTTCGACGACGATCCAAGCGCATCCAATGAAAAAATTCTGGAGGCGATTCTGTTAGTCTGGTTAGATGAAGCAGAATAGATAATATAAACGGGCTGCCTTCAGGCGGCCCGTTTGCTAGTTGCTAATAAGGATAAATAAAATGACCGAAGCGATGAAGATTACGCTCTCCACACAGCCTGCTGACGCACGCTGGGGCGAAAAAGCCACCTACAGCATCAACAACGACGGCATTACCCTGCACCTGACGGGCAAAGACGATACCGGCCTGATTCAGCGCGCCGCCCGCAAAATTGACGGTCTGGGCATTAAGCATGTGACTCTGGCAGGCGAAGGCTGGGACACCGACCGCAGCTGGGCGTTCTGGTCAGGCTACAAAGGCCCGAAAGGCACCCGCAAAATTGAGTGGGCGAACCTTGATGAAGCGGGTCAGAAAGAGCTGGAAAGCCGCCTGAAAATCATCGACTGGGTGCGCGACACCATCAACGCCCCGGCGGAAGAGTTAGGCCCAGAGCAGCTGGCGCAGCGCGCCGTTGACCTGCTGTGCGGCGTAGCGGGCGAGAAAATGTCTTACCGCATCACCAAAGGTGAAGATCTGCGCGAGCAGAACTACATGGGAATCCACACCGTGGGCCGTGGTTCAGAGCGTCCTCCGGTCCTGCTGGCGCTGGATTACAACCCAACCGGGGATAAAGAGGCACCGGTCTTTGCCTGCCTGGTGGGCAAAGGCATTACCTTCGACACCGGCGGCTACAGCCTCAAGCAGAGCGCGTTCATGGACTCCATGAAGTCCGACATGGGCGGCGCGGCAACCATCACCGGCGCGCTGGCGTTCGCGATTACCCGCGGCCTGAACAAGCGCGTGAAGCTCTACCTCTGCTGCGCCGACAATATGGTGAGCGGAAACGCCTTCAAGCTGGGCGACATCATTCGCTACCGCAACGGTAAAAACGTTGAGGTAATGAACACCGACGCCGAAGGCCGCCTGGTGCTGGCCGATGGCCTGATCGACGCCTCTGCGCAGAAGCCAGAGCTGATTATCGACATGGCGACCCTGACCGGTGCGGCAAAAACCGCGCTGGGTAACGACTACCACGCGCTGTTCAGCTTCGACGACAAGCTGGCCGCCCGCCTGCTGGCAAGCGCGGCCGCGGAAAACGAGCCGTTCTGGCGTCTGCCGCTGGCCGAGTTCCACCGCAGCCAGCTGCCGTCTAACTTTGCCGAGCTGAACAATACCGCGAGCGCGGCTTACCCGGCGGGTGCAAGCACCGCAGCAGGCTTCCTGTCCCACTTCGTTGAGAATTATCACGAAGGCTGGCTGCACATCGACTGTTCCGCTACCTACCGTAAAGCGGCGGTCGAGCAGTGGTCCGCGGGCGCAACCGGTCTGGGCGTGCGTACCGTGGCGAACCTGCTGACGGCTGAGTAATGCTCTTTGCCCTCACCCTAACCCTCTCCCACGGGGAGAGGGGATGGTTTACTCCCTCTCCCTTGAGGGAGAGGGCCGGGGTGAGGGGGAAATTCGACATCTGGAATTGTTATGTCCGAAACCAAAAACGAATTAGAAGCCCTGCTGGAGCAGGCGGCGACCGAGCCCGCCCACCGTCCGGCATTTTTCCGCACGCTGCTGGAATCCACCGTCTGGGTGCCGGGCACCGCGGCGGAAGGTGAGCAGGTTGTCGAAGACAGCGCGCTGGATCTGCTGCACTGGGAGAAAGACGACGGCACCTCGGTGATCCCGTTCTTTACCTCCCTCGAAGCCCTGCAGGAAGCGGTAGAAGACGAACAGGGGTTCGTAGTGATGCCTGTTCGTACCCTGTTCGAAATGACGCTGGGCCAGACGCTGTTCCTCAACGCTAAAATGCCGACCGGAAAAGAGTTTACCCCGCGCGAAATCAGCCACCTGTTGGGCGAAGAGGGCAACCCGCTCAGCACCCAGGAAGTGCTGGAGGGGGGCGAAACGCTGCTGCTGTCTGAAGTGGCCGAGCCGCCCGCGCAGATGATTGACTCCCTGACGACGCTGTTTAAAACCATCAAGCCGGTGAAGCGCGCGTTCCTCTGCTCCATTAAGGAGCATGCGGACGAGCAGCCGGTTCTGCTGATTGGCATTGAGGCGGACGGCGATATCGACGAGATCGTCCAGGCGGCGGGAAGCGTGGCGACCGACACGCTGCCGGGCGACGAGCCGATTGATATCTGTCAGGTGAAAAAAGGCGAGAAGGGCATCAGCCACTTTATCACCGAGCACATCACCCCGTTTTACGAGCGTCGCTGGGGCGGCTTCCTGCGCGATCTCAAAACGACCCGCATTATCTGATGACCGCGGGGTGAGTCTTCACCCCGTGGCTTCCAGCAGCAGTAAATCCATCAGCAGCACCAGGTTCGACTCAAACGACGTCACGCCGGCGGCTTCGGCGGCAAAGTGCACCGCTTCGTCATACAGCGCGAAATGCAGATCCGCCATGCCTGCCAGCGTATTGGCCGAGGCGCGGGTAAAGGCCACCACCGTCATGCCGACGTTTTTGGCGATTCGCGCTTTATCCAGCACCTGCTCCGTCTCGCCGCTGCGGGAGACGGCAATAAACACCTGATACCGCGCGGCGTTGCTGAGAAAAATATTCCGGCTGTCGCCCGGCCCGGAGATGAACGCCGTTTTACCCAGCACCTGCAGCTTCTTGGTCAGGTACTCCGCAAACAGATAAGAAAACCCGGCGCCGTAGAGAAAGAAGCTCTCTTTCTGACGCAGCAGGTCGGCAAACTGCTGGCGCTTCTCCTGCGTGACCCACTGGAAGGTCTGCTGATAGTTGGCAATAAACTGATTGAAAAGCGCGGGGAGTTCAGGTCGCGACTGCCCCTGAGCGGCAATATGCGGCGTGTCGGAGAGCAGCTGCTTGCAGTGCCAGATAAACTCGCTAAAGCCGCTGAAGCCCAGCTTCTGGCACAGCCGCATGATGGTGGCGGTAGAAACAAACGTCGCCTGCGCCAGCTCTCGCACCGTGATGTTGCCCACCAGCAGCGGATGCTCCGTGAGGTGGGCGAGGACGCGATACTCTGCGCGGGTTAATGACGCGCCGCGCGTTAACAGCGTGGCCAGGCGGTTATCCATTACTTAGCCGGTTCAACCGGCAGATCGTCACGCGCGCCCCATTCGCTCCAGGCGCCGTCATACAGCGTCACGTCTTTCGCGCCAAGCGTCGCCAGCGCCAGAATCACCACGCAGGCCGTCACGCCGGAGCCGCAGCTGGCAACGATCGGTCGATGCAGGTCAACACCGGCGCGATCGAAAATGACGCGCAGCTCGTCGGTGGTTTTCAGCTCGCCTTCAAACACCAGATCGCCCCACGGCACGTTCAGCGCGCCCGGGATATGCCCGCGCTTCAGCCCCGGACGCGGCTCGTCCGCCTCGGCATTAAAGCGTGGAGCCGGACGCGCATCGACAATTTGTGCCGTTTTTTCGTGGCTCACCACCAGCACGTCGGTCAGACGTTTGACAATATCTGCGTCAAACGTGGCGTCGAATTCGCCTTCCGGCAGCGTCACGTCGCCCTGCTGGAGCGGCAGCTCATCGCGCTTCCAGCCCGCGAGGCCGCCTGCAAGAATCGAGACTTTTTCCACGCCGAAGTTTTTGAGCATCCACCAGGCGCGCGGCGCGGAGAAGAGGTTACCTTCATCGTAAACAACAAGGTGTTTGTCCTGGCTCACGCCAAGCTCGCGCATCGCCACGGAAAACGCTTCCGGGCGCGGCAGCATGTGCGGCAGGGGAGAGGTATGATCGGAGAGGGCTTCAATATCAAAAAATACCGCGCCAGGCAGGTGCCCTGCGCGGTATTCACCGGGAACGTCGCGATGCTCTTGCCCCGGCGGGGCCATGCGCGCGTCAATAATCTGAACTTCCGGGTCGTCGCTGTGCTCAATCAGCCAGTCGGCGGCGACAAAATATGAGGTGGACATGGGTTGCCTCCGTTCTTTTCCGTAAAAAAGGATTGTCGGTGTTTTTTCTGACACCGACAAGCAAACCACGTTCAACTCGCGAGCAACCCCTTATTTTTTCACCGCTTCGCCGTCCTGCCAGGCTTTTTGCAGCGCAGGCCAGTAGTCGCGGTTGGCTTCAATCATCTCATCCAGAATCGCTTTTGCATGTTCCATGGTCGGCACGGTGCGGTTGAGGGTGAATGCCTGCAGCGCTTTCTCATAGCTGCCCTCGATAGTCGCTTCCACCAGCAGCTGTTCAGAGGCGAGCTGCTGTTGTAAAAGGGTCTGATGGAACAGCGGCACCTGACCAACGCGGATCGGTTCAGGGCCTTCGGAGGTGATATAAGCGGGCACTTCCACCACCGCATCGTACGGCAGGTTGGTAATCGCGCCGCGGTTTTCCATCATCACCAGATGGCGGCTCCGCAGGTTGAACGCCAGCGAGCAGGCCACGTCGACGATAAATTCGCCGTGCACGCCAACGTGGAAGGCATCCGGTAATATCCCGGTGCGCTTGTACTCTTCGGCGGCCGCAAAGAGCTTTTTCTCACGCCCGTTCATCACTTCGTTGGCGCGGGTATAGTCCGGGTTCTGATGCTCCACAATCTGGTTCGGCATCAGGTAATACTGCAGATACGGGTTCGGCAGATACTCCGGGAAGTTATCCATAATCGGCTTGATGTTGCGCCAGGTTTTTACCCACGAAGGATCCGAGTGCTGAGGGTCGGTTTTGGCGGCGTCTTCCGTCAGCAGGCCAAACTTCGCGATATGCTTACGCAGCTCGGGCAGCTTGTCTTCGCCGTCCACCAGTACGCGGGTAAACCAGCCGAAGTGGTTCAGACCGAAGTAGTCCACCTCCAGCTTGCGGCGATCGACGCCCAGAATTGCCCCCATGTTGCGCATGGCGGCCACCGGCATATCGCAGATGTTCAGCACGCGCGCGTTCGGGCGCAGGCGACGCACGCCCTCCGCGACGATCGCCGCCGGGTTGGAGTAGTTCACGATCCAGGCTTTTGCGTGCGCGTAGCGTTCCACCCGATCGATAAGCTCCACCATCGGCAGGATCGTGCGCAGGCCGTACGCCAGCCCGCCGGGCCCGCAGGTTTCCTGGCCGACCACGCCGTGACGCAGCGGGATCTTCTCGTCCTGCTCGCGCATCCTGTACTGGCCGACGCGCATCTGGGCGAAGACGAAATGCGCGCCGCTGAAGGCCACCTCCGGGTCGCTGGTGACGGTAAATTTAATACTCTGGCTATGGTCGCGAATAACTTTCTCAACCACTGGCGCAATGGTGTTCTGACGCGCCTCGTCGATGTCATAGAGGCGGATTTCGGCCAGCGGGAAATCCTGCAGGCGCACCATCAGGCTTTTCACAATACCCGGCGTGTAGGTGCTACCGCCGCCGGCAATCGACAGGATAAATGGGGGTGTAAACATCTTTAGCTCCTTTCAGAGAAACGTCTCAACGGCTTCTCGCATTTTTTTGACGTGCAGCCCGTAGACCACCTGAACGTTGTTACCTTGTTTAATAATCCCTTTCGCGCCGGTCGCCTTCAGCCGCGGCTCGTCGATGATGGCGACGTCCTTTACCGTGACGCGTAAGCGGGTGTAGCAGTTATCCACCACTTCAATGTTTTCCCGGCCGCCCAGCCCTACGACGATGGATTCGCCCAGCCCGTCGTTATTGCCTTTGGCCTGGTACTCCTGCTTGCTGTAGAGGCGCGTCTCCTTATCGTCATCTTCACGGCCTGGCGTCTTCATGTTGAAGCGCAGGATCAGGAAGCGGAACACCACGAAGTAGAGGGCAAACATGATCAGCCCGACCACGATGTACATCGGCCAGTTGGACTTCTCCGTGCCGAGCGGCAGGTTGTAGAGGATGAAGTCGATAATCCCGTTGGCGCCGATGGCGTGCACGCCCAGCAGCGAGAACAGCATCATGCCGATGCCGGTCAGCACCGCGTGCACCACGAACAGCAGAGGGGCGACGAACAGGAAGGAGAACTCAATCGGCTCGGTCACGCCGACCAGCAGCGAGGTCAGCGCCGCCGGGATCAAAATGGCTTTCGCAATGGCTTTACGCTCCGGCTTCGCGGTCATGTACATCGCCAGCGCGGCGGCAGGCAGGCCGAACATTTTGCTGATACCGCGGGCGTCCCACACCACGGTGCTGCTGAGCTGCTTCACGTCCGGGCAGGCCATCTCGGCGAAGTAGATGTTGCGCGCGCCCTGATAGGTCGCCCCACACACCTCCTGCGTGCCGCCCAGCTCGGTATAGAGGAACGGTGTATAAACCAGATGGTGAAGGCCGGTGGGGACCAGAATGCGTTCGAGGAAACCGTAGATCGCCACGCCAAAGGGTCCGGAACCTTTTATCGCCAGCGCTAAGGTACTGATACCGTGCTGCGCGAATGGCCAGAGTTCGCTCATCACCACGCCGAGCAGCATGGAGACGGGGAGCATGACGATGGCGACAAAGCAGTGGCCGGAGTAAATCGCCATCGCGCCGTTAAACTGTACGCCGGAGTATTTGTTGTAGAGATACCCGGACAGCGCCCCGGTGAGGATCCCGGCGAACACGCCCATCTCCAGCACCTGCACGCCCAGCACCATGCTTTGCCCGGCTGCCTTCATCTGGTCCGCAGGCGCCAGCGCGCCCTGCAGCTGCAGCGTCACGTTCATGGCGTTGATAAACACCACGAAGGTCACCAGACCGATCAGCGCCGCGTAGCCTTTATCCCGCGTGGCCAGGCCAATCGGAATGCCGACGGCAAACACCAGCGCCAGGTTAACCAGCACCGACACGGCAGATTTGGCAATCAGCTGGCCGATATTCTGAATAAGGGGATGCCCAAGAAACGGCAGGTATTCAGCGAGATTACCGTTACCCAGCACGTTACCAAAGGCGATAAACAGACCGACGATCGGTAAGATAAGTACCGGTCCGTACAATGATTTTCCGAAATTTTGTAGGGCGTTCACGGCTCGTTTCATGACTTTCTCTCTTTGTGAACCGCGCACTCGGGGTGCGTCTCAGGCTTAAAATTAGCAGGCGGCAGGCGAGTTTATCCATCTATCTTCTTGTTTTAAAAACAAATGACGTGAAAGGTAACATGTAACCTTTGAGGGTGTGATCGGTGTAACATGGCGCTCAATCCCGCACGTCAGGATTTGCGAGAACTCTTCCAGATTCTCAAATTGGACTTTTTGAATTAATGAAACTTGCGGATAATACTTATCCGGACGACGACCAACAGGCTCCACGGGCCAGGGACAAAGGATGAAACCGTTTCGCTTAGCCGCGCTCTCACTCGCGCTACTTACCACGTTTACGCTTGCCGGCTGTGATAACAGCGACGACAAGCCTCAGGCCGCCGCTCCTGCGGCATCGACCGCAGCAGAGCAGAAAACGCCGGTAAAACCCGACGCAGAAAAGCTTGCTAAACTGGCAGCCCAGAGCCAGGGCAAAGAGCTGACCCTGCTGGACACCTCGGAAGTGCAGCTTGACGGCGCCGCAACGCTGGTGCTGACATTCTCTGTTCCGCTCAATCCCGATCAGGATTTCGCGAAGACGGTGCACGTGGTGGATAAGAAAAACGGCAAAGTGGACGGGGCATGGGAACTTGCGCCCAACCTCAAAGAGCTGCGCCTGCGCCATCTGGAGCCAAACCGTAATCTGGTCGTCACCGTTGATCGTGGCCTGCAGGCGCTGAATAAAGCGACCTTCGGCATTGATTATGAAAAAGCCCTGACCACCCGGGACGTTGAACCCACGGTCGGCTTCGCCAGCCGCGGTTCGCTGCTGCCGGGCAAGGTGGTGGAAGGCCTGCCGGTGATGGCGCTCAACGTCAACAATGTGGACGTTAACTTCTACCGCGTGAAGCCGGAATCGCTGGCCTCGTTTGTCAGCCAGTGGGAATACCGTAACGCGCTGACAAACTGGGAGTCCGACAACCTGCTGAAGATGGCGGAACTGGTTTACACCGGCCGTTTCGACCTCAATCCGGCGCGCAACACGCGTGAAAAGCTGCTCCTGCCGCTGAAGGATATCAAGCCCCTCCAGCAGTCCGGCGTCTACATCGCGGTCATGAACCAGGCCGGGCACTACAGCTACAGCAACGCCGCAACGCTCTTTACCCTGAGCGATATCGGGCTCTCCGCTCACCGCTATCATAACCGCCTGGACATCTTCACCCAGAGCCTGGAAAACGGTGCGGCACAGTCTGGCGTGACCGTAACGCTGCTGAATGACAAAGGCCAGACCCTTGCCGAGGCGAACAGCGACGCGGACGGCCATGCAAAGCTTGAGACCGACAAAGAAGCGGCGCTGATTCTGGCCAGTAAAGACGGCCAGACCACGCTGCTTGACCTCAAGCTGCCCGCCCTCGACCTGGCGGAGTTCGATATTGCCGGCAGCCCTGGCTACAGCAAACAGTTCTTCATGTTTGGCCCGCGCGATCTCTATCGCCCGGGGGAAACAGTGATCCTTAATGGCCTCCTGCGCGACAGCGACGGAAAACCGCTGCCGGCCCAGCCGGTTAAGCTCGACGTGCTGCGCCCGGACGGGCAGGTGGCGCGTACCCTCGTGGTTCAGCCTGAAAATGGTCTCTATCGCTTTAACTATCCGCTAGATAGCGGCGCGCAGACCGGCATGTGGCATATCCGCGCCAATACCGGCGATAACCTGCAGCGCCTGTGGGACTTCCACGTCGAAGATTTTATGCCGGAGCGTATGGCGCTCAACCTGACCGGACAAAAAGCGCCGGTTTCTCCGCAGGATGATGTCGACTTTAACGTGGTGGGGTACTACCTGTACGGTGCCCCGGCGAACGGCAATTCTCTGCAGGGCCAGCTCTTCCTGCGTCCGCTTCGTGAAGCGGTCACTGCGCTGCCGGGCTTCCAGTTTGGTGATATCGCCGAAGAGAACCTGAGCCGCAGCCTGGATGAAGTACAGCTAACCCTCGACGAGCAGGGGCGCGGACAGGTTACCACCGAAAGCCAGTGGAAAGAGGTGCACTCACCGCTGCAGCTGATCCTGCAGGCCAGCCTGCTGGAGTCCGGCGGCCGTCCGGTCACGCGTCGTGCCGAGCAGGCTATCTGGCCTGCGGCTGAACTGCCGGGCATTCGCCCACAGTTTGCCAGCAAGGCGGTGTACGATTACCGCACCGACACTACCGTCAATCAGCCAATTGTGGATGAAAACGGCAACGCCAGCTTCGACATCGTCTATGCCGATGCCAGCGGTGCGAAAAAAGCCGTTTCCGGGCTGCAGGTTCGCCTGATCCGCGAGCGCCGCGACTACTTCTGGAACTGGTCTGAAAGCGACGGATGGCAGTCGCAGTTTGACCAAAAAGATCTGATTGAAGGTGAGCAAGAGCTTAACCTCAAAGCCGATGAAACCGGCAAAGTGACCTTCCCGGTTGAGTGGGGCTCATACCGTCTGGAAGTTAAAGCGCCTGATGAGATAGTCAGCAGCGTACGCTTCTGGGCCGGCTACAGCTGGCAGGATAACAGCGATGGCACCGGCGCGGCGCGCCCTGACCGCGTAACGCTTAAAATCGATAAACCGTCATACCAGCCGGGCGATACCATTCAGCTGCATATTGCTGCCCCGGCTGCGGGCAAAGGCTATGCGATGATCGAATCCAGCGAAGGCCCGCTGTGGTGGAAAGAGATCGACGTGCCGGCAAACGGCCTGGATCTCTCCATTCCGGTGGATAAAGCCTGGAAGCGACACGATTTGTATCTCAGCACCCTGGTGGTTCGTCCTGGCGACAAATCGAAATCCGCCACGCCGAAGCGCGCGGTCGGTCTGCTGCATCTGCCGATGGGTGATGAAAATCGTCGTCTGAACATCGCGCTGGATACCCCACAGAAAATGCGTCCGAATCAGACGTTGTCCGTGAAGGTAAAAGCCAGCGTCAAAGAAGGCGCGGTGCCGCAGAAGGTGAACGTGCTGGTTTCGGCGGTGGACAGCGGCGTGCTGAACATTACCGATTACGTCACGCCCGATCCGTGGCAGGCCTTCTTTGGCCAGAAACGCTACGGCGCGGATATCTATGATATCTACGGCCAGGTGATTGAAGGGCAGGGACGTATGGCCGCGCTGCGCTTCGGGGGCGACGGTGATGAGCTGAAGCGTGGCGGTAAGCCGCCGGTAAACCATGTCACCATTATTGCACAGCAGGCCCAGCCGGTAGCGCTCGACGCCAACGGTGAAGGCACCATCACGCTGCCGATTGGCGACTTCAACGGCGAGCTGCGTCTGATGGCGCAGGCGTGGACGGAGGATGATTTCGGCAGCAGCGAGAGCAAGGTGGTTGTCGCAGCACCGGTGATTGCCGAACTCAACACGCCGCGCTTCCTGGCAAGCGGCGATACCTCCAGGCTGACGCTGGATCTAACCAACCTGACCGACCAGCCGCAAACGCTGAACGTGGCCCTCACCACGAGCGGAAAACTGTCGCTGGAAGGCGCACAGCCGCAGCCCGTACAGCTCCCGCCGGGCGCACGCAGCACGATGTTCATTCCGGTGCGAGCCCTTGAAGGTTATGGCGACGGTGAAGTGACCGCGCAGGTGACGGGTCTTCAGCTTCCGGGCGAGACGTTCACTCCGCAGCAGAAGAGCTGGAATATTGGCGTTCGTCCAGCGTTCCCGGCACAAACGGTAAACACCGGCGCCATGCTGAACCCGGGTGAATCCTGGACCGCACCGGCACAGCTTAGCAACGGTTTCTCACCTGCCACGCTGCAGGGACAGCTGCTGCTGAGCGGCAAACCGCCGTTGAACCTTGCGCGCTACATTCGTGAACTGCAGGCCTATCCTTACGGCTGTCTTGAGCAGACGACCAGCGGCCTGTTCCCGTCGCTCTACACCAACGCGGCGCAGCTGACGGCGCTGGGCATCAAAGGTGACACGGATGATAAACGCCGTGCGGCCATTGATATCGGTATCTCTCGTCTGCTGCAAATGCAGCGTGACGACGGCGGTTTCGCCCTGTGGGATAAAAACGGCCCGGAAGAGTACTGGCTCACCGCCTACGTGACCGATTTCCTGGTGCGCGCGGGCGAGCAGGGCTACAGCGTTCCCGCCGACGCGGTGAACAACGCCAACAGCCGTCTGCTGCGCTATCTGCAGGACCCGGGCATGATGTCCATCCGCTACAGCGACGATACCCAGGCCAGCAAGTTTGCGGTGCAGGCCTATGCTTCACTGGTGCTGGCGCGCCAGCAGAAAGCACCGCTGGGCGCGCTGCGTGAAATCTGGGATCGCCACGGTCAGGCGGCGTCCGGTCTGCCATTGATGCAGCTGGGCATGGCGCTGAAACTGATGGGCGACGCCCCGCGCAGCCAGCAGGCGCTGGATCTGGCACTTAAAACGCCGCGCAGCGACAGCAAAAACTGGATGGCCGATTACGGCAGCACGCTTCGCGACAACGCGCTGATGCTCTCCCTGCTGGAAGAGTACAAACTGCTGCCGGACGCGCAAAACGCGCTGCTGAACACCCTGTCTGAAGAGGCATTCAGCCAGCGCTGGCTGTCAACGCAGGAGAGCAACGCGCTGTTCCTGGCCGGACGTTCTCTGCAAACCTTATCGGGCGCGTGGCAGGCAACGACCAGCCTCTCAGAACAGGCGCTGAGCGGCGATAAATCGCAGGTGCAAAACGTCAACGGTGACCAGCTTGGCGCGCTGCAGGTGACTAACACCGGTGCAGCGCCGCTGTGGGTACGCCTCGACAGCACCGGTTACCCGGAAAATGCGCCTCAGCCAGCCTCTAACGTGCTGCAGGTTGAGCGTCATATCCTGGCAACAGACGGCAGCAGCAAGTCACTCTCTTCCCTAAAGAGCGGTGAGCTGGTGCTGGTGTGGCTCGAAGTGAAGGCCAGCCAGAACGTGCCGGATGCGCTGGTGGTGGACCTGCTCCCGGCAGGCCTCGAGCTGGAAAACCAGAATCTGGCCAGCAGCAGCGCCAGCCTGCAGGACAGCGGCAGCGAAGTGCAAAATCTGCTCAGCCAGATGCAGCAGGCGGACATTCAGCATATGGAGTTCCGCGATGACCGCTTCGTGGCGGCAGTGCCTGTTAACGAAGGCCAGCATGTCACGCTGGTTTATCTGGCGCGCGCCGTAACGCCGGGAACCTATCAGGTGCCGGTGCCGATGGTGGAATCAATGTACGTTCCGCAGTGGCGGGCAACGGGTGCGTCCAGCGGCCCGCTGATTGTTGTTCCGTAATATGCGGATAGCACGTCTGATACGCTCCCGCTGGCTTTGGCTGGCGGGAGCGCTTCTCGTTTTATGGGGGCTGATCGTTGCCGCCGACCGCCTGTGGCCGCTGCCTCTGAAAGAGGTTAACCCGGCGCGCGTAGTCGTTGATGAAAAGGGAACGCCGCTGTGGCGCTTTGCGGACAGCGAAGGCATCTGGCGTTATCCGGTCACCATTGAAGAGGTCTCCCCCCGCTACCTGGATGCCCTGATCCAGTACGAAGACCGCTGGTTCTGGGATCACCCGGGCGTAAACCCGTTCTCCATCTTACGCGCGGCCTGGCAGGATCTCTCTTCCGGAAAGGTGGTGTCTGGCGGAAGCACGCTCACCATGCAGGTGGCGCGCCTGCTGGACCCGCATCCGCGCACCTTCGGCGGCAAAGTTCGACAGCTCTGGCGGGCTCTGCAGCTGGAGTGGCACCTCCCCAAGCGCGACATCCTCACGCTCTATCTCAACCGCGCGCCCTTTGGCGGTACGCTGCAGGGCGTAGGGGCCGCAAGCTGGACCTATCTCGGCAAGCCGCCGTCGCAGCTGAGCTATTCTGAGGCCGCGCTGCTGGCGGTATTGCCGCAGGCACCCAGCCGGCTACGCCCGGACCGCTGGCCGGAACGCGCGGAAGCGGCGCGGAATAAAGTACTCGATCGGATGGTGACGCAGGGCGTCTGGTCTGCAAAACAGGTCCAGGAATCCCGTGAAGAACCGGTATGGCTGGCACCGCGGCAGATGCCACAGCTCGCGCCCCTCTTTTCACGCATGATGCTCGGTAAAAGCCGCGACACCAAAATTGTTACTACGCTCGATGCGGCCCTGCAGCGGCAGCTTGAAGAGCTGGCGCTGAACTGGAAATCACGCCTGGCAGAACGAAGCTCGCTGGCGATGATCGTGGTAGATCATACGGATATGAAGGTGCGCGGCTGGGTGGGTTCGGTTGATATCAGCGACGACACGCGTTTTAGCCACGTGGATATGGTCAACGCGATCCGATCCCCGGGATCGGTGCTGAAGCCCTTTATCTACGGTATGGCGCTGGACGATGGCCTGATCCACCCCGCATCGCTGCTTCAGGACGTTCCGCGAAAAACCGGAGATTACCGGCCGGGTAATTTTGACAGCGGATTTCACGGCCCCGTCAGCATGAGCGAGGCGCTGGTGCGTTCGCTGAACCTCCCGGCCGTACAGGTGCTTGAAGCGTTCGGACCAAAACGTTTTGCGGGGATGCTCAGCAATGCAGGCTTGCCGCTCATACTGCCTTCAGGCGCGCAGCCGAATTTATCGCTGATTTTGGGCGGCGCAGGCGCGCGCCTGTCGGATATCACCGCGGCGTACAGCGCCTTTGCCCGACACGGAAAGGCGGGGCGACTGCGCGTCCAGCCGGGCGATCCGCTGCTCGAACGCCCGCTGCTCTCGCCAGGCTCGGCATGGATCATTCGCCGTATTCTGGCTAATGAGGCTCAGCCGCTACCGGATGACGCGCTGCCGCAGATAGCGCCTCTGGCGTGGAAAACCGGCACCAGCTATGGCTACCGCGACGCGTGGGCCGTCGGGTTGAATGCCCGTTACGTCATTGGCATCTGGACGGGGCGACCAGATGGGACACCGGTGGCGGGTCAGTTTGGTTTTGCGAGCGCGGTGCCGCTGATGAACCAGGTCAACAACCTCCTTCAGTCTCGCTCAACGATTGATGAGGCGCGCCTGCCGCGCGATCCTCGCCCGGACAGCGTAGGGCGGGGAGTGATCTGCTGGCCGGGCGGTCAGTCGCTGCCGGAAGGCAGTGAAAACTGTCGTCGCCGCCTGTCCACCTGGCTGCTGGACGGCAGCGAGCCCCCAACGCTGTTGCTGCCGGAGCAGGAGGGCATTCGTGGGATCCGCTTCCCCGTCTGGCTGGATAAAGCAGGCAAACTCGTGGTGGCAGATTGCCCGGATGCCACCGAAAAAATGCTCGATGTCTGGCCGCTGCCGCTTGAGCCGTGGTTGCCCGCAGGGGAAAAAAGGGCGGCGCGTCTCCCAGCTTCATCAACGGATTGCCCGCCTCAGGACAGCAGCAACGCTGCGCCGCTGATGATTTCGGGCGTCAGAGAGGGGGCGGTCATTAAACGTCTTCCTGGCGAAGAAAATATGACCCTTTCTCTTACGACTACGGGAGGAGAAGGGCAGCGCTGGTGGTTTTTAAACGGCGAACCTCTGGAGGGGCGTCAAAAAAACTATTCCTTCAAATTATATTTGCCGGGTAATTATCAATTAGTTGTATTGGATGAATCTGGCCAGACGGCCACGGTTAATTTTGATTTAGATCGCTAAGAGTTACTCCAGAAGAGTTATCTTGATTATTATCAAATGCTCGTTCCGTTAAAAACCCGAGAATGCGTTTTTATTTGAAGGAACGAGCAATGAATAAAGATAAAAGTCAGGAAGAAGACTTATCCTCCGGAATTTCTCGTCGTCATTTTATTCAGGCAGGGTCGGCGCTGGCGACCCTTCCGTTTGTTGTGACGGCAGGAAAAGCCCAGGCAAAGGTTCCGGCTTCAGCAGAGCGTGTGGCAGAAGAAAAAGTGGTTCAAACGTGCAGTACGTTTGACTGTGGAGGTAAATGCGATATTCGCGCTCACGTTAGCGACGGCGTCGTCACCCGTATTTCAACGCGTCCGGATAATGAATTAGATCCTCAAATGCCCGTTATGCGCGCCTGCGTTCGTGGCCGCGCATACCGAAAATTTGTTTACCATCCCGATCGCCTGAAATATCCGATGAAGCGCGTGGGAAAACGCGGCGAAGGAAAGTTCGAACGTATTTCCTGGGACGAAGCCACCACGCTTATTGCAAATGAAATAAGAATTATTACGCAGAAATATGGCGCGGCGTCACGCTATGTTCATGTGGGAACCGCTGTTTCCGGCGGCACCTTTTCCGGTGATAAAATGGTACGTCGTCTGCTTAATTTAACCGGCGGCTATCTCGAAAGTTATCATTCAGTCAGTATGGGAAATACCGCAGCCGCCACGCCTTATACCTACGGTACCGCCGCCAGCGGCAATTCTCTGGATACGTTGCTGGACACCAAACTGGTCATCCTCTGGGGACATAACCCCACGGAGACCATCTTCGGCCACAGCAACTATTTCTTCCAGAAAATGAAGCAAAACGGCACCCGCTTTATTGTGGTCGATCCCCGTTATTCCGATACCGTTTCATCCCTGGCCGACCAGTGGGTTCCTCTGTTGCCGACGACCGATAACGCGCTGATGGATGCGATGATGTACACCATCGTCACGGAAAATCTGCACGATCGCGAGTTTATCGAACGCTATACCCTCGGCTTTGACGAATCCTCCATGCCGGAAGGCGTACCGGCCAATGAATCCCTGTTTGCGTACCTGAGCGGCGCCAAAGACGGCGTGGCGAAGACGCCGGAGTGGGCGGAGAAAATCACCCATGTTCCCGCGCAGACTATCCGCCAGCTGGCGCGCGACTACGCCACCGCGAAACCTGCCGCCCTGATTCAGGGCTGGGGACCGCAGCGCCACAACTGCGGTGAGCGTACCGCTCGCGGCTCTACTCTACTGGCGACGCTGACCGGTAACGTCGGGGTGAAGGGGGGCTGGGCGGCAGGCTATGGCGGTTGCGCTAACCGGAAATTTGCGGCGGGCCCCGAAATGCCGGATAACCCGGTAAAAGCCAAAATATCGGTGATGAACTGGGTGCAGGCCGCTGATGATGCGTCAAAGGTGACGCCGGATGTCGGCCTGAAGGATGCTGAAAAGCTCGACAGCAATATTAGTATTCTGTTCTCGCTGGCGGGCAACTACCTGGCAAACCAGAACCCCGATCTTCACCAGGCCACGCGCGTTCTGGAAGACGAGTCGAAAATTCAGTTTATCGTCGCAAGCGATCTGTTCATGACGCCAAGCGCGAAATATGCCGATCTGCTGCTGCCGGAAACCAGCTTTATGGAGCGCTGGAACATTGGGGAAACCTGGGGAACGGCAAGCTATCTCATCCTTTCAGAAAAACTGATTGAACCCGAATTTGAACGCCGTTCGGACTACGACTGGCTGCGCGACGTTGCCGCTAAGCTGGGCGTCGAGCAGGCATTCAGCGAGGGTCGGGACGAGAAGGGCTGGATTGAGCACATCTGGGAGCAGACGCGGCTGGCGATGCCGGACGAAAATCTTCCCGACTTCGCAACGCTGCAAAAAACGCGTCAGCATCTGTTCAAAAGCGCGCCGTACGTCGCCTTTGAGGACAATATTCGCGATCCGCAAAATCACCCGTTCCCGACGCCGTCCGGAAAAATTGAGATCTTCTCGAAGCGTCTGTACGACATGCACCATCCGGAGATCCCGGCGCTGTCGCACTACGTGCCTGCCCATGAGGGGCCGGAAGATGCGCTGGCGAAAACCTTCCCGCTGCAGCTGATTACCTGGAAAGGGAAAAACCGCGCCAATTCGACGCAGTATGCCAACCCGTGGCTGATTGAGGCGCAGCAGCAGAAGCTGTGGATTAACCCGCAGGATGCACAACAGCGCGGTATAGCCCAGGGCGACGCCGTGCGTATCCATAACGCCCGCGGCGTATGCGAGATCCCCGCAGAGGTGACGCCGCGCATTATTCCGGGCGTGGTAGCGATGCAGGCGGGCGCCTGGTGGCAGCCGGACGAGCAGGGCGTGGATAAAGGCGGCTGCGCGAACGTGCTCAGCTCCGCCCGCATTACCGCGCTGGCGAAAGGGAATTCACATCAAACCATGCTGGTGGAGGTAGCAAAAGCATGAGTCAGTTCAAACACTATGCGCCGGTCAGCGACAAACAGCTGGGCTTTTATATCGACTCGTCACGCTGCTCAGGGTGCAAGGCCTGCCAGGTGGCCTGCAAGGACAAAAACAACCTTGAAGTCGGGCGTCGTTTCCGCCGCGTGTATGAGGTTCACGGCGGAAGCTTCATTTCGACCGGTCAGGGCGGGGTAAGCAATAACGTTTTTGCCTATACGCTCTCTATTTCCTGCAACCACTGCGCGGATCCCATCTGCACCAAAAACTGTCCAACCACTGCCATGCACAAGCGGCCGGGGGATGGCATCGTACGCGTTGATACGGACAAGTGCGTCGGCTGCGGCTACTGTGCCTGGTCATGCCCTTACGGCGCGCCGCAGCTCAACGAGCAGACCGGGCAGATGTCGAAATGCGATTTCTGCGTGGATCTGCAGGCGAAGGGGGAGCAGCCGGTATGCGTGGCAGCCTGTCCGCTGGAGGCGATCAAATTCGGTCCAATAGATGAGCTGCGGGCGAAGTACGGTGCGCTCTGCGATGTGAAAGGCCTGCCTGAATCATCAATAACCCAGCCGAACCTGGTCATAAACGCGCATCAGGGCGCTGAGAAAGAGGATAAACGCCATGCATGAGTTACCGCTGCTGATTTTTACGCTGTTCCTGCAGGGATCGGTTGGCGTTACGCTCTGGCTGGCGTTTGGTAGCGGGAACTCTTCGCCGCGCAGCGTGATGTTCGCCGCCGCGGGGGCGTTCGTGCTCGCCAGCCTTGGGCTTCTCGCCTCGGCGCTGCATATGGGTTACCCGCTCAATGCCCTTAACGCGCTGCGCCATGTTTCCAGCTCCTGGCTGAGCCGTGAAATCATTTTTGCCAGCCTCTATCTGGCGGCGCTGGGCCTTGCAGTTCTGCTCTTGTTTGCGGATAAGCCCGGCTGGAGGCTGCTATTGGTTGCTGCGGGTATTATTGGGCTGGTGGATGTGTTCTGCATGGCGCAAATCTACATGCACGCCTCCGTCGTGACGTGGCAGCATCTGAATACGCTGGTGCTGTTTATGGGATCGATAGGGATTGTGGGCTCGGCCTGTATGGCTGCAAGCGCAAAAAATTACCGCGCTGCGGTCGCGACTGTCGTTCTGCTGGTCCTTGTACGACTGCTTATGCAACCCGTCTGGCTGGCCGACATTTACGCCGCTGACAGCAGCGTCGTGACGTTCCCGCACACTCCCTTGCTGATGCTAGAACAGCTTCGCGCTGTGCATCTGCTGAGCTGGTGCGTCTCCGTTCTCGGCATGCTCTGCTTCGCTGTGGGTGGGCTGAAGTCCGCACGCGGTACGATGCTGATCGGGAGCGCGCTGCTGATTGTCGGTGAGCTGATGCTGCGCTTCGTTTTCTTCAGTATCGGCTGATGGTGGCTCTGAGCTTTGGCCCGGCGATGGACGTGACGCAGGAATGCGTCCGTCGCCGCTTTCGCCACGCCTCCTGTCGTGCCTGTGCGGACGTTTGTCCCGCGCAGGTCTTCTCGTTTTCGGATACCGGCGTCCTGATAGAGGAAAGCCTTTGCATAGAATGCGGTGACTGCCTGTTTGTCTGCCCGACAGAGGCGATTACCGGCATCGCGCCGCGAAAACGCTTTCGCCTGGGCGATACGCTCGTTGGGCCATTTACCGCGCGAGCGCCGACGATAGATGAACTGCTGCTCTGGCACGCCGTATTCGGCGTTCGCTTTATCAGCCTCGAAGCGGAGCAGTATCCTGGCTGGATGATGGCGCTAGCCGGGCTCAACCTGGCGCTGCGTCGTCGCGGTGAAGCCGCCTGGGGCTTCAGGTCCCGGCAGAAACGTGAGGTTAACGCCGTGCGTCGGGCGCTTATTCATATTCCGCAAGAGGAGGTTACGGCCTGTGCCGTGCCGCCGGGTAAGCGGATGCAGCGCAAGGCTTTCCCGGGAATAAGTGAATCGGACATCGTCGTCGATGCGGGAAAATGCGCGCTGTGCGGGGCCTGCTGGCGAAGCTGTACTGAAAACGCGATTCGCTTTGAGCAGAACGCGCTGGTCTTCGAGGCCGCACGCTGTACCGGCTGCGGTGCCTGCGAGGCGGTATGCCAGCACGGCTCGCTTACGGTCGCTAATAAAGAAGCTCCGGCAACGATAACAACGCACCCGGCGTTGGCGGCCACCTGTACCGCGTGTCACCGTCCGTTCTGGTCATTTCATCCTGAGCAGAAGCAGTGCGCGCTTTGCCTACACCACCCGCACGGCATGAGAAACCCGGACTGTTGCTAATCTTCGTCTCATTTTAAAAAAATGTTATGTGGAACCATAGGCAATGGCGCTATTGCTCATTATAATCCGCGCCACACCATACTCCGGTATGCAAAACAACAGAACATTTGACAGAGGTTATCATGGCTATTGAACGTACTTTTTCCATCATCAAGCCAAACGCGGTGGCAAAAAACGTTATTGGCAGCATCTTCTCTCGCTTTGAATCAGCAGGGTTTAAGATCGTTGGCACCAAAATGCTGCACCTGACCGTTGAGCAGGCGCGCGGCTTCTACGCTGAACATGAAGGTCGTCCATTCTTCGACGGCCTGGTTGAGTTCATGACCTCTGGCCCAATCGTGGTATCCGTGCTTGAAGGCGAAAACGCCGTTCAGCGTCATCGCGACCTGCTGGGTGCAACCAACCCGGACAACGCGCTGGCAGGCACTCTGCGCGCTGACTACGCGGACAGCTTCACCGAGAACGGCACTCACGGCTCTGACTCCGTTGAATCTGCTGCGCGCGAAATCGCCTTCTTCTTCGCTGAAGGCGAAGTGTGTCCACGTACCCGTTAATTTAACGGTTTCGTTTACACATTAATTTCGTAAATGCCGCGTGCAAACGTGGCATCCCTGCGCCAGACTTTGTACAATGCAACGCCCCGGACGAGCAGACTGCTTACCGGGGCGTTTCTTTTCAACCCTCCACGGGCCATAACGTGTAACAACGAGGCCGGAAAAAATTATGTCTGAATTAGTGAATACCTCCGAAGTCGCCACTCCTGCGGTTCCAAATAAAAATGGAAAAATCAACCTGCTGGATCTGAACCGTCAGCAGATGCGCGAGTTCTTCAAAGATATGGGTGAGAAACCGTTCCGTGCCGACCAGGTCATGAAATGGATGTATCACTACTGCAGCGACAACTTTGATGACATGACTGACATCAATAAAGTGCTGCGCAACAAGCTCAAAGAAGTGGCTGAAATCCGCGCCCCTGAGGTCGTGGAAGAACAGCGCTCTTCCGACGGCACCATCAAGTGGGCGATTGCGGTTGGCGACCAGCGCGTTGAAACCGTCTACATCCCGGAAGATGACCGTGCCACGCTGTGCGTGTCATCCCAGGTGGGCTGTGCGCTGGAGTGCAAATTCTGCTCGACTGCTCAGCAAGGTTTTAACCGCAACCTGCGCGTGTCCGAAATTATCGGCCAGGTGTGGCGCGCCGCGAAAATCGTCGGTGCGGCAAAAGTGACCGGCACCCGCCCAATTACCAACGTGGTGATGATGGGGATGGGCGAGCCGCTGCTGAACCTGACCAACGTGGTTCCGGCGATGGAAATCATGCTCGACGACTTCGGCTTTGGTTTGTCCAAGCGTCGCGTAACGCTCTCTACCTCTGGCGTAGTGCCTGCGCTGGATAAGCTGGGCGACATGATTGACGTGGCGCTGGCCATCTCACTGCATGCCCCGAACGATGCCATCCGTGACGAAATTGTACCGATCAACAAAAAGTACAATATCGAAACCTTCCTCGCCGGTGTTCGCCGTTACCTGGAAAAATCCAATGCGAACCAGGGCCGCGTGACCATCGAATATGTGATGCTGGATCACGTCAACGACGGCACCGAGCACGCGCACGAGCTGGCAGAGCTGCTGAAAGATACGCCGTGTAAGATCAACCTGATTCCATGGAACCCGTTCCCGGGCGCGCCGTATGGCCGCAGCTCGAACAGCCGTATTGATCGCTTCTCGAAAGTGCTGATGGAGTACGGTTTCACCACTATCGTGCGTAAAACACGCGGTGATGATATCGATGCTGCATGCGGACAGCTGGCGGGCGACGTGATTGACCGAACCAAGCGTACGCTGCGTAAACGTATGCAGGGTGAGACCATCGCGGTCAAAGCTGTTTGATTATTATGCAGTCACGGCGCATTATCTGCGCCGTGAAGCATAATCTGACTGAATAATCAGTTAGATTCGTGATGTTTGATTAATAATTACGGTGCGTTTCATATGACTTTCGGGCAGTATGTAACGACGTAACAACAGTTTAGCCACGCGGGCAGAGCTGCACTGTCATCTCCGGGCTGACAGTCTTATACTCTCTGTTCAAGCTTAACTGACCAGAAGTTTCGCGGTGCGGGTAGCATTGTGACTCACCGGCACCTGAACCCTTATTTTTCACGTACCAGTAGTTGTAGCGAATGAATACTGAAGCCACTCACGACCAAAATGAAGCACTCTCCACTGGCGTTCGTCTTCGCAACGCCCGTGAACAACTCGGACTCAGCCAGCAAGCCGTTGCAGAACGCTTGTGCCTGAAGGTTTCCACGGTTCGCGATATTGAAGAAGATAAGGCGCCTGCCGATCTGGCTTCAACATTTCTGCGCGGTTATATCCGCTCTTACGCAAAACTGGTGCATATCCCCGAAGAAGAACTACTGCCGATGATGGAGAAGCAGGCCCCGGTCCGTGCAGCAAAAGTTGCGCCGATGCAGACCTTCTCTCTGGGAAAACGCCGTAAAAAACGTGACGGCTGGCTGATGAGCTTTACCTGGCTGGTGCTGTTTGTGGTGGTTGGCCTGACGGGCGCATGGTGGTGGCAAAACCACAAGGCGCAGCAGGAAGAGATCACCACGATGGCCGATCAGTCTTCGGCTGAGCTTAATCAATCCGGTAATGACAACGCACAAAACGTGCCGTTGAATACGGACAGCGCGGCGACATCCCCTGAATCGCAGACGCCGACGACCGACGCGCCGGTAACCCAGCCTGCACAGACGCCAGAAGCCTCGGCTAACGCTAGCTCTGCGTCCCCGGCCCAGGACCCGAACGCGGTGGTTTCGCCATCCCAGGCCAACGTTGATACCGCGCCTGCAGCAACGGCAACGGCGGACAACGCTGCTGCATCACTGCCAACTGACCCGGCCGGCACTGCCGCGCCAGCCGCCGATCCTAACGCGCTGGTGATGAACTTTAGCGCTGACTGCTGGCTTGAAGTGACTGACGCAACGGGCAAAAAGCTGTTTAGCGGCCTGCAGCGTAAAGATGGCACGTTAAACCTAACCGGTCAGGCACCGTATAAACTTAAAATCGGCGCTCCGGCAGCGGTACAGATCCAGTATCAAGGAAAACCTGTAGACCTGAGCCGCTTTATCAGAACTAACCAGGTTGCACGTCTTACCGTTAATGCCGAACAATCAGCAGCACAGTAACAGACAGGCAACGCGGGAGATTTTTCATGCATAACCAGGCTCCGATTCAACGTAGAAAATCGAAACGGATTTACGTTGGGAATGTGCCAGTCGGTGACGGCGCACCCATCGCCGTTCAGTCAATGACCAATACGCGTACCACGGACGTGGAAGCGACGGTCAATCAAATCAAAGCATTAGAACGTGTGGGCGCGGACATCGTTCGCGTTTCCGTTCCAACCATGGATGCTGCAGAAGCCTTCAAGCTGATCAAACAGCAGGTCAGCGTTCCGCTGGTTGCGGATATCCACTTCGACTACCGCATCGCACTGAAAGTCGCCGAATATGGCGTGGATTGCCTGCGCATTAACCCGGGCAATATCGGTAGCGAAGAGCGTATTCGCACCGTTGTGGACTGCGCGCGCGACAAAAATATTCCAATCCGTATCGGCGTGAACGCCGGTTCTCTGGAAAAAGATCTGCAGGAAAAATACGGTGAGCCAACGCCGCAGGCGCTGCTCGAATCCGCCATGCGCCATGTGGATCACCTCGATCGTCTCAACTTCGACCAGTTTAAAGTCAGCGTTAAAGCATCAGACGTGTTCCTGGCGGTAGAGTCTTATCGCCTGCTGGCAAAACAGATCGATCAGCCGCTGCACCTCGGGATCACCGAAGCGGGGGGGCTGCGCAGCGGCTCCGTAAAATCAGCGATAGGTCTGGGTCTGCTGCTCTCGGAAGGCATTGGCGATACGCTGCGCGTTTCGCTGGCGGCCGATCCGGTAGAAGAGATCAAGGTCGGTTTCGATATCCTGAAATCACTGCGCATTCGCGCGCGTGGGATCAACTTCATTGCCTGCCCAACCTGCTCGCGTCAGGAGTTCGACGTGATCGGTACGGTAAACGCGCTGGAACAGCGCCTGGAAGACATTATCACCCCAATGGACGTGTCCATCATCGGTTGCGTGGTGAATGGTCCGGGTGAAGCGCTGGTGTCAACCCTGGGCGTGACCGGCGGCAACAAGAAAAGTGGTCTCTATGAAGATGGTGTCCGCAAAGATCGTCTGGATAATAACGACATGATCGACCAGCTTGAAGCGCGCATTCGTGCCAAAGCGACGATGCTGGATGAGACGCAGCGCATCAGCGTTCAGCAGGTTGAAAAATAACGTGATGGGAAGCGACTCGCTTCCCATGTATGATTGAACCCATTCTTTGGGTTTTTTTTGTATATAGAAAGAGAATAAACGTGGCAAAAAACATTCAAGCCATCCGCGGCATGAACGATTATCTGCCTGGCGAAACCGCCATCTGGCAGCGCATTGAAGGCACACTGAAACAGGTGCTCGGCAGCTACGGTTACAGCGAAATCCGTTTGCCGATTGTAGAGCAGACCCCGTTATTCAAACGCGCGATCGGCGAAGTGACCGACGTGGTTGAAAAAGAGATGTATACCTTTGAGGACCGCAACGGCGATAGCCTGACGCTGCGTCCGGAAGGTACGGCGGGCTGCGTACGCGCCGGCATCGAACATGGTCTCCTGTACAATCAGGAGCAGCGCCTGTGGTATATCGGCCCGATGTTCCGCCACGAACGTCCGCAAAAAGGTCGCTATCGCCAGTTTAACCAGCTGGGTGTGGAAGTCTTTGGCCTGCAGGGGCCGGACATCGACGCTGAGCTGATCATGCTGACTGCACGCTGGTGGCGCGCTCTGGGTATATCTGAGCATGTTTCTCTGGAGCTGAACTCTATCGGTTCTCTGGAAGCACGCGCTAACTACCGCGATGCGCTGGTGGCGTTCCTGGAACAGCATAAAGACAAGCTCGACGAAGACTGCAAACGCCGTATGTACAGCAACCCGCTGCGCGTTCTCGATTCCAAAAACGCTGAGGTGCAGGCGCTGCTGAACGATGCGCCAGCGCTGGGTGATTACCTGGACGAAGAGTCGCGCGAGCACTTTGCCGGTCTGTGCAAGCTGCTGGAAGCCGCAGGCATTGCCTATACCGTTAACCAGCGCCTGGTGCGCGGTCTGGACTACTACAACCGTACCGTATTTGAGTGGGTCACCTCGAGTCTGGGTTCCCAGGGAACGGTCTGTGCAGGCGGTCGTTATGACGGTCTGGTTGAGCAGCTTGGCGGTCGTGCAGCACCGGCTGTTGGTTTCGCGATGGGCCTTGAGCGACTTGTTTTGCTGGTTCAGGCAGTTAATCCGGAATTTAAAGCAGATTCCGTTGTCGATATATACCTGGTGGCCTCAGGTGCGGATACGCAGCCTGCGGCGATGCAGCTTGCCGAACGCATTCGTGATGAAATGCCGGGCGTTAAGCTGATGACCAACCATGGCGGCGGCAACTTCAAAAAACAGTTTGCTCGTGCCGATAAGTGGGGCGCAAGTATTGCACTGGTGCTGGGCGAGTCCGAAGTGGCTAACGGCGAAGTGGTAGTGAAAGACCTGCGCTCTGGTGAGCAAACAACGGTGACGCAGGACGGCGTTGCGGCGCACTTGCGCACTCTATTGGGCTAAGGAGAAAGACTGCGTGGAAATGTACGAGAACGAACACGACCAGGTCGACGCGATTAAACGCTTCTTTGCTGAAAATGGCAAAGCATTGGTTGTTGGAGTTATTTTAGGTGTAGGTGCACTGATTGGCTGGCGCTACTGGAACAGCCACCAGGCTGATTCCGCTCGCGGCTCGTCTCTGAGCTACGAAAACACCGTCAGCGCCATTCGTGCCGACCAGCCGCAAACGCTGGCTGCAGCCGAAAAATTTGCCGCTGACAATAAAAACACCTACGGTGCGTTGGCCGCGCTGGAAGTGGCTCAGCAGTACGTTGATAAGAACGAGCTGGACAAAGCGGCCGCACAGCTGTCGCAGGGTCTGGCGGCTGCAAGCGATGAAAATCTGAAAGCGGTTATCAACCTGCGCCTGGCACGTATTCAGGTTCAGCAGAAAAAAGCCGATGACGCGTTAAAAACGCTCGAAACCATCAAAGGCGAAGGTTTTGCTGCCATTGTTGCCGATCTTCGCGGTGAAGCACTGCTGAGTAAAGGTGACAAAGCGGGCGCGCGTAAAGCGTGGCAAGCTGGCGTAGATAGTAAAGCTTCACCTGCGCTGAGCGAAATGATGCAGATGAAAATAAATAATTTGTCCGTCTGAGAGGGACCCAATGCAATTGCGTAAATTACTTCTGCCAGGACTGCTTTCTGTTACGTTATTGAGTGGTTGTTCACTGTTCAGTGGCGAAGAAGATATTGTAAAAATGTCCCCGCTGCCGACGGTTGAAAACCAGTTTACCCCATCCACCGCATGGAACACCTCCGTGGGTGATGGTATTGGCGATTTCTATTCCAACCTGCATCCGGCATTTGCCGACGGCGTTGTCTATGCGGCAGACCGCAAAGGCACCGTCAAAGCGCTGAACAGTGATGACGGGAAGGAAGTCTGGTCCGTTAACCTGGCGGAAAAAGACGGCTGGTTTTCCCGCAAATCAGCACTGCTCTCTGGCGGCCTGACGGTTGCCGGTGGTCACGTGTATGTGGGTAGCGAAAAAGCGCAGGTTTATGCGCTGAACGCCAGCGATGGTTCTGTTGCCTGGCAAACCTCGGTTGCCGGTGAATCTCTGTCTCGTCCGGTAGTGAGCGACGGCCTGGTGCTGATCCACACCAGCAACGGGCAACTGCAGGCGCTGAACGAAGCGGATGGTCTGGTGAAATGGACGGTCAACCTGGACATGCCAGCGCTGTCTCTGCGTGGTGAATCAGCCCCGGCAGTTGCATTTGGTGCTGCTATCGTCGGCGGTGACAATGGCCGCGTGAGCGCGGTTCTGATGCAGCAGGGCCAGCTGATTTGGCAGCAGCGTATCTCTCAGGCGACGGGTTCAACTGAAATTGACCGTCTGAGCGATGTAGACACTACCCCTGTCATTGTTGACGGCGTTGTTTATGCGCTGGCCTACAACGGTAACCTGACCGCACTGGATCTGCGCAGTGGCCAGATCATGTGGAAACGTGAGCTGGGCTCGGTGAACGATTTCGTGGTTGAAGGTAACCGTATTTATATGGTCGATCAGAACGACCGTCTGCTGGCGTTGAACACCGAAGGCGGCGTAACCCTGTGGACGCAGAGCGATCTGCTGCACCGCTTGCTGACCGCACCGGTACTGTATAACGGTAGCCTGGTTGTGGGTGATAGCGAAGGTTACATGCACTGGGTTGACCCGGAAACGGGCCGCTTCACGGCGCAGCAAAAAGTCGACAGCTCCGGCTTCCTGACGGATCCGGTTGTGGCTGACGGCAAGCTGCTGATTCAGGCAAAAGACGGCACGCTGTACGCGATCACGCGTTAATTACCCAGCGGTTGTAGTATACTAAACGGCTCCTGTTCACTCAGGAGCCGTTTTGACATTTTTAAAAACGCCGCAAAAGCGACGTTTATTTGAATTTTATGAGGCTTCAAACATGGTACCTGTGGTCGCGCTTGTCGGGCGCCCTAACGTTGGAAAATCCACTCTTTTTAACCGTTTAACACGCACCCGTGATGCGCTGGTTGCGGATTTCCCGGGGCTGACGCGTGACCGTAAGTACGGTCGTGCAGAGGTGGAAGGACGCGAGTTCATCTGTATCGATACCGGTGGTATCGACGGTACGGAAGACGGCGTTGAAACCCGCATGGCGGAACAGTCTCTGCTGGCGATTGAAGAAGCGGACGTGGTGCTGTTCATGGTGGATGCCCGTGCGGGCCTGATGCCTGCAGACTCCGCTATTGCAAAACATCTGCGCGCGCGTGAAAAGCCAACCTTCCTGGTGGCGAACAAAACTGACGGCATCGATGCCGATCAGGCCGTCGCGGATTTCTGGTCTTTAGGCCTGGGTGATATTTACCCTATCGCGGCATCTCACGGCCGCGGCGTCACCAGCCTGCTGGAAACCGTTCTTCTGCCGTGGGTTGACGAAGTAAACCCGCCGGAAGAAGTGGACGAAGACGCTGAATACTGGGCGCAGTTTGAAGACGCTGAAGAGGGCGAAGAAGAGCCTGAAGAGACCTTCAACCCGCAGGATCTGCCGATCAAACTGGCTATCGTCGGGCGTCCAAACGTAGGTAAGTCTACGCTTACTAACCGTATTCTCGGTGAAGAACGTGTGGTGGTCTACGACATGCCGGGCACCACGCGTGACAGTATCTACATCCCAATGCAGCGCGATGAGCGCGAGTTTGTCCTCATCGACACCGCGGGCGTGCGTAAGCGTGGGAAAATCACCGATGTGGTGGAAAAATTCTCCGTTATCAAAACCCTGCAGGCGATTGAAGACGCTAACGTGGTGCTGCTGGTTATCGACGCGCGCGAAGGTATCTCCGATCAGGATCTCTCTCTGCTCGGGTTTATCCTGAATAGTGGGCGCTCACTGGTGATTGTGGTCAACAAGTGGGATGGCCTGAGCAACGAAGTAAGAGAGCAGGTAAAAGAGACCCTGGACTTCCGTCTGGGCTTTATCGATTTTGCTCGCGTGCACTTCATCTCTGCCCTGCACGGCAGCGGCGTAGGCAACCTGTTCGAATCCGTTCGCGAAGCCTACGACAGCTCTACCCGTCGCCAGAGCACGGCAATGCTGACCCGAATCATGACCATGGCGGCAGAAGACCACCAGCCGCCGCTGGTGCGTGGCCGTCGCGTGAAGCTGAAATACGCCCACGCCGGGGGGTATAACCCGCCAATCGTGGTGATTCACGGCAACCAGGTGAAAGACCTGCCGGATTCCTACAAGCGCTACCTGATGAACTACTTCCGTAAATCACTGGACGTAATGGGAACGCCGATCCGTATTCAGTTCAAGGAAGGGGAAAACCCGTTCGCGAATAAACGCAATACGCTGACGCCAAACCAGATGCGTAAGCGTAAGCGTTTGATTAAGCACATTAAGAAAAGCAAGTAATCACTGCCTTTCTTACGAAAACCCGCGCCCGTCGCGGGTTTTTTTTCGTCCTTTCACAGCACCTTTTATCCCTGTGTGATGTCAATCACTATTCATTTTTAACCATGTTTAAATCTAAGAAACTAGACAATCATCGAATTTTCATCTTAAAGTCCAGGGTCCAGTACTAGACAAAACTAGCGCCTGGTTATCAAATGGTTAACTAACTTTTCGCCGCCTGTAAAAAATCGGTCAGATACGTAACTGGCCGGCGTACAGGATGGTGCTTACAAGCACGACACATACCTTTTCGGGAGAATTATGCAATCCTCTGTTAATCAAAAAGAAAGCCGAACGTTCTTCGGCCATCCGTATCCGCTCGGTTCGCTGTTCTTCACCGAGATGTGGGAACGTTTCTCGTTTTACGGCATTCGCCCGCTACTGATCCTGTTTATGGCTGCGACCGTCTATGACGGCGGAATGGGGCTGGCGCGTGAAAACGCCTCGGCGATTGTGGGTATCTTCGCGGGAACCATGTACCTGGCGGCGCTGCCGGGCGGCTGGCTGGCGGATAACTGGCTCGGTCAGCAGAGAGCCGTTTGGTACGGTTCAATTCTGATTGCGCTCGGCCACCTCTCGATTGCGCTGTCCGCCATTATGGGCGACAACCTGTTCTTCATCGGCCTGATGTTCATTGTGCTCGGTTCTGGCCTGTTCAAGACCTGTATTTCGGTCATGGTCGGTACCCTGTATAAAAAAGGCGACGCGCGCCGTGACGGCGGTTTCTCGCTGTTCTACATGGGCATCAACATGGGCTCATTCATTGCGCCATTGATTTCCGGCTGGCTGATCAAAACGCACGGCTGGCACTGGGGCTTTGGCATCGGCGGCATCGGGATGCTGGTGGCGCTTATCATCTTCCGCGTGTTTGCCGTTCCGGCGATGAAGCGCTATGACAGCGAAGTTGGCCTGGACTCCACCTGGAACAGCCCGGTAGTGAAGCGCAACGGCGTAGGGGCGTGGCTGCTGGCGCTGGCAGTGGGCGTCATCATCATTGTGGCCCTGATTGCGCAGGGCGTGATTGTCATCAACCCGGTGGCGGTTGCCAGCGTGCTGGTCTACGTGATTGCCGCTTCCGTTGCGCTCTACTTTATCTACCTGTTCATTTTTGCGGGCCTCAACCGTAAAGAGCGCGCCCGACTGCTGGTCTGCTTTATTCTGCTGGTCTCTGCCGCGTTCTTCTGGTCTGCGTTTGAGCAGAAGCCAACGTCGTTCAACCTGTTTGCCAACGACTACACTAACCGCATGATTGGTGATTTTGAAATCCCGGCGGTGTGGTTCCAGTCGATCAACGCTCTGTTCATCATTCTGCTGGCGCCGGTGTTCAGCTGGGCATGGCCGAAGCTTGCCAGCAAAAATATTCGCCCGAGCAGCATCACCAAGTTTGTTATCGGCATTCTCTGTGCCGCAGCAGGTTTTGGCCTGATGATGCTCGCCGCCCAGAACGTGCTGAGCAACGGTGGGGCAGGCGTTTCTCCGTTCTGGCTGGTAGGCAGTATCCTGATGCTGACCCTCGGCGAGCTGTGCCTGAGCCCGATTGGTCTGGCGACCATGACGCTGCTGGCGCCGGAAAGAATGCGCGGCCAGATGATGGGGCTGTGGTTCTGCGCGAGCGCGCTGGGTAACCTGGCTGCCGGCCTGATCGGTGGTCACGTGAAGGCCGATCAGCTGGATATGCTGCCGGATCTCTTCGCGCGCTGCTCCATCGCGCTGCTGATTTGCGCCGCGGTTCTGATCGTCCTCATTGTTCCGGTGCGCCGCATGCTGGAAAATGCGCAAACTAAGCCCTAACGCCTCATAAACCTCAGCGTGCCGGGGCAGGCGTTACGCCCCGGCACCGTATTCCCTGAGGTAAAACTATGCAGTTAGGATTTGTTGGTCTGGGCGCGGTAGTGGAAACCGCGTATCTACCCGCGTTGCGTACCCTTTTGGGTCACCCGGTTCGCTGTTTCGGGTTCGATGTTTTCCCCACAAAACACCCTGAAGGCATCACGCGCTGCGCGTCGCTTGCAGAGCTTCTTGCCGCACCGCTCGATACCCTGTTTATCACCACCGCATCGCTGCACCATCTTGAGGTGCTGGAGCAGGCCATTGCCTCGCCCGTGCCGCGCATTGTGGTTGAAAAACCGATTGTCGCCACGCTTTCTCAAATCGAAAAGCTCAACGCGCTACTGGCCATGCCCGATGTAGCGCCCCGCGTGCTGGCGCTCGACCACTGGATGGCGCGCATCGAAACGGTGAAGCGGTCGCTGGTTGGCAATGTCTCTGACATCGTCAAAATCGACGGCTTTTTGCAGGAGCCGAGCGGATATAACGCAGCAGGAGAACCCATCGCGCTTAACTTTGCCACCGGCGAGCCGGATACCCGAACGCTTCGCCACCCTGATGGCGTAATTCTTGATATCGGTACGCACGTGCTGGCGATGCTGCGTGAAACGGTGCGTTATCTGGGCGGGAATGACGATATGACCCTGCAGGTCGTCACGGCTAAAGACCGCCTGGGATGCCCTATAGCAAAAGGCGACATGACCACGGCGGAAGGTGAGGCGCATCTTCAGGGACATATCAGCGGCGTGCCGGTGGATATCTGGCTTAACAAATACGCAGGACCGGCCGGCGGGAAAAAAGGGTTACGCCTCTGCCTGCGCGACGGGTGCATTATCAGCCACGACCGGCGCGGCGCTGAAGATGTACTGGAGCTGATCGATGGCGACACGCGTCAATGCTGGACAATTCCCGGCACGATCTACGCGCACTGCCTTGCAGAGCAGATCCTGGGCGCCAAAAGCCTGTTTGAGCGGGATCCGCAAGAGGTGAGCCGCACGACGCGCCGCAGGATAGCGGAAGTGGAACTGCTGCTGGCGTTACAGCAACAGCTGCGTGGCCCGCACTGAACGTGACGTGGTAAAATAATCGCAGACCTCAACGCTTTGAAGGAGTCACCATGACGATTACCTGCCCGGATTGCCAGGCACCGCTTGAGCCTCAGAATGGGGTAGCGCACTGCGAAAGCTGTAATAAGGATATTGCGCTCGAGGCCCGCTGCCCGGAGTGTCATCAGCCACTCCAGGTATTAAAAGCCTGCGGCGCGGTGGATTATTTCTGCCAGAACGGCCACGGTCTTATCTCTAAAAAACGCGTGGAGTTTGTTCGGGCCGAAGGTTAATCACACACGCAGCCTTCGCCTTTCTTCCACAGCTCGACCAGCGACTCGGGCGCTTCCTGCTCCGGCACCAGCACGATGATATCGGCGTAGTGCGCCTGATTTTGCCCGGTCCAGATAATCTGGATGCGGAAATAGCGCTGGTCACCGCTGCCGGGTGACGAGGCCTGCCCCGGCGGCTGGCCGCGCGGAAAGGCCTGTTCAAGGATGCTCACCAGGCGCTGGCGCTGGGCCTCGTTGAGCGAGGAGAGCGCGATGGTGCGCTGCCCGCTCAGCTTGGGAATAAAAGCGACGCCGCCTTCCCGGGCCAGCTCAACCACGGCGTCATCCGTCAGTTCCGGAACCTGCATTTACAGCACTCCCACCTGTTCCCAGGCTTGTTTTATGGCCGCCCCAACGCCGCTGCCGGATCGTTTCTCTCCGTGGGCGATCGTCAATTTTGCGAAGGCCTCAAAATCCGCATCCTGCGCCAGATTGCGATCGCAAACCGTGTCGTACCAGGCATAACCCGCTTTTTCCCAGGCGTAGCCGCCGATCGCCGTCGCGGCCAGATAAAACGCCCGGTTGGGGATGCCGGAGTTCAGGTGCACGCCGCCGTTATCCTCGCGCGTTTTAATGAAATCTTTCATGTGCGCGGGCTGCGGGTCTTTGCCGAGTAGCGGATCGTCATAGGCGGTGCCCGGCTCAGACATCGAGCGCAGACCTTTGCCGTTGATCCCTTTCGCCAGCAGCCCTTCGCCAATGAGCCAGTCAGCGTTATCGGCGGTTTGCTTCAGATGGTATTGCTTCACCAGCGAGCCAAATACGTCCGACAGCGACTCGTTTAGCGCGCCCGACTGTTCAAAATAGATAAGCCCGGCCTCGGTCTCGGTCACGCCGTGGCTCAGCTCGTGCGCCACCACGTCGATGGCGATGGTAAAGCGGTTGAAGATTTCGCCGTCACCGTCGCCAAAGACCATCTGCTGACCGTTCCAGAAGGCGTTCTGATATTCCCGACCGTAGTGAACGGTGCCGGTTAAAATAAGCCCTTTATTATCGAGCGAATCACGCTGATATTCTTTCCAGAAGAAATCATGGGTGATACCCAAATAATCGTAGGCTTCATCCACCGCCACATCGCCGTTCGACGGCTGGCCTTCGTAACGCACCTGCATTCCCGGCAGCTCCTGGGTCTGCTTCGCGTCATAAATATCGCGCTCCAGCTGCCCGGCTTTATTCACGTGCGGCGCGGCGGGCTTGCCCGGCATATGCGCCATCAGCGTTTGTACATGGGTTAGAGTCTGGCGCGCGCAGCGCTGCTGCGGCTCGGAACCGCTTTCGATAATACGACGAAGAATATAAGGGGGAATAACGCTGTGAAGATGGGGCATGCTGCTCTCCTTATTAAAAAAGGGAATAGCAGCAGTATAGTAATTAACCGGCGAAGTATTATCCGGTTTTTCGCTGACGCGTCTTTTTCACCGGCTTAACGGCTTTCACTTCGCTCTCAACCCAGCCGTCTGACAGCCGCGTCGTTAGCACGTCACCGGCTTTCACCTGTTTGGCCTGCTTCAGCACTTTGCCATCCGTCGCGGTGGTGACGCTGTAGCCGCGCGCCAGGGTGGAGAGTGGGCTGACCGCTTCGAGATGGGTCACCGCGTTTCCAAAGCGTTCGCGGGTGGCGCTCAGCCGGGCACGGATATTCTCGGCCAGACGATACTCAAGCTGCTGGATCCGCGTTTGCGCACGATAAATCTTCGGCTGCGGGTTCTGCTGGTTGAGGCGCTGAGCCGCGCGCTGCTGGCGCGTTACCGCGCGCTTAAGCTGGTTATCCAGCGCGACGTTCATGCGCTGGCGCAGACGCTCCAGCACGGTTTGCTGGCGTGCAAGGCGCAGCTGGGGGTGCTGCTGCTGCAGGCGATGATGGATTTGGGTGAAGCGGCGTGTGCGATTCGCGAGGAAGTAGTCCATTGCCATCTCAAGACGCTGCTGGCCGTGTTGAATTTGACGCAGCAGCTCCAGCTGATTGCGGCTGACCACTTCCGCCGCTGCGGATGGCGTAGGCGCTCGCAGGTCGGCAACAAAATCAGCAATCGTCACATCCGTTTCATGCCCGACGGCGCTCACCACGGGGATAAGGCTTGCGAAAATCGCCCGCGCCACGCGCTCGTCGTTAAAGCTCCACAGATCTTCCAGCGAGCCGCCGCCTCGCCCGACAATTAACACGTCGCACTCCCGGCGCGCGTTCGCCTGCTCAATGGCGCGCACAATCTGGCCCGGTGCATCGTCACCCTGAACGGCAGTCGGATAGATGATGACGGGCAGGGAAGGGTCGCGACGCTTGAGCACGTGCAAAATATCGTGCAGCGCTGCACCGGTTTTCGAGGTGATCACCCCAACGCAGTGGGCAGGAGAGGGCAGCGGTTTCTTGAACTGCTGATCGAACAGTCCCTCGGCAGAGAGTTTGGCTTTAAGCTGTTCGTATTTTTGCTGCAGCAAACCTTCACCCGCAGGCTGCATGCTTTCGACGATGATTTGATAATCGCCGCGCGGCTCGTACAGGGTGATATTGGCGCGAACCAGAACCTGCTGGCCGTGCTGAGGGCGAAACGTCACGCGTCGGTTGCTGTTGCGGAACATCGCGCAGCGCACCTGAGCGGTATCGTCTTTCAGCGTAAAATACCAGTGTCCTGAGGACGGCTGCGTGAAGTTTGAAATTTCACCGCTGATCCAGACCTGCCCCATTTCCTGCTCAAGCAGCAAACGCACCGTCTGATTAAGGCGGCTGACAGTATAAATTGAGGGGGATTGAGAGGATAACATGTGAGCGGGATCAAATTCTAAATCAGCAAGTTATTCAGTCGATAGTAACCTGCTGAGGAGCGATCGCAAGCATTTTTTTCAAAAAAGTGTAGATGCAATCGGTTACGCTCTGTATAATGCCACGGCAATATTTAACCACCCAGGTCAGAGATATTGCCCATGCTACGTATCGCTAAAGAAGCACTGACGTTTGACGACGTCCTCCTCGTTCCCGCTCACTCCACCGTTCTGCCGAATACTGCCGATCTCAGCACGCAGTTGACGAAAACCATTCGCCTGAACATTCCTATGCTCTCTGCGGCAATGGACACCGTGACCGAAGCGCGCCTGGCTATCGCCCTGGCACAGGAAGGTGGCATTGGCTTTATCCACAAAAACATGTCCATCGAACGCCAGGCTGAAGAAGTTCGCCGCGTGAAGAAACATGAATCCGGCATCGTGTCTGACCCACAGACCGTTCTGCCAACCACCACCCTGCACGAAGTGAAAGCCCTGACCGAGCGTAACGGCTTTGCCGGCTACCCGGTTGTGACCGAAGAGAACGAGCTGGTCGGTATCATCACCGGCCGTGACGTGCGTTTCGTGACCGATCTGAACCAGCCAGTCAGCGTCTATATGACCCCGAAAGAGCGTCTGGTTACCGTACGTGAAGGTGAAACCCGCGACGTGGTGCTGGCCAAAATGCACGAAAAACGCGTTGAGAAAGCGTTGGTTGTCGACAGCAGCTTCCACCTGCTCGGCATGATCACCGTGAAAGATTTCCAGAAAGCAGAACGTAAACCAAACGCCTGTAAAGACGAGCATGGCCGTCTGCGCGTTGGCGCTGCGGTTGGCGCGGGTGCAGGCAACGAAGAGCGCGTAGACGCGCTGGTTGCGGCAGGCGTTGACGTGCTGCTGATTGACTCCTCCCACGGCCACTCCGAAGGCGTTCTGCAACGCATTCGTGATACCCGTGCGAAATACCCTGATCTGCAGATCATCGGCGGCAACGTGGCAACGGGCGCAGGCGCTCGCGCCCTGGCTGAAGCTGGCTGTAGCGCGGTGAAAGTGGGTATCGGCCCTGGCTCCATCTGTACCACCCGTATCGTTACCGGCGTGGGCGTTCCGCAGATCACCGCGGTCTCTGACGCGGTTGAAGCGCTGGAAGGCACCGGTGTGCCGGTCATCGCTGACGGCGGTATCCGCTTCTCTGGGGACATCGCCAAAGCGATCGCCGCGGGCGCTGCTGCCGTGATGGTTGGCTCCATGCTGGCCGGTACTGAAGAATCTCCGGGCGAAATCGAACTCTTCCAGGGCCGTTCTTACAAATCTTACCGCGGCATGGGCTCCCTGGGCGCGATGTCCAAAGGCTCCTCTGACCGTTACTTCCAGACCGATAACGCCGCTGACAAGCTGGTACCGGAAGGTATCGAAGGTCGCGTTGCCTATAAAGGCCGTCTTAAAGAGATCATTCACCAGCAGATGGGCGGCCTGCGCTCCTGTATGGGCCTGACCGGGTGTGGTACCATTGACCTGCTGCGTACCAAAGCGGAATTCGTGCGCATCAGCGGTGCGGGTATCCAGGAGAGCCACGTTCACGACGTGACGATCACCAAAGAGTCCCCGAACTACCGTCTGGGCTCCTGATAAGTTTCCGCGCCCGGCTTCAGCCGGGCGCTCTGTTTTTGTTTCACTTGCCTCGGAATTAGCGTCAATGACGGAAAACATTCATAAACATCGCATTCTCATCCTGGACTTCGGTTCTCAGTACACTCAGCTGGTGGCGCGTCGCGTACGTGAACTGGGCGTTTACTGTGAGCTGTGGGCGTGGGATGTCACGGAAGCACAGATTCGCGAATTCAACCCAAGCGGCATCATCCTGTCCGGCGGCCCGGAAAGCACCACCGAAGAGAACAGCCCGCGCGCGCCGCAGTACGTGTTCGAAGCTGGCGTGCCGGTGTTCGGCGTTTGCTACGGTATGCAGACCATGGCTATGCAGCTGGGCGGCCACGTAGAAGGTTCTAACGAGCGCGAGTTTGGCTACGCACAGGTAGAAGTCGTCACCGACAGCGCGCTGGTGCGCGGTATCGAAGACTCCCTGACCGCAGAAGGCAAACCGCTGCTGGACGTGTGGATGAGCCACGGTGATAAAGTCACCGCTATCCCGTCCGACTTCGTGACCGTTGCCAGCACCGAGAGCTGCCCGTTTGCCATCATGGCGAACGAAGAAAAACGCTTCTACGGCGTGCAGTTCCACCCGGAAGTGACCCACACCCGCCAGGGTATGCGCATGCTGGAGCGCTTCGTGCGCGACATTTGCCAGTGTGAAGCCCTGTGGACCCCGGCCAAAATCATCGACGATGCCGTTGAGCGTATCCGCCAGCAGGTTGGCGATGACAAGGTGATCCTCGGCCTCTCCGGCGGCGTTGACTCCTCCGTGACCGCCATGCTGCTGCATCGCGCCATCGGCAAAAACCTGACCTGCGTCTTCGTGGACAACGGTCTGCTGCGTCTGAACGAAGCCCAGCAGGTCATGGACATGTTCGGCGACCACTTTGGTCTGAACATCGTTCACGTGGAAGGCGAGCAGCGCTTCCTGGACGCGCTGAAAGGCGAAAACGATCCAGAAGCCAAGCGTAAAATCATCGGCCGCGTGTTCGTTGAGGTGTTCGATGAGCAAGCACTGCGTCTGGAAGATGTGAAATGGCTGGCGCAGGGTACTATTTATCCTGACGTGATCGAGTCTGCGGCATCCGCAACCGGCAAAGCACACGTTATCAAATCTCACCACAACGTGGGCGGCCTGCCGAAAGAGATGAAGATGGGTCTGGTTGAACCGCTGCGCGAGCTGTTCAAAGACGAAGTGCGTAAGATCGGTCTGGAACTGGGCCTGCCGTACGATATGCTCTACCGTCACCCGTTCCCGGGCCCGGGTCTGGGCGTGCGCGTGCTGGGTGAAGTGAAGAAAGAGTACTGCGACCTGCTGCGTCGCGCGGACGCTATCTTCATTGAAGAGCTGCACAAGGCTGACCTGTACAACAAGGTGAGCCAGGCGTTCACCGTGTTCCTGCCGGTTCGCTCCGTCGGCGTCATGGGCGATGGCCGTAAATACGACTGGGTTGTCTCCCTGCGTGCGGTAGAAACCATCGACTTTATGACCGCGCACTGGGCGCACCTGCCGTACGACTTCTTAGGGCGCGTTTCTAACCGCATCATCAACGAAGTAAACGGTATTTCCCGCGTGGTGTATGACATCAGCGGCAAGCCGCCGGCGACGATTGAGTGGGAGTAATCCCGCTTACTGCGTAGTTCGTAGGTAAATGAAGCCCGCCATGCTGCGGGCTTTTTTATTAATATTTCCGGGTTATCCACCAGAACATTAACGCCGCCAGGCTGACCGTTCCTCCAAGCAGACATACGCCCTGCCAGCCCGCAGCGGCAAACGCCATCGTGGTACCAATGGCGCCCAGACCGCTGCCAGCCGCATAGAAAAGCATATATAGCCCGACCAGCCGGCTATGGGCCTCGGGGCGGGCGCGGAAGATCAGGCTCTGGTTGGTGACGTGCAGCGCCTGTCCGCCCAAATCCAGCAGCACGATGCCGATAATCAGGATGCCGAGCGAGCGGTCCATTAGCGACAGCGGCCACCACGCCAGAAGGAGTATCGCCAGCGCCGCCGCACTGGTGTAATGGGCGTAACCGCGATCGGCCCAGCGCCCTGCGCAGCTGGCGGCGAGCGCCCCCACCGCGCCAGCCAGACCAAACGCGCCGATTGCGGTGTGTGAGAAATTGTAGGGCGGGGCGCTCAATGGGAGCACCAGCGCGCTCCAGAAAATATTGAACGCAGCAAACATCAGCAGCGCCAGCACGCCACGCACCTGCAGCACTTTTTCCTGGCGCAGTAGCGTCAGCATTGAGCCAATCAGCTGCGGGTAGCGCATCACGCTGGGTGCCGCTGGCAGAGCGGGCAGCCTCCACCAGAGCGGAAACGCAATAACGACCATCAGCGCGGCGGCGCAAAGGTACACTCCGCACCAGCCCGCGACGTCGCTGATGCTTCCGGAAAACACCCTGGCCAGCAGCAGGCCAATGAACACGCCGCCCTGGGCCGCACCAACGACCCGCCCTTGCTCATGCGGCGAGGCGGCACTGGCTGCATAGGCGATCAGCCCTTGCGTCATGGCCGTACCGAGCATGCCGGTTGCGAGCATCCCCGCCAGCAACGAGTAAGCGCCTTGCGCCATGCCCACGCAGAGCAGCGCGGCGACAAGAGCAAAGAGCTGGATTGCCATCAGGCGACGACGATCCACCTTGTCACCTAAGGGAACCACGAAAAGCAGGGCCAGAGCGCAGCCAGCTTGCGTGGCGGTCACCACGCCGCCCACGGCCGAGTGGCTGATGGCGAAGTCGCGTGCCAGCACATCCAGCAGGGGCTGCGCGTAATAGACGTTCGCCACGCTCAGGCCGCTGGCTATGGCGAAAAGCCAGACCAGGCTGCGCGGCATGTTGGCGGCATCGTTGGGTATCGGTGAGGTGAGTGACATATTCGAATCCTCGCACTGTCCAGGCTGGTTGCAAAAAGAAACTGGTTGAATGCTAGGTCGTGTGGTTTTAAAATGCAACCAGTTATTACGTTCAGAACTTAGCCGGAGGAGCCGTGTCGCCACGTAAGCCGATGAATGATGAATATTGCCCCGTTGCCCGCAGCGTCGACCTGATTGGGGATCGCTGGTCGCTTCTCATCGTGCGCAATGCGTTTGACGGCACGAGCCGCTTCGGGGATTTTCAACGCAGCCTTGGCGTTGCGCGCAACATTCTCTCAGACCGTCTGCGAAAGCTGGTTGAGGCGGGTATCCTTGAACTCCAGGGGGCTTCCGATGGTACGGCGTATCAGGAATATGTCCTGACGGCTAAAGGAGAGAGCCTGTTCCCCATCGTCGTGGCCCTGCGGCAGTGGGGTGAGCAGCACCTGTTTGCGCGCGGGGAACGCCATTCGCTATTAATCGACAGGCATACCGGCAAACCGGTACCCCTTATGGCTCCGGCAGGGCATGACGGGACGGTGCTGACGGCGGCAGATACTGAAGTACAAAAAGTAAAGCGATCCGCCGCCGTTTAACCGGCTAACTATTGCCTGACCGCCTGTTCAATCGTGCGGGTAACGGCGTCCGGCTGGCTCACCATCGACACATGGCTTGCCGACACCTCCGTGGTTTTTGCATTGATCCTCTTCGCCATCGCCCGCTCAAGCTCAGGATTGATCATCCTGTCGTTTCTGCTGACCACAAACCAGCTCGGCTTATCGTGCCAGGCTGCATGCGCCACTTTCTCTCCAAACGCGTCGGCCTTAATCGGCCCCTGCGTTGCCGCGATGGTTTGCTGCTCATCGGTTGTCGCATCGGGCGCAAAATCTGTACTGACCGCCTTCGCTGGCAGATATAAATAGCCGTCTGCCGTTTTCGCGATGCCCGCACTTCCCGGCGGGGCTGGATAACTACCCGCCAGGTCTGCCGTCGACTGGCCGGAATCTGGCGCAAACGCCGCGACGTAAACCAGCGACTTCACGCGTGCATCGTTACCCGCCTCGCTTATCACCGTGCCGCCCCAGGAGTGGCCGACCAGCACCACGCTACCCTGCGCCCGGGCGACGGCACGCTGCGTGGCGGCGACGTCATCCTTAAGCGAGGTGAGCGGCAGCTGTACGGCAATGACTTCCGTATGGTTTTTTTGCAGCCGGGTAATAACCTTATTCCAGCTGCTGCCGTCGGCAAACGCGCCATGGACCAGCACTACGCTGGTTTGCTCTTCAGCGAACGCGCCAGCGGAGAGGGCAAGCAGACTGGCCGCTGCGATAAAGACTGCTTTCATCTTCTGACTCCTTAAAAGTGATGGACAGCCGCATGCGGCGGCACGGTGAATTCAACGGTTTTATGATCGATAGGCCTATGGGTAGGGTCGGCGAGGATAATCGTCACCTTGTGCTTTCCGGCCGGCAGCCCGACCAGGATAACGGGCTCGCCTCTGGTGTCGGCCCAGTGCCAGGGGGCATCATCCACCACGACGTGGATATGGCCGATACGCGGGGTAATCCTTAGCGCCTCAGTCCCGAACACGGGCTCAATACGCAGGTTCTCGGTGCGGTATTGAATAAAGACCGCCCCCTTGCTCAGCGGGCCGGCTAACGGGGGATCGACAATCAGTTTCGCCGCCGGCTGCGGCTGCTCAAGCGGCGCAACGGCAGCAGGACCGTTGACCTCTTTGGCGCTGAGCCCGTCCAGCGGCTCCGCCCAGGCGCTCGCTGCCGACGTCAGGGCAAGGAACGGCAGCAGGAAATATCGATGCATCATTTGTGTCTCCTCATCGGTTAATCGTGACGACAGACACAGAAGACCATTTTTATGTATCGGGAATGTTTGCTTTGGCAGGAGTTTTGTACCGGTTTGTCAGCGTCGCGCCCGGGATACAGTACGATACCGTATTTCTGCCGCGGGAGCGTACGAGCGCGACGGCCAGCCCGGCAATGACCAGCGTCAGCCCCGCCGAAACCCACATCCCGCCGGTAATGCCCAGCGACTTATTAAGCCAGGCATAGGCAAACGGCGAGGCTGCCGCCGTCAGCTGCCCGGGTATGAGCAATAAACCGGTACGGCTGGCGTAGCTTTCCGCGCTAAACAGCTCCAGCGGCAGCGTGGCTTTGACGATGGTCACCAGCCCGTTAATGGCACCATAGCCCAGCACAAACCCGGCGGCGCTCCAGACGAAAAACGCGCTGCTCAACCCGACGAGAAAGCAGAGCGGCATGGCAAGGGCCGTAAAGAGCGTCAACCTGAGCGGCGTTAAGCGGGCGCCTGCCAGGACTTCCATCAGCCGTGCGCCGGTCTGACCGAACCCCCACAGCATGCCGATGGCGAACGGCAGGCCAAAACTGACGATAAACTCCGGCAGATGCGTCGAGGTGCCGTTGGAGACGAAGGTGATAAGCGCGATAAAGGTCGCATAGAGCCAGCCGTCGCGACGCTCGCTGTTCGCTGCCTTGGCCGCTGATTTCGCGCGAGCCACGAGCCGCTGGTGGGGAAGATGACTGATAAGCATCGCGCTCAGCAGGCCAAAAAGCGCGTAGATTAGCAGCGCGTTCTGCCAGCTCATAACGTTGACCAGCGCATCCCCCAGCGGCCAAAAGACGGCTGATGCCAGTCCACCCGCCAGGGTGATGCGCGAAATTGTTCTTCGCGCCTGCTGTCCATACAGATTCACCAGCGCGGCAAACAGGGCATCATACAGCGACAAACGCATTCCGACGCCGGTCACCAGCCAGGCGCAGTACCAGCCCGCAAGAGAGGTGGCGTAGGCCATCATCACACAGCTTATGGCGATCAGGAGTGTGCCGCCCATGATCACCCGCTTTCCGCCAAAACGCGCCAGCAGGCGGGCGAAAAAGGGAGAGACTGCCGCCATGACCAGCATCGCCAGCGTCAGGCCGAGGTAAATTTGCGGTGAAGACCAGCCCCTGTCTACTGAGATGGCGTGAGCAAACGTGCCCGGCATATAAAATGAAATCCCCCAGTTGATGAGCTGATTGCACCCGGCGGTAAGGGCGAGACGGCGGGGAAGGGCAGGTGTTTCCATTATTTTTCATTCCGTTATGCAGTTGTCCTCAGCATAGCGGGCGCGCTATTGTGCCGGGAGGTCTGCAACCTTATGCGCCGTATAAGAGAAACTTTGAATGACAACGCTCAATCTGGCACATCTCGCCACGCTCCGTCTGGTGCTCCAGCGCGGCAGTTTTTCTGCCGCGGCGGATGTGCTGGGCATTTCCCAACCTGCCGTCAGCCTGCAAATACGTCAGCTGGAGCAGTTTCTGCAAACGCGGCTGGTAGAACGCACCGGGCGCGGTATTAAAGCAACAGCGGCCGGGCAGGCCCTGCTGGAACACGGCGAGCGGATTGAGCTGGCCGTGGACGAGGCCGTGCGATCCATAAGCGAGTTCAGCCAGGCTGTCAGCGGTACGGTTACGCTGGGGACGGGGGCGACGGCCTGTATTCATCTGCTGCCGCCGTTATTACAGCAGCTGCGCAGCGACCATCCGCTGCTCAGAGTGGGCGTAACGACAGGCAATACGCTGGATATCGTTCGTGCCGTTGAGGAAAACCGCCTTGATATGGGGCTGGTGACGCTGCCCGCAAGCGGAAGGGCGCTGGACGTGATGACGGTAATGGATGAGGAGTTTGTGTTTATTGCCACACGGCAGCAACAGGCGTTGTTTAACGACATCACACCCGCACGGCTGCACGCGGAACCGCTGATTGCGTTCGAGTCGGGAAGCGGCACCCGGGCCTTGATAGACGGCTGGTTCGAGGCCAGCGGTTTATCTATCGCACCCGTTATGCAGCTCGGCAGTATTGAGGCCATCAAACGCATGGTGCGCGCGGGGCTGGGATACAGTATCGTGCCGCGAATGGCGGTAGAGGATGCAGCAGACCGGGAGGGGCTGTGCGTCAGGTCGCTGATGCCTGTGCTACAGCGGCAGCTGGCAGTGGTGATGCGTCAGGATAAAATCCTTAGCAAAGGCATTGCGGGCATTATTCGGCTGTTACAAAAACCGTCTGCGCGTTAGCGCTCGGACGTTTCGACCGACAGGCTGGTTTGCTGCGACTGGATCTTGTCCTGGTGGTGATACCAGGCACCGATAGAGGAATAAACAAAGCGGCCAAAAAAGAACAGGAAGCTGATGAGCAGTATGATGCGGGTCATCCGAGTGTTAAATCGATGTCGTTTGTGCATACGCGTTGCCTGACTCACTGTGCTTTTCCTGGGCATACCCTTTTGGGCGATACGGATATTAAGGCACAGCGGGAAGACAGGGTCAATTCTGCGAAGTGTAAATTACGGTCAACGTTGACATTAATTATTGTTATTGAAAATGATTCAAATATTTACTGCATTGATAACTACAAGGAAGACAATCCAAAAAGTCGTAATAAAATTGCATTGGGATAAATTAGTTTGATTTAAGTCAACGGATTTCCGCTATCGATAATTAAAATCCACCCTCCACTATGTGCGTTCCGTATATTTCGGGCGACATATACGTCAGGTTGGATGCCTGTCTTCACGTACCCTCTGGAGCGAAAGGGTTTTAACCGGGCATCTATGAACATTCTCCACATCCTGACGCGCAATAAAGATCGCTGGTGGGCGCTACCGCTTATTTTACCCGTCGTTTTGCTTCCCGTTATCAGCCTTGCGAATACCTTAACGCTGCTGGGCGATGGGATTGTCGCGCTATACTATCTGCCGCTCTCTTTCCTGCTTTCCCTGATGATGTTCTTCGGCGTTGAGGCTCTCCCCGGGATTGTGCTGTCACTGTTTTTCCGTTACTTCCCGTCAGTGGGGATGTTTGAGACCGTGGCCGGGATCCTGCATTTTATCGTCCCGTTGATGCTCAGCTGGGGCGGTTACCGGGTGTTTGCCCCCCGACGCAACATGACGGCGTACGGGGATATCCGCCTGATGGGGCAACGGATCTTCTGGCAGGCTTTCTGCCCCGCAACGCTGTTTCTGGTTCTGTTTCAGTTCGCGGTTTACCTTGGCGTCTATGAGAGCCGCCAGAGCCTTGCAGGGCTAAACCCGATGAATATTCGCACGCTCATCAACTATCAGGCGCTGCTGGTGAGCGGGCTGACGGGCGTTCCTCTGAGCTATCTGCTGATTCGCGTTGTCCGCCATCCGCGGTATATCCGAAGCCTTATTTCGCAGATCCGTGCGCAGGTTGATAAAAAAGTGAGTACCGTCGAGTTTCTGGTGTGGTTCATTGCCCTTGGCGGGATGCTCTCTTTGCTGCTGCTCCCGATGAACGAGAACAGCTCAATTTTCAGCACCAACTACACGTTATCGCTGCTTATGCCGGTGATGCTCTGGGGAGCCATGCGCTTCGGCTATAAGCTGATGTCGATCATCTGGACGTCGGTGCTGCTGGTGTCGATTCACTATTTCTACCGCTATATTCCCGTTAATCAGGGCTATGACATCCAGCTTGCGATTACCTCATCCAGCTATCTGGTCTTTTCGTTCGTGGTGATTTACCTGTCGATGCTGGCGACGCGCCAGCGCGCGGTGAATATTCGTTCCCGCAGGCTGGCGCTTCTCGACCCGGTCGTCCACATGCCGAACCTTCGCGCGCTGTCGCGCGACCTTGCTAAAAATCCGTGGTCGGCGCTCTGCCTGCTGCGCATTCCCGAGCTGGAAGTCCTGGGGCGTAATTACGGCGTACTGCTGCGCATTCAATATAAACAGCAGCTGGCGCAGTGGATCAACGGCACGCTTCAGCCCAACGAGAGGGTCTATCACCTGACCGGCTATGACCTGGCGGTTCGGCTTAACGCGGAGTCACACCAGCAGCGAATCGATACCCTGGACGAGCATATCAAGCAGTTTCGCTTCGTCTGGGATGGCATGCCGCTGCAGCCACAGGTCGGTTTAAGCTACTGCTATGTCCGCTCCCCGGTTAACCATCTCTACCTGGTGTTAGGTGAGCTGGGGGTGATTGCCGATCTCTCGCTATCGACCAACCATCCGGAAAACCTGCAGCAGCGGGGCGCGGTCCATCTGCAGCGAAGCCTGAAAGATAAGGTCGCGATGATGAGCCGTCTGCAAACCGCGCTTGAGCAGAATGCATTTACTCTGATGATTCAGCCGGTCAGGGGACTGCGGGGTGACAGCTACCACGAAGTGCTGCTGCGAATGCCCGATATGAACGGCGTTTTGATCTCCCCGGACCAGTTTCTGCCGGTTGCCCAGGAGTTTGGGCTCTCTTCCCGCGTCGATTTATGGGTAATTGAACGCACGCTGAGCTTCCTGGCCGAACACCGCCAGCGGCTGCCGGGCCAGCGTTTTGCAATCAATCTTGCGCCTTCAACCGTATGCCGGGCGCAGCTGCCGCTCGACGTGAGCCGCCTGTTGACCAAATACGGCATTGAGGCCTGGCAGCTGATATTTGAAGTCACTGAAAGCACGACCTTTGGCAATGCAGAGCTGGCGGTACAGACGCTCAGACAATTGCAGAAAATGGGCGTGCGTATTGCGATTGATGATTTCGGCACAGGCTACGCCAGCTATGCGCGCCTGAAGAGCGTGGATGCTGACATTCTCAAAATCGACGGCAGCTTTATTCGTAATATCGTCAGCAACAGCTTGGATTATCAGATTGTGGCTTCCATTTGCCATCTGGCGCGGATGAAGAAAATGCTGGTGGTGGCGGAGTACGTCGAGACGGAAGAGATACGCAGCGCGGTTCACACGCTGGGCATCGATTATATTCAGGGGTATCTTGTCGGCATGCCGGTGGAGATGGAAACGCTGCTGGAAGGCGAGGCGCCCGCGGTGAGCGCCTGACCCGTTACGCAGCGACGTCTGAACTCTCTTCTTCAATCTTCAGCAGCCAGCCGGTGACGGCTTCCCAGTACTGCTGCTCTTTCTCAAGATCCAACAGCACCAGCGCATTCTGGCTAAACCAGTCGTGCGGGAAGCTCAGCGTCCAGTGATGGTCGTCTGTTTTCAGTTTTAGCGTCGGGGGCGTTGTGGTTGCCTGGCGTTGATTATTCAGCAGCACCCCGAGGCGCAGCAGCTGGATTAGCGGCAGAAACTGCTTTTTCTTGAATAGCGTAAAGCGCGGCAGATCGTCGAGCTTGATGGCTTTACGGTGGTAGCGAACCAGCGTGGCCATCATGGTTTGCTGCTCCTGGTTGAAGCCGGGCAGGTCGCTGTTTTGCAGGATATAGGCCGAGTGGCGGTGCATCCCGCTGTGGTTAATGTTCAGCCCCACCTCATGCAGCATGGCGGCCCATTTCAGCAGGGCGGCGAGCTGCGGGTGATCCAGCTTAGGGTTCTGCTCCTGCCACTGTTCGTATATCTGAACCGTGGTTTCCAGCACGCGCTTTGCCTGCTCGCGGTCGATGTTGTACTGGTTTGCCAGGCTTTGCGCGGTGCGGCTGCGAATGTCCTGATGGCGGAAGCGGCCCTCCATCTCATACAGCACGCCCTCACGCAGGGCACCGTCGGAGAGGCGCAGCTCCTTAATCGCCAGGGCATCAAACACGCCGCAGAGGATCGCAAGCCCCGGTACGAATACCGATTTACGCTCATCGGACAGGCCCGGCAGGCTCAGGGCGTCGAAGCTCTTATGCTTAAGCACCTCGTCGGTGAGCAGGACCAGGCGCTCAGGGGTGATAATCCCGTCTTTTTCACCCATCGCCAGCAGCACTTCATGCGCGGCCTTAATGGAGCCGGACGCGCCTAACGCCACGTTCCAGCCCTGAATTCGGTACTGCCAGGCCAGGTTTTCCAGTTTCTGGATGGCGGCCATACGGGCGCGCTGGAAGTTTTCGCGGGTTATCGTCCCACCGGGGAAGTACATCTGCGCGAAGCTGACGCAGCCCATTCGGCGGCTCTCCACCAGACGCGGCTCGAAGTCCTCGCCGATGACCAGCTCCGTTGAGCCGCCGCCGATGTCGATCACCAGCTTGCGGCCCTTTTCCGGCTGCGTATGTTCCACGCCCATAAAAATCAGACGCGCTTCTTCATTACCGGAGATGATCTCAATCGGATAGGGGATCACCTTCTCCGCGCGCTTGAGAAATTCCGGCGCGTTCAGCGCCTGGCGAAGTGTATGCGTGCCAACGATGCACACGCTGGAGGGCGAAAAGCCCTGCAGGCGCTCAGCAAACAGCGACAGACAGTTTAAGCCGCGCTCCATCGCCTCTTCGCTGAGCATGCTCCGCGCATCCAGGCCATCGGCCAGGTGCACGCGCTGCTTCAGGCGACCGATGATCTGCAACGCGCCATCCACCTCACGGGCGATGACCATGTGGAAACTGTTAGAACCAAGATCGACCGCAGCGAACTCCTGCGGTCGTGGGGTCTTATCATTTATCGGCATAGGTTAATCAGGTTGCTCGAGTGATTTGATATAGTCGTAAATCGCCAGCTGTGACCGGACTTTACGGCGGTTGCCGCGCGGCACGTAGCGGTTACTGAGTTCTTTGTCGATATGGCGAGCCTTCACCGTATCGCTAAACAATATCTCGATAATGTCGAGGATCTGCTGCTTCAGGCGTGGATCCAGCAGCGGTGTGGCAACTTCAATTCGGTAATCAATATTGCGCGTCATCCAGTCAGCGGACGAAAGATAAACCTGCTTATCGCCGGCATTATCGAAAATATAGACCCGATCGTGTTCCAGGTAGCGGTCAACGATGCTGATCACGCGAATATTTTCGCTGATGCCTTCCAGTTCCGGGATCAGCGAACACATACCGCGGATCAGCAGGTTAACCGGAACGCCCGAGCTGGACGCGGCATAAAGCCTGTCCACCAGGCCTTTGTCGACCAGGTTGTTGAGTTTCAGGGTGATTCCGGACGACAAACCTTGCTGCGCGTTGGCAATCTCTTTGTCGATCATCTTGTACAGCAGGCGGCGCGAGTTCTGCGGCGACACCAGCAGATAGTCAAAGCTCACCGGACGGTACGGGTTCTCGATAAAGTTAAACACCCGACGCACTTCGTTGGTGATACGCGCATCGGCCGTAAGCAGCGAATAGTCTGTATAAATCCGCGCCGTTTTCTCGTTGAAGTTACCGGTACCGATGTGGGCATAACGCACCACGTCTTCACCCTCTTTACGGGAGATCAGGAACAGCTTGGCGTGAATTTTCAGCCCCGGCGCGGAGAAGATAACGTGTACGCCCGCTTCCGTCAGACGGCGCGCCCAGTGGATATTCGCCTCTTCGTCGAAACGCGCCTGCAGCTCAACCACGACGGTGACTTTCTTGCCGTTGTGCGCCGCGTGGATCATCGCATCAATGATGCGTGAATCTTTTGCGACGCGGTAGATGTTGATTTTGATCGCCAGCACGTTCGGGTCGAATGACGCCTGGCGCAGCAGCTCCAGCACGTGTTCAAAGGTATGGTACGGATAGTAGAGCAGGACGTCGCGCTCGCGGATGGCGTCGAATCCGTTGCGGAACTTATCGAACCAGATGTGACGCAGGCGCGGCAGCGGTTTGTTCACCAGATTGGCTTTGCCGACGTTCGGAAAGCCAATAAAGTCTTTAAAGTTGTGGTATCGCCCGCCCGGAATGATGGAGTCGTAGCGGGAGATAGTGAGCTTATCGCGCAGCATTTCGACCATCGCATCGGGCATATCGCGCTGATAGACGAAACGCACCGGCTCTGCCGTCAGGCGCTGCTTAAGGCTTGACGACATCAGCTCCATCATGCTGGCTTCCATCTCGTGCACCAGGTCATATTCGGCGTCACGGGTCATCTTCATCGAGTAGGCGTTTAACGCGTCGTAGTCGAAGAAGCCTTTGAAGATATCGTCCAGGCAGTAGCGCAGAATGTTATCCAGCAGGATCATCGGCTTGCGGCGGCGCGGGGTTTCAGGCGGCAGGTTCACAAAGCGCGGAACCTTATCCGACGGGATTTCCAGCAGCGCATAGCTGATGTTTTCACCGCGAATGATTTCAACCGCCAGATAGGTGTAGTCATCCTTAAGGAACTGTACCAGATCGGTTTCGCGGTTGATCAGAATGGGGGTGATGTGCTGGCGCAGATAGTGTTTGAAGTAGTGGCGAAGCCAGGTCTGCTGGTTGACGGAGAGCTGACGTTCGTTAATCAGGAAGATTTGGTTGCGGGCCATTTCCAGCAGCAGCTCGTTATACAGACCATCGAACTCCTGATCGGCCTTCATCACGCGGGCCTGTATTTTGCCCAGAAGATGGCGCGAGTGGGAATTTAAACCCTGCTCTTCGCTGATGATGATTCGCCGCTTCAGCTCGGCAAAGCGAACCTTATAAAACTCATCCAGGTTATTGGAATAAATACCTAAAAAACGCATACGCTCAATCAGCGGGTTACTTTTATCTGCCGCTTCCTGAAGTACACGCTCGTTGAATGCTAACCAGCTTAGCTCTTTCTCGATATATAACTTTTCCTGACCCATTACAGCTCACACTCCAGTTCAATCACAGGACGTGGTAAATCCGTCTCGTCCTTATTATGGCGAGCATTTCCACGATATGTCCAACAGTGCCAGAAAAGTATGACAGTTATTTTTTTTGTTGGGGATTTTAGAGGGTTGGAGAAGGGGATATCGGGTAATGCACTATCCAGGTCGGGTAAGCGCAGCGCTACCCGACATAAAAAACTACTCGTCGGCCGCATGGCCTTGTTCAGGAAGCTTAACGCCGTCAAGCCAGGCAGCGCCGTCGCGCATTTCAAGGCGACCGTCGACGAACCAGCTGACTACCAGCGGATAAATGGCGTGTTCCTGGGCCTGCACGCGTTCGGTTACGTCGTCTTCGTTGTCGCCATCAAAGACCGGAACTTTCGCCTGCAGAATAACCGGGCCGCCGTCCAACTCGTCGGTAACGAAATGCACGGAGGTGCCGTGCTCTTCATCGCCGTTCTCCAGTACCTGACGGTGGGTGTGCAGGCCGGGATATTTTGGCAGAAGAGAAGGGTGGATGTTAAGCAGGCGGCCGGCGTAGTGCTTCACAAAGGCAGGGCTCAGAATACGCATATAGCCCGCCAGCACCACAACGTCAGGCGCGTAGGCATCAATCTCCTGCACCAGCTCGCGGTCAAAGGCTTCACGCCCGGCGAACTGGCTGGCTTCCAGCGCGTGCGCGGGGATATTCGCTTTCCGCGCACGCTCAAGGCCGAACGCGTCGGCCTTGTTGCTGAATACTGCCCGAATGGTGCCGCTGATTTTCTTCTGTTCGCAGGCGTCTATGATTGCCTGCAAATTGCTTCCGCTGCCGGAAATGAGCACCACGATGTTTTTCATTCAATGACCACACGCTGTTCGGAATCGGATGCTTTAATAGTACCGATTTTCCACGCGTTTTCACCTTTCTCGGTCAGGAGCTTAACCGCTTTGTCCGCTTCGCTGGCTGGCAGCGCAATCAGCATGCCCACGCCGCAGTTAAAGGTGCGGTACATTTCGTGAGAGCTGACGTTCCCGGCGGTCTGCAGCCAGTTAAAGACGGACGGCCACTGCCATGAGGATTCGTCGATCACCGCCTGGGTGTTGTCCGGCAGCACGCGCGGGATATTTTCCCAGAAGCCGCCGCCGGTCAGGTGGGCAATAGCGTGAACGTCAACGTTCTCGATCAGATCCAGAATGTTCTTCACGTAGATGCGGGTAGGTGCCAGCAGGTGATCGGCCAGCGGTTTGCCGTCCAGGTCAGTGGTCTGCGGGTCACAGCCGCTCACTTCGAGGATTTTACGCACCAGTGAATAGCCGTTGGAGTGCGGGCCGCTGGAGGCCAGCGCAACCAGCACATCGCCGTCAGCCACTTTGCTGCCATCGATAATTTCTGATTTTTCTACCACGCCGACGCAGAAGCCTGCGACGTCATAATCTTCACCGTGGTACATGCCAGGCATTTCAGCGGTTTCGCCGCCCACCAGCGCACAGCCGGACTGCAGGCAGCCTTCGGCGATACCGTTGATCACGCTGGCTGCGGTATCCACGTCCAGCTTGCCGGTCGCGTAGTAGTCGAGGAAGAACAGCGGCTCTGCGCCCTGGACCACCAGGTCATTCACGCACATCGCCACCAGATCGATACCGATCGTGTCGTGACGCTTAAGATCCATCGCCAGGCGCAGTTTGGTGCCTACACCGTCAGTACCCGAGACCAGAACAGGTTCACGATATTTTTGCGGCAGCGCGCACAGTGCGCCGAAGCCACCCAGACCACCCATCACTTCCGGGCGGCGGGTTTTTTTCACCACACCTTTGATTCGGTCAACCAGCGCATTACCTGCGTCAATATCAACACCGGCATCTTTGTAGCTGAGAGAAGTTTTGTTGGTCACGGCTTAAATCCCCACGCGATTGCATAGCTAGTAAGAAAAATCGGCGCAATTCTAACAGTCCAGGCAAACGTTTGCGAGCCTATTCTCGGCGCGGGGATCTTTTTTTCGTCGTGGCAGATGAAAGCCGCCAAACTTGACTCCGTTCACGAAAATGAAACCGGTTTCGGCGATCTGCTTGCAACGCTCGGCCCCTTTGCACATCATCGTAATGAAACCGGTTTCTGTAATTGTTTTTGCAGAAAATAACGCAGAATGAGGGAAAGCGAATGTCAGGATTCAAAGAAGGTTTTCTGTGGGGCGGTGCCGTTGCGGCGCACCAGCTCGAAGGCGGCTGGAAAGAGGGCGGAAAGGGCGTTAGCGTTGCCGACGTGATGACTGCCGGCGCGCACGGCGTGCCGCGTGAAATCACCAACGGCGTGCTGCAGGGCAAAAACTACCCGAACCATGAGGCCATCGACTTCTACCATCGCTATAAAGAAGACATCCGACTCTTTGCCGAGATGGGGTTCAAATGCTTCAGGACCTCTATCGCCTGGACGCGTATTTTCCCGAAAGGGGACGAGCTGGAGCCGAACGAGGCTGGCCTCAAATTTTACGATGACCTGTTCGACGAGTGCCTGAAGTACGGCATCGAGCCGGTGATTACGCTTTCTCACTTCGAGATGCCTTTCCACCTGGTCACGGAATACGGCGGCTGGCGCAACCGTAAGCTGATCGACTTCTTCGTCCGCTTCTCAAAAGTGGTCTTCCAGCGCTATCAGCATAAAGTGAAGTACTGGATGACCTTCAACGAGATCAATAACCAGGCCAACTTCCACGAAGACTTCGCGCCCTTTACTAACTCCGGGCTGAAGTACGAGCCGGGTGAAGACCGCGAGCCGGTGATGTTCCAGGCGGCGCACTATGAGCTGGTTGCCAGCGCCCTGGCGGTGAAGGCGGGGCGCGAGATTAACCCGTCTCTGCATATCGGCTGCATGATTGCCATGTGCCCAATCTATCCGCTGACCTGCGCGCCGGACGACATGATGATGGCAATGAACGCCATGCACCGTCGCTACTGGTTCACCGACGTGCACGTGCGCGGTAAGTACCCGCAGCACCTGCTCAACTACTTTGAACGTCGTGGGTTCGCGCTGGATATCACCGAAGAAGATAAAGCGGCGCTGGCGCAGGGCTGCGTGGATTACATCGGCTTCAGCTATTACATGTCCTTCGTCACCAAAGCGACGCCGGACAACCCGCAGCTGGACTACGACGAAAGCAAGAGCCTGGTATCGAATCCATACGTGCAGAAATCCGACTGGGGCTGGCAGATTGACCCGGTGGGGCTGCGCTACTCCCTCAACTGGTTCTGGGATCACTATCAGCTGCCGCTGTTCATCGTTGAGAACGGCTTCGGCGCCATCGACGTGCAGGAGAGCGACGGCACGGTGAATGACCAGTACCGCATTGATTACCTCGCCGCGCACATCAGCGAGATGAAAAAAGCGGTGGTGGAAGACGGCGTTGACCTGATGGGCTATACCCCGTGGGGGTGTATCGATCTGGTGTCCGCCGGAACCGGCGAGATGAAAAAACGCTACGGCTTTATCTTTGTTGATAAAGATAACGAGGGGAACGGCACGCTGAACCGCAGCAAGAAGAGATCGTTTGAGTGGTATCAGCAGGTGATTGCCAGCAACGGAGAGCAGCTATAATTGCCCGGTGGCGCTGCGCTTACCGGGCCTACACGTCCCGTAGGCCGGTTAAGCGTTAGCGCCACCCGGCAGAATCCCACACCCAAGCCGGAGCCCAGCCTCCGGCTTTTTCATTTTTGATTGATGCACGTCAAGCAACATGGGTATGGCCTAATATGAAAAAAGCGGTATAATCCCGCGATTTTTTTGCGGATGCCACCTCAGAGGAGAAAGAGAATGAAGATTGTGGAAGTGAAACACCCACTCGTTAAACACAAGCTGGGCCTGATGCGTGAGCATGACATCAGCACGAAACGTTTTCGCGAACTGGCTTCTGAAGTGGGCAGCCTGCTGACCTATGAAGCGACCTCTGACCTCGAAACCGAAAAAGTTACCATCGAAGGCTGGAACGGCCCGGTGCAGGTTGAGCAGATTAAAGGTAAGAAAATTACCGTTGTACCAATCCTGCGTGCGGGTCTGGGCATGATGGAAGGCGTGCTGGAGCACGTGCCAAGCGCGCGCATCAGCGTGGTCGGTATCTACCGTAACGAAGAGACCCTCGAGCCGGTCCCGTACTTCCAGAAGCTTGTGTCTAACATCGACGAGCGTATGGCGCTGGTGGTTGACCCAATGCTGGCAACCGGCGGCTCTATGATCGCCACCATCGACCTGCTGAAAAACGCAGGCTGCAACAGCATTAAAGTGCTGGTGCTGGTTGCTGCTCCTGAAGGGATTGCTGCGCTTGAGAAAGCGCACCCGGACGTTGAACTCTATACCGCGTCTGTTGACCAGGGGCTGAACGAGCACGGGTACATCATCCCGGGGCTGGGCGATGCCGGCGACAAGATTTTTGGTACGAAGTAATCGAATAACGATAAAGAAGCCGACTTTGATAGTCGGCTTTTTTTTGAATAAAAACACAACCCACCACCAACTTGAAGGAAAACACTATGACGCGCCGTGCTATCGGGGTGAGTGAAAGACCGCCGCTTTTACAGACTATCCCGCTTAGTTTGCAGCACCTGTTTGCCATGTTTGGCGCAACCGTGCTGGTGCCAATCCTGTTTCACATTAACCCGGCTACCGTATTGCTGTTCAACGGGGTCGGCACGCTGCTTTACCTGTTCATCTGTAAAGGTAAAATCCCGGCGTATCTGGGTTCCAGCTTCGCCTTTATCTCGCCGGTGCTTCTGCTGCTGCCGCTGGGTTATGAGGTCGCGCTCGGCGGCTTTATCATGTGCGGCGTGCTGTTCTGCCTGGTCTCCTTCATTGTGAAAAAAGCCGGTACGGGCTGGCTGGACGTGATGTTCCCGCCCGCGGCGATGGGCGCAATCGTTGCCGTTATCGGCCTGGAGCTGGCGGGCGTTGCGGCGAACATGGCCGGGCTGCTTCCGGCTGAAGGCCAGTCACCGGACTCTAAAACCATCATCATCTCGCTGGTGACGCTGGGCGTGACGGTGTTTGGTTCCGTGCTGTTCCGCGGCTTCATGGCCATTATCCCGATCCTGATCGGCGTGCTGGCGGGCTACGCGCTCTCCTTCGTCATGGGCGTTGTGGATACCACGCCGATTGCCGAAGCGCACTGGTTCGCGCTGCCAACCTTCTACACCCCGCGCTTCGAGTGGTTTGCCATCTTCACCATTCTGCCTGCCGCGCTGGTGGTCATTGCTGAACACGTCGGCCACCTGGTGGTCACGGCGAACATCGTTAAGCGTGACCTGATCCGCGACCCGGGCCTGCACCGTTCGATGTTTGCCAACGGCTTATCGACCATTATCTCCGGCTTCTTTGGCTCCACGCCAAACACTACCTACGGCGAGAACATCGGCGTAATGGCCATCACTCGCGTCTACAGCACCTGGGTTATCGGCGGGGCAGCCATCATTGCCATCCTGCTCTCCTGCGTCGGCAAGCTGGCGGCGGCGATCCAGATCATCCCGGTTCCGGTGATGGGCGGCGTATCTCTGCTGCTGTACGGGGTGATCGGTGCCTCCGGTATTCGCGTGCTGATCGAATCCAAAGTGGATTACAGCAAGGCGCAGAATCTGATCCTGACCTCCGTAATCCTGATCATCGGCGTGAGCGGTGCGAAGGTGCACATCGGTGCCGCAGAGCTGAAGGGCATGGCGCTGGCGACCATCGTCGGTGTAGGCCTGAGCCTGATCTTTAAGCTGATTTCCGTTCTACGTCCTGAAGAAGACATTCTGGACGCTGACGACAGCGAAAAAGCGCCACATTGATCCTCATAACGGGCGGACGATCCGCCCGTTTCTCTCCTTCCGGTTCCGTGCTAAACTCGTTGCCGATTTTATGTAATATCTGGTTGAGGTATTTCTGAACGGACCGGCACAGCTCTCTCTGCCACTCTATCTTCCTGACGACGAAACTTTCGCGAGTTTCTGGCCGGGTGATAACCCCTCTTTACTGGCTGCACTGCAAAACGTGCTGCGCCAGGATCACAGCGGATACATCTATATCTGGTCACGCGAAGGTGCGGGACGCAGCCATCTTCTGCATGCAGCCTGTGCTGAACTCTCAGCGCGGGGCGATGCGGTAGGCTATGTGCCGCTGGATAAACGTACCTGGTTTGTACCGGAAGTGCTGGAGGGAATGGAACATCTCTCGCTGGTCTGCATCGACAATATCGAATGCGTGGCGGGTGATGAGCCGTGGGAAATGGCGATCTTTAACCTCTATAATCGCATTCTGGAATCGGGAAAAACCCGGTTGCTGATCACCGGCGATCGCCCACCGCGTCAGCTTAATCTCGGGTTGCCGGATTTGGCTTCACGCCTCGACTGGGGGCAAATCTACAAGCTCCAGCCGCTCTCCGATGAAGACAAACTTCAGGCGCTTCAGCTGCGCGCTAAGCAGCGTGGGTTTGAGCTGCCGGAGGACGTGGGGCGATTCCTGCTTAAACGCCTGGACAGGGAAATGCGCACGCTGTTTGACACGCTCGATCAGCTCGATCGCGCATCTATTACCGCCCAACGCAAGCTGACCATTCCGTTTGTGAAAGATATTCTCAAACTCTAGTTTTGTCGGGTGGCGGCTGCGCCTTATCCGGCCTACGAAAACCCGTCATACCTTGTAGGCGCAGCCGCCACCCGGCTAAAGATCTCCCATCAGGTGCTCTACCAGCAGCGGAATCGGCCTTCCCGACGCCACGCTCCTCCCGCTTTCACGCCACAGTGCCGTCCCGCTAATGTCCAGATGCGCCCACGGAATGGTTGGCGGGCAGAAGTGATGCAGCAGCCAGGCCGCCGAGGCGCTGATTGCCGCATTGTTCGTCGGCGTGTTGCACAGATCGGCAATGGCGCTGTCGGTCTGTTTTTTCAGTCGGGCATCCAGCGGCAGGGACCACACTTCGTCGCCACTCTGCTTACCCGCCAGCGTCAGCGCCGCGCGCAGCGGTTCATCCTGGGTCATCAACCCGCTAAGCTCATACCCCAGCGCTTTCACCACCGCACCCGTTAACGTGGCCATATCAATAATATAGCGCGCCTGCGGGTGGCGCTGGCTTGCCCAGGCGAGAGCGTCTGCAAGCACCAGCCGGCCTTCGGCATCGGTGTTGTTGATTTCCACCGTGATGCCGCTGCAGGCTGTCGCCACCGTGCCTGGCTGCATGGCGTCCGGGCCGACGGCGTTTTCCGCCAGCGCCAGCACGCCCATGATCCGCACGGGTAATCCCAGCTCTGCCACGGTCAGCATCAGCCCCAGCACGTTAGCCGCGCCGCACATGTCGTATTTCATGGTGTACATGCCCGCGCCGTCCTTCAGCCACAGGCCGCCGGTATCAAAGGTAATGCCTTTGCCGACATAGCAGCGCACCGGGCCGTCATTCACGCCGTCATAATGAAGCGCCAGCAGGCGCGGCGGACACGTCGCCCCTTTGCCGACGGCGTGCAGCAGCCCCAGACCTTGCTCAACGATTTGCTTTTCATCCAACACCTCACATCGCAGGGCAGGGAAGGCGGCACAGAGCTTTTGCGCCTCTTCGACGACGAACTGCGGCGTGCAGCGATCCGACGGCGTATCGGCCAGGCGTCGCGCCGCGACCATGCCGTGGGCGATGGCCTGCTGCTGGCGGAAAATAACCGCCAGTTGGTCCTGATGTTCGGGTAAACAGAGCGCGGTGATGCGCTCAAGACGGACCGTGTCACTGGTTTTCCTCAACTGCAAATCGCTCAGCCGATGCGCCTGATTAAAGAGAAAACGCAGCACCTGCGCCAGCACCACATCGTCGATATCAGTCACGTCCAGCACCACCTCAGCGCTGACGGGCGAGGCCAGAAGCGGACGCAGCGCCGTGACCAGCCCTTCGGTCAGGCTGTCCTGCCAGAGCGCATCCGGCAGCAGCGTGATGCGGGAAAAAGGCGTGCAGCCGAAGCGGGTGTCCGCAACGTTTTTCTCGTCACGCATTTCGGCGATAAGCGCCGAATCCGGCAGCAGGGCGCAGGCGGCACGTGCGATTAAATGACTCTGCGGATCCGCCTCTGAAAGTGCGGTAATAAACTGAAAGGTAATCATTACTGTTCCTCAATCGGCGCGCGGATCCGCGCGGCGTAGGCCTGCATCCATTCATCGTCCACCGCCTGATAATGCGTCTTCTCATGCTGGCGCTCGGTGCGGAAAACGGTAAGCGGCTGTCGGGCCGTTGCGACCACGAACGAGAAGGTTTTAATGTTGGTTGCCGCGCCGAACTCGCCCCTGTTGTTCATGCACACCACGGAGAGATCGCCCACGCGGCCGAAGCGCGACATCAGCTTGTCCTCCAGTTCGAACACCACGGAGTCTGCCGCCTGCTGCGGCGTCATGCCCTGCGCCATCCGGCGAACGATTTCGTAGCTGGTGCAGCCCTTCATCAGGTCTTCACCGACGCCCGTGGCGGTGGCGGCGCCGGTCTCGCTGTCGCAGTAATATCCTGACCCAATAATGGGTGAATCACCCAGGCGGCCGCGCTTTTTCATAAACAGGCCGCTGGTGGAGGTGGCGACGCTCATCGACCCCTGCTTATCAAGGCCGATAATCCCGACCGTATCGTGCCCGTCGTACGGGCTTAACCCCTTATCCAGCGTCTCCCGGCAGCGTTTTCGATAGTGCTGCATCGCGCGGTCGGTGAGCATGGTTTTCTCGGCAAAGCCCTGGCTCAGCGCCCACTCGCGCGCGCCCTGGCCAACCAGCAGGCTGTTGTAGCGCTGGCGGCTGAGCGCATGCGCCACGCGCACCGGGTTGGCGATATCCACCAGATTGCCCACGGCGCCAAAGGCCAGCGTGTCGCCATCCATGTAGGCCGCGTCCAGCTCCACCTCACCGTTTTCAGTGGGCAGCCCGCCGTAGCCTACGGACTTATAGAGCGGAAAGTCCTCGACGTTGGCTACGGCATCTACTATCGCGGCCGCGGCCGGTTTTCCTGCAGCCAGCGCGGACGCAGACTCCGTTACCCCTTCAAGCGCCATTCGCCATGTTGCGATAATTCCCCACATGCTTTACTCCTGTTTTGCAAGGGTGGTGTCGGTTTGCGTAACGCTGGCCATCTCCGCCGCGCGGTACTGTTTGTCCAGGATACGCATGAAAGGCAGGTACAGCATGGCGCCGATCAGCAGGTTGAGAAGCTGCATGACGCTGCCGCTGAGGTGTCCGGTGACGATAAAGCCGCTGATCACCGGCGGCAGCGTCCACGGGATGAACACGCCGGTGGTGACGGCAACCGCGCCAATTTTCATCGCCGCGTACTGCACGGTGACCAGCACCAGCGGCACCAGGTTGAACGGAATGAGCATGATCGGGTTCATGATCACCGGCAGGCCAAACAGAATCGGTTCGTTGATGTTGAACACCGACGCGCCCGCGCCGAGGCGCGCCACTTCGCGCATGTTTTTACTGCGGGCGAAAATCAGCATCGCAATCACCAGCGACAGCGTGGCCCCCGCGCCGCCCATCCAGATCATGTCAAAAAACTGTTCGGTGATAATATGCGGCGGCGTCGTCCCGGCCTGAATGGCGGCGATGTTGTCGGTCTGGTTCTCCATCCACAGCGGACGAATAATGCCGTTAATCATTGAGCCGGAGTTAATGCCCACTGACCACAGAATGGTGATGCTGAATACCGTCATCAGCGCGCCAAAGTATGAGGTGCCGTAGTGGCGCACCGGCGTGGCGACCACTTCGTAAATAAACTGGTGGATGGTGCTGTAGTGGGTGTTTTCAAACACGATGCGGATCCCCAGCACCAGAATCATCACCAGCAGAGCCGGGATCAGCGCGGCGAACGACTCCTGCACCGCCGGCGGCACGCCGTCCGGCATTTTGATCACCAGCTTTTTGCGCTTGAGCCAGCAGAACAGCTCCGTCCAAAGCAGGGAACCAATCATCGCCACGAACAGCCCTTTGCTGCCAATCCACTCCACCGGCATCACGGTAATGCCGCCGTTTTCAGCCACCTTAATAAACGGCGTGAGGATTAAAAAGGCGACCAGCGAAAGAATGCCGCAGGAGATGCGGTCTTCCCCGTAGTGCTCCGCCAGGCGGAACGCCACCAGGAAACTGATGAACAAAGACATGGTCGAGAAGACCGCGTTAAACGGAATTTCGATAATGGCGCTCCAGCTTTCACCAAAGGCCTGAGACATAAACTGCTGATAGGCCTGATTCGGGAACGACGAGATCACCAGCAGAATAGAGCCGACGATGATAAACGGCATGAATGAAACGTAGGCGCCCCGAATGGCACCCAGATGACGCTGCTGGGCCGTTTTGGCCGCCAGCGGCATCAGTTTTGCTTCAAGAAATCCCAGAACATTGTTCATTGTGAACTCCGTACAAGATTGAGTGGTGTTGTTTATGTTATGTCTGTGGATTATCAGTGAAGCGTGGCGGGCGAAAGGTGAAATCGGTCACAAAGCATTCGCTGATGTTATATAAATCTCACAAGATTGGTTTCGGAGAGCCTTGCGATGGAAATTAAGCTGCACGCTAATGCCACCACCACGCCACGTATCCGTCGCTACCTTCAGCAGTCTGATAAAAGCGACAGGGAGCTGGCCGTTGAGCTTGGGATCTCGGTGACTACCGTCAGGCGCTGGCGCAATCGTGAACAGGTTTCTGATAACCAGACGACGCCGAAGGTGATACACAAAGCGATGAGACAAGAGCAGATAACCCTGGTGAATGCGCTGCGCGACGTGCTGGACGCCCCCCTGGACGAGCTGCTGCTTCTGGTGAATGAGGTGCTGGGGATCGCCGTTTCCCGGGCCACGCTGAACCGCTACCTTAAACCCGCCTCAGCGAAACGGAAGGGGACTTCATTGCAGGGAAAAAAAGCGCTCAAGGCCGGTATTGTGCCGCGTCAGCTGACGCTCCATCATCAGCCTTTGTCACTGCATATGGACGACGGCGGGGAGCAGCACCTGCTCTGGGCGCGTGAGCCGGTGAGCGGCTGGTGCTATGCCCGGCTTTATGCGGGGCTTTCGCCTCAGCGGGTGACCCGCTGGGCCCAGGAGCTGCTCGACGCGTGCCCGGCGCATATCCAATCTGTTGAGACTTTTGGTGTTGAGGTGGTGCTGGCGGAGCGAAATATCGCCGTGAAAATGCATCCACAAAAACAGAACGCGGTGCAGGTCGCCGTACCCTTGCATGCCATTATCCCGCGCGTGAAAACCGAGCCTGTCGCAGAGCTGCTGGTTCAGCTGTGCGAATATTACAACCGGGGGAGGACGCAGAAAAAGCTTGGGGAAAGTACGCCGCAGGCCTTTCTGGAGGCGCTGCGGCGAAGGGATTAGAGGATTTCGAGCACGTCTTCCGGCGGACGACCAATCCGCGCCTTGCCGTTGGCGACGACAATCGGGCGTTCGATCAGCTTTGGATTTTCGACCATCGCCTGAATCAACTCATCTTCCGTCAGGTGCGCTTCATTCAGCGCGAGCGATTTATAGAGATCTTCTTTCTGGCGCATCAGCTCGCGCGCGCTTCCCATCCCCAGCATGTGCAGAAGCTGGCGCAGGGTCTGGGCATCCGGCGGCGTTTCCAGGTACAGCACCACGTCCGGATCCACGCCGTTGGACTTCAGCAGGCTAAGGGTATCGCGGCTCTTGGAACAGCGAGGGTTGTGGTAGATTTTTACTGCGTCTGTCATGACTTCTCCTTATCACATCTTCTCGTACGGCTTAAAGCGCTGCTGCAGGCCGCGCAGCTGATCGATGCGCGCATCGTAGCGCGCCTGTTGCAGGCTGCCGAGTTTGACCTGCGAGCTGGCGCTGCTCAGGAGGGAAATAGCCTGATCGAGCCGGCCCACCAGCGCAAAGCCTTCGGCTCGCGCCGCCAGCTCCTGATCGCGGTTGCCGAGCTGTGCTTCCGTCTGCGCCAGCAGATCCCAGCCGTTTTGATCGTCTTTATTATTAAAGGTGTAGCGATTCAGGATGGTTGCCGCTTCTTTCGGCTGCCCACCCTGCAGGTAGGCATTCGCCAGGTTGAGCTGAAGCACCGGGTTATCTCGCACATCTTTCGCCCCTTTCAGCCGGTTAATGGCATCGGTCGCTTTATTCTGACCCAGGTCGATATCGGTTGAGAGATCGAGGAACCACGCGTTGTTCGGATCGGCCGCCAGCAGCGGCTGGATCGCCCTGCGCGCCTCGTCATATTTGCTGGCTTCCATTGCCTGCAGCGCCTGACCATACTGAGCCGCATTTTTCTCACGCACGTTGCCTTTTGACAGCGAATCCAGCAGGTCGCTGGTGAGCTGGTTGCGCCCGGATTTGTACATACCCAGCGTTCTGACCTTTGCCATGTAGAAATCCTGTGAGGACTGCACCACCACCGGACGCATCTGGTTGGCGCGGTTGCGCGCGTCTGACAGGCGGCTTTCAGGCAGCGGGTGAGTCAGCAGAATTTCAGGCGGACGCGAGGAGTAGCGCGCCTGGTCGAGCAGTTTTTCCAGGAAGCTCGGCATGGCCTGCGGGTCGAAGCCCGAGCGCTGCAGCACCTGTATCCCGATGCGATCCGCTTCCTGCTCGTTTTGCTGAGTAAAGCTGATCATCCCCTGGCGGGTTCCCGCCAGCGTACCGGTCAGTGCCGCCATCCCGGCCTGCGGGCTGGCCATCGCCAGCAGGATGGAGCCCAGCGCGCCCACCCACGTGAGCGGCGCGTTACGCTTCTGGTCTTCCATTGCGCGCGCCAGGTGGCGCTGGGTGACGTGCGAAATTTCGTGCGCCATCACCGACGCCAGCTGGCTTTCGTTATCGGAATAGCGGAACAGCGCCGAATGCAGCACCACGTTACCGCCGAAGAAGGCGAAGGCGTTGATTTCGTCGTTATTGATTAGGTAAAAGTGGAAGGGGGTTTTCACCGAATCGGCGTGCGCGACCAGCCGCATTCCCAGGCCGTTGATGTACTGCACCAGCAGCGGGTCGTTAATCAGCGGCGCGCTGCCGCGCAGCTGGCGAACGTAGTAATCACCCATTTGCATCTCCTGACCGATGGAGAGCGTGCTTCCTGCTGTGGTACCCATATCCGGCAACGTATCGGACGAGTCAGCGAAGACGGGTGCAGCCTGACCGACAGTCAGTGCGGCGATAAGTGTCGCAACCAGCGTTTTTCTCAACTGCCTGAACATAACCACTGTCCTGTATTTTGGATGTGTCATTTTGACCGATGAACCCGCATATCGTTCATCTCCACTGACTTGCGAGTGTAGCCGTGTTAAGGCATGAAGAAAATCCCATTCATCAGGGTTTTGCGAATCGTTACAGTGATACAAAAAGGAAAGTCTTTTTTGTGACAGTTCGATACAATTCGCAGTCTCACTCCCGCCAACCGATTCAGGGAAGGGTTGTATGCTCGAAATGTTAATGCAGTGGTATCGGCGTCGTTTTAGCGACCCTGAGGCCATTGCTTTGTTGGTCATTCTGGTTGCCGGGTTCGGTATTCTGTTCTTCTTTAGCGGCCTGCTGGCTCCGCTGCTGGTGGCGATTGTGCTGGCGTACCTGCTGGAGTGGCCGACGGCGCGCCTGGAAAATATTGGCTGCTCCCGCCGCTGGGCGACCAGCATCGTGCTGGTGCTGTTTGTCGGTATTTTGCTGCTGATGTCCTTTGTGGTGATGCCTGTCGCCTGGCAGCAGGGGATCTACCTGATCCGCGATATGCCGGGCATGCTGAACAAACTCTCTGATTTTGCCGCCACGCTGCCGCGTCGTTATCCTGCCCTGATGGACGCCGGGATCATTGACGCAATGGCGGAAAATATGCGCGCCCGCATCATGACGATGGGCGACTCGGTGGTGAAATACTCCCTGGCCTCGCTGGTCGGTCTGCTGACGCTGGCGGTCTATCTTGTGCTCGTGCCGCTAATGGTGTTCTTCCTGGTCAAAGATAAAGATCAGATGCTGAACGCCGTCAGGCGTATTCTGCCGCGTAACCGCGGTCTGGCAGGGCAGGTCTGGCAGGAGATGAACCAGCAAATCACCAACTACATTCGCGGCAAAGTGCTTGAGATGATCGTCGTGGGCGTAGCAACGTGGATTGGCTTCGTCATCTTCGGCCTGAACTACTCGCTGCTGCTGGCGGTGCTGGTGGGATTCTCCGTTCTTATTCCGTACATCGGCGCGTTTGTGGTGACCATCCCGGTCGTTGGCGTCGCGCTGTTCCAGTTTGGGCTGGGGACAGAGTTCTGGAGCTGCTTCGCGGTGTACCTGATCATTCAGGGGCTAGACGGTAACCTGCTGGTGCCGGTGCTGTTCTCGGAGGCGGTGAACCTGCATCCGCTCGTTATTATCCTGTCGGTGGTGATTTTTGGCGGGCTTTGGGGGTTCTGGGGCGTGTTCTTTGCCATTCCGCTGGCGACGCTGATTAAAGCGGTCGTGCATGCATGGCCGGATGTGCCAGCGGTGGAAGAGAAGTAGGTTTTGTGCGGGCTGAAGCCCTCTCCCACGGGGAGAGGGGGAAAACGCTAAAAACGGCAACCAGGTTGCCGTTTTGCATTTATCTTGTAGGTCGGGTAATGCGAAGCCGCTGCCCGACACTCACTTTCAGGCGCTCTCTTTCAACCACTTCAACACCACATCGTGGTGATTGCTGGTTTTGAAATCATCAAACACGTGCTCAACTTTACCGTCAGCGTCAATCAGGAAGCTGATGCGGTGAATACCGTCGTAGGTTTTGCCCATGAAGGTCTTCTCACCCCATACGCCAAACTGCTCGCAGACCTGGTGGTCTTCGTCGGAAAGCAGCGTGAAGTTCAGGATCTCTTTTTCAGCAAAACGTGACAGTTTTTCTGGCTTGTCGGTGCTGATACCCAGCACTTCAACGCCGACTTTTTTCAACTCATCCATGTTGTCGCGTAAACCGCAGGCCTGTACGGTACATCCTGGGGTCATGGCTTTCGGGTAGAAATAGACCAGAACACGCTGTCCCTGGAAGTCGGTCAAATTTACTTGCTCGCCGTCTTGATCCGGTAAGCTAAATTTCGGTGCGATGTCACCGGCTTTCAGTGGGTTCATTACTCAACTCCATCCTGTTCGTGCTGCGAATAATTGACGACGCTTATACTGCCCTGCGCGTGTAATTCTGTACAGAGGGCTTTGAACGCTTGCTCGATTTTTGATGCATCCTGCGAGGCAGGGCTGTGCGCGGTGATTTGAATAAACAGCGTAGGGTTTGCGCTCTCATCACCCGGCTGCGTACGGGAAACCAGTTCAGCAATGTTCATCTGATGCATGTCAAAAAGCGCGGTAAACCGCTCAATCAGATGAGGGGAGTCAGGCACTTCAACCTGTACCCAGACGGTGGAAGGCAGCGCCGGACGCGGACGCGCGGTGGTGCGCTTCATCACAATCAGCAAATCCAGCTCCGCGCCCTTCAGCGGCAGGGTAGATTCGATAAGCGTAATCGCATTCCATGTCCCGGAAAGCAGCATAATAAACGTGAACTCATCGCCAAGCATAGCCAGACGGCTGTCTTCAATATTACAGCCGCAGCTGCTTACGTGGCGGGTGATGGTGTTCACGATACCCGGCCTGTCAGCACCCAGCGCTGTGATAACCAGGTAATGTTGTGATGAGGTTGTCAAACCTGTTCTTCCTTTGCTTGGTTAAGTCTTCCTAAGGAAAGCATAAAAAAAACATGCATACAACCGCCTGAGAGCCTCAGGTCGCTTGCTTTTATTACAGTTCCAAACGTAACATTGAGGCTCTTGTTCGCACAGAGGATGGCCCATGTTCACGGGAAGTATTGTCGCGCTTGTTACACCGATGGATGAAAAAGGTAACGTCTGCCGGTCCAGCATGAAAAAGCTGATTGATTACCATGTCGCCAATGGAACCTCGGCGATCGTTTCGGTAGGGACTACCGGTGAATCTGCAACGCTGAGCCACGAAGAGCATGGCGACGTGGTTATGCTGACCCTTGAACTGGCTGACGGGCGTATCCCGGTCATCGCAGGAACGGGTGCTAACGCCACCGCAGAAGCTATTAGCCTCACTCAACGTTTTAACGACAGCGGCATTGTTGGCTGTCTGACGGTCACGCCTTATTACAACCGTCCTACTCAGGAAGGTTTGTTCCAGCATTTCAAAGCTATCGCTGAACATACTGACTTGCCACAAATTCTGTATAATGTGCCGTCCCGTACCGGTTGCGATATGCTGCCGGAAACCGTTGGCCGTCTCTCGAAAGTAAAAAATATTATCGCGATTAAAGAGGCAACGGGGAACTTAAGCCGCGTTCATCAGATCAAAGAGCTGGTTTCAGACGACTTTATCTTGCTGAGTGGCGATGACGCGACCGCGCTGGACTTTATGCAGCTCGGTGGTCATGGCGTGATTTCCGTAACGGCGAACGTTGCGGCTCGCGATATGGCGGAAATGTGCAAGCTGGCGGCGGCCGGTCACTTTGATGACGCTCGCGTGATTAATCAGCGTCTGATGCCGTTGCACAATAAATTATTTGTCGAACCCAATCCGATCCCAGTGAAATGGGCCTGTAAGGAGTTGGGACTTGTAGCGACCGATACGCTGCGCCTGCCAATGACACCGATTACCGACCACGGTCGTGACATCGTTGCTGGCGCGCTGAAGCATGCCGGTTTGCTGTAGAGTTTAGGGAGATTTGATGGCTTATTCAGTACAGAAGTCGCGCCTGGCGAAGGTTGCGAGTGTTTCGCTTGTTATGCTGCTCGCTGCCTGTAGTTCAGACTCGCGCTACAAGCGCCAGGTGAGCGGTGATGAATCCTATCTGGATGCCACACCGCTTGCTGAACTTCACGCACCCGCAGGCATGATCCTGCCGATTCAGAACGGCGATTATAATATCCCCGTCACGAATGGCAGCGGCCTGGTCGGGAAGGCGCTTGATATTCGTCCACCGGCTCAGCCGCTGGCGCTGGTGAGCGGGGCGCGTACCCAGTTTACAGGCGATACCGCGTCTCTGATGGTTGAAAACGGGCGTAACAGCACGCTGTGGCCGCAGGTGGTGAGCGTTATTCAGTCGAAGAACTACACGATTGATAAGCGCGACGATGCCAGCCAGACCTTAACCACGGACTGGATCGAGTGGAACCGTCTGGATGAAGATCAGCAGTACCGTGGTCGTTATCAAGTCTCTGTTAAACCACAGGGTTATCAGCAGGCGGTTACCGTTAAGCTGTTGAACCTGGAGCAGGCGGGTAAACCGGTTGCGGATGCCGCGTCAATGCAGCGTTACAGCACCGAGCTGCTGAACGTCATTGCAGCAGGCCTTGATAAGAACGCCACTGACGCCGCTAACGCTGCGCAGAACCGCAGCGGCTCATCCTTCGACGTGCAGAGCGCCGCGGATGACACGGGTTTGCCAATGCTGGTGGTGCGTGCACCGTTTAACCAGACCTGGCAGCGCCTGCCGGCGACGCTGGAAAAAGTGGGCATGAAAGTGTCCGACAGCACGCGTTCAACGGGAAGCATCACCGCCACCTATAAGCCGCTGTCTGACAGCGCGTGGCAGGAACTGGGCGCAAGCGATCCACAGCTGGCTTCCGGTGACTACAAAATTCAGGTAGGTGACCTCGATAACCGCAGTAGCCTGCAGTTTATCGATCCGAAAGGTCACACGCTGACTCAGGCGCAGAACGATGCGCTGGTCGCCGTCTTCCAGGCGGCATTCAGCAAATAAATACGAGGGCTGGTTAATCCAGCCCTTTTTATTTTCGTGCTACGCAAACGTGTGCGTGGCATAATATCCCCAGTTTTGAATACAAATCATCACACCAGGAGTAATGAAGATGCAGAAGCAAGCTGAGTTGTATCGTGGCAAAGCGAAGACCGTATACAGCACCGAAAACCCGGATCTGTTGGTGCTCGAATTCCGCAATGATACGTCAGCAGGGGATGGCGCACGCATTGAGCAGTTCGATCGTAAAGGCATGGTGAACAACAAGTTCAACCACTTCATTATGACCAAACTGGCCGAAGCGGGTATCCCGACTCAAATGGAAGCATTGCTGTCCGATACGGAATGTCTGGTGAAAAAACTGGATATGGTTCCGGTTGAGTGCGTTGTGCGTAACCGTGCCGCGGGCTCCCTGGTGAAACGTCTGGGCATTGAAGAAGGTATCGAGCTGAACCCGCCTCTGTTCGACCTGTTCCTGAAAAACGACGCGATGCATGATCCAATGGTCAATGAATCCTACTGCGAAACCTTCGGCTGGGTGAGCAAAGAGAACCTGGCGCGCATGCAGGAGCTGACCTATAAAGCGAACGACGTGCTGAAAAAACTGTTTGATGACGCGGGCCTGATCCTCGTCGACTTCAAGCTGGAGTTCGGCCTGTTCAAAGGCGAAGTGGTGCTCGGCGATGAGTTCTCCCCGGACGGCAGCCGCCTGTGGGATAAAGAAACCCTGGATAAAATGGACAAAGACCGTTTCCGTCAGAGCCTGGGTGGCCTGATTGAAGCGTACGAAGCCGTTGCGCACCGTTTAGGCGTTAAGCTCGACTAATCTCCTCATTTGCCAAAGGATGTTCGCATCCTTTGGCGTCTGCCCGTTGTTTCCTATGGTAATCTTGCCGTTAACCGCCTACGATCATAGCTATTATTAATGGAATAGTTCGAGGTGGTTATGCGCTGGCAAGGGCGTCGTGAAAGTGACAATGTAGAAGACAGGCGCAGCAGTGGCGGTGGCGGTCCTTCAATGGGCGGCCCCGGCTTCCGGTTACCCAGCGGAAAGGGCGGTATTATTCTGCTGATCGTGGTACTGGTTGCGGGCTACTACGGCGTCGATCTCACCGGTTTAATGACCGGGGAACCTCTGCAACAAGAGCAGCAGTCTCAGCGCTCCATCAGCCCGAATGACGATGAAGCCGCTAAGTTTACCTCCGTGATCCTCGCAACAACTGAAGACACCTGGAGTCAGCAGTTCGAGAAAATGGGGCGTACCTATCAGCAGCCGAAACTGGTGATGTACCGTGGCGCCACGCGCACCGGCTGCGGCACCGGGCAATCGGTTATGGGGCCATTCTATTGCCCTGCGGACAGCACCGTTTATATCGATCTCTCCTTCTATGACGACATGAAAAGCAAGCTGGGCGCCGACGGCGATTTTGCCCAGGGCTATGTGATCGCGCATGAAGTGGGCCACCACGTGCAAAAGCTGCTGGGCATTGAGCCTAAGGTGCGTCAGCTGCAGCAGAATGCGTCTCAGGCGGAGATAAACCGTTTGTCCGTGCGGATGGAGCTGCAGGCCGACTGCTTCGCTGGCGTCTGGGGACACAGTATGCAGCAGCAGGGCGTGCTTGAAACGGGTGACCTGGAAGAGGCGCTAAACGCCGCGCAGGCTATTGGTGACGATCGTCTTCAGCAGCAGAGCCAGGGCCGCGTGGTGCCGGACAGCTTCACGCACGGCACCTCTGAACAGCGCTACAGCTGGTTCAAGCGAGGCTTCGACAGCGGCGATCCGGCGCAGTGTAATACCTTCGGCAAAGCGATGTAATGGTATCGTTTGTTAATCTAACCGACCAGCTTACGCGCAAAGGGCAGCGTAGGCTGGTGGTGCTCAGCGGCGATGCGCAGTGGACCGCTGCGCAGGCTTCAGCCCTGCGAGACGCACTGCCCGGCGACTGGCTGTGGCTGGAGGATAACCCCTCGAAGGCCATCAGCGGCCTGCTGGGGCGCGAGTTTCTGCACGCTATTTTTGATGCGCAGAATGGGTTTGACGTTGCGGCTTTTGCGGCGTTAAGCGGAACGTTGCGCGCCGGGAGCCTGCTGGTGCTGCGGGTTCCTCCCCTCGCTGACTGGGCGGAAAAGCCCGACCGCGATTCCCTGCGCTGGAGCGATGCTCCAGAACCGATCGCCACCCCGCACTTTGTTCACCATTTTTGCCGGACGCTTGCCGCCGATCCTGATGCGATCGTCTGGCAGCAATCCGTTCCTCTCGCCCTCCCGCCGTTGCTGGACGCGCCAGACTGGCAGCCGGCCAGCGGTATACCGCAGCGCGAGCAGGCCGCCGTTCTGAATGCTCTGCTTTCGATGAAGCACGGCGTGGCCGCCGTGACGGCACCGCGCGGGCGCGGAAAGTCCGCCCTGGCCGGCATGTTGATCAGCGAGACGGGGGGAGACGCCATCGTCACCGCGCCTGCGAAAGGGGCAACGGACGTCATCGCCCGTTTTGCCGGGGAGCATTTCCAGTTTATGGCCCCGGACGCGCTGCTGGCATCAACACAGCAGGCTGGCTGGCTCATTGTCGATGAGGCGGCGGCCATCCCGGGGCCGCTTCTGGAGAAGCTGGTACAGCGTTTTCCTCGCGTGCTGTTGACGACCACCGTTCAGGGCTACGAAGGAACGGGCCGTGGATTTCTGCTGAAATTCTGCGCCCGGTTTCCGGGACTGCAGCGGTTTACCTTATCAACCCCCATTCGCTGGGCTGCCGGGTGTCCGCTTGAGCGGGTAGTGGCTAATGCCCTACTTTTCGACGATGCGCTTATCGATACTAAGCCCGAAGGGGACGTGCATTTAACGTCTCTTGAGCCTCCGGCATGGGAAAGCGATCCGACACGCGTGGCGAGCGTATATGCGCTGTTGTGCGCCGCGCACTACCGTACGTCGCCACTCGATCTGCGTCGCATGATGGATGCGCCCGGTCAGAGCTTCTCCGTTGCGCTGGCAGGCCCGGATATCGCAGGGGCGCTCTGGCAGGTGGACGAGGGTGGATTAAGCTCCGCGCTCAGCCAGGCCGTCTGGGCGGGCTTCAGGCGACCACGCGGCAACCTGGTGGCGCAGTCGCTGGCGGCACACGGCGGATCGCCACTGGCGGCAACGCTGAAAGGGCGTCGTGTCAGCCGCATTGCGGTGCATCCGCATCGCCAGCGGGAAGGTATCGGGCAGGCGCTGATCCGCGATGCGCGTGGCGAGGATTACCTTTCGGTGAGCTTCGGCTATACCGACGAGCTGTGGCATTTCTGGCAGCAGTGCGGCTTCGTGCTGGTGCGGATGGGCAGTCATCGCGAGGCGAGCAGCGGCTGCTACACCGCGATGGCGCTGCTGCCGCAGAGCGAGGCGGGCCATCAGCTGTGTGAACAGGCGCACCAGCGGCTGTGTCGGGATGCGCGGGTGCTATCGGCCTGGAATGGTGAAAAGATCCCTGTCGTCGATCGCTGGGAAGCTACCCTTAATGATGACGACTGGCTGGAGCTGGCGGGCTTTGCCTTTGCGCACCGGGCATTTTCGACCTCCGCTGCCGCATTAACACGCCTGCTGATGAACGTAGATTTGCCGCTCTCCGCGCTGCGCGGAAAAATGGCAGGGGAAGCGGACAGCGCGGGACGAAAAGCGCAGCTGCAAAAGCTTCGGAATGACGCAGCACGGGCCCTTGAAAGCCTTGACCGCGCGCGCGCCCGGCAGTTGAAAGACACCATTTTGCAATGGCAAATTTTTCAATGACTTCTTCAGTAAAGTGGCATGGTCATTACCCCACAGAGGCGTAAAATCCTGCACATCAATTAAGGAGACCGCCATGAAACATGACCATTTTGTTGTTCAAAGCCCTGAAGCTCCGGCTAAACAGTTACTGCTGCTGTTTCATGGCGTGGGCGATAATGCCGTCAATATGGGGCAGATTGGCAGCTGGTTTGCGCCGATATTCCCCGATGCGCTAATCGTCAGCATCGGTGGCGTTGAGCCGTGTGGCCCTGACGGCCGTCAATGGTTCTCCGTGCAGGGCGTGACGGAAGAAAACCGTCAGGAACGCATTGATGCCATCATGCCGGTCTTTATCGACACCGTGCGCTACTGGCAGCAGCAGAGCGGCGTAGGCGCTGATGCGACCGCGCTGATTGGCTTCTCGCAGGGGTCAATCATGTCGCTGGAGAGCGTTAAGGCGCAGCCCGGCCTGGTATCCCGCATTATTGCCTTTAACGGTCGTTTTGCGACGCTGCCGGAAAGCGCGACGACGCAGACCACAATTCATCTGATTCACGGCGGCGAAGACCGGGTGATCGAGCTTTCGCATGCGGTAGCCGCTCAGGAAGCGCTGATCCGCCAGGGCGGGGACGTGACGCTGGATATTGTTGACGATCTGGGGCACGCCATTGACGACCGCAGCATGCAGTTTGCGCTCGACCACTTGCGTTATACCGTACCGAAGCACTATTTCGATGAAGCGCTCAGCGGCGGCAAGCCGAACGATGATGATATTGTAGAGTTTATGTGAGAAAAGACGCCCTTCACCCTAACCCTCGCCCCTCCGTGGAGAGGGGCTGGGGGGTGAGGGGTTAACAATTACTTCTTCTGGTCCTTTTTCGGCCAGTCGTCCTCATCGTCCCACTTGTCGTTAAAATCACGATGCGGTGGAAGATCCGGTTTGTTGGCGAGGAACTTTTTGTGGTCAACGCGCTTAAGATCTTTAATCACGTTGAGCAGCACGCCGACCAGAAACACCAGCACCAGAATCCACCAGTACTTTGAAAGCCAATCCATTCGCTAATCCTCTTTAAGCAGTCGTCAGGCGACGAGCTGCTCCATAATACGTTGATACATGCGGGCCAGCAGTTGTAAATCAGCCGCGTTCACACACTCATTGATTTTGTGGATCGTCGCGTTTACCGGACCCAGTTCGACAACCTGCGCACCCATGCGGGCGATAAAGCGTCCGTCAGAGGTGCCGCCCGTCGTCAGCAGCTGTGGCTTAATTTCATTATAGTGCGCGATGGCGTTAACGACTGCATCCACCAGCTTGCCACGCTGCGTCAGGAACGGCTGGCCGGAAACCCACCACTCCACGGTATAGCGCAGCTCGTACTTTTCCAGCAGCGCCAGAACGCGGGCTTTGATCATCTCGTCGGTCAGTTCGGTGCTGAAGCGGAAGTTGAATTGGACGAAAAAATCGCCGGGAATGACGTTGTTGCTGCCGGTGCCCGCCTTCAGGTTCGCAATCTGCATGCTGGTTGGCGGGAAGAACGCATTGCCTTTATCCCACTCAATGCCCACCAGTTCGTTCAGCATGGGCGCCGCGCGGTGCACCGGGTTGTCGGCCAGGTGTGGGTAGGCAACGTGTCCCTGAACGCCGTGAATGGTCAGATTGCAGGTCATCGACCCGCGACGGCCGTTCTTCACCACATCACCCACCACTTCAGTGCTGGAGGGCTCGCCCACCAGGCAGTAGTCCAGGCGTTCGTTGCGCGCCATCAGCGCTTCAACGACTTTAACCGTGCCGTTGTGCGCGCTGGCTTCTTCATCGGAGGTGATTAAAAATGCGAGGCGATTTTTATGATTTGGATGCTGAGCAACGAAGCGCTCAGCGGCCACAACCATTGCCGCCAGCGAGCCTTTCATGTCTGCCGCACCGCGGCCGAACAGCATGCCGTCGCGGATGGTCGGTTCAAACGGCGGGTTTATCCAGCGGTCCGCATCGCCGGCGGGAACCACATCGGTATGTCCGGCAAACGCCAGCGTCTCTCCCTGACCGCGCCATGCCCAGAAGTTCTGCGTATCGCCAAAGTCCATGTGCTCAACGGTAAAACCGATGGCACGCAGGCGCTCAATCATTAATGCCTGACAACCTGCGTCGTCCGGGCTAAGGGAAGGACGGCGAATAAGCTGCTGAGTCAGCTCAATGACCGGGCATGACATAAACTACACCTCAACGAAAAAGTCTGAATAAAGGGTTTCACTGAAACCCAGCAGCATAGGCTGCCCTGGCCTGCAGAGCAATGGGCGTTTGATGATTGCCGGCATTTCAAGCATCAATTTTGCCGCGCTGTCGGCGTCAGTGATGCTGGCGCGCAGAGATTCATCCAGCTTGCGCCAGGTGGTGCCGCGGGTATTCAGCAGCGCTTGCCAGCCAAGCTCATCGATCGCGGTATGCAGAAATTCTGCATTAAGCCCGTCGGCACGGTAATCGTGGAAGCGATACTCCACGCTGTTTGCCTCCAGCCAGCGGCGGGCTTTCTTGATGGTGTCGCAATTTTTAATGCCGTACATCACAACCATGGTGAATCCTTTTGTTCTTATGAAGAGAAAATGTTCAATTAATTCGAAGATATATCCTTAAGTGCAATATAACACATTCAGGAATTCTCTTGATTTACGTTTCTCCTTAATTCAACGCACATCTGTACGCTGAATATTCTTTCATCATTTAAGCATAGATGTCCACCGGGTTTAAAATTCTAATGAACTCAGGGGGTAAATTAAATTTCAGCTGCTCGTAGGGTTATTTCAAATTATTGCTATCCGTCACACAAAATTTAACCCGTCGCGTTCATATTTATCATAAATCCCGGACGGCAGCGGGGTACAATCACAGCAATTGGTCAGTTAGGCTTCACAATGATGATACGTTTTCGTAGAATGCGCATAATAATAAGAGAGGTAGTTATGATTGAACGTGAACTGGGGAACTGGAAAGATTTTATCGAAGGTATGCTTCGTAAATGACATTCAGTAAGAATGCAAGAGCACTAAAATAAGTAAAATAACCATAGTGTGAATTAATCACACAATAAAAAGGCGGCCCTCAGTGCCGCCTTTTTTATTTCACGCCGTTATTCCGGGCGCTCCTTCAGCGGGAAGCGGCGACGCACCAGCACAAAGAACAGCGGCACGAAATAGATAGCCAGAATCGTGGCTGAAATCATGCCGCCCATCACCCCCGTACCGACCGCATGCTGGCTGCTTGAGCCTGCGCCAGAGCTGGTTGCCATCGGCAAAACGCCAAAGACAAACGCCAGAGAGGTCATCAGGATCGGGCGCAAGCGCTGACGGCAGGCGTACAGCGTCGCCTCCATCAGGTCGTGGCCCTTCGCATTCATCTCATTGGCAAACTCGACGATCAGAATGGCGTTTTTCGCCGACAGGCCTATGACGGTGAGTAACCCCACCTGGAAGTAGACATCGTTTTCTAGCCCCCGCATCCAGGTTGCCAGAAGCGCGCCGATCACGCCCAGCGGCACCACCAGCATCACCGAGAACGGCACGGACCAGCTCTCATACAGTGCGGCGAGGCAAAGGAAGACCACCAGCAATGAGAGGGCGTACAGGGCAGGGGCCTGCGCACCGGAGAGGCGCTCCTGGTAGGACATGGCCGTCCACTCCAGGCCAAACCCGGTCGGCAGCTGCTGCACCAGCTGTTCCATGATATCCATCGCCGTACCGGTACTGACGCCCGGCGCGGCTTCACCCACAATTTCCAGCGCGGAATAGCCGTTATAGCGCTCCAGGCGCGGCGAGCCGGTTTCCCAGCGAGAGGTGGCAAAAGCGGAGAACGGCACCATGCCGCCCGCGTTATTGCGCACGTACCAGCGGTTAATGTCGTCCGGGAGCATGCGGTATTTGGCGGCAGACTGAACGTAGACTTTCTTCACGCGGCCGCGATCCATAAAGTCGTTCACATAGCTGGAGCCCCACGCGGTTTGCAGCGTGTCGTTAATGTCATCGATGGAGACGCCGAGCGCCTGCGCCTTACGCTGATCGATATCCACCTGCAGCTGCGGGCTATCGTCCAGGCCGTTGTGGCGCACGCGGGTCAACTGCGGATCTTTTCCCGCCAGGTCGAGCAGCTTATCGCGCGCCGCCATAAGCGCATCGTGCCCGGCGCCTGCGTGATCCTGCAGCTCCATATCAAACCCTGCCGAGCTGCCGAGGCCGCTGATGGCCGGTGGGCTGCTGGCAAATACGCGCGCTTCTTTAATGTGGCTGAAGGCTTTGGTCGCCCGTTCGATAATGGCAAACGAGGAGCCCGTCTCGCTGTCGCGCTGGTCCCAGTCTTTCAGGCGCACGAACATGCGCGCCACGTTCTGCCCGTTCCCGCCCGGGCCGGAGCCGACGGTGGAAAAGACCGACACAACGTTATCTTTCTCTTTGGTCTGGAAGTAGTTTTCAATCTTCTGCACCACCTTCAGCGTCTGCTGCTGCGTCGAGCCGCTCGGCAGCTGAACGGAGGTGATAAACATGCCGCGGTCTTCCAGCGGAAGGAAGGAGGTTGGCAGACGCAGGAACAGGAAGACCATGCCGCCGAGAAGCAGAACGTAGACCACCATCCAGCGCGCGCTGCGGTGGAGGATTTTCCCTACGCCCGCCTCATAGCGCGCCGCATTGCGGTTAAACATGCGGTTAAACCAGCCGAAGAAGCCTTTCTGTCCGTGGTGTTCGCCCTTATGCAGCGGCTTGAGGAGGGTCGCGCAGAGGGCCGGAGTCAGGATCATTGCCACCAGCACCGAGAGCACCATCGCGGAGACGATGGTGATGGAGAACTGGCGATAGATCGCGCCGGTTGTGCCGCCAAAGAAGGCCATCGGAATAAATACCGCCGAGAGCACCATCGCGATACCGACCAGGGCGCCCTGAATTTGCCCCATCGATTTTCGCGTTGCCTCACGCGGCGATAGCCCTTCCTCGCTCATAATACGTTCGACGTTTTCCACCACCACGATGGCATCGTCCACCAGCAGACCGATCGCCAGCACCATCGCAAACATGGTCAGGGTATTGATGCTGTAGCCAAAGGTGTACAGCACCGCGAAGGTGCCGAGGAGAACCACCGGTACGGCAATGGTGGGGATAAGCGTGGCGCGGAAGTTCTGCAGGAACAGATACATCACCAGGAACACCAGCGCGATCGCTTCAAGCAGGGTTTTCACCACGTCTTCTATCGAAGCTTTCACGAAGGAGGTGGTTTCGTAGGCGACTTTGTACTCAAGACCGTGCGGGAAAAAGTGCGACAGCTCGTCGAGGCGGTCGATCACCAGCTGTGCGGTGGCCATTTCGTTCGCGCCGGAGGCCAGTTTGACCCCTAAGCCAGAAGCCTGATTACCGTTAAAACGGCTCAGGTAGTCATATTTTTCTGCACCCATTTCCACGGTGGCGACATCGCCCAGGCGTACTTCAGAGCCGTCCTGATTGACGCGCAGCGTGATATCGCGGAACTGCTCGGGCGTCTGGAGGAGCGACTGCGAGTTAATGGTGGCATTCAGCGCCTGGTTATCCACGGACGGCGTACCGCCCAGCTGGCCTACCGCAATCTGGGCATTCTGCGATTCGATAGCGTCGGTGACGTCTTTGGCCGTCATCTGCACGCTGTTCAGCTTGTCGGGATCCAGCCAGATGCGCATGGAGTACTGAGAGCCGTAGGCATCGATATCCCCCACGCCGTTAATACGGCTGAGCGGATCCTGGATATTACTCGCCACGTAGTCGGCAATATCCTGTTTATCCATTGAGCCATCGGTGGAGACGAACGCGATGGTCAGAATATTGGTATCACCGGTTTTACGCACCGTGACGCCCTGGTTCTGCACGGCCTGCGGCAGCTTACGCAGGGCAGACTGCAGCTGGTTTTGCACCTGCTGCACCGCTTCGTCCGGATCCGTACCCGCGGTGAAGCTCAGGGTGACCGTGGCCTGCCCCGTAGCGCTGCTCTGCGAGGACATATACATCAGGTTATCGAGCCCCGTCATGTTCTGCTCAATCACCTGGGTAACGGTATTCTCCAGCGTCTGGGCTGATGCGCCAGGATAGTTTGCCGTGACGCGCACGTTCGGCGGTGCGAGATCGGGGTATTGCTCAACGGGAAGTGATGTAATTGCCAGGACGCCCGTCAGGCATAACAGGATGGCAAGCACCCAGGCAAAAATGGGGCGATCGATGAAAAAATTCGCCATGAAAATGTGACCTCGTTTTGCAGCACGTCGTTGTTGTATATTAGCTGCATAACTTTAGCGGTTAGGCGGGGGGCAAACGTGGAGAAATAAAGGAGATAATGTAAATTATCATGCGCTTTCTCCTTTATTGTCAGTTCCCCGTCAGCCCTGCAGGCGTGCGGAACGTCACGCTGACCTGCGTCCCACCGTTCTGAGGCTGTGAAAACTGCAGCGTTCCGCCGAGCCTTCCCGCGCGCTCGCGCATAATATTCAGCCCGTAATGTCCCGGCGGCTCGCTCGCGTCGCCAATGCCAATGCCGTTATCGCGGATGTTGACGGTGTGCGTGCCGTCCGCCGAGGTGATGCAGCTGACGGTAATCTCGCTCGCCTCGGCATGCTTGATGGCATTCAGCACCGCTTCACGCACAATCTGCAGCAGGTGGACCTGCTTTTGCGCGTCCAGCGCGAGCGACGAAAGCCGACAGTCGAGGATCAGTTTCGCCTTCGTCTGGTTTTGCAATCCGTCGAGCGACTCCTGCAGCGCGGCAGGAAGGTTGGCGTGATTGAGCGTCAGGCGGAAGGTGGTGAGCAGCTCGCGCAGCTGATGCCAGGCATTGTTTAACTCGCGGGAAAAGTCCGCGATGATAGTTTGCGCCGGGCCATTCTCCTGCGGCACCGCATGTTTTAGCAGCGTGAGCTGAATGCGCAGGTACGACAAGACCTGCGCCAGAGAATCATGCAGCTCGCGGGCAATGGTGGCGCGCTCCTCCATCAGCAGCAGCTGCTGATAGTGTTTCTGCCCCTGGTTAAAGTAGAGCCCGCGCCCCAGCATCGTCGCCACGCTTTTCATCAGGGGAAGCGATACGCTGCTGGTTTCGCTTTGCCAGCGCAGCTCGCCGTAGAGCGTATCCTGCATCAGCACCGGTAAACTGTGCAGCGTTGCGCCGGGCGATTCAACCCCTTCGCAGAGATGCCAGTCGTCACTGGTGCGCAGCTCCAGATAATTCATCTGCGTATATTCATGCACAATCTGCAAAATATGCCTGAAGCAGTGGCTGTCTATCTGCCCGGTATTCAGCGCCTGAGAACAGGTGAACAGCATTTCGAGCTGCTGGTGGGCTTCATTCAGATGCTGCGTCTTTTCCGCTACGGATTGTTCCAGCGAGCGATAAAGCGTGTGCAGTTCCGCTGACATATGGTTAAACGCGCGGGAGAGCTGGCCCAGCTCGTTCGGCAGCACAGTGTCAGGGGCTGGCGTCGAAAACAGGCCCTGTTCAATACGCTCGCTGGCCGCCACCAGGTTGTTGAGGGGTAAAACCACCTGGCGTCGGATCCGCCGCAGCGTCATGGCAGCCAGCAGAAGAATACCGAGCCCGCCCGCCAGTGACATCAAAATCACCCGCTGAATTTTACGCTCGGTGTAGTGCTGAAGAGCCAGAACGAAGGCGTCAATGCGGCCAACAAAATCCTCAATGTGGTTCTGGTACCACAGGATGTCGCCACTGGCGACGCGCCTGTCCATCTCCTGCCAGGCAAGATGAAGCTGCTGATAGCGCGCTTTGACGTCATCCGGCACATACCAGCGGCTCAGTTTCTGCAGGGCGGGCGCGCTCAGCGTCTGCTGCCATGTTTCGCGGTGCTCTGCGAGCGACGGGCTGGCGCGCTCCATTTCATAGCCAAGACGGTAGCTCTGCATGCGCAGCGAGCCCGCGATGTTGATCGCCTCGGCGTCGCGCTGGCTGCTGGCAAGCGTCAATAGCGCAAGGGTGCTGGTCAACGCGGACAGCACGATGATGGAAAAGAAAGCCCGAGCCAGGCTTGTGGAAACGGGTCGTTTAACGGTCACAAAACAGCTTCCTGAATAAAATTGATCTGCCACAGGTTCACTGGAAATAGTTTGGCTTTCTGGGCATTTGAACATTGCCTGACAACGCCACCGTGGGTAAATACAGTACTTATAGAAAGAATAAGGTTATTGAACCAAAAACAGGTGTCGTTATGAATCGTTTTATTATGGCCAACAGCCAGCAGTGTATTGGATGTCGTGCCTGCGAGGTCGCGTGTGTGATGGCGCACAGCGGCGAACAGCATGTCCTGAGCGAGCGCCAGTTTACCCCCCGCATTACGGTCCTCAAATCGGGCAGAAAAAATAGCCCCGTCACCTGCCATCACTGTGAGGATGCGCCCTGCGCGCGAAGCTGCCCGAATGGTGCCATCAGCAGGCACAGCGACAGCGTACAGGTGAATCAGCAAAAATGCATTGGTTGCAAAGCCTGCGTGGTGGCCTGTCCGTTCGGGACCATGGAGATTGTCGTTACGCCGCTGGATGACGGCAGCGCGAAGGCCACGGCGCACAAGTGCGACCTCTGCCTGGGGCGCCCACAGGGCCCGGCCTGCATCGAAAACTGCCCGGCCGAGGTGCTCGCGCTTGCCACCCCCGCGGCGCTGGACTCTCTCTCAAAAGCCCGTCGACGCCGCACCGCACGGCTGGAAGCGCAGCCCTGGCACAGCGACGCGGTGCAGCAGGAACACCCGCAAACCAGGCTGCAGCAGATGCGCAGTACGCCAGCGCGCGGCGAGCCGGACAAACTCGCTGCGCAAGAACGCGCCTGCCATTTCAATGAGATTTACCTGCCGTTTCGCGCGGAGCAGGCTCAACGCGAGGCGTCCCGCTGTCTCAAATGCGGCGAGCACAGCATCTGCGAGTGGACCTGCCCGCTGCATAACCACATTCCCCAGTGGATCGCGCGCATCAAGGAGGGCGATATCGCCGGTGCGGTCGAACTCTCTCATCAAACCAACTGTTTACCGGAAATAACCGGCCGCGTCTGCCCGCAGGATCGTTTATGTGAAGGCGCCTGCACGCTGCGCGATGAGTCCGGCTCGGTGACCATTGGCAACATTGAGCGCTATATCTCTGACCAGGCGCTGGCGATGGGCTGGAGGCCGGATTTGAGCGGCGTTTCCCCGGTGAATAAGCAGGTAGCCATTATTGGCGCAGGACCGGCAGGGCTGGCCTGCGCGGACGTGCTGGTGCGCAGTGGGGTGAGCGTCACGGTCTATGACCGCCATCCGGAAATCGGCGGCTTGCTGACGTTTGGCATTCCGGCGTTCAAGCTTGATAAATCACTGCTCGCGCGGCGCAGAGAGATTTTTACCGCCATGGGGATCCGCTTCAGGTTGAACTGTGAGGTGGGTAAGGACGTCACGATGGCGCAGCTGCAAAGTGAACATGACGCGCTCTTTATCGGTGTGGGCACCTACCGCTCCATGAAGGCCGGCATTCCGCATGAAGATGCGCCCGGCGTCTACGACGCGCTGCCGTTCCTGGTGGCGAACACGCGGAACGTCATGGGGCTTGAGCCGACGGAGGCCGAGCCGTTTATTGACACCCGGGGGCTGAACGTAGTGGTGCTCGGCGGAGGCGATACGGCAATGGACTGCGTGCGAACCGCTCTGCGACACGGTGCCGCGAAGGTGACCTGCGCCTATCGACGGGATGAGGCCAATATGCCCGGCTCGAAGAAAGAGGTGAAGAACGCGAAGGACGAGGGCGCTGAGTTTGAATTCAACGTCCAGCCGGTCGAGCTGACGCTAGATGCCAACGGGCAGGTCAACGGTATCCGAATGCTGCGTACCGAACTGGGCGAGCCGGACGCGCAGGGGCGTCGTCGTCCTGTTCCTGTCGCCGGCAGCGAGTTTGTGATGCCCGCCGATGCGGTCATTATGGCGTTTGGTTTTAACCCCCATGCGATGCCGTGGCTGGAGGCTCAGGGAGTGAGAACAGATGACTGGGGGCGCATTATCGCCTCCGTGGAGGGGCGCTATCGTTACCAGACCTCCAACCCGCAAATCTTCGCCGGGGGGGACGCGGTGCGCGGGGCCGATCTGGTGGTGACCGCCATGGCAGAAGGGCGCCACGCCGCGCAGGGTATTATTGACTGGCTTGGCGTTAAACCGGCAAAACCACACTAGCGTCGGCGGGCGACAAAGCGGGTTTCACGGCGTAGTATAAGCAGACTCATTTTGCCGTGGAGCCCGTATGACCCTGAAAATTGACGTGATCAAAGACAAAATTCTCTCCGAAAATTACTTTGTCCTGCGTAACATTACCTATGATTTAACGCGAAGAAACGGGGAAGTGATCCGCCACAGGCGCGAGGTCTATGACCGGGGCAACGGGGCAACCATTCTGCTGTATAGCCGCGAAAAGCAAAGCGTGGTGCTGATTCGCCAGTTCCGCGTCGCAACGTGGGTAAACGGCAACCCTGACGGGCGGCTGATCGAAACCTGTGCGGGCCTGCTCGACGACGATGAGCCCGAAGTCTGTATCCGCAAAGAGGCCGTGGAAGAGACGGGCTTTGAAGTGGGTGAAGTTAAAAAAGTGTTCGAGCTGTATATGTCGCCAGGCGGCGTGACGGAACTCGTTCACTTCTTCATTGCGGAGTACAACGAGGCACAGCGAACTCACCGGGGCGGCGGGGTTGAGGATGAAGATATCGACGTGCTGGAAATCCCATTCACTCAGGCGCTTGCGATGGTGAAAAGTGGGGAGATCAGGGACGGTAAAGCAGTGATATTGCTGCAGTACTTACAAACAACCGGCCTGATGAATACCGCCTTCGAACGGTAGTAGTTTATATTTCGGATAAATCTATCCGATAAATCCGATTGAGCAAGCCCGGTTGTCACACGAAGATACTGCCCAGTTTGACGTTTTCGCTTCCGGGATTGTGCCATTCATGCGCCAGTGCGTTTTTATTCTCCTCCTGTTTTGTGCGTTACCCGCGCCGCTGGCGTGGGCAGCACCCGCCCAGCAGTCATTCTCTGACTGGCAGGTTACCTGCAATAACCAGAATTTTTGCGTTGCGCGCAATACCGGGGAACACCATGGCCTGGTCATGAGCCTGAGCCGCAGCGCCGGGGCGAAAACGGATGCCACGCTGCGCATCGAGCTGGGAGGGCTGGACGCCCCTCCGGTGAAAGAGCCGGACATCGCCCCCCGGCTGCTGCTGGACAACGTGCCGTTAAAACTAGAGCCACACCGCTGGCAGTTAACCCCCTGGCACCTGAAGACTGACGATGCCGCTACCATCACCGCGTTTTTGAAAAACATCCAGGAAGGTAACGCGCTGACCCTGCGCGATGGAAAACAGATTATCTCGCTGGACGGCCTGAAGGCTGCCCTGTTGTTTATCGATGCTCAGCAAAAACGCGTCGGAAGTGAAACAGCCTGGATTAAGAAGGGGGACAGCCCGCCGCTGAGCGTGCCGCCAGCTCCCCCACTGAAAGAGGTGGCGGTGGTCAATCCGACGCCGACGCCGCTGACGCACGATGAGCTGAATGACCTGCTGGATTACGGCACCTGGCGCATGAACAACAGCCAGTGCTCGCTGGACCCGAGCCGGCGCGAAGTGCGCGTCACCGCGCTAACCGACGACAAGGCGCTGCTGATCGTCAGCTGTGAAGCGGGCGCGTATAACACGGTTGATCTGGCATGGATAGTGTCGCGCAATAAACCGTTTGCCGCCCGCAGCGTCAGGCTGCGTCTGCCGTTTACCCCATCCAGTGAAAGCAGCGACATGGAGCTGATGAACGCCAAATTCGACGAGAAAGCGCGGGAGCTTACCACCCTTGCATTAGGGCGCGGTATTGGCGACTGCGGCATCCAGACGCGCTGGCGTTTTGACGGCCAGCGCTTCCGTCTGGTGCGTTACGCAGAAGAGCCAAGCTGCGATGGCTGGAATGGGCCAGATGCCTGGCCCACGCTGTGGATCACGCGGTAGTTTTGCCGGGTGGCGGCTACGCCTTGCCGGGCCTACGTTTCGGACCATGTAGGCCCGGTAAGCGTAGCGCCACCGGGCACGCTGGCCGCACTAGATCACGCTCAGCGCTTTCTCCACCACGTTCTCAACGGTGAAGCCGAAGTACGGGAACAGCTTGTCGGCAGGAGCCGATTCACCGTAACCGCGCATGCCGACAATCGCCCCTTTAAGCCCGACATATTTGTACCAGTAGTCGGCAATACCCGCTTCCACCGCCACGCGCGCCGCGACGTTAGACGGCAGAACCGATTCCCGGTACGCCTCGTCCTGCGCGTCGAAGATGTCCGTTGAGGGCAGGGAAACCACGCGCACGGCGTGTCCTTCGGCAGTCAGCTTCTCTGCCGCCTTTACGGTGATCTCAATTTCGGAACCGGTCGCAATCAGGATCACGTCCGGCTTGCCGCCGCTGTCCTTCAGGATATACCCGCCGCGGGCGATATTTTTAACCTGCTCCGGCGTGCGCTCAATCTGCGCCAGATTCTGACGCGACAGGATCAGCGCAGTTGGGCCGGTATGCCGTTCCACCGCCAGCTTCCAGCCGACCGCCGCTTCTACCTGATCGCACGGGCGCCAGGTGCTGAAGTTTGGCGTCAGGCGCAGGCTTGCCAGCTGTTCAACCGCCTGGTGCGTAGGTCCATCTTCGCCCAGCCCGATGGAGTCGTGGGTGTAGACCATAATCTGCCGCGCCTTCATCAGTGCCGCCATGCGCGCCGCGTTACGGGCGTACTCGACAAACATCAGGAAGGTGGCGGTGTAGGGGACAAAGCCGCCGTGGTGGGCGATACCGTTAGCAATCGCGGTCATACCGAACTCGCGTACGCCGTAGTGGATGTAGTTCCCGGCGATATCCTCTTTAAGCGATTTCGAGCCGGACCAGATGGTCAGGTTGCTCGGGGCCAGATCCGCCGAGCCGCCCAGCAGCTCGGGCAGGATAGGGCCAATCGCGTTCAGGGTATTTTGCGACGCCTTGCGGGTAGCGATTTTCGCCGGGTTGGACTGCAGGTTTTCAATCAGCGCCTGGGTTTTATCCTCCCAGTCTTCCGGAAGTCCGCCGCTCATGCGGCGGGTAAACTCGGCGGCCAGGTCCGGGTGCGCTTTTTTGTAGGCGGCAAACTTCTCGTTCCATGACTGCTGCGCTTTTTCACCCGTTTCGCGGGCGTCCCAGGCTTTATAGATCTCTTTCGGGATCTCAAACGGCGGATGCTTCCAGCCCAGCTTCTGCCGGGTCAGCGCCACTTCCTCTTCGCCCAGCGCCGCGCCGTGCGCCTCTTCTTTACCCGCTTTGTTCGGCGAGCCGAAGCCGATGGTGGTGCGGCAGATAATCAGGGAAGGTTTTTCCTTCACGCTCTGCGCTTCCTGTATCGCTTTTTTCACCGCCTCAGGATCGTGCCCGTCAATTTCATGCACCACGTGCCAGTGGTAGGCCTCGAAGCGTTTCGCCGTGTCGTCGGTAAACCAGCCTTCGGTTTCGCCGTCGATGGAAATGCCGTTGTGATCGTAGAAGCCGATCAGCTTGCCCAGCCCCAGCGTGCCCGCCAGCGAGCAGACCTCGTGCGAGATCCCCTCCATCAGACAGCCGTCACCCATAAACACGTAGGTGTAGTGGTCAACAATCTCGTGTTCCGGCTGGTTGAACTGCGCCGCCAGCGTGCGTTCGGCAATCGCCAGCCCGACGGCATTCGCCAGACCCTGGCCCAGCGGGCCGGTGGTAGTTTCCACGCCCGGCGTATAGCCAAGCTCCGGGTGACCCGGCGTTTTAGAGTGCAGCTGGCGGAAGTTTTTCAGCTCTTCAAGCGGCAGATCGTAGCCTGAAAGATGCAGCAGGCTATAGAGCAGCATCGAGGCGTGGCCGTTAGAGAGAATGAAGCGGTCTCGGTCATACCAGGTGGGATCGGTCGGGTTATGCTTCAGGAAGTCGTTCCACAGCACTTCGGCAATGTCTGCCATGCCCATGGGGGCGCCAGGGTGGCCGGAATTGGCTTTTTGCACGGCATCCATGCTGAGGGCGCGAATGGCATTGGCGAGCTCTTTACGGGACATAGTTCACTCCATGGCAAGGTTAAAGTTTGGCGGCAAGAAGGTCTTCGAGTTTGCGCTGATCGACGGCGAACTGGCGGATGCCGTCCGCGAGCTTGTCGACGGCCATTGCGTCCTGATTATGCTCCCAGCGGAACTCCGCTTCCGTCATGGCTTTGGGTTTTGGCAATACGGTTGAGGTGGGCACCAGCTTGCGGACCACCGTTTCGTCGCTGTCCTGCAGCTTTTTCAGCAGGTCAGGGGAGATGGTCAGACGGTCGCAGCCCGCGAGCGCCAGGATCTGCTCGGTGCGGCGGAAGCTTGCCCCCATCACGATGGTTTCGTAGCGGTGCTGCTTATAGTAGTCGTAGATATTACGAACCGATTTCACGCCCGGGTCTTCGTCCACCACGTACGGGTCCATCGGCTGCTTCGCCTGATACCAGTCGTAGATACGCCCGACGAAAGGCGATACGAGGAACACGCCCGCTTCGGCGCAGGCGCGCGCCTGGGCAAACGAGAACAGCAGCGTCAGGTTGCAGTGGATCCCCTCTTTTTCCAGCACCTCGGCGGCGCGTATGCCTTCCCAGGTGGATGCCAGCTTGATCAAAATACGGGATTTGTCGATCCCCTGCTCCTGGTAAAGCTCGACCAGGCGGCGAGCCTTGCTAATGCTCTTTTCCCGATCGAATGACAGGCGGGCATCGACTTCGGTTGAGACGCGCCCCGGGATGCTTTTCAGAATTTCCGCACCGATATTGACCGCCAGCTTGTCGCTGGCCTCGGCAACCTGCTGCTCCTGAGTCCTGCCGCGCTGTTTGCCATAGGCAATGGCGTCATCGATCAGGTGACTGAAATGATCTAGCCCGGCCGCTTTCAGCAGCAGCGACGGGTTAGTGGTCGCATCCTCGGGCTGATAGTGCCGAATGGACTCGATATCGCCGCTGTCGGCGACCACGGTGGTGAATTGTTTGATGCCGTCTAGCTGGTTCATAAATAATTACTCCTTGGAAATAAAAGAGTTAGTCGAGTGCGTTAGTTCACACTTCTGCGAAAATCATGATGGACTTAACAAAAAAGCATAGCAGACGGGGGAGGCATTGCTTTCTGAGACGGGTAACATGGCTGTTATAAATTGATAACAATTTTTGCTCTGCAATGGTGAGAGTTTGGCAGCCTTCAAAGTTTAGACGGCCGCCTGCGGCGATACTATGCGGCACTCCGGGGTGTGCATAGGAACGTCAACATCACCCTTTTTGACCGAAACGTGAAAGGAATAACAAGATGGATGATCAGTTAAAACAAAGTGCCCTCGATTTTCACGAGTTCCCTGTCCCAGGCAAAATTCAGGTCTCCCCAACCAAACCCCTGGCGACCCAGCGCGATCTGGCGCTGGCCTACTCGCCGGGCGTGGCAGCTCCGTGTCTTGAGATCGAAAAAGACCCGCTCGCCGCCTATAAATACACCGCGCGCGGCAACCTCGTGGCGGTGATCTCTAACGGCACTGCGGTGCTGGGGCTGGGCAATATTGGCGCGCTGGCCGGTAAGCCGGTAATGGAAGGGAAGGGCGTTCTGTTCAAGAAATTCGCCGGTATCGACGTGTTTGATATTGAAGTGGATGAGCTGGATCCTGACAAATTCATCAACGTGGTGGCCGCGCTGGAGCCGACCTTCGGCGGTATTAACCTGGAAGACATTAAAGCGCCGGAATGTTTCTACATCGAGCAGAAGCTGCGCGAGCGTATGAACATTCCCGTGTTCCATGATGACCAGCACGGCACGGCGATCATCAGCACCGCCGCCATTCTTAACGGCCTGCGCGTGGTGGAGAAGAATCTCTCCGACGTGCGCATGGTGGTGTCCGGCGCGGGGGCAGCGGCGATTGCCTGTATGAACCTGCTGGTGGCGCTGGGCATGCAGAAGCACAACATTGTGGTCTGCGACTCCAAAGGGGTTATCTATAAAGACCGCGAGCCGAACATGGCGGAAACCAAGGCGGCGTATGCGGTAGATGACGACGGTAAACGCACGCTGGACGACGTGATCGACGGCGCGGATATCTTCCTCGGCTGTTCAGGCCCGAAAGTGCTGACCCAGGAGATGGTGCAGAAGATGGCGCGCGCGCCAATGATTCTGGCGCTGGCCAACCCGGAGCCGGAAATTCTGCCGCCGCTGGCGAAAGCGGTGCGTGAAGACGCCATTATCTGTACCGGACGTTCGGACTACCCGAACCAGGTTAACAACGTGCTCTGCTTCCCGTTCATCTTCCGCGGCGCGCTGGACGTCGGCGCAACGGCGATCAACGAAGAGATGAAGCTCGCTGCCGTTCACGCAATTGCCGAGCTGGCCCACGCCGAGCAGAGCGAAGTGGTGGCGTCCGCGTACGGCGATCAGGATCTGAGCTTCGGACCGGACTACATCATTCCGAAACCGTTCGACCCGCGCCTGATCGTCAAAATTGCGCCAGCCGTGGCCAAAGCGGCGATGGACTCCGGCGTGGCGACGCGTCCGATTCAGGACTTCGATGCCTACGTGGATAAGCTCACCGAGTTTGTCTACAAAACTAACCTGTTCATGAAGCCGATCTTCTCTCAGGCGCGCGCCGACGCAAAACGCGTGGTGCTGGCAGAAGGGGAAGAGGCGCGCGTGCTGCACGCCACGCAGGAGCTGATCACCTTAGGCCTGGCGAAGCCGATCCTGATTGGCCGTCCGAGCGTCATCGAGATGCGCATTCAGAAGCTGGGGCTGCAGATCAAGCCGGGCGTGGACTTTGAGATCGTCAACAACGAATCCGATCCGCGCTTCAAAGAGTACTGGAACGAGTACTACGCGATCATGAAGCGTCGCGGGATCACCCAGGAGCAGGCGCAGAAAGCGGTCATCAGCAATACCACGGTGATCGGCGCGATCATGGTTCATCGCGGCGAGGCGGATGCACTGATCTGCGGCACTATCGGCGATTACCACGAGCACTTCAGCGTGGTGCAGGAGATCTTCGGCTATCGCGACGGCGTCCATACCGCCGGGGCGATGAACGCGCTTCTGCTGCCAAGCGGCAACACCTTTATTGCCGATACCTACGTCAACGACGATCCTACGCCGGATGAGCTGGCGGAGATCACCGTCATGGCGGCGGAAACCGTGCGTCGCTTCGGCATCGAGCCGAAGGTGGCGCTGCTGTCGCACTCTAACTTTGGTTCATCGAAATCCGCGGCGGCCTGTAAAATGCGCCAGACGCTGGAGCTGGTGCGCGAGCGCGCGCCGGAGCTGATGATTGACGGTGAGATGCACGGCGACGCCGCGCTGGTGGAGAGCATTCGTAACGAACGCATGCCGGACAGCCCGCTGAAAGGCTCGGCGAACGTGCTGATTATGCCAAACGTGGAGGCGGCGCGTATCAGCTATAACCTGCTGCGCGTCTCCAGCTCTGAAGGGGTAACCGTTGGGCCGGTGCTGATGGGGGTGTCGAAACCGGTGCATGTGCTAACGCCGATTGCCTCGGTGCGCCGTATCGTGAACATGGTGGCGCTGGCGGTGGTTGAGGCGCAGACGCAGCCTCTTTAATTAACCCTAACCCTCTCCCAAAGGGAGAGGGGATTTGTACTCCCTCTCCCTTTGGGAGAGGGCCGGGGTGAGGGGTAAGGGTTACACCCAGTCTCGAACCTGAATAAACTCCCTCAAGGCAGCCTCCGGGCTGCCTTCTTTTGGCTCAAAACTGTACTCCCAGCGCACCAGCGGCGGCATCGACATTAAAATCGACTCCGTGCGCCCGCCGGTCTGCAGGCCGAACAGCGTCCCGCGATCCCACACCAGGTTAAACTCCACGTAGCGACCGCGGCGGTAAAGCTGGAACTCACGCTCGCGCACGCCGTAGCCGGTGTTTTTGCGTCGCTCAACGATGGGCAGATACGCGTCGGTGAAACCTTTGCCTACCGCCTGCATAAAGCCGAACGCGGTGTCAAAATCTGGCGTGTTGAGATCGTCAAAGAACAGCCCGCCGATGCCGCGCTGCTCGTCCCGGTGCTTCAGGTAGAAGTAGTCGTCGCACCACTTTTTGTATTTCGGGTAGACGTCTTCTCCGAACGGCAGGCAAAGATCGCGGGCGGTGCTGTGCCAGTGGACCGCATCCTCGTCAAAGCCGTAGAAAGGGGTAAGGTCGAAACCGCCTCCAAACCACCAGACCGGATCGGCGCCCGGCTTTTCCGCAATGAAAAAGCGCACGTTGGCGTGGCTGGTCGGCACATACGGATTATGCGGATGCACCACCAGCGAGACGCCCATTGCTTCGAAGCTGCGGCCCGCCAGCTCAGGGCGGTGCGCGGTGGCAGACGCAGGCATCGCATCTCCGTGAACGTGGGAGAAGTTGACGCCCGCCTGTTCAAAGATGCCGCCGTTGCGCAGCACGCGGCTGCGGCCGCCGCCGCCCACTTCCCGCTGCCAGCTATCTTCCTGGAATTCACCGCCGTCTGCGGCGGTCAGTTTCTGGCAAATCTCGTCCTGCAGCTGCAGCAGGAAGGCTTTAACCAGCTGTGCATTCGGTTTCATCAACGTTTCCTGGAGTGCGCTTTCTGGTTATCGAACCAGTTGAAGTAGCTGATTATGCCGGAGGCAATCGCGTTGGCGATCTTCTGGCGAAACGCGGTGGTGCCGAGCAGCCGCTCTTCTTCCGGGTTGGTAATAAAGGACGTTTCCACCAGCACGGACGGAATGGAAGGCGATTTCAGTACCACAAACGCCGCCTGTTCCGTGCCTTTGCTGTGCAGACGGTGCACCGGCTTAATCTTTTTCAGAATGTGCGAGCCGAGCGTCAGGCTGTTCTTGATGGTGTCCGTCTGCACGAGGTCAAACAGCACCTGCTGCAGCAGATGGTCTTTGTCGGTGGCTTTCTTTCCGGCAACCTCATCCGCGCGGTTTTCACGGTCGGAGAGGTATTTTGCCATGGCGCTACTGGCGCCGCGGTTTGAAAGCGCAAACACCGACGCGCCCGCGGCAGAAGGGTTCGTAAAGCCGTCGGCGTGGATCGACATAAACAGATCGGCGCCGTGCTTGTGGGCAATCTCCACGCGGTCGTACAGCGGAATGAAGGTGTCGCCAGAGCGCGTCAGGCGGGCGTCAATGCCGTTGCTGCGTAAAATTGCGCGCACGTTTTTTGCAATCGCCAGCACGACGTGTTTTTCTTTCGAACCGTTTTTGCCGATAGCGCCGGTATCAATACCGCCGTGGCCCGGATCGAGCATCACCATGCGCTTTGCGCCTGATTTTTTGGCTTTCGGTTTACTGTGTCCGTTACTGGTTTTTAGCGTGCTCTCGTCTTTTGCCTGAGCCTGCTTTGCGATGCCTGTTAACGTTAGGGCCGCCAGCCCCGCTTTGAGAACCTGACGACGCGATGTGAGTGCTTTTAATGGTTTGAATGTGCTCATGCGGCCTGAATAGTAAAAATTGCGATCCTGGTGTTATATCGTATCGTGAATACCGTTACGACAGTCCTTATTGATAATTGTTTTACTTTTCATTTCAATACGTGACAAAGTGACATTATGCCAAATTTTGGTGAGATTTTCTCCGCATATTGGCTAACGGCGGTGTTCGGGCCATAATCACTGTTTTTAAACCTGAAAAGGCGGTTAATACCATGGAGATACGCGTTTTTCGCCAGGAAGATTTCGAAGAGGTGATCACCCTTTGGGAGCGCTGCGATCTGCTGCGTCCGTGGAACGATCCGGAGATGGACATCGAGCGTAAGCTGAATCACGACGTGAGTCTGTTTCTTGTCGCGGAAGTGAACGGTGAGGTGGTCGGTACGGTGATGGGCGGCTATGACGGCCACCGCGGCTCGGCCTACTACCTGGGCGTTCACCCTGAATACCGTGCCCGTGGCATTGCCAACGCGCTGCTTAATCGTCTGGAAAAGAAACTCATTGCCCGCGGCTGCCCGAAAATTCAGATCATGGTGCGGGAAGATAACGACGTGGTGCTGGGCATGTATGAGCGCCTGGGCTACGAGCATTCTGACGTGCTGACGCTGGGTAAGCGTTTGATCGAAGATGAAGAGTATTGAGTTTTACCCTGGCGACTACGATGGCAACGGCCGTCTGCGCCTGCCTTTTATGTTCTGGTGCATTCTGCTGTTGCAGGCGCGAACCTGGGTGCTCTTCGTGATGGCCGGGGCGTCGCGCGGGCAGGGCGACACGCTGCTGAGCCTTTTCTACCCTGACCACGACGCGTTCTGGCTGGGGCTACTGCCCGGCGTGCCGGCGGTTCTGGCATTTCTCTGCAGCGGTAGACGCCACCTCATTCCACGCCTGTGGGGCGCGCTTCGCTGGCTGCTGATCGTCGCTCAACTTGCGCTGCTGTGCTGGCAGCCGGTGCTCTGGCTGTACGGTGAGCCCCTCTCAGGTATAGGCATTGCGCTGGTGGTCGCGGATATCGTGGCGCTGCTGTGGCTGCTCACCAACCCGCGTCTGCGCGCCTGTTTTGCGCAAGAGAAAGATTAAGCGGCACTTTTTGCCGATGCTGTACTCCAACAAGCGTTGAATTAACAAGAAAGGACGTTTCAATGAAATCGCTGCGTTTACTTTTATGCGCTCTTCCGCTGGCGTTAACCGGCTGTTCGACTCTCTCCTCCATTAACTGGTCTGCAGCGTATCCGTGGAACTGGTTCGGTTCTTCCACCGAAGTGACCGAGCAGGGCGTAGGAAAAATTACCGCGTCAACCGCGCTCGATCAGGACGCCATTCAGGATGCCCTGAGCAGCGACTACCGCCTGCGCAGCGGCATGAAAACGGAAAACGGCACTATCGTGCGTTACTTCGAAGCGCTTAAGGGCGATAGGCTGGCGCTGGTGATTAACGGTGATAAAGGTACGGTAAACCGCATTGCTGTGATGGATGAAGGCATTCCGACGTCGGGCGGGGTGAAAGTGGGAACGCCGTTTGGCGATCTTTATAAACAGGCTTTCGGCAACTGCACCAGCGCCCCGTCTGAAGACAAGGTGGCAGTGGAATGTAAGGCTGAGGGCAGCCAGCACATTACCTATCTGTTCACCGGTGAGTGGAGCGGCCCGGAGGGGTTAATGCCTTCCGACGACACGCTTAAAAGCTGGAAAGTGAGCCAAATTATCTGGAAGCAGTAATTTGCGCCTGAACAAACCGCCTCGCTGAAATCCGGGTATAATAGCCGCCATCAATGCCACGCTGTCGTGGCATCTTTATTTCAGGAGGAGCGATGTCTCAGGTTCAGAGTGGCATTTTGCCAGAACATTGCCGCGCGGCGATTTGGATTGAAGCCAATGTGAAAGGGGATGTGGATGCCCTGCGTGCGGCCAGCAAGGTTTTCGTGGATAAACTGGCCACCTTCCAGGCCAAATTCCCTGATGCCCACCTGGGCGCGGTGGTTGCCTTTGGCAACAACGTCTGGCGCCAGCTGAGCGGCGGTGAAGGGGCGGAAGAGCTGAAGGACTTCATTCCCTACGGCAAGGGCCTTGCGCCAGCCACCCAGTACGACGTGCTGATCCATATTCTCTCCCTGCGTCACGACGTGAACTTCTCGGTTGCGCAGGCGGCGATGGAAGCCTTTGGCGACAGCATCGACGTGCAGGAAGAAGTCCACGGTTTTCGCTGGGTAGAAGAGCGCGATCTGAGCGGCTTCGTCGACGGGACTGAAAACCCGGCGGGGGAAGAGATCCGCCGCGACGTAGCGGTCATCAAAGACGGCGTGGACGCGGGCGGCAGCTACGTATTCGTTCAGCGCTGGGAGCACAACCTCAAGCAGCTTAACCGCATGAGCGTGCACGATCAGGAGATGATGATTGGCCGCACTAAAGAGGCCAATGAAGAGATTGACGGCGACGACCGTCCTGTCACCTCTCACCTGACCCGCGTAGACCTTAAGGAAGATGGCAAAGGGCTGAAGATTGTCCGCCAGAGCCTGCCGTACGGCACGGCAAGCGGCACGCACGGCCTCTACTTCTGTGCCTACTGCGCGCGCCTGTACAACATTGAGCAGCAGCTGCTGAGCATGTTCGGCGATACCGACGGCAAACGCGACGCCATGCTGCGCTTCACCAAACCGGTGACCGGCGGCTACTACTTCGCACCGTCCGTTGAGCGCCTGCTGGCGCTTTAACACCCCTCACCCTCACCCTCTCCCCAAAGGGGAGAGGGGATTAATGCCTTATTCCCTTTTCTGCTTGTAAATCACCAAACGGTATATAAAACCGTTACTCCTTTGGTACTCGTTATAAATATTATGACCATAAGATAGTCATCACATTTATAAGGGTGCGCAATGGCCGTTACTGTACTGAAAAAAGGATCTCTGGCGCTGGCGGGTTTACTGCTGGTGGCGCAGGCGCAGGCAACCGAGCTGCTCAACAGTTCCTATGATGTATCCCGCGAGCTGTTTGCCGCCCTTAATCCGCAGTTTGAACAGCAGTGGGCGAAAGACAATAACGGCGACAAGCTCACCATCAAACAGTCTCACGCCGGTTCATCCAAGCAGGCGCTGGCGATCCTGCAGGGGCTGAAGGCGGATGTGGTGACCTATAACCAGGTAACCGACGTGCAGATCTTGCATGATAAAGGCAAGCTGATCCCGGCGGACTGGCAGAGCCGACTGCCGAACAACAGCTCGCCGTTCTACTCCACCATGGGTTTCCTGGTGCGTAAGGGCAACCCGAAGAATATCCACGACTGGAACGACCTGGTGCGTTCTGACGTGAAGCTGATTTTCCCGAATCCAAAAACCTCCGGCAACGCGCGCTACACCTATCTGGCGGCGTGGGGCGCGGCGGATAAAGCTGACGGTAACGATAAAGCGAAGACCGAGCAGTTCATGACCCAGTTCCTGAAAAACGTCGAAGTGTTTGATACCGGCGGCCGTGGGGCGACGACAACCTTTGCCGAGCGCGGCCTGGGCGACGTGCTGATCAGCTTTGAATCCGAAGTGAACAATATTCGTAAACAGTATGAAGCGCAGGGCTTCGAGGTGGTAATCCCGAAAACCAACATACTGGCCGAGTTCCCGGTCGCATGGGTGGATAAAAACGTCGAAGCCAACGGCACGGAGAAGGCGGCAAAAGCCTACCTGAACTATCTCTATAGCCCGCAGGCGCAGACCGTGATCACCGATTACTACTACCGCGTCAACAACCCGGCCGTGATGGGCAAGCTGAAGGACAAATTCCCGCAGACCGACCTGTTCCGCGTGGAAGATCATTTTGGCGCCTGGCCTGAGGTGATGAAAACGCATTTTGCCAGCGGCGGTGAGCTGGACAAACTGCTGGCGGCGGGGCGTAAGTAATGTTTGCAGTGTCCTCCAGACGCGTGCTGCCGGGCTTTACCTTAAGCCTCGGGACCAGCCTGCTGTTCGTCTGTCTGATTTTGTTGTTACCGCTCAGCGCGCTGGTGGTCCAGATCTCTGAAATGAGCTGGGCGCAGTACTGGGAGGTGGTAACCAACCCGCAGGTGGTGGCGGCCTATAAGGTCACGCTGCTGTCGGCGTTTGTGGCCTCGATCTTCAACGGCGTGTTCGGCCTGCTAATGGCGTGGATTTTAACCCGCTACCGCTTTCCGGGCCGCACGCTGCTCGACGCGTTAATGGATCTGCCGTTTGCGCTGCCGACGGCGGTGGCCGGCTTAACCCTGGCGTCGCTCTTCTCCGTGAACGGTTTTTACGGCGAGTGGCTGGCGAAGTTTGATATCAAAGTGACCTACACCTGGCTCGGTATCGCGGTGGCGATGGCCTTTACCAGCATCCCCTTTGTGGTGCGTACCGTTCAGCCGGTGCTGGAAGAGCTAGGTCCGGAATATGAAGAAGCGGCGGAAACGCTGGGCGCTACGCGCTGGCAGAGCTTCCGTAAGGTTGTCCTGCCGGAGCTCTCTCCGGCACTGCTCGCGGGCGTGGCGCTCTCTTTCACCCGCAGCCTCGGCGAGTTTGGCGCGGTGATCTTTATCGCCGGGAACATCGCGTGGAAAACAGAAGTGACCTCGCTGATGATTTTCGTCCGTTTGCAGGAGTTTGATTATCCGGCGGCGAGCGCGATTGCCTCGGTGATCCTTGCCGCGTCGCTGCTGCTGCTGTTCTCAATCAACACTCTGCAAAGTCGATTTGGTCGACGCGTGGTAGGTCATTAATGGCGGAAGTGACTCAATTGAAGCGCTATGACGCACCCCGTATCAACTGGGGAAAATGGTTTCTGATTGGTACGGGGGTGCTGGTATCGGCGTTCATTCTCGTGGTGCCGATGGTGTACATCTTTGTTCAGGCCTTCAGCAAAGGGATCATGCCCGCGCTGCAAAACCTGGCCGACCCGGACATGCTGCACGCCATCTGGCTGACGGTGATGATTGCACTGATTACCGTACCGGTGAATCTGGTCTTTGGCGTGCTGCTGGCCTGGCTGGTGACGCGCTTTGACTTCCCGGGCCGTCAGCTGCTGTTGACCCTGCTGGATATTCCGTTTGCGGTATCGCCGGTGGTGGCCGGTCTGGTTTACCTGCTCTTTTACGGTTCGAATGGCCCGCTTGGCGGCTGGCTGGACGAGCACAATCTGCAAATTATGTTCGCCTGGCCGGGCATGGTGTTGGTGACCGTCTTCGTAACCTGTCCGTTTGTGGTGCGCGAGCTGGTGCCGGTCATGCTAAGCCAGGGCAGTCATGAAGATGAAGCGGCCGTACTGCTGGGCGCTTCCGGCTGGCAGATGTTCCGCCGCGTCACGCTGCCGAACATTCGCTGGGCGCTGCTCTACGGCGTGGTGCTGACCAACGCCCGCGCGATTGGTGAGTTTGGCGCCGTGTCGGTGGTATCAGGCTCCATTCGCGGCGAAACCCTGTCGCTGCCGCTGCAGATTGAATTACTGGAACAGGATTACAACACCGTCGGTTCGTTTACTGCCGCAGCGTTGCTGACGCTGATGGCGATTTTGACCCTGTTTTTAAAGAGTGTGGTGCAGTGGCGTTTAGAGAATCAGGAAAAACGTCAGCATCAGGAGGGAAATCATGAGCATTGAGATTGCCAATATTAAGAAGTCTTTTGGTCGCACCCAGGTGCTGAATGATATCTCGCTGGATATCCCTTCCGGACAAATGGTAGCGCTGCTGGGGCCGTCTGGTTCGGGCAAAACCACGCTGCTGCGTATTATCGCCGGGCTTGAGCATCAGACCAGCGGGCATATCCGCTTTCACGGTACCGACGTGAGCCGCCTGCATGCCCGTGACCGTAAGGTCGGCTTTGTGTTCCAGCACTACGCGCTGTTCCGCCACATGACCGTGTTCGACAACATCGCGTTTGGCCTGACCGTATTGCCGAAGCGCGAGCGGCCAAACGCGGCCGCCATCAAGGCGAAAGTGACCAAACTGCTGGAGATGGTGCAGCTTGCCCATCTGGCGGATCGCTTCCCGGCTCAGCTTTCCGGCGGGCAAAAGCAGCGCGTAGCGCTTGCCCGCGCCCTGGCCGTTGAGCCGCAAATTCTGCTGCTGGATGAACCCTTCGGCGCGCTGGATGCCCAGGTGCGTAAAGAGCTGCGCCGCTGGCTGCGGCAGCTGCACGAGGAGCTGAAGTTCACCAGCGTCTTCGTAACCCACGATCAGGAAGAGGCGATGGAGGTCGCTGACCGCGTGGTGGTGATGAGCCAGGGAAATATCGAACAGGTGGACGAGCCGGAACAGCTCTGGCGTGAACCGGCCACCCGCTTCGTGCTTGAGTTTATGGGGGAAGTGAACCGTATGCAGGGCACCATTCGCGGCGGTCAGTTCCACGTGGGGGCACACCGCTGGCCGCTGGGCTATACCGCGGCGTACCAGGGGCCGGTCGATCTGTTCCTGCGCCCGTGGGAAGTGGACGTAAGCCGCCGTACCAGCCTGGATTCTCCGCTGCCGGTGCAGGTGCTGGAAGCTAGCCCTAAAGGGCACTACACCCAATTGGTGGTACAGCCGCTGGGCTGGTATACCGAGCCGCTGACCGTAGTCATGCGCGACGACGTGCCGCCGCACCGGGGCGAGCGCCTGTTTGTTGGGCTGCAGCATGCCCGTATTTATCACGGCAACGAGCGTATCGAGATGCGCGAGGATATTGCTCTGGCGGAGTCAGCCTGATAGGTTATTAGGATGTTTATCGCCCGGTGGCGCTGCGCTGACCGGGCCTACAGCTAAAACTGCGTCTTGTAGGCCGGGTAAGCGAAGCGCCACCCGGCTTTTTTATTGAGTAAAAATCGTGAATACACTCGAACACACCATCGGCAACACGCCTCTGGTCAAGCTTCAGCGCATGGGGCCAGACAACGGTAGCGAAATCTGGGTCAAACTTGAAGGCAACAACCCGGCGGGGTCGGTGAAGGACCGTGCGGCGCTGTCGATGATTGTCCAGGCCGAAAAACGCGGCGAGATAACGCCCGGCGACGTGCTGATTGAGGCGACAAGCGGCAACACAGGGATCGCCCTGGCGATGATTGCCGCGCTGAAAGGCTACCGCATGAAGCTCCTGATGCCGGACAACATGAGCCAGGAGCGTCGGGCAGCGATGCGCGCCTACGGCGCAGAGCTGATTCTGGTGACCAAAGAGCAGGGAATGGAGGGCGCGCGCGACCTGGCGTTGTCCATGTCTCAGCACGGCGAAGGTAAGCTGCTGGATCAGTTCAACAATCCGGATAACCCGTACGCGCACTACACCACGACCGGCCCGGAAATCTGGCAGCAGACAGGCGGGCGCATCACCCACTTTGTCTCCAGCATGGGGACGACCGGCACCATTACCGGCGTATCGCGTTTTCTGCGCGAACAGGAAAAAGCCGTCACCATTGTCGGCCTGCAGCCGGAAGAGGGGAGCAGCATTCCCGGCATTCGCCGCTGGCCCGCAGAGTACATGCCGGGCATTTTTAACGCCCAGCTTGTGGATCAGGTGCTGGATCTTCACCAGCGCGAGGCGGAAAATACCATGCGTGAACTGGCCGTGCGTGAGGGCATCTTCTGCGGCGTCAGTTCTGGCGGCGCGGTAGCGGGGGCAATTCGGGTAGCTAACGCAAGCCCGGGTGCGGTGGTGGTGGCGATTATCTGCGATCGCGGCGATCGCTACCTGTCTACCGGCGTGTTTGGTGAAGAGAGTTATTCGCAGGGGGCGGGGATTTAAGCGTCATGGAGATGATTTTATTCCGGGATAAAACCCGGGCGCAGCAAACCGATATTGTCGCGGTGCAGTCGCAGGTAGTGTACGGCAGCGTGGGGAACAGCATCGCGGTGCCGAATATTCGCACCCATCAGCTGAACGTCACGGCGGTGCCGACGGTACTGTTCAGCAACACGCCGCACTATGACACCTTCTACGGCGGGGTGATCCCCGACGAGTGGTTCAGCGGCTATCTGAAGGCGCTTGAAGAACGTGAGATTTTACGCGAACTAAGGGCGGTCACGACCGGCTATATGGGCAGCGCGAGCCAGATTGAACTCCTGGCAAGGTGGCTTAAGGCCATTAAAATGCAGCATCCTGACCTGCCGGTGCTGGTCGACCCGGTGATGGGCGATATCGACAGCGGGATGTACGTTAAGCCCGAGATCCCCGAAGCGTATCGGGAGCATCTGCTGCCGCTGGCGCAGGGCATTACGCCGAACGTATTTGAGCTTGAGGTGTTAAGCGGGAAACCGTGCCGAACGCCGGAAAGCGCCATTGCCGCCGCGCAGGGGCTGCTCTCTGACTCGCTGAAGTGGGTTGCGATCACCAGCGCACCGGTAGCCGATGACCCGGAAAATATTCACGTGGTGCTGGTCACCAAAGAGGGTATTACGGTAAGTGCGCACCCGCGCGTAGAGACGGATCTGAAGGGGACGGGCGATCTCTTCTGCTCGGAGCTGGTAAGCGGTATTGTCGAAGGGAAAACCGTTGCGGATGCCATTCGTCTTGCGGGGGACCGCGTCACCGAGGTGATGGTCTACACGCATGAAAAAGGCTACGACGAGCTTATCCTGCCGGCATAAACAAAAATGGCGCCCGAAGGCGCCATTTCTTTGTGCGGCAAGAATTACTTCTTGATGCGGATAACCGGGGTTTCACCCACGGTCACGCTGCCGGACAGTTTGATCAGTTCTTTGATTTCGTCCATGTTGGAGATAACAACCGGAGTCAGGGTAGACTTCGCTTTTTCTTCCAGCAGTGGCAGATCGAATTCAATCACCGGGTCGCCAACTTTAACGCGCTGGCCTTCTTCCGCGATACGCTTGAAGCCTTCGCCTTTCAGTTCAACGGTGTCGATACCGAAGTGAACGAACAGCTCGATACCGCTATCAGATTCGATAGAGAACGCATGGTTGGTTTCAAAAATTTTACCGATGGTGCCGTCAACTGGAGCAACCATTTTGTTGCCAGTTGGTTTGATAGCAATGCCATCACCAACGATTTTCTCAGCAAACACTACATCCGGCACGTCTTCAATGTTGACGATCTCGCCAGAGAGCGGAGCAACAATCTCAATAGTTCCGGAGTCTTTTTTATCATCAGAAACCAGAGATTTCAGTTTATCGAACAAACCCATGATCTTCTCCTAAGCAGTAAATTGGGCCGCATCTCGTGGATTAGCAGATTGTTTTTTCTTCAATGAACTTGTTAACCAGCGTCATTAACTCGTCCGTTGTCGGTTGAGCAAGAGCCTGCTCTGCTAATACCTTCGCATCTTCGAAGTTCGTGTTACGGATAATCTTCTTGATGCGCGGGATGGAAATGGCGCTCATAGAGAATTCGTCCAGACCCATACCCAGCAACAGAAGTGTAGCACGTTCGTCGCCTGCAAGCTCACCGCACATGCCAGTCCATTTACCTTCTGCATGAGAAGCATCAATAACTTGCTTAATAAGCGTCAGTACGGACGGTGACATCGGCTGGTAGAGATGTGAAATCATATCATTACCACGGTCAACTGCCAGGGTGTACTGCGTTAAATCATTGGTGCCGATACTAAAGAAATCAACTTCTTTGGCTAAATGACGCGCAATGGTCGCGGCTGCCGGTGTTTCCACCATCACGCCCACTTCGATTGACTCGTCAAACGCTTTACCTTCGTCGCGCAGTTCCTGTTTGTAGATTTCGATCTCTTTCTTCAGTGCACGCACTTCTTCAACAGAGATGATCATCGGGAACATGATGCGCAGCTTACCGAAAGCGGAGGCACGCAGAATAGCGCGAACCTGGTCACGCAGGATCTCTTTGCGATCCATTGCGATACGCACTGCACGCCAGCCCAGGAACGGGTTCTCTTCTTTCGGGAAGTTCATGTACGGCAGCTCTTTGTCGCCGCCGATGTCCATGGTACGGACGATAACCGCCTGAGAGCCACAGGCTTCAGCCACGGCTTTGTACGCAGCGAACTGCTCTTCTTCAGTTGGCAGGGCGTCACGGTCCATGAACAGGAATTCAGTACGATACAGACCCACACCTTCCGCACCGTTGCGCTCAGCGCCGTCAACGTCACGTACGGTACCGATGTTCGCGCACACTTCTACCTGATGGCCGTCCAGCGTGATAGCTGGCAGGTCTTTCAGTTTAGCGAGTTCCGCTTTCTCGGTGGCAACCTGCTCCTGAACGGCGCGCAGCTGCTCGATCTCTTCGTTAGTTGGGTTGACGTAAACCAGGTTGTTTACGGCATCCAGAATCAGATAGTCGTCGTTTTTCACCTGAGAGGTCACGCTACCGGTACCCACAATGGCAGGCAGTTCAAGAGAACGCGCCATGATTGAGGTGTGGGAAGTACGGCCACCTGCATCAGTGATGAAACCCAGCACCTTGTTCAGGTTCAGCTGTGCGGTTTCGGACGGGGTCAGGTCGGCGGCAACCAGGATTACTTCGTCCTGAATGGAGCTCAGGTCGATGATGGCCAGACCCAGGATGTTGCGCAGCAGGCGCTTACCGATGTCACGTACGTCAGCCGCACGCTCTTTCAGGTATTCGTCATCCAGTTCTTCCAGGGCAGTTGCCTGACCTTCGATAACTTCATGCGCAGCCGCGTCGGCCGTCATGCCTTTATCTTTAATCAGGGCTATGATTTCCTGCTCCAGCTCCTCATCTTCAAGCAGCATGATATGCCCTTCGAAGATGGCTTCTTTTTCTTCACCGAAAGTTTCGCCAGCTTTAGTCTTGATGGTTTCCAGTTGCGCAGATGCCTTGGCACGACCGCTCAGAAAACGTTCAACTTCCTGATCAACCTTGTCGGCAGAAATTTTTTTCCGGTCGATGACGATCTCGTCTTCTTTCAGCAGCAGTGCTTTGCCGAAAGCGATACCCGGGGATGCTAAAATGCCTGAAATCATAACCCTACCTTACTTGTGACTGATATTGAAAAGAACCCGGAAACTTACTCGAGCTCAGCCATCAGCTTAACCAGATGCTCAACTGCTTTCTGCTCGTCTTCACCTTCCGCAGAGATGGTGACTACGGTGCCCTGAGTCAGGCCCAGAGTCTGCAGTTTGAACAGGCTCTTAGCGCTAGCGCTTTTGCCGTTGGAAGTTACAGTGATTTCAGAAGTGAAGCCTTTCGCTTCTTTAACAAACTGAGCAGCAGGGCGGGTGTGCAGACCGTTCGGAGCGGTAATGGTAACTTCTTGCTGGAACATTGTATTTCCCCAACTTATAGGTTTAGTGTTGTGGAACTAAAGTCTAGCCTGGCGGCTTCACTTTAGCCTGTATTGTTAGCGCTGACGTTTCAATCGTCATTAAACATTATGCAGCGAAAGCAAGACTTGAACCAAATCATAAAATCGATTCAGCAAGGCAATTTCGTTCACTGATTAATTTCACGCTTCAAAATAATTGCTGGTTTAAATACCAGACCCAACGGGGTGAATCAATGGCAGGAGGGGTAAAACTTTGAAGCAGGCCACAAAAAAGCACCCAAAAAGGTGCTTTTTTACGCGTTTTTAACATGCTGGCATTACTGTTGCAGTTCTTTCTCAGTGAAGAGATCCGCAAACAGCGCCGTGCTTAAGTAACGCTCACCCGAGGAAGGCAGGATAACCACAATATTCTTATTGGTAAAGGTTTCATCTTCCTGAAGTTTGAGCGCGGCCGCAACGGCAGCACCGGAAGAGATACCTGCCAGAATACCCTCTTCATCCATCAGGCGACGGGCGGTAGAGATGGCTTCTTCGTTGGTGATGGCAACAACCTTATCAATCAGCTTCAGATCCAGGTTCCCCGGGATGAAGCCCGCGCCGATGCCCTGAATTTTGTGTGGACCTGGCTTCAGTTCTTCACCCGCCAGCGCCTGCGCGATAACCGGTGAGTCAGTTGGCTCAACGGCTACGGTAATTAACTCTTTTTTGCCTTTTGTGCCTTTAATATAGCGAGACACGCCGGTCAGCGTACCGCCGGTACCTACGCCGGAGATAAACACATCAACCTGGCCGTCAGTATCTTCCCAGATTTCCGGGCCGGTGGTCTTTTCGTGAATTTCCGGGTTAGCCGGGTTGCTGAACTGCTGAAGCAGCAGATATTTTGCCGGATCGCTGGCCACAATTTCTTCGGCTTTCTGAATAGCGCCTTTCATACCCTTCGCGCCTTCGGTCAGGACCAGGTTCGCGCCGAGCGCCTTCAGCAGCTTGCGGCGCTCGATGCTCATGGTCTCAGGCATGGTCAGCGTCAGCTTGTAGCCGCGGGCCGCCGCAACGTAGGCCAGCGCAATACCGGTGTTACCGCTGGTTGGCTCAACCAGCTCAACGCCCGGCTTCAGAACGCCACGTTTTTCAGCATCCCAAATCATGTTTGCACCGATACGGCATTTCACGCTGAAGCTCGGGTTACGTGATTCGACCTTCGCCAGGATGCGTCCATTACCGATACGGTTCAGTCGAACCAGGGGCGTATGACCGATAGTCAGCGAGTTGTCTTCATAAATCTTACTCATGGCCTGTCCTTAACTGTATGAAATTGGGATACCGACCCAGCATACCTGTTGAATAAGTATGGGGAAGTAAGGAATTCGCATATCTATATGCTGCAAGGAAATAATGGGGATCAGTATGGAATAAGGGGCGGCATAAGCCACCCCTGTTTTACACATTTTTGCATTACTTCCATAACGCGTGCTTAGCACGGTAGCAGTCCACCCACATCGCCGTCGCACCGCATACGGCGACCGGCATGATGAACAGATTCAGGAACGGAATCATGGTGAACAGGCTGGTCAGCGCGCCAAACTGCATATTCGCCACTTTCTGCGTGCGCAGGGCGGTGCGCATCTCTTTGAACGGGACCTTGTGGTTATCGAACGGATAGTCGCAGTACTGAATGGCGAGCATCCACGCGCTGAACAGGAACCACAGCACCGGAGCGACCGTCTGGCCAATGCCCGGGACGAAATAGAGGATCAGCAGCACAATCGCCCGGGGAAGGTACCAGGCAAATTTTTGCCATTCGCGCTTCATGATGCGCGGCAGGTCTTTCATGATCCCAAGAATGCCCGTATCGGGCGGCGTGGCGCCGGTCAGGCGTGCTTCAAGCTGTTCGGCCAGCAGGCCGTTAAACGGCGCGGCTATCCAGTTTGCGATCGTCGAGAAGAAATAGCCAAAGACCAGCAGCACCGAGATAACCACGAGCGGCCACAGCAGATAGCTCAGCCACTGCAGCCAGTCCGGTACATGGCTCATGATGGCGGGCACCCAGCTTTCCAGTTTGGTAAACAGCCACCAGAAGGCACCGCCCATCAGAACGATGTTGATCAACAAAGGCAGGATGACGAAGCGTCGAATGCCCGGTAGAGAGACAAGTTTCCAGCCCTGAGAAAAATACCAGACGCCGCTGCGCGGAGATGAAGAAGATGATGAAACCATAGCCAGGCTGTACTCCTTTTTACACAACCAGTGGAATTGCTCGCCTATATTATCCAGTTACGAACCAATGACCAGTTCGGAAATGTTCGAAAAAACAGCAAAAAGCACGTTTTAGCGCATCTTTATGCTGTGAATGCTCTGCACGCACTTGCACTTGACGTAAACGGCAAATACTCTTAGTGAGTAAATGTTTGCCGTGGTGGCAAGGTGTTAGAACAACAGAGAATATAATGATGCAGGATTTGCGTCTGATATTAATCATTGTTGGCGCGATCGCCATAATCGCTTTACTGGTGCATGGTTTCTGGACCAGTCGTAAAGAGCGCTCTTCTATGTTTCGCGATCGCCCACTGAAGCGCATGAAGTCCAGTCGTGATGACGATGACGTAGAAGACGACATCGCCGGCAGCGAAGACGACGGCGTGGGTGAAGTGCGTGTTCATCGGGTCAATACTGCGCCCGGCGCAGCCCATGGGGAGCATGACGCCCCCCGCGCTCCGCAGCACCAGTATCAACCGCCGTACGCTTCTGCACAGCCGCGCCAGCCAGCGCCGCAGCCTGTGCATCAGCAGTCTGCTGCGCCGCAGCCGGTACAACAGCCGGTACAACAGCAGCCCGTGCAGCAGCCTCCGCAGCCGGTTCAACAGCCTGTTCATGTGCAGCCTGAGCCTGCGCCTCAGCCCGCGCCACTCGTTGAGCCTGAGCCGGTTGTCGAGCCAGCACCCGTTGTGGAAAAACCACAGCGCAAAGAAACGGTGATCATCATGAACGTGGGTGCGCATCATGGCAGCCATCTGAACGGTGACGTGCTGCTTAACAGTATTGAACAGGCAGGCTTTAAGTTTGGCGACATGAATATTTTCCATCGTCATCTCAGCCCGGACGGTAGCGGCCCGGCGCTGTTTAGCCTGGCGAACATGGTTAACCCCGGCACGTTCGATCCGGAAATGACCGGTGATTTCGTGACGCCGGGCGTGACAATCTTTATGCAGGTGCCGTCCTACGGCGACGAACTGCAAAACTTCAAGCTGATGCTGCAGTCCGCTCAGCACATCGCCGACGAAGTCGGCGGCGTGGTACTCGACGATCAGCGTCGTATGATGACGCCGCAGAAGCTGCGCGAGTATCAGGACCGCATCCGCGAAGTTAAGGAAGCCAACGCGTAATCGTCGCGTTTACTTCATCTCCTCCTGAACCCCCGCATGTCGGGGGTTTTTTCTCATTGATGGTGCGATATGGACTCAATCGAACAACAACTCACTGAACTGCGAACCACGCTTCGCCATCATGAATATCTCTATCATGTTATGGACGCCCCGGAAGTACCGGATGCGGAGTATGACCGCCTGATGCGCGAGCTGCGCGAATTAGAGGCGCAGCACCCGGAGTTGGTAACGCCTGATTCTCCAACCCAGCGCGTCGGTGCAGAGCCTTTGGGTGCCTTCAGCCAGGTACGCCACGAAGTGCCGATGCTGTCGCTGGATAACGTCTTTGATGAAGAGAGTTTCCTCGCGTTCAACAAGCGCGTGCAGGATCGTCTGAAGAGCAGCGATAGCCTCAGCTGGTGCTGCGAGCTGAAGCTGGACGGTCTGGCGGTGAGCATCCTTTATGAAAACGGCGTGCTGGTGCGTGCCGCCACGCGCGGTGATGGCACCACGGGTGAAGACATTACCACCAACGTGCGGACCATCCGCGCTATCCCGCTCAAATTGCGCGGTGAGAACATTCCAGCGCGTCTGGAAGTGCGTGGTGAAGTGTTCCTGCCGCAGGCGGGCTTTGAAAAAATTAATGAAGAAGCGCGACGCACCGGCGGGAAAGTGTTTGCTAACCCGCGTAACGCGGCGGCAGGTTCATTGCGCCAGCTCGACCCGCGCATTACCGCGAAGCGACCGCTTACTTTCTTCTGCTACGGCGTCGGTATTCTGGAAGGCGGCGAGCTGCCTGATACGCACCTTGGGCGCCTGCTGCAGTTTAAAGAGTGGGGATTACCGGTGAGCAACCGCGTACGGCTTTGCGATTCCCCGGAGGACGTGCTGGCGTTCTACCACAAAGTTGAAGAAGACCGCCCTACGCTCGGCTTCGATATCGACGGCGTGGTGATCAAGGTCAACTCCCTTGCCTTACAGGAACAGCTCGGCTTTGTGGCGCGCGCCCCGCGCTGGGCGGTGGCCTTTAAGTTCCCGGCGCAGGAGCAGATGACCTTTGTTCGCGACGTGGAGTTCCAGGTTGGCCGTACCGGGGCCATTACCCCGGTTGCCCGTCTGGAGCCCGTTCAGGTCGCCGGGGTGCTGGTGAGCAACGCTACGCTGCACAATGCCGATGAAATTGAACGCCTCGGCCTGCGCATTGGTGACAAAGTGGTGATTCGCCGCGCGGGAGATGTGATCCCTCAGGTGGTGAACGTTGTTGAGTCAGAGCGGCCCGAAGAGACGCGCGCTATTGAATTCCCGACGCACTGTCCGGTTTGCGGTTCAGACGTTGAGCGCGTAGAAGGCGAGGCCGTGACGCGCTGTACGGGCGGATTAATCTGCGGCGCGCAGCGTAAAGAAGCGCTGAAGCACTTTGTATCCCGTCGTGCGATGGACGTCGACGGCATGGGCGACAAGATTATCGACCAGCTGGTTGAGAAAGAGTATGTCCATACGCCTGCGGATCTGTTCAGGCTGACGGCGGGCAAGCTGACCGGGCTTGACCGCATGGGGCCGAAATCGGCGCAGAACGTGGTTAGCGCCCTGGAAGCGGCCAAAGAAACTACCTTTGCCCGCTTCCTCTATGCGCTGGGGATCCGTGAAGTAGGTGAAGCCACTGCCGCCGGGCTGGCAGCGTACTTTGGCACGCTGGAGGCGCTGGAGAAAGCCAGCATTGACGAACTGCAGAAAGTGCCTGACGTCGGCATCGTGGTTGCCACGCACGTGTTTAACTTCTTTGCGGAAGAGAGCAACCGTGAGGTGATCGGTAAGCTGCTGGAAGAGGGCATCAAATGGCCCGCGCCGGTGGTGGTCAACGCCGAAGAGATTGACAGCCCGTTTGCCGGGAAAACGGTGGTGCTGACCGGTAGCCTGAGCCAGCTTTCCCGCGATGACGCGAAGGCGCGCCTGGTGGCATTAGGGGCAAAAGTAGCGGGCAGCGTGTCGAAGAAAACCGATCTGGTGATCGCCGGGGAAGCCGCCGGTTCGAAGCTGGCAAAAGCGCAGGAACTGGGTATCGACGTTATCGACGAAGCGGAAATGCTGCGCCTGTTAGGAGAGTAACGTGGAAAAAGAACAGCTCGTTGAGATCGCCAATACGGAAATGCCGTTCGGTAAGTACAAGGGCCGCAGGCTGATTGATTTACCGGAGGAGTATCTGCTGTGGTTTGCCCGTAAGGATGAATTTCCGGCCGGGCGGCTGGGCGAGCTGATGGCCATCACGCTGCTGATTAAAACCGAGGGGCTGACCCAGCTGGTTCAGCCCCTTAAGCGGCCTTAAGCCTTCGCGGCGCGGGCTTCTTCCTGCGCCAGCTTCTCCGTCTGGGCCTTGTAACGACGCGCCAGCACGGCGCAGACCATCAGCTGGATCTGATGGAATATCATCAGCGGCAGCACCATCATCCCAATCACTGAAGTCGGGAACAATATGTTGGCCATTGGTATGCCGTTCGCCAGGCTCTTCTTCGACCCGCAGAAGACAATGGTTATCTCATCCGCTTTATTGAAACCGCACCTGCGTGCCACAAACACGTTCACCGCAATCACAATCGCCAGCAGGACGATGCTGACCACCACGATAAACAGCAGCGAGCCTGCGCCCACCTTGTGCCAGATCCCATTCACTACGGCTTCGCTGAAGGCGGAATAGACCACCAGCAAAATGGACGTCTGATCGGTTTTCGAGATCCACTTCTTGTGCTTCGCCACGAATGCGCCGGTCCACGGTCTGGACAGGTGTCCAAGGACAAACGGCAGCAGCAGCTGCAGACAGATGCGACCGACCTGCTCAAGATTGCCTTCTGCACCATGCATGTTCATCAGCAGGCCAACCAGCAGCGGCGAAACAAATATCCCCAGCAGGCTGGAGGCTGAAGCCGAACAGACGGCGGCGGCAACGTTACCGCCCGCCAGCGAGGTAAAGGCAATCGCAGACTGAACGGTGGCTGGCAGAATGCACAGATAGAGGAAGCCGGTATACAGCGCCGGGTCGACGTTGACCGGTGCCCACCAGGCAAACAGCACGCCGAGTATCGGGAACAGAATGAAGGTGCTGCACATTACCCAGAGATGCAGACGCCAGTGACCGCCCCCCGCAATGATTGCCTCACGGGAGAGTTTGGCCCCGTGCATAAAGAACAGCAGGGCGATGGCCGCCGTGGTAAGCCCTTCAAAGAACGGAACAAAACCACCGCGCGCGGGGAAAAAGGAGGCCAGTAAAACGGTAACAATAAGGGTAAGCGTAAACGGATCGAGGATACGGAAGAGTTTCATAGTGACTCCTGAAATCAGATATTGCTATTGTGCTTTTTTCCCTTTGAGAAATAAAATCGATTTATTGCATCCATTGATGAATTAAACAGATGAATTATTCCCTACGTCAGCTTCGCGTTTTTGTCACCGTCGCGCAGGCCCGCAGCTTTAGCCGGGCAGGGGAGCGGATCGGCCTGAGCCAGTCCGCTGTGAGTCACAGCGTTAAGGAGCTCGAAACCCAGACGGGGGTAAAACTGCTCGACCGGACTACCCGCGAAGTGGTTCTTACCGAGGCGGGGCAGCAGCTGGCGACGCGTCTGGAGAGGCTTCTTGATGAGCTAAACAGCACGCTCAGGGACGTGGGGCGACTCGGGCAACAGCTTTCCGGTACCGTACGGGTGGCGGCGAGCCAGACGATCTCCGCGCATCTTATCCCGCAGTGCATTGCCGAGAGCAATCAACGCTACCCGGATATTGATTTTGTCCTGCATGACAGGCCCCAGCAGTGGGTGCTGGAGAGTATTCGTCAGGGGGATGTGGATTTTGGGATCGTTATCGATCCCGGTCCAGTGAGCGATCTTGAGTGCGAGGTTGTGCTTTCAGAGCCGTTCCTGCTGCTGTGCCGCGATGACGATCCGCTGGCAATGCTCCCGCAGGTGGACTGGCACGCTCTTGTGGGGGCAAACCTGGTGCTGCAGGACTACGCCTCAGGTAGCCGTCCGTTGATTGACGCAGCCCTGGTCGAGATGGGGGTTAGGGCGACGATTGTGCAGGAGATTGGACACCCGGCGACGCTGTTTCCCATGGTTGAAGCGGGCATTGGTATAAGCGTGCTCCCGGCGCTGGCGTTACCTCTGCCGCAGGGAAGCCGCTTAACGGTGAAGCGTTTTGTTCCCTGTATTGAGCGCCAGCTGATGCTGGTTCGGCGTAAAAACCGCTCGCTTTCCGGGGCAGCTAACGCCTGCTGGGAGGTGGTGCGCATGCAGGCGCACCGGTTAATGGAGGCCCGCACGCGCGATCCGCTGTTTAGCGCGGCAGACAATCAGATATAAACATCAATCTGATGATCGGCTGACGGCTTGTTGACGCCTTCTTGCACGGCCTGCGCGTTTCCCTGTACCGGCATGGCTTCTTCTGCCTGCTGGCGCTGAAGCTGAGCCAGCTGCGCCTGCAGCATCGCCAGCTGTGACTGGAGTAGCTCCTCCTGCTTTTGTATCTCTTCTGGCGAGCCATCGCCGGTCGCCACCTCTTTTAACTGCTCGGTGACTTTGGTTATCTGTCTGGTCAGCTGGTTGATCCGGGAAGCGATGTCATTGCCGCCAGAGTTGTTATCAGCGCTGCCAATTTCCATTGCTAACATCGACACCGGTTTGAGGGTCGTCATATTGCTTTCCTTTTTCGCCATAAATAACAGATATCGGCATGAAAAAGGATAGCTTGAGTGGGCTCAGGCTCCATCAATAGTCAACGTGTATCGCCGGACCGGGAAAAGTGTATTGGAGGTCACCCGCACGCTCCAGCTATAAGGCCATGCGATCCGTAATATCGCCCCCTTCGTCCTCAAGGAGCTTTTATGACCCTCTCAAATAACCCATGGTACTGTGCCGACATCCTTCGTGCCGCTAAGCCTAACTTCACGCCTCGCGCGGCCTTTATTCTCGGCTCTGGCCTTGGCGCAGTTGCCGACCAGCTTGATGATCTCCTATGACAAGCTGCCGGATTTTCCGGTAAGCACCGTTCATGGCCACGCGGGTGAACTGATCCTGGGCCATCTTGCCGGTGTGCCTGTGGTGTGCATGAAGGGGCGCGGTCACTTCTATGAAGGTCGTGGAATGAACGTCATGACCTATGCCATCCGTACCTTCAAACTGCTGGGCTGTGAGCTGCTGTTCAGCACTAACGCGGCGGGTTCGCTAGAGGGCTTCCCGCTGCATGAAGGGGTCTTTGTCTCGTATCCTGGCCCTAACTTCGAGACCGCGGCGGAGATCCGCATGATGCAAATCATGGGAGACGATGTGGTGGGGATGCCGGAAGATCACCGCCTTGTCAGCGAGCCATCCATCGCGCTATCCGAGCTACAGAATGAGTATTTCGTCACTATGCCGTCGGCACACTCTGACTGGGCGTTTCTCCATCGCGTCTGCCAGCGGGCCGGTTTTTCTCCGATGATCGTGCGCGAGGCGGTTGAGCCGCAGACGGTGCTGGCTATGGTCAGCATGGGGATGGGCATTACGCTGACAGCAGACAGCAGACAGCAGACAGCAGTGGCCGGGCGTGGTATTCCGTCCGCTACAGGAGCGTGTACCGGCAGATTTGTACGTGGTGTACGACGAGAAGCAGGCGACGCCGGCAGTGAAAAAATTGGTGAACACGTTAGTTGGGGGGTGAGGTTTTGTCGGCCTGGTGAGCGTAGCGCCATCAGGCAATCTGTTTTAGGCTGAAGAACAACAGATAGCAAAAAAGCGCCTTTAGGGCGCTTTTTTACATTGGTGGGTCGTGCAGGATTCGAACCTGCGACCAATTGATTAAAAGTCAACTGCTCTACCAACTGAGCTAACGACCCGAAATGGTGGGCGATGACGGGCTCGAACCGCCGACCCCCTCCGTGTAAAGGAGATGCTCTACCAACTGAGCTAATCGCCCATTTCGGAACTGCTGCGATAAGGTGAGAATGGTGGGCGATGACGGGCTCGAACCGCCGACCCCCTCCGTGTAAAGGAGATGCTCTACCAACTGAGCTAATCGCCCATTCTCAATTCTTATCTACACTGCGAGTCTACCGAAGTAGATGGTGGGTGATGACGGGCTCGAACCGCCGACCCCCTCCGTGTAAAGGAGATGCTCTACCAACTGAGCTAATCACCCCCGCTGTGTGGAGTCGCATTATAGGGAGAGTTGAAAATGAGTCAACGCCTTTTCTAAAGTTTTTATCCGTTCGTCGTAAAATTAGACAAAACGATCGCGAAACGGGCGGTGACGCATGATTTCTAAACAAAAACCGTAAACTCTGGCCCGATTCAGGGAACAACATTGAGGAATCGCCTCACAGTGATAGAATATTGCCCATTGTTTTTCCCCCAGGATTTGCCGATTGCCGGCATCTTTATAACGTAAGGCCATTTCATGAAAATCAAAACTCGCTTCGCGCCTAGCCCGACAGGCTATCTGCACGTCGGTGGTGCACGTACTGCTCTCTATTCCTGGCTTTTTGCACGCCACAATAAAGGTGAGTTCGTGCTGCGTATTGAAGACACCGATCTTGAGCGCTCCACGCCGGAAGCAATCGAAGCCATTATGGATGGCATGAACTGGCTGAACCTGGAGTGGGACGAAGGCCCGTACTTCCAGACTAAACGTTTTGACCGCTATAACGCCGTGATCGATGAAATGCTGGTCGCGGGTACGGCCTATAAATGCTATTGCTCTAAAGAGCGTCTGGATGCGCTGCGCGAAGAGCAGATGGCAAATGGTGAAAAGCCGCGTTACGACGGCCGTTGCCGCCATGACCACAGCGAGCACGCCGCCGATGAACCTTGCGTTGTCCGTTTTGCTAACCCGCAGGATGGCTCTGTTATCTTTGATGACCAGATCCGCGGCCCGATCGAATTCAGCAATCAGGAGCTGGACGATTTGATCATCCGCCGTACCGACGGTTCCCCAACCTATAACTTCTGCGTTGTGGTTGACGACTGGGATATGGAAATCACTCACGTTATTCGTGGTGAGGACCATATCAACAACACCCCGCGTCAAATCAACATCCTGAAAGCGCTGAACGCTCCGGTGCCGGTCTATGCGCATGTTTCCATGATCAACGGCGATGATGGTAAAAAACTGTCTAAACGTCATGGCGCGGTGAGCGTTATGCAGTACCGAGACGACGGCTACCTGCCGGAAGCGCTGCTGAACTATCTGGTGCGTCTGGGCTGGGCCCACGGTGACCAGGAGATCTTCAGCCGCGAAGAGATGATCGACCTGTTCGCGCTCAACTCTGTGAGCAAATCGGCCAGCGCGTTCAATACTGACAAACTGCTGTGGTTGAACCATCACTACATCAACACCATGCAGCCGGAGTATGTGGCGACCTACCTGCAGTGGCATATCGAGCAGGCAAACATTGATACCCGTACCGGCCCTGAGCTGGCGGAACTGGTAAAACTGCTCGGGGAGCGCTGCAAAACGCTGAAAGAGATCGCTGAAAACTGCCGCTACTTCTATGAAGAGTTTGACGAATTCGACGCTGACGCAGCCAAAAAACACCTGCGTCCGGTTGCGCGCCAGCCGCTGGAAGTGGTGCGTGACAAACTTGCAGCTCTGACCGACTGGACCGCAGAGAACGTACATCATGCGATTCAGGCGACAGCCGATGAGCTGGAAGTCGGTATGGGCAAAGTAGGTATGCCGCTGCGCGTCGCGGTTACCGGTGCCGGCCAGTCCCCGGGGCTGGATGTTACCGTTCATGCTATTGGTAAATCACGTAGCGTGGCGCGTATCAACAAGGCGCTGGATTTTATTGCCGTGCGTGAAAGCCAGCAGTAATTAACCGCAACGAATAAAAACGGCAGGGGAACCTGCCGTTTTTTTATGCGCTTCATTCTGCAATGCCGAGGCGCGTCAGAAAACCTTGTATACCCTCGCGCTTCAGCAATATGTGAAGGCGCTCCTGCTCAACCTGCGTCATGTTTTCCAGCGAGTCGATTATCTGAGGGAGGAGGGTAGAAGATGTCGGTACCTCATAGAGAGAGGACGTTTCTGCCACCTGGTAAATCGCCTGTCGATGGCGAATGGCGGGAAGGCTAATAATATGTTCCTTCACTCGTGCATCAATATGGATCACCCGGGCTCTTCCGCCCTTAACGCCGTTGATGCCTTCCGTTTTCCATCCCTTCTGGCGTATCCATCGATTTACGGTTTGTCTGGCGACGCCCAGACTGTCAGCCAGCTCTTCCGTGGTCATTTTGCTGCGTAATCTTTTCATATCAGTTCTGATCGCGAATCCCTAAACGTTGCAATAATCCGGTAATCCCTTCCCGCAGTAACAGCGAAGTCATCTGCTTTTGCTCTTCCGGCGTCATTTCGTTGGCCAGCGTCAGAAGTAAAGTATGCAGTGAGCCGTCATGGCAGGCACGTTCTGGCATTTCTGTCGTCTCCGATGCCCGGCGCGCGCTACGAATAAACTCTCGCACTTTCTCGTTCACATGTACCAGACGCGCCTTGCCACCCTGAACCCCTGGTTTTGGCGACGTAATCCAGCCTTCTTTACGTACCCATTTATTGATGGTCTGTCGGCTATAGCCAGTGAGCAGGGCGAGCTCTTCTGGCGTCATTCGTTCCTTGATCATGCAATTTCCTGAGTATCTGTGTGGTTAATTAGTGGTTCATCTTATAGCACCGTTTTACGCGAAAACGTGACAAGCTTAACTCCTGACTGCGAGTAGGCTCGCAAAGCGACTCATTTGCATGATTTTTCGACGGTTGAGTGTCCAGGGTTGATTTTGCCGTTGACACTCAGCGGCGGAATTCATATTATGCCGCCCGTCAACATGACAGCTTTACGATGGGGCTATAGCTCAGCTGGGAGAGCGCCTGCATGGCATGCAGGAGGTCAGCGGTTCGATCCCGCTTAGCTCCACCAAACTCTGAACCCAACAGAGTGCGGTAGTAAAGTAATATGTGGGGCTATAGCTCAGCTGGGAGAGCGCCTGCATGGCATGCAGGAGGTCAGCGGTTCGATCCCGCTTAGCTCCACCAAAATTTAAACCCTCGTCGAAAGACGGGGGTTTTTTTATGCCTTTGTAAATCACTTCAACGGTTTTTGTTGCGACAAAGGGTATTTCCTATACCCCACCTCAACCCAAATCAATAAACGAGTCTATAAATAGACTTGAACTTGATTCGTGCAATTAATAAACCTATTATCCATCCGGTCAATGATTGGGATGGTAAAATAGACTCTTCAGCTTAATGAAAAGAAAAACTTACAATAACGTAAAGATATTTATGATTGCCCTGGCGCTTTGCCTGATAGCGGTGCCTTTTTCCCGTTACCTCTCTCCGCGCGCTATCGTAAATGGCCATGAAGTATATTTAGCATGGTTACCGTTAAGCGTTATGTTAGCGGTCATTTTGTTGTTCGGTCGTAAGGCAATTATTCCCGTTCTGTTAAGTTTTACCATTACTAATATATTCCTCATTGATTTAGCCCCACTACAATATGCGGTTCTCTTATTTTGTCAGACGTTTTCTGTCTTCGCCGCATGTGGTGCAGTACGTCTGATGCTTGGCAAGCGCTGGCGCTACGGCGTGCCCAACAAGTACATCGGGATTCGGATTTTCTGGCTTGGTTTCATGGTGCCTGTCGGCATCAAAATATCCATGTACCTCGCAGGATATTTATTCCACTTTCCTGTCACTATTTCTAACTTCTTCGGTGAAGGAACGGCGATTTACAACGTCGTCGATATTCAAAGCCTGATCTGCGCGGCGTTGATTTTCACCATGATGTTCTATTATCCATTAAGAATGATTATTAATCCCCGCTATGCCAGGACCTTCTGGCGGCGGAGCGTAAAGCCCATATTCTTCCACAAAAAGTCATTATTTATAGTCATCTGGCTAATGCTTTTAGTGTCAATTATCGCAATCTTATGTACGCCACTCGAATCACCTATAATTGCCGGATATCTGATGCCGGTTATTTTTATTCTTTTTACACTTGGCATCAGTCGCCTGAGCAACGCTCTCATCTCCTTGCTGTGGGCGGCTTCCGCACTCCTGCTGTTGAAGTATAACTATAACTTTCTCAACGGTGTCGAGTCGGGCCATTCGCTCTCCTTTATCCTGTCCGTGCTGATCTCCTTCGCAATCTGCCTGCTTTACATGTCGCGGATCTACCAGCGAAGTGAGCGTATGAAGCGGAGCTGGCAGGAGATTGCACTCACGGATCCTCTGACGGGATTACCTAATATTCGTGCCCTGGAAGATTTTTTGCTGAATCATCCCGACGCCAAAATATGCTGTTTGCGGATGGACAACCTTGAGTTCCTGAGCCGCCATTACGGCATTCTGATGCGGGTGCACTGCAAGCGGATAATTACGGCCTCACTGCAGCCCTTATTGCAAAAAGATGAGACCCTCTTCCAGCTGCCTGGAAGTGAACTGGTGCTGGTGCTGCTGGGGCCGGGAACGGCGGAGCGCTTACAGCATGTGGTTGATCGGCTCAATAGCCGTAAAATTTACTGGAACAACACCGGGCTGGATATTGAATTCGGCGCATCCTGGGGCGAAATGGGGAGCGGTGAAAATCTACATCACATGCTGGGGCAGCTCAGCTGGCTGGCTGAGCAGTCGTGCGCGGCGCATAATGTCCTGGCCTTGACCAACAGCGTTCAGGATGTCTCCGGGCAAACAACGGACAGAGTACTCATGCTGGCACGTATTAAACGTGCGCTAGATGAAGGGGGGCTACATCTGTATGCCCAGCCTATCCGGAATGCGCAGGGGAAAGGGTATTATGAAATTCTCGCGCGCATGGAAAGTGAAGGAGAGATTATTACGCCCGATCGCTTCATTCCGCTGATTGCCCAGTTCAACATGAGCCACCGTTTTGACCTGCAGGTGGTCGAAAATCTCTTGATGTGGCTACGCGCGCATCCTGCCACACATGATGGCACCCGTTTTTCCGTCAATCTGATGCCGATGACCTTGATGCAAAATGACGTTGCCGCGGAGATCGTTGCGCTTTTCGAGCGTTATGGCGTTGCGCCGCAGACAGTGGTGATTGAAGTGACCGAGGAACAGGCGTTTTCTAACTCCGGGAGCAGCATCAACAATATCCAGCAGTTGAGAGACTACGGTTTCCGCATTGCCATTGATGACTTTGGTACAGGGTACGCGAATTATGAGCGCCTCAAGCGCCTGGAGGCAGACATCATTAAGATTGATGGTTGCTTCGTGAAGGATATTTGTACCGACAGCATGGACGCGATGATAGTACAGTCTATTTGCAATCTGGCAAAAACAAAGTCACTCTCGGTGGTGGCTGAATTTGTGGAAACCCCCGAGCAGCGCGACATGCTGCTGCGTTTCGGTGTCGACTATCTGCAAGGCTATTTGATAGGCAAACCCACGCCGTTAGCGGAATTACAGGTATAAAAAAACCGGAAGCCGAGGCTTCCGGTTTTCATTTCACCGTTCGGATTACAGTACCAGTGCTGCGATAGAAGCAGACAGTACGCTCACCAGCGTAGAGCCGTATACCAGCTTCAGGCCGAAGCGAGAAACCACGTTACCCTGTTCTTCGTTCAGACCTTTAATCGCACCGGCGATAATACCAATGGACGAGAAGTTCGCGAAGGAGACCAGGAACACGGACAGGATGCCTTCCGCGCGCGGAGAGAGCGTGCTGGCAATCTTCTGCAGATCCATCATCGCTACGAATTCGTTAGACACCAGTTTGGTCGCCATAATACTGCCAACCTGCAGCGCTTCGTGAGCCGGAACGCCCATCACCCACGCGATTGGGTAGAAGATGTAGCCCAGAATACCCTGGAAGGAGATGCCCAGAACGGCTGCGAACAGGGCGTTCAGTGCGGCGATCAGCGCGATAAAACCAATCAGCATGGCGGCAACAATAATGGCAACCTTGAAGCCCGCCAGAATGTACTCGCCCAGCATTTCGAAGAAGCTCTGTCCTTCGTGCAGGTTTGACATCTGAATGTTCTCTTCGCTGGCATCAACGCGGTAAGGGTTGATAATCGACAGGACGATAAAGGTGCTGAACATGTTCAGAACCAGTGCCGCAACAACAAATTTCGGTTCCAGCATGGTCATGTACGCGCCCACAATAGACATGGAAACTGTCGACATTGCGGTTGCCGCCATGGTGTACATGCGGTTACGGGACATTTTTCCGAGGATATCTTTGTACGCGATGAAGTTCTCAGACTGACCCAGGATCAGGGAGCTCACGGCGTTGAAAGATTCCAGTTTGCCCATGCCGTTGACTTTAGACAGCAGGAAGCCGATTGCGCGGATAACCACCGGCAGGACGCGGATGTGCTGGAGAATACCGATCAGCGCAGAGATGAAGACGATAGGGCAAAGCACTTTCAGGAAGAAGAAGGCCAGGCCCTGATCGTTCATGCTGCCAAAGACGAAGTTTGTGCCTTCGTTAGCGAACCCGAGCAGTTTTTCGAACATCTCGGAAAAGCCTTTCACGAAGCCAAGGCCTACGTTGGAGTTCAGGAAGAACCACGCAAGTAAAACTTCAATGACCAGCAGTTGAACAACATAGCGAATACGAATTTTTTTGCGGTCTGTGCTGACCAACAGTGCAAGTGCAGTAACGACAACAAGTGCCAGGACAAAATGAAGGACGCGGTCCATATTTGCTCCAAATATGAGGCAGGTTTAATTTCCGTGCACATTCTATGTAACAAGCGCAAAGAAAACGAGATCAAGGCCACACTATAGTTACATCCTGTGACGAGTCTCAAAAATAGTGATCAACAATACATTTTTGTTATGTTAGGTAAATGAGTGAAAAGTTAAGTTTGTGTGCTACGCTTCACAAATGACTGCGCATTTTCACATTCTGTGATGTCGCACCCCCTGCCCACCTATTGTTCGTAGCTATCAGAGAAATCACCGTAAACCATCTAAATGATCTTGATAATCATTCTCATTTTGATAGCATTAAACATAGCAAAGGCTATATTTCCAGAGGCAGATAATGACAAACAGTCGCGTAGAGGGTAGCAGTGGCAGAGCAGCGCGCAAGCTGCGGTTCGCATTAATGGGACCTGCGTTCATTGCTGCTATTGGCTATATCGATCCGGGTAATTTTGCGACCAATATTCAGGCCGGGGCCAGCTTCGGCTATAAGCTGCTGTGGGTAGTCGTCTGGGCTAACCTGATGGCGATGCTGATCCAAATGCTTTCTGCCAAGCTGGGGATTGCCACCGGGAAAAACCTGGCCGAGCAAATCCGCGATCACTATCCTCGCCCTGCTGTCTGGCTGTACTGGGTGCAGGCCGAAATTATTGCGATGGCGACCGATCTCGCGGAATTTATCGGCGCGGCGATTGGGTTTAAGCTGATCCTCGGCGTATCCTTATTGCAGGGCGCGGTGTTGACCGGGATTGCCACCTTCCTGATCCTGATGCTGCAGCGCCGCGGGCAAAAGCCGCTGGAAAGAGTTATCGGTGGCCTGCTGCTGTTCGTCGCCGCCGCCTATATTGTTGAGCTGATTTTCTCCCAGCCGAACCTGGTGCAGCTCGGTAAAGGTATGGCGATCCCAAGCCTTCCAACCTCCGAAGCGGTATTCCTCGCCGCCGGGGTGCTGGGTGCAACCATCATGCCGCACGTTATTTACCTGCACTCTTCGTTAACCCAGCATTTGCACGGCGGATCCCGTAAAGAGCGGTATTCAGCAACGAAATGGGATGTCGGCATCGCGATGACGATTGCCGGGTTTGTGAACCTGGCGATGATGGCGACCGCCGCCGCCGCTTTCCATTTTAACGGACACACGGGCATTGCCGATCTCGACCAGGCCTACCTGACGCTCGAACCCCTGCTCAGCCATGCCGCTGCCACGATATTCGGCCTGAGCCTGGTGGCAGCGGGTCTTTCTTCCACCGTCGTTGGGACGCTGGCAGGGCAGGTCGTCATGCAGGGCTTCGTACGCTTCCATATTCCGCTCTGGGTGCGTCGCTCCGTCACCATGCTGCCGTCGTTCATCGTGATTCTGATGGGGCTGGACCCCACGCGCATTCTGGTCATGAGCCAGGTGCTGCTGAGTTTCGGTATTGCGCTTGCGCTGGTGCCGCTGCTGATATTCACCAGCAACAAATCGTTGATGGGCGATCTCGTTAACTCGACGCTGGTGAAGCGCGCGGGATGGGCGATTGTGGTGGTGGTCGTCGCCTTAAACCTGTGGTTATTGATAGGTACGGCCATGGGATTATAAAAAAGAAAGGAGCCGGGAGGCTCCTTTCTTGTTGTTAGTGGTGATGGCCGTGTCCGCGGCCTTTACCGTGTCCGTGACCCCAGCCGCCACGGCGGTCGTCACGATCGTTCCAGCCCTCGCGGTAGCCGCGTTCATAAGCTTTACGCTTATCCCAGCCACGGTGATAGCCGTTGTCGTGCTTCCACCAGCGGTTTTTACGCCACTCGTAGTTGCGGTGCCAGTAGTCACGGTCGCGCCAGCCGCCGCCGTCCCAGTAGTTACCGTAATTGTCGCGATCGCCAATTTGTAATTTTATCGATGGCAACAGGGTGATTTCGCCAGCATTGGCGACCAGCGGGGCCGAAGCCAGTAATACCGCTGCAAGAATCAGTGACCTGAACATACTCTTCTCCTTCACGATCGGGGCCGCTGTGCGACCTGTTAACGCAATTTTACGATTTGATAAACATTCGTTTCATCGCCTCAACTCCGAAATCATGAAGGAGAGCATTTTTTGCTAAAAGTGATTTTAATTTGAGCCAGAAAGAATAGTTTCGATCGTTGTCAGTTCGTCACTGGTGAAATGGCAATTCGCCAGCATGCCCACGGCGTCATCAATTTGCGCGGTTTTACTGGCACCAATCAGCACCGAGGTGACGGTATCGTGGCGTAAAATCCAGGCCAGCGCCATCTGCGACAGTTTCTGACCACGGCGCTCTGCCAGGGCGTTCAGCCTACGCACTTTTTCGAGCTTCTCTTCCGTAAGCTGATCGGGATTCAGGAACTTGCTGCCGCTGGCCGCGCGGGAATCCGCAGGAATGCCGTTCAGGTAACGGTTAGTCAGCTGGCCACCGGCGAGAGGCGAGAAGGGAATACACCCCACGCCCGTCTGGTGCAGCACGTCCAGCAAGCCCTCTTCGGGCGCACGCTCGAACATGGAGTACTTCGGCTGGTGGATCAGGCATGGCGTACCGAGGTCGTTAAGGATCTCAATCGCCGCACGCGCCATCTCAGCAGGGTAGTTGGATAACCCAACGTAAAGGGCCTTACCCTGACGTACCGCGTGGTCAAGCGCTTTCATCGTCTCCAGCAGCGGGGTTTCCGGGTCTGGACGGTGATGATAGAAAATGTCCACATACTCCAGTCCCATACGCTTCAGGCTCTGATCCAGACTTGATATCAGATATTTACGCGAACCCCAATCTCCGTACGGACCGTCCCACATGGTGTACCCCGCCTTGGTGGAGATAATCAGCTCATCGCGCCAGGGCAGAAAATCCTCCTGCAAAATACGGCCAAAATTGCGTTCGGCAGAGCCCGGAGGCGGACCGTAGTTATTGGCAAGGTCGAAATGCGTAATGCCCACATCGAACGCGCGCTGTAAAAGTTGACGGCTATTTTCAATAAGCGTGGCGTCGCCGAAGTTATGCCATAGCCCAAGAGAGATGGCAGGTAATTTGAGGCCGCTCTGTCCACAGCGACGGTACTGCATTGTCTGATAACGATTTTTGTCAGGCTGATAACCCATTCTTGAGACCTCTGGCGCTGAAAGGAAAAATGAGTGTATACGTTTACACTCACGCAATGAAAAGGAGAATAGCGCACGCTTTTTCGTAAAGCATTCTTTCCAGACCCTTCTTAGCGCCGTTTCTGGACAGCCATCACGCTTCTTTAATACTCAAGGTGAGATCAACATAAGAAGGATACCTGTAATGCGTACCCCATACTGCGTCGCCGATTACCTGCTGGACCGCCTTACCGATTGTGGTGCAGACCACCTGTTTGGCGTGCCGGGCGACTATAACCTGCAGTTTCTCGATCACGTGATAGACAGCCCGGATATCTGCTGGGTCGGCTGTGCCAACGAGCTAAACGCGTCTTACGCCGCTGACGGTTACGCCCGCTGCAAGGGCTTTGCCGCGCTGCTGACCACATTCGGCGTGGGTGAACTCAGCGCCATGAACGGCATCGCGGGCAGCTTCGCAGAGCACGTTCCGGTGTTACATATTGTGGGCGCGCCGGGCATGGCGTCACAGCAGCGAGGGGAGTTACTTCACCATACGCTTGGCGACGGCGAGTTCCGTCATTTTTACCATATGAGTGAGCCGATCACCGCGGCACAGGCAATATTGACCGAGCAAAATGCCTGCTATGAAATCGATCGGGTGCTCACCACCATGCTGCGGGAACGTCGTCCAGGCTACCTGATGTTGCCTGCTGACGTGGCGAAAAAAGCCGCAACGCCGCCTGTAAACGCTCTCACGCTGCAGCCTGTGGACGCGGATAACGCCTGCTTGAAGGCGTTTCGTGACGCCGCCCAGGTCCGGCTTGCGATGGCACAACGAACGGCGCTGCTTGCTGATTTCCTGGTGCTGCGCCACGGGCTGAAGCCCGCGCTGCAGAAATGGGTGAAAGAAGTGCCGATGGCGCACGCCACCATGCTGATGGGCAAAGGGATTTTTGACGAGCGTCAGGCCGGCTTTTACGGGACGTACAGCGGCTCCGCGAGTGCTGCACCGGTTAAAGAGGCGATTGAAGGGGCCGACACGGTGCTGTGCATCGGGACGCGTTTTACCGATACGTTAACCGCCGGGTTCACGCACCAGCTCACCGCGGCGCAGACGATAGAAGTGCAGCCTCACGCTTCCCGCGTGGGCGACGTCTGGTTCACGGGCATCCCGATGATCCAGGCCATTGAGACCCTGGCAGAGCTGTGCAAAGAGCATGTGCACGACAGCCCCGCGCCATTCGTCAACAACGATATCGCGTGGCCGACTGAGGACGGCTCGCTTACCCAGGAGAGCTTCTGGAGCACGCTGCAAACCTTCATTCGCCCCGGCGACATTATTCTGGCCGATCAGGGCACCTCTGCCTTCGGCGCAATCGACCTTCGCCTGCCGGCGGAGGTGAATTTCATCGTTCAGCCGCTGTGGGGATCGATTGGCTACACGCTTGCGGCGGCCTTTGGCGCGCAAACGGCGTGCCCAAACCGACGCGTCATTGTGTTGACGGGAGACGGCGCAGCGCAGCTGACCATTCAGGAGATGGGCTCCATGCTGCGCGATAAGCAGCGCCCGGTTATTCTGGTGCTGAACAACGAGGGGTATACGGTTGAGAGGGCAATCCACGGGCCGGAGCAGCGGTATAACGATATTGCGCTGTGGAACTGGACGCAGATCCCGCAGGCGCTCAGCCTGGATCCTCAGGCCGAGTGTTATCGAGTCAGTGAAGCGGAGCAGCTCGCGGACGTGCTGGAAAAAGTCGCGCACCACGAGCGGCTTTCACTGATCGAAGTGATGTTGCCGAAAGCGGACATCCCGCCGCTGCTGGGCGCCATCACCAGGGCGCTGGAAGCGCGAAATAACGCCTGATCATTTGTCGTTACGCCAGGCCATCATCATCGGTTTGCCCGCCAGCAGGAGCCAGGCGGGCAACATCACAATACACAACAGCGGGAACAGAGTGGTGTCAGGAACGACCACGGCGGCCATAAACAGGCTCAGCCACGCATCACGCGTTACCACCAGCACCAGCCCCAGAATGGAGCACGAAACGGTGATCGCCGCCGGTACGGCATCAACATGCTCGTGCAGCATCAGCCCCAGCGCAACGCCGACAAATACCGCCGGGAAGATGCGCCCACCGCGAAAACCGCAGGCTGCCGCCACCACCAGCGCCGCCAGTTTTATCACCGCAAACAGCAGATAATCAGAGACGCTAAAGACCTGGCTGAAGGCCAGCTGCTGCATCTCGTCCAGACCCTTAAAGAGAGTTACCGTTCCGCCGATCGCCCCCAGCGCGCCCAGCACAAAGCCGCCGACGCCCAGAATGAGCACCGGATGCTTCAGTCTGTGCATCAGCCGATGCAGGCGGGGAAGGCACCAGACCGCCACCATCCCCAGCGCAATGGCGATGGCAACCACGATCGCACCGCTGAAAATATCGGCGATCTGCATCTGACCATAATGGGGGAGGGAGAGCGAGAAATGGGGATGGAAGAACATGCTGGTGGTAAGCGCACCCGCGGCGGCGGCCATTAGTGGCGCAAACAGTTTGTCCCAGAGCGGGACGTCGTTATTGCTGCTGAGCGTCTGAGAAAAAATCAGCGCAGCAGCCACGGGGGTACCAAACAGCGCGCCGATGGTGCCTGCTGATGCCAGAATGGTCCAGTCCAGCGCGCCCACGCGAGGAAAAACGCGCGCGCCGAGAAAAACCGCCAGCGCGATGTTAACGGACATGATGGGGTGCTCTGGCCCGAGGCTAACGCCGCCAGCGAGGCCGATAATCAGCGCGATGATCAGCCCCGGCAGCGCCGAAGGTGAAACAGGCGCACCGATTAAGGGTTCCTGTGCCGGGTCAGGCCCCGCGTGGCCGGGGCTAAAGCGAATCACCAGACCCACCGCGATACCGGTCAGCGTCAGCATGAAAATAATCCATGCGGGAGAATCCATACTGACGCCCAGGGTGGCCGGGAGTGCTGTCCACAACATCGTCTGGAGAACCGACGCAATTTTCATGACGACGATGAGCACCAGGCTTGAGGCAACGCCAATAATCAAGGCCGGGATTGCCAACACCAGCATGGTTCTGGCTCGCGGGTGGAGCATGATGATTTCCTTGTAGAAAACGGTATTTCGTTACTTTGCACAATCAGCCTTATGGCAATAGTGCAAAAGGTGCTGAAACGGTAAAGTTATTCTGTGACGAAGATCGATAATCCTGGGGGCAGTCACCTTCTGGTCGTTGTTGTTATCACGCCTTGAATTTACAGTGTCCCAAAGATTTATTCTGACTTTAGCGGAGCAGTAGAAGAATGACAAAGTATGCTTTGGTAGGTGACGTGGGCGGCACCAACGCGCGCCTTGCGCTATGCGATGTGAATAGCGGCGAAATTTCTCAGGCCAAAACCTATTCAGGGCTGGACTACCCGAGCCTGGAAGCCGTGGTTCGCGTCTATCTGGACGAACACAAGGTGAGCGTGGAAGACGGGTGTATTGCGATTGCCTGCCCGATTACCGGCGACTGGGTGGCGATGACCAACCATACCTGGGCGTTTTCCATTGCCGAGATGCAGAAAAATCTCGGATTTTCCCATCTTGAGATCATTAACGATTTCACTGCCGTTTCGATGGCGATCCCGATGCTCAAGCCAGAGCATTTGATCCAGTTTGGCGGCACTGCGCCGGTGGAAGGCAAACCGATCGCCGTATACGGTGCCGGCACCGGTCTGGGCGTGTCGCATCTGGTGCATGTCGATAAGCGCTGGGTCAGCCTGCCGGGTGAAGGCGGCCACGTGGACTTTGCGCCGAACAGCGAGGAAGAGGGCATTATTCTCGAAGAGCTACGGGCTGAAATTGGCCACGTTTCTGCCGAGCGCGTGCTTTCCGGCCCGGGCCTGGTAAACCTGTACCGTGCGATTGTGAAATCAGACGGGCGTTTGCCTGAAAACCTGCAGCCGAAAGACGTTACCGAACGCGCGCTGGCGGACAGCTGTATCGACTGTCGTCGCGCCCTGTCGCTGTTCTGCGTCATCATGGGACGTTTTGGCGGTAACCTGGCGCTGAATCTCAGCACCTTTGGCGGCGTCTATATTGCGGGTGGGATCGTGCCGCGCTTCCTCGACTTCTTTAAAGCCTCCGGTTTCCGCGGCGGCTTTGAAGATAAAGGGCGTTTCCGAAGCTATGTGCAGGACATACCTGTCTATCTGATTGTGCACGATAACCCGGGCCTGCTGGGCTCCGGCGCGCACCTGCGTCAGGTCCTGGGCCAGATCCTCTGATGTTTTTTACCCTCTCCCGCGGGAGAGGGTAGGCCTTAAAGGTGCATCAGCTGGCGAAACTCTTTCACCTTGCTGCGGCTTACCGGCACCTGAAAATCGAGATCTTTCAAACGTAAAATGTAGGTGTTGTTAAACCAGGGCTCGATCTCGCGAATTTTGTTCAAATTGACGCAGAATGAGCGGTGGCAGCGGAAGAAGTGCGCTGCCGGCAGCTTGCTGCAAAACTCCGTAATGTTCATCGCCATCACGTACGATTCGCGCCGCGTGTAGACAAACGTCATCTTTTCATGGGCTTCGGCGTAATAGATATCGTCGATAGGCGTGACGATGATGCGCTCATCTTTTACCAGATTGATGGTGTCATTTTCACGCACGGCCGGGCCTGCGCTGACGGGGGTTGCCTGCTGTTGCCATGCTGCTTCGAGCTTCTGCAGCATGCTGACAATCCGCGACTCCTGGTAAGGCTTAAGAATGTAGTCAAACGCCTCCAGTTCGAACGCCTCTACCGCATGTTCTTTCCAGGCGGTGACGAATACAATAAACGGCTTATGGGCGAACTGATTAATGTTTTGCGCCAACAGCACGCCGTCCAGCGACGGAATATTGATATCGAGAAAAATGGCGTCTACCCGGTTGTGCTGTAAAAACTTCAGCACGTCCAGACCGTCGTCAAAGGTGCCTACAATCTCCATCTGGCTGTGCGTTTTAATCAGCCAGCTCAGCTCCTGTTGAGCCAGAATTTCATCTTCTACGATGATGACTTTCATGTGTTACTCCGGCCTACGGCAACAAGGATATCGGTGCATGAGCGGCGGTGCGGTCATGCGGGACGTAAAAAGCGATCTCAGTGCCGGGCTCAAGACGGCGAATATGTAGTCCTTCGCCATACAGCAGCTTGACCCGATGATGGACGTTCAACAAACCAATCTTGTTGCCCGGCATTTCGTTAGATTCTACGCGCTCAACGACTTTTGGGTCGATGCCGTGGCCGGTATCGCGTACCGCAATACGGACCCGGTTACCGCTTTCCGTCACGCCGATCGTCACCACGCCTTTCCCTTTGCAGGGCTGGATACCATGGACAATGGCGTTCTCAACCAGCGGCTGGATCAGCAGGCTTGGGATCACGCAGTTGACCTCTTCATCAATATCGTAAATGACGGTGAGTTTGTCGCCGAAGCGGGCCTGCTCAATCGCGATGTAATCTTTAATCTGGTACAGCTCTTTTTTGATGTCGATCTGCTCGTCGTCCTTCAGCTCAATGTTGTAGCGCAGATAGCGTGACAGATTGAAAATAAGCTGGCGCGCGGTGTCCGGATTAAGCCGAATGGACGAGGAAATGGCGTTCAGCGCGTTAAACAGAAAATGGGGATTTATTTTGCTCTGCAGCGCGCGCAGCTCTGCCTTATTTGCCATCTCGCGCAACTGCTCGGCGCGTGAAACCTCAAGCTGGGTAGAAATAATCTGCGACAGGCCAATCGCCATCTCCTGAAGTGAAGAGGTGATCTGGTGGGCATGGCAGTAATAAATCTTCAGCGTGCCGGTCACTACGCCTTTTTCCCACAGGGGGATTACCAGCATGGAGTGGATTTCCGGGGTTCTGTGGGCTTCATCATTGTTTTTAATGATGATTTTACCGTAGTTAATCGACTGTCTGGTCGTTGGGCTAATGGTATCGTCGTTGTCCTGATAGTTATGTTCGCCCACACCGACGTAGGCCAGCACGTGGTCGATATTGGTGATGGCGACGGCATCGGCGTGGATATCCCGGCGGATGATATCGCAAACCTGACGCAGCGATTCGGCGTTAACGTGGCGGAAAAGCGGCAGCGTTTTGTTGGCAATGTCCAGCGCCAGCTTGGCCTGACGCGCGGCGCTGGCCTCTTTTTCCCCTTCAACGCTTTGCACCAGCAGCACGATAAAGCCGATGCATACGCTGCCGAGGATCATCGGAATGCCGATTTTGGAGACGATATCCAGGCCCAGCTCGGTGGTTGGCGCCCAGACGACCACCAGAATCATGGTCAGCGTTTCACACACCATGCCCGCGATGATCCCCGCCCGCCAGCGCTGCTTTTTGGGGATTTTGCGGTTAATCCAGCCGGAAAGTATTCCGGCAATAATGCTGGTAATGAAGCAGGGGACGGCCGTCACGCCGCCAATATCAATCAGGTAACGGTGCGTGCCGGCGATAATACCGGTGATAATCCCGACCCACGGGCCGAACAAAATCCCGCCGGACATCACGGCGATGATTCGCACGTTAACCAGTGAACCTTCTACCGGAACGCCGGACCAGGTGCTGAACAGGGCGAACAGGGAAAAAATGGCCGTTACTGCCAGCAGCTCCTTTGGCGAGTGTGCAGACTTGTGCAGAAGCTCGCGAAACAGGCGGATGCGAATGAGGAAGAACAGGCAGATCAGCATTAATGCCGCACGGTCAAATACCGCGAGGAGCATATCGAAGATTTCGTGCACGTGTGAACCTGGGAAAACGGGAAAAAACTATGATAAAAAACCTGGCGCGTAATAACCAGCTATCAGTCCTGTTTATCAAATGGGGAAAAACCATAATTTCCAAAGGGGATAGTCGGTGCGAGCCTGACTAGCCCCGCAGTGCGAAGCGTGAAGAGCTGAGAGGTAATAATCTTGATAACATCATGTTAAGCAACTGATATTAAAATTTGTTTTTCGCCAGACTGCTTCCGGTTTTATCGCCAGGGGCTTTCCCGTTTTAGCGCCAAATCTTTTTTTTGCTCACCCTCTCGACAGCGGGATTTTATTCAGGTTATTTTCTAAGCATGCCACATGCGTGGCAGCGTCGCTCGGACGGTCCGGGCGCTAACGTAATCTGAGGAATCTATGGCTGAATTCAGTCCTGAACGCCGCTTCACGCGTATCGATCGTCTCCCCCCTTATGTTTTCAACATCACTGCTGAACTGAAAATGGCTGCGCGTCGGCGCGGCGAAGATATTATCGACTTCAGCATGGGTAACCCTGACGGCCCTACGCCGCCGCATATCGTAGAGAAACTCTGTACGGTTGCCCAGCGTCCCGATACGCATGGCTACTCGACGTCCCGCGGCATTCCTCGTCTGCGTCGGGCTATTTCTCGCTGGTATCAGGATCGCTATCAGGTGGATATCGACCCTGAGAGCGAAGCGATTGTCACCATTGGTTCAAAAGAGGGGCTGGCGCACCTGATGCTGGCAACCCTGGATCATGGCGATACCGTGCTGGTGCCAAACCCGAGCTACCCCATTCATATCTATGGTGCGGTAATCGCCGGGGCGCAGGTGCGTTCTGTGCCGCTGGTGGAAGGCGTTGATTTCTTCAACGAGCTGGAACGCGCGATCCGTGAAAGCTACCCAAAACCCAAGATGATGATCCTTGGTTTCCCGTCAAACCCAACCGCACAGTGCGTAGAGCTCGAATTCTTCGAAAAGGTGGTCGCCCTGGCTAAACGGTATGACGTGCTGGTGGTTCACGATCTTGCCTATGCCGATATCGTCTACGACGGCTGGAAGGCACCTTCCATTATGCAGGTGCCGGGAGCCCGCGACGTGGCGGTCGAATTTTTCACGCTGTCCAAAAGCTACAACATGGCGGGCTGGCGCATTGGTTTCATGGTCGGTAACAAAACGCTGGTGAATGCACTGGCGCGCATTAAGAGTTATCACGACTACGGGACATTTACTCCGCTGCAGGTGGCCGCAATTGCCGCGCTGGAAGGCGATCAGCAGTGCGTGCATGATATTGCCGCCCAGTATAAACGCCGTCGCGACGTGCTGGTGAAAGGCCTGCATGAGGCCGGATGGATGGTCGAAATGCCGAAAGCGTCGATGTACGTTTGGGCGAAAATACCTGAGCCCTACGCGGCAATGGGTTCGCTGGAGTTTGCCAAGAAGCTGCTGCAGGACGCTAAAGTGTGCGTCTCTCCGGGGATCGGTTTTGGTGATTATGGTGACACGCATGTACGATTTGCGCTGATCGAGAACAGCGACCGAATCCGCCAGGCGGTGAGGGGAATAAAAAGCATGTTCCGGGCCGACGGGCTTCTCTCGTCGAAAAGCGTTGCAGAACATCACGAGCCGTAACCCACATACAAAAACAGGCGCCAAAGGCGCCTGTTTTTTTGACTGCATGTTTTTACTAAATCATCAGGGCAAAGGTTCCGGCCCAGACCAATACAATCACCGAAATGCCCATAAAGAAATATTTCACGTTTCATCGCTCCGCGTATCTTTTGGTACGCATTGAAAAACAGAGTCCACCTGATTATAGAGAGCTGAAATCGGGGTAAGAGGGGAATAAGAAGTTTCCCGCTGTACCTCAGACTCCAGCTCAGAATTCTGTGCTATCCCATTGCCAGACGGCGCTAATGTACGCCTAAATATGAGGGGTGGCAAGATCCATTTTTTTAAATAATTTCCTACACTTACGGGTGTCGTGGAACGGCGACAGTTTGATTTCAGAACGCAATAAATTCACTTTGAGCGACGAAGGAAAAGGGCGGTAACGCAGAGTGATTACAGGTGATTGAAAAGGTTAGTTTCTTAGCGAAACTAACCTTTCACAGAATTAGATATAGAGAGAGGCTTCGCCAAGCGGGCGGGTTTTGAAGCGGCGGTGCATCCACAGATACTGCTCGGGAGCACGCATAATTTCCATTTCGATGACTTTATTAATAAACGCCGCGGCTTCGCACTCGTTTTCCGGATAGTTAGCCATCTCCGGAGAGATGTGCAGACGGTAGCCAGACCTGTCCGCCTTTCTCACCATCGTCACGGTTAACATGGCCGCACCCGACAGGCGTGAAATCACAAACGTGCCGTTAGTCGTAGCGACGTTTTTAACCGCAAAGAAGGGAGCAAAGCTGCTGCCTTTACGCCCGTAATCCTGATCTGGCGCAAACCAGACGGCTTCGCCTTTCTTCAGGGCGCTTACCATGCCGCGCAGGTTGTTGCGGCTGATCATGGCCTTATTGGAACGCATCCGTCCGCGCGTCTGCACCCACTCCATGACCTGGCTGTTGTGCGGGCGGTAGGTTGCCATCATCGGCTGGCAAAGGCCCATCACACGGCCGCCGAGTTCAAGCGACATAAAATGCACCCCAACAACCATGACGCCGCGGTTTTGCGCCTGAGCGCGTTTCAGGTTATCCAGACCTTCAACATCAAACCATTTACGGACGCGTTCATCAGGCCAGAACCAGGCCATGCCGGTTTCAAGCAATGCCATGCCGATGGATTTGAAGTTTTCTGCGATCAGCTTTTCGCGCTGTGCCGCATTGTAATGAGGGAAGCAAAGCTCAAGATTTTTACGCGCAATAGATTCACGGCGTTTGAGGAAGTGACGTGATGTACTGCCCAGCTTCGAACCCAGTATACGAATTACCGGGTAAGGCAGCTGTACCAGTAGCCAAAGGACGCCAAGACCAAACCATGTAAACCAGTAACGCGGGTGCAAAAAAGCGCGTTTGAAAGTGGATTGAGACAAATTAGTGAACCTATGTAAAGCCTGTGAAAGTATCGCGATGAAAGCGATACCACGTTTCAATTAGACCGTAAGACAAGGTCATGGTTGCAGGCTTTACCGAACTTTACGGCGTTACCTGGCCATTACTGACATTGGGCGGGCAGTATAATGTAACACCCTTATACGATATGTGTCATCAGCCGTTTTTGATTAAAAAAGCGGCATTACAAGAGGCAATTGATTTTCTTGTTTTTATAATAAAGGTCACACTCCCCCCCGAAGAGAGCCTTTAGTGGAAACCTACTTAAAAACGGTAAAAGATGAGTGGATGCAGCTCATCACCGGAGTCCCACATGCCTCTGAAGTGAAGCTGTACCATTAAGGTGTTAACAGTATCGACATTGCTATGGAGGTGATGTCACGTGCATATGTCTTCAGCGAGAATAATGCGGCGAAGGAGGATGAAAACTACCGAAGAGGAGAAGGAGGTACAGAAGGCCGCGCTGCTTTCATGAGAAATGACGCTCCTCTATAAAGTCATGCTGAACTCCAGTATCGGTAACAGTCTGCCGCTGGGGCAGTCTGATTTCGGCCTGTGGTTTAGCCATAAAGTGCTCACTACTTCAGCGGCATTGCTGAAGCCGGACACATCTCGCGCCTGATTCAGAAGTTTGACGACGTGTTTAATGCTATCCGCCTTTCCGACCAGGGGATCGGCAATAAGCCACCTCGGGCCACAATACCGGGGATGATATTCTGCGAAAAGTCTCCGGTGTCTTTTATGACCATGTTCGCTCCTGCGATTACATATTTCGTTACGGCGGCGATGAGTTCCTCATCGTGCTGACGGAGATCAACGAGGCAGATTCGCTGCGTATCGCGAAACGGCGCGGACGTCACTGTGTTGAACTGTGGAAAGCAACCTTGTAACGGTCTTTCGTAAGAGAACGCTCGCTGGTAAAGTGAGCAACCGAAACTGAGATATAACCGTAAGGGACTGCAGGTGGCCGGACGCGTTGAATACCAGATTGAAAAGTACAGCTTCACGGAAGCGAGCGAATCCGCACGGCTGAGCCGCCAGTGGGCAGATGTGCTTGTTGAATGTCAGGAGAACAGAGCGGGCGCAGAAGAACGGCTGCGTATAGCGTTACTGAACGTGGACTATATTACCAGTTTTGAACTCCCCTTCAGGCTGCTGCTCACCCGCACGCCGCAGCTGATTGCCGGTTTACGGGAGGAACTGCAGATCGGCCAGAAGAACGTCATTTTTAACGGCAAACGCTTTGGCTGCGTATGGAGCCTGAAGAGCGATTTAAGCGCCATACCTGATGAGTTTCACTACCGGCTTACAACGCGCATCCGTCGAATTGAAGAGGCCGGGGCAACCGAAGCGCCTTTCCGGCAAATTGCTCAGCAGGTCAAACCACCGCGGGAGCGCCTGAAGCTGGCGCTTGACAGCGGTCTGGCCGTCACAGCACTGGACGGGCTTTTTTGGTTTGGCATTCAGCGTATTGCTGCCGATGTGCAAAGGCTCAGAAAAACAGGCATGAAGATAACAACGTCAGAAATCGATGTTTATGAGAATTTGACCGGCACGAATCGCCGTATTCCGGTTTATCAGTCTGTTCTGGAGTGAATGGGGTAGGGCGATAGGGTGTCCTCTGCAATTACCCCGTCATGCAAAATAGCGCTCACTGAATCTGCGTTCCCATACTAAACCCTGGCAGCGTAAGGCCAGGAGTGTGTCTGCGCGTAATTTTTCCTTATCCTTCGCATAAACAGTTACTTTTTTCCCCTTTAATCTCTTTCTGATCTAAAACCCTATCTTTGAAAATGCATGGATGTTTTCACTTTCCTGATATTGATCTAAATCAATTTAAGATCATTTTATTAACAATTCTCCGTCCATTTTAACTGCTGCGGCATAAATGTTTGTTTTGTGTATTGGTGGTAGTTCATTTTACTGACATGGCAGTGCAATTCTCTATTAACATTCAGTGGAAAATTCTTAAGAAATTTCTTATGGCCGATGAATGATCGGTGAATTTGATCTTGAGTCGATCATTGTTCTATTATCAGCTGTAAATAGTTCTTGTCTGAAAGTGTGCACAGCGATAAACCGAGGGATGATGAAATGGCTGATAGTTTCCAAAATGAAGTGCCAAAGGCACGTATTAATCTAAAACTTGACCTGCATACGGGGGGCGCGAGCAAGAAAACTGAGCTCCCCCTGAAATTACTGGTAGCGGGCGACTTCAGTAATGGTCAGGAGGCTGCACCACTGTCTGAACGCAAAAAAGTTAATCTGAATAAAAATAACTTTGACTCCGTGCTTTCCGAATATTCCCCAAAAGTAAATCTCACCGTTAAAAATACGCTGGCTGATGACGGCAGCGAAGACAATATCAGCCTGACTTTCCAGAGCATTAAGGATTTCACTCCGGAGCAGGTTTCCCGGCAAATCCCCCAGCTGAAGGCAATGCTTTCCATGCGCAATCTGCTTCGCGATTTAAAAGCAAACCTGCTGGACAACCAGGCTTTCCGGAAAGAGCTGGAAAAAATTCTGCTCGACCCGGCGTTGAGCGCAGAACTTCGCTCAGAGCTGTCTGCCCTGGCCCCGAAACAGCCATAACGGTCACGATGATTTAACGGATTAATAAGGAAGATGTTGATGTCTGTAAAAAATGAGAATGCCGTAGGTGGCGAAAGCGTGGTGCTGGAACGTCCTGCTGCGGGCGGGGTTTATGCCTCCCTGTTTGAAAAAATCAACCTGAACCCGGTGTCTGAACTGAGCGCGCTGGATATCTGGCAGGACGCGCAGGCGATGTCGGATGCGACTGCGGATGAACGTTTAACGGCCGGCATGCAGGTGTTCCTGGAGTGCCTGACTAAATCGGGCTCAAAGGTTGAAAAACTCGACAAAAACCTGATTGACCATCATATCGCAGAGCTGGACTACCAGATTAGCCGTCAGCTTGATGCTGTCATGCACAGCGAAGAATTCCAGGCGGTAGAAAGCCTGTGGCGCGGTGTGAAATCCCTGGTCGACAAAACCGATTTCCGGCAGAACGTGAAGGTTGAACTGCTGGATATGTCCAAAGATGACCTGCGTCAGGATTTCGAAGACAGCCCGGAAATCATCCAGAGCGGTCTGTATAAACATACCTATATTGATGAGTATGATACCCCGGGTGGAGAGCCGATTGCTGCGCTGATTTCCGCCTACGAATTTGATGCCTCTGCGCAGGATGTCGCGCTCCTGCGCAACATTTCAAAGGTCTCTGCTGCTGCCCACATGCCGTTTATCGGCTCCGCGGGACCGAAATTCTTCCTGAAAGACAGCATGGAAGAAGTGGCGGCCATCAAGGATATCGGTAACTATTTCGATCGCGCTGAATACATCAAGTGGAAATCCTTCCGCGAGACGGACGATTCCCGCTATATCGGTCTGGTGATGCCGCGCGTGCTGGGTCGCCTGCCTTATGGCCCGGACACCGTGCCTGTTCGTAGCTTCAACTACGTTGAAGAAGTGAAAGGCCCTGATCACGACAAATACCTGTGGACGAACGCCTCGTTTGCGTTCGCCTCTAACATGGTGCGCAGCTTCATCAACAACGGCTGGTGCGTGCAAATCCGTGGCCCGCAGGCCGGTGGTGCCGTTCAGGACCTGCCTATTCATCTGTACGATCTCGGCACCGGCAATCAGGTGAAGATCCCGTCAGAAGTGATGATCCCGGAAACACGCGAATTTGAGTTCGCCAACCTCGGTTTCATTCCGCTGTCCTACTACAAAAATCGCGATTACAGCTGTTTCTTCTCGGCGAACTCCACGCAGAAACCGGCCCTGTATGACACCGCCGATGCGACGGCCAACAGCCGTATCAATGCGCGTCTGCCATACATCTTCCTGCTGTCGCGTATTGCGCACTACCTGAAGCTTATCCAGCGCGAGAATATCGGTACGACGAAAGACCGTCGTCTGCTGGAGCTTGAGCTCAACACCTGGGTGCGCAGTCTGGTGACTGAAATGACCGACCCGGGCGACGAGCTGCAGGCTTCGCACCCGCTGCGTGACGCGAAAGTGGTAGTGGAAGACATTGAGGATAACCCGGGCTTCTTCCGCGTGAAGCTGTATGCGATCCCGCATTTCCAGGTGGAAGGGATGGACGTCAACCTGTCGCTGGTTTCCCAGATGCCGAAGGCGAAGTCTTAAGGCGAGAGGATAGCAGGGATGAAAATTTACCGCCCACTTTGGGAGGATGGGGCCGCTCTGGCCCCGCAACAATTCCAGCAGCAGGCCCGCTGGAGTGAACACGTTGCCTACATGGTCGCCCGGATGGGGGTTTCTCATCCCTGGGGCGTGGTTGCGGCAGAATTTGATGATGCTGCACTGGCGCTCGCGCGCCTGAATGCCATCCGTCTGGTCGTACGTTTCCAGGATGGCACGATTGTTGATACGGATCTGGCGGATAATATCCCGCCGGTCTGTGATTTGTCTGCCGCAAACGGCTCTGAGGCTGTTGAGGTGGTTGTCGCATTGCCGTTGTTGAGCGCCAGTGGTGGCAACCTCGATAATGGTCAGGACAGTGAGCGGCCGCGTCGCTGGAAAGCCGAACGTGTGGTGGTGCAGGAACTGGCTGGCCATGAAAGCGGGGAACTCGCGATCCTGCGTCATGCGCTGAGCCTACGCCTGTCCAGCCAGGAAAATACGGCATACCTTACCTGTCCGGTAGCCCGTCTGGTGCGTAATGCGCAGGGGCAGTGGAGCCGGGACCCGACCTTTATTCCACCAATGCTGTCTATTGCTGCCAGTCCGTGGCTTGCCACCGAGCTGGGTGACCTGCTGGTCCGTCTGCAGGCCCGTCGCCGTCGCCTGATGGCCATGCGCCGTGAAAGTAATGAGCGTATGGCCGACTTTGCGGTCGCGGATGTCTCCCTGTTCTGGCTGCTCAATGCCCTGAACAGCGCCGAGCCGGTGCTGATCGAACTGCTGCAGACGCCGGATCGTCACCCGGAACTGCTGTACCGCGAACTGACCCGCCTTACCGGCAGCCTGCTCACCTTCTCACTGGAGCATGATGCCGGGGATATTCCCGCTTATCAGCATGATGAACCTGAACGTGTGTTCCCGCCGTTACTGACGCTGATCGATAAACTGCTGGAAGCCAGTCTTCCTTCTCGGGTTATCAGTATTCAGCTGGAACATGTCGATCAGATCTGGAAAGGTGCCCTGCACGACGCGCGTCTGCGCGAAGGGGCGGATTTCTACCTTTCCGTACGCTCCTCCATGCCGAACCATGAACTCCAGACGAAATTCCCGCAGTTGTGTAAAGCGGGTAGCTTTGATGATGTTTCGGAAGTGGTGAATGTGGCCCTGAGCGGAATGGTTATCAAGCCGCTGACCCATGTGCCTGCCGCTATCCCGTTACGCCTTGAGAACCAGTATTTCTCGCTGGATCTGAGTAGTGAGGCGGCGCGGGCGATGCTTGAAGCGGGAAGCTGCACCTTCTATACCCCGCGCTCACTGGGCGATGTGGATCTTGAACTCTTTGCGGTGCTGCGCTCATGAATAAATCCGAACTCAGCCAGATAGAACGTATTTTCTACCCGGGCTGGCTAATGGCCAGCCAGCTGCGCGGCGGTCAGGAAGTCCGGGACGGGGAAGGGCTCTATCGCCGGGCCTGCCGTCTGGTGCAGGAGACAAATGCGGCGCTCACGGAGGCAGGTTACAGCGACTTCAGCCGTGATCATATGGTGTACGCCCTGTGTGCACTGCTTGATGAGAGCGTGATGAACCGGGGAACCACCGATGATGGTTACCTGACGTGGCGCCGTGACCCGCTACAGGCACATTTCTTTGGCACCCTCAATGCCGGTGAGGAACTGTGGGAACGGATCCGTAACCTGCTGAAAGAAACTGCCCCTGATGCTGCCGTCTTGGCCTGTATGTACCGGACTCTGCAGCTGGGGTTTGTCGGTCAGTATCGCGCACAGGATGATGAGCGTCGGGAAGATATCGTTCGTGCGCTCGCGGAACGGGTGCCGACCTTCACGCTGGCACAGGACGCCCCCATTTTGGCCCGGGCATCGCGTCTGCGCAGCGGTCGTCGCTGGTATTGGCTGAGCTGGGTTGTGGCCGCCATCGCTCTGGTGGCGCTCTGGTTCTTCCTTTCGTCTTCGCTTACTGACCTGGTAAGCCAGACCGTCAGGCCGGGGTAAGTAATGCGCGATGCGTACCGAAGTCTGCTAACTGCCCTGGGTGCCGTACTGGCGCTGTGGCTCATTCTTGGTTTCTGGCCACTGTCTACGGGCAGCCGTGCGGCACTCAGTCTGTTGGTTGTTCTAATGTCCGGGGTGATGTTCTGGCGTCAGCGACGGTCTGCGCAGGCGCGGGCGACCGCTGTACGGGAAATTGTGGATGAAAACCTGCCGCCGGAAGATTTTCAGGGGGCGGTGATCCTCGTTTGTGGCGACAACGCTCCGCTGTTTGTGTCCGGTTCCCGTCACAGGGAAACCCGGCAGGGCTGGTATCTGTGGGTGAAGGATGCGGAACAACTGCCCCTCCTGGCACAGTGCATGAGCCTGGTGCGCCCGGCCCTGGTGCCGCAAATCTCCGTCATGCTGGCGGCGGTGCCTGAACAGCACACTTCCGAGGATGATTTTAACCAGAATCTTCGGGGCTGGCAGCGGGCTGTCGTGCAGTGCCGTGCGGCATTTGGCACGATCCCGCCGCTTTGGACCGTGACCTGGATATCGCCTCCTGTGGCCAGCGCGGAAGCCGAACCCGTCTGGTTTACCACGGTCAGCCCGCGAAGCGGCATTCAGGTATATCAGCCCGGTCAGGGCAATGTGCCACTGTCAGAGTGGACCCGGGAGAGTGGATCTGATGGGCGCCTTTCGCGTCTGAGTCATGGGCTGTGGCTGAATAGTCTGCTTACCTGGCAGAACAGCGCAGTCAATGACCTGCTGTCGGAACGCCACGGTGAACTGCCGATGATGAAACCCTGCGTGCAGGGCATGTGCATGGTGCCGGTGAGCGGTATCGAGGGCAATCTCTGGCAACAGCACATCACTACCGTGACGGCGCTGCCGCCAGATACCGTTGTGACCACCGAACCACTACCGCTGCCTGAACTGCTGCTGCCGGCGCTACCGCGCCGACGGGGCGTCAGCCGCAGAATGGTTTTCTGGCGTTACGCCGGGTTGCTGGGCGGGATTTTCCTTGCACTTGCCATGCTGGCGTCCTGGATGAACAACCAGCGCCTCATCCGTAATGTGGGCGATCACCTTGCGTTGTATCACCAGCTGAAGGGGAAGCCTGTGGCACCGAAACTGCGGGCGCAGCAGCGCCTAAGGGCCGATGGCGCATTGCTGGACGACTGGCAACGTCGCGGGGAGCCACTGCGCTATCGCCTGGGTCTGTATCAGGGGCTGCGCCTGCTGCCACCCATTGAGGCCGCCGTCAGCGACTGGGCTCCACCTCCACCACCACCACCGGTCATTAAGAAAATCATTCGGGGTCCGAAAACCCTTCGTCTCGACAGCATGTCGCTGTTCGATTCTGGCAAATCCGTGCTGAAAGCGGGTTCGACCAAAATGCTGGTGAATTCACTGGTCGGTATCAAAGCGAAGCCGGGCTGGCTGATTGTCGTGTCCGGGCATACCGATAACACCGGTAATCCGCAACTGAACCAGACGCTGTCACTCAGGCGTGCCGAAGCGGTGCGCGACTGGATGCGTGATACCGGTGATGTACCGGAAAGCTGTTTTGCGGTGCAGGGCTATGGCGAAAGCCGTCCGGTCGCAACTAACGACACCTCGGAAGGGCGTGCGCTCAACCGTCGTGTCGAAATCAGTCTGGTACCGCAGGCCAATGCCTGTCAGATACCCGACAAAACCCCAGCGTCATCGCAGGATGATGACGTTTCTCAACATTAATGGAGTAAATCCGATGGCAATTCCTGTTTATCTTTGGCTGAAAGACGACGGCGGCGCGGACATTAAAGGTTCTGTGGACGTTCAGGATCGTGAAGGCAGCATCGAAGTCGTTGCACAGCAGCATAACCTGTACATCCCGACCGACAACAACACCGGCAAGCTGACCGGTACCCGTATCCACACCCCGTTCCTGTTCACCAAGGAAATTGACTCCTCCAGCCCGTACCTCTACAAGGCTGTGACCACCGGTCAGACCCTCAAGTCTGCGGAATTCAAGTGGTACAAAATCAACGACGCGGGCCAGGAAGTGGAGTACTTCAACACCAAACTGGAAAACGTGAAAGTGGTGAAAGTGAATCCTGAAATGTATGACATCAAGGATCCATCTAAAGAGAAGCACAACCACCTTGAGCGCATTGAACTGCGTTACGAAAAAATCACCTGGACCTACAAAGACGGCAACATCATTCATTCCGATTCCTGGAACGAACGCGCCACCGCGTAAGCCCGATGCGGACAGGGCTTCCTGTCCGCAGTTTTTTGCTGAGTGCCTGAGAGCCAGGCACTCAGCAAAGAAAAATACAATCTGCCTGCCTGACCTTATGCGCTTTGGTGACAGCGAGGGGCGGTAGCGTGTCCAGGAACCGACAAAGAGAGAACTTCATGGAAAATCCAGCCATCCTGCTGCGACGTCTGAACCCTTACTGTGCCCGTGCAATGGAAGGGGCTGCTTCGCTTTGTCAGACCCGTGCCCATGCGGAAATTTTGCCGGAGCACTGGCTGCTGAAGCTGCTCGAGCAGGGGGAAGGTGACCTGACGGTGCTGGCACGTCGCTACGAGTGGGACATGGATGCACTGTGGCAGGAGTTGCTCGGCTGGCTGGATAATCAACCGCGCTCGGTACGCAACCGTCCGCAGCTATCCGCCGATATTCAGAAACTGATGCAGGAAGCCTGGATGCAGGCCTCACTTGCCGGAGAAGAAAGTATCCGCAGCGTGCACCTGCTGATGGCGCTCACGGAAAACCCACGACTTGCTCACTGCGACGGTCTGTGGCCACTGCTGACGCTCGGGATGAGTCAGCTTTCCCGACTGCGCCCGCTGCTGGATGCACAGTCTGATGAACGCCCGGAGCTGCAGTTTGAGGCCGAACTGGCCCAGGAGCATGGCGGTGAGGTAGAGTTTGTTGGCCGCCCGGTTGGTGCTGAGCTGAAAGAGGGTGAACTGAACCCGGCGCTGCAAAATGCGCTGGATAAATTCACCCTCGACGTCACCGCCAAAGCGATAGAGGGCAAGATTGACCCGGTGTTCGGGCGTGACACCGAAATCCGCCAGATGGTGGATATTCTCTCGCGCCGTCGCAAGAACAACCCGATCCTGGTTGGCGAGCCGGGCGTCGGTAAAACGGCGCTGGTCGAAGGTCTGGCGCTGCGAATTGCCGAGGGCAACGTCCCGGGATCTCTCAAGCCGGTAATCCTGCGCACGCTTGACCTCGGCCTGTTGCAGGCGGGCGCAGGCGTGAAAGGTGAATTTGAGCAGCGCCTGAAAAACGTCATCGACGCCGTGCAGCAGTCACCGGTGCCGATTTTGCTGTTTATCGACGAAGCCCACACTATTATCGGTGCCGGCAATCAGGCGGGCGGCGCGGATGCGGCCAACCTGCTCAAACCCGCTCTGGCCCGTGGCGAATTGCGGACCATTGCCGCGACCACCTGGTCTGAATATAAGCAGTACTTCGAACGCGATGCCGCGCTGGAACGTCGCTTCCAGATGGTGAAGGTCGACGAGCCGGACGACGAGACCGCCTGCCTGATGCTGCGCGGTCTCAAATCCCGCTATGCCGAGCACCATAACGTGCACATCACCGACGATGCGGTGCGCGCCGCGGTCACGCTGTCGCGCCGTTACCTGACCGGTCGCCAGCTGCCGGACAAGGCCGTTGACCTGCTGGATACCGCCGCGGCGCGTGTGCGTATGAGCCTCGATACGGTGCCTGAACAAATTGTGCATCTGAAAGCGCAGCTGACGGCGCTGGAACTGGAAGAGCAGGCGCTGCTGGAGGATATCGCCGCCGGCAGCAACCGTCATGGTGACCGCCTGGGTGCCATTGAGCAGCTGCGGACTGAACTGGAAGCGCGTATCGGGGAGCAGGAGGCGCGTTTCAGCCACGAAAAGGCGCTGGCACAGCAGCTGATGGCCAGTCGCCAGGACATCAGCCAGCAGGCTGAGATTTCCGACCTGCAACAGCAGCTCGAACAGGCCCAACAGGGCGACGTGCTGGTTCAGGTAGATGTGGACACACGTACGGTCGCGAACGTGATTGCCGACTGGACAGGCGTGCCGCTCTCTTCCCTGATGAAAGACGAGCAGACCGAACTGCTGACTCTGGAAAACGAAATCGGTAAACGCGTGGTCGGCCAGGATGTTTCCCTTAACGCTATCGCTCAGCGTCTTCGCGCGGCGAAAACCGGCCTCACTTCCGAAAACGGGCCGCAGGGCGTGTTCCTGCTCGTCGGTCCGAGTGGTGTAGGTAAGACCGAAACCGCGCTGGCGCTGGCGGATGTGCTGTACGGTGGTGAAAAATCGCTAATTACCATCAACCTCTCCGAGTATCAGGAACCGCACACCGTTTCCCAGTTGAAAGGCTCGCCTCCGGGCTACGTCGGTTACGGCCAGGGCGGTATTCTCACCGAGGCCGTGCGCAAGCGCCCGTACAGCGTGGTGCTGCTCGATGAAGTGGAGAAAGCGCACCGTGACGTGATGAACCTGTTCTATCAGGTGTTCGACCGTGGCTTTATGCGCGACGGCGAAGGGCGTGAAATCGACTTCCGCAATACCGTTATTCTGATGACCTCTAACCTTGGCAGCGATCATCTGATGCAACTTCTTGAAGAAAATCCGACAGCAACTGAAGGTGATTTGCAGGAAATGCTACGCCCGATTTTACGCGACCACTTCCAGCCCGCGCTGCTGGCCCGCTTCCAGGCGGTGATTTATCGCCCTCTGGCCGAAGCGGCCATGCGTACCATCGTAGAAATGAAGTTGTCACAGGTCAGCAAGCGCTTGCATCGTCACTACGGCCTGACCACGCAGATTGATGAGAGTCTCTATGACGCGCTGACCGCCGCCTGCCTGCTGCCGGATACGGGGGCGCGCAACGTCGATAGCCTGCTCAACCAACAAATTCTGCCGGTGCTGAGCCAGCAACTGCTGACCCACATGGCCGCGAAAAAGAAACCACACTTCCTGACTCTCGGCTGGAATGAGGAAGAAGGAATTGGGCTTGAATTTTCAGACGCGGCTGAACGCTAATCCGGAGGCAGGGAATGACTATTCATGATGCCAGCAAGAAGAAAAAGAAGGACGACAAGAAGCAGGACGATGATTCCGTCAGAAAACTGACCACCGGAGAAATCGCCCTGGCCAGAACGGTATTCGGCAACCGTATCGATTACGAGAAGGTGAAAATTCATCATGGCAGTTATCTGCCATTTGGATTGCAGAACGAGAATGTGGCAATGACACCTAATGGTGAACTGTATTTTCGTACCACGTTATACAGAGAGGATTTTTCTCAGACGCTGGATGACCTTCAGCATCTCTTCATTCATGAGATGAGTCATGTCTGGCAACGTGCCAGGGGAATGAACGTCATCGGTAGAGGTCTGGTGAGTTGGTGGGTCAGCTACCGCTACACCCTTGATGGTCGTCTGTTAAGCGATTATCCAATGGAACAGCAGGCGCAGATAATTGCCGATAATTTCACCTTGCAGGCGCATGGTTATAAAGCATGGATTACATTACGAAGATCAAATGACGTCACTCTGGATGGTGATATTTCAGAAAGTGCTATCCGGCAACATTATAAAGGGGCGTTAAGAGGGTTTCCATGGTGATTAAAAGATATAGCTCCCTTTCTTTTAGGGGATTGATCTTGTCCTTCATTTTTCTACTGACGGGGTGCCCTGGTGAGGGGGATCGGCTTCAGCTTGATGAAACGACGCAGGTTAATTTAATTGGGGCTAATGTTTGCTTCCATATTGCGAATGCGCAGGATTATAAACCCGCAATCATTTCGATTAATCCAAGAGGGACGCCGCCGAAGAAACAAGCATTTGTTGATAAACCGTCACTTTCAATAAAATCAGGCCAACTGTGTATACCTCCATCATTTTATAAGTTCGAAAATAATCAAAAATATATCGTTGACTTTGTCCTGGTGTCTGCCGGAAATGTTGATGGACCAAGGAAATTTGTTGTTGGTGTCGGATTGAGTCAGGGCCGGGTATATAATTTTCCACTGACAGATCTCGAAATATTAAGGCCATATGGCTCGATTGAAGTCTCTGAATAGTGCCCCGGTATAACGCCATGAAGGTTTTTATCTTTTTAACTTTAGTGGTGGCGGGAGTGCTGTTTCTTCCGGATACGTGTTTTTACACATTCGTTAAGCGCTTTACCCCCATTAGTGGCGACGGCGAATACGGCATGAATAATTTTGAAATGACCGTTTTGCTGATGAAAACCTTCGCCTGCACCCTAGGGGCTGGAGCCGTAATCACGCTTTTACGTACTCGCTGAGTACCCCTGATTAAACCTGTTACTTGCCCGTCGGCAAGAAAGTCATGGACTGCAGGTCATCCCATGGAGTCAAAATCATGAGTCTGACAGATACGCTTAAGAACACCCTGTCTACGCTAACTGAAGGCGGACTGAACCGCTACCGTCTGGATATTCCTTCCTGCACAGCATCACTGGATGTGGAAGAGTTTAACGGTAAGGAGTTCATGAGTGAGCTTTACCACTACGACATCATCTTTACCAGCAGCGATCAGAATATCAGTTCAGCGCAACTGTTGACCAAATCTGCCACGTTGACCATGGGAACCGGGCCTTTGATGGGGCTGATCGGGCAGAAAGTGGTGCATGGTGTGGTGACGCATTTTAAGCGAATCAGTGGCTCACGTGACCAGGCGACGTACCAGATTATTATTGAGCCTTTTCTGTCTCTGCTGCGCAAGCAATTCCGTACCCACCGCTTTTTCGTCAACAAATCGGTACCGGACGTCGTCGCCGAAGTATTGCAGGAGCATGGCCTGAAAGGCTGGGAGTATGAGTTCACCCTCAAAGCCGACTATCCAAAGCGTGAACAGATCAACCAGTACAAGGAAAGTGACCTCGCGTTCATTGAGCGTCTGCTGGCCGAAGTGGGGATTTTCTACTTCTTCACTCTGCAACCCGACACCCAGACTGAAGTGGTACATTTCGCAGACAAGCAGAGCGCATGGATGTTCGGTAAGTCTTTGCCGCTCAGCAGCCCATCGGGAATGAGTGACAATGCAGCTAATTCGGTCTGGGGGGTTAATGTCCGCCAGAACGTGGTTGAGCGTAATGTTACCGCCAGTGATTACAATCACCGTGAAGCCCAGAATGTCCTGGCCTCTGTACCGGCGGACATGACCCGTGGCGACGGTGACGGTGTTACCTACGGTGAGGTCTATCACTACCTGCCGCGTCATCTTGAACGTGGCGACAAAATCACACCTTCAGCGGAAACCGGCAACTTCTGGGCACGCCTTGAACATGAGCGTTTTCTGTCAGGACAGACGGCTATCAGCGGTTGCAGTAATGATGCCCTGATTTCCCCGGCTCAGGTGCTGACCATCAGTGAAAGTGTGATACCATCGACGCTGCCATCAGAAACGGACAACGGCATTATCGTTACCCGTACGGGCTATATAGCCAGTCGTAAAGATGCCCTGATCGTGATGTGGGAGGGGATGCCGTATTACGAGAACCGCTGCTGGCGCCCTGCTGCTAAAAAGCGCCCGGTGGTCAGCGGCACCTTGACGGCACGAGTGACCAGCGCCAAAGATAACGACATCTACGCCTGGCAGGATGCATCAGGGATGTACCGGGTGAAATTTGATGCTGACCGCGACGATAAACCCCAGGGCATGGAAAGCATGCCAGTGCGCTTTGCCAAGCCTTACGGTGGTGACAAGTACGGCTTCCACTTCCCGCTGATACAGGGTACCGAAGTTGCCATTGCCTTCCATGAAGGCGATCCGGATCGTCCGTATATTGCGCACGCGCTGCATGACTCGCGCCACGTTGACCATGTCACTGAAGCCAACAGCACCCGAAATGTGGTCAGGACTGCAGGCCTGAACAAACTGCGGATGGAGGACAAGCGCGGTGAAGAGCACATTAAGCTCAGTACCGAATACGGGGGAAAGACCCAACTAAATTTAGGACACAACGTCAATGCTTCCAGGGTTCTTCGTGGCGAAGGGGCAGAGTTGCGCACTAACGACTGGGTCAGCGTTCGGGGTGGTAAGGGGATTCTACTCACTGCAGATGCTCAGCCTGACGTCGGCAGTAAAATGCTTGAAATGGACAGGGCTGTAGAACAACTGGAGCAGGCACTCACGCTGGCAAGAAGCCTCCAGGCTGCTACGAAAGGGGCACAGGCAACAGTATCTGACATCGACAGCCAAAAGACGCTAAACAGCTCACTGAAATATCTGAAAATGCCAGGATTGCTGGCCAGTGCTCCCGCTGGAATAGGCATTATCAGTCCTGAGGCTGTCCGGCTTGCTTCAGGCGGGGCAAGTATTGGCCTTATGTCAGGTAAAAACACGGATATCAGCACCGGGCAATCGTTCACTGTAGCGGCAAGCGAGGCTGTAAGTTTGTTTGCACAGGCCGCAGGAATGAAAATGTATGCTGGGGCAGGGAAGGTTGATATTCAGGCACAAGCTGACGCCATGAATGTCTCAGCATTACAGGACATCACTGTCGCCAGTGGTGAGGGGAGCGTGAAGGTAAATGCCAGCAAGGAACTGATTTTAAGTTGCGGTGGTGCTTATATAAAGCTTAGCGGTGGGAATATTGAACTGGGATGTCCGGGGAATATTTTACTGAAAGCGGCCAATGTTAATCAGACAGGTCCAGCCAGCTTAGATACACCGCCGGTGACTTTCCCGAAAGGGTACAGCGAAGGGTTTACCACAACGTCATCCGCCAGCGGAGCAGTCAAGCCTTTCACCACATATAAAATTACAACGGCTGAAGGGGAGGTTTATGAGGGCATTTCCGGTGCAGAAGGGGAGACTTCTCCAATATTTACGTCTATGCCATCGCAGTTAAAAATCGAATATCCGCGAAATAAAGCTGATAGCCAGGAGGGCGAATAAAATGACTACCGCTGTATCCTCACTCTGCCGTAAAAATCCCCATGCTCCTTGCGAAGAGCAGATGCCCTACTGGGTCGAATTTCAACTGGTTGATGAGCAGGGCGATCCCGTCGCGAATATGCCATGGACTGCGGAAAGTTCTCATCCAGTTTCCGGGCCAGTCGATAACTTTACACATTCAGGCCAAAGTGATGCGAATGGGCTTATTCGTATTGATATGCCCCATGGACTTGAATTGAGGCTGACATTAGATGGCGAACAGTTGGCTACTGAAATGGAAAAACGTACCTTGCGCGTTAGCCGTGATGCGGAAAATGATTCTGTTGTTCGTCCCGAAGCTGAAGAGAAAGGGTATATCTGGCATTATGCCGTTATCGGTGAACTTTGCCGGACGCTTCCTCCTGTTGAGTTAAGAGATGGGGAAGTCTGGCCGCCATTTCATTTCCCTCAACAGAAAATTATGAAAGGGGTGATTATAAGAACCAATGAGCTTGAAAAGCGACACGTTATTGAAATATGTCCCTTCAGAGCATGGGAGCTTGTTCTGCATCATCAAAAGGACTATTCCATTGCGAATGGAATTAACCTTGGGGCAGCAGCAACGCTTGCCTATGCCGATGACAGTACTCTGGATACGGTGTCAATTACGCGCTTTTTTATTAACCAGTGCCAGGATCTATCCCGCTTACCTCAGCTTTATAAAGACGGTTCAGCATGGAATATGTTAGTACAGGATGTTCCCTATAGTAAGCGGTATTATCCCCCGGTGTTTATGGATACCTCGCGCGATACTTCTCCTAAGGTAGACGAGAAGGGATCACTTGGAACAGTACAGACACAGGATGATACTGCTACAACAAAAGCAGACGGTGATACGCAGCTTTATTATGTTTATAACGAGGATAAGTTGATTGTTGCTTGGCGTGGAACGGCCAGCTTGTTTGATGTAGGAACGGATCTTGCGTTCAGACCGGTAAATTCAGAATTATGCGATTTAGAAAAAACGCAATGTACTAGCTTATTACCTGCTGGCAAAGTGCATACGGGGTTCTGGAGTGGATATGGTCGCGTTGAAAAGAAATTCAATAAAGAAATACTAGAATTATTAAAAACTATTGAAAGTAGAATGCTATTTATCTGTGGTCACAGTTTAGGTGGGGCTTTAGCTCTTATCCATGCTGCAAAATTAAAGGTTTATAATCCTTTACTATACACCTATGGGATGCCGCGAACATTTACCCGCGATGCTGTGGTGCAATTGTCGGAGATTACCCATTTCCGGCATGTCAATGATAACGACCCGATTCCTGCGGTCCCGGCAGAAGCTAATCTGGATAATGATTTATATAAACTCTGGGGGTGGCTGGGCGGTACTCTGGGTTTTTTCTGGTCGGTGGGTGAACTTCTCGCTTACCAGATGGTTGCCTGGGGAGACTGCTTCTGGCACCACGGCAATACGGTTGCCTTTCTCACAGCCACACAGAGCCGGGAATGGAATGAGTGTAAGAGGGCTCTCCCAACTCCTGCTGGGTGTATTACCATCAGAAATCCACTTCCACTAAAGGCTAAGCTTTATCTGGTGCCCGCTCTGGCGGAACAAGAGATGCAACAGGCCGGGAAGAAACAGAAAGATTTTAAAGCGTCATTGACGCAATCGGATTTAAATGATTTCTTCCCTAAAGGCAGCAACCCAGGCAGGGGGGTTAATATAAATATTTTTGAACACTTTATGACCTCCTACATGCCCTATATGTATAACAAGGTGTTGGAGCTGATTGACAATGCCGGGATAGTGGAAAAACGTACTTTTACTGAGCATCTGTATAACGTCGATTCATTTAGGGAGCAGATGACAGAAAATAAAAATGACATACCGGAGAAAGAGTTAGCAAGAAATAACATCTTTCTAAATATAGAAGGGCTGCTTGGCGTATCGCTTTCCTCTACGCTGTCTATGCCGTCTGGCAACGATACGCTTTTGCGGTTTGCTCAATATGGAGAAGAGGTAATGGAAAATGCATAACCAATCAAAAATTATTCTGCTTTCCCTGGTGCTGTTTACTGTGGCGGGTTGCAGCATGAGCCGGGCCGTAAATAAAACGTTATCCCCGCCGGCGGATACAAAATGGGTCAATGTTGAAGTAAAAAACCCGTCTCAGTATACAAAACCCTTCCCGCTGGAAGTCAGATACATCTCGTATGAATGCATGAAAAAGAGAATCAGTGGCTTTGATGGCTCAGTTATCACGGAACCCAGCTATAACGTTATCGGCATCCCCATGCAGCAAGAGAGCGGGGATATCTGGAAAGCAAAGGTGGCTATGACCGGGGGGGGCTCATGTAAATGGACCTTGAGTGCGGTTAATTTAGGTATCGAGTATATAGATGCAACACATCTTGGCAAAGATCTTGTACCTGGCACTGCGGTAGGGGTATCGCTCGCTTTTGATAATGATTCTTCTAGAAATGGGCAGTTTTATATGGTAACAGGTAATATCTTAAAATTAGCACCTAATTATTATCCTTTGATTCATACTAACAAAAGGATTCAGAAAAATGATGCGGTAGAGCTTTTTGGTAAAAAAGATTTCATACAAAAAAGAATTGTTTTCAATGTCAGTAATGATGTTGTTGTTATATTTTCCCCAAAACTTGATGAGTCAAAAGTTGTAAAAATGGTTGCGCCAGTAGAGTATCGAGTGGGGGCATATTATAAAATAATATATCCTGATGGTACTGTCGTATCTGACGGCTCAACTCATCCCGACATCAGGAGGATGGAAAAGTAGGAGATGTATAATCAAACAAAAATCATTCTGCTTTCCTTGGTGTTGTTTTCCTCTGCAGGATGCAGTGTTAGCCAGGCCGTTAACAAGACGTTATCTCCACCGGCGGATACAAAATGGGTTAATTTTGAAGTAAAAAAACCTTCTCAGTACACGAAACCGATTCCACTTGAGGTCAGATACATCTCGCATGAATGTATGAAAAAAAGAATCAGTGGATTTGATGGCTCAGTTATCACAGAGCCAAGCTATAACGTTATTGGGATCCCCATGCAGCAAGAGAGCGGGGATATCTGGAAAGCAAAAGTGGCTATGACCGGTGGTGGCTCGTGTAAATGGACGTTGAGTGCGGTCAATTTAGGTATCGAGTATATAGACGCGACACATCTTGGTAAGGATCTTGTACCCGGTACTGCGGTAGGAGTGTCGCTCGCTTTTGATAATGATGCTTCTCGTAATGGACAATATAGAATTGTGAAAGGGGATTTAAATTTATCACCAAAATATTACCCATGTATAAAAGAGTGGCGATTAATTCGAAATGAGAATGAATTGACTCTCTTGGAGGAGAAAGGTTTTTTGTTGTATCATGTTATTAATACTAATAACATTTTATTTCAACCATCATTAGATGAAAGGAAAGTTATTAGACGTATTGAACCAGAAAAAAATTGATGGCGTCTACTCCAAGATAATTTATCCGGACGGAAGTGTTGCTCCTGAAAGAACTCTCTTCCCTGATTTTGATAAAGTTGACAAGATGAAAATCAATTGATTATTTTTTCTATCGAGAACGAGATATGGCAAAAGGTCTGGTTTTACTTGGCGACAAAACATCTCATGGTGGGAAAGTAATTTCCGCCTCTTCCAATATTACAGTCGACGGGAAAAAAGCCGCTTTAGTTGGTGATATGGTTAGCTGCCCTGTAGAAGGGCATGGCACTAATCCAATTATAGAAGGATCACCCAATCGCACTTTCAATGGTCGCGCTGTTGTCGTCGATGGCTGTAAATGTCAGTGCGGTTGCACTGTAATTTCAAGTGCTCAGAACAGCACGGTAGGATAAGCAATGGGCTGGGAAAGGACGAAAGCAACAACGATGGAGTTGCCTCTTGAACCATCTTTTATGGGATGGCTGTTGGCTGGAGGTGTTGCCGCGGTTGTGGGTATTTTGCTGTTTATTCTGCATGCGTCAGGCATGGTTAGAGCACTGGCTGCATTCAATATCTGGTGGCTGGCATCCAGCCCGGTTCTTGGCTGGTTTTTCCTGTTTTGTTTACGGGGGTGGCTGTGGGGCAGAACAGTCAATGAACATCATTTTTTGCAGAAGGAAGCTGAATACGGACAGCAACAGTGGGAAGCCTGGGCTGGGCGCTATCTGGCCGTACTTGGAAGCAGCATACTGCTACCTTCCGGAGTGACCTCTGACGCCATTGCTAAATCAGATGCTGCAGATGCGCCGCAATTTCTTTCACTGGTCAGCCATTTTGATGCGCAATCGGTGAATTCCACCTCCTTACTCGAACAGGGTCTGGGCGGTGTACAAAACGCGATCGTGATGCTGCCTGCGACAGTGCCGTTCAACGTTACCATTGTGAGCGACTTGACTTCGCCGGACTTCGAGACCCGGTTTCGTGAATCATGGGGAAGAATTTACCCTGGTCGTGTGCTGACAGGTTCGGTCTCGTTTTGTAAAACCCTCTCTTTTGCCTGGATCGAAGAGCGCCTGAAAAATCCCGTTTTCGATATTGATTTGATTCTGATATTGCAGAATCAGGGTGCTGAACAGTATTCCGATGCACTCGCGAGCATGATACTTACCAGCGATGATGTTGCTGCAAAATATCAGCTTTCTCACTCTGCCCGCATATTGCGACCGATGCCGCTGGATATGGCAAATTTCAGGGCCGATATGGGATTGTTCCTCGAAACACAAACAATCGCCTGTCAGACATCAAGCGTGTTTTGTGACTGCGGGCACTGGAATTACGGGTTTGCTGATCTAATGACCGCGTCTCAATCACATCTGACACCGTGGGTGCCGCAGGAAATTGATGTACTGGAAAAATATAACGGTATTCCAGGGGCCGGGAGTGCGTGGCTTCTAGCCACATTACTGGCCGACATCGTGTCCGTCAGCAACAAACCTGTTTTAGGACTGTTTACCTCAGGTACTGATCGTTTTGTCAGTACTGTTACTTCAGGGAGTGGAAATAATGATGCCGGGTAGTACATGGAGCAGAGGGGGGCTTGCCGGCATAATAGCCTGCATCTCAGCGATTATAGTTGCCGTGATCCTTCATTTCGGCCCATCGCATGGCCTTGATACCCGGCTGAAGCAAGTGTTTGCATTTGTTGCCGTATGGATAGTCTTGCTGATTGTTTTCTATACGCCGTTCATGTTCCGGTACATGCGGGAAAAGTATCACCGCTGGCGAGAACAGAAGAACAATGCGTTACCTTCTGATGAATCAAGAGTTGCCCGGACTCCGTCACGTAATGTCACCGTTGACACCATCCGTGAGGCCATGCGTAACCTCTACGGTCGGCGTTGGGGCCGCAAAACACGCATCCTGCTGGTCACTGGGACCATATCTGAGGTGGAGCAGTTGACTCCGGGTCTTACGGGCCAGCTCTGGCAGGAAGACCGCGGCACGTTGCTGCTGTGGGGAGGTGACCTCAGCACCCCAGCCGACAGTGCCTGGCTGACCGCGCTGCGCAAACTGCGCCGCCGCCCGGTGGATGGACTGGTGTGGGTCACCTCGGCCTTTGACCAGCTTTCAGCACCTGGTCTGGAACAGCCGCTGCCGGTACCGTCTGAAAGCACCATGGATTCCCTGTCTCACGCCATCAGCGCGCGTATGGAAACGCTTGGCTGGAAGCTCCCGCTGTATGTCTGGTCTCTGCACCCGCGCGCCGGTAAGCCGGAAGGGCGCATTATGCAGGCGACCGGCTGCCTGTTACCTGCTGGTTGTCGTACCGAAGGGCTGGCAGAGCAACTCTCTGTCCTGACGCCGGATTTGACCTCGCAGGGTTTGCAGCAAACCTGCGGTGACGTGAAACATAACTTCCTGCTGACGCTTGCCGACCAGCTCATTCGTGAGCCGGAAAGCGTAACCGCACCGCTGTCGGTGATGCTCAATCCGTACCGCCCGCTGCCGCTGGCCGGTGTGGTGTTCAGTCAGCCCTCTGCCGGTGCCGAACGTGCCGTGCCGCACCACTGGGGCATGGATAAACGCTGGGATGTTTTGCCTGAGTCTGTCCGCATGCTTCCTGCCGGACTGCGTCCATGCAAGCCGGGCATACCATGGCGTAAAGTGTTTGTTTCAGTTGCTGCTCTGGCGATGGTGGGGTGGGCTGCGTGGATGAGCATCGCCTATGTCACCAACCGCAGCCAGATTGGCGGTGCAAATGCTCAGGCCGACCTTGCCGCCCGACAGAATCAGCCGCTGGAGCAGCGCCTGCATGCCCTGTCGGAACTGCAGAAAACCCTGGCTCGTCTGCAATACCGTTCAGAGCATGGCGTGCCGTGGTACGAACAGGCCGGGCTGAGTCAGAACAACGCCCTGCTGACCGCACTCTGGCCACGCTATCAGAACAGCGCGTTACCGCTGTTGCGGGATGCTTCTGCAGACCATCTGCAGAAGCAGGTCAGTGCCTTTAACGCGCTGCCGCCGGGCAGCCCGCTGCGTGAGCAGATGGCAAAAACCACTTATGATCAGCTCAAGCTCTACCTGATGCTGGCCCGTCCGGAACACATGGATGCTGCCTGGTTCAGTTCAACGCTGCTGCGTGACTGGCCAAAACGTGATGGCGTGAACGACGGTGTCTGGCGAGGCGTAGCGCCCTCACTGCTGACGTTCTATGGCGCGCAGCTCGTTGTGCACCCGGAGTGGAAGCTCCGTGCCGATGAAAACGTGGTAGGCCAGGCGCGTTCGCTACTGGTTCGCCTGATGGGCGTGCGTAACAGTGAATCTACCCTGTACCAGAAGATGCTCTCTCAGGTGGCGCACCTGTATGTCGATATGCGTCTTGAAGATATGACTGGTGATACCGATGCTGCCCGCCTGTTCAGCACCACCGAAATTGTACCAGGCATGTTTACCCGCCAGGCCTGGGAGCAGGCCGTTCAGCCCGCCATCGAGAAGGTGGTGAAGGCGCGCCGGGACGAGCTCGACTGGGTACTGACTGACAGTAAGCGTCCGGTCAATAAACAGGATGAAACCTCGCCGGAAGCCCTGAAAAAACGCCTGACGGAGCGTTACTTTGCTGACTTTGGCGGAGCATGGCTGGAGTTTCTCAACAGCCTGCGCTGGAATCAGGCCGCCACGCTGTCGGACTCCATTGACCAGCTGACCCTGATGGCCGACGTGCGCCAGTCGCCTCTGGTGGCGCTGATGAACACCCTGAATGTGCAGGGGCGCACCGGGCAGACTGGTGAGGCGATTTCAGACTCCCTGGTAAAATCAGCCAAAAATCTTCTCGAAGGTAATAACCAGGATGCCATTGACCAGAGTGCCGGCGTTCACGGTCCGCTGGATACGACCTTCGGTCCGGTGCTGGCGCTGATGGACAAGAACCGCACGGGGGGACAGGAGCAGAGTCTACAGTCATACCTGACGCGTGTGACGCAGGTGCGTCTGCGTCTGCAACAGGTGACCAATGCAGCCGACCCGCAGGCGATGACCCAGACCATAGCCCAGACCGTATTCCAGGGTAAAGCCGTGGACCTCACCGAAACCCGCGACTACGGCAGCCTGATTGCCGCCGGTCTGGGGCAGGAGTGGAGCGGCTTTGGTCGTACGGTGTTTGTGAGTCCGATGGAGCAGGCCTGGCAGCAGGTGTTGACACCGGCGGCCGAAAGCCTCAATGCTCAATGGCAACAGGCGGTGATTGCTGAGTGGAACTTCGCCTTTGGCGGTCGTTACCCGTTCAATAACTCCAGCAGCGATGTATCCCTGCCGCTGCTGGCCAAATACCTCAACGCGGATTCCGGGCGTATCGCCCAGTTCCTGCAGACCCGTCTCAAAGGCGTGCTGCACAAAGAGGGCAACCACTGGGTACCTGACAGCATCAACTCGCAGGGCCTCGCCTTTAACCCGGCATTCCTTAACGCCATTAACACTCTGAGTCACATCTCGGATGTGGCCTTCACCGAAGGCAATGCCGGCATGAACTTCGAACTGCGCCCGGGCACCGCCGATGGGGTGATGCAGACCGACATGATTATCGACAGCCAGAAGCTGACCTATGTGAACCAGATGCCAGTATGGAAGCGGTTCACATGGCCTGCTGATACTGAAGCTCCGGGGGCCAACCTGAGCTGGATTAGCACGCAGGCCGGGACCCGTCAGTACGCCGATATTCCGGGTAGCTGGGGGCTGATCCGCCTGCTCGATAAAGCCGCTGTCAGTGCTTACCCGGGTGTCGGCAGCAGTTATAGCCTGAGTTGGAAAGCCCAGGATGGTCGCATGCTCAACTACACCCTGCGTACCGAAGCAGGAGAAGGCCCGCTGGCTTTACTGAAGCTGCGTAACTTCCGCCTGCCGGAGACCATTTTCAGCACAACCGGTGTCGCACCTTCAGACCCGGCGACAGATACGACCAATGACGACGGGGAAGCGTACTGATGAGCACCCTCAATGCCTTACTTAGTGCCTGCCAGAAAGAACAGGAACCATTACTTGTAGCAACCCGTGAGCGTGTGGCGCAGTGGGACAGCTGGCTGCAGCCGCTGTCCGGGCAATCACCCGCTGGCGAAGACCCAGGCTATGACGATGACTTCCAGCAGATGCGCGAAGAGGTCAATAAACTCTCCGGTGCGGATACCGAACTCGTCTGCCGGCTTGCAGAGAAGCTGTTGACCACAACCGCAAAAGATATCCGTGTTGCCACTTACTACTGCTGGGCGAAGCTGCACCGCGAAGGTGAACAGGGGCTGGGCGAAGGACTTGAACTGCTGGCTGGCCTGATGGAGCGCTTTGGTGCACAGCTGCACCCTCAGCGTGACCGCAGCCGTAAGGCGGCACTGGAATGGCTGGCTGGTTCGCGTATGACTGACTCGCTTTCTCTATACCCGGAAGTGGTCAGGAACGATGCGATGCGAACCACCGGAGCGCTGCTGCTGATATCACAACTTATTGAGAATGAGCCGGATGAAACCCGTCCCGAACTCAATGCGCTGTACGGCGCGCTGGAGAATCGTCTGCAGAAAGCGGGCGGTGTGGATGCGGTGGTTCCACAGAACGCCAGCACCAGCGAAACTCCGTCGTCTGCCAGCCACAGCGATGCCCCGGCCATCGGACGCATCACCTCCGGTCAGGATTTGCTGGCCCAGGCCCGCACCCTCACTGAATACCTGCGCGAGCAGCCGGACGGCTGGCTGTCAGCACACCATCTGATGAAGAGCCTGCGTCACGACACCCTGCGTGCCATCCCGGCCCCGGATGCACAGGGGCGTACGCGCATCGAACCGCCACGAGCGGATCAGCGTGCGTTACTCAAGCGCCTCTACCTGCAGCAGAACTGGGCTGAAATGCTGGAAACGGCCGACAGCACTTTTTCCCGCGGTGCCAATCACCTGTGGCTGGATTTGCAGTGGTACATCCACCAGGCGTTGACGAAATCAGGTCAGGACACCCTGGCTGGCATCATTGCTGCCGACCTGAAAGGGCTGTTGTCGCGCCTGTCCGGGCTGGAGACTCTAGCGTTCAGCGACGGTACCCCATTTGCAGACGAAGTGACGCTGAACTGGATCCAGCAGAGCGTGCTGGACACCGTCGGTGGCTGGAGCAATGACACGCAATCCGCTCCGTTCACCGCCGGTAACGATGAAATTCTGTCGCTGGAACCGGAAGCCGTGGCGCTGGCCGACAGTGAAGGCCCGGATGTCGCGCTGGGCTGGTTGCAGACCAGGCCGGGCATGAACACCGATCGTCAGAAGTGGCTGTTGCGTCTGCTGATGGGACGAATTGCCGAGCAGTACGGTAAAAATGACCTGGCGGTGCACCTGTTTGCTGAGCTGGGTGAGCGTGCCCGTGTAGTGACCCTCAGTGACTGGGAGCCTGAGCTGTTATTCGAGGTACAGGCCCGCCATCTGAAACTCCTGCGCCTGAAAGCCGGTCGCAGTGAGGCTGATAAGGTCCGCCTTACGCCGGTAATGGACCAGTTACTTGCCGGACTGATTGCCGTCGATCCTGCCCGTGCCGCCGTGCTTTGCGGTTAAATCCACAGGAACAGAAATAAATGGAAGATTTGACCCTGCGTTATTACGACGCGGAAATGCGCTACCTTCGTGAAGCCGCCAAAGAATTTGCTCAAATCCATCCAGATCGCGCAGCCATGCTCGACCTGGATAAAGCTGGCACACCAGATCCCTACGTCGAGCGCCTGTTTGAAGGGTTTGCTTTCTCAATGGGACGACTGCGTGAGAAAATTGACGACGACCTGCCGGAACTGACCGAAAGTCTGGTCAGCATGCTCTGGCCACACTACCTGCGTACCATTCCGTCACTCTCGGTGGTGGCGTTCACGCCTGAGCTTCAGGCCGTAAAGATGGCAGAGGTGATTCCCGCAGGGCTGGAGGTGTACTCCCGGCCAGTGGGACCAAAGAACACGGTCTGCCGCTACCGCACCACCCGGGATGTGATGCTCAACCCGCTGAACATCTCAGGGGTGACTATGACCACCGAGCCTGACGGGCGTTCTCTGCTGCGGATGCGCTTTGCCTGCAGCATCCAGGCGGACTGGTCTCATGCTGACCTCAGCCACCTGAGTCTCTTTCTCGGGGCGGATGCTCCCGTCAGCAGTCAGCTGCACCTGATGCTGACCAGACGGCAGGCTGCTTTGTATATGCGCCTGCCCGGGCAGACTGACCGTATTCGCCTTGACGGGTATTTCTCGCCGGGGGGATTTGCAGAGGAGGACGGACTGTGGCCGAAAGGCGATACCGCCTTCAGTGGTTACCAACTGCTGCTGGAGTACTTCACCTTCCGCGACAAGTTTATGTTTGTCCACCTTAACGGCCTTGATGGTATCACGCCGCCAGCAGGGGCCGAGTATTTTGATATTGAAGTGGTGTTCAGTACGCCATGGCCATCTGACCTGCCGGTCACCGATGACGCGGTTCGTCTGCACTGTGTACCGGTGATCAACTTGTTCACTCTGGAAGCCGACCCGCTCACCATCACAGGCCTTGAAAGTGAGTACCTGCTGCGCCCTAAACGACTGCAGGACGGACACACCGAGATTTATGCCGTGGATTCGGTCACCGGCTCAAACCGCACCAGTGATGCCGAATACGTGCCGTTCAGCAGCTTCCGCCACAAGGGTGGGATGATGCGCCGTCATGCACCGCCTCGCTATTACCACACCCGCGTTAAGCGGGGCGTGACCGGGCTGTATGACACCTGGCTTATCCTCGGTGGTCGCCAGTGGGAAGAAGACCGTTTGTTTGAGCGTGAAGCCGTCTCGCTGCAAATCACCGGTACCAATGGTCAGTTACCGCGCCGAGCGCTGCAGAGCACGCTGCTTGACCGCTGTGAGCAGGTGGTCAGTACACCACTGACGGTACGTAACCTCTGCAAGCCCACGTTGCCTGTCTATCCGCCTGCGGAAGACCGTTTCCACTGGCGGGTGCTGAGCCACCTGGGCTCCGGGTTCCTGAACATGATGAGCACCGCTGAAGTGCTGCGTGGGACGCTGGCACTCTACAACTGGCAGGAAGATGAACTGAACACCCGCCGTCTGGAGGCTATTCAGCATGTCGAAAACCACCGTCTGCAGCGTTTCGAGCAGGGTTACCTGCTGCGGGGCCTGGATATGGAAGTGACCCTCGACAGCAACGGTTTTACCGGTGAGGGCGATGTCCACCTCTTTGGCGAAATGCTCAATCGGTTCTTTGCGCTGTATGCCGATATGAACCAGTTCAACCAGCTCACCCTCATCGTACAGCCAGAAGGAAAATGCATCCGGTGGAAAGAGAACCACAGTCCGCGCCTGCCCGGCTGATAACGCAGCTGGGTGACCAGCTGCCATACATTAACTTTTACCGCTTCTGTCAGTTACTGGAGCAGAGCCAGCCGGCTAACCCCGTCGTGGGAAGCACATGGCAGGTGCGTCACGAGCCGGTGCGCTTTCGACCGCACCCGGGAATGGGCTTTCCGGCTTCAGAAATCAAGTCATTCGAAGCTGCTGATTATCCAGATCATCCACCTACGGTACGCGTCACCTTTATGGGGCTCTACGGCGTGGAATCGCCGCTGCCGACACACTATATCGATGACATCACCCAGCGGCGCGAAGGATACGAAGCCACCGCCAATTTTCTCGATATCTTCAACCACCGGCTGATTGCCCAGTATTACCGTATCTGGCGTAAATACTCCTATCCGGCAACCTTTGAGGAAGGCGGTAAGGACAAAACCTCACAGTATTTGCTGGGGCTGGCCGGGCTTGGGATTGACGGCTGCACGGACAGTATCGCGACCCCGGCTTCGCGCTTTCTGGCACTGCTGCCGGTCATGTTACTGCCCGGACGTACCGCAGAAGGTATGGCCTCGCTGGTGCGTCTGTTGGCGCCCGGTACGCAGGCGAAAATATGGCGCCACGACAAACGCCGTGTGCCGCTGAAGAAGCCCCTGACCCTGAGCGTGCGCCAGCCTGTCACCCTGACGAACCGTCCGGTTATGGGCAACTATGCCACCGACGTAAACAGCCAGGTGCTGATGCGTATGGTGACCGCTGATCCGGCTGAAGTGCAGGGCTGGTTACCGGGCGGGGAGCTTCATACGGATTTAATGGCTCTCCTGCACGTGTATCTCGGGTCTCGCCTGGATGTCCGCCTGCAGTTGTGTGTCGACCGTAGCCTGCTGCCGGACGCGACAATGAGCGCTAAACCCAATGCAGGAGCAGTGCAGCTGGGGCGCACCGCCGTGATGCGACCGCTGAATGTAGCGAATACCGCCACTCACCCTAAAACAATAACCATCAATCTTGGCCGCTATGAGCGGGTTCAGGAAAATTTTCACCGCAGGGAGACCGATGAAGATGGCGATTATCGCTGGTAAATTTCCTCTGGCTGCGCTGGCCGCCGTTATCACATTGATACTGGCGGGCTGTGGGCTGACGCAAAAAGTGACAGACAGCACTGTTGCTGTGACCAAATCGATTTTTTATAAACAGGTAAAAAACCTCCACCTTGATATCCGCGCCCGCGAGTCTGTGAACAGCAATGCTGGTGGTGTAGCGCTGTCGACGGTGGTGCGTATTTATCAACTTAAAGACCGCAAAACCTTCGACAGCACGGACTACCCGTCACTGTTTAAAGCCGACAGTCAGGCCATTAAACCAGACCTGGTGGCGGAGAAAGATATTCGCCTGCAGCCTGGTGGGGCGGTGATAGTCGATATGCCGCTGGAGGGCAGCGCGCAGTATGTGGCAGTGGCCGGGATGTTTATGACACCGGACCAGGAGAGCAACACCTGGCGTGTGGTGCTGAGCCGCGAGGATCTCGATCCGGACAAGGCTCGCGTGATCGAGGCGGGCAACAACCGGCTCACTCTCAGGGCGTTGAAAGATGAATGAGTCTCCCCGTCCTTCACTGTATGAAATGCTCTACGGCAACTTTACCGGTGACCTTGAGCTGCATCAGGTTAGCGAGCAGAACCAGACCATCCTGTCTGTGCTGGACAACATGCAGCGCATCCTCAACTGCCGCGCCGGCACGCTGGCACACCTGCCGGATTTTGGGCTACCAGATATGACAAAAATCCTGCAGGGCATGCCGGGTACCGCCCATGAGCTGATGGGCACCCTTTCGGCTGTTCTGCTCAAATATGAGCCACGTCTGAAAAAAATAACCGTTGTCCTGCTGGAGCAGAATGTCCCCGGCGAACTGCGTTACGCCATTGATGCCGAGCTTAAGGGCATTGGCCTCGTGCGTTACGGAACAGAGTTTATGCCCGAGGGACGGGTTCTCCTGCGGCATTTTAAACAACAGCACTATCTTGACACCACAACCCGTCTGTAAGGCCAGTTAACACCATGTCAGTAAAATCACAGTTTCTCGAAAAATTGCAGACCAGACAGTCTGCTCCGGTTTCATCTGTTAGTAAGAGTCAGGCCGATATTGCAGAGTTTCGCCTGCGAATGGCACAGCTTCAGGAGCAGATGGACGCGTGGCTGGTGAGTACCGGACTAAATGTGGAGACGCTCAATACACCCGTTGCGGACCTGCTGGTTGAGGGGGGGAAATTTGATATTGTCTCCCTCGTTCTGCGTATCGACGACCGAACTGTAAAATTTCTGCCGGCATTCCTTTATGGTCAGGGTGTAACCGGGTGCGTGGAGGTGACCTTCCATAATGGAGGGCTCGTGACGCCACTGGGGCGATTATTTATGCGGTCAGGCACGGTGAACAACTGGACCTTTGTTCCGCCTGGTGCTTTATCCCCCTCCGGGCAGGGTTTTGATGAGAGCACATTTTTTGGTTTGATTCTGGCGCTGCTTCCATAGCAGGGCCGGAATGAGTAATAGTTTGTTTGCCTGTCTGTCATTGCATAATTACCTGGCGAAACAGTTAATGTCTGACGGAGAATAGATCCGCAAAATAACGAAATAAATCAAGGGTATGGAAATGAGAAAGTTAATCTTTTTTCTGGTCTCAGGGATACTGTTTACGGCACAAGCCGATGCTGCGCGTGGAAGGCAGCCCTGCTCAGGTTCAAAAGGCGGTATAGCGCACTGCACATCGGATGGCCGCTTTGTCTGTAATGACGGGAGTCTGAGTCAGTCGAAACGATTCTGTTCCGGGTATGGTTCCTCAGCAGCCAGCAATCCGGTAAAACAGTCTACTTCCACTCAGAAAGCTAAGACGAAAAAAGTGACAACTGCGAAAAAGCAGGAGCCGAAAAGTGTTGCAGAAAACGACGAACCGGTCAGCACCCAACCCCGACAGCCCACATGCGCTCCTCTCTATATGGCCAACAAGCCCGGATACACTCATTTACCGATTTGCTCAGGGAATCAGTATTGATTTGCTATGGAAAAAATTCTATTTCCATTATTCAGATTAAATTGTCTGGATAAACATAAGAAAGGAAAGAAATAAAACATGGCACGAAGAAAAAAAGATGACAATGCTGCGGGTATTATTCTGATTATTATTGTTGTCATTGCCTGGGGTATTTATGTCGCGGTAAGAGCATTAATTAATCTTAATGAGCGATTTATTGAAACGGTGTCGAATCCGGCAGGGGTCATTGGTTTGTTCTTTGGTCTACTGATAGCCGTTGCGTTAATAATCCGGTTTTTCATTTACCGGGGCTTCCGGAAGAAAGCTGCGGAGCTTGAACAGGCCATGTCGGACCAGGCACAGAAAGAGAAAGCCTTTGAAGAAACTGTAAGTACTGAAGTGGCTCGTGGCCTGTATCAGGAAAAGAAACAGCTTTCCGGCCAGTGGGATAACTTTCACAATGCCAGAAATAAAGCCTCCCGGGCAATGCAGCGTATTGTGGACTCTGCGTATAAATTCAAAGTCAAAACCCTGCTTTCTGGCACCACGGTGAATAACTGGCAAAGTAAGTACGACCAGCTCAGAAAAGAGAGAGACGCTTATGCTGCTATAAGCGAGAGAATCACCTTTCTGGAACTTGAAGATAATGTCGACTGGGAAGGCGTAAAGCAGCAGTTTCTGGATAAGGTCGCCATGCTGGAAAAAGCGCAGGAAGAAAAAGAATATCAGGCTGAGCTCAAGCGTCAGATGAGGGAAGAAAAACAGCGACAGGACGAACTGGAGCAGCAGCAGCGCGAAGCGGAAGAAGAGGAGCAACGCCTTGCTGAGCAGCAGCGTTTACTGGAAGAAGCCCTGTTCGCCGCTGAGGGGGCTCACAGGGAAGAGCTGGAACGACAGCGCCTGGAGCTGGAGCAGAAAATCCAGGACGTGCATCAGCAGTATGAGCGTGCCAAATCTATGGCCCAGCTCACGAAGCAGGGACACGTGTATGTGATTTCGAATATCGGTTCCTTCGGTGAAAACGTCTTCAAAATCGGTATGACCCGACGGCTGGAGCCTATGGAGCGTGTAAAAGAACTGAGCGGGGCAGCCGTGCCGTTTGATTTTGACGTCCACGCCATGATTTCTTGCGATGACGCTCCTGCGCTTGAAAAGACACTGCATGACCATCTGGAAAGCTACCGGATTAACCGGGTTAACCTGCGTAAGGAGTTTTTCCGGGTTGAACTCAGTAAAATTATCGATGAGGTTGAGCGTCATCATGGGCAGGTTGAATATATCGCTGACACGGTGGCGCTACAGTATCTGCAGAGTCTCGAATATGCAGAAAGCGAAGCCGCATAAGCAATGACTTTCAATAGCTCCTTATACGTCAAATGGACAACTGGTCATGAATGACATTACCCCATGTAAAATTAAAACAGGCGGTGACCCAAGGGCGTTACCGGATTATGCCTCCCTGCGCGATGAGCTAAGTAAGCTGAAACATCCGGCGCGTCCGGACGTAAACTGGCGATATGTCGAGAAGCTTTGCCTCTCACTGTTTGAGCAGAACGGAGTGGAGCTGCAGACGGCAGCCTGGTACACGCTTGCGCGTACGCAACTGGCCGGCTTATTCGGGCTCAATGAAGGGCTGGCGATACTCGAGGCGCTGATAAGCCATCAGTGGGGGGCGCTGTGGCCGCAGCCTGTCCATGCCCGAATGGAAATCCTCAGCAGCCTGAGCCAACGTTTGCAACAGCGGATGCGCTCGCTCCCTCTGAATTACAGCGACCTCAGCCAGTTATACCGGGCGGAGAAGCTGCTTACCGGTCTGGGGGAAGTTTTGCAGCGTCTGGAGCTTAAGCATCTCAGCCAGCTTGATACGTTGCGAACCCTGATGCATAACAGTGCTGTCCGGCTGGAAAACAGTGATGGCGTAACCAGCTCGGGGCCAAACGGTCAGCCTGGTATAGTGTTGCCTTCTTCCGTGATGAATGATGCGGCAGCAGTCAAGGCGGACCTTGCTGGTAGTCCGCCTGAAGGTAAGCCTGACGGTGCCGCGAAGTGGGTGTATGTTGCGCAGCCCGAACACAATTTGAATGTGGAAGTACTGGCGGCAATGCCCACTCCGGTCAAAAAGTGGAAATCTTTCAGCGCCGGGATGTGTACCATGCTGATAATAAGCGCTGCTGCAGCGTGGAGCTGGCATTATCTTCACCGGCCCGACCCGCTACAGTCTCAGCTTGCAGCCTCACTGGCTCCTTTACCTGCACCTCTCGTCCCTGAACAGCTGGATATGCTACGTCAGCAAGCTGCGTTGCCGAACGATCTTATTGGTCAAACACAACAGCAGCTTGCCCGACTGGATAAATACCCTCCTGACTGGAACATCACTTACGCCAGAAAACTTACAGAACAGGCTCAGGCGCTGTGGCCGGAACAGGCTAAGCCTCTAATACAACAGTGGCAGCGAGAGATAAGTGCCTCAGCGCTACCTGCTGATGCAATGAATGGCTGGCATGAGGGAATGCTGAAACTGCAGGAGCTGACGACACAGCTCAATACCCTGGATGGGCAGAAAGGTAAGTATATTACCGTCAGCGAACTGAAATCACAGGTCTTTGCTGCTATCCAGGCATTCAATAAAACCGTGCCAGTTGAAGAACAGCTGCGGCAGATGAGCATTAGGGAAAACTCAGGAGTGGTCCCATCAGCGCAAAAAATCCAGACAGAGCAGCATCTGAAGCAGCTTATCACGAGCTACTCAACGGTGACTGCGGGCCAATAGGCCTGGTATTCTCATTTCACTGTGTGCTGGCTGAATTGCAGCAGAGACGTCGCATAGCCAGAATAAAGGGTTAACCGCTGATTGTCAGGGGGAGTGGTGAGTTCGGTAGACGTAAGGAGAGGGTGAAATGGTGTCCCCTGCAGGAATCGAACCTGCAACTAGCCCTTAGGAGGGGCTCGTTATATCCATTTAACTAAGGGGACGAAGCGGCACGAGTATAGCGTTATTTACACTTTGCGTTAAGCTCATCGCCGCCTGACTGCTCAAAGAGTCACCATTCAGGCTGATTTTTTTACCGTTTTATCATTATTGTCCTGCGCCTTTAGCTCTGCTTTACGCTTGTTAGACATGTCGTTACGGATTTGCGCATGGCTTAACAGGGCAAAAATAAAGGTTCCGCCGCAGATGTTGCCTGCCAGCGTTGGCAGTGCGAACGGCCAGATAAAATCGCTCCAGTGCAGCGTGCCGTTGAAAACCAGATACAGTATTTCAACGCTCCCGACCACAATATGGGTGGTATCAGCAAGCGCGATGAGCCAGGTCATCAGGATAATCACCACAATTTTTGCGCTGCCTGCGGAAGGGAACATCCAGACCATAGTGGCGATGATCCACCCGGAAATGATTGCATTTGAGAACATTTCTAACGGCGTGTTTTTCATTACGTCCATCCCGATTTTGACGAAGGCATCCCGCGTGGGTTCGTCAAAAATTGGCATATACTCGAAAGCCCAGGCCGCGATGCCGGTTCCGACGATATTCCCCAGCAGCACCACGCTCCAGAGCCGCATCAATAAACCGAAGTTACCGAGGGTAGGGTTTTGCATTACGGGCAGCACGGCGGTGACGGTGTTTTCAGTAAACAGCTGCTGGCGCGCCATGATGACGATAATGAAGCCGAAAGTGTAGCCGAGATTCTCCAGTAAAAAGCCGCCCGGTATGCCCTCAAGCTGGACATGGAATATTCCTTTGGCCAGTAGCGATGCGCCCATTGACAGCCCGGCCGCGATGGCCGACCAGAAAAGCGCCATGGCGTCGCGTTCCATCTCTTTTTCGCCATCCTGACGGATGTGCTCGTGAATCGCCATTGCCCGCGAGGGAAGGCGATCCTCATCAACCTCTATCTCCTCCCCACGGTCTTTTTCCTCACTTTCAATCTCTCTTTCTTCACCAATTTTTTCTTCGTTAATTTCCTTCATAACATCTCCAGAGTGAGGGGCCCGCTTTTAAGCGTAGCGGCTTTTACTGGAATCCCCGTGGGGATGCTCTTAAATTGAAAGTAATGGCAACAAAGGTGATACATCTCATTCAAAGACATTATAAAATTGCCGGCGAAACGAATTCCAAAAGCCAGGCTATGCTGAGATCAGAGTGACGGTGGTTACCGCCCGTAATTGTGCTCATAGACATCGGGAAACGTGCTGTTACAATCACTTGCACGTTTTCAGACGGAGCGCCAGACGCTTCGTTACGGATGGCAATCAACGATAGCCATACTGAACAGGGAGATAATGATGAAACTTCGGCTGTCGGCGCTTGCGCTGGGCACAACGATGCTTGTGGGGTGCGCTAGCTCTGGGGAGCAAACGGGACGCTCCGATCCTCTCGAAGGATTTAACCGCTCAATGTATAGCTTTAACTACAACGTGCTCGATCCCTACCTGGTTCGCCCGGTAGCCGTGGCATGGCGCGACTATGTTCCACAACCTGCGCGTAATGGGTTAAGCAACTTCACCAGTAACCTGGAAGAGCCTGCGGTGATGGTGAACTTCTTCCTGCAAGGTGACCCGTATCAGGGGATGGTGCACTTTACCCGCTTCTTCCTGAATACCATTTTGGGTATGGGTGGTTTCATAGATGTGGCCGGTATGGCTAACCAGAAGCTGCAGCGTGAACAGCCGCACCGTTTCGGCAGCACGCTGGGGCATTATGGCGTGGGTTATGGTCCATATGTGCACCTGCCTTTCTACGGCAGTTTCACCGTACGTGATGATGGCGGCGACATGGCGGATACGCTGTATCCGGTGCTCTCCTGGCTAACCTGGCCGCTGTCGATTGGTAAATGGACGGTGGAAGGCATAGAAACCCGTGCACAGCTGCTCGATTCCGACGGCCTGCTGCGTCAGTCTTCCGACCCGTATATTATGGTGCGTGAAGCTTACTTCCAAAACCACGATTTCATCGCCAACGGCGGCAAGCTGAAGCCGGAAGATAACCCGAACGCGAAAGCCATCGAGAACGAATTGCAGGATATCGATTCGGAATAAATAAAAAAGGTGAGCAAAATGCTCACCTTTTTTGATCCCTGCGCGATTAGAACGCGTAGTTGAAGTTCATGCCGTACAGCCAGGCTTTCCCTTCGGAAGAGAATTCATACGGGCCTTCCTGGAAGGTCACTTTCTGACCGTGCATATAAGAGACGCCTGCATCGATAGAGGCATCCTTGTTGAATGCATAGGTGGCACCGGCGCTCAGCCAGAAGCGGTCCTGATCGGGGATGGAGATGGAACGTTTATCTGCCGGAACCGGGCTGTCATCGAAGGCAATACCGGTACGGAACGTCCAGTTGTCATCCATATAGTAGGTCGTCCCCAGCGCGATGCGGTACGCGTCACGGAAACTTTCATCTTTATAGAAGAGGGTATCGCCGTTGCTGTTTGTCGCTTTGAGCTCCTGGAACTGGCTCCAACTGGTGTAGGTCAGGCTATAGTGAACGGCCCACTGCGGCGCCACTTTGTTATAACCCGACAGTTCCCACATCTCAGGCAGGTGAAGGCTCAGAGAACCGCCGGTTGTGCGGCCATCGGTGCCCATTGGCAGACCGAAGCTGCCGAGGATCTGGTTATAAGCTGAAGGCAGGCTGCTCTTGTAGTCGCCATCAAAGTCAATTTTCACTTCAGAGCGGTAGGTAAAGCCGTAACGGTTATCCTTGTCGATTTCATACAGGATACCGGCGTTCCAGCCAAAGCCCCACTCATCACCCTTCAGGTGTGCAATCTGGGTATCTGCAGGCAGTCCAGCAACCTGCTGCGCAAGGCCAGGGACGGGCGGCAGAACGCCTGAGCCTGCCACAATCTGACCGAGGTCACCCGCGTAACGTTCGATTTTCGCTCTGGCGTATACCGCATCAAAGCCAACGCCGAAGCTCCAGTGATTGTTCAGACGGTATGCACCGCTCAGGTTCAGGTTGAGTGTTTCGAGGTCGGTTTTGCCACCGTAAGCACCGGCAGCGTAGCTGTTGCTAAACTCCGTGGCCAGACCATAGTTAGAGGTCACGGATGCCCCCCAACCAAACTGGTCGTTGATTGGCACAACGAAGTGCAGGTTAGGAACCCATGCCGTTGGCGCAATGTTATCCGAATTCAGGCTGGCACCGGTAGGTGAACGGCCGGTGATATCAACACCCGGGTCCACAAAAATCGCACCCGCGGAGAAGGTTGGGCGATCGAACATCATTATCAGCGCAGGGTTACGGCTTGCGTTGCCTGCGTCATCGGCAATTGCGCCTTCCCCGGAATATGCACGGCCAAGGCCAGAGGAAGAAAATTCGTTTAACTGGAAGCCCGCTGACCAGGCGGACGTTGAGACGATTGCCACTGCGACTGCCAGCGCAGTCTTTTTGAACAGGGTTTTCTGGCTCATGACCATAACCTCATTGAGTTATTTTTATTCAATAATTGTTACATACCGTAACAGGAGCGCGAAGTGTAGGGTCTGAGGTATCACATACAAATCAGACCAGTGGCGAGAGTATAGGTCTGACCAGCTGGAATGTTGCAAGTATGTTTATTAATATTTTCAAACATGTTTCTTGAAACGGGATCTGGTTGGCAAAATTGTGACCATAGCGATTCATCCGAAAGGGTGAATTTTGTTTTAGATCATTTTTAAGTGTGATATTGGTCACTTATCCCCATTTACGTCATTAACGGCTGGAGAGAGCCTGCGCCGGGGCGTAAAATATCAGCATCGTGTTTATCTCGCGCGCAGCGCGAATACAGAGGAAATTGAGCTATGAGTAAATGCAGTGCTGATGAAACCCCGGTTTGCTGCTGTATGGATGTTGGCACCATCATGGACAACACCGATTGCACCGCCTCTTACAGCCGTGTGTTCACGAACCGCGCCGAAGCGGAAGAGACGCTGAGTGCGCTGAGCAAGCGTGCGCGTGACGTTGAGTCCGATCCGTGCGAAATTAAATCCACCTTCACGGAAGTGGAAGGCGGCGTGAAGCTGGATATCGACTTTGTGTTTGCCTGTGAAGCAGAAACGCTGATTTTCCAGCTGGGCCTGCGTTAATCCCAGCGGTCTGGTGCCCTCACCCCAACCCTCTTCCACGGGAGAGGGTGCAAACATCAAAAACGGTAACCTCAGGGTTACCGTTTTGCTTTTAACTCGGGGTATTTTCTTTTTCTTCTCTGTGTTTTAGCTCGCATTTTTATGCTTCCCTGATTGGCTGAATGTAAAAAAATGGTTAAGACTGTTATCAGGTCAGACCACTTAATATTCATGTAAAATTTTTCACAGGGGAAGGTTATGAGTCAGGCATTACCGCTAATCACCCGACAAGGTGACCGCATTGCCATTGTCAGCGGACTGCGTACGCCGTTTGCACGTCAGGCGACGGCGTTCCACGGTATACCGGCCGTCGATCTGGGGAAAATGGTTGTGGGGGAAATGCTGGCTCGCAGCGAAATTCCGCCTAAAGTCATTGAGCAACTGGTCTTCGGCCAGGTCGTCCAGATGCCGGAAGCCCCCAACATTGCGCGTGAAATCGTATTGGGCACGGGAATGAGCGTGCACACCGATGCCTACAGCGTTAGCCGCGCGTGCGCGACCAGTTTCCAGGCGGTGGCGAACGTGGCGGAAAGCCTGATGGCGGGCACTATCCGCGCCGGAATTGCCGGCGGCGCTGATTCCTCCTCCGTGCTGCCGATTGGGGTAAGCAAAAAGCTGGCGCGTATCCTGGTGGACGCCAACAAGGCCCGCACCACCGGCCAAAAACTTAAACTCTTCTCGCGGCTGCGCCTGCGCGATCTCTTGCCCGTTCCCCCCGCCGTGGCTGAATATTCCACCGGGCTGCGCATGGGCGATACCGCCGAGCAGATGGCAAAAACCTACGGCATCACCCGCGAACAGCAGGACGCCCTGGCGCATCGCTCGCATCAGCTCGCCGCTAAGGCCTGGTCGGAAGGCAAGCTGGCCGACGAGGTCATGACCGCCTACGTTCCCCCTTACCGCGAACCGCTTGCGGAAGATAACAATATTCGCGGCACCTCGACGCTGGCGGATTACGCAAAGCTGCGCCCGGCGTTTGATCGCAGGCACGGTACCGTCACGGCGGCTAACAGTACTCCTCTGACGGACGGGGCCGCCGCCGTGATCCTGATGACGGAATCCCGCGCCAGAGAGTTGGGCATTAAACCGCTGGGCTATCTGCGCAGCTATGCGTTCACGGCGATCGACGTCCATCAGGACATGCTGTTAGGGCCCGCCTGGTCCACACCGCTGGCGCTGGATCGCGCGGGGATTACGCTCGCAGACTTAACCCTGATCGATATGCATGAAGCCTTCGCCGCGCAAACCCTGGCGAACGTGCAGCTGCTGGCCAGCGAGCGCTTTGCCCGGGATGTTCTTGGCCGCGCTCATGCTACCGGGGAAGTGGACCAAAGCAAGTTTAACGTGCTCGGCGGCTCTATCGCCTACGGCCATCCGTTTGCGGCAACGGGCGCGCGTATGATTACCCAAACGTTACGTGAACTGCGCCGCCGTGGCGGCGGATTTGGTCTGGTCACCGCCTGTGCGGCGGGCGGTCTGGGCGCGGCGATGGTACTGGAGGCGGAATAATGGACATGATTTCAGCATTTAATCTGACGGTTCGCCTCGATAACGTCGCCGTTATCACCATTGACGTGGCTGATGAAAAGATGAATACCCTGAAGGCGGAGTTTGGCGTTCAGGTACGCGCGATGTTAAAGCAGATCCGTGAGAACAAGGCGGTTCGCGGCCTGGTATTTATTTCGGCCAAGCCGGACAACTTTATTGCCGGGGCGGATATCAATATGATCGCCCGCGCGCAAAGCGCGCAGGAAGCCGAAGATCTGGCGCGTCAGGGGCAGCAGGTGATGGCCGAGATCCATGCGCTGTCGATCCCGGTCATCGCCGCGATTCACGGTGCCTGTCTGGGCGGCGGCTTAGAGCTGGCATTGGCCTGCCATAGCCGCATCTGTACCGATGATGCGAAAACCGTGCTGGGTCTGCCTGAGGTGCAGTTAGGCCTCCTCCCAGGCTCCGGTGGCACGCAGCGCCTTCCGCGCCTGGTGGGCGTGAGCACGGCGCTGGAGATGATTTTAACCGGTAAGCAGCTGCGCGCGCGCCAGGCGCTGAAGGTCGGGCTGGTTGATGAAGTTGTCCCGCATTCAATACTGCTTGAGGCTGCGGTTGAACGCGCGCTGAAGGGCCGTCAGGCAAGTCGACCTCTCCCGGTGCGCGAGCGCGTTCTGGCGGGGCCGCTGGGGCGCACCCTGTTGTTCAGCATGGCAGGTAAAAAGACCGAACAAAAAACCAAAGGTAACTATCCGGCGGCGAAGCGGATCCTTGACGTCATCGAGATCGGGCTGTCGCAGGGCAGCAGCAGCGGCTACGCCGCAGAGGCAAAAGCGTTTGGCGAGCTGGCGATGACGCCGCAGTCTCAGGCGCTGCGAAGCATCTTCTTTGCCAGTACCGAGGTGAAGAAAGATCCGGGAAGCGAGGCCGAACCCGCGCCGCTGCATGCTGTTGGCGTACTGGGCGGCGGGCTGATGGGCGGTGGGATTGCCTTTGTGACTGCCAGCAAAGGCAATTTGCCCGTACGTATCAAAGATATTAATCCTAAGGGAATCAACCACGCGCTGCAGTACAGCTGGCAAAACCTTGATCGGAAGGTGAAGCGCCGCCATATCAAAGCCAGCGAGCGCGACAGGACGCTGGCCGCGATCACCGGCGCGACCGACTACAGCGGTTTTACTCATCGCGATGTGGTGATTGAAGCCGTATTCGAAGATCTGGCGCTCAAGCAGCAGATGGTGGCCGACGTTGAAGCGCATTGCGCGCCGCACACCATTTTTGCCTCGAATACGTCGTCATTACCGATTGGCGATATCGCGGCGAAAGCCGCACGGCCAGAGCGGGTAATTGGCCTGCATTATTTTAGTCCGGTAGAAAAAATGCCGCTGGTAGAGGTTATTCCTCACGCTTCGACCAGCCCGCAAACCGTGGCTACCGTAGTAAAGCTGGCGAAAAAACAGGGCAAAACACCCATCGTGGTGGCGGACAAAGCCGGCTTCTACGTCAACCGTATTTTGGCCCCGTATATCAATGAAGCCCTGCGGCTGCTGACGGAAGGCGAGAAGATTGAACACGTCGATGAGGCGTTGGTGAAGTTTGGCTTCCCTGTTGGCCCAATCCAACTTTTGGATGAGGTAGGAATAGATACCGGCACTAAAATTATACCTGTGCTGGAAGCGGCTTATGGCGATCGTTTCAGCCCGCCTGCAAACATTGTTTCTGCAATTTTGAAGGACGATCGCAAAGGCAGAAAAAATGAACGCGGTTTCTATCTTTACTCTGCAAAAGGGCGTAAAAGCAAGAGACAGGTCGACCCTTCGGTTTATGGGCTTATTTCCGTTACCGGACAGGGAAAACTCTCAGCGGTACAGTGTGCTGAGCGCTGCGTCATGATGATGCTTAACGAGGCGGCTCGCTGCTTCGGTGAGCAGGTGATCAAAAACGCGCGGGATGGCGACATCGGTGCTGTTTTTGGTATAGGTTTCCCGCCGTTTCTTGGCGGCCCGTTCCGTTACATGGACACTCTCGGAGCGAGTGAAGTGGTTGCGATCCTGCAACGTCTGGCCACGCAGTATGGTTCTCGCTTTACGCCCTGTGACGAATTATTGCAGAGGGCGGAGCGGGGCCAGACATTTTGGCCAGCAAGGGAAACTGTCCTTGTAAGCTGAGGTCAAAGAAGGGTAAATCCCGAGGTGAATGAACCTGTATTGGCGATTTTGTAAACAGAGATTGACTATACTTACGCCATTGAGGTAAAAAACAGCGTTTCATTCACCGAATGGATCAGGCACAATGCCCGGCCATCGGGTTTTCTACCTTGAAGATGTTTATCGCGGGTAGTCAACGCCGGTGATTCTGGTTAACAAAAGCGGTGCAATATGCAAGTTTTTATCATGCGTCACGGCGACGCGGCACTCGATGCCGCCAGTGACTCAGTACGACCTTTGACCGTCTGTGGCTGTGACGAATCCCGTCAAATGGCGACCTGGCTTAAAGGTCAAAAAGTGGACATTGAACGCGTTCTGGTGAGTCCTTTCCTGCGTGCAGAACAGACGCTGGATGTGGTAGGGGAGTGTATGAACCTGCCATCCGGTGTGGATGTTCTCCCTGAACTCACGCCGTGTGGTGATGTCGGTCTTGTGAGTGCCTACCTCCAGGCGCTGTGCAATGAAGGTGTCGCTTCCGCTCTGGTCATTTCCCACCTGCCGCTGGTCGGCTATCTGGTATCTGAGCTCTGCCCTGGCGAAACGCCGCCGATGTTCACGACGTCCGCCATTGCCAACGTCACCCTCGACGAAACGGGCAAAGGGGTCTTCAACTGGCAAATGAGTCCGTGCAATCTAAAGATGGCTAAAGCTATCTGACGTGACGTGCGATAAGGCGGGGTGCAGCGTGCTTCCCGCCTTTCTGTCAGGGCAGCTCCGGTGGTTGCCACTCCTCAACTTCAATCAACACCAGCAATGCGGCATCTCCGCCGTACTCCTTGGGTGCCTGATGAAACGCCATCACGTGTGGATGCTGAGCCAGCCACAGCGGCGTTTGTTGCTTGAGAATATGCTTACCGTGGCCGTGCATCACGCAGGCGCAAAACACATGTTCGCGGCGGCAGGCGGCGATCAACGCACCCAGCTCCTGCTTCGCCTGCATCTGGGTTAACCCGTGCAAATCGAGAAACAGCTCCGGCGAGTAATCTCCGCGGCGTAATTTTTTCAGTTCAAAGTGGCTGACGTCTTCGCGCACGTACTTTACGGCTCCCTGCGTGTTAAGCAGCGGCTGAAATTCATCTGAAAAATAGTGGCTGTTGTCCGCCTGTTCTTGCAGAAGCCGTTTGACCGGCACTTCAGTGATTTTTTTGCGCTGGGGACGGTGGACGATGGTGTCCTGCCTGATTTGACGCGTCCCGGTCATAAGCTGTCGGAAGAGCGTCTGATCCTCCTCGCTGAGCGATGTTTTCTTTTTCATTCTTCTGTCTCATCTCTTATTTCCCCCAGTGTACCTGACTAAACGCATTTTTTAACCTCAAGCGGGACGCGTCATTGCTGATTTATCGCCGTCTTCATGGCAAACTAGCCGCCGAAAATTATGCGAGCGTGCCCTGGAGGAAAGAGTGGATAAAATTTTTGTCGATGAAGCAGTAAACGAGCTGCATACCATACAGGACATGTTGCGCTGGTCGGTTAGCCGCTTCAGCGCCGCCAATATCTGGTACGGCCACGGCACCGACAACCCGTGGGATGAGGCCGTTCAGCTGGTGCTGCCGTCCCTCTACCTGCCGCTGGATATTCCGGAAGACATGCGTACCGCGCGCCTGACCTCCAGCGAGAAGCACCGCATCGTTGAGCGCGTAATCCGCCGCGTGAACGAGCGTATCCCGGTGGCCTACCTGACCAATAAAGCCTGGTTCTGCGGCCACGAGTTCTATGTTGATGAACGCGTGCTGGTGCCGCGCTCGCCGATTGGTGAGCTGATCAACAGCCAGTTCGACGGAATCATTAACCGCCAGCCTCAGCACATCCTTGATATGTGCACCGGTAGCGGCTGCATCGCGATTGCCTGCGCCTATGCCTTCCCGGAGGCGGAAGTGGATGCGGTGGATATCTCCACCGACGCGCTGGCCGTCACCGAACACAATATTGAAGAGCACGGGCTTATCCATCACGTCACGCCAATCCGCTCGGATCTGTTCCGCGACCTGCCAACGCTGCAGTACGATCTGATCGTGACTAACCCGCCGTACGTCGATGCGGAAGACATGTCCGATCTGCCAAACGAATATCGCCACGAGCCGGAACTGGGCCTGGCTTCGGGTTCCGACGGCCTGAAACTGACCCGCCGTATTCTGGCCTGCGCGCCGGATTACCTGACCGACGACGGTGTTCTGATTTGTGAAGTGGGCAACAGCATGGTACATCTGATAGAGCAGTACCCGGACGTACCGTTCACCTGGCTTGAGTTTGACAACGGCGGTGACGGCGTCTTTATGCTGACCAAAGCGCAGCTTCTCGACGCGCGCGAATACTTCAGCATTTACAAAGATTAACCCAGCGGGCTTCGGCCCGTTTCACAACGCTCAAACACAAACAACAACATCGGAGCCGTGATGGCAGGAAACAGTATTGGACAATTATTCCGCGTGACCACCTTCGGGGAGTCGCACGGGCTGGCGCTGGGATGTATCGTTGATGGTGTACCGCCAGGCATCGAACTGACCGAAGCTGATTTACAGCACGACCTTGACCGTCGTCGCCCGGGCACCTCTCGCTACACCACGCAGCGTCGCGAGCCGGACCAGGTCAAAATTCTCTCCGGCGTCTTTGAAGGCCGCACCACCGGAACCAGCATTGGTCTGCTGATTGAAAACACCGATCAGCGTTCCCAGGACTATGGCGCCATTAAAGACGTCTTCCGTCCCGGCCATGCCGACTACACCTACGAGCAAAAGTATGGCTTCCGCGACTATCGCGGCGGCGGGCGTTCGTCCGCGCGTGAAACCGCGATGCGCGTGGCGGCAGGGGCGATTGCCAAGAAATACCTGCAGCAGAAATTTGGTGTCGTTATCCGCGGCTGCCTGACCCAAATGGGCGATATTCCTCTGGCGATCAAAGACTGGGATTTGGTGGAGCAAAACCCGTTCTTCTGCGCCGACGCCGACAAAATTGACGCGCTGGACGAACTGATGCGCGGTCTGAAAAAAGAGGGCGACTCTATCGGGGCCAAAGTGACCGTGGTGGCTGACGGCGTACCGCCTGGCTGGGGCGAGCCGGTATTCGACCGTCTCGACGCAGACATCGCCCACGCGCTGATGAGCATCAACGCGGTGAAGGGCGTGGAGATTGGCGACGGTTTTGACGTGGTTCAGCTTCGCGGCAGCCAGAACCGTGACGAAATTACTGCACAGGGTTTCCAGAGCAATCACGCGGGCGGCATTCTCGGCGGTATCAGCAGCGGGCAGCAGATTATTGCCAATATTGCGCTGAAGCCGACCTCCAGCATTACCGTGCCGGGCCACACGATCAACCGCTCTGGCGACGAAGTTGAGATGATCACCAAAGGACGTCACGATCCGTGCGTGGGGATCCGCGCGGTGCCGATCGCCGAGGCGATGCTGGCTATCGTGCTGATGGATCACTTCCTGCGCCAGCGCGCGCAGAATGCGGATGTGACGACCACCATTCCACGCTGGTAAACATGAAAAAAACCGCAATTGCTCTGCTGGCGCTACTCGCCAGTGGAGCCAGCCTGGCCGCCACACCGTGGCAGAAAATCACCCATCCTGTGGCGGGAAGCGCGCAGTCCATCGGCGCGTTCTCGAACGGCTGTATCGTGGGCGCGCAGGCGCTTCCGCTGCAGTCGGATACCTATCAGGTGATGCGCACCGACCAGCGCCGTTACTTCGGCCACCCTGACCTGGTGCTGTTTATTCAGCGCCTGGGGAATCAGGTGCATAACCTGGGGCTGGGCACGATGCTGATTGGCGACATGGGCATGCCTGCCGGCGGCCGCTTCAACGGCGGACACGCCAGCCACCAGTCAGGACTGGATGTGGATATCTTCCTGCAACTGCCGAAAGCGCGCTGGAGTTCAGCACAGCTGCTGAAACCGCAGGCGCTGGATCTGGTGGCGCGCGACGGTAAAAACGTGGTGCCGTCGCTCTGGACGCGTGATGTCTCCAGCATGATCAAGCTGGCGGCGGAAGATAACGACGTCACGCGGATTTTCGTGAACCCGGCAATTAAGCAACAGCTCTGCCTGGATGCGGGAACCGATCGCGACTGGCTGCGCAAAGTGCGCCCGTGGTTCCAGCATCGTGCGCACATGCACGTTCGTCTGCGCTGCCCGGCCAACAGCCTCGAGTGCGAAGATCAGCCGCTACCGCCGCCAGGCGATGGCTGTGGCGCAGAACTGCAAAGCTGGTTTGAACCGGCTAAGCCCGGAACCTCAAAGCCTGAGAAGAAGACACCGCCTCCGCTGCCGCCTTCCTGCCAGGCGCTACTGGATGAGCACGTACTTTAATGGATAATTTCGTCGATCTGTTTATGGTGTCGCCGTGGATGCTGGCGGCACTGTTTTTTGTTGCGATGTTAGCCGGGTTTATCGATGCGCTGGCGGGTGGGGGCGGTTTACTGACCGTTCCGGCACTGCTGGCTGTGGGGATGAGCCCTGCCCAGGCGCTCGCCACCAACAAACTTCAGGCCTGCGGCGGATCGCTTTCCGCCTCGCTCTACTTCATCCGCCGTAAAGTGGTAAACCTTGCCGATCAGAAGCTGAATATTCTGATGACCTTTATCGGCTCGACCTCAGGTGCGCTGCTGGTTCAGCACGTGCAGTCTGATATTTTGCGTCAGATCCTGCCGATTCTGGTTATCTGCATTGGCCTCTACTTTTTGCTGATGCCAAAGCTCGGTGAAGAGGACCGCCAGCGTCGTCTGCTCGGCCTGCCGTTTGCGCTTATCGCGGGCGGCTGTGTGGGATTCTACGATGGGTTCTTTGGCCCCGGCGCTGGCTCGTTCTACGCGTTAGCCTTCGTGACGCTGGCAGGCTTTAACCTCGCAAAATCAACCGCCCATGCGAAGGTACTCAACGCGACGTCTAACGTCGGCGGCCTGCTGCTGTTTATCATCGGTGGCAAGGTCATCTGGGCAACCGGTTTTGTGATGATGGCAGGACAGTTTTTAGGCGCGCGCGTGGGCTCGCGTCTGGTATTGAGCAAGGGGCAAACGCTGATCCGCCCGATGATTGTTGTCGTTTCGGCGGTGATGAGTGCCAAGCTACTTTATGACAGCCACGGACAGGAGATCCTCCACTGGTTGGGGATGAACTAATGAACAGTACGCATAACTACGAACAGCTGATTGAGATCTTCGACGGCTGTTTTGCTGATGATTTTAATACCCGTCTGATTAAAGGCGACGACGAACCGATCTATCTTCCTGCTGATGCCGAGGTTCCGTATAACCGCATCGTGTTCGCGCACGGATTTTATGCCAGCGGGCTACACGAGATTTCACACTGGTGCATTGCCGGAAAAGCACGCCGCGAGCAGGTGGACTTTGGTTACTGGTACTGCCCGGACGGGCGTGATGCCGAAACCCAGGGCCAGTTCGAGGATGTGGAGGTAAAACCTCAGGCGTTCGACTGGCTGTTCTGCGTGGCGGCGGGTTACCCGTTCAACGTGAGCTGTGACAACCTCGAAGGTGATTTCGAGCCAGACCGTATTGTCTTCCAGCGCCGCGTCCACGCGCAGGTGATGGAGTATCTTGAGAAGGGCATCCCGGAACGTCCGGCGCGCTTTATCAAGGCCTTACAGAATTATTACCACACGCCGGAGATCACGGCGGAATGCTTCCCGTGGCCGGAAGATATTTAACAGAGGAAAGAAGATGATCGCAGAATTTGAATCACGCATTCTGGCGTTAATTGATGACATGGTGGAACACGCCAGTGATGATGAGCTGTTCGCCAGCGGTTATCTGCGTGGTCACCTGACGCTCGCGGTAGCCGAGCTGGAAGCAGGTGACGATCACTCTGCCGACGCCGTTCACGCTGAAGTCACCCGCAGCCTGGAAAAAGCGATACTGGCCGGGGAACTCTCTCCGCGCGACCAGTCTCTGGTGCTGGGCATGTGGGACAATCTGTTCCAGCAGGCGAAAGCGAAGTAAGTGTTTCACCTCCCTCTCCCTGTGGGAGAGGGCCGGGGTGAGGGCAGCAGACTGCACCCTACTTAACGCTTTTCCCCTTCAGCAGTTTCCGTACCCACAATCGATTCGGGTTCAGCCCCGCCAGCGTGGTTCTGTCCAGCGGGATCGGCTCGTCGCTCATTTGCGCGGCTAACGCTTCAGCCAGCAGCGGCGCGGAGCACAGGCCTCGCGACCCTAACCCACCCAGCATATACAGTTCCGGATAAACCGGCGCGCTCGCTGCCGCATCCCGGTTTTCAGCAAGGCCCTTATAGGCCTCAAGCGTCGCCTCGTAGTCCGGCACGTTTCCCGCCATCGGCAGATGATCGCGCGTTGCACAGCGTACGCCGCAGCGTGCCTCACCCGCGCTGACGTCAACGGCCTGCGCCCAGTCAGCCTGTGGGAAGCAGTCAACCAGGCGCTGACGGTTTTGCTGCTGATCTTCCTCGCTGTAGCGCGTATCCGTTTCGCCGCGACGGTAGCTGGCCCCAATGCAGTGGTGCCCGTTAGACGGGTTTTGAGGAGTGAGATACCCGTCGTAACAGAGCACCTGACGCAGTTTCTCCAGCGCTGGCGCGGTTGGAATATGGCTTACCTGCCCGCCGACCGGATAAACCGGCAACTTTTCCGTCTGGGCGAACTGGCTGATGCTGTGCCCGTTGGCGAGCACAACGCTGGCGTGTTGCGCCTCGTTACCCTCGGCAAAACGCAGCGTCCAGCCGTCAGCCCTGCTGAGAGACTCAAGGTTATGGGCATAGTGAACCGACAGCCCGCGAGACTGCGCAAGGGCAATTGCCGCAGCCGTCAGTTCAGCAGGGCACAGCCAGCCGCCGAGCGGATAGTGAATACCGTCGCAGCCGGTGTCGACGCCAGCGGTGTCAGAAACCTGCCGCGCGGTTATCGCATGGGCGATCGCGTCAGGCAGGCCCAGGGAGAGCATCTGCGCAATTTTCTGCCGGCTTTTTTCATCCCAGCCGAGCTGCGTCACGCCGCACCAGTCATGGTCAAAATCGACAGGCAGCATGTCATACAGGCGGCGGGCGAAGATGAACGCGGCCGGGAAAAACTGGAACAGCGCGGGGTCATGCGCGCTCAGCAGGGGGTAGAGTGCACCCTGACGGTTGCCCGATGCGCCCGTAGCCGGTGCGTCATCGGCGCAGTAGAGCGTCACCTGCCAGCCGCGATGCAGAAGCGCGAGCGAGAGCAGGGTGCTGGCAATTCCACCGCCGATGATGGCAACTTCACGAGAGTCGCTGGCGCGGCGGGCATACCAGGGCGCACGAGCGGGGATAGTCAGCTCCTGCTCCATCACCCCGACCAGCATGTCGCGCTTGCGGCCAAAACCTTTGGTCTTTTTCATGGTGAAACCCGCCTCCTGCAGCCCGCGGCGGACAAAGCCTGCAGAGGTGAAGGTGGCGAGCGTTGCCCCAGGGCGTGCCAGGCGCGCCATCGCGGCAAAGAGATGCGGGCTCCACATGTCCGGGTTTTTGGCAGGCGCAAAACCGTCGAGGAACCAGGCGTCAACCTTCTGGTTCATCGCGTCGTCGAGTTTATCGGTCAGTTCGTTAATATCGCCGAGCCACAGGTCAAGCGTTACGCGCCCGCCGTCCAGCAGCAGACGATGGCAGCCGCCAATGGCCGGTGGCCACTGCGCCTGGAGCTGTTCTGCCCAGGGGGCAAGTTCAGGCCAGTGCTGATGGGCAAGCCGCAGGTCGTGCGCGGTGAGCGGATATTTTTCAAAACTGACGAAATGTAATCTTTGGAGCGTAGCCTCAGGGTGGGCAGCGTGAAACTGGTCAAACGCCTGCCAGAGTGTCAAAAAGTTTAGCCCGGTGCCAAACCCGCTTTCCGCCACCACAAAAAGGCTGCGCGGATGAGTGGGAAAGCGGGTGCTGAGATAATTTCCGTCGAGGAAAACATAACGGGTTTCTTCCAGCCCGTTATCATTAGAAAAATAGACGTCATCAAAATCTCGGGAAACAGGTGTACCCTCAGCGTTGAATTCAAGGTTGGCGGGTTGTATAGCGTTTTGTTTCACGTAAGTTACTCGTCTGACAGGCAGTGGCACGATCTTAGCGATGTGAGTCCAATGGTGCAAATTTCCTCAGAAATTGGCTGATCGGACTTGTTCGGCGTACAAGTGTACGCTATTGTGCGATTCGAAACTTTTTATAGTGCGACTTACAGAGGTATTGAATGAAACGTGCAGTGATTACTGGCCTGGGCATCGTTTCCAGCATCGGTAATAACCAGCAGGAAGTCCTGGCATCTCTGCGTGAAGGACGCTCCGGGATCACTTTCTCTGAAGAGTTTAAAGATTCTGGCATGCGTAGCCACGTATGGGGTAACGTCAAACTGGACACCACCGGTTTGATCGACCGTAAAGTGGTTCGTTTCATGAACGATGCCTCTATCTATGCCTACCTCTCCATGCAGGAAGCTGTCGCTGATGCTGGCCTGAGTGAAGAAGTTTATCAGAACAACCCGCGCGTGGGCCTGATTGCCGGTTCCGGCGGTTCGTCTAAAGCGCAGGTATTCGGTGCTGATGCAATGCGCAGCCCGCGTGGCCTGAAAGCGGTTGGTCCGTACGTAGTGACCAAAGCCATGGGTTCAGCGGTTTCCGCTTGCCTGGCGACCCCGTTCAAAATTCACGGCGTGAACTACTCCATCAGCTCTGCATGTGCGACTTCCGCACACTGTATCGGTAACGCGGTAGAGCAAATCCAGCTGGGAAAACAGGACATCGTGTTTGCTGGCGGCGGCGAAGAGCTGGGCTGGGAAATGGCCTGTGAGTTCGACGCGATGGGCGCACTCTCCACCAAATACAACGAAACGCCAGAAAAAGCGTCCCGTACCTATGATGCGCATCGCGACGGTTTCGTTATCGCGGGCGGCGGCGGTATGGTTGTCGTTGAAGAGCTGGAACACGCTCTGGCACGTGGTGCACACATCTACGCTGAAATCGTTGGCTACGGCGCAACGTCCGACGGCGCTGACATGGTTGCTCCATCCGGCGAAGGCGCGGTGCGCTGCATGAAGATGGCGATGCACGGCGTTGATACGCCAATCGACTACCTGAACTCCCACGGCACCTCTACTCCAGTAGGCGACGTGAAAGAGCTGGGTGCGATCCGCGAAGTGTTCGCTGATAAGAGCCCGGCCATCTCCGCGACCAAAGCGATGACAGGTCACTCTCTGGGTGCCGCTGGCGTGCAGGAAGCGATCTACTCTCTGCTGATGCTGGAACACGGCTTCATCGCGCCAAGCATCAACGTGGAAGCGCTGGACGAGCAGGCTGCCGGCCTGAACATCGTGACCAAACCAACAGAGGCGACGCTGAACACCGTAATGTCTAACAGCTTCGGTTTCGGCGGAACTAACGCCACGCTGGTTATGCGTAAGCTGAAAGCATAAGCGTTTGAATGTATAGTAGAAGGGAGCCTGATGGCTCCCTTTTTTTATGCCTGAACTTGGAGTTATGCATGACGGCCGTAACCTCAGAAAAAAAAGCCACGTCCGGAAACACCTCGCTGTTCCGCATCGCTTTTGCGGTATTCCTTACCTATATGACCGTTGGCCTGCCGCTGCCGGTGATCCCGCTGTTTGTTCATCAGGAACTGGGCTATGGCAACACCATGGTCGGCATTGCTGTCGGCATTCAGTTTTTAGCTACGGTATTAACCCGCGGCTATGCCGGACGCCTGGCCGATCAGCACGGAGCAAAACGCTCGGCGTTGCAGGGGATGTTCGCCTGCGGGCTGGCGGGCGCCGCATGGCTACTGGCTGCCCTGCTGCCGGTGGAGCCGATGTATAAATTCGCCCTGCTGGTGGTGGGGCGCTTAATCCTCGGCTTCGGTGAGAGCCAGCTGCTGACCGGAACGCTGACCTGGGGAATGGGGCTGGTGGGGCCTGCGCGTTCGGGCAAGGTGATGTCCTGGAACGGAATGGCCATCTACGGCGCGCTGGCGGCTGGCGCGCCGCTGGGCCTGCTGATCCACAGCACGTTTGGCTTTGCGGTGTTGGCCGCTACCACCATGGTGCTGCCGCTGCTGGCATGGGCGTTTAACGGTACGGTGCGAAAAGTGCCGGCCCACAAAGGCGAGCGTCCCTCCCTGTGGAGCGTGGTGGGGCAGATCTGGCAGCCGGGTCTGGGGCTGGCGCTGCAGGGCGTAGGCTTCGCGGTGATAGGGACCTTCGTCTCCCTGTATTTTATGAGCCGCGGCTGGGCGATGGCTGGATTTACGCTGACCGCGTTTGGCGGCGCGTTTGTACTGATGCGCGTGTTGTTTGGCTGGATGCCGGATCGCTTTGGCGGCGTGAAGGTGGCGGTGGCGTCGCTGGTGATTGAGACCATCGGTCTGGTCCTGCTCTGGCAGGCTCCGACCGCGTCTGTTGCGCTGCTGGGGGCGGCGCTGACCGGCTGCGGTTGTTCGCTGATTTTCCCTGCGCTTGGCGTTGAGGTGGTGAAACGCGTGGCCCCGCAGGTGCGCGGTACGGCGCTGGGCGGTTATGCGGCGTTTCAGGATATCTCCTACGGCGTCACCGCGCCGCTGGCGGGCCTGTTGGCCACATCCTTTGGCTATCCGTCTGTATTTCTTGCCGGGGCCGTTTCAGCGGTGGTGGGGATTGTGGTGACGCTGGTGGCGTTTCGCAGAACTTGAACCGTTGTTGCCGGGTGGCGGCTGCGCCTGACCCGGCCTACGATTCGTGGTTTTGTAGGCCCGGTAAGCGGAGCGCCACCGGGCAAAAGGTCAGGCAACCAGCCAGAAAATAGCCAGCGCAATCATCAACGCAATGAACATTATCCCCGGACGGGCGGACAGCGTTTTGAAGGTTTCCACGACGGGCGCAAACAGCGGGCTGTAGATGGGCTGAACGTTCCGCGCTTCCGGTATACCGCCCTCCCGTTCGCTGCGGCGAACAACGATCTGATTCAGAATATCCTGCACCTGCGCGGTGGTCAGCACCGTTTGCGGCGTGGCCTGCCAGGTCTGCTGGGCATAATCCCGAATAGCCTCAAACTCGCGCGGCTCCAGCGGCTGCTTAAGCGCCGCCTGTAGCGTATGCAGCGTTGGGGCAGTCTGGGTACTCAGGGTCTGGCGCGCCTGCAGCCAGGTCACCAGATGCGTAAACTGCTTAGCCGGGATGAGCTCACCGCTCTTCACGCCGGACAGTTCCAGCATTGATTGCCAGATGAGCTTTGTCGGCTCGCCGGTAGCCGCCGCCAGCTTCGTGACCATCTGCTTAAGCGTATTATGTTCTGCAGGCAGCATAGGGCGCTCGGTTGCAGGGCGCTGCTGCGGCTGCGGAATAGAAAGCTGGTTGCTCTGCAGCAGCGTAAGCACCGCTTTCAGCTGATCCGGCGCAAGCTGGCTCAGGGCGGTATGACCATACTGCTGGCGAATGAAATCACTCACCGCCTGGCGATTATTTCCCTGACCCAACAGTTCGGTCAGCTGCGACACAGTCTGGCGCGCGGTGTGATTTTGCTGCGCAGCGTTGATGCGCTGGCTCAGGTTTTGCTCGGCGGCGGGAAAGTGGCGCGACTGTAGCGGCGCGTCATTCCTGACCCCTAAATCATGCTTTACTCCTGCCCACACCTCGGCGTTCTGCTGCGAGGTTAACGCTATCAGGCGCGTGATCAGGCGCTCCAGCACGGTGCGCTGTTGCGTGGAAAGGGGCTGTTCGCCTGCGACGTTGGGCGCTACGGGGCCATCACCCGGAGGGCGCGGCGGCGTACCTGAGATGGGCTGCATCGTCAAAAATCCTTAAAGTCAAAACTCTGCGTAAACCCGGCATACATATATGCCCGGCGGCGAGATTATGGCACACTTGGCAGGTTTTCTTCCTCTCAAACAGGTACTCGGACGTGAAAATCCTCGTTGACGAAAATATGCCTTATGCCCGCGAGCTGTTTAGCCGCCTGGGTAACGTTAAGGCTGTCCCTGGGCGCCCAATCCCGGTCGCTGAACTGGATGATGCCGACGCCCTGATGGTGCGCTCGGTGACCAAAGTAAATGAGGCGCTGCTCGCTGGCAAAGCGGTTAAGTTTGTCGGGACTGCCACGGCAGGGACCGATCATGTGGACGAACAATGGCTCAAACAGGCGGGAGTCGGCTTTTCTGCCGCGCCGGGCTGTAACGCGATTGCCGTTGTAGAATATGTCTTCTCCTCTCTGCTGATGCTAGCCGAGCGCGACGGATTTGCGCTGAAAGATCGCACCGTGGGGATTGTCGGCGTGGGCAACGTGGGGGGACGCCTGCAAAAGCGTCTTGAAGCGTTAGGTATTCGCACGCTTCTCTGCGACCCGCCGCGTAAAGACAACGGCGATGAGGGCGATTTCCGCTCGTTGGATGAGCTGGTCGAACAGTGTGACGTGCTGACTTTCCACACGCCGCTCTTTAAAGAGGGGCCATATAAGTCGCTGCACCTTGCCGACGAGGCCCTGATTCGCCGTCTGAAGGCTGGCACTATTCTGATAAACGCCTGTCGTGGCCCGGTGGTGGATAACGCGGCGCTGCTGAAATGTCTGGATGAAGGCCAGGACCTCAGCGTGGTGCTGGACGTCTGGGAGCCGGAGCCAGATCTGAACGTCTCTCTGCTTGAGAAAGTGGACGTAGCGACCGCGCACATTGCGGGCTATACCCTCGAAGGCAAAGCGCGCGGCACAACCCAGGTCTTTGAAGCGTACAGCGCCTTTATCGGCCAACCGCAGCAGGTCGCCCTGGATACGTTACTGCCTGCGCCTGAATTTGGCCGTATCACCCTTAATGGCCCGCTCGATCGGGCAACGCTGAAAAGGCTGGTGCATTTGGTGTATGATGTGCGCCGCGATGACGCGCTGCTGCGTAAAGTAGCGGGTATTCCGGGTGAGTTTGATAAGCTGCGCAAGAACTACGTCGAGCGCCGCGAGTGGTCTTCCCTGTACGTTATTTGTGACGACGCAACGGCGGCGACGCTGCTGCAGAAACTGGGTTTTAACGCCGTTCACCACCCGGCACGTTAATGTCTTCTTAATGCTCCCTGCCGGATACTCTGGCAGGGACGCTTGTTTATTTCTGGAGTAAACCACCATGTCTGAAGGCTGGAACATTGCCATTTTGGGTGCCACTGGCGCCGTGGGCGAAGCACTGCTTGAAACCCTTGCTGAGCGTCAGTTCCCGGTGGGAGAGATTTACGCCCTGGCACGTGCCGATAGCGCGGGGGAACATCAGCGCTTTAACGGTAAATCCGTTAGGGTGCAGGATGCGGCAGAGTTCGACTGGACCCAGTCGCAGCTGGCCTTTTTTGCTGCGGGTGCCGAAGCGACCGCCACCTACATTGAAGAAGCCACCAACGCGGGCTGTCTGGTGATTGATTTGAGCGGCCTGTTCGCTCTGGAGCCGGACGTGCCGCTGGTGGTGCCGGATGTGAACCCGTTTGTGCTGGCAGATTACCGCAACCGCAACATCATTGCGGTACCAGACAGCCTGACCAGCCAGCTGCTGACCGCGCTGAAGCCGCTGATCGACGACGGTGGCCTGTCGCGTATCACCGTGACCAGCCTGTTGTCCGCGTCCGCGCACGGTAAAAAGGCCGTTGACGCCCTGGCGGGACAGAGTGCGAAGCTGCTGAACGGCATCCCGATTGATGAAGATGATTTCTTCGGTCGTCAGCTGGCGTTCAACATGCTGCCGCTGCTGCCCGATCGCGAAGGTTCCGTGCGTGAAGAGCGCCGCATCGTCGATGAAACCCGCAAAATTCTGCAGGATGAAGGTCTGATGATCTCCGCCAGCTGCGTGCAGTCGCCCGTTTTCTACGGCCACGCGCAGATGGTGGGCTTTGAAGCGATGCGTCCGCTGGCGGCAGAAGAGGCGCGCGATGCGTTTGGCCGCGGCGAGGACATCGTGCTGTCAGAAGAGCGCGAGTTCCCGACGCAGGTGGGCGATGCCAGCGGTAGCGCGCATCTCTCCGTCGGCTGCGTGCGTAATGACTACGGTATGCCGGAGCAGGTTCAGTTCTGGTCGGTTGCCGATAACGTGCGCTTTGGCGGCGCGCTGATGGCGGTCAAGATCGCAGAAAAACTGGTGCAGGAGTACCTGTACTGATGTCAGAAGTGGAGCAAAAGCCAGTTCATAGAATTGCCCTCGGGATTGAGTACGACGGCAGTAAATACTATGGCTGGCAGCGTCAGAATGAGGTGCGTAGCGTCCAGGAGAAACTGGAGAAAGCGCTGTCTCAGGTGGCAAACGAGCCGATTAACGTCCTGTGCGCAGGCCGAACCGACGCCGGTGTTCATGGAACAGGGCAGGTGGTTCACTTTGAAACCACCGCGGTGCGTAAAGACGCCGCGTGGACGCTGGGTGTAAATGCGAATTTACCTGGTGACATTGCGGTGCGTTGGGTGAAAGCTGTGCCGGATGATTTTCATGCCCGCTTCAGCGCCACCGCGCGACGCTACCGCTACGTCATCTACAACCAGCGCCTGCGTCCGGCGGTGTTAGGCCAGGGCGTGACGCATTTTTATGAACCCCTGGATGCAGAACGTATGCATCGAGCGGCGCAGTATTTGTTAGGCGAAAATGATTTTACGTCGTTCCGTGCGGTGCAGTGTCAGTCCCGCACGCCGTGGCGTAACGTCATGCACATTAACGTCAGTCGTTTTGGCGCGTATGTGGTGGTCGATATCAAAGCGAATGCCTTTGTACATCATATGGTGCGGAATATTGTCGGCAGCCTGATGGAAGTGGGCGCCGGACACCAGCCGGAGAGCTGGATTGCAGAACTGCTGGCAGTGAAGGATAGAACGCTTGCGGCAGCAACGGCGAAAGCGGAAGGGCTGTATCTGGTCGCGGTAGATTATCCGGATCGGTTTGACCTGCCAAAACCGCCAATGGGCCCGCTGTTTTTAGCGGACTAAACAAAGGTGCAATTAAGGTTTAGACAATATGGACGTAATACGTTTTCTGATTGATTTTATTTTGCATATTGATGTTCACCTGGCTGAGCTGGTCGCGCAGTACGGCGTCTGGGTGTATGCCATTCTGTTCCTCATTCTGTTTTGTGAAACCGGTCTGGTTGTGACCCCGTTCCTGCCGGGTGATTCGCTGCTGTTTGTGGCGGGCGCATTATCTGCGTTGCCTACCAATGACCTGAATGTGCATTTGATGGTGGCATTAATGATTATCGCCGCGATTATTGGTGATGCGGTCAACTATACCATCGGGCGAGTGTTCGGTGAGCGGCTGTTCAGTAATCCGAATTCTAAAATTTTCCGCCGCAGCTATTTAGATAAAACGCATGCGTTTTATGAGCGCCACGGCGGTAAGACCATTATCCTTGCGCGCTTTGTGCCGATTGTACGCACCTTTGCTCCGTTTGTGGCGGGAATGGGACATATGTCCTATCGTCATTTTGCGATGTATAACGTCGTCGGCGCGCTGCTGTGGGTACTGCTATTTACCTACGCGGGCTACCTGTTTGGCGATCTGCCTGTAGTTCAGGAAAACCTTAAGTTGCTGATTGTAGCGATTATTGTGCTTTCCGTTCTGCCTGGCGTCATTGAAATTATTCGCCACAGGCGTGCGGCAGCAAAACAAGCGAAGTAAATGCACTCTGGCGGTTCGACCACTTTTTTATCCAAAGTTTCGGGCTGTTATGTTTTAATGTGCAACATTCATGGTCTGTTGGAGGCAAAAATGGCATTATTCGCCTCTTACAGCAAAACTGGCAAACGACCAGGTTCAGGCAGAAAGGTTATCAATGAGCTGGATTGAACGAATTAAAAGCAACATTACCCCAACGCGTAAAGCGAGCATTCCTGAAGGGGTATGGACGAAGTGTGATAGCTGCGGCCAGGTTCTGTATCGCGCAGAGCTGGAACGCAATCTTGAAGTGTGTCCGAAATGTGACCACCACATGCGTATGTCGGCGCGCAACCGCCTGCATAGCCTGCTGGACGAAGGCTCTCTGGTAGAGCTGGGTAGCGAACTTGAGCCAAAAGACGTGCTGAAGTTCCGCGATTCCAAAAAATACAAAGATCGTCTGGCTTCTGCTCAGAAAGAGACCGGCGAGAAAGACGCGCTGATCGTTATGAAGGGCACCCTGCACGAGATGCCGGTTGTTGCCGCAGCCTTCGAGTTCGCTTTTATGGGCGGCTCAATGGGTTCTGTGGTCGGTGCGCGCTTCGTGCGTGCCGTTGAGCAGGCGCTGGAGGACAACTGTCCGCTGATCTGCTTCTCCGCCTCAGGTGGTGCACGTATGCAGGAAGCGCTGATGTCCCTGATGCAGATGGCGAAAACCTCTGCCGCGCTGGCGAAAATGCAGGAACGCGGTCTGCCGTACATCTCCGTGCTGACCGATCCAACCATGGGCGGCGTTTCCGCGAGCTTCGCAATGCTGGGCGACCTTAACATTGCTGAACCAAAAGCGCTGATCGGCTTTGCCGGCCCGCGCGTTATCGAACAGACCGTACGTGAAAAGCTGCCGCCGGGATTCCAGCGCAGCGAGTTCCTCATCGAGAAAGGCGCTATCGACATGATCGTTCGCCGCCCGGAAATGCGCCTGAAACTGGCAAGCGTCCTGGCGAAGCTGATGAATCTGCCGGCACCTAACCCGGATGAGCCGCGCGAAGGTGTGGTCGTACCGGATCAGGAACCCGAGGCCTGATAACTGAAAAGGGCAGGGCCGGTTGGCGCTGCCCTTTTGCTTTCCAAACTGTTAAAGACAACCGGGCATCATGGAAAATAAAAGCATTCCTCAAGCCACGTCGCCCCTGGCCGCGTGGCTTTCTTATCTGGAAAACCTGCACAGTAAAACCATCGATATGGGGCTTGAGCGCGTAAGCCAGGTTGCCGCGCGTCTCGATGTACTCAAGCCCGCACCGTTTGTGTTTACCGTCGCCGGAACGAACGGTAAAGGCACAACCTGCCGTACGCTGGAATCGGTGCTGATGGCGGCGGGCTATAAGGTTGGCGTTTACAGCTCTCCCCATCTGGTGCGCTATACCGAGCGCGTGCGCGTGCAGAATACCGAGCTGCCGGAGTCGGCCCATACGGCGTCGTTCGCCGCTATTGAAGCCGCGCGCGGCGAGACCTCATTAACCTATTTTGAATACGGTACGCTTTCCGCGCTGTGGCTGTTTAAACAGGCGCAGCTGGACGTGGTGATTCTGGAAGTGGGCCTGGGCGGGCGGCTTGATGCAACCAACATGGTCGATGCCGACGTCTCTGTTGTCACCAGTATTGCGCTCGATCACACGGACTGGCTGGGGCCAGACCGTGAAAGCATTGGGCGCGAGAAGGCCGGTATTTTCCGCGCAGGTAAGCCTGCGGTCGTCGGTGAGCCCGATATGCCGCACACTATTGCGGACGTGGCCAATGAGAAGGGCGCCCGGCTGCTGCGTCGCGGCGTTGACTGGCAGTATGCGGTACAGGATAACAGCTGGCGTTTCAGCGATGATCAGGGCGCGCTGGATAACCTGCCGCTGCCGCAGGTTCCACAGCCTAACGCTGCAACCGCGCTGGCGGCACTGCGCGTCAGCGGGTTGAAGGTGAGCGAACAGGCGATCCGCGACGGTATTCAGAACGCTATCCTCCCCGGGCGTTTTCAGATTGTCAGCGAAGCACCGCGTCTGATTCTGGATGTGGCGCACAACCCTCATGCGGCGGCGTATCTCGCAGGACGTCTCAAATCGTTACCAAAAACCGGGCGCGTGCTGGCGGTTATCGGTATGCTTCATGATAAAGATATCGGCGGCACGCTGGCCTGCATGGAGACTGTGGTCGATAGCTGGTATTGTGCTCCTCTGGAAGGGCCACGCGGCGCCACTGCTGAACAGTTGATGGAACATCTCGGCAAGGGCGAAATCTACGGCAGCGTGGCGCAGGCCTGGCATGCCGCGATGGCGGAGGCTAAACCAGAAGATACCGTGCTGGTGTGTGGGTCGTTCCACACCGTGGCACATGTCATGGAAGTGATGGAGGCGGGGAGAACCGGTGGCGAGTAAGTTTCAGAACCGTTTAACAGGAACTATTGTGCTGGTCGCGCTCGGGGTGATTATCCTCCCGGGGCTGCTCGACGGGCAGAAGAAGCATTATCAGGATGAGTTTGCAGCCATTCCATTAGTCCCGAAAGCGGGCGATCGTGATGAGCCGGACATGCTGCCGGCCGCAACGCAGGCATTGCCCGCTCAGCCGCCGGAAGGCGCGGCTGAAGAGGTACGTGCAGGGGATGCTGCCGCGCCGTCGCTCGATCCGTCGCGTCTGGCCGCGAACAGTAACATCGAGATTGATCCGGTGCCGGTAGAGCAGCCTAAGCCTGTAGAAAAACCGAAACCGGTAGAGAAGCCGCAGCCGAAACCGCAGCGGGATAAAGCGGCCGAGCAGCTGGCTGCTGCCTCAGAAACGTCATCCCCGGCAAAACAGGACGCGGCGCCGACCGGAAAAGCTTACGTTGTTCAACTCGGCGCGTTAAAAAATGCCGATAAAGTCAACGAGGTGGTGAGTAAACTGCGCGGCGCGGGATACCGCGTTTACACTTCACCGACCACGCCGGTGCAGGGTAAAATTACCCGCATTCTCGTTGGTCCGGATGCTTCGAAAGATAAGCTGAAGGGCTCGCTGGGCGAGCTGAAGCAGATCTCCGGTCTGAGCGGCGTGGTGATGAACTACAGCGCGAACTGATAAGATCTTCCCCCTCACCCTGACCCTCTCCCCAAATGGCGAGGGCCGGGGTGAGGGAGAGCAGACGTTCAAAGAGACGTCAAAAGGACGGGGGCGTTGAGCGTTTTTTCAGCGCCTTTTTTATTTACGCCGGGGAAGGAAATCCCTACGCAAACGTTTTCTTTTTCTGTTAGAATTCGCCCCGAACTGGATGACAGGGCGTTTAATCGTGGGACACATATGGTCTGGATTGATTACGCCATCATTGCGGTGATTGGTTTTTCCTGTCTGGTTAGCCTGATCCGTGGCTTTGTTCGTGAAGCGTTATCGCTGGTAACCTGGGGTTGTGCTTTCTTTGTTGCCAGTCATTACTACACTTACCTGTCTGTCTGGTTCACGGGCTTTGAAGATGAACTGGTCCGAAACGGAATCGCCATCGCGGTGCTGTTTATCGCGACGCTGATTGTCGGCGCTATCGTCAATTACGTGATAGGTCAGCTGGTCGAGAAAACCGGTCTGTCAGGGACGGACAGGGTGCTCGGGATCTGTTTCGGGGCGTTGCGAGGCGTGCTCATTGTGGCCGCGATACTGTTCTTTCTGGATACCTTCACCGGGTTCTCGAAAAGCGAAGACTGGCAGAAATCGCAGCTCATTCCAGAGTTCAGCTTCATCATCAGATGGTTCTTTGACTATCTGCAAAGCTCGTCGAGTTTCTTGCCCAGGGCATAAACCCTGAGATGTGGCTTAACGAGGAAAAGACGAATGTGCGGTATTGTCGGTATCGCCGGTTTCATGCCGGTTAACCAGTCTATTTATGACGCATTATCGGTGCTTCAGCACCGTGGACAGGACGCTGCGGGCATCATCACCATTGATGCACACAACTGCTTCCGTTTACGTAAAGCAAACGGCCTGGTAAACGATGTGTTTGAAGCCCGCCATATGCAGCGCCTGCAGGGTAATATGGGGATTGGTCACGTTCGTTATCCTACCGCTGGCAGCTCCAGCGCCTCTGAGGCTCAGCCTTTCTACGTCAACTCTCCTTATGGCATCACGCTTGCCCACAATGGCAACCTGACGAACGCCCATGAGCTGCGTAAAAAGCTGTTTGAAGAGAAACGTCGCCACATTAACACCACCTCTGATTCAGAAATCCTGCTCAATATTTTTGCCAGCGAGCTGGATAACTTCCGTCACTACCCGCTGGAAGCTGATAACATTTTTGCCGCCGTTGCCGCGACTAACCGCCTGATCCGCGGCGCGTATGCCTGCGTTGCAATGATTATCGGCCACGGCATGGTCGCCTTCCGCGATCCAAACGGTATCCGTCCTCTGGTGCTCGGCAAGCGTGACCTGGGCGATGGCCGTACCGAGTATATGGTCGCCTCCGAAAGCGTGGCGCTGGATACGCTGGGCTTTGAATTCCTGCGCGACGTCGCGCCGGGTGAAGCGGTCTACATCACCGAGAAGGGCCAGCTGTTTACCCGCCAGTGTGCAGACAACCCGGTCAGCAATCCGTGCCTGTTCGAATACGTATACTTCGCCCGTCCGGATTCGTTCATCGACAAAATCTCCGTGTACAGCGCGCGCGTGAACATGGGGACGAAGCTGGGCGAGAAAATTGCCCGCGAGTGGGACGACCTGGACATCGACGTGGTGATCCCAATCCCGGAAACTTCCTGCGATATCGCGCTGGAAATCGCCCGTATTCTGGATAAACCGTACCGTCAGGGCTTCGTGAAGAACCGCTACGTTGGCCGCACCTTTATCATGCCGGGCCAGCAGCTGCGCCGTAAGTCCGTGCGCCGCAAGCTGAACGCCAACCGCGCTGAGTTCCGCGACAAGAACGTCCTGCTGGTGGATGACTCCATCGTGCGTGGCACCACCTCTGAGCAAATTATCGAGATGGCGCGCGAAGCCGGTGCGAAGAAAGTGTATCTGGCCTCAGCGGCACCTGAAATCCGCTTCCCGAACGTGTACGGCATCGATATGCCTACCGCGACGGAGCTGATTGCTCACGGTCGTGAAGTGGACGAGATTCGCCAGATTATCGGCGCCGACGGCCTGATTTTCCAGGATCTGAACGATCTGATCGACGCGGTACGCGCCGAGAACCCGGACATTCAGCAGTTCGAGTGTTCAGTGTTCAACGGCGTGTACGTGACGAAAGACGTTGACCAGCAGTATCTCGACTACCTTGATTCGCTGCGTAACGACGATGCAAAAGCCGTCCAACTGCAGAACGATCTTGAAAGCTTAGAGATGCACAACGAAGGTTGATGCTTCTGCAGGTGAGGGCATACGCCCTCACTTGCAACTCCTCATAAAATCCTGCACAGTCAGCCCTGAAATCAGCCAGGGCGAATATCATGAAACGACTTATTGTTGGGCTTAGCGGTGCCAGTGGTGCCATTTATGGCGTACGCCTGCTGCAGGTGCTGCGCGACGTAAAAGAGGTTGAAACCCATCTGGTCATGAGCCAGGCGGCGCGTCAGACCCTCTCGCTTGAAACCGATTACTCCCTGCGTGACGTCCAGTCTCTGGCGGATGTGGTACACGACGCGCGTGATATCGCAGCCAGCATCTCATCAGGCTCGTTTAAAACGGCGGGCATGGTTATCCTGCCCTGTTCAATTAAAACGCTCTCCGGCATTGTTAACAGCTATACGGACACGCTGGTGACGCGTGCGGCTGACGTGGTGCTGAAAGAGCGCCGTCCGCTGGTACTCTGCGTGCGGGAAACGCCGCTGCATCTGGGGCATCTGCGTCTAATGACCCAGGCGGCAGAGCTTGGGGCTGTCATCATGCCGCCGGTCCCGGCGTTTTACCATCGCCCGCAAACGCTGGATGACATCATTAACCAGACCGTTAACCGCGTGCTGGATCAGTTTGATATTGAACTGCCCGACGATCTTTTCACCCGCTGGCAGGGCGCGTAAAGTTGTGCACCCGCAAGGTGCATGAAAAGACAACTTGCCCTGTTTCAGGGCAAAACTGCAACCGCGATCATATCCTCAACATTTAATTCCTTTTTTCCCTTTTTCTCTTTCCGGTTCGTTCGGCAGACCTGCTATCTTTCCTCATTAAGGCAATATCGCAACGTTTTATTAACATATTTAACGTCGAATTTTTGACCAGACGGCAATGTGGCATAAGACCTGCAAGAGAAGCCTGCTATACAACACACAACACAATACATAATAAAATCACGGTACTTGAGGGTAAATGTATGAAGAAGACGGTTCTGGCTCTGTCTTTGCTCGTGGGGTTAAGTGCAGCAGCAGGTAGCTACGCGGCGCTGCCACAAACGGTACGTATCGGTACAGACGCAACCTATGCGCCTTTCTCCTCTAAGGATGCGAAAGGCGAGTTCGTTGGTTTTGATATCGATCTGGGAAATGAGATGTGCAAACGCATGGAGGTGAAATGCACATGGGTGGGCAGCGACTTCGACGCGCTGATCCCGTCGCTGAAAGCCAAGAAAATTGACGCCATTATCTCCTCCCTCTCTATCACCGAAAAACGTCAGCAGGAGATTGCCTTCTCCGACAAACTCTACGCAGCGGATTCCCGTCTGATTGCCGCAAAAGGCTCTCCGATTCAGCCGACTATTGACTCGCTGAAAGGCAAGCACGTTGGCGTGCTTCAGGGGTCTACTCAGGAAGGCTTTGCAAACGCCAACTGGCGCGAGAAGGGCGTAGACGTGGTGGCCTACCAGAACCAGGATCTGATTTATTCTGACCTGGCCGCAGGCCGTCTTGATGCGGCGTTCCAGGATGAAGTCGCCGCGAGCGAAGGCTTCCTGAAACAGCCGGCAGGCAAAGAGTTTGCTTTTGCTGGCCCGTCTGTCAAAGACAAAAAATACTTTGGTGATGGTACCGGTATCGGCCTGCGTAAGGACGATACCGAGCTGAAAGCCGCCTTCGACAAAGCGTTTACCGAGCTGCGTAAAGACGGTACCTACGACAAGCTGGCGAAGAAATACTTCGATTTCAACGTCTACGGTGACTAATGCGTAACGGTAATGCACTGATGTGGTGCATTGCTGGTGCTCATGATCCAATATGGTGCAAATGGTGCACCGTATTGGATCGCTGTGTGCATACTTAAGCATTTAAAATGCAAAAATTCCCGCCTCTCAGCCATTATTCTTTGCCTGAAAGCGTGAATTGATGGCACATTAACAGCACCCCGTCGTCGTAAAACGCGTATGAAGACAGTTTGTTGAGGATAGATATGAAAAAGCTAGCATTGTCACTTTCACTGGTACTGGCACTTTCCAGCGCCACCGCGGCATTCGCTGCCATTCCGCAAAAAATTCGTATTGGTACTGACCCAACCTATGCCCCGTTCGAATCGAAGAATGCGAAGGGTGAACTGGTTGGTTTTGACATTGATATTGCCAATGAGCTGTGCAAACGTATCAAAGCGCAATGTACCTACGTTGAGAACCCGCTGGATGCGCTGATCCCATCGCTGAAAGCAAAAAAAATCGACGTGATCATGTCTTCCCTTTCCATCACTGAAAAACGCCAGCAGGAGATTGCGTTTACCGACAAACTCTATGCGGCAGACTCGCGTCTGGTGGTGGCAAACGCCTCTGACATCCAGCCGACGCTGGAATCCCTGAAAGGCAAACGCGTGGGCGTGCTGCAGGGCACTACCCAGGAAACCTACGGCAATGAACACTGGGCACCGAAAGGGATTGAAATCGTCTCCTATCAGGGCCAGGAAAATATCTACGCTGACCTGACGGCGGGCCGTATTGATGCCGCTTTCCAGGATGAAGTCGCGGCGAGCGAAGGCTTCCTGAAAACGCCGGTGGGGAAAGATTACAAATTCGGCGGCCCGTCCATTAAGGACGAGAAGCTCTTTGGCGTAGGTACCGGTATGGGGCTGCGTAAAGAAGACAACGAACTGCGCGAAGCGCTGAATAAAGCCTTTGCCGAAATGCGTGCAGACGGCACCTACGACAGGCTGGCGAAAAAATACTTCGATTTTAACGTTTACGGCGGCTAATCGCCCCGGCAAATAACGTGCGGCCCCTCCCGCTGCGGGAGGGGAATAGACACGGTTCCACCACTCACGACACGACAGGGCACGCGGTATGCTGTACGGATTTTCTGGCGTTATTCTACAAGGCGCGCTTGTCACCCTTGAGTTGGCTATTAGCTCCGTGATCCTTGCGGTGCTGATAGGCCTGGCGGGCGCGGGCGCGAAGCTGTCGGCAAATAAACCGCTGGCAATGATTTTCGAAGGCTACACCACGCTGATTCGCGGCGTCCCGGACCTGGTGCTGATGCTGCTGATTTTTTACGGTCTGCAAATTGCGCTCAACAGCGTGACGGATGCCGTCGGCATGGATCAAATTGATATCGACCCGATGGTGGCCGGTATTATTACCCTTGGTTTTATCTACGGTGCGTACTTCACGGAAACCTTCCGCGGCGCCTATATGGCGGTGCCGAGAGGGCATATTGAAGCGGCGACCGCATTCGGTTTTACCTCCTCACAAACGTTTCGCCGGATCATGTTCCCGGCCATGATGCGCTACGCGCTTCCGGGCATCGGTAACAACTGGCAGGTTATCCTAAAGGCAACGGCGCTGGTCTCTCTGCTGGGTCTGGAAGACGTCGTGAAAGCGACCCAGCTGGCGGGAAAAAGCACCTGGGAGCCGTTCTATTTTGCGGTGGTGTGTGGCGTGATTTATCTGGTCTTTACGACCGTCTCCAATGGTGTGCTGCTTCTGCTCGAACGTCGCTACTCCGTGGGTGTGAAGAGGGCTGACCTGTGATTGAGATTATTCAGGAGTACTGGAAATCGCTGCTGTGGACCGATGGCTACCGCTTCACAGGCGTGGCCATTACGCTGTGGCTGCTGATTTCTTCCATCGTGATGGGCGGTATTCTGGCCGTGTTTCTCGCCATCGGCCGCGTGTCGAACAACAAGTATATCCGCTTCCCGATCTGGCTATTCACCTACGTGTTCCGCGGTACGCCGCTGTACGTACAGCTGCTGGTATTCTATTCGGGGATGTACACGCTGGAGATTGTGAAAGGCACCGAGATGCTGAACGCCTTCTTCCGCAGCGGTCTGAACTGTACGGTGCTGGCGCTAACGCTCAACACCTGCGCCTACACCACCGAGATTTTTGCAGGCGCCATCCGCTCCGTACCTTACGGTGAGATTGAAGCGGCGCGCGCATACGGTTTCTCATCGGTGAAGCTTTATCGCTGCATCATTCTGCCCTCGGCGCTGCGCATCGCGCTGCCGGCCTACAGTAACGAAGTGATTTTGATGCTGCACTCCACCGCTCTGGCCTTTACGGCGACGGTGCCGGACCTGTTGAAGATTGCGCGAGACATCAACTCTGCAACTTACCAGCCGTTTACCGCGTTTGGCATTGCGGCGGTGCTCTATTTAATTATTTCCTACGTCCTGATTAGCCTGTTCCGCAAGGCTGAAAAACGCTGGTTGCAGCATATAAAACCTTCGACGCACTGAGAAAGATGATGGCTGAGAACAAATTAAACGTAATTGATTTGCACAAACGCTACGGCGAACATGAAGTGCTGAAAGGGGTGTCCCTGCAGGCGAACGCGGGCGACGTAATCAGTATTATCGGCTCATCCGGCTCGGGTAAAAGTACCTTCCTGCGCTGCATCAACTTCCTCGAAAAACCGAGCGAAGGCTCGATTGTCGTGAGCGGGCAGAACATTAATCTGGTGCGCGATAAAGACGGCCAGCTGAAGGTGGCGGATAAAAATCAGCTGCGTCTGCTGCGCACGCGCCTGACGATGGTCTTCCAGCACTTCAACCTCTGGAGCCACATGACGGTGCTGGAGAACGTGATGGAAGCGCCGGTTCAGGTGCTGGGCCTGAGCAAGCAGGAAGCCCGCGAGCGCGCGGTGAAGTACCTTGCCAAAGTGGGTATCGACGAGCGCCAGCAGATGAAGTATCCGGTGCACCTCTCAGGCGGTCAGCAGCAGCGTGTTTCTATCGCCCGCGCGCTGGCGATGGAGCCGGAGGTGCTGCTGTTTGACGAACCGACCTCCGCGCTGGACCCGGAGCTCGTTGGCGAAGTGCTGCGCATCATGCAGAAGCTGGCCGAAGAGGGAAAAACAATGGTGGTGGTGACGCATGAGATGGGCTTCGCCCGTAACGTCTCAAATCACGTTATCTTCCTGCATCAGGGGAAAATTGAAGAGCAGGGGCATCCTGACGAGGTGCTGGCGAACCCGCAAAGCCCGCGTTTGCAGCAGTTCCTTAAAGGATCTCTGAAGTAAGAGGGCACCAGGCCGCAGTGCGGCCCAATCGCCCGGTGGCGCTTCGCTTACCGGGCCTACAAAAACCGTAGGCCGGGCAAACGCAGTGCCGCCCGGCATTCAGGCCGCACCACACTCCAGCCGATACGCCCAGTCGTCATACCGTACGCCATCAATCTCATACGCCTTCTCCAGCACCTGCGTACGCACAAACCCGGCTTTCTCCAGCACGCGCACCGACCCGCCGTTGTCCGCCAGCACGTATGCATTAATCGCCTTCACGCCCGTCTGGTTGAACGCATACTCGCACACTGCCCGCAGCGCCTCGCTGGCGATGCCTTTTCCCTGTGCGGCAGGCACAACCGTGTAGCCAATATCCGCCTCTTCACGGTTCTCAGGGCTGATCTGCAGGCCGATATCGCCCAGCGGCGTATCGTCATCCTTAAAACGGATCACGAATACATGCTCAGCCATCAGGCGCGCGGCAAACACGCGTCGGGTCTCTTTTTCGGGTGCAATCGCGGCCATATAGCGCATGACGTCGCGGTTTTCGCGTAGCGTGCGGAAGAACGCCCAGTCAGAGGGTTCGAAAGGGGTGAGATGAAGCCGGGGAGTGGTGATGGTTGCCATTGTTACGCCATATCATCGGAACATGGCGTATGACTGTAGCATATTCACCGCACCACATCCCCCAGCGCCTCTTCAAGGTCATACCACCGAAACGCAAAACCTGAAGCTTCTAATCTTTTTGGCAGCGCGCGCTGTCCGCCCAGCACCAGCACCGACGATTCCCCCATCAACAGGCGAATCGCCGCGGCAGGCACCCGCAGCACCGCCGGGCGATGCAGGGCATGCCCCAGCGCATGGGCGAACTGCTCATTACGCACCGGATACGGCGACACCATATTAAACGGCCCGCGCAGGTCGTTATCCAGCAGCCAGAGGATGCCGTTCACCATATCGTCGATATGGATCCAGGCCAGATACTGACGCCCGCTGCCGATTAGCCCGCCGAGCCCCAGCTTAAAGGGGGGAAGCATTTTGCCCAGAATGCCGCCTTTCGGCGCAAGCACCACGCCGGTACGCAGCAGGCAGACGCGGGTATTATCGCTCTGCGCGGCGCTGGCGATACGCTCCCACTGGGCGCAGAGCTTATGGGTAAATTCGTTGTGCGGCGGCTCCTCTTCGGTGACCACCACTTCGCCCAGATCGCCGTAATAGCCGGACGCAGAACCCGAAATCAGCACCGACGGCGGCGTCTGGCTGTTGCGAATCAGCTCAACCAGCTTCTCGGTGATATTCCAGCGGCTGCTGCACAGCCGCTGTTTTTGCTCTTCGGTCCAGCGCTTGTCGGCGATGGGCTCGCCCGCGAGGTTAATGACGGCGTCAAAACCGTCCAGATTCTCCTTTTCAGCCAGACCTTTCCAGATGTCGATACCCCTTCCCAGCACCTGACGCGCCTTCTCAGGGCTGCGCGTGACCACGGTGACGTCATGATGCAACGCCTGCAGGCGGGGAATGAGATGGCGACCAATCAGGCCCGTACCACCGGTCAGCAGAATCTTCATATCACCTCCAGGTTTACGCCTGGCGCTGCCAGCTTAACGTCATGGAGACGGAGTCGGCGTAACGCAGGGCGTGAAGTTTATCGATCTCTACTTCAGCATAAGTGACCCAGTGATGTTCGCGTGCGATATCGAGCACATCCTGAGTTAATTTTTCCAGCAGGAAGAAACGGTTGTTTTCAACGTACTGGATGATGCTTTTGGTAATGGTGCGGTAGTTCAGCGCGTCATTGATATCTTCACTGGCGCGCGCCTTGTCTGCCGGGTAGTGAATCGTCACGTTGACAACGATATCCTGTCGGTTTGCGATCTCTTCCTCTTTGATACCGATGTACGTGCGTAGGCGTAAGTTTTTTATTCGAATAATAGCGTCATGCTGCGACATTGCAGGTGTTCTCCGTGTCAGTATTTACTCGCCATAATACATGAGAGCGATGCCTGTACCCAACGGGGTGCAGGCTCAAATCTGATGGATTTTTTGCAGGGCGCGTTCGGTAGCCGGGCGATTGCGAATACGTTCAAACCAGTTATTCACGGCGGGATAAGACGCCAGGTCAATCCGGTGTTTTTCATGCGTATTTACCCACGGCCAGCAGGCAATATCGGCAATGCTGTAGCTATCGCCTCCCAGCCACGGCGTTTTCTCCAGCCGGCGGTTTAATACGCCATATAACCGCTGGGTTTCAACCTGATAGCGCTCGATAGCGTAGGGGATCGGCTGCGGCGCGTAGGCGGTAAAGTGATGGTTCTGTCCCAGCATGGGCCCCAGACCGCTCGACTGCCAGAAAAGCCACTGAAGCGTATGGTGGCGCTCGCGCAGCTCCCCGCTCAGCAGCTTGCCGGTTTTCTCCGCCAGGTAGAGCAAAATTTCGCCGGATTCAAACAGGCTTAGCGGCTTGCCGCCGTCGGCGGGCAGGTTATCGATAATGGCAGGAATTTTATTGTTGGGCGATATCGCCAGAAACACGGGCCGGAACTGATCGCCTTTGCTGATATCGACGCGAACGATCCGGTAGTCCAGCTCGGCTTCTTCAAGAAAGAGGGTGATCTTATGGCCGTTTGGGGTAGGGGCATAGTAAAGGTCGATCATGCTCAACTCCTGTCAGTGCGAATAGTGATGCCATGACAAATGAGTATAGGTGCTTGTTGTAAATCGTGAGTTTTCATCAAGTGACAGCGGGGCAAAGAGATTATATGTTGAGTAAAAACCGATCAGACGATGAGGATGTTATGAACCAGCCTGCGATTACCCTGTGGTCCGACTCCAGCTATTTTTCACCTTATGTCCTGAGCGCCTACGTCGCGCTGGCAGAGAAAGGGCTCTCTTTTAGCCTCAAAACCGTCGATCTCGACAGCGGCGAGCACCTGAAACCGCAGTGGCAGGGCTACGGGCTAACGCGACGCGTTCCGGTGCTGGTAATCGACGGCTTTGAGCTGAGTGAATCATCCGCGATCGATGAATATCTTGAAGATCGCTTTGCGCCGCCGGAGTGGGAGCGTATCTATCCTCACGATCTGCAAAAGCGCGCCCGCGCGCGGCAGATCCAGGCGTGGCTGCGCAGCGATCTGGTGCCGATCCGCGTTGAACGTTCCACTGACGTCGTTTTTGCCGGGGTGATAAAGCCCGCGCTGAGTGCAGAAGGCCTTGCCAGTGCGCAAAAGCTGATAGAGACCGCTTCCTCGCTGCTGGCCCACGGCAACCCGAATCTGTTTGGCGAGTGGTGTATTGCCGATACCGACCTGGCGCTGATGCTGAGCCGTCTGATCCTTAACGGCGATGAGGTTCCACCGCTGCTGGTGGATTATGCCGCGTTCCAGTGGCAGCGCGCTTCGGTGCAGCGCTATGTGGCACTCTCCGCTAAGCGTGCTGGCTGATAAGCCTTGGCGCTTCAGGTATGATAGGGACAGTCTGTTTTCCCGAGGAGTGACTGATGAAACTGATGTTTGCGTCGGATATCCATGGATCGCTGCCCGCTACCGAACGCGTTCTTTCTCTGTTTGCCCAAAGCGGGGCGCAGTGGCTGGTGGTTCTGGGCGATGTGTTAAACCATGGCCCACGAAATGCCCTGCCGGAAGGTTATGCCCCCGCGCAGGTGGCTGAAAAACTGAATCAATATGCTTCGCGCATTATCGCCGTGCGCGGCAACTGCGACAGCGAAGTGGACCAGATGCTGTTGCACTTTCCCATCGTCGCGCCGTGGCAGCAGGTCTTACTGGAAAGATGCCGTCTTTTTTTGACTCACGGCCATCTTTTTGGCCCGGACAATCTCCCCGCGCTCGCCGCTGGCGATGTCCTGGTTTACGGTCATACTCATATTCCGGTGGCAGAAAAACGCGGCGAGATCTATCACTTTAATCCCGGTTCCGTCAGTATCCCGAAAGGCGGATACGCGGCAAGCTATGGCATGCTTGCCGAGAATACGTTAAGCGTTATCGCACTTAATGATCAGCAAGTTATTGCGCAGGTAGCGATTAATCCGTAAGTTACACCTCAACTGCAAACGCGCCGAAAGAGCGCTTAGACGAGAAGGTTTCCCGATGGTGGAGCAGAGTCATTTGGCAAGTACAGAGTGGGTTGACATTGTCAGCGAAGAGAATGAAGTGATCGCGCAGGCCAGCCGCGAGCAAATGCGCGCGGAGCGTCTGCGCCACCGTGCAACGTACATCGTTGTGCATGACGGTATGGGCAAAATTCTGGTCCAGCGCCGTACGGATACCAAAGATTTTCTCCCCGGTATGCTGGATGCCACTGCGGGCGGCGTCGTGCAGGCAGATGAAGTGCTGCTGGATTCCGCGCGTCGCGAAGCAGAAGAAGAGTTAGGCATTGCCGGCGTGCCGTTTGCCGAACACGGTCAGTTCTATTTCGAAGACGAAAACTGTCGCGTCTGGGGCGGGCTGTTTAGCTGCGTTTCCCACGGGCCGTTCGCGCTGCAGGAAGAAGAAGTGAGCGAAGTGAGCTGGATGACGCCGGAAGAGATCACCGCGCGATGTGACGAGTTCACGCCTGATTCGCTGAAGGCGCTGGCGCTGTGGATGACCCGCAACGCCAAAAACGAATCCGCGAAACCAGAAAATAAAGCGGAAAAAGAGGAAGAGGCCGAGTAAGCCTTAGCAACTCTCCCGCAGGCAGAGGCTGGACGCGATAGGCTTATGGTCGCGCCAGTCTCCATCATTCAGACGTTCCAGCAGCGCTTTTCCTGCTTCCATCCCAATCTTACGATGCGGCACCGCCATGGTTGTCAGCGGCGGCTGACAGACGCGGCTCACGTCGCTGTCGCCAAAGCCCACCACGGCAAGATCGTCCGGCACTTTAATGCGTCGACGCTGGCATTCGTACAGCGCCCCGCAGGCCAGTTCGTCCGAGACGCACACCAGCGCATCCAGCTCCGGCCACGCCAGCAGGAATTCTGGCAGCTGCGCCGCGCCCGTGGAAAAGCTCGGCGGCATGGCGGCGTTGATGACCCGGTTTGGCGACATGTGGTGGCGAAGCATGGCTTTATACCAGCCCTGAAGATGCTGCTGGAATATCCACTGTTCCTGATTAGCGCACAGCAGGCCGATGTTCTGGTAGCCGCGCTGGATCAGCATTTCCGTCAGTTCATACATGGCGGCAACGTTATCGATCCCGATATTCATATCAATCGGATCGGCGCGCATCGCGCCCATCTCCATTACCGGAATGGAGGCGTTTTTCAGCCAGTGGCGCACGGTGTCCGTATGCTCAACGCTGAGCAAAATGGCGGCGGCGATGTTCGATGCCAGCAGCGTTTCAAGCAGCTTCTCTTCCTGCTCAAGCCGGTGCTGAGATTCCGCCAGCATGATCTGATAGCCGGCAGGCTGCAGCACCTGCTGTAGCCCGGCAAACATCTCCGAGCAGCCGGATTCGGAGAGGTTAGGAACCACCATTGCAATCGTCCAGGACGACGCCGATGCCAGCGCGCTGGCGGCGAGGTTGGGCATGTATCCCAGCTCCTGCACGGCGGCTTCAATTTTTTCTCGCAGCTTATCGGAAACCTGTTCAGGCGTGCGGAGTGCACGGGACACGGTCATTGTGCCCACCCCGGCAAGCTGTGCCACATCGGCGAGCGTCACTTTGCCGGTACTGCGTCGTTTTCGGGTTAGAGACATACATCTTCCTGCTGACAGGACGCGACAAATTTCATCCTTCGCTTCACGTGACAGGCAGTATACGCCTTAAATCCCTTTTTTTGCTGTGATTTCACACCATGATGGCAATTTGATAGCGCTATCACACTTCTGAATGTTAGTCATTGGTAGCGCTATCTTTGTGATCCCGATCGCAGTCAATGAGTGATGTGTTGAATAAAGTTTGCTCATCTTTTGCGTTGTGGCCGGAGGGTAAAGTGCTCAAAAAGTGGATATATGATACAACCATCACGCTGCAGGACAGCGTAGAGGACTGGCCGCAGGCGCTGGAGCTGTGCGCGAAGCCGCTGCTGGATTTGCAGGTGATTGCACCGGCATACATCACGGCCATTATCGAGCAGCATCGCGCGTTAGGCCCTTATTACGTGCTGGCACCAGGGCTGGCGATGCCGCATGCGCGGCCGGAAGAAGGCGCAAAAGGACTTGGCCTCTCATTATTAAAGCTGAAACAGGGCGTCTCTTTTGGTGCCGGTGAGTTTGACCCCGTCGATACGATCGTAATGCTGGCGGCACCGGATAAACATAGCCATATCGAAATGATTTCCGCACTCGCAGAATTATTTTCCAGCGACGAGGATATGGCGAAATTACATCAGGCGAATTCGCTGGAGGAGATAAAAACAATCATCGACCGCTTCTGATTTACCTGGTTAATCCGATTCTTCTCAACATTACGCATTAGCGTGATGGGGCGTACTCTACTCAAAAAAGGGGATAACAATGAAAATCATGGCTATTTGCGGTTCTGGCCTGGGCAGTAGTTTTATGGTCGAAATGAATATCAAAAAGGTACTCAAAAAGCTGGAGATTGAGGCCGAGGTTGAACATTCCGATCTCTCCTCCGCCACCCCCGGCGCGGCCGATCTTTTTGTGATGGCAAAAGACATCGCGGCCAGCGCCAGCGTGCCGGAGAGCCAGCTGGTAGTGATTAACAACATCATTGACATCAACGAGCTTGAAGCGCAGCTGCGCGCCTGGTTCGAAAGACAATAACCCTGTTTAGGCGAGGTGGATATGTTTATCCTTGAAACGCTGAATTTCGTTGTTGATATATTAAAAGTACCTTCGGTGCTGGTCGGTTTAATTGCGCTAATCGGTCTTGTCGCGCAGAAAAAAGCCTTTTCAGACGTGGTGAAAGGCACCATTAAAACCATTCTTGGCTTTATTGTCCTGGGCGGTGGGGCCACGGTGCTGGTGGGGTCATTAAATCCGCTAGGCGGCATGTTTGAGCACGCCTTTAATATTCAAGGCATTATTCCAAATAATGAAGCCATTGTGTCGATTGCGCTGGAAAAATACGGCGCCTCTACCGCGCTGATTATGGCCTTCGGGATGGTGGCGAATATTATCGTCGCGCGCTTTACCCGCCTGAAGTACATCTTCCTGACAGGTCACCACACCTTCTACATGGCCTGCATGATTGGCGTGATCCTGACGGTGGCGGGCTTTGAAGGCGTGGGCCTGGTCTTTACAGGCTCGCTGATCCTCGGCCTGATCATGGCCTTCTTCCCGGCGATTGCGCAGCGCTACATGAAGCGCATTACCGGCAACGACGAGATTGCCTTCGGCCACTTCGGCACGCTGGGCTACGTGCTGTCCGGCTGGATTGGCAGTAAGGTCGGCAAAGGCTCACGCTCAACCGAAGAGATGAACCTGCCGAAGAACCTGAGCTTCCTGCGCGACAGCTCGATCTCCATCTCCCTGACCATGATGATTATCTACCTGATCATGGCGGTGAGCGCCGGGCGTGAGTACGTAGAGGCCACCTTCAGCGGCGGTCAGAACTACCTGGTCTACGCCATCATCATGGCGATCACCTTCGCGGCAGGCGTGTTTATCATCCTGCAGGGCGTGCGCCTGATTCTGGCGGAAATCGTCCCGGCCTTTACCGGTTTCTCCGAAAAACTGGTGCCAAACGCGCGTCCTGCTCTGGACTGCCCGGTGGTCTATCCGTATGCCCCCAACGCGGTTCTGATTGGCTTCCTGTTCAGCTTCCTCGGCGGAATTGTGGGGTTGTTGATCTGCGGCCAGTTCAGCTGGGTGCTTATCCTGCCGGGCGTGGTGCCGCACTTCTTTACCGGCGCAACGGCGGGCGTGTTCGGTAACGCTACCGGCGGACGCCGCGGGGCAATGATTGGCGCCTTTGCCAACGGCCTGCTGATTACCTTCCTGCCGGTTCTGCTGCTGCCCGTACTCGGCGCGATTGGCTTTGCCAATACCACCTTCTCCGACGCCGACTTCGGCGCCGTCGGGATTGTGCTGGGTAACCTTGCCCGCTTCCTGTCGCCGCTTGCGATTACCGGACTTGTCGTTGCGTTGTTCGCGCTGCTGGTGGCGTACAACGTATTCGCTAAAAACAAACCTGCCGGCGGTAACGCGCAGGAAAACACCGGAGCCAAATCATGAATGAGAATGAGATAACCCACCTGGCGCGTCAGATCCGTCTTGAGACGCTTAAATCCCTGACGCAGCTGGGCTTTGGGCACTACGGCGGCAGCATGTCGGTGGTCGAAACCCTTGCCGTACTGTACGGCGCGGTAATGAAAATTGACCCGGCCGACCCCGACTGGCCCGAGCGCGACTACTTTGTCCTGTCGAAGGGGCATGCTGGCCCGGCGCTCTACAGCACCCTGGCGATCAAGGGCTACTTCCCTGTTGAAGAGCTGATCACGCTGAACCAAAACGGCACGCGCCTGCCAAGCCACCCTGACCGGCTGAAAACGCGCGGCGTGGATGCCACCACCGGTTCACTGGGGCAGGGGATCTCCATTGCGGGCGGTATGGCGCTCTCACACAGGCTGGCGGGGCGACCGAATCGGGTGTTTTGCATCGTCGGTGACGGCGAGCTGAACGAGGGGCAGTGCTGGGAAGCGTTCCAGTTTATTGCCCACCATCGGCTGAACAACCTGACGGTGTTCGTGGACTGGAACAAGCAGCAGCTCGACGGCGAGCTGGACGAGATCATCAGCGCGTTCGACCTTGAGGGGAAATTCCGCGCCTTTGGCTATGACGTGGTGACGGTGAAAGGCGACGACATTCCGGCGCTGCTGGAGGTGACCTCCCTGATACCCGAGGCCGATGCGCGACCGCTGGTCGTCATCCTCGACAGCATCAAGGGGCAGGGTGTGCCGTACCTTGAACAGCTCAGCAATTCGCACCACCTGCGTCTGACCGAGGAGAGCAAAGCGGTGCTCAACGAGACGATTCGCCAACTGGAGGCCTCACATGATTAAGGTTGCACCTGCAGGACAGAAAGACGCCGTTGAGATGCGCAAGGTCTACGCGGGTTTTGTGGCAAAACAGATTGAGGCCGGAAGCGACATCATCGCGCTCGAAGCGGATCTCATGAGCTCAATGGCGATGGACGGCGTGGCGCGCGATTACCCGCAGCACGTGATCAACTGCGGGATTATGGAGGCCAACGTCATCGGCACCGCGGCCGGGCTGTCGCTTACCGGGCGCAAGCCGTTCGTGCATACCTTTACCGCCTTTGCCAGCCGCCGCTGCTTCGACCAGCTGTTTATGTCCCTGGACTACCAGCGCAACAACGTGAAGGTGATTGCGTCGGACGCGGGCGTGACGGCCTGCCACAACGGCGGCACGCACATGTCGTTTGAGGATATGGGCATCGTGCGCGGCCTGGCGCACTCGGTGGTGCTGGAGGTGACCGACGCGGTGATGTTTGGGGACGTGCTGCGCCAGCTTATCGACCTGGAAGGCTTCTACTGGGTGCGCACCATCCGTAAGCAGGCGCCGAGCGTGTATGCGCCGGGCTCCACCTTCACCATCGGCAAAGGAAACGTGCTGCGCGAGGGGACCGATATCACCCTGATTGCCAACGGCATTATGGTGGTGGAAGCGCTTGAGGCAGCGCGCCAGCTGGAGCAGGAGGGCGTAAGCGCCGCGGTAATCGACATGTTTACCCTGAAGCCCATCGACCGGATGCTGGTGAAAAACTACGCCGAGAAAACCGGGCGCATCGTGACCTGTGAAAACCACAGCATTCACAACGGGCTGGGATCGGCGGTGGCGGAAGTGCTGGTAGAAACCTGTCCGGTGCCTATGCGGCGTGTTGGGGTGAAAGAACGTTACGGCCAGGTAGGCACGCAGGACTTCCTGCAGAAGGAGTATGGCCTGACGGCGCACGATATTGTGTCCGCGGCGAGAGAGCTGCTGTAAATAAAAAAGGCGACCAGGTGAGTGGTCGCCTTTCTTGCCGGATGGCGCTTCGCTTATCCGGCCTACAAAACCGTAGGCCCGGTAAGCGCTAGCGCCACCGGGCTTTTTAGCTTACTGCTGCTGCTGTGAAGACTGGATCGCGGTCAGTGCGATGGTGTAGACGATATCGTCAACCAGCGCGCCACGGGACAGGTCGTTCACAGGTTTGCGCATGCCTTGCAGCATAGGCCCGATGGAGATCAGGTCTGCTGAACGCTGTACCGCTTTGTAGGTGGTGTTACCGGTGTTCAGATCCGGGAAGATGAACACGGTAGCGCGGCCTGCAACCGGCGAGTTCGGCGCTTTGGATTTCGCAACGTCAGCCATTACCGCAGCATCATACTGCAGCGGGCCGTCAATCATCAGGTCAGGACGTTTCTCCTGCGCCAGACGGGTCGCTTCGCGCACTTTCTCTACGTCGCTACCTGCACCGGAGGTGCCGGTGGAGTAGGAGAGCATCGCTACGCGCGGTTCGATACCGAAGGCAATCGCGGAGTCAGCAGACTGGATAGCGATTTCCGCCAGCTGTTCTGCGGTTGGATCCGGGTTGATCGCGCAGTCGCCGTAAACGTAAACCTGTTCAGGCAGCAGCATGAAGAACACGGAAGAGACCAGAGAGCTGCCCGGTGCCGTTTTGATCAGCTGCAGCGGTGGACGGATGGTGTTCGCCGTGGTGTGAACCGCACCGGAAACCAGACCGTCAACTTCGTCCTGCTCCAGCATCAGCGTACCCAGCACCACGTTGTCTTCCAGCTGTTCGCGCGCAACGGCTTCGGTCATGCCCTTGCTCTTACGCAGCTCAACCAGACGGGCAACGTAGCTTTCGCGAACCACTTCCGGGTCAACGATTTCGATGCCAGCGCCCAGCTCAACGCCCTGAGACGCCGCCACGCGGGTGATCTCATCCGGGTTACCCAGTAGCACGCAGGTCGCGATGCCGCGCTCTGCACAGATAGCAGCCGCTTTAACGGTACGCGGTTCGTCGCCTTCTGGCAGAACAACGCGTTTGCCCGCTTTACGCGCCAGCTCGGTCAGCTGATAGCGGAAGGCCGGCGGAGACAGACGGCGGCTGCGCTCGGAGGTCGCGGTCAGGGATTCGATCCAGTCGGCGTTGATGTAGCCCGCAACGTATTCCTGAACTTTCTCGATACGCTCGTGGTCATCAACCGGCACTTCCAGGTTGAAGCTCTGCAGGCTCAGGGAGGTCTGCCAGGTGTTGGTGTTCACCATGAAGACCGGCAGGCCCGTCGCAAATGCGCGTTCGCACAGCTTGCTGACGCGTGGGTCCATCTCGTAGGCACCGGTCAGCAGGATAGCGCCGATCTCTACGCCGTTCATCGCGGCCAGACAGGCTGCAACCAGCACGTCCGGACGGTCAGCGGAGGTCACCAGCAGGGAACCTGCGCGGAAGTGTTCCAGCATGTGCGGAATGCTGCGCGCACAGAAGGTCACGGACTTCACGCGGCGGGTGTTGATGTCGCCTTCGTTAACCACGGTGGCGTTCAGGTGGCGCGCCATATCGATTGCACGGGTGGCAATCAGATCGAAGCTCCACGGCACCGCGCCCAGTACTGGCAGCGGGCTGGCGTCCTGCAGCTTAGCCGGATCAACTTTAACCACTTTCGCTTTGGAAGAGTCGTCGAAGATCTCGGACAGGTCAGGGCGAGTACGGCCCTGCTCATCAACCGGTGCGTTCAGTTTGTTAACGATAACGCCGGTGATGTTAGAGTTTTTCGCGCCGCCGAAGCTGCTGCGGGTCAGTTCAATACGCTCTTTGAGCTGTTCCTGGGTATCTGTACCCTGGGACATCACGAACACGATTTCAGCGTTCAGCGTTTTCGCGATTTCGAAGTTCAGTGACTGCGCGAACTGGTGTTTACGCGTTGGAACCAGGCCTTCAACCAGCACCACTTCTGCGTCCTGCGCATTCGCGTGGTAGTTGGCGATGATCTCTTCCATCAGCACGTCTTTCTGGTTGCTGGACAGCAGAGACTCAACGTGGCTCATCTTCAGCGGTTCAGCCGCTGGCAGATTGGAGTTCTTACGAACAATGGAGGTGGTCTGGTCTGGTGCATCGCCACCGGCACGCGGCTGGGCAATAGGCTTAAAGACGCTCAGACGAACGCCTTTGCGTTCCATAGCACGGATAACGCCAAGGCTGACGCTGGTCAGGCCGACGCTGGTTCCGGTAGGGATCAGCATAATAGTACGGGACACGGTTTATCCTCTTTCGTTACCGCCGCAAAGTGGGCGGGTTACAAAACAGCACCGCCAGCATTGCTGGCGGTGTGGAATCAGGCAGTCAGGCGGTGCGCGTCTTGCGCGATGACCAGCTCTTCGTTAGTTGGAATAACGATCGCAGGGCGGGTGCCTTCTTTGTTGATGAAGCCAGACTTGCCAAAGCGAGCAGCCAGGTTACGCTCATGATCAACTTCGAAGCCCAGAACGCCCAGTTTGCCCAGGGACAGTTCACGCACCATTGCCGCGTTCTCACCGATACCACCGGTGAAGATAACCGCGTCCAGACGACCGTCCATCAGAGCAGTGTAAGAACCGATGTATTTCGCCAGACGGTGGCAGTAAACATCCATTGCACGTTTAGCGTCTTCTTTCTCTGCGTAGTTGTCTTCAACGTAGCGGCAGTCGCTGGTGACTTCGGTCAGACCCAGCAGGCCAGACTCTTTAGTCAGCATTTTGTTGATGTCGTCAACGCTCATGCCCAGGGTGTCGTGCAGGTGGAAGATAATCGCCGGGTCGATGTCACCTGAACGGGTACCCATCACCAGGCCTTCCAGCGGGGTCAGACCCATGGAGGTATCAACGCATTTACCGTTGCGGATAGCAGAAACAGAACCACCGTTGCCCAGGTGGCAGGTGATGATGTTCACTTCTTCAACCGGCTTGTTCAGAACTTTTGCGGCTTCCTGAGTCACATAGAAGTGGCTGGTGCCGTGCGCGCCGTAGCGACGTACGCCGTGCTCTTTGTACAGGCTGTACGGCAGGGCATACAGGTAAGACTCTTCCGGCATGGTCTGATGGAACGCGGTGTCGAACACGGCCACGTTTTTGTCTTTCAGATTAGGGAAGGATTTCAGCGCTTCAGCGATACCGATAAGGTGAGCCGGGTTATGCAGCGGTGCAAAGGATGCAGAGTCTTTGATGCCCTGAATCACAGAGTCGTCGATCAGGACGGAGCTGGTGTATTTTTCGCCGCCGTGGACGATACGGTGACCGATCGCAGTCAACTGAGCAGACAGTTCTGGTTTTTGTGCCAGAATAGTGTTAACGATAAAGTTCAGCGCTTCACTGTGAGCGGCGCCTGCACCTAAAGCCGCTTCTTGTTTGCTGCCGTCCATCTTCCACTTGATACGTGCTTCAGGCAGATGGAAACATTCGGACAAACCAGAGAGGTATTCTTCACCGTTCAGCGCATCAATGATGGCGAATTTCAGGGAAGAGCTACCGCAGTTCAGAACCAGTACTAACTTACTCGACATGGAAGTACCTATAATTGATACGTGGCTAAAAAAACGTCAGTGAGTCTAAAAGCGTAACGCATGCTGACCCAGACATTTATGATTAACATCATGCCGAACGAACATTGTGGCATGATGAAAGGAATACTTATGATTTTATGCCATTTTGAACATTTTTCAGACAATGGCATAATAGGCATTAATTTGACGAGTTAACAATTCTCGTCTACAGCCCAATCAGGCTGGCACAGAATACCCGATACGGGGTAGCGATGACAAAATATTTTGAACGTTGTCATAGCCTGTTGTGGTTTTGCACAAAAATTTTAATTTTTATATGTGAAGTTGAGGTTCAGCCATGTCGACACCCGAAATCCCATCCGTGAACTTCTTCAGTCTGTTTCGCCGGGGGCAGCATTACGCAAAGACGTGGCCGATGGAAAAGCGCCTTGCGCCGATGTTTATTGAAAACCGCGTCATTCGCGCCACGCGCTATGCGATTCGTTTCATGCCGCCCGTCGCTATCTTTACCCTGTGCTGGCAAATTGCCCTCGGCGGCCAGCTTGGGCCCGCCGTCGCCACGGCGCTGTTTGCGTTGAGCCTTCCGATGCAGGGTCTGTGGTGGTTGGGGAAACGTTCGATCACCCCGCTACCGCCTACCATTTTACACTGGTTTTATGAAGTCCGTGGAAAACTTGAGGAGGCCGGGCAGGCGCTGGCACCCGTCGAAGGGAAGCCGGACTACCAGGCGCTGGCCGACACGCTCAAGCGCGCTTTTAAGCAACTTGATAAAACATTCCTTGATGACTTGTGATTGATCATCGAAACGCTCGCTAAAAGAAGGCACAGTAACAAACAGTTACCGTGTCTTTTTTTTAAAGTGCAATGCGCTACAGGAGTCGAAAGATGGAAATGACCCATGCTCAACGTCTGATTTTGTCTAACCAGTACAAGATGATGACTATGCTTGATCCCGATAACGCTGCGCGCTACAGCCGCCTGCAGACCATCGTCGAGCGCGGATTTGGTTTGCAGATGCGCGAACTGGACCGCGAGTTTGGCGAACTGAAAGAAGAAACCTGCCGCACCGTAATCGATATCATGGAGATGTACCACGCGCTGCATGTGTCCTGGACCAATCTTAAAGATCGGCAGTCTATTGACGAGCGCCGCGTGACATTCTTAGGCTTTGATGCCGCAACCGAAGCACGCTATCTCAGCTATGTCCGCTTTATGGTGAACACCGAAGGGCGCTATACCCACTTCGATGCAGGCACCCACGGTTTTAATGCGCAGACCCCAATGTGGGAAAAATACCAGCGCATGCTGAGCGCATGGCACGCCTGCCCGCGCCAGTACCATTTAAGCAGCAACGAAATTCAACAAATCATTAATGCCTGACGGAGGTGCGTGTGCAGTGTAAAGGTTTTCTGTTTGATCTGGACGGTACGCTGGTGGATTCGCTGCCGGTAGTGGAGCGCTCGTGGTGTCACTGGGCCGACAGGCATGGCATTGACCATCAGGACGTACTGAATTTCATCCATGGCAAACAGGCCATTACCTCATTACGGCACTTTTTAGCAGGGCGTTCTGAGGAAGAGATTCAGGCGGAGTTCAACTACCTGGAGCAGATTGAAGCCAGCGATACGGACGGCATCACCGCGCTGCCCGGCGCGCGGGAACTGCTTGAGCATCTGAACGAAGCGCAGATCCCGTGGGCGATCGTCACCTCCGGCTCGATTCCCGTCGCCCATGCGCGCCATAAGGCTGCCGGTTTACCGAAGCCAGAGGTGTTTGTCACCGCGGAGCGCGTCAAGCGCGGTAAGCCGGAGCCGGATGCATTCCTGCTCGGCGCTGAGCTTCTGGGCCTGGCTCCGGCTGACTGCGTGGTGGTGGAAGATGCCGCGGCGGGCGTGCTGGCCGGGCTGAACGCCGGAAGCCACGTAATCGCGGTTAACGTACCGGCAGATTCCCCCCGTCTGAACGAAGCGGATTTTGTGCTAACCACCCTGACCGCGATAAACGTCTCGAAGGCACCCGACGGAGTTGTAACCGTCTCGCTAAAAATGTAATCCTATGATTTAGCCCCACATTGTTGGGGCTTTTTTATGGCAGAATTCCAACTCCTCCACTGACAAGGATAGGTTGTGAACGGTGAACTGATTTGGGTCCTGAGCCTGCTGTTAATCGCCATCATTCTCTTTGCTACTGGCAAGGTGCGCATGGACGCCGTCGCCCTGTTTGTTATCGTCGCTTTTGTGCTGAGCGGTACGCTCACGCTGCCGGAGGCCTTCTCCGGGTTTAGCGACCCCAACGTCATTCTGATTGCCGCCCTGTTTATCATTGGCGACGGCCTGGTGCGCACCGGCGTCGCGACCATCATGGGGACCTGGCTGGTGAAGGTGGCGGGCAGCAGTGAAACCAAAATGCTGGTTTACCTGATGGTGACGGTTGCCGGGCTGGGCGCTTTCATGAGCTCAACGGGCGTTGTGGCGATCTTTATTCCGGTGGTGCTGAGCGTCTCCATGCGAATGCAGATTTCACCCTCGCGCCTGATGATGCCGTTGAGCTTTGCCGGGCTTATCAGCGGGATGATGACGCTGGTGGCCACGCCGCCGAACCTCGTGGTCAACAGCGAGCTGCTCCGTGAAGGGCTTGAGGGGTTTAGCTTTTTCAGCGTGACGCCGCTTGGGCTGGTGATTCTGGTGATGGGCGTAATTTATATGCTGCTCACCCGCTTCGCGCTGAAGGGCGAAAAGCAGGATAAAAACAAAGACGGCTGGAAGCGCCGCACGTTTCGCGATCTCATTAAAGAATACCGCCTGACCGGCCGCGCCCGCCGGCTGGCTATCCACCCGGGCTCGCCGCTGATAGGCCAGCGTCTGGATGATTTAAAACTGCGTGAACGCTACGGCGCGAACGTGATCGGCGTGGAGCGCTGGCGCCGGTTTCGTCGGGTGATCGTGAACGTAAACGGCGTGTCCGAATTTCGGGCGCGTGACGTTCTGCTGATTGACATGTCCACGGCTGAGGTGGATCTGCGCGAGTTTTGCACCGAACAGCTGCTGGAGCCGATGGTGCTTCGCGGCGAATATTTCTCAGACCAGGCGCTGGACGTTGGCATGGCCGAGGTGTCGCTGATCCCGGAATCAGAACTGCTGGGTAAGACGGTGCGGGAAATCGGTTTTCGCACCCGCTATGGCCTGAACGTGGTCGGCTTGAAGCGTGAGGGCGTGGCACTGGAAGGAGCTGTGGTCGATGAGCCGCTCCTGCTGGGGGATATTTTCCTCGTTGTTGGCAACTGGAAGCTCATCAGCCAGCTTGGCCAGAAAGGCCGTGATTTCGTGGTGCTGAATATGCCCGTCGAAGAGAGCGACGCGTCACCGGCGCACAGCCAGGCCCCGCACGCTATTTTTTGCCTGGTGCTGATGGTGGCGCTGATGCTGACCGATGAAATCCCCAATCCGGTCGCGGCAATTATCGCCTGCCTGTTGATGGGCAAATTCCGCTGCATTGACGCCGAAAGCGCCTATAAAGCCATTCACTGGCCGAGCATTATTCTTATCGTCGGGATGATGCCCTTTGCCCTTGCCCTGCAAAAAACGGGCGGTGTGGATTTGATCGTTAAAGGGCTGATGGACGTTGGCGGGGGATACGGCCCGTACATGATGATGGTGTGTCTGTTTGTCATGTGCGCCTCGATCGGGCTGTTTATCTCCAATACCGCGACGGCGGTGCTGATGGCGCCGATTGCGCTGGCGATGGCCAAATCCATGGGCGTGTCGCCGTATCCTTTTGCAATGATGGTGGCCATGGCCGCCTCGGCGGCATTTATGACGCCAGTTTCTTCACCGGTGAATACGCTGGTGCTGGGGCCCGGGAATTATAGGTTTAGCGACTTTGTGAAGATTGGCGTGCCATTCACCGTGCTGGTGATGATGGTGTGCGTGGTGTTAATTCCGGTTTTATTCCCGTTTTAGCGTGAGTGCAGAAATGTAGGCCGGGTAAGGCGAAGCCGCCACCCGGCTAAAAATTACAACGGTGAATCCTGGCTAATCTCATCCAGCGATAGATGGAAGCTAGGCACAAACACCTGCATAAAGTAGTCCATCTCGTCGCTGCGGCGGGATTCCAGCGTTTTTTCCAGACGCGTTTTTGCCAGTAAAAATTCGTTGTTCCCTGCAGACAGCTCTTCCAGACACTTCAGGTAGGCGCACAGCGCGTCGGCCTGCTTAACCAGCAGCTTCTCTTCTTCGGTGTACTGATGCTCGTCGATGAGCGGCTCAAAGATATCGCGCAGCTCTTCCGGCACCATATCAATCAGCTTCTGCTGAGCAATCTTCTCGATGGCCTTATATTCCTGCGCAATCTGCGAGTTGAAATATTTTACTGGCGTCGGCAGATCGCCGGTCAGCACTTCCGAGGCATCATGGTACATCGCCAGCAGGGCAATACGTTCGGCGTTAACCTGCCCGTTGAATTTGCGGTTTTTAATTGCGGCCAGCGCGTGAGCGACCATCGCAACCTGCAGACTGTGCTCTGACACATTTTCCGTGCGGACATTGCGCATCAGCGGCCAGCGGTTAATGAGCTTCAGGCGTGAGAGATGGGCAAAGAAATGACTCTGACTCATAGGTTACCTTTTGTCTTTACTGCGACAGGCGTTCATTGTGCGGGGAGGGGAGGGAAGATGCAAATCAGGCTACCGAAGTAGCCTGATTTTAAGATTACTGATGGTATCCAGAGAGGAAGCGCCCGAAGCGGCTGATGGCCATTTCGAGGTCATCTTCGCGCGGCAGGGTAACGATACGTACGTGATCCGGCCACGGCCAGTTAAACGCCGTACCCTGAACCAGCAGCACTTTTTCCTGCAGCAGGAAATCGAGCACCATTTTTTGGTCGTCGTGAATATTGAAGCGCTTCGCGTCGATTTTCGGAAACATATACAGCGCGCCGTTCGGCTTCACGCAGGAGACGCCAGGAATATCGTTGATCAATTCCCACGCCCGGTTGCGCTGTTCGTACAGACGACCACCGGGAACGATGAACTCGCTAATGCTCTGGTAGCCGCCGAGTGCCGTTTGAATCGCATGCTGGGCGGGAACGTTGGCGCACAGACGCATCGACGCTAGCATCTCGAGCCCTTCGATGTAGCCTTTCGCATGTTTCTTCGGACCGTTCAGCACCATCCAGCCCTGGCGGAAACCGGCTACGCGGTAGGTTTTAGATAAGCCATTAAAGGTCACGGTCAGCAGGTCCGGCGCCAGTGCGGCGATAGAGTGGTGCTGCGCGGCGTCGTACAGGATCTTGTCGTAAATTTCGTCGGCAAAAATGATCAGGTTATGCTGACGAGCAAGCTCCACGATCTCCATCAACAGTTCTTTAGAGTAGACTGCACCCGTTGGGTTGTTCGGGTTGATAATCACGATCCCGCGCGTGCGCGGCGTGATTTTAGCGCGGATATCGTCTAAATCCGGGAACCAGTCAGCGGACTCGTCGCAAAGATAATGCACGGCTTTACCGCTGGAAAGCGACACGGCCGCCGTCCACAGCGGGTAGTCAGGTGCCGGAACCAGCATTTCGTCGCCGCTGTTCAGCAGGGCCTGCATCGCCTGGACGATCAGTTCAGAAACGCCGTTACCGATATAGATATCTTCAACGGTAACATCGCGCATCCCGCGCGCCTGGTAGTGCTGCATGATGGCTTTACGTGCGGAGTAGAGGCCTTTGGAGTCACAATATCCCTGCGCGGTGGGCAGGTTGCGGATCACGTCGACCAGGATCTCATCCGGCGCTTCAAAACCAAACGGCGCGGGGTTACCAATGTTGAGTTTCAGAACCTTGTTGCCTTCTTCTTCAAGACGCTTTGCCTCTTTCAGAACCGGGCCACGGATGTCGTAACAGACGTTGTCTAGCTTGCTGGATTTTTCGATAGGGGACATGAACCTTTAACCTTTTTGCTATGAGTGCCACTCCCTGCCGTGGAAGTCAGCACGGAACAATGTACTCCCACCGCGCTTCGTTTTGAAGGGCGTGCAGAGGAAGATTTTGTTCATCATGATAATTCCTGTGTAATCTATTTTGCTGCCTGAATAGGACTTTACTGGCCGAAAGCAGTAGAGAGATTGCGGTTATTAGCGTGTTGTACTGTTTTTATCGATTATAATTGGATTTTATTCTGGTAAAAATAAAAAAAACGAGCCTTACATCGAGCGTGATGGGCTAGAAGTTGCGATAAGTGACTTTTCGTAAAATCTGAATGCTGAGCGGGAGGTTGCCCTATTAGCAAACCTGGGTTAAAAGTTACTCATGTGAAAATAATGTTAAGTGTTATTAATGAATGTCCTTAATCTAAATTAAAGTTTATTTATTATTAACGACGAAAATGCAACTTTCGTTAATTTTAATAAAAGCAGTTAAGCAGCTTATCAACGTCGTTAAATCCTCAATATTGCAATAAGACTTATAAATAAAGTGGATTTGGGTTAAGATGTCTTTCAGGAAAGCAGATGTGAGATACGCTTTTTTTGTATATCTTAACGTGCCTTTCTGATTTAATTGGTTGTTATTGTTAGAATTATCTCTGTCTGGAATGTGAGGGTCCTCTCTTGCTACGTTGACAGCGCTGCGATCAAGATGGCAGATGACGTTTTTTCCTTTAATGGAATTTACATAAACCTGCAAACATCTAAATATCCTGAACGTTTAAGAGAATAAAAATAACGTCATGAAACGTGCTTTCTGACTGTTGATATACCGCGGCACAATAACTATCTGTCAGGCAGTCTGCCGGGCCGGGATGCGAGGGAAACCTTCAGAAGGAATTGCTTAACTGTTACACACAGCTTCAACCCGGGCAGCTCCGCACGAGCAACCTGAAAGTGAAAAGATATGATAAATGCAAATCGTCCGATAATGAATCTCGACCTCGATCTGCTGAGAACGTTTGTTGCGGTCGCCGATCTCAACACTTTTGCAGCAGCTGCTGCCGCCGTTTGCCGTACCCAGTCCGCCGTTAGCCAACAAATGCAGCGGCTGGAGCAACTGGTCGGTAAAGAGCTATTTGCGCGCCATGGGCGCAATAAGTTATTAACTGAACACGGTATCCAGCTTCTGGGTTATGCCAGAAAGATACTTCGCTTTAATGATGAAGCATGTATGTCATTAATGTTTAGCAACCTTCAGGGGGTGCTAACCTTAGGGGCGTCTGATGAATCAGCGGATACCATATTACCTTTCCTTCTCAACCGGGTTAGTTCGGTTTATCCGAAGCTTGCGCTGGACGTTAGCGTAAAACGGAATGCTTTTATGGTTGAGATGCTGAAAAATAACGAGGTTGACCTTGTGGTCACGACGCATCGTCCCGGGCAATTTAACTGCCTGACGCTGCGTACCTCGCCGACGCACTGGTACTGCGCCGCGGAATATGTGCTGCAAAAAGGTGAGCCGATTCCACTGGTCTTGCTGGACGATCCCAGCCCGTTCCGCGATATGGTGCTTTCGGCGCTCAACGAGGCCAGCATCCCGTGGCGTCTGGCGTACGTGGCCTCGACGCTGCCTGCGGTACGTGCTGCAGTCAAAGCCGGCTTGGGCGTAACGGCCCGCCCGGTGGAGATGATGAGTCCGGATCTGCGCGTGCTGGGGAAAAGTGATGGTCTTCCTGCACTTCCGGATACGGAATACCTGCTGTGCCACAACGCATCCAGCAATAACGAGCTGGCGAAAGTGGTGTTCGAGGCGATGGAAAACTACCATAATCCATGGCAATACGAGCATGTTACTCCCGAAGGGGGGGATGACTCGCTGCTTGTTGAAGGGGACTTTGAGTGATCAATCCCTCAAAATTCTCGTAACAAATTGTAAGTGTAAAAAAGAGCCACTCGCGCGATTTTCGCGTGGAGTGGTTTTTTTTTTGCGATAAATAACCTTGTGCAGAGGGTGGCAATATCAAATAGGCTATATTTATCAATCGAATGAATGCATTTGGTTATTTCGTGAGCTAATCCCGTCCTCCCTTCCTTCCTGCCCCCCTCATGTTAAAAAAACAGGAAATATGTTGCCGTTTTTTTGATTGAATTAACAAAAGCGTGTCTCAGATCAAGAAAATACTCCTATTTGGGGGGAGGAATCGTTGGCAAATCCTGTCAAAATAGGAGGGTTATTTTTTTTACTTCCAAAACGGACACGATTCAACAACATGCATTTGACGTGAAGTCAGGTACCCACCAGGGTTAAAGGGCATGAAATGTTAACGAGAATCGCTCGATGTCATTTAATGTGAAGAAACCTTTGTTAAAGTTGACAAAAGGTTATAGAAAGGAGTAAAAAACCCCATCATTTTGCTGTCTATGTCTCATTTCTGACAGTTAGTGTAAGGTTATTTTGTTCCTCCCCATGAATCGATGTGATGCCTATCTGCCAGCAAGAGCAGTGTCGTCGGTATCACTTTTGATGAGTAAGCAATGAGTATGTCAACATCCACAGAAGTCATCGCTCATCACTGGGCATTCGCAATCTTTCTTATTGTAGCCATTGGCCTGTGCTGCCTGATGTTAGTCGGCGGCTGGTTCCTGGGCGGTCGCGCCCGCGCAAGGCACAAAAACACACCTTTCGAATCAGGTATTGATTCCGTAGGTACCGCTCGCTTACGCCTGTCTGCCAAGTTCTACCTGGTAGCCATGTTCTTCGTCATCTTTGACGTGGAAGCGCTTTACCTCTTCGCATGGTCAACGTCCATTCGCGAAAGTGGTTGGGTGGGCTTTGTCGAGGCCGCAATTTTCATTTTAGTGTTACTGGCCGGTCTGGTTTATCTGGTGCGTATCGGCGCGCTGGACTGGACACCTGTGCGTTCACGCCGTGAACAGACCAACCCGGAAAACAGTATCTCTAATCGTCAGCAGTAACAGCGAGGCAATAAGATGGATTATACGCTCACCCGCATAGATCCTAACGGTGAGAATGACCGTTACCCCCTGCAAAAACAGGAGATCGTAACCGACCCCCTGGAGCAAGAAGTCAACAAAAGCGTGTACATGGGCAAGCTCGAGCATGCTATGCACGATATGGTCAACTGGGGTCGTAAGAACTCCATCTGGCCATACAACTTTGGGCTTTCTTGCTGCTACGTTGAAATGGTGACGTCATTCACTGCGGTGCATGACGTTGCGCGTTTTGGGGCAGAGGTACTCCGTGCTTCCCCACGTCAGGCTGACCTGATGGTGGTGGCCGGTACGTGCTTTACCAAGATGGCACCGGTTATTCAGCGTCTTTATGACCAGATGCTGGAGCCTAAATGGGTAATCTCCATGGGCGCATGTGCAAACTCTGGCGGTATGTACGACATTTACTCTGTCGTGCAGGGCGTAGATAAGTTCATCCCGGTGGATGTGTACATCCCGGGCTGCCCGCCGCGTCCGGAAGCTTACATGCAGGCGCTGATGCTGCTGCAGGAGTCTATCGGTAAAGAACGCCGCCCGCTTTCATGGGTTGTTGGCGATCAGGGTGTGTATCGCGCGAACATGCAGTCCGAGCGCGAGCGTAAACGCGGTGAACGTATTGCCGTCACCAACCTGCGTACGCCTGACGAAATTTAATTTGCGCCTGTGGGCCTGGAGACTACCTTCGCATATCACTACTCAAATAGCGCGAAGCCAGGCTTAACAGTCACCACGGACCATTTGCAATGGTGAACAATATGACCGACTTAACCGCGCAAGAAGCCGCCTGGCAGACACGGGATCATCTTGATGACCCAGTCGTTGGCGAACTGCGCAACCGTTTTGGGCCGGATGCCTTTACTGTTCAGGCCACCCGCACCGGGGTACCCGTTGTTTGGGTGAAGCGTGAACAATTACTGGAAGTGGTCGATTTCCTTAAGAAATTGCCAAAACCTTACGTCATGCTGTTTGACTTACACGGCATGGACGAACGTCTGCGTACGCACCGCCAGGGTCTCCCTGCTGCGGATTTTTCCGTTTTCTACCACCTGATCTCAATAGACCGCAACACGGATATCATGCTCAAGGTGGCATTGTCTGAAAACGACATGCATCTGCCGACGATTACCAAACTTTTCCCGAACGCGAACTGGTACGAGCGTGAAACCTGGGAAATGTTCGGCATGACCTTTGACGGCCACCCGCACCTGACGCGCATCATGATGCCGCAGACCTGGACCGGCCACCCGCTGCGTAAAGACTACCCGGCACGTGCTACCGAATTCGACCCGTTTGAGCTGACCAAAGCCAAGCAGGATCTGGAGATGGAAGCGCTGACCTTCAAGCCGGAAGACTGGGGCATGAAGCGCGGTACTGAAAACGAGGACTTCATGTTCCTCAACCTCGGTCCGAACCACCCGTCTGCGCACGGTGCATTCCGTATCATTCTTCAGCTTGATGGCGAAGAGATTGTCGACTGCGTCCCTGATATCGGCTACCACCACCGTGGTGCGGAGAAGATGGGCGAGCGTCAGTCCTGGCACAGCTACATTCCGTATACCGACCGTATCGAGTACCTCGGCGGCTGCGTAAACGAAATGCCATACGTGCTGGCCGTTGAGAAACTGGCGGGCATCACCACGCCGGATCGCGTTAACGTGATCCGCGTGATGCTCTCCGAACTGTTCCGAATTAACAGCCACCTGCTCTATATCTCCACGTTCATCCAGGACGTCGGCGCGATGACGCCGGTCTTCTTCGCCTTTACCGACCGTCAGAAAATCTACGATCTGGTGGAAGCAATTACCGGTTTCCGTATGCACCCGGCCTGGTTCCGTATCGGCGGCGTGGCGCACGATCTGCCGCGCGGCTGGGACCGCCTGCTGCGTGAATTCCTCGACTGGATGCCAAAACGTCTGGCCTCTTACGAGAAAGCCGCCCTGCGCAACACCATCCTGATTGGCCGTTCTAAAGGCGTTGCTGCCTACGGTGCGAAAGAGGCGCTGGAGTGGGGGACAACGGGTGCTGGCCTGCGTGCAACCGGTATTGATTTCGACGTGCGTAAAGCCCGTCCTTATTCTGGCTACGAGAACTTCGACTTTGAAGTCCCGGTTGGCGGCGGTGTTTCCGACTGCTATACCCGCGTGATGCTGAAAGTGGAAGAGCTGCGCCAAAGTCTGCGCATCCTTGAGCAATGCCTCAATAACATGCCGGAAGGCCCGTTCAAAGCGGATCACCCGCTGACGACGCCGCCGCCGAAAGAGCGCACGCTGCAACATATCGAAACCCTGATCACCCACTTCCTGCAGGTTTCCTGGGGCCCGGTTATGCCGGCGCAGGAGTCCTTCCAGATGATTGAAGCGACCAAGGGTATCAACAGTTACTACCTGACCAGCGACGGCAGCACCATGAGCTACCGTACCCGTGTGCGTACGCCAAGCTTCGCGCACCTGCAGCAGATCCCAGCCGCCATTCGCGGCAGTCTGGTCTCCGACCTGATTGTGTATCTGGGTAGTATCGATTTTGTTATGTCAGATGTGGACCGCTAATTATGCACGAGAATCAACAACCACAGACCGAGGCTTTTGAGCTGAGTGAAGCAGAACGTGCCGCGATTGAGCACGAGATGCACCACTACGAAGACCCGCGTGCGGCGTCCATTGAAGCGCTGAAAATCGTACAGAAACAGCGTGGCTGGGTGCCGGATGGGGCGATCTATGAGATCGCAAAAGTGCTGGGTATCCCGGCGAGTGACGTAGAAGGCGTAGCCACGTTCTACAGCCAGATCTTCCGTCAGCCGGTTGGCCGCCACGTGATCCGCTACTGTGACAGCGTTGTTTGTCACATCACCGGTTACCAGGGCATTCAGGCAGCGATCGAGCAGAAGCTCAATATCAAGCCGGGCCAGACCACGTTCGATGGACGCTTTACCCTGCTGCCAACCTGCTGCCTGGGTAACTGCGACAAGGGGCCGACCATGATGATTGATGAGGACACTCACAGCCATCTGACGCCGGAAGCGATTCCTGACCTGCTGGAGCAGTACAAATGAAAACGGTAATTCGTACTGCTGAGACGCATCCGCTGACCTGGCGTCTGCGCGATGACAAACAGCCGGTATGGCTAGAAGAATACGAAAGCAAAAACGGCTATGCCGGCGCGCGTAAAGCCCTGGGCGGCATGGCGCCGGATGACATCGTTAATGCGGTAAAAGACTCCGGCCTGAAAGGGCGCGGCGGTGCGGGCTTCTCCACCGGTCTGAAGTGGAGCCTGATGCCGAAAGATGAATCCATGAACATCCGTTACCTGCTGTGTAACGCCGATGAAATGGAGCCGGGCACCTATAAAGACCGCCTGCTGATGGAACAGCTGCCGCACCTGCTGGTGGAAGGCATGCTGATCTCCGCGTTTGCGCTGAAAGCCTACCGTGGCTACATCTTCCTGCGCGGTGAGTACATCGAAGCGGCGGAAAACCTGCGTCGCGCGATTGCGGAAGCAACCGAAGCGGGCCTGCTTGGGAAAAACATCCTGGGCACCGGCTTTGACTTCGAACTGTTCGTGCACACCGGTGCAGGGCGTTACATCTGCGGCGAAGAAACCGCGCTGATTAACTCCCTGGAAGGCCGCCGCGCGAACCCGCGTTCCAAGCCACCGTTCCCGGCAAGCTCCGGCGTGTGGGGGAAACCGACCTGCGTAAACAACGTCGAAACCCTGTGTAACGTTCCGGCGATCCTTGCGAACGGCGTGGAGTGGTATCAGGGTATATCTTCAAGCAAAGATGCCGGTACCAAGCTGATGGGCTTCTCCGGCCGCGTGAAGAATCCTGGCGTCTGGGAACTGCCGTTCGGTACCACCGCGCGTGAAATTCTCGAAGACTACGCGGGCGGCATGCGCGATGGCCTGAAATTCAAAGCCTGGCAGCCGGGCGGGGCAGGGACTGACTTCCTGACCGAAGCCCACCTTGACCTGCCGATGGAATTCGAAAGCATCGGTAAAGCGGGCAGCCGTCTGGGTACGGCGCTGGCGATGGCCGTCGATCACGAGATCGGCATGGTCTCGCTGGTGCGTAACCTGGAAGAGTTCTTCGCCCGCGAGTCCTGCGGCTGGTGTACACCGTGCCGTGACGGTCTGCCGTGGAGCGTGAAGATCCTGCGTGCTATTGAACGTGGCGAAGGCCAGCCTGGCGATATCGAGACACTTGAGCAACTGTGTCGATTCTTAGGCCCGGGTAAAACCTTCTGCGCCCACGCACCGGGTGCCGTCGAGCCGCTGCAGAGCGCGATTAAATATTTCCGCGACGAATTCGAAGCAGGCATCAAGCAGCCGTTCAGCAATACCCATTCAATTAATGGTATTCAGCCGAACCTGCTGAAAGCGCGCTGGTAAAAAAACAGAATTTTGATTAACGCTCGGTTTCGACCGAGACAACTGGAAGCATGCTAATGGCTACGATTCATGTAGACGGCAAAGAATACGAAGTTAACGGGGCGGACAACCTGCTAGAAGCTTGTCTGTCTCTTGGCCTCGATATTCCGTACTTTTGCTGGCATCCGGCGCTGGGCAGCGTCGGTGCTTGCCGCCAGTGTGCGGTGAAGCAATATCAAAACGCGGAAGACACGCGTGGTCGCCTGGTGATGTCCTGTATGACGCCAGCCACCGAAGGCACCTTTATTTCGATTGATGACGCAGAAGCCAAACAGTTCCGCGAAAGCGTGGTGGAATGGTTGATGACCAACCACCCGCACGACTGTCCGGTTTGTGAAGAGGGCGGAAACTGCCACCTTCAGGATATGACCGTTATGACCGGTCACAGCTTCCGTCGCTATCGCTTTACCAAGCGTACCCACCGTAACCAGGATCTGGGGCCGTTCATCTCTCACGAAATGAACCGCTGCATCGCCTGCTACCGCTGCGTGCGTTACTACAAAGACTACGCGGACGGTCAGGATCTGGGCGTGTATGGCGCGCATGACAACGTCTACTTCGGTCGTCCGGAAGACGGTACGCTGGAAAGCGAATTCTCCGGTAACCTGGTAGAAATCTGCCCGACCGGCGTATTCACGGATAAAACGCACTCCGAGCGCTACAACCGTAAATGGGACATGCAGTTTGCGCCTAGCATCTGCCAGCAGTGTTCCCTTGGCTGTAACACCAGCCCGGGCGAGCGTTACGGCGAACTGCGCCGTATCGAAAACCGTTACAACGGTACGGTTAACCACTACTTCCTCTGCGACCGCGGTCGTTTCGGCTATGGCTATGTGAACCTGAAAGACCGTCCGCGTCAGCCGGTTCAGCGCCGTGGCGATGACGTCATTACCCTGAACGCCGAGCAGGCGATGCAGGGCGCGGCAGACATTCTGCGCCAGTCGAAGAAAGTGATCGGTATCGGCTCCCCGCGCGCCAGCATCGAAAGCAACTTCGCGCTGCGCGAGCTGGTTGGGGCGGAAAACTTCTATACCGGCATCGCCCAGGGCGAGCAGGAACGTCTGCAGCTGGTACTGAAAGTGCTGCGTGAAGGCGGTGTTCATACCCCTGCGCTGCGCGAAATTGAATCTTACGATGCGGTTCTGGTGCTGGGTGAAGACCTGACGCAGACCGGCGCACGCGCGGCTCTGGCGGTTCGTCAGGCGGTGAAGGGTAAAGCACGTGAAATGGCAGCGGCGCAGAAAGTGGCTGACTGGCAGATTGCGGCAATCCTGAACATCGGTCAGCGCGCGAAGCATCCTCTGTTTGTGACCAACGTCGACAGCACCCGTCTGGACGATATCGCGGCGTGGACCTACTGCGCGCCGGTTGAAGATCAGGCGCGTCTTGGCTTTGCGATTGCCCACGCGCTGGACAACAACTCCCCGGCCGTTGAGCTGGATCGCGACCTGCAAAACAAGGTCGACGTGATTGTTCAGGCCCTGGCGGGTGCGAAGAAACCGCTGATTATTTCCGGTACCAACGCCGGCAGCGCGGAGATCGTGCAGGCGGCAGCCAACGTGGCCAAAGCCCTGAAAGGCCGCGGTGCGGACGTTGGTGTGACCATGATTGCCCGCGCGGTGAACAGCATCGGTCTGGGTATGATTGGCGGCGGCTCGCTGGAAGAGGCGTTAAGCGAGCTGGAATCCGGCTCTGCTGACGCCGTTGTGGTGCTGGAAAACGACCTTCATCGCCACGCCTCCGCCGCTCGCGTTAACGCCGCGCTCTCCAAAGCGCCGCTGGTGATGGTTATCGACCATCAGCGCACCGCGATCATGGACAAAGCCCACCTGGTGCTCTCTGCGGCAAGCTTCGCAGAAAGCGACGGTACCGTTATCAATAACGAAGGCCGCGCGCAGCGCTTCTTCCAGGTTTACGACCCGTCTTACTACGACAGCAACACCGTGATGCTGGAAAGCTGGCGCTGGCTGCACTCCCTGCACAGCACCGTGCAGAGCCGTGAAGTGGACTGGACGCAGCTCGACCACGTTATCGACGCGGTGGTGGAAAAACTGCCTCAGCTGGCCGGCATCAAAGATGCTGCACCTGACGCAAGCTTCCGCATTCGCGGCCAGAAACTGGCGCGTGAACCGCACCGCTACAGCGGTCGTACCGCGATGCGTGCCAACATCAGCGTGCACGAACCGCGTCAGCCGCAGGACAAAGACACCATGTTTGCCTTCTCTATGGAAGGGAACAACCAGCCGTCTGCGCCGCGCTCTCAGGTTCCGTTTGCATGGGCACCGGGCTGGAACTCCCCGCAGGCATGGAACAAGTTCCAGGCTGAAGTGGGCGGCTCTCTGCGCCACGGCGACCCGGGCGTGCGTCTGATTGAAGCCTCCGAAACCGGTCTGGACTTCTTCACCAGCGTTCCGGCGAGCTTCGAGGCTCAGGAAGGTAACTGGCGTATCGCGCCGTACTACCATCTGTTCGGTAGCGACGAAATGTCCCAGCGCTCTCCGGTCTTCCAGACCCGCATGCCGCAGCCGTACATCAAGCTCAACCCGGCGGATGCCGCGAAGCTTGGCGTTAACGCGGGTGCGAACATTGCCTTCAGCTACGACGGCCAGACAATCAGCCTGCCGCTGATTATCTCCGAAGGTCTGACAGCGGGGCAGGTAGGTCTGCCTATGGGCATGCCTGGCATCGCGCCGGTACTGGCGGGTGCGCGTCTTGATAACCTGCAGGAGGCAAAAGCATGAGTTGGTTAACGCCGGATCTTATCGACATCCTGCTGAGCATTCTGAAAGCGGTTGTCATTCTGCTGGTGGTGGTCACCTGCGGCGCGTTCATGAGCTTTGGTGAACGTCGTCTGCTCGGTTTGTTCCAGAACCGTTACGGACCGAACCGCGTGGGCTGGGGTGGTTCGCTCCAGCTGGTGGCGGACATGATCAAGATGTTCTTTAAAGAGGACTGGATCCCACGCTTCTCGGACCGCGTGATCTTTACTCTGGCACCGATGATCGCCTTCACCTCGCTGCTGCTGGCGTTTGCTATCGTTCCCGTCAGCCCGACCTGGGTGGTGGCTGACCTGAACATCGGCATTCTGTTCTTCCTGATGATGGCAGGCCTCGCGGTTTACGCGGTCCTGTTCGCAGGCTGGTCCAGTAACAACAAATACTCCCTGCTGGGTGCGATGCGTGCTTCCGCGCAGACGCTGAGCTACGAAGTGTTCCTGGGGCTTTCCCTGATGGGCGTGGTGGCGCAGGCCGGTTCATTCAACATGACCGACATCGTCAACAACCAGGCCGACATCTGGAACGTTATCCCGCAGTTCTTTGGTTTTGTTACCTTTGCTATCGCGGGCGTGGCGGTGTGTCACCGTCACCCGTTTGACCAGCCAGAAGCCGAACAGGAACTGGCCGACGGTTACCACATTGAATATTCCGGCATGAAGTTCGGCCTTTTCTTCGTGGGCGAGTACATCGGTATCGTCACCATTTCCGCGTTGATGGTAACGCTGTTCTTTGGTGGCTGGCATGGCCCGTTCTTACCGCCGTTCATCTGGTTCGCGCTGAAAACCGCGTTCTTTATGATGATGTTCATTTTGATTCGTGCGTCCTTACCGCGTCCGCGTTATGACCAGGTAATGTCCTTCGGCTGGAAAGTGTGCCTGCCGCTGACGCTCGTCAACTTGTTGGTAACGGCGGCTGTCATTCTCTGGCAGCAGCCATAAGGGGCTTTAGACCATGACCTTAAAAGAAATACTGGTAGGTTTCGGCACCCAGGTACGCAGTATCTGGATGATCGGCCTGCACGCGTTTGCCAAACGCGAAACCCAGATGTACCCGGAAGAGCCGGTATATCTGCCGCCGCGCTACCGTGGCCGTATCGTGCTGACGCGCGACCCGGACGGTTCCGAGCGCTGCGTGGCCTGTAACCTGTGTGCGGTAGCGTGCCCGGTGGGCTGTATCTCTCTGCAGAAAGCAGAGACGGTAGACGGCCGCTGGTATCCTGAGTTCTTCCGCATCAACTTCTCACGCTGCATTTTCTGCGGTCTGTGTGAAGAAGCGTGCCCAACCACGGCGATTCAGCTGACTCCAGACTTCGAGCTGGGTGAGTACAAGCGTCAGGACCTGGTGTACGAGAAAGAGGATCTGCTGATTTCCGGTCCGGGCAAATACCCGGAATATAACTTCTACCGGATGGCGGGTATGGCAATCGACGGCAAAGATAAGGGCGAAGCAGAGAACGAAGCCAAGCCTATCGACGTCAAGAGCCTGTTACCGTAAGGAGAGGGCAATGGAATTCGCTTTTTATATCTGTGGCCTTATCGCCATCCTGGCTACGCTGCGAGTGATCACGCACACCAACCCGGTGCATGCGCTGCTGTACTTAATCATCTCGCTGCTGGCCATTTCCGGGGTGTTCTTTGCGCTGGGCGCGCACTTCGCCGGTGCGCTGGAAATCATCGTCTACGCCGGGGCCATCATGGTGCTGTTCGTGTTCGTGGTGATGATGCTGAACCTGGGCGGCTCTGAAATTGAGCAGGAACGTCAGTGGCTCAAGCCGCAGGTGTGGATTGGCCCGGCAATTTTGTCGGCCATCATGCTGGCGGTGATCGTTTACGCCATTCTGGGCGTGAACGATCAGGGCATCGACGGCACGCCAATCAGCGCCAAGGCTGTTGGTATTGCGCTGTTCGGTCCATACGTTCTGGCGGTTGAACTGGCCTCTATGCTGCTGCTGGCGGGCCTGGTTGTTGCCTTCCACGTGGGCCGCGAAGAGCGTATTGGTGAGGTGCTGAGCAACCGCACTGATGACCGCGCGAAAAGAAAAACGGAGGAGCGCGCATGATCCCCTTAACACATGGACTGATCCTCGCTGCGATTTTGTTCGTTCTGGGCTTAACCGGTCTGGTTATCCGCCGCAATCTGCTGTTTATGCTGATCGGTCTGGAAATCATGATTAACGCCTCCGCGCTGGCCTTCGTGGTCGCCGGAAGCTACTGGGGCCAGGCCGACGGTCAGGTGATGTACATTCTCGCCATCAGCCTTGCGGCTGCCGAAGCGAGTATTGGCCTGGCGCTGTTGCTGCAGCTCCATCGTCGCCGCCAGAACCTGAACATCGATTCAGTAAGTGAGTTGCGTGGATGAACATGCTTGCCTTAACCATTATTTTTCCGCTGATTGGCTTCGTGCTGCTGGCGTTTTCTCGCGGCCGCTGGTCTGAGAATCTGTCTGCGACCGTGGGCATTGGCTCAATCGGTCTGGCTGCGCTGGTCACGGCGTATGCGGGTATCGACTTCTTAAATAGCGGACGCCAGCCTTTCAGCGTACCGCTGTGGACCTGGATGTCGGTCGGTGATTTCAACATCGGTTTCAACCTGGTGCTGGATGGTCTGTCTCTGACCATGCTCTCCGTGGTGACCGGCGTGGGCTTCCTGATCCACATGTTCGCCTCCTGGTATATGCGCGGTGAAGAGGGTTACTCCCGCTTCTTCGCCTACACCAACCTGTTTATCGCCAGCATGGTTGTTCTGGTGCTGGCCGATAACCTGCTGCTCATGTATCTGGGCTGGGAAGGCGTGGGTCTCTGTTCTTACCTGCTGATCGGCTTCTACTACACCGATCCGAAGAATGGCGCAGCGGCCATGAAAGCGTTCGTCGTGACCCGCGTGGGTGACGTGTTCCTCGCTTTCGCGCTGTTCATTCTCTACAACGAACTGGGCACGCTGAACTTCCGCGAAATGGTGGAACTGGCGCCGGCGCACTTCGAAGCAGGCAACAACATGCTGTGGTGGGCAACGCTGATGCTGCTGGGTGGCGCCGTGGGTAAATCCGCACAGCTGCCGCTGCAGACGTGGCTGGCAGACGCGATGGCGGGTCCAACCCCTGTTTCCGCGCTGATCCACGCCGCGACCATGGTAACCGCCGGTGTATACCTGATTGCGCGTACCCATGGCCTGTTCCTGATGACCCCGGAAATTCTGCATCTGGTGGGCATCGTGGGTGCGGTCACGCTGGTGCTGGCGGGCTTTGCCGCGCTGGTGCAGACCGACATCAAACGCGTTCTTGCCTACTCCACCATGAGCCAGATTGGTTACATGTTCCTGGCGCTGGGCGTACAGGCGTGGGACGCGGCGATTTTCCACCTGATGACGCACGCGTTCTTTAAAGCGCTGCTGTTCCTCTCGTCCGGCTCCGTGATCCTGGCCTGCCACCACGAGCAGAACATCTTCAAGATGGGCGGACTGCGTAAGTCTATCCCGCTGGTGTATGTCTGCTTCCTGGTGGGCGGCGCGGCGCTGTCGGCGCTGCCGCTGATTACCGCAGGTTTCTTCAGTAAGGACGAAATCCTTGCGGGTGCCATGGCGAATGGTCATATCAATCTGATGGTGGCGGGTCTGGTCGGTGCGTTCATGACCTCCCTGTATACCTTCCGTATGATTTTCATCGTATTCCACGGTAAAGAACAAATTCACGCTCACGCAGGGAAGGGGATTACCCACCACCTGCCGCTGATTGTGCTGCTGGTACTGTCTACCTTCGTTGGCGCGATGATTGTGCCACCGCTGCAGGGCGTACTGCCGGCAACAGCCGAGCTTGAGCACGGTCGCGTTCTGACGCTTGAAATCACCTCCGGCGTGGTCGCTATTGCGGGCATCCTGATTGCAGCATGGCTGTGGCTGGGTAAACGTACGTTGGTCACTGCCGTTGCCAACAGCGCGCCGGGCCGCCTGCTGGGCACCTGGTGGTACAACGCGTGGGGCTTCGACTGGCTGTACGACATGATCTTCGTTAAGCCGTTCCTGGGCATTGCGTGGCTGCTGAAGCGCGATCCAATGAACAGCCTGATGAATATCCCGGCGATCCTCTCCCGCTTTGCAGGTAAAGGCCTGCTGTACAGCGAGAACGGTTACCTGCGCTGGTATGTAGCGTCCATGAGCATCGGTGCGGTCGTCGTACTGGCACTGCTGATGGTGTTGCGATAGTGGTATTTGCCCGGTGGCGCTGCGCTTACCGGGCCTACGAGACCGTAGGTCGGGAAGCGTGAGCGCCACCCGACACCACAAACCGCACTAACGCGTGAATTTTGTCGAATTTGTTGAAAATCGGTCCCTGAGGGACTTTAACAAGGAATAAAAATCGCCATGTTACTACCCTGGCTAATATTAATTCCCTTCATCGGCGGCTTCCTGTGCTGGCAGACTGAACGCTTTGGCGTGAAGATGCCGCGCTGGATCGCGCTGATCACCATGGGATTGACGCTCGCGCTTGGCCTGCAACTGTGGTTGCAGGGTGGCTACTCACTGACCCAGTCTGCGGGTCTTCCGCAGTGGCAGTCTGAGTTTATCCTGCCGTGGATCCCGCGTTTCGGCATTACGATCCACCTGGCGATTGACGGTCTGTCGCTGCTGATGGTGGTGCTGACCGGCCTGCTCGGCGTTCTGGCGGTACTTTGCTCCTGGCGAGAAATCGAAAAATACCAGGGCTTCTTCCACCTGAACCTGATGTGGATCCTGGGCGGCGTAATCGGCGTGTTCCTTGCCATCGACATGTTCCTGTTCTTCTTCTTCTGGGAGATGATGCTGGTGCCGATGTACTTCCTGATCGCGCTGTGGGGCCACAAGGCATCCGACGGTAAAACGCGCATCACGGCGGCAACCAAGTTCTTCATCTATACCCAGGCGAGCGGTCTGGTGATGCTGATTGCCATCCTGGCGCTGGTGTTTGTGCATTACAACGCGACCGGCGTCTGGACCTTCAACTACGAAGATCTGCTGAAGACCCCGATGTCTCACGGCGTGGAATACCTGCTGATGCTGGGCTTCTTCATCGCCTTCGCGGTGAAAATGCCGGTAGTTCCGCTGCACGGCTGGCTGCCAGACGCGCACTCCCAGGCGCCAACGGCGGGTTCCGTTGACCTCGCGGGCATCTTGCTGAAAACCGCGGCCTACGGCCTGCTGCGTTTCGCACTGCCGCTGTTCCCGAATGCCTCCGCAGAGTTCGCACCGATTGCCATGTGGCTTGGCGTGATCGGTATCTTCTACGGCGCGTGGATGGCCTTCACGCAGTACGACATCAAGCGTCTGATTGCCTATACCTCCGTCTCCCACATGGGCTTCGTGCTGATTGCCATCTACACCGGCAGCCAGCTGGCGTACCAGGGCGCGGTGATCCAGATGATTGCGCACGGTCTCTCCGCAGCCGGTCTCTTCATCCTGTGCGGTCAGCTTTACGAACGTCTGCACACCCGCGACATGCGTATGATGGGCGGCCTGTGGGGCAAAATGAAATGGCTGCCAGCGCTCTCCATGTTCTTTGCGGTTGCGACGCTGGGTATGCCGGGCACCGGTAACTTCGTCGGCGAATTTATGATTCTGTTCGGCAGCTTCAAAGTGGTTCCGATGATTACCATCATCTCCACCTTTGGTCTGGTGTTCGCTTCCGTGTACTCGCTGGCGATGCTGCATCGCGCCTACTTCGGTAAAGCGAAGAGCGAAATTGTTGCTAAAGAACTGCCGGGGATGTCGCTGCGCGAGCTGTTCATCATCCTGCTGCTGGTCGTACTGCTGGTGCTGCTGGGCTTCTATCCGCAGCCGATTCTGGATACCTCGCATAGCGCGATGGGCAATATCCAGCAGTGGTTTGTTAATTCTGCTTCTACTACAAGGCCGTAATTCGCCATGACAATAACTCCACAACAACTGATCGCGCTGCTACCGCTGCTGATCGTCGGATTGACGGTGGTGGTTGTGATGCTCTCCATTGCGTGGCGACGCAATCACTTCCTGAATGCGACCCTGTCCGTTTTGGGTCTAAACGCTGCGTTAGTCTCCCTCTGGTTTGTTGGCCAGGCGGGGGCGATGGACGTCACGCCGATGATGCGCGTTGACGGCTATGCCATGCTGTACACCGGTCTGGTTCTGCTGGCGAGCCTGGCAACCTGCACCTTTGCGTACCCGTGGCTCGAAGGCTACAACGACAACAAAGAAGAGTTTTACCTGCTGGTACTGATTGCCGCACTGGGCGGCATTCTGCTGGCGAACGCGAACCACCTGGCCGCGCTGTTCCTCGGTATTGAGCTGATCTCACTCCCGCTGTTCGGCCTGATTGGTTACGCTTTCCGCCAGAAACGCTCTCTGGAAGCGGCGATCAAGTACACTATCTTGTCCGCTGCTGCCTCGTCGTTCCTGCTGTTCGGTATCGCACTGCTGTACGCACAGACGGGTAACCTCTCCTTCCTGGCTATCGGCAAGAGCCTTGGCGACGGCATGCTGCACGAGCCGCTGCTGCTGGCAGGTCTGGGCATGATGATCGTTGGCCTTGGCTTTAAGCTCTCTCTGGTTCCGTTCCACCTGTGGACGCCAGACGTATACCAGGGTGCTCCGGCGCCGGTATCAACCTTCCTGGCGACGGCGAGCAAAATCGCTATCTTCGGTGTGGTGATGCGTCTGTTCCTGTACGCACCGGTGGGTGATAGCGAAGCGGTTCGCGTGGTGCTGGGCATTATCGCGTTCGTTTCCATCATCTTCGGTAACCTGATGGCGCTGAGCCAGACCAACATCAAGCGTCTGCTGGGCTACTCGTCTATCTCCCATCTGGGCTACCTGCTGGTGGCGCTGATTGCGCTGCAGAGCGGCGAGATGTCGATGGAAGCCGTGGGCGTGTATCTGGCGGGTTACCTGTTCAGCAGCCTCGGCGCGTTCGGCGTGGTGAGCCTGATGTCCAGCCCGTACCGTGGCCCGGATGCCGATTCACTGTTCTCCTATCGTGGTCTGTTCTGGCACCGTCCGATTCTGTCCGCGGTGATGACGGTGATGATGCTCTCCCTGGCGGGCATTCCGATGACGCTGGGCTTTATCGGTAAGTTCTACGTGCTGGCCGTCGGTGTTCATGCGGGTCTGTGGTGGCTGACGGCGGGGGTTGTTATTGGCTCCGCGATTGGTCTTTACTACTACCTGCGCGTTGCCGTGAGCCTGTACCTGAGCGCGCCTCAGCAGCTTAACCGCGATGCGCCGTCCAACTGGCAGTATAGCGCCGGGGGCATTGTGGTCCTCATCTCCGCGCTGCTGGTGCTGATCTTCGGTATCTATCCGCAGCCGCTGATTGATATCGTGCAGCGAGCGATGCCGCTGATGTAAAAACAAAAACCCGCTCCGGCGGGTTTTTTATGGTTTTCTCCCTCTCCCTGTGGGAGAGGGCCGGGGTGAGGGCACCAGCCCGCACCCTGCTTAAGCCAGCTGCTTGCGGCTAATCAACGGCCCGTCAATCTTCTTCATCGAGCGGTCCAGCACTTCTTCAATCACCGACGACAGTTCGTTCAGCTCAAACTTCGCCACGTAGCCGTCGGCCTTCACCTTGCGAATATGATCTTCGTTGGCATTGCCGGAAAGCGAAGAGTGGATCACCACCGGAATATCCTTCAGGAACGGATCGGTCTTGATTTTGCGCGTCAGCGTAAAGCCGTCCATCTCCGGCATTTCGAGGTCGGTCAGCACCAGCGCGATTTTATCGGTGATCGGCACGCCCTCGGCCTGAGCCTGAGCGGCCAGCACGCCAATTTTCTCCCACGCGTCTTTCCCGGTGATGTGCAGCTGGGCAGGGATTTCCATCGCCTGCAGGCCTTTCTCCAGCATCGAGCGCGCCACTTTGGAATCTTCCGCGACAATCGCGACCGAGCCCGGCTTGATGTTGAATTTGGTGGTCTTCAAATGGGTGGCGTGCAGATCGTGGTTTGCCGGGGTGATGTCATACAGGATCTGCTCGACGTCCAGCACCATCGCCAGATCGTTGGTATCGGTCTTTTCGTCGAGGCAGGCAATGCTGGTGATGTAGCGCCCGCTGACGGCGGTTTCCGCGGCGTGAACCTGCTTCCAGTCCAGACGCATAATGTTCTCAACGGATTCCACGGCAAACGCCTGCACGCTGCGGGCGTATTCGGTGATCAGCAGAATGTTCAGCCCGGTAGAGGGCTTGCAGCCCGCGACGGCAGCGAGGTCAATGACGGGGATCACCTGATCGCGAATGTTCACCATCCCCATCAGCGGCGACTTCATCCCTGCGGGTTTGGTGAACGCCGGCATCGGCACAATTTCGCGCAGCTTAAAGACGTTAATCCCAAATAGCTCGGATTTGTCTTCGTTCAAAGAGGTGCCAAGACGGAACAGCAACAGTTCAAAGCGGTTCGACAGGGTGAGATTCGCCCTGTCATCAATATCTTTCTGGAAATTATCCATTCTACCCTCAAGAGAAATGCTGACCTTTTAATCGTTATCGGCATCCTGAGGGAAAAATGAAGGACTAAACGCTGACCTGAGTGAAATCTTCCGCCAGCTCACACGCAGAGAATACCTCGCGGCACTCTGCCAGCAGGCCTTCGCATCCCTGCGCGTCGTAGCGTGAGCTCACGTGAGTGACGATCAGCTTACCGACGCCCGCCTCACGCGCCAGCCGCGCGGCCTGGCGCGTGGAGCTGTGGCCGCGGCCGTTGGCTTTCTCTTCCATCGCCTTTTCAAGCGTGGCTTCGTGGATCATGACGTCCACGCCCCGAGCAAGCTGGAGCGCGGCGGCGCAAGGTGCAGTGTCACCAAAAATCGCCAGCTTTTTCCCCGGCTGCGGCGCAGAAAGATAGTCCTGCCCGTTCACCACGCGCCCGTCTTCCAGCGTGACTGTCTCACCCAGCTTCAGGCGCTGGAACATTGGCCCCGGCATCACGCCGTCTGCCGTCAGCGCGGCGGCGTTTAGCGCGCCGGGTTTGTCATGCTCTTCGATACGGTAGCCGTAGCACTCAACCGGATGATTAAGCGGCCAGGCGGTGACGGTATAAACCCCGTCATCAAAAACCTGACCCTCTGCAATTTCAATGACCTCCAGCGGGTAGTCCGTCCACGAGCCGCTCAGGCGTAGCGTGGTTTCAATAAACTCGGCAATGCCCTTCGGCCCATAAATCGTCAGCGGATGCGCAATGCCGGCCATCGAGCGGCTGCACAGCAGGCCGGGCAGGCCAAAGATATGGTCTCCGTGCAGGTGGGTAATAAAGATCTTATCCAGCTTGCCCGGGTGGTATACGGTGCGCAGCAGCTGGTGCTGAGTCCCTTCACCACAGTCAAACAGCCACAGCCCGCCGCGGGTTGGGTGCTGCAGATCCAGCAGAATTGCCGTGACATTTCGCGTACGGGTTGGTACGCCAGCGGACGTGCCCAGAAAAATCAGTTCCATAATGCAATCAGCCCTTTGCCGAACGGGAAGGGGTTTAGTATAACGTGATGAACCCCCGGAAGGAGAAAGACATGATCCAGTGGCAAGATGTGCACCATAGCGAACTCACCGTACCGTCACTTTATGCGCTGCTTAAACTCCGCTGTGAAGTGTTTGTTGTAGAGCAAACCTGTCCGTATCAGGACATCGACGGGGATGACCTGGTCGGCGAAAACCGCCATATCCTCGGCTGGAAAGAGGGCGAGCTGGTGGCGTATGCGAGGATTCTGAAAAGCGCCGATGATTTTGAGCCCGTCGTCATCGGCCGCGTCATCATTAGCGCACGCGCGCGCGGTGAAAAACTGGGCTATCAGCTCATGGAGAAAACGCTGGCATCCTGTGAAAAACAGTGGCCAGACAGGGCGTTATACCTCGGAGCACAGGCTCACCTGCAGTCCTTCTACGCCCACTTCGGCTTTGCGCCGGTGACCGACGTGTATGACGAAGATGGCATTCCGCACGTTGGCATGGCGCGGGAAGCGAAGCAGGCGTAATCGGCAGTCGTTGGCTATAGTTAGCGGACTGGTGTACTAACATGGAGAAAACTATGTCATTTCAATCCTGGGATACCCGTATCGACGACGACCTGGCCCTGCTGAGCGAAACGCTGGAAGAGGTACTGCGTTCGTCGGGCGACCCTGCCGATCAGAAGTATATCGAGCTGAAAGCGCGCGCTGAACAGGCGCTGCATGAAGTGAAAAACCGCGTCAGCCATGCGTCTGACAATTACTATTATCGCGCCAAAAAAGCGGTGTACCGTGCCGATGATTACGTGCATGAAAAACCGTGGCAAGGTATTGGTGTCGGTGCGGCCGTAGGGCTGGTGCTGGGGCTACTTCTGGCTCGTCGCTAACAGCTTTTTAAACGGTCAACCACTCCCTATACGTGGGTACTGCAATTTGTGGGCAGTACCCCGTATAATATGAGGTTTTAACAGGGAGAGGTTCGCGTGCATTCGATTTTCCTCGCGCTGGAACGTCTGCGCACTCAGCTTGCGCAAGCGCTGCCTGCTACACCCGGTCTGCATCACGTTGACGTCTCATTCCCGTTAAACGACGCCTTCGATCCTCTAGCCTGGCTGGGCGCACAGCGTATCTATCCCCAATTCTACTGGCAGCAGCGAAACGGCGATGAAGAACTTGCTGCGCTGGGAAGTGTCGCTCACTTTGACTCTCTGGCTTCTGCCTCTCAGTTTCTACAAACCCACGATGCGCAAAACGATACCCTCATTTGCGGGCTTAACGCGTTTAACCCTGAGAAGAGCAGCCTGTTTTTGCCGCGTTTGCTGTGGCGACGCTCTGCAGGAGTGGCCACGCTGCGCCTGCAGCTGTGGAGTGATACTTCGCTTGCGGATGATGCCCCTGCTGCGCGGAGATTCATAGACCAGCTGAACGCGGCGGGGCCGATCCGCCCGCTCTCCGTTCAGGTTGAGCGTGAGACGCACCAGCCGCAAAAGCCGGAGTGGCTGCGTCTTATCCGTGAGGCAACGGACGCCATCGCGCGAGGTGACGTTGAAAAAGTGGTGCTTGCCCGCGCTACCGATCTGCAGTTCAGGCAACCGGTTAATGCCGTTGCGTTGATGGCGGCCAGCCGTGCCCTTAATGTCAATTGCTACCATTTCTGCATGGTATTCGATGTCGGTAATGCCTTTCTCGGCTCCACGCCTGAGCGTTTGTGGCGGCGTCGCGGCACGCTGCTGCGCACCGAAGCCCTGGCGGGAACGGTTGCCAGCCATTCGGACGATAAACAGGCCCAGCGCCTCGGCGAGTGGCTGATGAATGATGATAAAAACCAGCGTGAGAATATGCTGGTGGTAGAGGATATTTGCCAGCGGCTGCAGCACCATACCCAGACGCTGGAGGTCTTACCGGCGCAGGTGGTGCGTTTGCGCAAAGTGCAGCATCTGCGCCGCTGCATCTGGACCGCGCTTAAACACGCCAGCGACGAGCAGTGCCTGAACGCGCTGCAGCCGACGGCTGCCGTTGCGGGCCTGCCGCGCCAGGCCGCGCGGGAGTTTATCCAGAAGGTTGAGCCATTCGACCGCGAGTGGTACGCCGGTTCCGCCGGGTATCTGTCACGGGATCAAAGCGAGTTCTGCGTGGCACTCCGCTCCGCGCGCGTCCACGAGGCCAGGCTTCGACTCTATGCCGGGGCGGGGATCGTCAGCGGATCTGACCCGGAGCAGGAGTGGCAGGAGATCGAAAATAAAGCCGTAGGGCTGCGCTCTCTCCTCCTAAGGGATTAATACTGATTCGCGCATTCCCGATTCATATCAAAATTCTAAATTTTTCTATTATTTATACTGTGTCGCATTATTGATACCGGACAATCTCATGTCAGTAAGTTCTTTTAACCGGCGCTGGGCGGCGGTGATCCTCGAAGCCCTGACCCGCCACGGCGTCAGGCACGTGTGTATTGCACCGGGCTCTCGCTCCACGCCGCTGACGCTGGCCGCGGCGGAAAATCGGGCTTTCATTCACCACACCCATTTTGACGAGCGCGGTCTGGGCCATCTGGCGCTGGGGCTGGCAAAAGTCAGCAAAGCGCCGGTGGCGGTGATTGTCACGTCCGGTACGGCGGTGGCGAACCTCTATCCGGCAATCATCGAAGCCGGGCTGACCGGCGAAAAACTGATTGTGCTGACCGCGGACCGTCCGCCTGAGTTAATCGACTGCGGTGCCAATCAGGCCATTCGCCAGCCGGGCATTTTTTCATCTCATCCTTCAGAAACGGTCTCGTTGCCGCGTCCAACCCAGGACATCCCGGCAAGCTGGCTGGTCTCCACGCTTGATCATGCGATGGCTTCTCTGCGCAGCGGTGCCCTGCACGTGAACTGTCCGTTTGCCGAGCCGCTGTATGGTGAAATGAACGAAACTGGCCTCGCCTGGCAGCAGCAGCTTGGCGACTGGTGGGAGAGCGAAAAGCCCTGGCTTAGCGAGCAGATCCACGTTGAAAGCGCCAAACAGCGCGACTGGTTCTTCTGGCGGCAAAAGCGCGGCGTGGTGGTTGCCGGGCGCATGAGCGCTGCCGAAGGGAAGCGGGTTGCAGAGTGGGCGCAAACCCTCGGCTGGCCGTTGATAGGCGATGTGCTTTCCCAGACCGGCCAGCCGCTGCCGTGCGCCGACCTCTGGCTGGGTAACGCGAAGGCGACAACCGAGCTGGCGAAGGCGCAGATTGTGGTGCAGATAGGCTCCAGCCTCACCGGGAAACGTCTCCTGCAGTGGCAGGCGACCTGCACGCCGGAAGAGTACTGGCTCGTTGACCCGCTGGAAGGGCGGCTCGACCCGGCGCACCACCGCGGGCGTCGTCTGGTCAGCGGGATTGACAGCTGGCTTGAGCTGCATCCGGCTGAAAAACGTAAGCCCTGGGCGGCGGAGATCCCGGAACTGTCGCGTCAGGCGTGGGCGCTCGCCGAAGCGCAGTGCGGGGGCTTCGGTGAAGCCGAGCTGGCGCACCGTATACGTCAGTACCTGCCCGAGCAGGGGCAGCTGTTTGTCGGTAACAGCCTGGTGGTGCGCCTGATTGACGCGTTCTCTCAGCTTCCCGCGGGGTATCCGGTTTACAGCAACCGCGGTGCCAGCGGCATCGACGGGCTGATCTCGACGGCGGCTGGCGTGCAGCGTGCCAGCGCGAAATCGACGCTGGCGATAGTGGGGGACCTCTCGGCGCTCTATGACCTCAACGCGCTGGCGCTCCTGCGTCAGGTTTCAGCCCCCCTGGTGCTGATTGTGGTCAACAATAACGGCGGGCAGATCTTCTCCCTGCTGCCCACGCCGCAGAGCGAGCGCGAGCGCTTTTATCTGATGCCGCAAAACGTGCAGTTCGAGCACGCGGCGGCGATGTTCAGCCTCCAGTACCATCGCCCGGAAAGCTGGGAGCAGCTGGACGCGGCGATGAGCACCGCCTGGAAACAGCCTGGCACAACGCTGGTCGAGCTGGTGGTAAACGATTCTGACGGCGCGCAGAAGCTGCAAAACCTGCTGGCGCAGGTGAGCCACCTGTGAACCTCGCAGGCATGCAGCGAGCCGGAAAGCCAGGCTATCCCTGGCTGGTCTTTCTGCACGGTTTTTCCGGCGATAGCCGCGAGTGGCTGCCGGTCGGGGAGTCATTAGAGGATTATCCCCGGCTGTATCTTAATCTGCCGGGGCACGGCGCTTCAGCGGATATCAGCGTGGCGGGATTCGACGCGATGAATGCGTTGCTTACCCGAACCCTTATTAGTTACAACATACTGAACTACTGGCTGGTGGGGTACTCCCTCGGCGGCCGCATTGCGATGTTTCATGCCTGCCAGCAGCCAAAAGGGCTGAGCGGGATTGTCGTTGAAGGCGGCCACCCTGGGCTACGGGACGCGGATGCGAGAGAAGCGCGGCTGGCCTCCGATCGCCGCTGGGCAGCGCGTTTTCGCACCGGGCCGCTGGATAAGGTCTTCACTGACTGGTACCAGCAGCCCGTCTTCGCTTCATTATCCGACGAACAGCGCAGGGGCCTGATAACCCTGCGCAGTCAGAATAACGGTGCCGGTCTGGCGGCAATGCTCGAGGCCACCTCGCTTGCCGTACAGCCCGATTTGCGCGCAGCGCTGAATGCGCTCTCTGTTCCTTTTCACTACCTGTACGGCGAACGTGATGAGAAGTTCGCGGCCGTTGCCGCCGAGCTGAACGCCACGCGCCACGTTATTCCTCGTGCCGGGCACAACGCCCATCGGGAAAATCCCGGTGCGGTCGCGTCGAGCCTGGTGCAGATACTGCGTCTTCGAACTAAGGACACTCTATGATCTATCCTGATGAACACATGCTTTACGCGCCGGTTGAATGGCAGGACTGCTCCGAAGGTTACACCGACATTCGTTACCACAAGTCCACCGACGGCATTGCCAAAATCACCATCAACCGTCCGCAGGTGCGCAACGCGTTCCGTCCGCTGACCGTCAAAGAGATGATCCAGGCCCTGGCCGATGCACGCTATGACGACAATATTGGCGTCATCGTTCTGACCGGTGAAGGGGATAAAGCGTTCTGCTCCGGCGGCGATCAGAAAGTGCGCGGCGACTACGGCGGATACCAGGACGATGCGGGTACGCATCATCTGAACGTACTGGATTTCCAGCGCCAGATCCGCACCTGTCCAAAACCGGTTGTCGCGATGGTGGCGGGCTACTCCATCGGCGGCGGCCACGTGCTGCACATGATGTGTGACCTGACCATTGCTGCAGAGAACGCCATCTTCGGCCAGACCGGCCCGAAAGTCGGATCCTTCGACGGCGGCTGGGGCGCGTCCTATATGGCACGCATCGTCGGACAGAAAAAAGCGCGTGAAATCTGGTTCCTGTGCCGTCAGTACAACGCGCAGGAAGCGCTGGATATGGGGCTTGTGAATACCGTGGTGCCAGTTGCCGATCTCGAAAAAGAGACCGTGCGCTGGTGCCGCGAGATGCTGCAAAACAGCCCGATGGCGCTGCGCTGCCTGAAGGCGGCCCTCAACGCCGACTGTGACGGTCAGGCGGGTCTGCAGGAGCTGGCGGGTAATGCCACCATGCTGTTCTACATGACCGAAGAGGGTCAGGAAGGACGCAATGCGTTTAACGAAAAACGCCAGCCGGACTTCAGCAAATACAAACGGAACCCGTAATGCGTCGCGCGCAGGTTTACCGCTGGCAGATACCGATGGACGCGGGCGTAGTGCTGCGCGAGCGGCGGTTAAAAACCCGTGACGGACTTTTCGTTCATTTGCAGCAGGGCGAGCGTGAAGGCTGGGGTGAAGTTTCACCTCTGCCGGGCTTTAGCCTGGAATCGCTGGGTGACGCGCAGGCGGCGCTGGTGGCCTGGGTACGTGCGTGGCGCGAAGGGGCCGATCCGACGCTGCCGGACACGCCTTCCGCGGCCTTCGGCATCAGCTGCGCGCTAGCGGAGCTTGACGGGCGTTTGCCTGATGCGGCCAACTACCGCGCCGCACCGCTCTGTACGGGCGATCCGGACGAACTCTTCGCATTGCTCTCCGCCATGCCCGGCGAGAAGGTGGCGAAGATCAAAGTCGGCCTGTACGAAGCGGTGCGTGACGGGATGGTGGCGAATCTCCTGCTGGAAGCGATCCCGGATCTGCACCTGCGTCTGGACGCTAACCGCGCCTGGACGCCACTCAAGGCGCAGCAGTTTGCGAAGTACGTTAATCCGGCGTACCGCAACCGCATCGCGTTTCTGGAAGAGCCGTGCAAAACGCGGGATGACTCCCGCGCCTTTGCCCGTGAAACGGGTATTGCGATTGCCTGGGATGAAAGCCTGCGCGAAGCCGATTTTGCGTTCGTCGCCGAGCCCGGCGTGAGTGCGGTCGTCATTAAACCGACGCTGACCGGCAGCCTGGCGAAGGTTCGCGAGCAGGTCGATGCTGCCCACGCCTTAGGCCTGACGGCGGTGATCAGCTCGTCCATAGAGTCCAGCCTCGGGCTGACGCAGCTGGCGCGCATCGCGGCCTGGCTCACGCCGCAAACCATCCCTGGCCTCGACACGCTGAACCTGATGCAGGCCCAGCTTGTTCGTCAGTGGCCGGACAGCGTACTGCCTTGCCTCGACGTTGAGGCGCTGGAGCCGCTGCTATGAGTTTTACCGACTGGCCGTGGCGGCGCTGGCGCGCGCAGTGTCCAGATAAACCCGCTCTGCGGCTTAACGACGAGGTTCTCACCTGGCAACTGCTCTGTGCGCGTATAGATAGCCTTGCCGCCGGGTTCCATCGTCAGGGCGTGCAGGAAGGCGACGGCGTTATGCTGCTTGCCCATAACCACCCTCAGACGCTGCTGGCGTGGCTCGCGCTGCTCCAGTGCGGCGCGCGCATTCTGCCGGTCAACCCTCAGCTGCCGCGACCGCTGCTGGACGTGCTGATGCCGCAGATGACGCTGCGCCATGCCCTGGTGCTGGACGGCGCGTATGACGGCCTCTCTTCGCTTAGCCTGTCCGGGCTGCCCGGGGAGTATTCGTCGTCATGGGCGCCGGAACGTATGGCTTCCATGACGCTGACCTCCGGTTCGACAGGCTTGCCGAAGGCGGCCGTTCACACCTGCGCAGCGCATCTTGCCAGCGCGCAGGGCGTGCTGGCGCTGATGCCCTACAGCGACGAGGACGACTGGCTGCTGTCGCTGCCGCTGTTTCATGTTTCCGGTCAGGGAATTTTGTGGCGCTGGCTTCAGGCGGGCGCGCGGTTAACCGTGCGCGAAAAACAGCCGCTTGAGCAGGCGCTGCAGGGCTGTACCCACGCTTCTCTGGTGCCGACACAGCTCTGGCGTCTGCTCAACGCGGAGCATCAGGTTGCGCTGAAGGCCGTTCTTCTTGGCGGGGCGGCCATTCCCGTTGAGCTGACGGAGAAGGCGCGTGAGCAGGGTATTCGCACCTTCTGCGGCTATGGCCTGACGGAGTTTGCCTCAACCGTCTGCGCGAAGGAGGCGGACGGTGCGCCGGACGTCGGCAGCGCGCTGCCGGGCAGAGAGGTGCAGGTTGTCGACGGTGAAGTCTGGATCAGGGCGCGCAGCATGGCTTCGGGCTACTGGCGTGACGGTGCGCTACTTCCGCTCACGAATGCGCAGGGCTGGTTTGCCACCCGCGATTGCGGGGAGTGGCATAACGGACGCCTGACCATTTTAGGCCGTATGGACAATCTCTTTTTCAGCGGAGGAGAGGGGATCCAGCCGGAAGCCGTTGAGCGCACGATTGCCACGCACCCGCAGATAAGCCAGGCGTTCATCGTCCCGCTGGACGACGCCGAGTTCGGTCAACGTCCGGTGGCGGTGGTGGAATGTCAACCGGGAACCGATATCGCGCAGTTCCCTGACTGGATCCAGGGCAGGCTGGCGCGTTTTGAACAGCCGGTACACTGGCTGGTGCTGCCCGCAGAGCTAAAAAATGGCGGGATTAAAATCTCCCGCCAGGCGCTGAAGCAGTGGGTGAATGCGTCGCTAAAGAGATAACAGCAGTTTCAAAAAGTTACAAACTTATTGTCTGACGCACGCAGAGTGCTTGATCCCGCACTGAGGCAGGTTAAAATCTCGCGGTTTTGGGACATCTCTAAATAAATTGTGCGGAATCACGACAATGAAAAAAGTGGCATTAATGGGCTTAGGCCTGATGGTTATCTCTTCGGCGGCTAACGCCATCAGCTTTAACGGCTCGGCGGGTCAGGATTACACCCACCTGGGCTTTGGCCTGGGTACGGAAACCTCCGGCCTGGCAATGACCGGCGGCTGGACGCATAACGATGACGACGGCGATGCGGCAAGCCTCGGCCTGGGTCTGAACGTTCCGCTGGGCCCGTTCCTGGCGACCGTTGGCGGTAAAGGCATTTACACCAACCCGAACGACGGTGATGAAGGCTACGCGGCGGCAGTGGGCGGCGGCCTGCAGTGGAAAATCGGCGACAGCTTCGGCCTGTTCGGTGAGTACTACTACTCACCGGATTCGCTTTCCAGCGGCATCGAAAGCTATGAAGAAGCCAACGCCGGTGCGCGCTGGACCATCATGCGCCCAATCACCATTGAAGCGGGCTATCGTTACCTGAACCTGGCCGGTAAAGACGGCAACCGCGACAACGCGCTGGCCGACGGCCCGTACGTGGGCGTGAGCGCAGGCTTCTAATCTCTCCGGCGCGGCGTTCCGTCGCGCCTGTTTCTCTCTTCTCCCTCGTTCCATATGCGTTATAGTGTTTTGACCATAGAAGTGGGAGAACACAATGATAAACGTGGAAATGCTATCCACTGGCGATGAAGTGCTGCATGGGCAAATTATTGACACCAATGCCGCTTGGCTGGCCGATCTATTCTTTGAGCAAGGATTACCCTTAACGCGCCGCAACACCGTGGGCGATAATCTTGAGTCACTGGTGAACATACTTCGCGAGCGCAGCGAGCACTGCGACGTGCTGATTGTGAACGGCGGGCTTGGCCCGACCAGCGATGATTTGAGCGCCCTGGCCGCCGCCACCGCCAAAGGCGAAGGGCTGGTGCTCCATGAGGAGTGGCTGGCGCAGATGGAGCGTTTTTTCTCCGGGCGCGGCCGGGTGATGGCGCCGAGCAACCGCAAGCAGGCCGAAATACCTGCCAGCGCCGAGCTTATCGACAACCCGGTCGGCACCGCCTGCGGCTTTGCCGTCCAGCTGAACCGCTGCCTGATGTTCTTCACGCCGGGCGTTCCGTCTGAATTTAAGGTGATGGTTGAGCAGCAGATCCTGCCGCGCCTTCGCCAGCGCTTTACCCTGCCCGAACCGCCGCTGTGCCTGCGTCTGACCACCTTTGGCCGCTCGGAAAGCGATCTGGCGCAGAGCCTGGATCACCTCCCGCTGCCGCCGGGCGTTTCGATGGGCTATCGCTCCTCCATGCCGATTATCGAGCTCAAGCTGACCGGCCCGGCGACGCAGAAAGCCGCCATGCTGGCGCTGTGGCCGGAAGTGCAGCGCGTTGCGGGCGAGAGCCTGATTTTCGAAGGAACGGAAGGACTTCCCGCGCAGATCGCGCAGCGCCTTCAGTCGCGTCAGCTGAGCGTCACCTTAAGCGAACAGTTCACCGGCGGCCTGCTGGCGCTGCAGCTTTCGCGTGCCGGCGCGCCGCTGCTGGCCAGCGAAGTGGTGCCGTTCCAGCAGGAGACGCTGGCGCAGACCGCGCGCTGGGCATCCGAACGCAGAGTGAAGCATTTCGCCGGGCTGGCGCTGGCCGTTGGCGGCGTGGATGAAGAACACCTTAATTTTGCCCTTGCGACGCCGGAAGGCACGCATGCGCTACGGGTGAAGATGAGTATCACCCGCCACAGCGTGGCGGTGCGCCAGGAAGTGTGCGCGATGATGGCGCTCAACATGCTGCGCCGCTGGCTGAACGGTAAAGAGGTGGCCAGCGAGCACGGCTGGATTAACGTCGTGGAATCATTGTTCGTTGAGTGATCCGTTTGCCGGGGCGGTCGCCCCGGCAACCTTTAGCCCAGCGCCTTCGCCAGCAGCGTTATCGGATGTTCGCAGCGCTTGCTGGTGGACATCTCAATCTGCCATTTGCAGGTTTCACAGTCGGTCACCACGATATCCGCGCCGCTCTCCTCAATCTGCCTGAACAGCGGTGCGCCAATCGCCTGCGAGGTTTCGTAGTTTTCCCTCTTGAAGCCGTAGGTGCCCGCAATGCCGCAGCAGCGCGAGTCCAGCACCGTCAGCTCCAGCCCCGGAATAAGCCGCAGCAGCTCCAGCGTATAGAGCGACCAGCCCATCTTTTCCATGTGGCACGGCGTGTGATAGACCACTTTAAGCGGTAAGGCCTTCAGCGGTAACGTTTTTCCGCCATCGAGCCTGCGCCACAGGAAGCGCGTCGCCAGCTCGATATGTTCGCGCAGGCCGGTGTTATCCACGTCCAGCAAGTGCGGATATTCATCTCGCAGCGTAAAGGTGCAGGTGGATGAGGTAGCCAGTACCGGTATCCCCCCGTCAACGATGGCCTCGCGCAGCGACGAGACGTTAGTTTTCGCCTGCTTACGCGCTTTCTCGGTAAATCCGTTGGCAATCAGCGGCACGCCGCAGCACTTCTCCTTGCTGAGCAGCTGTACGCCCGTGCCCATCGCGTTCAGCACCTTCAGCAGGTCTTTGCCCAGCTGCGGATGGTTGTAGTTTACGTAGCAGCCGTGGAAGAAGGCCACCCGATCGGCAAACTGCGCCTGTTCCGCCGCCACGGATTTGTACCAGCGGCGGAAGGTGCCGTGGGAATATTTCGGCAGGCTGCGGTGATGGTCGATTTTAAGCGTGGCATCCAGCAGCCGGCGCACCGGCTTGAGTGACGTTGCGGCATTCACCAGCGGGGCAAACGGCGTTGAGACGCTGCCCATCAGGTCGGTATGGCTCAGGATCGCATCGCGCAATGTGGGTTTCTGCGTGCTGTAGCGCGCGCGGGCGCGCTGGATGATATCGCCTATTTTAACATCTGACGGGCAGGCCACTTCGCAGCGTTTGCAGTTGATGCAGTACTTCAGCGCCTCGTCGTACAGCTTGCCGTCCTTCAGACGCAGGCGCTCACCGTCGGGCCCCGCCTGTTTCGGGCCTGGGTAGCGCGGGTTCACGCCGCTAACTGGGCAGACGGTGGTGCAGACCGTGCATTTGATGCAGCTTTCAAAACGGGTATCGTTCACTGTTGTGCCTCCGTGCGCTGGATAATCTGCTCTGCCACGTGGAGTGCCGTCACCGCGCAAACGCCGCCGCCGCAGCCCTGCGCGATGGGATCGTAGCCGCCGAGAATCGAGCCGATAGCGTAGAGATTATCGACCCTGGTTCCCGCGAGCCGTGGGTGCAGAAGGTTATCGACGATAACGCCGAACTGCTGCCAGGGCTGCGGGGTGAAGAAATCACTCTGATACCAGTCCGCGCGCGAGGCGCTTTGCCGGACGTCCAGCCCGAGGACCGCCTCCCGAATGCCTTCGCGGCTGCTGAGCAACCCGTTGCTGAAGAAGCTGCCGCTGGCCAGCACCGTATAGCGTGCCCGCAGGGGAATGTCGCCGTGGTTTCGCGTCCACACCTCACTGGCTTCGCCGCCGTTCAGCGTGATTTTTTTTACCTCGTCACCCGCCATCCACACGCCGCCCTGAGCAACAAATTGGCGCTGGAGCTGGGTATGGAGACGAATGCCCGGCACGGACGGAGGAAGCGTGGGGAGCAGGCCGAGCGTGCAGGGCAGGCGATCCGACAGCCAGCGCCAGAGCCGATTGTCCGTCAGGCCAAAGCAGGCGGGCATGAACAGGGCGTCGCAGGTCTCGCTGAGTGGCTTTAGCGCCTCGTACAGCAGCGGCCATTTTTCCTCGTTATCCAGCAGGCGAGCGATGTTCACCGCACGAAACTCGCTGGGGTTTTCCCGCAGCACGTCCAGTTCGGGAAGCTCTATCTCTGCCGTATCGACCTCAACCCCCTGCTGGCGCAGCGAGGCGGCAGCCAGATGCGGCTGAAAATCGAGGAAACCGGCGATCCCCACTACCCGCACGCGGCTGGCGTTGAAGGGGGCTACGGGTACCTCTTCCGGGCTGAGCCACGCCGCGCGCAGGGTGCCCAGCGGCGTGACGCGCTGATGGTTTTGCCGGGCGTGGCCCTGCATCCTCGCGCCACAGTCGGCCAGCAAATTTTCGGTTTCTAGGGCGAAGCGGGTGACGTTTTTGATGCCCAGCAGGCTGTAGGGATGATCTGCGGGGAGATCTTCCGGGCGCGAGGTGCCCAGCAGATCCAGTGAACCGGACGAGAAGTGCAGGGCGCTTTGGCCCCGGGTGACAATGGCGCAGCGCAGCCCCTGCTTCGTGAGCCGGATACCGCAGAGCAACCCCGCCAGCCCGCCGCCGATAATGACGGTATCAAATTTCATGATGTGTCTCCTTGTCCAGGCCGCAAAGCCCCTGGTAAACCCAACGGGTGAACTCGCTTTCTCGCAGGGCATCGCCCCAGGCGACGGGCTGAATACCTTTCCAGCGTTCATTCAGAAAATCGCTGAGCTGAGCAAGTGACTGGGTAGAGGTCGTGGCGTGAAAACGCTGCAATAGCCCGGCAGCACGGCAGGCGCACAGCTCGCCCTGGCAGGTCCCCATGCCGACGCGCGTGCGTCGACGGAGATCGAGCAGGTTATTCACCGTCAGATTTTCCACGGCGTATTGCACCTCTCCGGCGGTCACGGCTTCGCATTCACACACCAGGCTGCGGCTCAGTCGCCCTTCGCCGAGCCACTGCGGCGTTCTGTCGCCGTGGCGGTAGATGGCGGAGCCGCGCAAAGGCGCGGGGAGCGAGATGATTTTTTGCAGCGTCTTCTCGGTGGACTGCCGCGAGCCGGGCAGCGGCTGTTCCGCCGTCACGCAGCGTTCGGTATTCCCCAGCTTGCGGCACGCGGCATCGGTCGCCCACTGTGCCATCAGGCGGTAGGTCATCAGCTTTCCGCCGGTGATGGTGATAAACCCGTCCATGCCGTCGCGCTCGTCGTGGTCAAGCAGCACGATCCCCCGGCTGACGTTGCGCCCGCTCGGATCGTTGTCGCTGGCAACCAGCGGGCGTACGCCAGCGTAGGCGCGAAGAATGCGGGTCTGCGCCATTATCGGCGCCAGCTTTTCCCCTTCGCGCAGCAGGATGTCGACCTCTTCTGCCGTGACCCGGTTGTGGTCAATCTCGCTGTAGTCGACGTGGGTAGAGGTGGTGCCGATGAGCGAAATGGTATCGCCCGGCACCAGAATGTCGGCGTCGGACGGTTTGCGGCAGCGGTTGATCACGTGATTATTAATGCGGTGGTCGAGGATCAGCAGCGAGCCTTTGGCCGGGAACATGCGAATGGATAAGTCAGCGTATTCCGCGATGCGCTGACCCCAAATGCCGGCGGCGTTAATGACGACGGCGGCAAATAGCTCGCTGTGTTCGTTGTACTGCGTATCAAAGACCCGTACGCCCCGGACTGTGCTGCCTTCGCGGATAAGCCCGGTGACCTCATGTCCGGTCAGTATGCGCGCGCCGTGCTCGCGGGCGTCCAGCATATTGGCGGCGGTCAGGCGGAAGGGGTCGACGGTGCCATCCGGGACTTTCACCGCGCCCGTCAGGGCAGGGTTAACGGAAGCTTCAATCCGACGCGCCTGGGCAGGGTCAATGGCCTCAGCCTGAATACCGGCTGCGGTACAGGCGGTGATAAAGGTCGACTGAAACGACAGATCGTCCTCGGGGAGGGTAATGAACAGGCCGTCGGTCGGCTCAACGCAGTGGCGGGCGATGCGCTTGAGGATCTGATTTTCGGCAATACATTCGCGTGCGGATTCGCCGTCGGTGACCGCATAGCGCGCGCCGCTGTGCAGCAGGCCGTGATTGCGCCCGGTAGCACCCGTCGCAATATCATGGCGCTCCAGCAGCGTGACGCTTAAGCCCCTCAGGGCACAGTCACGCGCGATCCCGGCGCCGGTGGCACCACCGCCAATGATTATCACATCGCTGTAACGAGGATCGTGATGGGTCATTGTTTACCCTCTATGTTCGTTTTTTATCATTTAGCCACAGCAAAAGTGTGGTTTGTTTGATTTCGAACATAAACGCGCGCAATTCGAAAGTGAAACGTGATTTCATGCGCTTTTTTGCGCATTCTGTCATATTTCTGTAACAATCTGTGCGTTGATTCACAGTAACAATCGTTATGATTTCTTAACATCGCCGCCTCTGGAATTCAGGTGCGAGCCACCTGCCCACTCAATACAAGGCCACGGAGGCTGTTATGCTCAGTATCTTTAAACCTGCGCCGCACAGGGCGCGTCTGCCTGAGGCAGAAGTAGATCCGCTTTACCGCCGTCTGCGTTGGCAAATCTTCCTGGGGATTTTCTTCGGGTACGCGGCTTACTATCTGGTACGTAAAAACTTTGCTCTCGCCATGCCGTACCTGGTGGAGCAGGGCTTCTCCCGCGGCGATCTGGGCTTTGCGCTGTCGGGGATCTCTATCGCCTACGGTTTTTCCAAATTCATTATGGGCTCGGTGTCGGACCGTTCGAATCCGCGCGTGTTCCTGCCTGCCGGTTTGATCCTGGCGGCAGCGGTGATGCTGTTCATGGGCTTTGTGCCGTGGGCGACCTCCAGTATTGCTATCATGTTCGTGCTGCTGTTCCTCTGCGGCTGGTTCCAGGGGATGGGATGGCCGCCGTGCGGACGCACCATGGTGCACTGGTGGTCACAGAAAGAGCGTGGCGGCATTGTGTCGGTGTGGAACTGCGCCCATAACGTCGGCGGCGGTATTCCGCCTCTGCTGTTCCTGCTGGGTATGGCCTGGTTTAATGACTGGAAGGCCGCACTCTATATGCCCGCCTTCGGCGCCATCGTCGTGGCAATTATCGCTTTCGCGCTGATGCGAGATACCCCGCAGTCGTGCGGCCTGCCGCCGATTGAAGAGTATAAAAACGACTATCCGGATGATTACAGCCAGGAGCACGAAGAAGAGCTGACGGCAAAACAGATCTTCATGAAGTACGTCCTGCCGAACAGGCTGCTGTGGTACATCGCGGTGGCGAACGTGTTTGTTTACCTGCTGCGCTACGGCATCCTCGACTGGTCGCCAACCTACCTGAAAGAGGTCAAGCACTTCGCGCTGGATAAATCCTCCTGGGCGTACTTCCTGTACGAATATGCGGGTATTCCCGGCACGCTGCTCTGCGGCTGGATGTCGGACAAGGTGTTCAGGGGCAACCGCGGTGCGACGGGCGTGTTCTTTATGACGCTGGTGACCATTGCCACCGTCGTTTACTGGCTCAACCCGCCGGGTAACCCGGGTGTGGACATGGCCTGTATGATCGTTATCGGCTTCCTGATCTACGGTCCGGTGATGCTGATCGGCCTGCACGCGCTGGAGCTGGCACCGAAAAAAGCGGCAGGGACGGCGGCGGGCTTTACCGGTCTGTTCGGCTATCTCGGCGGTTCGGTCGCAGCAAGCGCCATCGTGGGCTATACCGTCGACTTCTTCGGCTGGGACGGCGGCTTTATGGTGATGATTGGCGGCAGCGTGCTGGCGGTGCTGCTGCTGATTGTCGTCATGATCGGTGAAAAACGACATCACGCGGAAATTCAGGCGCGTCGTCAATAAGGAGCATTACGATGAAACTGACTCAATTAGCGACCGGCCTGCTGCTGGCCGGCTTGATGACCGGCTCCGCGCTGGCGGCGGATAAAATCGTTATTGCCCACCGCGGCGCCAGCGGCTATCTGCCGGAGCACACGCTTCCGGCAAAAGCGATGGCCTATGCGCAGGGGGCGGATTATCTGGAGCAGGATCTGGTGATGACGAAGGACGATCGGCTGGTCGTCCTGCATGACCACTATCTTGACCGCGTAACGGACGTGGCGGAACGTTTCCCCGACCGCGCCCGCAAGGATGGCCGCTACTACGCCATCGACTTCACGCTGGCGGAGATCCGCTCCCTGAAGTTTACCGAAGGCTTCGAGATTGAAAACGGCAAGAAGGTGCAGGTCTATCCGGGGCGTTTCCCGATGGGCAAGTCCGACTTCCGCATTCACACCTTTGAAGAGGAGATTGAGTTTGTTCAGGGGCTGAACCACTCGACCGGTAAAAATATCGGTATCTATCCGGAAATCAAAGCGCCGTGGTTCCACCATCAGGAAGGGAAGGACATCGCCGCGAAAACCCTGGACGTGCTGAAGCAGTACGGCTACACCAGCAAGCAGGACAAGGTTTATCTGCAGTGCTTTGACGCCGCCGAGCTGAAGCGCATTAAAACCGAGCTGGAGCCGAAGATGGGGATGAACCTTAATCTGGTGCAGCTGATCGCCTATACCGACTGGAATGAAACCCAGGAGAAGCAGCCGGACGGGAAGTGGGTTAACTACAGCTACGACTGGATGTTTAAGCCGGGCGCGATGAAGCAGATCGCGCAGTACGCGGACGGCATCGGGCCGGATTACCATATGCTGGTGGCGGAAGGCTCAACGCCGGGCCAGGTGAAGCTGACGGCGATGGTGAAAGAGGCGCATGCCAGCAAGATGCAGGTGCATCCGTACACGGTGCGTGCAGACCAGCTGCCGGAGTATGCGACGGACGTGAACCAGCTTTACGACGTGCTGTATAACCAGGCGGGCGTGGACGGGTTGTTTACGGACTTCCCGGATAAAGCGGTAGAATTCATTCACCGGAAGTAGGTTTGGTAGGTCGGGTAAGGCGAAGCCGCCACCCGACAATCAGGCTCTGCGGCCTGGTGCCCTCACCCTAACCCTCTCCCACAGGGAGAGGGAACAAGGGCAATCAGATCTCGATCTCAATATCGCCTTTTGCCCGGCAGCAGCAGGGCAAAATTTCCCCGTCGTTGATAAAGGCCAGCGGCTCGGTCAGCCAGTCTACCTGGCCTGCAACCAGACGGCAGCGGCATGAGCCGCAATAGCCTGAACGACACTGGTACTCTACCTCTACCTGATGCGCCTCAAGCGCCACCAGCAGAGAAGGGTGCTCTTCCCGACACAGTACCTCAGTGCCGGAAAGGCGTAGCGTCACGCGTGACATCAGAGCTGGAAGTCGCTCAGGTCGTCAGTGTTGACTTCAGAATCAATCTGACCCACCAGGTAAGAACTCACTTCCACTTCCTGCGGCGCCACCTGTACGTTATCGGACACCAGCCAGGTGTTGATCCACGGGATTGGGTTAGATCGCGTCTGGAACGGCAGGTCGAGACCGACAGCCTGCATGCGGATGTTGGTGATGTACTCAACGTACTGGCACAGGATGTCTTTGTTCAGGCCAATCATGGAGCCGTCGCGGAACAGGTAGTCTGCCCACTCTTTCTCCTGTTGAGCCGCCAGCACGAACAGGTCGTAGCACTCCTGCTTGCACTCTTCGGCGATTTCCGCCATCTCCGGATCGTCCGTACCGCTGCGCAGCAGGTTCAGCATGTGCTGGGTACCGGTCAGGTGCAGGGCTTCATCGCGGGCGATCAGACGGATGATTTTGGCGTTGCCCTCCATCAGTTTGCGCTCGGCAAAGGCGAAGGAGCAGGCGAAGCTCACGTAGAAGCGGATCGCTTCCAGCGCGTTCACGCTCATCAGGCACAGGTACAGCTGCTTTTTCAGCGCGCGCAGGTTCACGGTAACGCTTTTGCCGTTCACGTTGTGCGTGCCTTCGCCCAGAAGATGCCAGTAGCTGGTCATCTCGATCAGCTCGTCGTAGTAGTGGGCAATGCCTTCCGCGCGCTTCTGGATCTGCTCGTTGGTGACGATATCGTCAAACACCACCGCCGGATCGTTCACGATATTGCGGATGATGTGGGTGTAAGAGCGGGAGTGGATCGTTTCAGAAAACGCCCAGGTTTCAACCCAGGTTTCCAGCTCAGGAATTGAAATCAGCGGCAGCAGCGCCACGTTCGGGCTACGGCCCTGAATGGAGTCCAGCAGCGTCTGATACTTCAGGTTGCTGAGGAAGATATGCTTTTCGTGATCCGGCAACGCCTGGAAATCGATGCGGTCGCGGGAAACGTCCACTTCTTCCGGGCGCCAGAAGAAGGAAAGTTGCTTTTCAATCAGCTTTTCGAAGATGTCATATTTTTGCTGATCGTAGCGTGCCACGTTGACCGGCTGGCCGAAGAACATCGGCTCTTTGAGCTGGTCGTTTTTCGTCTGTGAAAAGGTGGTGTATGCCATGAGTGTGTCCTGTGAGAGATTTTGTCAGTCGGGCAAACAAAATCGTAGGCCGGGTAAGCGTAGCGCCACCCGGCATTTACATTAGATCTTACATGCGCCGCTTTCGCAGCCATCGTCCTGAATTGACGGTACCATGTCGTCCTGCGCATCTTCCGCACCGTCACGGGTGTTGTGATAGTACAGCGTTTTCACGCCAAACTTATAGGCGGTGAGCAGGTCTTTCAGCAGCTGCTGCATCGGTACCTTGCCGGACGGGAAGCGCGTCGGGTCGTAGTTGGTATTGGCAGAGATCGACTGGTCGATAAACTTCTGCATGATACCCACCAACTGCAGGTAGCCGTCGTTGTTTGGCATTTCCCACAGCAGCTCGTAGTTGTTGCCCAGCGTTTCGTAATCCGGCACGACCTGGCGCAGCACGCCGTCTTTCGACGCTTTGATGCTGACGTGCCCGCGCGGTGGCTCGATACCGTTGGTGGCGTTGGAGATCTGCGAAGAGGTCTCGGACGGCATCAGGGCAGAGAGCGTAGAGTTACGCAGGCCGTGGGTCTTGATGGACTCACGCAGGCCTTCCCAGTCGAGGTGCAGCGGCTCGTTGACGATCGCATCCAGGTCTTTCTTGTAGGTGTCGATCGGCAGAATGCCTTTCGCGTAGGTGGTTTCGTTGAACCACGGGCACGCGCCTTGCTCTTTCGCGAGCTCGTTAGAGGCTTTCATCAGGTAGTACTGAATCGCTTCGAACGTCTGGTGGGTCAGGTTGTTGGCGCTGCCGTCAGAGTAACGCTTGCCGTTTTTCGCTAGCCAGTACGCGAAGTTGATCACGCCGATACCCAGGGTGCGACGGCCCATTGCGCCGCGTTTTGCAGCCGGGATTGGGTAATCCTGATAATCCAGCAGGGCATCCAGTGCGCGAACCGCCAGCACCGCCAGCTCTTCCAGCTCGTCCAGGCTCTTGATCGCGCCCAGGTTGAATGCGGACAGCGTACACAGCGCAATTTCGCCGTTTTCGTCGTTCACGTCTTCCAGCGGTTTGGTCGGCAGGGCGATCTCCAGGCACAGGTTAGACTGGCGCACTGGCGCAACAACCGGATCAAACGGGCTGTGGGTGTTGCAGTGGTCCACGTTCTGGATGTAGATACGGCCGGTAGAGGCACGTTCCTGCATCATCAGGGAGAACAGGTCTACCGCCTTTACGCGCTGCTTGCGGATGCTGTCGTCTTTTTCGTATTTGGTGTACAGACGTTCGAACTCGTCCTGATCGGCAAAGAACGCATCGTACAGGCCCGGGACGTCGGACGGGCTGAACAGGGTGATCTCTTCCCCTTTCAGCAGACGGGTGTACATCAGCTTGTTGATCTGTACGCCGTAGTCCATGTGACGCACGCGGTTGCCTTCCACGCCGCGGTTGTTTTTCAGTACCAGCAGGCTTTCCACTTCCAGGTGCCACATTGGGTAGAACAGGGTGGCTGCGCCGCCGCGAACGCCGCCCTGAGAGCAGGATTTCACCGCCGTCTGGAAGTGCTTGTAGAACGGGATACAGCCGGTGTGGAACGCTTCACCGCCGCGAATCGGGCTGCCCAGCGCACGGATGCGGCCGGCGTTGATGCCGATACCGGCACGCTGGGAAACGTATTTCACAATCGCGCTGGAGGTGGCGTTGATCGAGTCCAGGCTGTCGCCGCACTCGATCAGCACGCAGGAGCTGAACTGACGGGTTGGGGTACGCACGCCGGACATGATTGGCGTCGGCAGCGAAATTTTGAACGTCGAGACCGCATCGTAGAAACGCTTCACGTATTCCAGACGGGTTTCACGCGGATAGTTAGAGAACAGGCAGGCGGCCACCAGAATATAGAGGAACTGAGCGCTCTCGTAGATTTCGCCCGTCACGCGGTTCTGAACCAGGTATTTGCCTTCGAGCTGCTTCACCGCCGCGTAGGAGAAGTTCATGTCGCGCCAGTGATCGATAAACCCGTTCATCTGCTCGAACTCTTCTTCCGTATAGTCTTCCAGCAGATGCGTGTCGTATTTGCCCAGCTCAACCATTTTCACCACGTGATCGTGCAGCTTCGGCGGCTCAAACTGGCCGTAGGCTTTTTTACGCAGGTGGAAGATGGCCAGACGTGCGGCGAGGTACTGATAATCCGGTGCTTCGCGGGAGATGAGGTCCGCCGCTGCTTTAATGATCGTTTCGTGGATATCAGACGTTTTAATGCCGTCGTAGAACTGGATGTGGGATCGCAGCTCAACCTGGGAGATAGATACGTTGTTCAGTCCTTCTGCTGCCCAGTCGAGAACTCGATGGATTTTGTCCAGATTGATACGCTCGGTAGTACCGTCGCGCTTTGTCACCAGCAGACTCTGATTCATGTGGGTTTTTACCTGTCCGTGAAATAAAAAAATATCCCCCGTTTATCCACAGGCTCTGTGGATAAATACTACATATAGGGGTTTTACGATAAGATTAACGCAAGATGGTGAGTATTCTAGTATCGAATCATTTCAGTACAAGAGTTGATTTTGACGTTAAATTGAGGTTGTGAAAGGGTAAAAAAGCCTAAGTCCTCGTATCGTAAGGCCTGGACGACATGTCAATAATTTAGAAAAAAAATCTAAAATTTGATCGAGTGCTGATTTCTTCAACGAGAGGTCAAAATTGCGCAACATGATGCCGCGCAATCTTTATAAGAATAACGAATGACGTTAGTCGTTTTTGGCGGTTGTGTGCAACATATAGTTAACATCAACGCCCGGGGCGAGCTTGAATTTATCCGTCAAGGGATTGTAGTGCAGACCGGTGATGTGCTGCTCCTTGAGCCACGTCTGGTCAACCCAGCCTAACAGCTCGGCAGGCTTGATGAATTTCTTCACGTCGTGCGTGCCTTTCGGCACCATGCGCAGGACATACTCCGCGCCGACGACCGCCATCAGCCAGGCTTTGCCGTTGCGGTTGATGGTCGAGAAGAAGACCTGGCCGCCCGGTTTCACCAGTTTTGCACAGGCATTGACCACGGACTGCGGGTCGGGAACGTGCTCCAGCATCTCCATGCAGGTCACTACATCATACTGATGGGCGAATTTCGCCGCGTGCTCTTCTACGGTTTCCTGCACGTACTCCACCTGCACGCCGGATTCCAGGGCATGAAGCCGAGCAACCTGCAAAGGTTCAAAGCCCATATCCAGCCCGGTGACCGTTGCCCCTTCGCGGGCCATACTCTCAGCCAGGATGCCGCCGCCGCAGCCGACGTCGAGCACTTTCTTACCGAACAGACCGCCGGAGCGCTCCGCGATATAGCCCAGACGCAGCGGGTTAATGCGGTGCAGCGGTTTGAACTCGCCTTCGAGATCCCACCAGCGGGACGCCACCGCTTCAAATTTGGCAATCTCTTCATGGTCAACGTTGTGAGCCACCGGGGATTTATCGGCATTCATGAGCGCTTTTACTCCTTATTTAGCAAGACTTCGGAGTATATCAGCCCGCGCGGGTGAATAAAGCTTATTGGTTTACCTCAATCACCGCGGCTGTGTTATAATTTGCGACCTTTGAATCCGGGATACAGTAGAGGGATAGCGGTTAGATGAGCGACCTTGCGAGAGAAATTACACCGGTTAACATCGAGGAAGAGCTGAAGAGCTCCTATCTGGACTATGCGATGTCGGTCATTGTTGGCCGTGCGCTGCCGGACGTCCGCGATGGCCTTAAGCCGGTACACCGTCGCGTACTATACGCCATGAACGTATTGGGCAATGACTGGAATAAAGCCTATAAAAAATCTGCCCGCGTCGTGGGTGACGTCATCGGTAAATATCACCCGCATGGTGATACCGCCGTGTACGACACCATCGTCCGTATGGCACAGCCATTCTCCTTGCGTTACATGCTGGTAGATGGTCAGGGTAACTTTGGTTCTGTTGACGGCGACTCCGCGGCGGCGATGCGTTATACGGAAATCCGTATGTCGAAAATCGCTCATGAGCTGATGGCCGACCTGGAAAAAGAGACCGTTGATTTCGTCGATAACTACGACGGCACCGAGCGAATCCCTGATGTTATGCCAACCAAGATCCCGAACCTGTTAGTCAACGGTTCGTCCGGTATCGCGGTAGGTATGGCAACCAACATTCCGCCGCACAACATCACCGAAGTGATCAACGGCTGCCTGGCCTATATCGACGATGAAGAGATCAGCATTGAAGGGCTGATGGAACACATCCCGGGTCCGGACTTCCCAACGGCGGCGATCATCAACGGTCGTCGTGGTATTGAAGAAGCGTACCGCACCGGTCGCGGCAAGATTTATATCCGTGCCCGCGCGGAAGTGGAAGCGGACGCTAAAACCGGCCGCGAGACCATTATTGTTCACGAGATCCCATATCAGGTGAACAAGGCCCGACTGATTGAAAAAATCGCCGAGCTGGTAAAAGAAAAACGTGTTGAAGGTATCAGCGCGCTGCGCGACGAGTCTGACAAAGACGGCATGCGCATCGTGATTGAAATCAAACGCGACGCGGTGGGCGAGGTTGTGCTGAACAACCTGTACTCCCAGACTCAGCTTCAGGTCTCCTTCGGCATCAACATGGTTGCACTGCACCATGGCCAGCCGAAGATCATGAACCTGAAAGAGATCCTGAGCGCGTTCGTGCGTCACCGCCGTGAAGTGGTGACCCGTCGTACTATTTTCGAACTGCGCAAAGCGCGCGACCGTGCGCACATCCTTGAAGCACTGGCCGTTGCGCTGGCAAACATCGATCCGATTATCGAGCTGATTCGCCGTGCACCGACCCCTGCGGAAGCGAAGGCCGGGTTGGTGGCGCGTCCTTGGGCGCTGGGTAACGTTTCTGCGATGCTCGAACGTGCGGGCGATGATGCCGCGCGTCCTGAGTGGCTGGAACCTGAATTCGGCGTGCGCGACGGTCAGTACTACCTGACGGAACAGCAGGCCCAGGCGATTCTGGATCTGCGTCTGCAGAAGCTGACCGGCCTTGAGCACGAAAAACTGCTCGACGAATACAAAGAGCTGCTTGAACAGATTGCTGAACTGCTGCATATCCTGGGTAGCGCAGAGCGTCTGATGGAAGTGATCCGCGAAGAGCTGGAGCTGGTCCGCGATCAGTTCGGTGACGAGCGCCGCACCGAAATCACCGCAAACAGCTCTGATATCAACATTGAAGACCTGATCAACCGTGAAGACGTGGTGGTTACCCTGTCTCACCAGGGCTATGTGAAGTATCAGCCGCTGACCGACTACGAAGCACAGCGCCGTGGCGGTAAAGGCAAATCTGCAGCACGTATTAAAGAAGAAGACTTTATTGACCGTCTGCTGGTGGCGAACACCCATGACACGATCCTCTGCTTCTCAAGCCGCGGCCGTCTGTACTGGATGAAGGTCTACCAGCTGCCGGAAGCGAGCCGCGGCGCGCGTGGTCGTCCAATCGTTAACCTGCTGCCGCTGGAAGCAAACGAACGTATCACCGCTATCCTGCCGGTACGCGAGTACGAAGAGGGCGTGAACGTCTTTATGGCGACCGCCAGCGGTACCGTGAAGAAAACCGCGCTGACCGAGTTCAGCCGTCCGCGTTCGGCCGGTATTATCGCCGTCAACCTGAACGAAGGGGACGAGCTGATTGGCGTCGATCTGACCTCCGGTTCTGACGAGGTGATGCTGTTCTCTGCCGGCGGTAAGGTGGTACGCTTTAAAGAGAATGCAGTGCGCGCAATGGGCCGTACGGCGACCGGCGTTCGCGGCATCAAGCTGGCGGGTGAAGACGCCGTTGTCTCCCTGATCGTTCCGCGCGGAGAAGGTGCAATCCTGACCGTTACGCAGAATGGCTACGGTAAACGTACGGCAGAAAGCGAGTATCCGACCAAGTCTCGCGGTACCCAGGGCGTTATCTCTATCAAAGTGACCGAGCGCAACGGTTCCGTTGTGGGCGCGGTTCAGGTAGACGATGCTGACCAGATCATGATGATCACCGATGCCGGTACGCTGGTGCGTACGCGCGTGTCTGAGATCAGCGTGGTTGGCCGTAACACCCAGGGTGTTATCCTCATCCGTACCGCGGAAGATGAAAACGTTGTGGGTCTGCAGCGCGTTGCTGAGCCGGTGGATGATGAAGAACTCGACTCTATCGACGGTAGCGTAGCGGAAGGCGATGATGAGATCGCGCCGGAAGCGGACACCGACGACGAAGCAGCGGATGACGCTGACGAGTAATATCTCCTGATGCAAAAAGGGCCGGTTTCCGGCCCTTTTCTTTTGCAGATGCAGATACATGAACGTTGCGACCTGGCGCGTTTACCGCTACCTTAACCACATTCTTTTTACCCCCGACGGCGGAGCCTCGCCCCCTTGAAATACCTCGTCTCCTTTCGTACCACGCTGAAAGTCTCTCGCTATCTGTTTCGGGCGCTGGCGCTCCTGCTCTGGTTACTGGTCGCTCTGTTCTCGGTGTTTTACATTGTCAATGCGTTACACCAGAAAGAAGCGGAGATCCGTCAGGAATTTAACCTCAGCTCCGATCAGGCCCAGCGCTATATTCAGCGAACGTCTGACGTAATGAAGGAGCTGAAGTACATTGCCGAAAACCGGCTGACCGCGGAGAACGGCATTCTTGCCATCCGCGGGAGCAATGATAAAACGGAAGTGCCCGATTTTGAGCCGCTGTTTCCGGATTCTGACTGCTCGGCGATGGGCAACACCTGGCGCGGCTCGCTGGAATCGCTGGCGTGGTTCATGCGCTACTGGCGTGACAACTTCTCCGCCGCCTATGACCTGAACCGCGTCTACCTCATTGGCAGTGAAAACCTCTGCATGGCCGATTTTGGCCTGCGTGACATGCCCGTCGAACGTGATGACGCGCTGAAAAGCCTGCACGAGCGCATTGTGAAGTATCGTAATGCTCCGCAGGACGAGCGTGGCAATAACATTTTCTGGATAAGCCAGGGGCCGCGCATGGGCGTCGGTTACTTCTATGCCCTGACGCCGGTCTATCTGGGCAATCGCCTGCAGGCGCTGCTGGGAATTGAACAGACTATCCGCATGGAGAACTTCTTCACGCCGGGCAGCCTGCCGATGGGCGTGACTATCCTCGATGAAAACGGCCATACGCTCATTTCTCTTACCGGCCCGGAAAACCGGCTGAAGGTTGATCCGCACTGGATGCAGGAGCGTTCATGGTTTGGCTATACCTCGGGCTTCCGCGAGCTGGTGCTAAAGAAAAGCTTACCGCCATCGTCTCTGAGTATTGTCTACTCCCTGCCAGTAGATGTGGTGCTGGAACGCATTCGCATCCTGATCCTCAACGCAATTTTGCTGAATATCGCGGTAGGCGTTGTGCTGTTTATGCTGGCGCGGATGTATGAGCGGCGGATATTTATCCCTGCGGAGGCGGATGCCCAAAGGCTGGAAGAGCACGAGCAGTTTAACCGTAAAATTGTTGCCTCAGCGCCGGTGGGGATCTGTATCCTGCGCACCCAGGACGGCACCAATATCCTCAGCAACGAGCTGGCGCACAACTATCTGAACATGCTGACGCATGAGGACCGCCAGCGGCTGACGCAGATTATCTGCGGGCAGCAGGTTAACTTTGTCGACGTGCTGACCAGCACCCACACCAACCTGCAGATAAGCTTTGTGCATTCGCGCTATCGCAATGAAAACGTAGCGATTTGCGTACTGGTTGACGTCTCCGCGCGCGTGAAGATGGAAGAGTCCTTACAGGAGATGGCGCAGGCCGCCGAACAGGCCAGCCAGTCGAAATCCATGTTCCTTGCGACCGTGAGCCACGAGCTGCGTACGCCGCTTTATGGGATCATCGGGAACCTCGATCTGCTGCAGACCAAAGAGCTGCCGAAAGGGGTCGATCGTCTGGTGACGGCGATGAACAACTCTTCAAGCCTGCTGCTGAAAATCATCAGCGATATTCTCGACTTCTCTAAAATTGAGTCCGAGCAGCTGAAAATCGAGCCGCGCGAGTTCTCCCCGCGCGAGGTGATGAACCACATCAGCGCCAACTATATGCCGCTGGTGGTGCGTAAACAGCTGGGGCTGTACTGCTTTATCGAGCCGGATGTACCGCTGACGCTGCAGGGCGACCCGATGCGCCTGCAGCAGGTCATCTCTAACCTGCTCAGCAACGCCATCAAATTCACCGATATCGGCTGCATTGTGCTGCACGTCTGTCGGGCAGGGGACTACCTGAGCATTCGCGTGCGTGATACCGGTGTGGGTATTCCTGCGAAGGAAGTGGTGCGCCTGTTTGACCCGTTCTTCCAGGTTGGGACCGGGGTGCAGCGTAATTTCCAGGGTACCGGGCTGGGTCTGGCAATTTGCGAAAAACTCATCAGCATGATGGACGGGGATATTTCCGTTGATACTGAACCCGGTATGGGCAGCCAGTTTACCATCCGGATTCCGCTCTATTGGGCACACTATCCGGCGAAAACGATCGTCGATGGGCTGAGCGACAAGCGCTGCTGGCTGGCGGTTCAGAATGCCTCCTTGCAGGACTTCCTGACGTCATTACTGACGAACAGCGGCCTGCGGGTGTCTCGCTATAGCGGCCAGACGCCGGATGCTGACGATATGCTGATTACCGATGGCGAGCTGGAACAGGCGTGGACCGGCAGAGGCGTGGTGACGTTCTGCCGTCGTCATATCGGGATCCCGCTTGAGCGCGCGCCGGGTGAATGGGTACACAGCGTCGCGACGCCGCATGAGCTGTTAGGGCTGCTGGCGCGAATCTACAGCGTACCGCTGGAAGAGGGCGAGGGTGCCGCTGCGTTGCCGTCTCCGGATGCGCTGGCGTCGTTGAACGACGATATGATGATTCTGGTGGTGGACGACCATCCGATTAACCGTCGACTTCTTGCCGACCAGCTTGGCTCGCTCGGCTATCAGTGTAAAACGGCCAACGACGGCGTGGATGCCCTGAACGTGCTGAGTAAAAACCACATTGATATTGTCCTCAGCGACGTGAATATGCCAAACATGGACGGCTACCGCCTGACGCAGCGTATTCGCCAGCTGGGGCTGACGCTGCCGGTTGTTGGCGTGACGGCAAATGCCCTGGCGGAAGAGAAACAGCGTTGTCTGGAGTCGGGTATGGACAGCTGTCTGTCGAAACCGGTGACGCTGGACGTTCTCAGGCAGACATTATCTATTTACGCGGATCGCGTGAGAAAAACCAGAATATAAAAAAGGCCCGCAAGGGCCTTTTACGCTTTTCTCCCTCTCCCTGTGGGAGAGGGGCGGGGTGAGGGCATCAGGGCGCACACCCGTTCGAAATCAATCCTTGTCCGTTGCGCTCAGCGTAACGGAGGAGAGATAGTTCAGCAGGGCAATATCGTTATCCACACCCAGTTTCATCATCGCTGATTTTTTCTGGCTACTGATGGTTTTAATACTGCGGTTCAGCTTCTTGGCAATTTCGGTTACCAGGAAACCTTCGGCGAACAGACGCAGAACTTCACTCTCTTTTGGCGACAGGCGTTTGTCACCGTAGCCACCCGCACTGATTTTTTCCAGCAGGCGAGAGACGCTTTCAGGCGTGAATTTCTTGCCTTTCTGCAGCGCTGCCAGCGCTTTTGGCAGGTCGGTTGGCGCACCTTGTTTCAGCACAATACCTTCGATATCAAGATCCAGAACCGCGCTCAGAATGGCCGGGTTGTTGTTCATGGTCAGAACAATGATCGAGATGTCCGGGAAGTGGCGTTTAATGTACTTGATGAGCGTGATCCCATCACCGTACTTGTCTCCAGGCATGGAGAGGTCGGTAATGAGCACATGTGCATCAAGTTTTGGGAGGTTATTGATAAGCGCTGTAGAGTCTTCAAATTCACCGACTACATTCACCCACTCGATCTGCTCAAGTGATTTGCGAATACCGAACAGTACAATCGGATGGTCATCGGCAATAATTACGTTCATATTGTTCATGTATAAGGCTACCTTGCTACAGCAAGCTCTTGACGTAAGCGTCAATGTCGCTGATGTATTTTTCAATGCCAGAGGCATCTTTCTCACGAATTAGATGTTCCAGCGTTTCACATAACTGCTTGCCGGGAACCAGATTAAGCATGGCAAACACCCCTTTAAGCCGGTGTGCTGTCTGTGCCAGCGCCGCAAAATCATTCGCAGCGGACTCAGTATACAACCGCTTAACATCATCTGGAACTGTATCAACAAAGAGTGAATAGTAGCCGCTGGCCTGGAGCTCGGCATTTTCGTTGCCGCCTAACGGTGACTCCGGTATCTCTTCCTCTGCCAGCTGCTCTTCTATAAGTTGTAGTACAGCTTCCTGCATCGCATTGCTCATATTAAAGTTGACGCGCAACTGGCCTGGGCCGATTTTTCGCACGCCTGACTCATCATCGCTTAAAAGCAAGCCGGAGGCAGTAAGATTAGACGGATTATCAGTTAAAAACAGATCAAATTCTTGACTCGCAAGCCTTTCGTCCGGGGTGATGCATGCCGCGCCCCAGTTTTCTAACTGGCGAACCACGATATTGCGGATCTCATTCGAAGTGACGTCCACCATCACCACGACATCATCCAGCAGGCGTTCTTCATCCTCTTCCTGCGGGTTCGCGGCCATTTTCACATGCAGCGAGTAACGGGTGCCGAGTGATTCACGCGCCTTGATGTTCAGATGACCACCCAGCTTGCGCGCCAGCTGGTCACAGAGCCAGAAGGTGAGGGCATTCGCCTTACCATAGTAGTCGCTCTGGGTATCGTTCAGGAACGGGAAGTGCAGGTTATCAATCTCACTGACCGTAACACCTTCACCGGTGTCCAGAATGCGGAACGTCAGGCGATCCTCCGTGGACTCATCGGTTCCGACTTCAAGGGTGATCTTCCCGATCTGCGTGGTAGTCACCGAATACTGAATAAGCATCAGCAGGATCCGACGCAGGGCTTCGCGATCGCCATGGCGCTCGTCGTTTGCCGGCAGGTTGTTGTTGATCAGCAGCTGTAAGCCTTTGCGTTTGATGACAGGCAGTACCTCCGGAACCACTTCATCGATGAGGTCCTGGATGGAGAAAAGTGTCGGAGTGCCTTTCCAGAGGTCATTTTCCAGCATGTTCGCCAGCTGGATTTCATCAACCAGACGCACCAGCGAATCGGCCTGACTGGCCACCAGCTGGCTTTCTGGCGTGTTCAGGTTTGCGGTCTGTGCGGCCAGTTTTTGTAGCGGCTTTTTAAAAGCATCGCCAATATTCTGCATAAATGCCGCGCGACCCTGCTGATTTTTTTCGTAGAGCCTTTGCGCCTGCTTAAGCTTTTTATTCACCAGCACTTCACGGTCCTGATCGCGAATCACGAAGATTTGCGTGCGCGAAGCGACCTGGCTGCGGAACTGGCGGATCTCATACAGTTCATTGTTTATGGTGGCCTGAATGACCCCCTGATGCTGGTCCGCCATGCTGGTGATATTTTGCAGGTTGAGGTGCGGCAACAGGTGATCGGCAATCTTGTTGCTCATCACCGTGCGGTTGGCTTCCTGATCGTGAACCAGCACCCCGAGCGGCAGGACGGAAACGATCTCTTCGTTCAACGCGCGCAGCATGCGCAACTCTTTACTGTTACCCGTCGATACCGCAGCGGCATCGTTCTGGCGTCCCGGCTGGAAACGAAACGTACTGTAACCAAACAGCGCCAGCGCCAGCAGGCCAATGTTCAGCAGCAGCGGCAACAGGATATTTTGCAACGTATCAAGCAGCAGGGTCCCAAACGGCACCTGCCACACCAGACGCATACCGGTTGAGTTTAGCGATGAGGCAATCTCAATCTTCGAACCGTTAAAGGAGATGGATACGCTCTCGGCGCCCTCTTTATCCGGCGGCGTGCGCATGTTTTGCGTATTGTTGTCTGGCTCCAGGCGGAAGCTGTCCAGCGGCATATCCGGCGGGATCAGGTCGTTGATTGGCAGGTCGAAGGCAACGACGGTCGCCAGATGTCCGGGCTGATTAAACGTGGTGCGCAGCGTAAAGTAGTGCCCGTTTTGCCAGGCCAGACGGCGCAACGAAGAGAAGCTTTCGCGCTCGTCAAGCGCGTTTGCTTGCTGCAGCATTTCTGCCCGGCGAGAATCGACAATACTGCCGACGGTCGTCTCTTTGAATCCGGAGGAGAGGTCTTTTAACGGCAGGGTAGAGATCAGGATCATGCTGTTGTCCTGACCGTTCAGATAGTACATCGACCACGGCACCGTCTCAGCGCCCCACAGGGTATCAAGGTAGGCGGACATGCGCTGCGTCATTTCAAGCGTCGCACTGTCGTGTGAGCCGAAGATCAGCGCTTCGGTTTTGCGCTGGGGTTTTTCCAGGTAGTAAACGTCCTGCTTGAGACGCGTTTCCTGCAGGCCTTCTCCAGTGGAGGCTGCGGGCGCGGCGGCAATATTGTCGTAAATCTGCCAGGTGGCGTAACGCCAGGTGTCGACCCGCTTGTGAACGGCATGCGTGATATCAACGATTTGATAGCTCTTGTCCTTAAGCCAGGCATTCACCGCACTTTGAACCATGACCCCCATCGTGACCAGCAGCACAACAATCAATAGAAGAAAGAAACGGGTGATGCTCCCTGGAAGGAGGGAGAATTTGCCCGGCGCGGTAGTTTCAGTCTGACTCATTGATAAGGTTAACCCGTGGTGGCCGTGTTTTAAGGGGATAGCGCAGTATAAAGGGTAATAAGTGAATTTCCAGCGCCGCTATCCTGGAAGAGGGGACTTTTTCATTGTTGATGAACGGTTTTTGCGCCCGCGCTAAAGGTGTACACCCGGCGGTAAGATGTACAAATAATCGGCGTTACGCTCAGGGAAATAGCACGAATTAACAAGAAATTAAGTTTCACAGCAAAAAATGACGCATGCAGAGAGCACGCGCACGATTTAGTTAATAGTCGTTATTGTTTCCGTGTGGTAGCACAAAAAATAGGGGGGAACGTAAAGAAAGGTAAAAAAAAACCGAATGCTCGGCATTCGGTTCAATTAGGGATAAACAGACATTCAAAGCTGAATGACGGTAATAAATAAAGTTAATGATGATAGCAAGAGATATTTTAGAGAGATCGGCGTCATTTGTTTTGTCATTCAGTGCGGTAACGAAAATAGTGTTAAATTATTGATTTTAATGTGATATATACTTAATTTGATTATTAGTGCTATATTTTTAAGCTCTCTGCGCTTCGCAAAAGTTCCCTCTTATTTACAAAATGAAACATATTGTGCGCAAAATGAAACACCTTCAAAGTTTTCGTATCATATTCTCGTTGGATTATTCTGTATTTTTGAGGAGAATGAAGTTGCCGACTGGTTAAGAGGGTTAATCAGTAAGCAGTGGTAATAATAAGGCATATAACAGAGGGTTAATAAAATGAAAGTTAAAGTACTGTCCCTCCTGGTACCAGCACTGCTGGTAGCGGGCGCAGCAAATGCGGCTGAAATTTATAACAAAGACGGCAACAAATTAGATCTGTACGGTAAAGTTGATGGTCTGCACTATTTCTCTGATGACGACAGCGTTGATGGCGACCAGACCTACATGCGTCTTGGCTTCAAAGGCGAAACTCAGGTTAACGATCAGCTGACCGGCTATGGTCAGTGGGAATATAACGTTCAGGCGAATGACACAGAAAGCAGCAGCAACCAGTCCTGGACGCGTGTAGCGTTCGCGGGTCTGAAATTTGCTGATGCGGGCTCTTTCGATTACGGCCGTAACTACGGCGTGATCTACGACGTAACCTCCTGGACCGACGTGCTGCCTGAATTCGGCGGCGACACCTACGGTGCAGACAACTTCCTGCAATCCCGTGCTAACGGCGTAGCGACCTACCGTAACCAGGACTTCTTCGGCCTGGTTGATGGCCTGAACTTTGCACTGCAGTATCAGGGTAAAAACGGCAGCGTAAGCGGTGAAAACGACTCTGGTCGTAGCACCCTGAAGCAGAACGGTGACGGTTATGGCGCATCCCTGACCTACAATCTGGGTGAAGGCTTCAGCGTCGGTGGTGCGATGTCTTCTTCCAAACGTACTTCCGATCAGAACAACACCGCAGCACTGGGTGAAGGCGATCGTGCAGAAGTTTACTCCGGTGGTCTGAAATATGACGCCAACAACATCTACCTGGCCGCGCAGTACTCTCAGACCTATAACGCAACCCGTTTCGGTAACTCTCAGAGCACCAGCGACATCTACGGTTTTGCAAACAAAGCGCAGAACTTTGAAGTGGTTGCTCAGTACCAGTTCGACTTCGGTCTGCGTCCATCCGTGGCTTACCTGCAGTCCAAAGGTAAAGACATCGAAGGTTACGGCGATCAGGATCTGCTGAAATATGTTGATGTGGGCGCGACTTACTACTTCAACAAAAACATGTCTACCTACGTCGACTACAAAATCAACCTGCTGGATGACAAAGAATTCACTCGCCAGGCAGGTGTCAGCACCGACGACATCGTCGCGCTGGGTCTGGTTTACCAGTTCTAATCGCTTAACGGTGTAGCTTAGGGGCCAATTGGCCCCTTTTTCATGCCTTTTTTAGGGTCTTACAAAACCCCTCTTTTGGTGTACTCTTGCCGCCCTGGCATGAGGATAATAACGAATGGACATGATTTTTTTACGCGCCAGCGTTCTGGCTACCCTATTTTTCCTGACGGCATGTGACACGTCTACGCCCACTACAGAGACCGACGCGCCAGCGGCGACGGTACTGGAAGGCAAGACAATGGGCACTTTCTGGCGCGTCAGCGTAATGAATATCGACAAAATGCGCGGGGACGAACTTCGCGGTAAAATTCAGTCGCAGCTGGATGCCGACGACCAGCTGCTCTCGACCTATAAAAACGACTCAGCGCTAATGCGCTTTAACCTTTCCAAAAGCACTTCCCTCTGGCCGGTGAGCGAAGCGATGGCCGACATCGTGACGGAATCCCTGCGCGTGGGTTATAAAACCAACGGCGCGATGGATATCACCGTCGGGCCGCTGGTGAACCTCTGGGGGTTTGGCCCGAACAAACAGCCGGTGGTAACGCCCGAACAGGCGGCCATTGATGACGCCCGCGCCCGCACCGGCCTGCAACACCTGACGGTAATTAATCAGTACGGCCAGCAGTATTTGCAGAAAGATATTCCCGATCTGTTTGTCGATCTCTCGACGGTGGGGGAAGGCTACGCGGCGGATCACCTGGCGGCACTGATGGCCCGGGAAGGCATCTCGCGCTACCTCGTCTCCGTCGGCGGCGCGCTCGTCAGCCGGGGGATGAATGCCAGTGGCAAACCGTGGCGGGTGGCTATTCAAAAGCCGACCGACCAGCAAAACGCGGTGCAGGCGATTGTCGATATTAACGGGCACGGGATTAGCACTTCCGGAAGTTATCGTAATTATTACGAGCTGGACGGCAAACGCATTTCACACGTTATCGATCCGCAAACCGGCCGGCCGATCGAGCATAAGCTGGTTTCCGTAACGGTGATCGCCCCGACGGCGCTGGAAGCCGATGCCTGGGATACCGGGTTGATGGTGCTGGGCCCGGAAAAAGCCAAAGAGGTCGTGCGGCAGGAAGAGCTCGCGGTCTATATGATCACCAAAGAGGCGGATGGGTTCAAAACCTGGAGCTCGCCGCAGTTTAATAGCTTCCTGGTGAGCGAAAAAAATTAAAAAGCAAGGTTGCGGGTTTTTGTTTTGTGGCGCTCGGGCAAGGTATGAGTATGCTTGTAAAAGGAGCCGATGATGAAAAAACCAGCCTTTATGACCGATGAGGATCGCTGGCAGGCCGTGCAGGCCCGCGACCCTCACGCTGATAATCAGTTTGTCTTCGCCGTGCAGACGACCGGTATCTTTTGCCGTCCGTCCTGCCGCGCCCGCCGCGCGTTGCGCAAAAACGTTCGCTTTTATCCTGACGCTCTCCGTGCCGCGCGGGACGGGTTCCGTCCCTGCAAACGCTGCAGGCCGGACGTCAGCGATCCCCGAGAGCAGCGGCTTGCGAAGGTTGAACAGGCCTGTCGCCTGCTGGAACAAGATTCCGTATTAACGCTGGAGGCGCTGGCACGGCAGGTCGCCATGAGTCCTTTTCATTTCCACCGCCTGTTTAAATCCGTGAACGGGATGACGCCTAAAGCCTGGCAGCAGGCCGCGCGGGGCCAGCGCCTGCGTAATGCGCTGGCGCAGGGCGATAACATTACCGAGGCCGTCCTGGCGGCAGGGTTCCCGGACAGCAGCAGCTATTACCGCAAGGCCGATGAGGCGCTGGGGATGACGGCGAAGCAGTACCGGAAAGGGGACGTCGCGGTGCGTTATGCCATCGATAGCTGTTCACTGGGCCGCTGTCTGGTGGGGGAAAGCGAGCGCGGGATCTGCGCAATACTGCTTGGCGACGATGACAGGATGCTCAGCGAAGAGCTGCTGACCCTGTTTCCGAGGGCAGAGCGTGAACCGCTTGAAGGCGCGTTTGCACAGCGTATACATCAGGTCATGACCAGTATCGACAGCCGGGCCGTACCGCTGTCACTTCCCTTAGATATTCGAGGGACGGCGTTTCAGCAGCAGGTGTGGCAGGCGCTGCGCGCTATTCCCTGCGGTGAAACGGCCAGCTATCAGCAGGTCGCAAATGCGATTGGCAAACCGAACGCCGTTCGCGCCGTGGCGGGAGCCTGTGCGGCCAACAGGCTGGCGATCGTCATTCCTTGCCACCGCGTGGTGCGCAACGACGGGGCGCTCTCAGGCTATCGCTGGGGGACAGCTCGCAAGGCGCTGCTTTTGAAGCGTGAGACGCAAACCCAGGAGGGATGATGCTCGATCTTTTTGCGGATGCCGAACCCTGGCAAGAACCGTTGGCACCCGGGGCGGTGATTCTGCGCCGCTTCGCGCTTGCCCGCGCGCCAGCGCTCTTCGACGGTATCGACCGCGTGGCGGCGCGTTCACCGTTTCGCCATATGGTGACGCCGGGTGGTTATACCATGTCAGTCGCGATGACCAACTGCGGCCGGCTCGGGTGGGCAACGAACGCGCGGGGCTATGTGTACGCTCATCACGATCCTCAGACCGGTAGCCCGTGGCCCCCGATGCCCGAGGTGTTTCAGGCGCTCTGCCACGCCGCCGCCGTTGCAGCAGGCTATGACGATTTCGTGCCGGATGCCTGTCTGATCAACCGTTATGCCGAAGGGGCAAAACTCTCCTTACACCAGGATAAGGACGAGCCAGATTTGCGCGCGCCGATCGTTTCAGTCTCTCTGGGGCTGCCCGCGGTCTTTCAGTTTGGCGGGCTACAGCGTAGCGACCCGCTTAAACGCCTGATGCTGGAGCACGGTGACGTGGTGGTGTGGGGGCGGGAGTCCCGACTCTATTATCATGGCATTCAACCGCTTAAGCCGGGCATTCACCCGCTAACGGGGGCGTTTCGCTATAACCTCACGTTTCGGCAAGCTGCGTATAGAGAATAAAAATAAGAATTATTCTTGATGTGTACGAAAGGCAGTTTACACTGCTGGCTGTTTTTTCTTGTCCGGATTGCTCTGCATGCAACTACTTCTTCTTGTCTGGCGTCAGTATCGCTGGCCTTTCATTGCCGTGATGGCGTTAAGCCTTGCCAGCGCGGCGTTGGGCATAGGTTTGATTGCGTTCATTAACGTGCGCCTGATTGAAATGGTCGATACCTCATTGTCCGTTCTGCCGGAGTTTCTGGGTTTGCTGCTGCTGTTAATGGCGGTCACGCTGGGCTCACAGCTGGCCCTGACCGTGCTCGGCCACCACTTCGTCTTCCGCCTGCGCAGCGAGTTTATCAAGCGCATCCTCGACACGCACGTTGAGCGCGTTGAGCAGCTTGGCAGCGCTTCCCTGCTGGCGGGCCTGACCAGCGACGTACGCGCCATTACCATTGCGTTTGTTCGCCTGCCGGAGCTGGTGCAGGGCATTATCCTGACCTTTGGATCGGCGGCCTATCTCGCCTGGCTCTCCACAAAAATGCTGGCGGTGACCGCGCTGTGGATTGTCATCACCATCTGGGGCGGGTTCCTGCTGGTGTCGCGCGTCTATAAGCACATGGCGGTGCTGCGTGAAACCGAAGACAAGCTCTATAACGATTATCAGACGGTGCTGGAAGGGCGCAAAGAGCTGACGCTGAACCGCGAGCGCGCCGAGCATATCTTTAACAACCTCTACACGCCGGATGCCCGTGAATATCGTCATCATATAATCCGTGCCGATACCTTCCACCTGAGCGCGGTGAACTGGTCGAACATTATGATGCTGGGCGCCATCGGCCTGGTATTCTGGATGGCAAACAGCCTGGGCTGGGCCGATACTAACGTTGCGGCGACCTACTCCCTGACGCTGCTCTTTTTACGCACGCCGCTGCTTTCTGCGGTTGGCGCACTGCCAACGCTGCTGAGCGCGCAGGTGGCGTTTAACAAGCTGAAGAAATTCGATCTTGCGCCGTTTAAGGCGGAATTCCCGCGCCCGCAGGCTTTCCCGAACTGGCAAACGCTGGAGCTGCGCAACGTAACCTTCCGTTACCAGGATAATGCCTTTTCCGTCGGGCCGGTTAATCTCACCATCCACCGCGGCGAGCTGCTGTTCCTGATAGGGGGTAACGGCAGCGGGAAATCGACGCTGGCCATGCTCCTGACCGGGCTCTACCAGCCGCAATCGGGCGAAATTCTGCTGGATGGTAAGGCGCTCAGCGCGGAAAAACCGGAAGATTACCGCAAGCTTTTCTCGGCGGTATTTACCGACGTCTGGCTGTTTGAGCAACTGCTTGGTCCGGAAGGTCAGCAGGCCAATCCGGCGCTGGTGGAAAAATGGCTCGCGCACCTGCAGATGTCGCACAAGCTGGAGATGCAGGATGGCAAGATCCTGAACCTCAAGCTGTCAAAAGGGCAAAAGAAGCGCGTGGCGCTGCTGCTGGCGCTGGCGGAAGAGCGTGACATCATCCTGCTGGATGAATGGGCGGCAGATCAGGATCCGCACTTCCGCCGCGAGTTCTACCAGGTGCTGCTGCCGCTGATGCAGGAGATGGGCAAAACCATTTTCGCCATCAGCCATGACGATCACTACTTTATTCACGCTGACCGTCTGCTGGAGATGCGCGACGGCAGGCTGAGCGAGCTGACCGGCGAAGAACGCGATGCGGCGTCGCGTGACGCGGTGGCGCGTACGGCCTGATGCCCTCACCCTAACCCTCTCCCACAGGGAGAGGGGATAGATCGTGGCCGTAGTGGCGATTTTTTCTCCATCCCGCCCCGTTGTTTATTCTTATTTACATATCCCCGCGCTATGCTTAACGCCAACTCATTTAATGGATTTATGATTGATGTCGGTATTAAAGAAAAACAGCGCAAGGCAGCGTGACCAGGAGCGTGCGCGACTCATCTGGCTCCTCACGACCGATAAAGCGGTCACGTCAACGCTATTAGGCAAACTCACCCTGGCTGAGCAATATGATGTCGGCACCCTGGCCGACGATATTGCTGAGGTAGGTGCGCTGGTTGCTCATCTCCCCCCGCCCGACCTGGCGGATACGCTGGAAGCACTTCCCTCGGAAGAGCGTCACGCCCTCTGGCGCCTGGTGCAGGATCACGAGCGTGGACAGGTTCTGCTTGAAGCCTCCGAAAACGTCTGGGATGACCTCATTGATGAGATGAGCGACCGGGATATTCTCGATGCCCTGCAAACGCTGGATATCGACGAGCAGATTTACCTGGTTCAGCACCTGCCGCGAAACCTGACCGGACGCCTGCTGGCATCGCTGCCGGCCGAAGAAAGGGCGCGCGTGCGCCAGGTGATGCATTACGAAAAAAACACCGTCGGCGCGATCATGGAGTTCGGCGTTATTACGGTGCGTCCGGACGTTACGCTCGGCACGGTGCAGCGCTATCTGCGCCGCCTGGGCAGTATGCCCGACAACACCGATAAGCTGTTTGTCACCTCGCGGGATAAAACCCTGCTCGGCGAGCTGGAGCTGAAAACGATCCTGCTGAACAGCACGCAGCGGCGGGTGAGTGAGGTGATGGAAACCGAGCCGATGGTTTTCTCGCCGGAAGACGACGCGGAGAAAGCGGCGCGTACCTTCGAACGTGATGACCTTGTGAGTGCGGCGGTCGTGGATTCGGTTGGGAAACTGATGGGGCGTCTGACCATCGATGAGATCGTTGATGTGGTCTACGAAGAAACCGATAACGACCTGCGTGCTTTGGGCGGGATCAGCGCGGAAGATGACGTGCATGCCTCGGTGGGAAAGGCGGTCAAAACCCGCTGGGCCTGGCTCGCCGTTAACCTGTGCACCGCGTTTATCGCCTCACGCGTGATTGATGGCTTTGAACACACCATTTCGCAGCTGGTCGCGCTGGCTTCCCTGATGCCTATCGTGGCGGGGATTGGCGGTAATACAGGAAACCAGACCATCACCATGATCGTCCGCGCGCTGGCGCTGGAAAATATTCAGCCCGGTAACTTTTCGTGGCTCATTTTTAGAGAGATGGGCGTCGCGCTGATTAACGGCCTGGTGTGGGGCGGGATTATGGGCGGCATCACCTGGTGGCTATACGACGATATGGCGCTGGGCGGCGTGATGATGCTGGCGATGGTGCTGAACCTGCTGGTGGCGTCGATGATGGGGGTGATTATCCCCCTGACGATGACCAAACTGGGGCGCGACCCCGCGGTGGGGTCGAGCGTGATGATCACCGCCATCACCGATACCGGCGGTTTCTTTATTTTCCTTGGGCTGGCGACGATTTTTCTTCTTTAAGCCGACGCTTGATGCGGGCGGGAAGCAGCACCATCACAACAATCCCGCCCATTACGCCAATGGCCAGATTGCCGGTTGAGACCGTTGCGGCCACGGTAACGAGCATGACCACTGTTTCTGCAATGGGGGCATTTTTCACTGCCGCAGGCTGAAGGCTATGCCAGCTGAAGGTTTTAATGGCGACAATCGCCATGATCCCCGCCAGCACGGCCATCGGGATTTTGGCCATCACTTCGCTGAGCGCCGTCACCAGCACCAGCAGCACAAGGCCCGCAGCGACGGTGGAAATGCGGCTCCTGCCTTTCCCCATCTCCACGTTGACGATGGTTTGGCCAATCATCGCGCAGCCCGCAATCCCACCGTAAAAACCTGACAGGATGTTACCCACGCCCAGCCCGATGCTTTCGCGGCGTTTGCTCGACGGCGTTGCGGTCAGTTCATCCACAAGCTTTGCCGTCAGCAGAGATTCCAGCAGGCCAACGAAGGCGATACTCAGCGCGCACGGCCAGATAATGCTCAGCGTTTGTAGGTTAAGCGGCACCAGCAGTTCCGTGAACCCCGGCAGCCCGCCGCCCATCGAGCCTTCATCCCCGACCGTCGGCAGGATTTGCCCGGTGGTGACGGTAAACAGGGTTAATAGCACAATCGCAATCAGCGGCGAGGGGATACTTTTGACGTAGCGCGGCACCCACAGCACAATTAACAGCGTGAGCACGAACAGGCCTACAATCAGGGGGCTTCGGCTCCAGAAATGGGGAACCTGGGCAAAAAATATCAAAATGCCGAGGGCGTTCACAAAGCCGGTCATCACCGACTGAGGGATAAAGCGCATTAGCCGCGCCATGCCCAGTACGCCAAACAGGATTTGAATCACGCCGGCCATCAGCACGGCGGGCAGAATGTACTGTACGCCATGCTGATGCACCATGGGTCCAATCACCAGCGCCACGGAGCCTGCGGCCGCGGTAACCATTGCCGGACGCCCGCCGAGCACAGACAGCGCGAGGCAGAGCACCACGGAGGCGATCAGGCTGACCTTCGGGTCAACGCCTGCAACCACGGAAAATGAGATCACTTCAGGGATTAGCGCCAGAGCGGTAATCACGCCCGCCAGCGTTTCACGCATCAGGTGTTTGGGCGAACGTAAGACCGTAGTGACGTGGTCTTCATGGGGTAGAGCTGAATGGGGTAGGGACATAACACTTCGCAGGTTAGGGCAGGCTTCCGTGCGTGCGATCACAAAGTGCAGCATAGTAGCCAGAAAAAGCCCGTTTTGCCAGCTGTGCCCCTAATCCCCACAAACAATCCATCATTAAATTTCACAATTACAATAATTTCGTAACCTTTAAACAATATTTAAAAGTTGCTACCGTTCCCCCGCAGCTTTTTTCACCTGCACTTTCCACACATCACGCACTATTACACTAAGGCATAAATTATGAAAAAAATGACTGCCATGCTCTTTTCTCTGGCCGTCGTGCTGAACACCGTCCCTATGGCGGCGAAAGCAGACGCACCCAAAGAGCAGGAAACGGACGTCCTTTTAATTGGCGGCGGTATCATGAGCGCCACGCTGGGAACCTATCTTCACGAACTGCAGCCGGACTGGTCGATGACCATGGTAGAGCGCCTCGATGGCGTGGCGCAGGAGAGCTCTAACGGCTGGAATAATGCCGGAACAGGGCATTCGGCACTCATGGAACTGAACTATACGCCGCAGAAAAAGGACGGTTCCATTAGTATCGAAAAGGCGGTTGAGATCAACGAAGCATTCCAGATCTCTCGTCAGTTCTGGTCCCACCAGGTCAACGGCGGCGTGATGCACGATCCGCACTCCTTCATTAACACCGTACCGCACATGAGCTTTGTGTGGGGCGATCAGAACGTGAACTTCCTGCGCGCGCGCTACGCTGCGCTGCAGCAGAGCACCCTTTTCCGCGGCATGAAATACTCGGAAGATCACGCGCAGATCAAGGAGTGGGCACCGCTGGTCATGGAAGGTCGCGATCCGAACCAGAAAGTGGCGGCGACCCGAACCGAAATTGGTACCGACGTTAACTACGGTGAAATTACCCGTCAGCTGGTCGCGTCTCTGAAGAAAAAAGAGAACTTCAACCTGCAGCTCAGCACCGAAGTGCGTGGCTTCAAGCGCAATGCGGATAACAGCTGGAGCGTGACGGTAGCCGATCTGAAAAACAACGACGCCGAGCACGTTATCAAGGCGAAGTTTGTCTTTATCGGTGCGGGCGGCGCGGCGCTGAAGCTGCTGCAGGAGACCGGTATTCCTGAAGCAGATGACTACGCGGGCTTCCCGGTAGGCGGCCAGTTCCTGGTGTCGGAAAACCCGGAAGTGGTAAACCGCCATCTGGCGAAAGTGTATGGCCAGGCTTCCGTGGGCGCGCCACCGATGTCTGTACCGCACATCGATACCCGTATGCTTGACGGTAAACGTGTGGTGCTGTTCGGGCCATTCGCGACCTTCTCCACCAAGTTCCTGAAAAATGGTTCCCTGCTGGACCTGCTCAGCGCGACCACAACCTCCAACTTCAAGCCAATGGTTGATGTGGGGCTGGACAACTTCGATCTGGTGAAATACCTGATTAGCCAGGTAATGCTCTCTGACGACGACCGTTTCGAGGCATTGAAAGAGTACTACCCACAGGCGAAGAAAGAGGACTGGCGTTTGTGGCAGGCGGGTCAGCGCGTACAGATCATCAAGCGCGATCCGAAAGAGGGCGGCGTACTGCGTCTGGGTACTGAAGTGGTGAGCGATAAGGAAGGAACCGTCGCAGCACTGCTGGGTGCGTCACCGGGCGCGTCAACCGCTGCGCCAATCATGCTGCACCTGATGGAAAAAGTGTTTAAAGATAAAGTCGCGAGCCCGGAATGGCAGGCGAAACTGAAAACGATTATTCCATCCTACGGCACGAAGCTGAACGGTAACGTGGACGCGACGGAGCAGGAGCTGGAATACACCAGCCGTGTGCTGCAGCTGCAATACGTTAAGCCGCAGGCTGCGGATGCTGCGCCAAAAGCGGAGCTTAAGCCACAGGCGGAAAACAAGCCGGTTGCGGATATCGCGCTGTAATGATTTCTCCCTCTCCCGCTGGGAGAGGGGTGGGGTGAGGGCACCAGTACGCACCCTTTCCGGGTCGGGTAAGGCGAAGCCTTCACCCGACTTATTTTTAACGTACTACCGCTTGTCCGACGTTCTCGTCCGCCTTCCATACGCGATACTTCACATCTACGTTATCAGGCGTAAACACCACGATTGGCAGCTTGCTGTTGTAACGGATCAGGCTGTTGTCACCTAAATACGCGGTGATGAATTTCTTCTCTTTTTTGCCGTCCGGGCAGGCCATCATGGTGGAGACCGGCGACGTTGCTTTGTCGAAGACGTAATAGTCATAGCCCCAGCCTTCCAGCGTTTTTCTTTCTATCTGGCCGCCCAGGCGGTGCTGGTTGCAGTCTACTTCCAGAGTCTGGCCGATTAACAGCTCGACCTTGAAGTTTGCTTCATCCTGCTGAACGGGCAGTTGAATCACCTGGCGCTTCATCCCTTTTTCCGCTTGCGGGTACGGGGCTACTTTTTCCAGTGGCTGCTGTTCAGGAGTTTCGTTCGCGAAAGCGCTGGCACTCATGCAGGCAGCGGCGACGATGGCGAAGGCAAATTTTGGTGCGTTTCTCACAGTTATTCCTTTATGTCAAAACGGTCATGACAAGATTAGCATAACGCTAGTGAATGAATGGAATGATTTACTTACATTTGCAATGTGGTTAGTGGAATAAACTGTGTTTGCGTTGATTTTATGGTTGATTGTGCTGATATGGAGTCCCGTGGAAGATCGTGTTATTTTAAGTACTAGTAATGTTATTCATCTGTAAAGGGAAGAGTGATGGTTCGCGCGAAATTGAAAACAGCTGAAGGCCGCAAGTTCCTGCTGGCGCTGATGGTTGTGTTTATGATTGCAGTCGCCTGTGTCGGACGGGCAACGATTGTCGGCGTGATTGAACAGTACAACATCCCGCTTTCACAGTGGACAACCAGCATGTATGTTCTGCAATCCGCGATGATCTGCGTATACAGCCTGGTATTCACCGTTCTGCTTGCCATTCCGCTGGGGATTTACTTCCTGGGCGATCGCGAAAAGCATTAAGTAAGCGCTTACGTATATCAAGCCAGCCTGCGGGTTGGCTTTTTTATGTCTTTATTTTTATTAACGATATTTATTCGCATTTCCAGGATATTCTGTTTTGAACACGAGGAAGGTTCGTTAAGTTCAGGAGATGCGCAATGTTATCCCGGTTTGCAACCCTCAGCCGGATCCCGAAAGGCGTCTGGGTAGTGGGTGGCGTCAGCATGTTGATGGATATCTCATCGGAGATCGTTCATAGCCTTTTGCCGCTGTTTATGGTGACCACACTCGGTGCCAGCGTGATTCTAATTGGTCTGATTGAAGGCCTGGCTGAAGCCACCGCGCTGTTTATCAAAGTTTTCTCGGGGGCGATCAGTGACTATCTGGGTAAACGCAAAGGGCTTGCTGTGCTGGGCTATGGCCTTGGCGCACTGAGCAAACCCCTTTTCGCGATTGCGTCGTCCTCCGGCATGATTCTGGGCGCACGTTTAATCGACCGGGTAGGCAAGGGGATTCGCGGTGCACCGCGGGACGCGCTGGTCGCTGACGTAACGCCGCCCGAATTGCGCGGCGCGGCGTTCGGTCTGCGCCAGTCCATGGACACCGTCGGCGCATTTCTCGGGCCGCTGCTGGCGGTTGGCCTGATGCTGCTGTGGAACGATGATTTCCGCACTATTTTCTGGATTGCGGTGATCCCTGGTGTACTCGCCGTTGCGTTACTTTTCTTTGGTCTTCACGAACCCAAAACCCCTGTTGAGCACAAACGTACGAATCCGATTAAAAAAGAGAACCTGAAGCGGTTGGGCAAAGGCTGCTGGTGGGTAATTGGATTAGGCGCTGTTTTCACGCTTGCGCGCTTCAGTGAAGCCTTTCTGGTACTTCGCGCACAGCAGTCGGGCGTCCCGCTAGCGCTGATCCCGCTGGTTATGGTTGCCATGAATCTGCTCTATTTTTTCTCTGCTTATCCTTTTGGCAAGCTTTCTGACACGATGAGCCACGTCCGGCTGCTGCAGTGGGGGCTGGTGGTATTGATCGGTGCAGACGTTGTTCTGGCACTCAGCACCCATTGGCTCGGGATTATTTTAGGTGTTGCGCTGTGGGGCTTACATATGGGAATGACCCAGGGGCTTCTTGCGGCAATGATTGCGAAAACGGCGCCAGCGGATTTGCGCGGCACCGCTTTCGGTATTTTCAGTATGGTAAGTGGCGTTGGCTTGCTCATCGCCAGCGTCGGGGCTGGCGTCCTCTGGGAAACCGTCGGCGCTGAATATACCTTTTACGCCGGGGCGGTGATTTGCCTGGTTACGCTGGTATATTTGCGCAAAACGCCGTACGAGGTGCAATAAAAAAACCAGCCTAATGGCTGGTTTTAAATGTGTTTTTGGTCGGCACGAGAGGATTTGAACCTCCGACCCCCGACACCCCATGACGGTGCGCTACCAGGCTGCGCTACGTGCCGACGCATTTAAAGAATACTACTCGATTCCATTTCGAATGCAAGGGGAAGGCGATGCTAACTGGTTTATAATTAATCAGTTAGCGATGAAGCGCTTCTCATCCGTCAGAACCTGCAAGAGTAGGCTGAGCTGTGGTTTCTGGTCCTTCAGCTTTTCACCTTCCAGGCTATACGTCTCGTACTTCCCGTTGCTATTCAACACCAGCGTGAGCTGCGGCGTTGTTACCGCCAGCGTATTGCCACCGGCTGCAGTTACCCAGTTGTGACGTCGCGTGGCGCTAAAGAGATCCTGCCCCTGCGAGTATTCGTTCGCTGGGGTGCTGACATGCAGCAGTCGCTGCATCAACGTGGTCATGACATCTTTATGATCGGTAAGCATATTGATGCGCTGCGCCGGCGTGCCTGGCCAGTGGATTACCAGCGGAACGTGCAGGTTTGGACGTGACCAGTCCATATCCTTCTTCTCGTCGCCCAGCGGCACGCCGTGGCCGGCAGTAACGATCACCACGGTATTGTCCAGTTTGCCTGATTCGCGCAGGGCGTCCAGCACGCGGCCAATCTGCGCATCGACATCGCCCGCCGCGCGGCTGTAACGGCGCGTGAACCCTTTTTGATTGCTGTCATCAAGCGTTGTGCCGTTAAATGCAACCCATGAGAACCAGCGGTTATCTTCCTGTGCATAGCGTTGCAGCCAGTTTATCCACTGGTTAGCGGTCTGGCTGTCTGACTGACTCTGCGCTGTCGGCAGTGAGAAATCAGAGAGCAGCGCCTGACGATACAGCGAGCTGTTGAAGCCATCCGAAGAGAACAGCCCTAACTGATAGCCTTGCTGATTGAGTCCGGTAATCAGTGCGGCAGGAATACGCGCAGACAGTACGCCGTCCATATATCCAGACGAGATACCATAAAACAGCCCGAAAATGCCCGCGTCGGTCGAGTTACCGGAGCTCATATGCTGCGTGAACGCGATGTTTTTATCCGCGAATTCGGCAAGCGCCGGCATCTGCTTCTCGTAGCGCGAATAGTTCAGACCATCCACGGTGATCAGCAGGACGTTTTGACCCCGTCCCATGTCACGGTAGCGCAGTTCGCTCAGGGGATACTGCACGCTGACCGCTTCCGGATTACCTTGCTCAATCAGGCGGCGTTGATACTCCTGCGCATCCAGCAGCCCGTGCTTCTCAAGGAAGCGACGCGCCGTCATTGGATAGGAGAGCGGCAGGTTAGCGCGCTGCATGGTAATGGGGCGATAGAAGTTCGCATCCGCCCAGATATACATCAGGTGCGAACCAAAAAATGAGATAAAGAAGAGTGCTGCGACGGGCTTCGCATAATGGCGACGCCGGGTCAAACTGCGCAGCTTTTGCCAGCTCCACGTGGCGAACAGCATCTCAATCAGAAGGATGATCGGTACGCTGATAAACATCAGCTGCCAGTCACGCGCGGTCTCGTTCTGATCGGGGTTAATCACCAGCTCCCAGACGATAGGGTTGAGGTGCAGGTGGAACCGGGTGAAGACTTCGCTGTCGATGAGCAGAAGCGTCATGCCCGCGGTCGCGAGGATCGCGGACAAGAATCGCATCAGGCGCTGCGACATGACGATAAACGTCAGAGGGAACAGGATCAGCAGATAGGTGGCGAACACCAGAAAGCTAAAGTGACCGACAACGCTCATCCAGGAGTAAATACGCCCGATTAGCGTAGTGGGCCAGTCTGCCACAAACAGATAACGGCAGCCGATCACCATCGCCAACAGAATGTTGAACAGGGCAAACCAGTGCCCCCAGCTGACCATCTGGGAGACTTTTTCACGGTAGCGCTGACGATTCGTCACCATAAACTGTTGTTCGTTTCCCTTAGTGTGCCTGGTCGTCGCTAACGGAGGACTGCAGTGCCTGGGCGAAAGATTTGGCGATCGCCTGACGCTGAGCCGGAGCAACGCTGGTATTGATAAGGTTGGTAACCATATTTCCCAACACCATCAGGGAAAGATCGGTCGGCGTTTTATGTTTTTCCAGTACGTTGACCAGCTCACTGAGCAGTTGTTCAACGTGTTCGTCACTGTAGCGGGAATGTTGTGGCATAAATCAAAATCAGTTTGTTGAGAGAAGGGCGACATATTACCGTAGCAACAGCTTTTTTTCCCCTTTTTTATCTTCTGTTGCACACATGCGCTGGTGGTGGTTGAATACCGCCCGGTCTAAAAGGAGAGTTTATCATGAGTCTGGAAATCAACCAGATTGCCTTGCACCAGCTTATCAAGCGCGATGAGCAAACCCTTGAAGTGGTGCTTCGCGATTCGTTACTTGAACCCACGGCTACCGTTGTGGAAATGATGGCGGAGTTACACCGCGTCTACAGTGCTAAAAATAAAGCCTACGGTCTGTTTAGCGAAGAGAGCGAACTGGCGGATAGCCTGCGTCTTCAGCGCCAGGGGGAAGAGGATTTCCTGGCATTCAGCCGTGCAGCAACCGGACGTCTGCGCGACGAGCTGGCGAAGTATCCCTTTGCCGATGGCGGGATCGTCCTGTTCTGCCATTACCGATACCTGGCAGTGGAATACCTGCTGGTAACCGTGCTGAACAACTTGAGCAGCATGCGCGTGAACGAGCAGCTGGATATCAGCTCTACGCACTATCTCGACATCAACCATGCGGATATCGTGGCGCGTATCGATTTGACCGAGTGGGAAACTAACCCGGAATCAACCCGTTACCTGACCTTCCTGAAAGGACGCGTGGGGCGAAAAGTCGCTGATTTCTTTATGGATTTCCTCGGCGCCAGCGAAGGCTTGAATGCCAAAGCGCAGAACAAAGGTTTGCTGCAGGCCGTTGATGACTTTACGGCAGAAGCGCAGCTCGATAAATCCGAACGCCAGACCGTGCGTCAGCAGGTTTACAGCTACTGCAACGAACAGCTGCAGGCGGGGGAAGAAATTGAGCTGGAGTCGCTGTCTAAAGAGCTAGCGGGCGTGAGCGAAGTCAGCTTCCAGGAATTCACCGCTGATAAAGGCTATGAACTGGAAGAGAGCTTCCCGGCCGATCGCAGCACGCTGCGCCAACTTACCAAGTTTGCCGGCAGCGGCGGTGGGTTAACCATCAACTTTGATGCCATGCTGCTTGGGGAACGTATTTTCTGGGATCCGGCCACTGACACGCTGACCATCAAAGGTACGCCGCCTAATCTGCGCGATCAGCTTCAGCGCCGAACGTCCGGCAGTAAATAACGGCCATAAAAAAACCCCGCAGAAGCGGGGTTTTTATTCGACGAGTTTGCGATTACGCGCGAACGAAGTCGATGTGAGACAGTTTTGGCTTGAACGGGTGACGCTGAACAGCCTGAACCTTCACTTTTTCTTCTTTCCCGCCAACAACGAGAGTCAGAACTTCGCTGTAAAAACCGTCTTTGGTCTGCAGGTTCCACACTTTGTCGTGGTCCAGTTCGATTGCAACTGGAGCAGCTTCGCCACCGTAAATGATAGCTGGGAACTTGTTGGCGTTACGCAGGCGGCGGCTCGCACCCTTACCCTGAACGCTACGTACTTCTACTTCGATAGTAAACATTGATTTCTCTCTGTATTTAAAACCCTACTACAGGCGACCCAGCAGCAGGTGAGTGTTCTGCATCACGGATGTGAAGCGGGCGGCATTTTATACTCAAATGCCCCTCACATCAATGAAAAGTCCTGCTAACCGCGCAATTCATTTGCCCGGCGAAAGCGCCCTTCGTAGTCAAAGACCTTCTCACGCACCTGCCAGAACTGGCCTTTTTTGCGGGCGACAACGAAATCAGGGTGGCGCAGCAGTACCTGCTGGTGGACGATATCGGCAACGGTGATCCAGCGCAGCGGCACGCCTGGCGTGCGGGTATGTGGACGGATAAAAAGCTGTTCAAAGGCCGTTCGTTGAGCCGGCGTGTGTACCCGGAAACGCTCGCTGACGTCCGCGCCGTCTTCATCGTAGTAGGTGATTTTCAGCCACTCGCCTTTTTCATCCGCGCCGGGCTGCAGCGCCATGCCGGAACAACGCAGTACCAGCGCGTCTTTCAGCTTCAGCGCCGCTTTCAGCATATCGTCAGGGTCGACCAGAATGGTATCGCATTCGCGGCAGCGTCGGGCGGCAATGTCGTTTTCGGCGTTGCACTGTGGGCAGTTTTTAAAGCGGAAACGGAAATCGCACTGCTCGCGATGACCGTCATCGTCTTCAAACCAGCCCTGACAGCGACGGCCGAAATGCTCAATCAGCGTGCCGTCGGCGGTCGTTTTACCCCAGAAGGTGTTGGCAAACCCGCAGGCGGGGCAGAAGACCTGTACAGGCACGTTGTCACTTTTACCTTTCGGCGTGCCCACTTCAGGGGAGTAGAGATCGTGCGGATTGCCCGCGTAATCCAGAATCAGGCAGTCGGTTTTCCCCGGTGCCAGGCGCAGGCCGCGCCCGACAATTTGCTGATACAGGCTGACGGATTCGGTGGGGCGCAAAATCGCAATCAGGTCGACGTGCGGGGCGTCAAACCCGGTGGTTAATACGGAGACGTTCACCAGATAGCGAAACTGCTGTGCCTTAAAGGCTTCAATCAGGCTGTCGCGCTCCGGGCCGGGCGTCTCACCGGTGATCAGCGCGGCGTCATTTGCGGGCAACAGCCCCGTAATTTCGCGGGCATGCTCGACGGTGGCGGCAAAAATCATCACCCCTTTGCGGGTCTGCGCGAACTCCTCAATCTGGCTGACGATGTGCGGCGTAATGCGCTTTTGCTTTTTCAGCTCCTGATTGAGGTCCGCCTCGCTGAACAGGCCGTTGCTTTGCGCCTGCAGGCGGCTGAAATCGTACTGAACGACGGGCATATCCAGCCGCTCTGGCGGCGTCAGGTAGCCGTGTTTGATCATATAGCGTAGCGGAAGCTCGTAAATGCAGTCGCTGAACAGCGCTTTCGCGTCTCCACGCACCATGCCGTGATAATGGAAGTGATAAATCCAGCCTTTTCCCAGACGAAACGGCGTGGCCGTCAGGCCGAGCAGGCGAATGTGAGGGTTCACTTCCTTCAGGTGCGAAAGGATTTGCTGATACTGACTGTCGTCGTCATCGCTAATGCGGTGGCACTCGTCGACAATCAGCAGTGAAAATTCGCTGCGAAACAGGTCCAGGTTTCGGGCAACCGACTGCACGCTGCCAAACACCACCTTGCCGTGGCTCTCTTTACGTTTTAAACCGGCTGCGAAGATATCGGCCTCAAGCCCAAGCGCACAATATTTCGCGTGGTTTTGCGCCACCAGCTCCTTGACGTGCGCCAGCACCAGCACGCGGCCACGGGCCAGACGCGCCAGTTCGGCGATGACCAGGCTTTTACCTGCACCGGTTGGAAGTACGATAGCGGCCGGTTCCCGGTGTTTCCGGAACCAGGCGAGGGTGGCGTCGACGGCTTCCTGCTGATAGGGACGAAGTGTAAAAGTCATGGGATCTCTGTTTCGTTATCTCGCACATAGTATGCCACGAAACTTTTTCCCTTGAGTGGCGCAACCAGACCATTATACTGAACCGTTCTTGACTGCTTCTTTTTCGGACGCGTTGTCCGACTCTCAGCACCATTAAGGCTAAAAAGATTTCATGCGACTTGATAAGTTTATCGCTCAGCAACTCGGCGTAAGCCGCGCTATTGCCGGGCGCGAAATTCGCGCCAGCCGCGTTACCGTGGATGGCGACATTGTGAAAGACACTGCTTTCAAACTTCAGCCTGAGCACCAGGTCGAGTATGACGGCAATCCGCTGACCCAGCAGCACGGTCCGCGCTACTTCATGCTCAACAAGCCGGAAGGCTACGTCTGTTCAACGGACGATCCGGATCATCCAACGGTGCTGTACTTTCTCGACGAACCTGTGGCGCACAAGCTGCACGCTGCCGGGCGTCTGGATATCGACACCACGGGTCTGGTGCTGATGACCGATGACGGTCAATGGTCGCATCGCATTACCTCTCCGCGCCACCACTGCGAGAAAACCTATCTGGTAATGCTCGAGTCCCCGGTATCGGACGACACGGCAGAGCAATTTGCCAACGGCGTTCAGCTGCATAATGAAAAAGATCTCACCAAACCGGCGGTGCTTGAAGTGATTACCCCAACGGAAGTGCGTCTGACCATCAGCGAAGGGCGCTATCACCAGGTGAAGCGTATGTTTGCCGCAGTGGGCAACCGCGTTGTGGGCCTGCATCGTGAACGTATTGGTGCGATTGAACTCGACCCGGATCTGGAGCCAGGCGAATATCGCCCGCTTACGGATGACGAGATCGCCAGCGTCGGTCTGCCTTCGCATTAATTTCAGGAGAACCCTGTGACCACCAGGCCACACTCGTCTTTCAAAATCGTGTTCATTCTTGGCCTGCTGGCCATGCTGATGCCGCTGTCCATCGATATGTATCTGCCTGCGCTGCCGGTGATTTCCGCGCAGTTTGGCGTACCGGCGGGCAGCGCGCAGATGACGCTCAGCACCTACATTCTCGGCTTCGCTATTGGCCAGCTGCTTTATGGACCGATGGCCGACAGCCTGGGACGTAAGCCTGTTATCCTGGGCGGAACGCTGATCTTTGCGGGCGCGGCCGTCGCCTGTGCGCTGGCGCAGAGTATCGATCAGCTGATCGTCATGCGCTTTTTCCACGGCCTGGCAGCCGCCGCGGCAAGCGTGGTGATTAACGCCCTGATGCGCGACGTTTATCCGAAAGAAGAGTTCTCCCGCATGATGTCGTTCGTCATGCTGGTCACCACCATTGCGCCGCTGGTGGCGCCGATGGTCGGCGGGGCCGTGCTGGTGTGGTTCAGCTGGCATGCTATCTTCTGGATCCTGGCGATTGCGGCACTGCTGGCCTCGGCCATGATCTTCTTCTTTATAGATGAAACCTTGCCCGTTGAGCGGCGGCAGAAATTCCACATCCGTACCACGATGGGGAATTTCGCCTCATTGTTTCGCCACAAGCGCGTCCTGAGCTACATGCTGGCGAGCGGCTTCAGCTTTGCCGGGATGTTCTCCTTCCTGAGCGCCGGGCCGTTTGTCTATATCGAGCTGAACCACGTTTCGCCGCAGCACTTTGGCTATTACTTCGCGCTGAATATCGTGTTCCTGTTTGTCATGACCATCATTAACAGCCGCTTTGTTCGCAGAGTCGGGGCGATCAACATGTTCCGCGCGGGGCTGTGGATCCAGTTTGTGATGGCGATATGGCTGGTGATCAGTGCCTTTCTCGGCGTGGGATTTTGGGCGATGGTGGTCGGGGTCGCGGCCTTCGTCGGCTGCGTATCGATGATCTCCTCCAATGCGATGGCGGTGATCCTCGACGAGTTTCCGCATATGGCGGGGACGGCTTCGTCGCTTGCCGGAACGTTCCGCTTCGGCATCGGCGCCATTGTGGGCGCACTGCTGTCGATGGCGACCTTCAATACGGCCTGGCCGATGCTGTGGGCAATCGCATTTTGTGCAACCAGCTCCATTCTCTTCTATCTCTACGCCAGCCGGCCGCGTAAAACCGCGCGCTAGCGATAGTAAAAGGCCCGTTTCGGGCCTTTTTGTTGACGCATATCAACCAAAACGTCGTTCGTTTACCCTGTGTTTGTTTCTTTTATGTAAAATGTATTTATGTAAAAAGTCACATCATTGTATTCAAAAAGGTTGAGTTAGATCGCAGAAACGGGTACATATAGCGCCGACGCCAGCCTGCAGTGCCTATAAAAACCGCTAAAGAGTGCAGGCTCGCGATGATGTGTTACTATAAATGTAAATAAATTGTGAAGTAAATTTTGCTTCCGGGGAACGAACGTGAATACATTACAACTCTCCATTGTCCATCGCTTGCCCCAGAGCTATCGCTGGTCGGCGGGTTTTGCAGGTTCGAAAGTTGAACCGATTCCGCAAAGTACGCCAGGGTGCGAAAACTGTCTGGTTGCGCTCAAACTGCTGAGCCCGAGCGACGAAAGCGCTTGGCCGGTGATGGAGCGTCTTAGCCAGGCGCTGACGGATATCGAAGTGGATAGCTCGGTAGTCGAGTGCGAAGGCGAGCCGTGCCTGTTTGTGAACAGCCAGGATGAATTCGCCGCCACCTGCCGTCTGAAAAACTTTGGCGTGGCGATTGCCGAGCCGTTTTCCGGCCAATATCCTTTCTGAGTGCTAGTCCGCCGATAAAAGCTGGCGCGTGTAGCTCTGCGTTGGCGCAGCGAATACGCGCTGGCACTCTCCCTGCTCCACCACTTCTCCCTGCCGTAACACAATCACCTGATGGCATAACGCCCGCACTACCTGTAGATCGTGGCTGATGAAGATATAGGCCAGCCTGTGCTTTTCCTGTAATCCCTTGAGCAATGCCAGAATCTGCGACTGCACGGTTCTGTCCAGCGACGATGTCGGTTCATCCAGGATAATCAACTCAGGCTTAAGGATCAGCGCGCGGGCAATGGCGATACGCTGGCGCTGCCCGCCCGAAAATTCGGCAGGGTAGCGATGACGCGCGTCGGGATCTAAACCCACTTCGACCATTACCCGCATGACCTCTTCTTCTCGCTGCTGCGTCGTCAATTCAGGACGGTGCACGCGTAAACCCTCTTCGACAATCTGCAATACGCTCAGACGTGGGTTAAGCGAGGAGTTCGGATCCTGAAACACCACCTGCATACGCGGACGGACGGGCAGCATCTGACGACGGTTCCGGGTGTGCAGCGGCATCCCGTCAAAGAGAATCTCGCCCTGTGAGGCGATCAGGCGCAGCAGCGCCAGCCCGGTGGTGCTTTTACCCGAGCCCGACTCGCCAACCAGCCCGAGTGACTCTCCAGGGCGCAGGGAAAAACGGATATTTTTCAGCACCGGGTTCTGGTCAACGATGCGGCGCAGGATGCCTTTGCGGATCGGAAACGAGACGGACAGATCGTTAACACACAGCAGCGGCGCGCTGTTCTCCACCAGCGGAACGGGGTCTCCGGACGGTTCGCTATCGAGCAGACGCTGCGTGTAGGGGTGCTGCGGGGCGCTCAGGAGAGTCGTTGCCGCATTCTGCTCCACGCACCGCCCGTTTTGCATTACCGCCACGCTGTCCGCCAGCTTTCTCACAATACTCAGGTTATGCGTGATAAACAGGAGGCTCATATTGAGCTCAGTGCGTAACTCACGCAGGAGATGAAGAATTTGCGCCTGCACCGTCACGTCCAGCGCCGTGGTGGGTTCGTCGGCAATCAACAGTTCAGGGCGCGTAAGAAGGGCCATCGCGATCATCACGCGCTGGCGCTCCCCGCCGGACAGCTGGTGCGGAAAATCCGTCAGCCGCTTGGCTGCATTTCGTATGCCCGTGCGTTCAAGACAGTCGAGGATCTCGCCGCGCGCCGCCTCTTTGCGCATTCCCCGATGAAGTGAAAGCACCTCATAGAGCTGCTTTTCCAGCGTGTGCAGCGGATTGAGCGAAACCATCGGTTCCTGAAAGATCATCGCAATTTTATTGCCGCGGATCCCGCGCAGCGTCCGTTCGTCGGCGTGCAGCAGCGAACCGCCGTGGAACAGAATATCGCCCTGCGGATAGCTTACCGGCGGGGAGGGGAGCAGACGAAGCACGGAGAGGGCGGAAACGCTCTTGCCGGAACCCGATTCGCCCACCAGCGCCAGCGTTTCGCCGCGCTGGATCTGCAGCGACAAATCATTCACGACCGTGCGGGTCTCACCCTGCTTCGTAAACGCAATCGACAGATTTTCAATACTCAGAAGAGGCTGCGTCATCTTATACCGCCTTGTCGGGATCGAAGGCATCGCGCACGGCTTCGCCAATAAAGATCAGCAGCGAAAGCAGGACTGCCACGGAAAGGAAGGCGGTAATGCCGAGCCACGGCGCCTGCAGGTTGTTCTTGCCCTGCAGCAGTAGCTCACCGAGAGACGGAGAGCCGAGCGGTAGCCCAAAGCCCAGAAAATCGAGCGAGGTCAGCGTGGTTATTGAGCTGCATAAAATAAACGGCAGGAACGTCAGCGTCGCCACCACGGCATTGGGCAGCATGTGACGGAAGATGATCCCGCTGTCGCTCACCCCCAGCGCCTGTGCGGCCCGGATGTAATCGAAATTGCGCGTGCGCAGGAACTCCGCGCGGACAACACCAACCAGCGCCATCCAGCCGAACAGGACGGTGATCCCCAACAGCCACCAGAAGCCGGGCTGCACTACGCTGGAGAGCAGGATAATCAGGAAAAGCGTCGGCATTCCGGACCACACCTCAATCACGCGCTGCCCCCAGAGGTCGATTTTTCCGCCGTAATAGCCCTGAACGGCCCCTGCCACTACGCCCATCACGCTGGAAAAGAGCGTCAGCATCAGCCCGAACAGGAGAGAAATTCGGGTGCCGTAAAGAATACGCGCCAGCACGTCGCCGCCGTTGGCATCCGTTCCCAGCCAGTTTTGACTGGAAGGCGGTGAAGGGAAGGGGGCCGTGGTGGCAAAGTTAATGCTGTTGGCGCCAAACCGAATCGGTGCCCAGAGCGCCCAGCCGTGCCTGTCGATTTGCTCGCGAAGCCACGGATCCTGATAAACCGCTGGCGTCGCAAACGGGCCGCCAAAGTCGCTCTCACTGTAGGTGGTAAGAACCGGAACATACCAGCGGTCGTTAAGGTGCACCAGCAGCGGCTTATCGTTAGCAATCAGCTCAGCGCACATGCTGAGGACGAACAGCACGGCAAAAATCCACAGCGACCAGTAGCCGCGACGGTTATGGCGAAAGCGAGCCCAGCGGGCCTGATTGACGGGGCTTAAATGCGGCATCATCGGCCCTCGAAATCAATACGGGGATCGACCAGCGTATAGCTGATATCGCTGATAATATTCAGCAGCAGGCCGATCAGAGTGAATATGTAAAGCGTGCCAAACATCACCGGATAATCGCGCGAGACGGTCGCTTCATAGCCCAGCAGCCCCAGACCGTTCAGCGAGAACATCACCTCGATCAGCAGCGAGCCGGTAAAAAACATGCTGATGAACGTGGCGGGAAATCCGGCGATAACCAGCAGCATCGCGTTGCGGAAAACGTGCTTCCACATGATCTGCTTTTCGCCCACGCCTTTTGCCCGCGCGGTAACAACGTACTGCTTGCGGATTTCATCGAGGAATGCGTTTTTGGTGAGCATGGTCAGGGCGGCGAATCCCCCGATCACGGTCGCGAGAACCGGCAGCGTGATATGCCAGAAATAGTCGGTGATTTTTTGGTACCACGGCAGGGTGCTGAAATCCGCTGACACTAACCCCCGCAGCGGGAAGATATCGAAATAACTCCCTCCGGCAAAAAAGACGATCAGCAGGACCGCGAACAGAAACGCCGGGATAGCGTACCCGATGATGATGAGCGTGCTGCTCCAGATATCAAAACGGCTGCCGTTGTGGACCGCTTTACGGATGCCGAGCGGGATGGAAACCAGATAAATTATCAGCGTTCCCCACAGCCCGAGCGTCACGGAAACCGGCAGGCTTTGCTTAATTAACGTCAGAACGGACGCGCTGCGAAACAGGCTGTCGCCAAAATCAAACCGGACGTAATTCCAGAGCATATTCAAATAACGCTCGTGGAGCGGTTTATCAAAGCCGTAGCGGTGGGTGATCTCGGCGATCACCTCCGGATCCAACCCGCGCCCGCCGCGATAGTGGCTTTCGCTAATATTACCGACACCGGTTCTGGCATGGCTGGCCCCCATTCCTTCAGCGCCACCGCCCGGCATTCCTCCGCTGTGGCCAAACTCAACGGCAGCGATAGCCTGATCGACCGGGCCGCCAGGGGCAATCTGGACGATAAAAAAGTTAATGGTGATGATGGCCCACAGCGTTGGGATAATCAGCAGCAAACGGCGAAGCAGGTAAGCGCCCATCGTGATTCCTTAACGCCGCTCGGCGGGCAGTCTGGAGGCTTTATTTACGTCATACCACCAGGTATCAAAGCCCAGCGTGTAAACGGGACGCACGGCGGGTTGGGAAAATTTATCCCAGCGGGCAAGGCGATCTTCGCCCATGTACCACATCGGCAGCATGTAATAGTTCCAGGTTAACACCCGGTCGAGCGCGCGGCCAAGCGGCAGAAGCTTTGCCTTATCGCCCTGGGCGGCGACGATTTTCGCAATCAGCGCATCGATTACCGGGCTCTTAACGCCCGGAGCATTGTAAGAGGAGTCGATGTAGCTGGATGCCCATGAGATTTGCAGGTCGGAGCTTGGCCACGGCTGCGCGGCCCACAGGCTCTGCATCATGTCGTAATCCCGGCTGCGCTTGCGGTTGGTGAGCTGAGCAATGTCCACCTGGCGGATATTCACGGCGATCCCCAGACGGGCGAGGTTCTGCTTAAACGGCAGCACCCACTGATCGTTTGCTCCAGAGGCGAGAAGAAGCTCAAAGCTCAGCGGCTTACCCGTTTGCGTATTCACCCGTTTTTGGTTTTTCAGCACCCAACCGGCGTCATCCAGCAGCTTACCGGCTTTCAGCAGATTAGCGCGGTCGAACCCGTTACCGTCGGATTTTGGCGGCTCGAACACCTGCGTAAAGATCTCCGGCGGAAGGTCTGCTTTCATCGGGGCCAGCAGCACCAGCTCGTCGGCGTTGGGATAATTACGTGCGGCATATTCGGTGTTCTGGAAATAGCTGTTGGCACGGCTGTAGGCGCCGTAAAACAGCGCCTTGTTCATCCATTCAAAATCAAATGCCAGGGTAATAGCTTCCCGCACGCGAGGGTCTGAAAATACCGGACGCTGAATATTAAACGCCAGCCAGCGGGTGTCCTGCGCGGACTCATTTTTGTGTTCGTCTTTAACGATATAACCGTTGGTGAAGTTTTTGCCGATATAGCGTGTTGCCCAGTTTTTGGCGCTGCTTTCAACGCGCAAATCAAACGCGCCCGCTTTAAACGCCTCAAACGCTACGTTGTCGTCGAGGTAGTAATCATAGCGAAGGGTGTCAAAATTCCAGCGCCCCCGGTTTACCGGAAGACTGGCGGCCCAATAATCTTTCACCCGGGAGTAGATAACGTACTGTCCCATGCGCCAGTCGGTAATGCGATAGGGGCCGCCCGCCAGCGGCGGCGTGGAGAGGGGATCGCTCAGCCTGTGATTTTTCCAGAACGATTCCGGCATGACGGGCAGGGAGAACAGGCTCAGCATATTCTCTTTATTCGGCTCGCTCTGTTCGATACGTACGGTTAACGGGGCGATAGCCTTAACGGTCGTGCCTTTGTAGACCAGACGGAACTGCGGCACGCCTTCGGTCATAAACTTATGAAACGTGAATGCAATGTCGCTGGCTTTCACCGGCGTACCGTCATGAAAGCGCGCCTGCGGATTGATCGATATCTCGGCCCAGGCAAAGTTATCCGCGTAACGTACGTTATCGGCAACCAGTGGATAGTAACTGCCGGGCTCGTCGTCTGAGGTCACAAAGAGCGTATCGTAAAGGGATTCCGTTCGCGCCGCCGCCACGCCCCGCAGGGCGAAACGGTTGAAGTTATCAAAGGTGCCGGTGGCAGAGAGCGTGACGTTACCGCCCTTAGGGGCCGCCGGGTTGACGTAATCGAAGTGGGTAAAGTTCACCGCGTACTTCGGTTCGCCAATCACGGCGAACGCGGTGCTCTCTTTAATGGCCTGCGCCTGGCTGGACAGGCTCACACATACCAACAGCATCAGCAAGAAGCGCATAATCATTTCGCGGCGGTTCCCTTGTCCTCAGTTAGGCTGATAATAAGTGACGCCACCGCTAATGTGAAATTATTCAAGGGCAGACGGCATATCAGGCTGCCATTTTTTGAACTGTTCCAGCGGCATCGGGCGGCTTATCCAGTAACCCTGCAGATAATTTACCCCGTGTTCGCGCAGCCAGGCGGCCTGTTCAGGCGTTTCCACCCCTTCAGCCACGGTCAGCATGTTGAGCCGTCTTGCCAGGGTCAGCACGGCATCCAGCACCGGCGAGGTGACGGTTTCTGTGCCAATCGCGTTGACGAAACCCCGGTCGATTTTAAGATAATCCATGGTAAAGCGCTCAAGGTAAATCAATGCGCTATGGCCGGTGCCAAAATCATCAATCGCGATTTCAAAACCCTCGTCGTGTAGCCATTCGAACAGGCTGTTGGCTTCCCGATGATTAAGCATGTCGCGCTCGGTGATTTCCAGCACTATCTGGAAATGATCCCGCGGCAGCAGGGACTTAAAGGTCTGCATATCATCTTTAAAACTGTCCGCATGCAAATGCCCCGGCGCAATATTAATGCCCACCTTGGCGCCAGGCGGTAGCAGGCCCTCCAGAACCGGCGCATCCTCAACGATCAGGTCGAAGAGATGCAGCGTTAGCGGCACAATCAGCTTTTGCGCTTCGGCAAAATTGATAAAGGCATCAGGGGGGATCTCACCCATCGTAGGATGTTTCCAGCGCATCAGCACTTCAAGCCCGGTCATCCTCAGCGATGTGGCATCGACGACGGGCTGATACACCACATAAAACTGACCGCGCTTAATGGCGCTTAATATTTCTTTTCCAGGGTTGAGCCGTATGCTGAGAATATAGTAATTGAGCGATCCGGCGGCAATACCGCATACCAGCCCGAAGAAGAGGGCGTAAAGTATTTCATCGCTTGTCCACGCATCGGCGTAAAGATTAATGGTCAGCGGGACGTCTTTTAACGTGGCGGTACGGGCAGGGACTTCGTGCAGGTCGTTCGCGTTGACCAGGCTGCTCGACATTGTCGTTAACGCATGGCCGCCAATAATGATGGCAATGCCGGCAAACTCGTCCTGGCGCGCGGTATAGAGCAGGTACGGCGTCAGATTGAGATTTACCGAGGTAAAGACGCCGCCGTCCTTCACAAGGGGGTTACGGTACCAGATGGCAATGGCCGGTTTATTGGGCAGCATCGGCGTACCGGGCAGCAGCGCCATATCAATCTGTTTGCCGATGTGAAGCTCGGGAATAAGCGCTTCCATCGACACATTCATCGGGCCGGTGGCAGATGAGCAAAAGGCCATTTTATCTCTGACCAGCAGGAACGCGCGCACGTTAAGGCTAAACGCCGCACGGGAGGTCAGTTCGGCGTTGACGTCATGGCAACTGCTCAGCGTTAGCGGCTGCAGCACATCGATAGAGGTTTTCAACTCGTCAAAATAGCTCTGCATGTAGACGTTAATGTCTTTTATCAGGGTATCGAACCTGAGCTCACGCTTGTGGTAGCTCCAGAAAAACTGTAGCGAGCCGAGGAGCAGGGCGAAAAAAAGGCCTGAGAGAATGCTGATGAGCAGAATCTTGCGATTGCTGGAGAAGTAGCGGGTGAACATAAACGTTGGGCTTCCTGATTTGCCGCTCAATGTATTCAGTGTAACGGGCAAAAAAAAACACCGCCGAAGCAGTGCTTTTTTTTTATCGTATCGTCAGCCAAGGGATAACCCACGACACGACAAACATATTAGCTGCGAGACAGTACGCGGCGCGCTTCGTTGTAACGCTTCTTCCAGTATGGCTCATTCATGCTGGAAATGGTCACACCGCTGCTGGTGGAAGCATGAACAAACTGGTCGTTACCAATATAGATACCAACGTGTCGGCCAGTAGAACCGGCTTTAAACAGGACCAGGTCGCCCGTCCGCAGCTTAGTGCGAGAAATGGATTTGCCCATCTCCTGCTGTTCATAAGTCGAACGTGGCAGGTCTAAACCAAATTGCTCACGGAAAGTACGCTGTACGAAACCGGAACAATCGATACCTTTTTTGGTGCTGCCGCCAAGACGATAGCGCACGCCTTTCCAGTCAGCATACTGGTCCATAATGCGGGACTTCACGTCCAGATTACGTACCATATTTTCAAATTCATCCTGAGAGGCTTGCAGTGACGAGGAATCTTCCATTCCCACAACACGCGTCTCAGGATGCATATTCTTTGCGGTATTCGTCGTGCTACATGCTGAAAGCAGTACCGCCACTGCAATCGCCGGGATCCCCCGCAAGATATATCTCAAAAACGGTTGAGATTTGACCATTTTGTTTATTTTCCCTTGAAGTCCTTAACGATAAATATCGTTATAAAAATGCCAACCGTGACGAGACTAATTATCTGTTCACATTGAGACAATTCTTTCTGGTCAGATTTGTGGCGCAGCGCACAAATTTATTCACCAGGATAATAATTATCTCAGTGGGGCAAAACGAGTTCGAGATTAACCGATTGCAGGGGGCATTGCGAGCAAAAAAATCCGATTTTTTATAAGAAAAAGTGATACAGAAAGTGAATAACCGGAAATGGGCAAAATGGCGTCAATCCGGGTTAAAAACCGTGCAACACATTCATTTACAACATGAATACCATGACGAAATGATGACAGAAAAGGGGCGGCAAGAAGAGAAATCCATCAGGGATCGAAAATGATCTCTGATGGATAGTGTTAATTTAGGTTGGTTATTTGTTTCTGTTTTGTTGCTTTTTGCCGGGCAGATAACGATCGAAAAGGTCAATTAATCGATCGCTCATTGGTGTCATCAGGCACCATGGAATGCCAATCAGCACGGCAGAAAGTGAACCCACAGCAATATCGGTCAGCCAGTGGGCGCCAATCATGACGCGTGGGAATGCAAAAACGACAACAATAATCAGGGCAATCGCGAAGGCTTTTTTACCGAAATAACGCAGCATAAATGCTGAAAAAATCAGCAGCATCATTCCGTGATCGCCAGGGAAACTGTCCTTCGACGCGTCTTTAGTGGAAATATGCAGCAGCTCGCTCACGCGGTTAATATTCGGGAAATAGAGCGACGGGCTGGCGCGTTTAACCGGCATCAGGTGCTGTGCCAGCTGGTTGATGACTACGGCAGCCAGCAGCATCACCAGGCCGATAATCACAATGCGACGACGCCCGGTTTGGTCCTCCTTCAGCCAGAAGGAGAGCATCAGGCAGCCCATCGCCAGCAGAGAACAGCCGTCGAAGGCGCGGTTGTTGGTAATAGCGACAACCCACAGAAACGCCTGGCTTTTCGCCAGCGCCTGGTTGAAGAAATGGAAAAGCCCGGCATCCAGTGGGAACCAGAAACCGTGGTTAACCGGCATATACCAGGATAAAAAGAGCGCCAGGCCAGCCGCGTTGAGTAGCAATATCAGGGGGATTCGTGTCGTCATATCATTCAACATACAGTTAAAACAGGGGCAACGTTAGCCGCCCGAACTTAAACGAAGCTTCAACAAGCTTGACTGGAGGGCGTTCCAGTCGGCGTTAACCGCACTAATTAGCTCTATTCGGCTGTCTGGGGGTGCAACGTTCTGGGTTTCGATAAAGAAATCCTCTCCCTGACGGTTTATCCGCACCAGCCCGTCCTGGGTGCGCATAATCCCTTTTACGCGGTCGACCGGGGCCAGCCTTGCCCACTCCAGTATGCCAATGGTGTCGAAAACCGTATCGGCATCGAAAATCCATCCGCAGGCCTGATATCCCTGGCCCGCATTCAGATTACGACGCCAGCGCTGGCGTTCGGGAAGGCTCAACGCGGCCAGCCCCTGCTTCACGCTGTGGCCGTGCGAATGCTCCGCGCTGGAAGGCAGCGCGGCCGTGTTCAGGCGAGGATGATCGAGCAGGGCGTGGTTAATGTTGCCCTGCGTGGTCTGAATACGCTGCCGTCCGCCGCCGAAGTGCTGCCACCAGGTATCAAATGCGGCCTGGCTTTCAGGCGTGGCGCGATCGGTTTTATTCGCCACGATGATATCCGCCGAGGCGAGCTGATCGCGGAAGTTCTCATTAGCCGCGGCTTTTTCGTCCAGTAGCTGGCGCGGATCTATGAGACACAGCGTGGCGCGCAGGTCGATCCAGGGCTCATATACCGGTGCGGTTAGTAAGTCGAGTATTTGCTTAGGGTGGCCAAGGCCGGTGGGTTCAATCAACAGGCGATCCGGTTTCCCCTGGCGCAACAGCGTGTTCAGCCCGACCTGCATCGGCAAGCCATTCACGCAGCACATACAGCCGCCAGGGATTTCCTTAATCATCGCACCGCTGTCTGCTAGCAGCGCGCCATCAATACCGACTTCACCAAATTCATTGACCAGAACGGCCCATTTTTCAGCCGGATCTTTGTTCGCCAGCAGATGCAGAATGGACGTGGTTTTACCACTTCCGAGAAAACCGGTTATGAGGTTGGTTTTGGTCACGTGCGCTCCGATTCCGAAAGATAATTGTGATGCTATAACAATTATCCATCATCCTGACGAAAAAAGAGCGTAATGAAAAGGGGAGGGGGGACGGCGTTGTTTTCCGTCCGCCTTAACCGCAATAATCGCTAAATATTTAACGTTTCTATAACAGCCTGACGCGCGCCGCGACGGACGATACGCTGGTATGCCTGATTAACGGCTTCAACAAAGACGGCGTTTTGCGCAAGCGCGTCACCAAAGACTTCGCTCAGAGCGACGAGGACGTTCACGCGGTCAGCGTCGCTGCTGGCCTCTACGGCCGTGTGAATTTTATCGCTAAGCGGGTCGCGAACGTCAATGGCGTTGCCACGCTCATCCGTGCCGCTGACGTAGCGGATCCATCCCGCAACGCCCAGTGCCAGCAGCGGCCACGCGCTGCCACGTTCCAGATGTACGCGGATCCCCTCCAGCATGCGCTGAGGCAGCTTCTGGCTGCCGTCCATCGCTATTTGCCAGGTGCGATGCTGTAGCGCCGGGTTGGCAAAACGGTCAATCAGGCTGTCGGCATAGGCGGTCAGATCCACATCGGTGATGCGCAGGGTAGGAGCCTGTTCGTCCAGCATCAGCCGGCGAGCGGCAGCGCGGAAGCTCGCATCCTCCATGCATTCATTGATGTGCGCGTAGCCGGCCAGGTAACCGAGATAAGCCAGGAAGGAGTGGCTGCCGTTGAGCATCCGCAGCTTCATCTGTTCCCAGGGTAAGACGTCATGCACCATCTGCACGCCCGCGACCTCCCATTCCGGGCGTCCAGCGACAAAGTTATCTTCGACTACCCACTGAATAAAGGGCTCACAGCTGATGGCGCAGGGATCTTCAACGCCCAGCGCCTGCGTAATTTCCGCCAGTGAGGCGTCTGTTGCCGCCGGGACAATCCTGTCCACCATCGTCCCCGGAAAGCTCACCTGTTCATCAATCCACGCAGCCAGCTCCGGCGAGCGTTTCTGAGCCATGCCGAGCACCGCGTTTTTCACCACGTGACCGTTGTCAGGAATGTTATCGCAGGAAAGGACGGTAAAAGCGGGCAGTCCGCGCTCGCGGCGGCGGTGGAGAGCCTCAACCAGGATCCCCGGCGCGGAGTGTGGTTCGGCGGGGTTTTCGAGATCGTGAATGATTCTGGCATTTTGCATATCCAGTTTGCCCGTGGCCGGGTCGATGCAATACCCTTTTTCCGTAATAGTAAGCGAAACTATCGCCACCTGCGGCTCGCAGAACTTCTCGATAATGGCCGCCAGCGAGTCGAGTTTTGCATTCAGGCATTCATTCACCGCGCCAATGATAATCGGCTGATTCTCTTCCGCTCCTTTCTCCAGAACGGTGAACAGGTGATCCTGCGCGCGCAGCTGGCTCATCAGCACATCACCGCTGAAGAGGCTGATCTCACAAATCCCCCAGTCGCCCCCTTTTGCATTCAGCACCCGGTTTGTTAACAACGCCTGATGTGCACGATGAAACGCACCAAACCCGAAGTGAACGATACGCGAGCGTAGCTGCGTACGATCGTAGGAAGGTTGCTGAACGTGGGCAGGAAGCGTGGCGGAGGCAAGAGTCTTCATGAAATATACACCTGATTAACCATTAATTAACAATGGCAGTGTAAAGTTATATGACAACAAATTGAATTGGTAAGCCGTAAATTTCGCCGTTCTGTGAGTTTGATCAATCAATGTGCGGCGCCGTATTGACCCCTTTTATTAAGCATGTATGGTAGTCGTCATCGCAGTAATACATTTGGTATAACAACTTGAGAGGGTGGGGCAATGGAACAAACCTGGCGTTGGTACGGACCGAACGATCCGGTTTCTCTTGATGATGTGCGTCAGGCTGGCGCAACGGGTGTCGTGACGGCGCTGCATCACATTCCTAACGGTCAGGTGTGGCCGGTAGAGGAAATTCAGAAGCGTCAGGCGGTGCTGGCGGAAAAGGGCCTGACCTGGTCAGTCGTGGAGAGTATTCCGGTTCACGAGGAGATCAAAACCCATTCCGGTGAATATCAGACCTGGATTGCCAACTACCAGCAGAGCATTCGTAACCTGGCGGCCTGCGGTATTGATACCGTTTGCTATAACTTTATGCCGATTCTGGACTGGACGCGTACCGATCTCGAGTACCAGATGGCGGATGGTTCAAAAGCGCTGCGTTTCGATCAAATTGCTTTTGCCGCCTTTGAACTGCACATTTTGAAGCGACCGGGCGCTGAAGCGGATTACACCGCAGAAGAGCAGCAGCAGGCGCTCGCATGGTTTGATGCAGCAAGCGAAGCCGACGTTGAAAAGCTGACGCGCAATATTATCGCGGGCCTGCCGGGTGCAGAAGAGGGCTACACGCTGGACCAGTTCCGCGCGCGTCTGGCGGAATACGGTAATATCGACAAGAACCAGCTGCGCGAAAATATGGCGCACTTCCTGCGCGCTATTGTGCCGGTTGCGGAAGAAGCGGGCGTGCGGCTGGCCGTGCATCCGGACGATCCTCCGCGTCCAATCCTCGGCCTGCCGCGTATTGTTTCTACAATTGAAGATATGCAGTGGCTGAAAGAGACGGTGGATAGCATCTACAACGGCTTTACCATGTGTACCGGTTCATACGGCGTGCGTGCGGATAATGACCTGGTGCAGATGATTGAAACCTTTGGCGATCGCATCCACTTTACGCACCTGCGTGCGACCTGTCGTGAAGACAACCCGAAAACTTTCCACGAAGCAGCGCACCTGGGCGGCGACGTGAATATGGTTGCGGTCGTGGATGCCATTCTGGCGGAAGAGGTCCGTCGTAAGCAGGCGGGCGACGTGCGTCCAATCCCATTCCGTCCGGATCACGGACATCAGATGCTGGACGATCTGCGCAAGAAAACCAACCCGGGCTATTCGGCGATTGGCCGCCTGAAAGGGATGGCTGAAGTGCGCGGCGTTGAGCTGGCGCTGAAGATGACGAAGTATCCGGAGCTTCTGTAAGCTCTGTTGCCCGGTGGCGCTGCGCTTACCGGGCCTACACAAAAACCGGCCTGAGAGCCGGTTTTTGTGTTTTTGTCGGTCGGGTAAGGTGAAGCCGCCACCCGACAAATACCGCGATCAGTCAGCGCGACCCATATAGCGTTTTTCTTCGATGTGGATACGGATTTTCTCGCCAGCAGACAGGTATTCAGGCACCTGCACAACCAGACCGGTGGTCAGGGTAGCAGGTTTGTTGCGCGCACTCGCAGACGCACCTTTGATGCCCGGCGCCGTATCCACGATTTCCAGATCGACGGTCTGCGGCAGTTCCAGCGCCAGCAGCACGCCGTCCCAGGTCAGAACCTGCATATCTGGCATACCGCCTTCAGGAATGAACAGCAGCTCTTCTTCAATCTGGTCTTTGGTGAAGATGTACGGGGTGTAATCTTCTTTATCCATGAACACGTATTCGTTGCCGTCGATGTAGGAGAAATCAACATAGCGGCGGGTCAGGGTCACGGTATCGACGATATCGTCACCTTTAAAACGTTCTTCAACTTTCAGGCCGGTACGCACATCAGCGAAACGCATTTTGTACAGCGTTGCTGCACCACGGGCGCTCGGAGCCTGAATGTCGATGTCTTTCACAATCAGCAGTTTGCCGTTGTAATTCAGCACCATACCTTTCTTAATTTCGTTCGCTCTTGGCATTGCTCTAATCCTGTCTACATGAGGTAAAAAATATCGCGCCAAATTACTCGCGCGCGGCCTTTCAGGCAAGCGGAATTCGTGGGTTTTGCTATCAATACGCAAAAGGTGTTACTGTGCGCGCGATGCCCGACTGCGCGGGCGTTTGCCATCGAAGAGAGCATTTATGGATTGTCGTCCAGACTGCGGCGCGTGCTGTACTGCACCGTCCATTTCCAGCCCCATTCCAGGAATGCCGGAGGGTAAGCCTGCCAACACCCGCTGCGTTCAGCTCTCTGACACCAATCTGTGCATGATCTTCGGTTCGCCGCTGCGCCCGAAGGTGTGCTCCGGGCTTCAGCCCGCTGCCGACATGTGCGGCAGCACGCGAGCGCAGGCGATGACGTATCTTCTTGAGCTGGAAGCGCTCACCGCGCCTTAAACGTCTTTGATCCGCGTCAGGCAGCTTATTGTCAGGACGCACATCGTCAGCGCAATCCAGAACACCGTGTGATAGCTCCAAATCTCCGCAACCACTCCGGCCATGGAGCCTGCAATAATCCAGCCCACGCGGGTGGTATTAGTATAAAGGGTGGTGGCTGCGCCCGCCTGGCCCGGCATGAGATCCTGGAAGTAGAGCATGCCAATCCCGGCCAGGATGCCGATATAGATAGCGTTCAGCAGCTGTAAGGCCAGCAGCAGCCCCGGCGTATGTACCGTCAGCATACCGACATAGAACAGCAGCCCGGCGACCGCCGCGATTCGCATCAGAAAACGTTTCCCAAAGCGCTTCGCGTAATAGCCCGCAATCAGCATGGTCGGTATTTCAAGACCCGCTGCGGTGCCCATCATGATGCCCGCCAGCTTCTCCGGCAGGTGCAGCTCGTCAATAATAAACAGCGGCATATTAATGATATAAAGGCTGTTAGTGCCCCACATCAGCGTACAGACAATAAAGAGCAGCAGCGCATCACGGCGGTTACGACGCGGCGCTTCCAGCGTGCCCGTCGCCAGTTTCGGCTCTTTGCGCATTGACGGCAAAAAGAACCACACCATTGCTCCGCACACCACGAAGGCGACGGCCGCGCTCAGGTACATCACCGTAAAACCAAACCCCATCGCCAGCGCGTAGGCCAGCGGCGGCCCGATGACCCACGCCAGCGACACCTGGGCACGAAGGATAGAGCTGAACATTACCGCTTCACGTCCGGTGCGGTCGGCATGCTCACGCGCAAGGGCGAACATCTGCGGGTTCGCCGTGGAGCCAAAGCTGCTCAGGAACACGCCAATAAACAGCAGAACAAAGTAGTTACGGTTCCAGGCAAACAGCACGCAGGCGAACACGCCAAGAAGGCAGCAAAAGACGATCAGACTTTTACGGTCGCCTTTTCTGTCTGAACGGCCCGCCAGAAACTGGCTGACCAGAATGCCGATGATGGCGCTGCCGGTGAAAAAGAAACCCACCATGGCCGGACGAGCGTGGACTTCATTCGTCAGAAACAGGCTGAGCGTGGGGGTTTGTAACGCACCGGCGATACCGGTCAGGAAAGCGACAATCAAAAACGCCGATGACGTTAAATCAAAGGGCTTTGGTGAGGCGGCGGCGGGGGTGTTATGCATGTTTCACAGTCAGCGAATATTGAAAGACGCGGAGTGTACGACGTGAGTCATTAAATAAACAGTGGGTGTGGTCAATTTCGCCACGAAAAATCAAAATAGCATTTCACTTTCAGAGAGCGGCTAACCTTAGCTGAAACTCATTTGCTGAACGTCAGCAGGATTCAGCAGACGAATAAGAAATGTGCTGAACATCTAACTTCTGAAACAAGAAATGTAACTTTTCTTGCAACGCTTTGCAGAAAGGACAAGACTTCTTGAAACGTTTCAGCGCTATCTTGTTTTTACTAACGGAGCAGGTTAGCGCATTTTTTCTCATTAAGGCTGAAACGATTCACTTTCAGCAGGAGAGGAGAACCATGTTCCAGTTATCTGTTCAGGATATCCACCCGGGCGCACAGGCCGGGAATAAAGAAGAGGCTATTCGCCAGGTTGCCGCCGCGCTCGTGCAGGCAGGCAACGTGGCGGACGGCTACGTTAACGGCATGCTGGCCCGCGAGCAGCAGACCTCAACCTTCCTGGGGAACGGCATCGCCATTCCCCACGGAACGACGGACACCCGCGACCAGGTGCTGAAAACCGGCGTCCAGGTTTACCAGTTCCCGCAGGGCGTACTCTGGGGTGACGGTCAGGTGGCTTACGTGGCGATTGGTATCGCGGCCAGCAGCGATGAACACTTAGGTTTGCTGCGCCAGCTGACGCACGTGCTGAGCGATGACTCCGTGGCTGAACAGCTGAAATCCGCCACCACGGCGGAAGAGCTGCGCGCCCTGCTGATGGGTGAAAAGCAGAGCGAAGCGCTGAAGCTGGATAATGACACGCTGACGCTGGACGTCGCTGCATCGGATCTCGTGACGCTGCAGGCGATGAACGCTGGCCGTCTGAAAGAGGTCGGTGCGGCAGACGCGACCTTCGTAACGCGCGTGATTAATGATAAGCCGCTGAACCTTGGCCAGGGCATCTGGCTGAACGACAGCGCTGAGGGCAACCTGCGCAGCGCTGTTGCGGTGAGCCGCGCGGCAAACGCCTTCGACGTGAACGGCGATCGCGCTGCGATGCTGGTCACCGTCGCAATGAACGACGACCAGCCGGTTGCGGTACTGAAGCGTCTGAGCGATCTCCTGCTGAACAACAAAGCTGAAAAATTGCTGAACGCCGATGCCGCCACCGTGCTGGCGTTGCTGACCAGCGACGATGCGCAGACTGATGACGTGCTGAGCGCCGAGTACGTTGTGCGTAACGAACACGGTCTGCACGCCCGTCCTGGCACCATGCTGGTGAACACCATTAAACAATTCGAAAGTGAGATTACCGTGACCAACCTGGATGGCTCAGGCAAGCCGGCAAACGGCCGCAGCCTGATGAAAGTTGTCGCGCTGGGCGTGAAGAAAGGCCACCGCCTGCGTTTCACCGCGCAGGGTGCAGATGCTGAACAGGCGCTGAAAGCGATTGGCGACGCCATCGCGGCTGGTCTGGGGGAGGGCGCATAATGAGCAGACGTGTTGCCACAATTACGCTGAACCCGGCCTATGACCTGGTGGGTTTTTGCCCGGAAATCGAGCGCGGCGAAGTGAACCTCGTACGCACCACCGGCCTGCACGCTGCAGGTAAAGGAATTAACGTCGCGAAGGTGCTGAAGGATCTCGGTATTGACGTCACCGTGGGCGGATTCCTCGGTAAAGATAACCAGGATGGTTTCCAGCAGCTGTTCAGCGAGCTGGGGATTGCTAACCGCTTCCAGGTGGTTCAGGGCCGTACCCGCATTAACGTTAAGCTGACGGAGAAAGACGGTGAAGTGACCGATCTGAACTTCTCTGGCTTTGAAGTGACGCCGTCTGACTGGGAGCGTTTTGTTAACGATTCCCTCACCTGGCTGGGCCAGTTCGACATGGTGTGCGTCAGCGGCAGCCTGCCGTCCGGCGTCAGCCCGGAAGCGTTCACCGACTGGATGACGCGCCTGCGCAGCCAGTGTCCGTGCATTATTTTCGACAGCAGCCGTGATGCGCTTGTTGCCGGTCTCAAAGCCGCGCCGTGGCTGGTGAAGCCAAATCGTCGCGAACTGGAGATCTGGGCTGGCCGTAAGCTGCCAGAATTAAAAGATGTGATAGAAGCTGCCCATGCGCTTCGCGAGCAGGGTATCGCTCACGTAGTGATTTCCCTGGGGGCTGAAGGGGCGCTGTGGGTTAACGCGTCTGGCGAATGGATCGCCAAACCGCCGTCGGTTGAAGTTGTTAGCACCGTAGGCGCCGGGGATTCGATGGTTGGCGGCCTGATTTACGGCCTGCTGATGCGCGAATCCAGTGAGCATACCTTACGTCTTGCCACCGCCGTTGCAGCCCTGGCCGTGAGCCAGAGCAATGTCGGCATTACCGATCGTACCCAGTTGGCCGCGATGATGGCGCGCGTTGACTTAAAACCTTTTAACTAACAGCAGGAGAGGAATAATGAAAACGCTGCTGATTATTGACTCCGGTCTCGGACAGGCTCGTGCCTATATGGCGAAGACCCTGCTGGGAGCGGCGGCGAACAAAGCACATCTGGACATTATCGACAACCCGGGCGATGCCGAACTGGCGATTGTGCTGGGTGATAGCATCCCGGCGGACAGCGCGCTGAACGGCAAAAAGGTGTGGCTGGGCGATATTAATCGCGCGGTAGCCCATCCCGAGCTGTTCCTGAGCGAAGCGAAAGGTCACGCCACGGTCTACAGTGCCCCTGTCGCGGCGGCCCCGGCTGCGGCTGCGGGTCCAAAACGCATTGTGGCGATTACCGCCTGTCCGACCGGCGTTGCCCATACCTTTATGGCGGCTGAAGCCATTGAAACCGAAGCGAAAAAACGCGGCTGGTGGGTAAAAGTTGAAACGCGCGGCTCGGTTGGTGCAGGCAATGCGATCACGCCTGAAGAAGTGGCGGAAGCCGATCTGGTTATCGTTGCGGCAGACATCGAGGTAGATCTGGCGAAGTTCGCCGGTAAGCCGATGTACCGCACCTCTACCGGTCTGGCGCTGAAGAAGACGGCTCAGGAGTTTGATAAAGCGCTGGCTGAAGCCAAACCGTATCAGGCGACCGGTGCAGCGAAAACAGCTACCGAAGGGAAAAAAGAGTCTGCGGGCGCGTATCGTCACCTGCTGACCGGCGTTTCCTACATGCTGCCGATGGTGGTGGCGGGCGGTCTGTGCATCGCGCTCTCCTTTGCGTTCGGTATTACCGCGTTCAAAGAAGAAGGCACCCTGGCGGCTGCGCTGATGCAGATCGGCGGTGGTTCAGCGTTCGCGCTGATGGTGCCGGTGCTGGCGGGCTTTATCGCCTTCTCTATTGCTGACCGTCCTGGCCTGACCCCGGGTCTTATCGGCGGTATGCTGGCGGTGAGCACCGGTTCCGGCTTTATCGGCGGTATTATTGCCGGTTTCCTGGCGGGTTACGTCGCGAAGTTGATTAGCTCGAAGCTGAAGCTGCCGCAGAGTATGGAAGCGCTGAAACCGATTCTGATCATCCCGCTGATCTCCAGCCTGGTGGTCGGTCTGGCGATGATTTACCTGATTGGTAAGCCGGTTGCGGGCATCCTGGCGGGTCTGACCCACTGGCTGCAAACCATGGGCACCGCTAACGCGGTTCTGCTGGGGGCGATCCTCGGCGGCATGATGTGTACCGACATGGGCGGTCCGGTGAACAAAGCGGCGTACGCCTTTGGCGTTGGCCTGCTGAGTACCCAAACCTACGCGCCGATGGCGGCGATCATGGCAGCAGGTATGGTGCCACCGCTGGCGCTGGGCCTGGCGACCATTATTGCCCGTCGTAAGTTTGATAAGGCGCAGCAGGAAGGCGGCAAAGCGGCGCTGGTTCTGGGTCTGTGCTTCATCACCGAAGGTGCGATACCGTTCGCCGCGCGCGATCCAATGCGCGTTCTGCCGTGCTGTATCGTGGGTGGCGCGGTAACCGGTGCTATCTCGATGGCGGTTGGCGCGAAGCTGATGGCGCCGCACGGCGGTCTGTTTGTCCTGCTGATTCCTGGCGCAATCACGCCGGTGCTGGGCTATCTGCTGGCGATCGTTGCCGGTACGCTGGTGGCAGGCTTGTCTTACGCGGTGCTGAAGCGTCCGGAAGCGGAAGTCGTGGCAAAAGCAGCGTAATAAAGGTGTCGGGTGGCGGCTTCGCCTTACCCGACCGACAAAAAAAGCCGGGTTGCATTATGCACCCGGCTTTTTTTATGCCGCCTGTTCAGCGGTTTGCTGTGCCTTCAGCCAGGCAATCTCTTCCGTCCAGATATCCGGGTTGATGGTTTCCAGCACCATCGGAATACCGTCGAAACGGGCGTCCTGCATAATAAAGCGGAACGCATCGTGGCCAATATTGCCTTCACCCAGGCTGTGGTGGCGGTCCACGCGGCTGCCGAACGCGCTTTTCGCATCGTTCAGGTGCATGCCGCGCAGGTACTGAAAGCCTACGACGCGCTCGAACTCATCGAAGGTATTTTTCGTGGCCTCGGTTGTGCGAAGGTCATAGCCGGCGGCAAAGGCGTGACAGGTATCAATGCACACCCCCACGCGGGATTTGTCTTCCACGCCGTCAATAATCGCCGCCAGATGTTCGAACTTAAAGCCGAGGTTGCTGCCCTGACCGGCGGTGTTCTCAATCACCACGGTGACGCCTTGGGTTTTATCCAGCGTAATATTGATGGACTCCGCAATGCGCGCCAGGCAGGCGTCTTCGTCAATCTGCATCAGATGGCTGCCGGGATGGAAGTTCAGCAGCGTCAGCCCCAGCTGTTCACAGCGCTGAACTTCATCAAGGAAAGCGTCTCGGGATTTTTCCAGCGCCTCTGCAACCGGGTGACCGAGGTTGATAAGGTAGCTGTCGTGGGGAAGGATTTGGCCAGGCCCGTAGCGGTATTTCTCACAGGCGGCCTTGAAGTCATCAATCACTTCAGCGGTGAGCGCTGCGGCGCGCCACTGGCGCTGATTTTTGGTGAACAGGGCGAAAGCGGTCGCCTCGATTTCGGCGGCGCGAATGGCGGCATTCGCAAGGCCACCTGCAGCGCTAACGTGCGCTCCAACATATTTCATAAAGGGACTCCTGTTAACCCGAAACGCTTATGATAGCGGGTTAACAGGAGAAGGATGTAGTGGTTTATGCCATCAGGCTGTGAACCGCGAGGTTGATCGCGCCGCCGCCCACAATCAGCCAGATGAACAGGACCAGCGCCATCAGCAGCGGTTTAGCACCGGCTTTTTTCAGCGCGCTGACGTGAGTGGTCACGCCCAGAGCCGCCATCGCCATCGCAAGCAGGACGGTATCCAGCGTCACCAGCATGTCCACAACGGCTTTCGGCAGCAGGTGGAAGGAGTTGAAAATCGCCACCACGATAAACAGGATCGCAAACCACGGAATGGTGATTTTGCTCTTCTCATTGCCGCCAGCAGGCGCCAGCTGTTTGACACGCGCGGCCAGGAAAATCAGGAACGGGGCCAGCATCATGACGCGCAGCATTTTGGCAATCACCGCTGCGTTTTCCGCTTCCGGGTTGATGGCGTGGCCCGCCGCGACAACCTGCGCGACTTCATGCATGGTCGAACCGATATAAATGCCGTAGGTTTCCGGACTAAACCAGTGAGCAACCAGCGGATACATAGCCGGGTAGAGGAAAATGGCCAGCGTACCGAAGATCACTACCGTCGCCACCGCCACGGTCACTTTGCTGGCTTCTGCTTTGACCACCGGTTCTGTTGCCAGCACCGCTGCCGCACCGCAGATGCTGCTCCCCGCGCCGATGAGCCAGCTGGTGTGCTTATCGAGACCAAATACCTTCTGGCCGATAAAGCACGCCAGTAAAAAGGTGCTGGTCAGCGTCAGGATGTCGATGGCGATCCCGCTGACCCCGACGTCCGCAATCTGCGAAAAGGTGAGACGAAAGCCGTAAAGAATAATCCCGAGGCGCAGCAGATGCTGCTTGGCGAAGATCACGCCGCCGTCGCAGGATTTCCAGATATGGGGGTAAACGGTATTACCCACTACCATGCCGAGCAGAATAGCCAGCGTTAATGCACTAAAACCTGCACCCGCGACGGCCGGAATGCTGCCGCCCCATAACGCCACGCCGGTAACCACGGCGCTAAGCGCAAGACCCGGCACGAAGTGCCACACTGTACGATGATGTTGTAAGGTGAGTTCTGACATAACCTTCTCCTTTGTCTGGCTAAAGGTTACGGCGTGCTGGCTTAAAAATAAAATTGATTATATATTTATAATTAATCTATATAAGTGGTAAACAACCATGCACATTACGTTGCGTCAGCTGGAAGTCTTTGCCGAAGTGCTGAAAAGCGGGTCCACAACCCAAGCCTCGCAGATGCTGTCTCTCTCTCAGTCGGCGGTCAGCGCCGCGTTGACCGATCTCGAAGGTCAGCTGGGCGTACAGCTTTTCGACAGGGTAGGGAAGCGTCTTGTCGTCAATGAACATGGCCGTCTTCTGTACCCCCGTGCGCTGGCGCTGCTGGAACAGGCCGTTGAAATCGAACAACTGTTCCGCGAAGACAACGGCGCGATCCGGGTGTACGCCAGCAGCACCATTGGCAACTATATTCTGCCTGAGGTTATCGCCCGCTACCGCCGGGATTTCCCGACCCTGCCGCTGGAGATGAGCGTGGGCAATAGCCAGGACGTTATCAACGCGGTAATCGATTTCCGCGTGGATATCGGCCTGATCGAAGGGCCATGCCACAACGTTGATATCATTGCTGAACCCTGGCTTGAGGATGAGCTGGTGGTGTTTGCCTCACCGGCCTCTTCTTTATTACAGGGCGAGGTGACGCTGGAACGTCTGGCACAGGCGCAGTGGATCCTGCGCGAACAAGGTTCGGGCACCCGTGAAATTGTTGATTACCTGCTGCTGTCGCACCTGCCGCAGTTCCAGCTGGGCATGGAGCTGGGCAACTCAGAGGCCATTAAGCACGCAGTGCGTCACGGTCTCGGGATCAGCTGTCTTTCGCGGCGCGTCATTGCCGAACAGCTTGAGACAGGGTCATTGGTCGAAATTCCGATTCCGCTGCCTAAGCTGATACGCACGCTGTGGTGCATTCACCATCGGCAGAAGCATCTTTCCAGTTCTCTGCAGCGTTTTCTGCGGTACTGCGAGATGTAACCTTCCCCTCACCCTGACCCTCTTCCCAAAGGAGAGGGAAACGACCCGATTTCTGCTTTACTTATAATCCTGGCCGAGTCATGAAGCTCTCTTATAACTGGGTATTTCTGCCGGAAGGAACGCAGATCGTCTGCTACAATCGCGCCTCATTTATTAAATGGACAGCATTTTCACATGGTTTCAGAAACTAAAACCACAGAAGCGCCCGCGCTACGTCGCGAACTCAAGGCGCGTCACCTGACGATGATCGCGATTGGCGGTTCAATCGGTACAGGTCTTTTCGTTGCCTCTGGCGCAACGATTTCGGCAGCAGGCCCGGGCGGGGCGCTCTTCTCATATATCCTGATTGGCCTGATGGTGTACTTCCTGATGACCAGCCTGGGTGAACTGGCTGCATACATGCCGGTTTCCGGTTCGTTCTCCACCTACGGTCAAAAATACGTTGAAGAAGGCTTCGGCTTCGCGCTGGGCTGGAACTACTGGTACAACTGGGCGGTCACTATTGCCGTTGACCTGGTCGCCGCGCAGCTGGTGATGAACTGGTGGTTCCCGGATACCCCAGGCTGGATCTGGAGCGCCCTGTTCCTGGCCGTCATCTTCCTCCTGAACTACATTTCCGTGCGCGGTTTTGGCGAAGCGGAATACTGGTTCTCTTTGATTAAAGTGGCAACCGTCATCATCTTTATCGTCGTCGGTGTGGCGATGATCGTTGGTATTTTCAAAGGCGCTGAACCTGCCGGGTGGAGTAACTGGACGATAGGCGATGCGCCGTTTGCCGGTGGATTCTCGGCGATGATTGGCGTGGCGATGATCGTTGGCTTCTCCTTCCAGGGGACCGAGCTCATCGGTATTGCCGCCGGCGAGTCTGAAAACCCGGAGAAGAACATCCCGCGCGCGGTGCGTCAGGTGTTCTGGCGTATCCTGCTGTTCTACGTGTTCGCAATCCTGATTATCAGCCTGATCATTCCGTATACCGATCCGAGCCTGCTGCGTAACGATGTGAAAGACATCAGCGTCAGCCCGTTCACGCTGGTCTTCCAGCACGCTGGCCTGCTTTCTGCGGCGGCGGTGATGAATGCCGTGATCCTGACGGCGGTGCTGTCTGCGGGTAACTCCGGCATGTACGCTTCAACCCGTATGCTTTATACCCTGGCCTGCGACGGAAAAGCGCCGCGCATATTCGCCAAACTGTCTCGTGGCGGCGTGCCGCGTAACGCACTGTACGCGACCACGGTGATTGCGGGTCTGTGCTTCCTGACTTCTATGTTCGGCAACCAGACGGTTTACCTGTGGCTGCTCAACACCTCCGGTATGACGGGCTTTATCGCCTGGCTGGGCATTGCCATCAGCCATTACCGCTTCCGTCGCGGCTACGTGATGCAGGGCCATGACCTGAACAACCTGCCGTACCGCTCAGGTTTCTTCCCGCTGGGGCCGATTTTCGCCTTCATTCTGTGCCTGATTATTACCCTGGGGCAGAACTATGAAGCTTTCCTCGCGGATTCCATTGACTGGGGCGCAGTGACGGCCACCTACATTGGTATTCCGCTGTTCCTCATCATCTGGTTTGGTTACAAACTGACGAAAGGAACCCGCTTCGTTCCCTATAGCGAAATGGACTTCCCGGAACGATTCAAACAATAACCGCACTTCCTCTCTTTTAGCCCGCTCACTCGAGCGGGCTTTTTTATGGGCCGGTTAGAAGCTGTAGGTCATGCCAACGGTATAGCGTCGGCCATCCAGCACGGTGTCGTACGTATCGTAATCAATCTGCTTATCCAGCACGTTATACACACCGGCGGTAACCAGCAGGTTTTTGTTCGCGTTGTAGCGCAGGCCTACATCAACCTGGGTGTAGGACGGTGTGCCCTGGGACATTGACGTACGGCTCAGGTACTCAGAGGTTTTTCCACGCAGGTTCAGACGGCTCCAGAAGCCGACGTCGGCTGTCGCCTGCCAGTCCAGAGTGGTGTTGAACATGTGTTTCGGCATTTTATTCAGCGGCTTGCCGGAGAACTGGCCGCTCTTCTGCTCGGATTCCGTATAGGTGTAGTTTGCGGTCCAGTTCACATCGCGCGTGATTTTCCAGCCGAAGGAGGACTCCACGCCGCGCATGTTGGCTTTGTCCACGTTGACGCGGTCGCTTACGAAATCATAGCTGTGATCGCCAATCGTGCAGGCGGGATCGGCGCTGCTGTTACAGCGGCGAACTTCAGTAATTTTGTCTTTGAAGTCGGTATTAAATAGCGTGACACCGGCATTCAGATTGTCGTTGTTATCCCAGAGCAGGGCGATCTCTTCGCTCAGGCTTTTCTCTGGCTTCAGGTCCGGGTTGCCGACGATGATACCGTCAAGACGGCCGCCTCCCGTTACCTGACCCCAGTTGGCAGAAGACTGACGCAGATCCGGCGCGCGGTAGCCCGCAGAAACTCCGCCTTTCAACGTCCACTCCTCGGCCAGGTGCCATACGCCGTAGCCGCGCGGCGTCCAGTTAGTCCCGTAGTTTTGGTCTTTGTCCATACGCAGGCCGCCGGTCAACGTAAAGCTTTCCGTCATTGACCATTCATCTTCGGCAAACAGTGCCCAACTCCAGCGCGTCAGTTTGTTCAGGCCGTCAGCCGCTTCAAGCTGATTGCCGTTGTCGCGCAGTTTCTCATAGCGATACTGCCCGCCGAGGGTCAACGTATGATCGCCGAGGAAGATCTGGTTCTGGTTGTTGAAGGTGGTGTTATAGGATCGCATTTTACGATCCGGGTTATTCGTCTCTTCCTGTTGAATATAGCTGGTGGTATTGAAGTCGCTGTAATAACCGCTGTGGGTCAACGAGTAGGTCGTATGCTCATAGCGCGTGTCGCTTTTAGCGTTCGGCGTACAGGTACTTCCGCGGCAGGTTTCAGCGGCTTTCGACATTCCAAGCGTGCTGTTCCTGTCCTGAAGCTCGCGGGCAAAGTCGAGGTCGAAATCATTTTTCTCGTCCGGCGTGAAGTTCAGCGTAATCCCGCCGTTCCGCATTTTCTGCTCGTTATAGCCGTTCACAATTTTATCTTCAGCGCGGCGCGACAAAAGCCCCGTCACTTTTGCGCCAAGCAGCCCGTCAATCAGGGGGCCAGAAGCGTAGGCATTGGTCTGGAAGATATCGCCGGAATCATTGTTTTCCTGGAAGGTTGCATCGCCATGCAAAGAACCGGTCCAGGCTTTGGTGTTCGAAACTTTTTTGGTAATGACGTTGATGACGCCACCCATTGCATCAGAGCCGTAAAGTGAGGACATCGGGCCGCGGATGACCTCAATGCGCTCAATGGACTCCAGCGGCGGCAGCCAGCCTTGCTCAATGCCCGAGTTATCGCTGTTTGGGCGCGTGCTTCGCGTACTGACGCGCTTGCCGTTCACCAGGAACAGCGTGTACTGAGAGGCCATGCCGCGAATGCTGATATCACTGCTACTTCCGCCGCCGGTGACGACGACGCCTGGCACATCTTTTAGGGCATCGGTGACGTCACGGTACGCCTTATCTTCAATCTGCTGTTTTGAAATCACAGAGATGGAGGCGGGGGCATTCTGAATTTTTTGTTCAAAACCCGTTGCGGTGACGACAACGGTGTCCTGATCGGCTGCGTAAGCAAGCGGGGGGAGAGTGGCGACGCCAACGGCGATCGCGAGAGCCTTAACGCGAGGTATAGTCATTTGTACATTCCGTATAAAAATGAAAAAACTCCATCGGGATAACCCTGAGAACTGTATGTATTTGTCTTGTAAGAACTCTTTGTGATGGAGAAGAGCCTGGAATTGTACAAAAGAATGTAGAATTGTAAACACAAATGATAATTGAAATCATTTGTGTTTGATCGAAGTGTAAGGAAAATATTCTCGATTCAAGAGGATAGGATTATGTAAATCAGGGAAGGGGATAAGCCCGGCAGGCGTGATGCAGCCGGGCAAAAAGGAGCTTAGGTGAACAAATGCTCCGCATGGAAGCGGAGATGATCCTCAATAAAGGACGCCATAAGGTAATAGCTGTGGTCATATCCCGGCTGAATGCGCAGCGTCAGCGGCCAGTCCTTTTGGCGCGCGGCTTCCGCAAACACCGCGGGCTGTAGCTGCCCGGCAAGGAACTGATCCGCATCACCCTGATCGATAAGCGTTGGGATCGCCTCCCCCGCCCGGCTTGCCAGCAGCAGCGCGCAGCTGTCCCATTCCTGCCATTTTTCAACGTCTTCACCCAGGTAATGGGTAAAGGCTTTCTGGCCCCACGGCACCTGCGTCGGGTTCACAATCGGCGCAAACGCCGACACGCTGGTATATTTCCCTGGGTTTTTCAGCGCCATGATTAATGCGCCATGTCCGCCCATGGAGTGTCCGCTGATGGCGCTGCGGTCGCTCACCGCAAACTCCGCCTGAATCAGCGCGGGCAGCTCGTCGCGAATATAGTCATACATGCGGTAGTGGCTCGCCCACGGCTGCTCGGTGGCGTTGAGATAAAACCCTGCGCCTTTGCCCAGATCGTATCCGGCATCGTCAGCCACATCGTCACCGCGCGGGCTGGTGTCGGGCATCACCAGCGCAATGCCGAGCGCGGCCGCAATACGCTGCGCGCCCGCTTTGGTGGTGAAGTTCTCGTCGTTGCAGGTCAATCCAGACAGCCAGAACAGTACCGGCGGCTTAACGCCCGCTTCGGTCGGCGGCAGGAAAATGCTGAACGTCATGGAACAGTTCAGTGCGGTGGAGTCGTGCCGCCAGCGCTGCTGTCGACCTTCAAAACAACGATGCTCTTCGAGCAGTTCCATGCAGGGCTCCTTAATGAGGATACATATTCATAAAATCCATAATACAGAGTTTTCATTGACCTGTGAGCAACTTTCACTTTCCCCTCGCGGCCAGATGCTGCATCATAAATTTACTTTTCTTTAACAATTGGAGCGATCATGGCGCTGCGTATCGCGCTCAGCGGATTTGTGGTTCTGGTGGTGGCGATGGGGATAGGGCGCTTTGCCTTCACGCCCCAGGTGCCGCTGATGATTGCCGCCGGGCAACTGACGCTTACCAGCGCGGGTCTGGTGGCGGCGATGAACTATCTGGGCTACCTGGTGGGGGCCTGGGATGCCATGCGCGCGCACCGCTTCGTGGAAACACGTCTCTGGCTGGGCATCTCAGGCGCCGTGGCGCTGACATTACTCTCTGCGGCGGCGGATAACGCCGTCGTTCACGGCCTGCTGCGCTTTGTTATCGGCTGCATGAGCGGCTGGTCTATGGTGCTGATTGCCGCCTGGACCAACGAGCGGCTGGGGCAGCTGGGTAAACCGGGGCTCAGCGCGGCGGTCTTTGCCGGGCCGGGCGCAGGTATCGCCCTCAGCGGACTGCTCGCCGTCTATATTCAGGCGAGGTCACTCTCTGCCGGAGCCGCCTGGCAAATCTACGGCGTGCTGGCGCTGGTGCTTATTGCGCTGGTGGCGAGATATCTGCCGCGTTCGGGCCAGCTTCACCGGCCAGGCACCGCGCCGGAGCCGCTGGTGCTGACGGCGGATGTAAAGCGTCTGGTCTGGAGCTATAGCCTGGCTGGGTTTGGCTATATCCTTCCGGCGACCTTTTTATCGCAGATGGCGGCCGTGCGTTTTCCCGGCAGCCTGTTTGCCCAGTTTGTCTGGCCACTGTTCGGGATTGCTTCCGTCGTGGGTATTGCGCTCAGCATCCTTCTTCGCCATACCTCAACGTCCCATCGCAGGCTGGCTATTGTGCTGTGGCTGCAGGGGGCTGGCGTGCTGGCGGCCTGGCTGCTGCCGGGTATTGGCGGCCTGCTGATTGGTGGGCTGCTGGTGGGCGGCGGGTTCCTGTGCGCCGTGCAGCTTTCTCTTTTGTACGGACGCGAGCTGGCGCCAAACCACACGCGCTATATGGCGGGACTGCTTACCACGGGCTATGCCATCGGCCAGCTGGTTGGCCCGGTCACCTCGGCGCTATCCACGTGGCTTACGCACCGGCTGGAGCCTGCGCTGGGGCTTGCGGGCGTCGCGCTGTTCGTCGGCGGGGCGCTGGTCTGGAACCGTCAGGCTGAAAGGCAATAGCAATTGCAATAATTATCGTCGTGAATACTGGATTATGTGCGCCGCCTCACGCACAATGAGCGCACACTTTTGCCACAACGAGGGCAGAAGACGCCACACCTGCAGGAGAAAATAATGCCATCACTCAGTAAAGAAGCTGCCCTGGTCCACGAAGCTCTGGTTGCGCACGGCCTTGAAACGCCACTGCGTCCACCGGTTCAGGAGTTGGATAATGAAACCCGTAAGAATCTGATTTCCGGGCATATGACCGAAATCATGCAACTGCTGAATCTCGATCTGAGCGATGACAGTCTGATGGAGACGCCGCATCGCATCGCGAAAATGTACGTCGATGAGATTTTCTCTGGCCTCGATTACGCGAACTTCCCGAAAATCACCGTCATCGAAAACAAGATGAAGGTCGATGAGATGGTGACGGTACGCGATATCACGCTGACCAGCACCTGCGAGCATCACTTCGTGACTATCGATGGTAAGGCGACGGTGGCCTATATTCCGAAAGATACGGTGATTGGGCTCTCCAAGATCAACCGCATCGTGCGATTCTTCTCCCAGCGTCCGCAGGTACAGGAACGTCTGACGCAGCAGATCCTGATCGCGCTCCAGACCCTGCTGGGGACCAACAACGTGGCGGTTTCCATCGACGCGGTACACTACTGCGTGAAAGCGCGCGGCGTGCGTGATGCGACCAGTGCAACCACCACCACGTCGCTGGGCGGCCTGTTTAAGTCGAGCCAGAACACCCGCCAGGAGTTCCTGCGCGCGGTGCGTCACCACAACTAGTCAAACAGGGCAGGAACCATGGAGCGAAACGTCACGCTCGATTTCGTACGCGGCGTCGCGATCCTCGGTATTCTCCTGCTGAATATCAGCGCCTTCGGTCTGCCGAAGGCCGCTTACCTCAATCCCGCCTGGTACGGTGATATCACTCAACGTGACGCGTGGACGTGGGCAATCCTCGATCTCTTTGCGCAGGTTAAATTCTTGACCCTCTTCGCGCTGCTTTTCGGCGCAGGACTTCAGCTATTACTCAAGCGCGGCACGCGCTGGATCCAGTCGCGTTTAACGCTGCTGGCGATCCTGGGCTTTATTCACGGCCTGCTGTTCTGGGACGGCGATATTCTTCTGGCCTATGGGCTAGTCGGGCTGATTTGCTGGCGTCTTATCCGCGATGCGCCCGGCGTAAAAAGCCTGTTCAACACCGGCGTGATGCTTTATGTCATGGGGCTTGCCGTACTGCTGCTGCTGGGCCTGATTTCCGGTGAATCGACAAACCGCTCCTGGATCCCTGATGCCGCGAACCTCCAGTATGAGCAGTTCTGGAAACTGAAAGGGGGCACCGAAGCTATCAGCAATCGCGCGGATATGCTGGGCGATAACCTGATTGCGCTGGGGGCGCAGTACGGCTGGCAGCTGGCGGGAATGATGCTGATGGGCGCATCGTTAATGCGCACCGGCTGGCTAAAGGGCGAATTCAGCCTGCGTCACTATCGCCGAACCGGGGCGTTACTGGTATTGCTCGGCGTGATGATTAACCTCCCGGCGGTGGTTGCGCAGTGGCATCTCCACTGGGATTACCGCTGGTGCGCTTTCCTGCTGCAGCTGCCGCGCGAGCTGAGCGCACCGTTCCAGACCATTGGCTATGCGGCGTTGATGTATGGCTTCTGGCCGCAGCTCTCCCGCCTGTGGATCGTCAGTGCAGTTGCCTGCGTTGGGCGTATGGCGTTAAGCAATTACATTTTGCAGACGCTGATTTGCACCACGCTTTTCTATCGCTTTGGCCTGTTTATGAAATTCGACCGCCTGACGCTGCTGGCGTTTGTTATTCCGGTCTGGATTGTTAACCTGGCGTTTTCCGTTATCTGGCTCCATTTCTTCCGCCAGGGCCCGCTGGAATGGGTATGGAGAAAATTAACCGCACATGCTTCGGGTGTATCATTGTCTAGAACATCCAGATAACGATCTGGATCACAATCATTAACAAAACGAATGTAAGCGTTTTCATCCGTGTGAGCTTCTTCACGTAGTCCCCTCTCTCTCGCTGCCAAAATAGCCACCTTGCTAAACACAGGGGGTGTCTGTGAGTTGCTGCAATCCTTTGAAGGGTGGTGAATATGATCACCATTCGTGACGTCGCCCGCCAGGCGGGCGTTTCTGTTGCTACCGTCTCTCGCGTGCTGAACAATAGCGCGCTGGTCAGCCCTGAAACCCGTGAAACCGTAATGAAAGCCGTGACCCAGCTGGGGTACCGGCCAAATGCCAATGCGCAGGCGCTGGCTACGCAGGTCAGCGATACCATCGGCGTGGTGGTGATGGATGTTTCAGATGCGTTCTTCGGCGCGCTGGTTAAGGCGGTGGACGTTGTCGCCCAGCAGCACAATAAATACGTGCTGATCGGCAACAGCTATCACGAGGCGGAAAAAGAACGTCATGCCATTGAAGTGCTGATCCGCCAGCGCTGTAACGCCCTGATTGTCCACTCAAAAGCTTTGAGCGATGAAGAGCTGGTCGGGTTTATGGAGCAGATCCCCGGCATGGTGTTGATCAACCGGATTGTGCCGGGCTACGCGCACCGCTGCGTAGGGCTTGATAACGTCAGCGGCGCAATGATGGCGACGAGGATGCTCATCAACAATGGCCATCAGCGTATCGGTTTTCTCGCCTCCAGCCACTCGATTGAAGACGACGAGATGCGTCGTGAAGGGTGGCAGAATGCGTTGAAAGAGCACGGTATTGTGCCGCCTGAGAGCTGGGTAGGAACCGGAACGCCCGATATGCAGGGCGGGGAGGCGGCAATGGTTGAGCTGCTGGGCCGTAACCTGCAGCTATCCGCGGTATTTACCTACAACGATAGCATGGCGGCTGGTGCGCTTACCGCACTGAAAGACAACGGTATTGCGGTGCCGCAGCATTTATCGCTGATTGGCTTCGATGATATCCCTATTGCCCGTTACACCGACCCGCAGCTCACCACGGTGCGTTACCCGATAGCGTCTATGGCAAAACTGGCGACGGAGCTGGCGCTACAGGGGGCGGCTGGGCTGTTAGATCCGGATGCAACACACTGTTTCATGCCGACTTTAGTGCGTCGTCATTCGGTCGCCGTTCGGCAAATTGTGGCTCCGATCACTAACTGATTACAAGGTGTGATGTAACCGTTTTCAATCTGTGAGTAAATTCACAGTATCTTAACAATGCGCTGACTATGATGTCAGCGTTTTAGGGGATGAAACGCTATGTAACGGTGATTATTCACTTTCACTATAGCCAACGTGCCGCAAACAACGAATAAAACGCATTTCTGGAGCGTTACCGAACACGGAAGATAGAAATTTTATAAGTGAACTTCGGCGATCAGTAACGTTTTATTAACACCTGCCCGCCGACCGTTATTCACAAGAACTACCCTGCATAAAAAAAACCGGAGATACCATGAATAAGAAGGTGTTGACTCTGTCTGCTGTAATGGCAAGCATGCTTTTTGGTGCAGCAGCGCACGCTGCGGATACCCGTATTGGTGTGACAATCTATAAATACGACGACAACTTCATGTCTGTTGTGCGTAAAGCTATCGAGAAAGACGGTAAATCAGCGCCAGACGTGCAGCTGCTGATGAATGACTCCCAAAACGACCAGTCCAAACAGAACGACCAGATTGACGTTCTGCTGGCAAAAGGCGTGAAGGCACTGGCCATCAACCTGGTTGACCCGGCTGCAGCAGGCACCGTCATTGAGAAAGCGCGTGGCCAGAACGTGCCAATCGTCTTCTTCAACAAAGAACCTTCTCGTAAGGCGCTGGATAGCTACGACAAAGCGTTCTACGTGGGTACTGACTCCAAAGAATCCGGCATTATCCAGGGCGACCTGATTGCCAAACACTGGGCGGCGAACCCGAACTGGGACCTGAACAAAGACGGTCAGATTCAGTTCGTTCTGCTGAAAGGCGAACCTGGCCACCCGGATGCTGAAGCACGTACCACTTACGTTATCAAAGAGCTGAACGACAAGGGCCTGAAAACCCAGCAGCTGGCGTTAGATACCGCCATGTGGGACACCGCTCAGGCGAAAGATAAGATGGACGCGTGGCTGTCCGGCCCGAACGCGAACAAAATCGAAGTGGTTATCGCCAACAACGATGCGATGGCAATGGGTGCAGTAGAAGCGCTGAAAGCACACAACAAATCGTCCATTCCTGTCTTCGGCGTGGATGCGCTGCCGGAAGCTCTGGCGCTGGTTAAATCTGGTGCGATGGCCGGTACCGTTCTGAACGATGCCAACAACCAGGCGAAAGCCACCTTCGATCTGGCGAAAAACCTGGCCGACGGTAAAGGTGCTGCTGACGGCACCAGCTGGAAAATCGAAAACAAAATCGTTCGCGTACCTTACGTGGGCGTAGACCAGTCCAACCTGGCTGAGTTTATCGGTAAATAAGTTCGTCGTACTGTCTCCACTGGGCGCAATTCGTTGCGCCCTTTTATAACGCTATATGCGAGGCCAACAAGGTATAATTATGGTCAGCACAAATACTCAGTCGTCTGGTGAATACTTGTTGGAAATGACCGGTGTCAATAAGTCTTTCCCCGGCGTTAAGGCACTCGATAATGTTAATTTAAAAGTGCGTCCTCACTCTATTCACGCCCTGATGGGGGAGAACGGTGCGGGTAAATCAACATTATTAAAATGTCTTTTTGGGATCTATCAAAAAGATTCTGGCAGCATTCTTTTTCAGGGGAAAGAGATCGATTTCCATTCAGCGAAAGAAGCGCTGGAAAACGGAATCTCAATGGTTCACCAGGAACTGAACCTGGTACTGCAGCGCTCGGTTATGGATAATATGTGGTTGGGACGTTATCCAACCAAAGGTGTCTTTGTCGATCAGGATAAAATGTATCGCGACACCAAGGCCATCTTCGACGAGCTGGATATTGATATCGATCCGCGCGCCCGCGTGGGAACATTATCCGTATCCCAGATGCAGATGATCGAAATTGCCAAAGCGTTCTCCTACGACGCCAAGATCGTCATCATGGATGAACCGACCTCATCCTTAACGGAAAAAGAGGTTAACCACCTTTTTACCATTATTCGTAAGCTGAAAGATCGCGGCTGCGGTATTGTCTACATCTCGCATAAAATGGAAGAGATCTTCCAGCTGTGCGATGAAATCACCATCCTGCGCGACGGCCAGTGGATTGCCACGCAGCCGCTGGAAGGGCTGGACATGGACAAGATCATCGCCATGATGGTTGGCCGCTCCCTGAATCAGCGTTTCCCTGACCGTGAGAACAAGCCGGGTGAAGTGATCCTTGAGGTGCGGAACCTCACGTCGCTGCGCCAGCCGTCTATCCGCGACGTCTCCTTCGACCTGCACAAAGGTGAAATTCTGGGGATAGCAGGGCTGGTCGGCGCGAAACGTACCGATATCGTGGAAACCCTGTTTGGGATCCGTGAAAAATCGGGCGGCACCATCACCCTGCACGGAAAGAAAATTAATAACCACAACGCCAACGAAGCTATTAATCACGGTTTTGCGCTGGTGACGGAAGAGCGTCGCTCGACGGGTATTTACGCCTATCTGGACATTAACTTTAACTCGTTAATTTCGAATATCCGTAACTACAAAAGCAAAATTGGCCTGCTGGATAATTCCCGCATGAAGAGCGATACCCAGTGGGTTATTGACTCCATGCGCGTGAAAACGCCGGGTCACCGTACGCAGATCGGTTCGCTCTCGGGCGGTAACCAGCAAAAAGTGATTATCGGCCGCTGGTTGTTAACCCAGCCTGAAATTCTGATGTTGGATGAACCGACGCGTGGTATCGATGTAGGTGCAAAATTTGAGATATACCAGCTGATTGCCGAGCTGGCCAAAAAGAATAAAGGGATCATTATTATTTCTTCCGAAATGCCGGAATTGTTAGGGATCACAGACCGTATTCTGGTTATGAGCAATGGTCTCGTTGCCGGTATTGTTGACACCAAAACGACTACGCAAAACGAAATTTTGCGTCTTGCGTCTTTGCACCTTTAAGATCAGGGGCTCCTCATGAGTGCGTTAAATAAAAAAAGTTTTCTCACTTATCTGAAAGAAGGCGGTATTTACGTTGTTCTTTTAGTGTTACTGGCCATTATTATTTTCCAGGACCCTACGTTCTTAAGTCTGCTGAACTTGAGTAACATTCTGACGCAGTCCTCCGTACGTATTATCATCGCGCTCGGCGTGGCGGGCCTTATCGTCACCCAAGGTACTGACCTGTCCGCAGGGCGTCAGGTGGGTCTGGCGGCGGTTATCGCGGCGACCATGCTGCAGTCGATGGAAAACGCCAACAAGGTGTTCCCGGAAATGGCAACGATGCCGATTTTCGTGGTGATCCTGATCGTCTGCGCCATCGGCGCCGTCATTGGCCTGATTAACGGCATCATCATTGCTTACCTGAACGTGACGCCATTCATCACCACGCTGGGTACGATGATCATCGTTTACGGTATCAACTCCCTGTACTACGACTTCGTAGGCGCGTCGCCTATTTCGGGCTTCGACAGCGGCTTCTCGACGTTCACGCAAGGGTTTATTGCGATGGGCAGCTTCCGCCTGTCGTACATCACCTTCTATGCGCTGATTGCGGTGGCCTTCGTCTGGGTGCTGTGGAACAAAACCCGCTTTGGCAAAAACATCTTTGCTATCGGCGGTAACCCGGAAGCGGCAAAAGTCTCCGGCGTTAACGTTGCCCTGAACCTGCTGATGATTTACGCGCTCTCCGGTGTGTTCTACGCCTTCGGCGGGATGCTGGAAGCGGGCCGTATCGGCTCTGCCACCAACAACCTCGGCTTTATGTACGAACTGGATGCGATCGCGGCCTGCGTGGTGGGCGGCGTCTCCTTCAGCGGCGGCGTGGGTACCGTGCTCGGCGTGGTCACCGGTGTAATCATCTTTACCGTCATCAACTACGGCCTGACCTACATCGGCGTGAACCCTTACTGGCAATACATCATTAAGGGCGCCATCATCATCTTCGCGGTTGCGCTGGATTCACTGAAGTACGCGCGTAAGAAGTAAGATTTTGAATGATGAAAGAACCCGCGAAATGCGGGTTTTTTTTACGATAAAAGTGAGGCCATGAGCGTTTTTGAAATAGGCACTAGCCCGGTTTGAAGCCCGAAGGGTTTATAGATTTTATTAATTACCTCAGCGGAATAATTCCCTTTGTCATTTTCTATATCCGACAATGTCTTTCGGGACACGCTGACCAGCTTTGCATATTCATCCTGTTTTAATCCCAACACTTCGACCCTGAGTCTTTTCAGTAACTCTCCCTGGGTGATTTTACCCAGTAAAATGTCCCTAATGGCTGCGTGTAAAACAGACTGACGATCCGGTGTTCCGACCCGTGCTAAGCCTGGTGAAACACGTTGCCTCTTTACCTGAGTTGGCTTGCCCGGATCGTCAGCGCCGTCATTAGCACGCTTTTCATTTTCACTGCGTACACGCGCTAATGTATGCAGAAGCTCTGACTCTGTCTTATCAGGTCTTTTCATAATAAACCCCAACGGGTCAGTTTATCCGGAATATAGCGAAAACCAATCGCGGGCATTTCCAGTATTTGTTTGGGTACGCCACGTGCCGTGAGCCTTTCCGGGAGGTCGACGAGTTGAACTGCTGTCTCATGCAGGGCGTCAAGTAACGTCGCGGGAGGGATCCACTCCGCCAATGCCTGAGCGATATTGTTGAAATGATAATCTCCCCCTGATTCACAAGATAATGACCACTTCAGGGTTCGCGGTATCCCTTCAGGATCGGCTTTCATCGGAGCAAAGTCATAAACAGGGGAGAGCATAATTTGGTTTTCGGCTTTAACAAAGGCGGTGTTTCGCCCATGGTTGTCACTGTTTCCAAAAATGATATTTAACAGATCTCGACGTACCCATTCTGTTACAAAGGTGGGTATGTCGAAGCGATAACCCTGCTGCTGAACCATATGGCTGGATGTGATTTTGTTAATTAACGCGCGCAGCGTTGCCTCATGATTCAGGAGGGCACCAGGTGCTTTTTGTAATAGCGAATACACCGATTCCATACCTAGCCTGACCAGCCGATCCTGCTCATTTCTCACAATGTCGAAACGCGGTAACCACAGAGAAGGGTAGTGGCTCCCTTCCTCAAGACGCATTGTCTCTATTGGGATCGTGGAAACGCCCATAGCGCTTAGCTCATGGTAATAATGAAATTCAGCCCGGAGAATATTACAGTCAACTTCTGTTCTGTTGCCGCGTGGATATTTGACCAGATAATAACGGTCCCGCTTATCCGGTTCGTTTTGCCAGGTATCGATCCAGATAGCGTCCGTTTCACTACAGCGCAGTAAGAGTTTAGGCGCTTCACCACCTGCTCCGGTTGCGCCGCCCGCCGCAGCACCTCTTTCCTGGGCATAATCCAGAAAGTCGGCCGCACGATCGATGACGTCCGCCACCGTAAACGTTTTAGCGCTTGCGAATTCATTCCATTCCGGTACGGATTCTTTAATGCGTAAATTTCCAACAGGGGACATTGTGCCATACTTCAGCAATAAAAAATTCTGCTGCCCCGTAGGTAACTCGCTGATATTGAGTGCATTTATCCAGTAACGGCGGCTGGCTCCGGCGGGAATGATATCGTCGATAAATCGCAGCCAGCCTGGGTGGCCGTGATCATCAAAAAAGAGTGATACGGGATGATTGACTGAGACCGCGTGGAAATCATCATTGTCCAGAAAATTAATCGCATACTCAGTGAGATAGTCTAGCTGCGTCGTGTTCCAGTCGTTATTTTGACTACCCGGAAAGTTGATGAGCGCGATATCCGTCCATGCTTCGTTCAGATATGCCTGTACGGTTAACGTTTCCATCTCACCTCCATAAATCACCAATGAGTAAAATATTACTCATTGATTAGACGAAAGGCAATCAATGTTACGTATATCACTCATTAGCTGCCTTTAAAGAGGTTAATGCGTTTTATATTACGCATTAGATTATTTCTTCTTCTGCATCTCCAGCAGCTGCTCCGGCGTTACCGCCGGGTAACCCTGCGCATCTTCCGGCACCTCGTGCATCGTCGGAATCGGCACCAGCGGGCCTAAAAAACGCGGTTCGCGTTTGAAGAGATAGAGATCGGCCAGGGCGCCAAAGCGGGCGCCAAACTCGCGCACGCGCACGCTCAGCATGTCTTTAGGTGACGGCACGGCATAGCACTGGGCCTGAATCCCCATGTGCAGGGCGATGAACAGCGCGCGCTCGCAGTGGAAGCGCTGGGTGATGATGATGAAGTCGTTAGTGTCGAACACTTTACGGGTGCGCACGATGGAGTCCAGCGTACGGAACCCGGCATAGTCGAGCACGATATCCGCCGGATCGACGCCTGCGGCAATCAGGTCCTTACGCATCGTCACCGGTTCGTTATAGCTCTGCAGGGCGTTATCGCCGCTCAGCAGCAGGTAGTTCACCTTGCCGCTGTTATAGGCGTTAAGCGCGCCCTGAATGCGGTAGCGGTAATACTGATTGATAACGCCGGTGCGGTAATACTTGGCGGTGCCGAGCACCACGCCAACCTGACGGTAGGGGAGATCCTGGAGGTCATCAAAAATATAGGGGGCCGTTTTCCAGCTCATCCAGCGGTCGAGGCCCAGCACGATCAACAGCAGTATGCCGACCAGGACAGACAGGCTGTAAAAAACGCGCTTTAACATGGAGATGGCTCGTTCGTGGATGAAAGTTCACTCAGGCTACTGTACCCGCCTGGTTAGCGCAAGAAACGGTGAATCAACTGAGGGCTTTTTCAGCAAACGGGCGGGCATTTCTGCCCGCCGGAAGGTCAGGCAAGCAGCACGCGGTCAATTGTCGTGCAGCCCAGCGCTTTCAGCGTGGCGGCGGTGGCGTCCCACTGGATCAGAGGTGCATCAGCTTTTTCGGCCAAAATCGCGCGCTGAATATCAGGATAGTCGTAGCCGTTCAGGCTCAGCAGGTTGAGTGCGCCCTGCAGCGGTGGCAGCGTCGGGTTAAACGCGGCGTTCTCCGCATAGCTGCCGGTGAAAATACGGCCATCGCGGCACTGCAGCGCCACGCCGCTTGGTGATTTGCTGTACGGCGTGTGGCTCTGGTTGGCGGCGGTGATAGCGGCCTGGCTCAGGTCATCGCCGGACAGGGCGAAACCGTGGTCCTGCGCGTCCATCAGCAGCGTTTTGATCTCAAGATCTTTCGGGCCGAAGGCATCCGGCAGATAGTCGCCCAGCGTGTGCGGCTCGCGGCCCGGCAGATTGATGCGCAGCTGCAGGCCGCTGTTCAGCTCGTTCATAAACTGGCGACAGTGGCCGCACGGGGTGTAGTTAACGGTGATGGCGCTCAGCGCTTTTTCGCCGCGCAGCCAGGCGTGGCTGATGGCGCTCTGCTCGGCGTGGACGGTTTGCTGCATCGTCGCACCCAGGAACTCCATGTTTCCACCGAAGTACCAGGTTCCGCTTACGCCGCGTGCAATCGCACCGACGTTAAAGTGGGAGAGATCTGCGCGGGCGCAGGAGGCGGCCAGCGGCAGGAGTGCGAAAGCCAGCGCGTCTTCGTCCAGTCCCGTTGCCTGTTTAAGCGTCGCGACCTGCTCTGCCGTCAGCAGAGCGGGGAAATGTGCATCCGCCAGAACCGGAGCCAGGGCTGATTGCAAATTCTCTGCGAGCTGGGCGAAAGCAGTTTGAAAACGTGGATGCATGGCGTGTGCCTCATAAAGGTTAATGGATCGGTAGTGTACGGAGCCGATGGGGCTTTATATGTGATCCACTTCTCATTATGTATGCAACTTATGAAAACAAAATGAAATTTGCGCGACGCATCGCAAATTTTAGCCCATCACCGCCAGAATAATCGGGAACACAAACGGCGCGATCAGGGAGGTGATAATCCCGCAGATCACCAGCGCCAGCGAGCTAAACGCCCCTTCCTGATAATCCACCTCTGCGCAGCGCGCGGTGCCCAGCGCGTGTGATGCCGTGCCCATGGCCAGACCGCGTGCGGCTTTGGTGCGGATCTTCATCAGATTCAGCAGGGTATGGCCAAACACCGCACCCAGGATGCCGACGAAGATCACGCACATGGCGCTGATGGCCGGAATACCGCCGATGCTGCCGCCCACGGCCATTGCGATAGGCGTGGTAACGGACTTCGGCAGGATAGACGCCGCAATTTGCGGCGATGCGCCCATCAGCAGCGCCACCGAGGTTCCGGTAACCATCGCCACCAGGCTGCCGATAAAGCAAATGGTAATGATGGACTTCCAGCGGGCGCGGATCTGGTGAAGCTGTTCATATAAAGGAAACGCCAGCGCCACAACGGCAGGCTGCAGCAGGTCGTTTAAAATTTTGCTCCCGGCGAAATAGCGTTCGTAGGGAATGCCGGTAAGGAGCAGGAAAGGAATAATCACCACCATCGCCACCAGCAGCGGGTTGAGCAACGGCATCTTGAAACGGACTGCGAGTTTACGCGCGGCGAAAAACACCACCAGAGTTAACGGCAGCGACCACCAGATATTGGCCATCATTTTTTTGTTTTCTCCCCGACCACTTTGCGTTCGCCATGCACAATATGCGAGCTCCAGCTCACCACCAGGAAAACCACCAGCGTACTGACCGCGCAGGAGACAACGATCGGGCCGAACTGTGCTTTGAGCACGTCGTAGTACTGCATGACCCCGACGCCGATGGGCACGAACAGCAGCGCCATATAGCGGATAAGGACGAAGCAGCCAGGGTTGACCCACTTCGCGGGCAGAACCTGCAGCGCCAGCAGCACGAACAGGATCAGCATGCCGATAATGCTGCCGGGAATGACGATCGGCAACAGCGAGGCGATAAAAATCCCGGCGTACAGGCAGGCGTAAATCAGGACGAATGCGCGCAGATATTGCCAGACGGTGTTCAGTGATTTGCTCATGGTGAAAGTCCTTGATGAAACGCATTCATCATACAATTAAACCCAGAAATGTGCCACGGATCACATCATGAATTTTGAGCATACCAGACATTCCTGAATGGAACGTTGGGCATTTCCCCAAATGGACAGGCTTCGTTTTACATGCCAGTATTTGTTTTATATATGAATCAATTGATTATGCATCTCGACGCAGGAGCGCCTCATGACGTCCATCATCATTAAAACCGCCGACGAGCTGGCCAGACAGCGCCATGCCGGCGAGCTGTTAGCCTCCGTCTTTACCATGTTAGACGGATTTATCGCCCCCGGGGTCACCACCATGGCGATTAACAATCGGGTGGAGGAATTTATCGTTAATACGCTGCGCTCCCGCCCGGCCAGCAAAGGACAATATGATTTCCCGTACGTGCTGAATACCTCCGTCAATGAGGTAGTGTGCCACGGCATTCCCAAAGAGTCGGAGCACCTGAAGTCCGGCTCAATCGTGAACGTGGATATCACCCTTGAGAAAGACGGCCTGATTGCCGATTCCAGTAAAATGTATCTCATTGGCGACGTCTCGCCGCTGGCGCGCAGGCTGGTGAAGAAAACCTACGAAGCCATGTGGAAAGGGATCGAGGCGGTGAAGCCCGGCGCGACGCTGGGAGACATCGGCCACGCTATTCAGTCACATGTTGAAAGCAACGGCTACAGCGTGGTGCGCGAGTATTGCGGCCACGGGGTGGGCAAAGAGATGCACGAAGAGCCGCAGGTGCTGCACTACGGTAAGCCCGGTGAAGGTGCGGTACTGAAGGAAGGCATGGTGTTTACCATTGAGCCGATGGTCAACCAGGGCGACAGCCGCATTAAAACCAAAAAAGACGGCTGGACGGTGGTCACCCGCGATAAAAAACTGTCCGCGCAGTGGGAGCATACTATCGCCGTCACTGCCGACGGCTACGAAGTCCTGACGCTGCGCCCGGACGAGACGCTGCCGGATTAACCGCCGGGCTTTCAACCTACCTGGAGAGCGGCTACTATAGCGCGTCTTTTTTCACAGGTACTCTGAATGCGTGTTTTACTGGCCCCAATGGAAGGCGTGCTCGACTCCCTCGTGCGCGAGCTTCTGACCGAGGTAAACGACTACGATCTCTGCGTGACGGAGTTTTTGCGCGTGGTCGATATGCTGTTGCCGGTAAAATCGTTTTACAGGCTCTGCCCGGAGCTGCATAACCAGAGCCGAACCTCCTCCGGCACGCTGGTGCGCATCCAGCTGCTGGGCCAGTACCCTGAATGGCTGGCGGAAAACGCCGCCCGCGCCGTTGAGCTGGGTTCTTACGGCGTCGATCTCAACTGCGGCTGCCCGTCGAAAATGGTGAACGGCAGCGGCGGTGGGGCAACGCTGCTGAAAGATCCGGAACTTATCTACCGCGGCGCGAAGGCGATGCGTGAAGCCGTACCGTCGCATCTGCCGGTCACGGTCAAAGTGCGTCTGGGCTGGGATAGCGACGCGCGGCAGTTTGAAATTGCCGATGCGGTGCAGCAGGCCGGCGCCACCGAGCTGGTGGTGCACGGGCGTACTAAGGAAGACGGCTATAAAGCCGAGCGGATCAACTGGCAGGCAATCGGCGAGATCCGCAAGCGGCTCACCATTCCGGTTATCGCCAACGGCGAAATCTGGGATTACGACAGCGCGCAGGCCTGCATGAAAGAGACCGGGTGCGACGCGGTGATGATAGGCCGCGGCGCGCTGAACGTGCCAAACCTCAGCCGGGTGGTGAAATATAACGAACCGCGCATGTCTTGGGCTGACGTGGTCACGCTGCTGCAAAAATACAGCCGTCTGGAAAAGCAGGGCGACACCGGTTTATATCATGTTGCGCGTATTAAGCAGTGGCTCAGCTATTTGCGAAAGGAATATAGCGAAGCGCTAGGATTATTCCAGGAGATCCGCACGCTGCAGACGTCCGCGGATATTGCGCGGGTGATCCAGTCAAAATAATAAGCGTTAATTTGCTCACACTTTTTTAAAATAGAAAACGATGCATATTTTCAAGGTGGCGCGACGGTGGTAAGGTGCCACTGTTTTCAACGCAGGATTGTTACTGGCTAACAGGCAAAACCTAAGCGTTTCACAGCATTAACCGCTGTGGAGCGCTTAGGTTTTTTTTTGCCTGTCATTTACGCAGGAGAGACATTTGGCCTAACGCTATTTGCTGGAATGAATAATCAAAACACGACGGGAAATAGAAAAATTTCCCGCGACCGGTTACGCACTAAATACTCAGTTACAGGTTGCTATTATGACAAATAAAAATAATCTCTGTGCGCTTGCCTTATTGGCGATATCGCCTTTTTCGATGGCGCAGGACTGGAACGGAACGGTATTAGGTTTTGAAGCCCCGCCGGATCCGATTTTAGGCGAGATGCTCGGCATTTGTAAAATCCTTAACGATAACGGTTTTACCTACAATCTCGGTTACCTGAATGAAATCGGCTGGAACGGCGGCGGCGGTTACAACCACGATTCCCACGTGGCCTATATCGATCAGTTTGCGCTGACCTTCAATCAGGATCTCGAGCGCTGGACGGGCATCCCCGATGCGCGTATTGAGGGGAACATCGTCAACCGTAACCACAATGACGATCTCACCACCAAACGGGTGCAGGATCCGCGCGTGAATTTTAACGACTTGACCCAGGAGAGCTGGGGCGGGCAGTCCATTACCCGTCTGGGCTGGCTGACGTTTGCCCGCAGCTTTGACGACCGGCGCCTCACCTGGCGCATCGGGATGATGAACAAGGTGCAGACCTTCGACCAGATCATCCCGTGCGACTTCCAGCTGCTCACCCAGTGCGGCGGAAAATCGGCCAACTCGCTCACCTGGAACAACTGGAACGTTCACACCTGGGGCACCACGCTGGAGTATAAGGTAACGCCTACCGTCACCTTAAAAGGCGGGGTGATGGAGCAAAACCCGGAGGCTTCCAGCCGTAGCCACGCCTGGAGTTGGTCGACGAAGGGCAGCAAAGGGGTATTGCTCCCGGTGGAAATTGAAGCGCGGCCGCTGGTTAACGGCCTGCCGGGTGCGTATAACCTGGGCGTGGTGTTCACCAACGCGTCGCAAACCGATCTCTACCGCGGAAAATCCGGCGGGGCTGGGGCGAGCGATCCGGACGGATTTGAAAAACATAACCGCACGTGGTTCATGTATGCCGGGCTGAACCAGCAGATCACGCAGCACAAGGACGATCCGAATCGCGGGTTGAGCACCTCTTTCAGCATGAGCCTTGCGGATCAGAGCACTAACTACATGCACCAGGTTTACGCCGCCTCGCTGCGCTATCGCGGGCTGTTTGACGCGCGCCCGGAAGACTGGATTGGCTTCGGGCTGACCTGGATTGATATGAGCAGCCAGTACGCCCGCAGCCAGCGCTATATGAACAGCCTGAGCGGCGTGTCGGACTATAACGATCCGGCGTATCACCCGGTGCCGGGCCATTCCCTGAACGGGGAGTTTTACTATCGCTTTCGTCCTGTGTCGTGGCTGGAGCTGCAGCCGGGCATTCAGTACTGGCACCATCCGGGCGGCGTATCCCGCACTCAGGATGCCTGGGTTACGGAGCTGAAAACCGTCGTCACCTTCTAGCAAGTACGATCTGCGTCACGTTTTTACTCGTGGTGCATTGAGGCTACGAATGAAACTGATAGAGTGCCAGAACTGGATTGTTACTGCTTCGGCAGGCAAAACCTGATTTTCTGGCTTCTGCCGGAGGTCAGGTTTTTTTGTTTCTGGAGTTCCGATGAAAATCGCCAAAATTCTTAATAATAATGTGGTGGTTGTTCTGGACGAGCGCGGGCGCGAACAGGTGGTGATGGGCCGCGGGCTGGCCTTTCAGAAGCGCGTTAATGACGCGCTGGACACCGCGCTGATTGAAAAGGTGTTCGCGCTTCAAAGCGACGAGCTGGTGCGTCGACTGGGAGAGCTGCTGAGCCAGATCCCGCTGGAGGTAATGACCACCTGCGACCGCATTATCGGGCTGGCGGCGCAGCGGCTGGGCAAGCTGCAGGACAGTTTGTATATCACCTTAACCGACCACTGCTACTTTGCGATTGAACGCCAGAAGAAAGGGCTGGCAATCAAAAACGTGCTGCTGTGGGATATCAAACGTCTCTATCCGAAGGAGTTCGAGCTGGGGCAGGAGGCGAGGGCCATTATCGCCAGACGCCTGAACGTCGAGCTGGCAGAGGACGAAGCGGGGTTTATCGCGCTGCATCTGGTCACCGCGCAGCTGAACAGCGAAATGCCGGAAGTGATGCACGTGACGCGCGTCATGCAGGAGATCCTGCAGCTGGTGAAGTATCAGCTGCAGCTGGAGTACGACGAAGAGTCGCTAAGCTACCAGCGTTTTGTGACGCATCTGAAGTTTTTTGCCCAGCGGATGCTGACCCGCACCGTGGTGGAAGATGACGATGTCTCGCTGCATACGGCGGTAAAAGACAACTACGCGAAGGCGTGGAAATGCGCCGAGAAAATCGCCCTGCATCTGAACAAAAGCTATCAGCGTGAGCTGACAACCGAAGAAATTATGTTCCTCGCCATTCATATTGAACGGGTGAGAAAAGAGGGGCGTTAAGCCTCAAATCTGGATTGTTACTGCATAACGCAGGCAAAACCTGAGCGCGGCCTTCGAAAGGAGGACGCCCTCGGGTTTTTTTATTTTTATACTCAGTCAACAGGTGCCTGCGGGCATCGGATGTAAGGAAATCGAGATGGAATACCAGGCTTTAGCGAAGGATATTCTCGGCCACGTTGGCGGAAAAGAGAACATTGTTAGCCTCGTGCACTGCGCGACCCGGCTTCGCTTCAAATTGAAAGAGAACCAGAAAGCGGACGCCGAAGGGCTGAAGAAAAACCCGGGCGTGATTATGGTGGTCGAAAGCGGCGGCCAGTTCCAGGTGGTGATTGGTAACCACGTACACGACGTCTGGCAGGCGGTACGTAAAGAGGCCGGGCTCACCGACGACGCGCCGGTGGTGGAAGAGAAGGGCGAAAAGGGTAACCTGCTGGGCCGCCTGATCGACATCGTTTCAGGGATTTTCACTCCGTTTATCGGCATTCTGGCGGCCTCGGGGATCCTGAAAGGTCTGCTGGCGCTGGCGGTAGTCTGCGGCTGGCTCACTCCTGAAAGCGGCACCTATAAAATCTGGTTCGCCGCGAGCGACGCGCTGTTCTTCTTCTTCCCGCTGGTGCTGGGCTATACCGCCGGGAAAAAATTTGGCGGCAACCCGTTTATTACCATGGTGATCGGCGGGGCGCTCACCCACCCGATGATGATCGCCGCCTTTAACGCCAGCCAGCAGCCGGGGGCGGTTTCCGAGGCGTTTCTCGGCATACCGGTGACCTGGTTCAACTACAGCTCATCGGTGATCCCGATCATTCTCGCCGCGTGGGTAAGCTGCTGGCTGGAAAAGCAGAGCACCAGGCTGCTGCCGTCCTCAATGAAAAACTTCTTCGCGCCGCTGATCTGCTTAGGATTAACCGTGCCGCTGACCTTCCTGGTGATTGGCCCGCTGGCGACCTGGCTCAGCCAGCTGCTGGCCAACGGCTACCAGTGGATTTACGTCCTGGCACCGTGGCTGGCGGGGGCGGCGATGGGCGCGCTGTGGCAGGTGTGCGTCATCTTCGGCCTGCACTGGGGGCTGGTGCCGCTGATGATTAACAACCTGGCGGTGCTGGGCCATGACTCGATGCTGCCGATGCTGCTGCCCGCGGTATTTGGCCAGGTCGGCGCGGCGCTGGGGATCTTCCTGCGCACCCGCGACGCGCGTCAGAAAATGCTGGCCGGCTCGTCCGTGACGGCGGGTATTTTCGGCATCACCGAACCGGCGGTGTACGGCGTTAACCTGCCGCTGCGCCGTCCGTTTATCTTTGGCTGCGTGGCGGGCGCCGTCGGCGGCGCGATTGTCGGCTTCAGCGATACCCACGTCTACTCTTTCGGCTTCGCCAATATCTTCACCATCGCCCAGATGATCCCGCCGGGCGGCGTAGACGCCACGCTGTGGGGCGGCATTATCGGCACCGTGGTGGCGCTGGTGCTGAGCTGCGGCCTGACGCTGGTGGCGGGGATGCCGGGGCCGACCGCGCCGGAGACGGCGATGGCCGTGGGCGAAAATGACGTGCTCTCCCCGATGACAGGCACGGTGCTGGCGCTTGACCAGGTGCCGGACACCACCTTCGCCAGCGGCCTGCTCGGCAGCGGTGCCGCCATCATTCCATCCGATAACAGGGTGATTGCGCCGTTTGCCGGTGAAGTCGCTTCTTTGTTCCAGACCAAGCACGCCATCGGCCTGCTCAGCAACAGCGGAATTGAAGTGTTAATTCACGTGGGCATCGACACCGTGAAGCTCGACGGCAGGCCGTTTACCGCTCATGTCAAAGTGGGCGACAAGGTGCAGCCGGGCGATCTGCTGCTGGAGTTTGACCGTCAGGCGATTATCGATGCCGGATACGACCTGGCGACCCCGATTATTATCAGTAACAGCGACGAGTATCGCGAGGTGGCGACCGTGGCGGCAACGTCCGTGACCGCCGGTGCACCGTTACTCAGCGTAAGCCATTAATAACAGGAGAACGTGATGAAAACTTTCCCGGATGATTTTTTATGGGGCGGCGCGGTTGCCGCGAACCAGGTAGAAGGCGCTTATCTGGAGGATGGCAAAGGGCTGTCCACGTCTGACGTCCAGCCGCAGGGGGTCTTCGGCCCGGTGGTGGAGCGCGTCCCGGGGGACAGCGGCATCAAGGATGTGGCCATCGATTTCTATCATCGCTACCCGGAAGACATCAGGCTCTTTGCCGAGATGGGCTTTAGCTGCCTGCGCGTCTCCATTGCCTGGACGCGTATCTTCCCGAACGGCGACGAGCAGGCGCCAAACGAGGCGGGCCTGGCGTTTTACGATAAGCTGTTTGACGAGCTGGCCGCGCACGACATCACGCCGCTCGTGACGCTTTCGCACTATGAGATGCCGTGGGGGCTGGTGAAGCAGTACGGCGGCTGGGGCAGTCGTCAGACTATCGGCTTCTTTGAGCGCTACGCCCGCACCGTCTTTACGCGCTACAGGGAGAAGGTGAAGCTGTGGCTGACCTTCAACGAAATCAACATGTCCCTGCACGCGCCGATGACCGGCGTGGGCCTGCCGGAAACCAGCAGCAAGGGAGAAGTTTATCAGGCTATCCACCACCAGCTGGTGGCCAGCGCGCTGGCGGTGAAAGCCTGCCATGAGATTATTCCCGATGCCAGAATCGGCAACATGCTGCTGGGCGGCCTGATGTACCCGCTCACCTGCAAGCCGGATGACGTGCTGGAAGCGCTGCAGGAGAACCGCGCCTGGCAGTTCTTCGGCGACGTGCAGTGCCGCGGCGCGTACCCGGGCTATATGCTGCGCTTCTTCCGCGACGGCGGGATTGAGATTAATATCACCGACGCCGACCGCGAGGCGCTTAAATCCACCGTCGATTTTATCTCGTTCAGCTACTACATGACCGGCTGCGTAACGACCGATGAAGAACTGAACCAGCAGGCGCGCGGCAACATCCTGAGCATGGTGCCCAACCCGCATCTGGCAAGCTCCGAGTGGGGATGGCAGATTGATCCTGTTGGCCTGCGTACCCTGCTGAACGTGCTCTGGGATCGCTATCAGAAGCCGCTGTTTATCGTCGAAAACGGCCTGGGCGCGAAGGACAAACCGGACGCGGACGGCGTGGTGCAGGATGATTATCGCATCAGCTACCTTAACGACCATCTGGTGCAGGTGCGTGAGGCGATTGACGACGGCGTTGAGGTGATGGGGTACACCAGCTGGGGGCCGATCGACCTGGTGAGCGCCTCCAGGGCGGAGCTGTCCAAGCGCTATGGCTTTATTTATGTCGACCGTGACGACAGCGGAAAAGGCACGCTAGCCCGCAGCCGCAAGAAAAGTTTCCACTGGTATAAAGAGGTGATTGCCACGAAGGGGGCATCGCTGAAAGCCTGATAAGGGACGCTGCCCGGCGCAGAGCCGGGCAAATAAATCAGAAAATCATCTTGAACACGCCGGTCACCACCAACAGCCCTATCAAAAATATAATCAAAATGATCCACAGTAATATTTTCATTCCCTTCTCCTTCTCATGTATGTCCTGAATAAGTGTAGCAGCGGATTTATAATTGGTGTGAATGCATTGAATTCATTCATTATCATTGGGAATAATTTTCTGATTATAAAAATGTATGACAATTTGCGGATTGCCACGCGTTACTAAAAAATAGAACGGCATCAAGCGTAATTTGCGCCTTTATTTTTTTGAGTTTATGGCGTAATGAAACGTTCTTTTCTTTTATCTCTGAGTACTCCCCTCGTCTTTATTCTGGCCGCCTGCGCGCCGGAACATTCCACTGTCACATCCATTAAAATCCAGCCCACGGCGGCGTCGGTAAATACGCGGCTAAGCCGAACGGACTGGCCGAAAAACGAGTGGTGGAAAGACTACAGCGATCCCGAGCTTAATTCGCTGATAGCGAAAGCGTTGAGCGATGCGCCAGATATGCAAATTGCCCGGCAGCGCATCACGCTGGCCGAAGCGCAGGCAAAGGCCACCATGGCGGCTGACGGCCCGCAGATCGATTTTTCCGCCGATGCGGAGCGGCAGAAAATGTCGGCAGAGGGGCTGATGGGGCCCTTTGCGATTACCGATCCGGCAGCCGGCACCACCGGGCCGTGGTACACCAACGGCACCTTTGGCCTGACCGCGGGCTGGGATCTCGATCTGTGGGGCAAAAACCGCGCGCAGGTAGAAGCCCGTATTGGCAAGGTTAACGCGCAAAAAGCCGAGCTGGAGCAGACCCGCCAGCTGCTTGCCAGCAGCGTCGCGCGGCTTTACTGGGAGTGGCAGACCCAGGCCGCCGTGGGGGATATCCTCGTGGAGATTAAACGCGAGCAGGAGAATATTATCGGTGCCGACCGCGAGCTGTATCAGCACGGGATCACCTCCTCGGTTGAAGGCGTTGAAACTGACATCAATGCCAGCAAAACGGAAGAGCAGCTGGCTGAAGTGAAAGGAAAAATGAAAGCCGTCGAGGCGCGTCTGGAGGCCTTGACCAACAGCCCTTCAATGAAGCTTACGCGCCGCGCGTTACCGACAGCGGAAGCGGCATTGCCGTCCGCGCTGGGCTACGAACTGCTGGCTCGCCGCCCCGATCTGCAGGAAGCGCACTGGTATATTGAAGCCTCCATGAGCGAGGTGGATGCCGCTAAAGCCGCTTTCTACCCCAATGTGAACCTGATGGCGTTCCTCCAGCAGGATGCCCTGCACCTGAGCGACCTTTTTCGATCTTCCGCGCAGCAAATGGGCGTAACTGCCGGACTGACGCTGCCGATTTTCGACAGCGGCAGGCTAAACGCCAACCTGGATATTGCTCAGGCGCAGAGCAATCTTTCTGTGGCGAACTACAACAAAGCGGTGGTCGATGCCGTTAACCAGGTGGCGCGTACGGCCAGTGAAGTGGAAACCCTGACGGCAAAAAGCCAGCAGCAGCAGAAGGTCGAAAAAGACGCAGCGCGCGTGGTGGCGCTGGCACAGGCACGCTTACGCGCCGGGATCATTGCAGGCTCCCGCGTCAGTGAAGCCAAAATTCCGGCGCTTAAGGAGCGTATTGCCGGGGTGATGCTGCAGGGGCAGTACGTCGATGCCTCGCTGCAGCTGACGTCCGCGCTGGGCGGCGGCTATCATCACGGCTAACAGCGGGCATTATCTATACTTACCTCTTTGCACATTTTCAGGAGGTGAGTATGGCTCGAGTGGCGATCGTAACTGCATCGGATTCAGGGATCGGCAAAACCACGGCGCTGATGCTGGCTGAACGCGGGTTTGATGTCGGCGTAACCTGGCATTCTGATGAGAAAGGCGCGCTGGAAACCTGCCGCGAGGTTGAAGCACGGGGGCAGCGCGCAGAGGCTATCCAGCTTGATTTGAGCACCCTGCCTGACGGCGCCAACGCCATTGAAACGCTGGTTGCGCGTTTTGGTCGGCTGGACGTGCTGGTCAATAATGCGGGCGCGATGACCAAAGCGTCATTTCTCGATATGCCGTTTGACGAATGGAGAAGCATTTTTACCGTTGACGTCGACGGTGCCTTTCTCTGTTCACAAATTGCCGCCCGGCAGATGGTGAAGCAGGGGGAGGGGGGACGGATTATCAATATCACGTCGGTGCACGAGCATACTCCGCTGCCGGACGCCAGCGCCTACACCGCGGCGAAGCATGCGCTTGGAGGGTTGACCAAATCCATGGCGCTGGAGCTGGTTAAGCACAAGATTCTGGTGAATGCCGTTGCGCCTGGGGCCATCGCCACGCCGATGAACGATATGGACGACAGTGAAGTGAAAGAAGGCTCAATGCCGTCAATCCCGTTAGCAAGGCCGGGCCACACCAAAGAGATCGCCAGCCTGGTGGCCTGGCTGTGCGACAGCGATGCCAGCTATACGACCGGGCAGTCGTTTATCGTCGACGGAGGGTTTATGCTGGCGAATCCGCAGTTTAAGCCGGAGGGATAGGTTCCCCTCCCACCGGGAGAGGGAACTAAAAACCCCCTCTCCCTGTGGGAGAGGGCCGGGGTGAGGGCATCAGGCCGCACTCACTCATCATCCCGTTTCTTCTCACGATGCCTCATCCACAGCCGCACCCCAATCACCGCCACGACCACCAGAATCAGCCACGCCCAGTGCTTGATATGCTGATCCAGATTATGCATCCACGGGCCAATCACCTCGCCGCCCACGTAGCCAAGGGTCGTAAAGATCAGCGCCCAGGCTATCGCGCCGAAAATATTCAGCGGCAGGAAGATTTTGGGCGGCAAACGGCTGGCGCCGATCAGAATGGGCCCGATGATGCGAAAGCCGTACATAAAGCGGGTGCCTATGACGAACAGATAGGGATGGCGCTGGATAAGCCGCTGAGCGCGATTGATTTTCTTCTGATGCTTAGCGAAACGCTTGAGCAGCGTTGGCCCAAAGCGTAGCCCGAGAAAGTAGAGCAGCTGATCGCCAATCATGCCGCCCAGCGCGACGGCGGCCACCACCAGAGGGAATTTCAGCAGTCCCTGATGCGCCGCGACGCCACCCAGCAGCGTGATCGTTTCCCCTTCTGCCACGCTGCCAATCACCAGCGCGGCGTATCCATATTGTTCAATAAGTCCGTTGATATCCATTACGTCTGCGTTGTCTCCCTCAGCGTGTCTCCTTTAATCATATACCCCATGAATCAATAACAGGACAATCAACGGAAATTTCCCACTGTACAGAAAATAATCTACAGCCTGCATTATACTTAGGGTATCGCTGACGGGCCGACAACAAGGGGGCGCTATGAACCATGTCTGGGGACTCTTCTCCCATCCCGATCGTGAAATGCACGTAATCAGAAGCGAGAATGAAACGGTCGCGCATCACTACACGCACCATGTGCTGCTGATGGCAGCGGTGCCGGTCATCTGCGCGTTTATCGGTACAACACAAATCGGCTGGAACTTTGGTGATGGTACCGTAATTCAGCTCTCCTGGTTTACGGGGCTATACCTTGCCATTCTGTTTTACGGCGTGATGCTCGCCGGGGTGGCGGTGATGGGGCGGGTTATCTACTGGATGGCGCGCAACTACCCGCAGCGCCCGTCGCTCGCCCACTGTATGATTTTTGCCGGATACGTCGCGACCCCGCTGTTTTTAAGCGGCATTGTCGCGCTCTATCCACTGGTCTGGCTGTGCGCGCTGATCGGTACCGTGGCGCTCTTTTACACCGGATATCTGCTGTATCTGGGCGTCCCCACTTTCCTGAATATCAATAAAGAAGAGGGCCTGAGCTTCTCCAGCTCGACGCTCGCCATTGGCGTGCTGGTCCTGGAGGCGCTACTGGCGCTGACGGTTATTCTTTGGGGTTATGGATACCGTCTTTTCTAAGCTCACTGCATTGCTGGCGCAAATGCCAGCAATGCAGCATCTGTTCACGATTCTCCGCTGGCGACAACGCACGGTGACCGCTATGATGCCGAAGCCAGCCAGCGTTTTCCGTCGACGCAGGCGGTGTACGTATAACGTGCGTGAATAATTATCAGAAGTCTCACCATGCTGAAATTCCGAGTTTCATTACTTAGCCTGGCGCTTATCCTGGGGGCATCCGCTGCCGCTCCAGCGTTCGCCAAAACGCCAGCCGTGACTACCGCCGCCGCGCAGCCGCAGATTGCGTCCGGCAGCGCGATGATTGTCGATCTGAACACCAACAAGGTGATCTACGCCAGCCACCCGGATCTGGTGCGCCCGATTGCCTCTATTACCAAATTAATGACCGCGATGGTGGTGCTTGATGCACGGCTGCCGCTGGATGAAAAGCTGAAGGTGGACATCAGCCATACGCCGGAGATGAAGGGGATTTACTCTCGCGTGCGCCTGAACAGTGAAATCAGCCGTAAGGATATGCTGCTGCTGGCGCTGATGTCGTCAGAGAACCGCGCGGCGGCAAGCCTGGCGCACCATTACCCGGGCGGCTATGACGCCTTTATTCGCGCCATGAACGCCAAGGCCAAATCGCTGGGGATGACCAATACGCGCTACGTAGAACCGACCGGGCTGTCGATTCATAACGTCTCAACGGCGCGCGACCTGACGAAGATGCTGATTGCCAGCAAGCAGTATCCGCTGCTCGGCCAGCTCAGCACCACGCGTGAGGACATGGCGACCTTCTCGAATCCTGCGTACACGCTGCCGTTCCGCAATACTAACCATCTGGTGTATCGCGAGAACTGGAATATCCAGTTAACCAAAACGGGCTTCACCAATGCGGCGGGCCACTGCCTGGTGATGCGCACCGTGTTTAACGGTAAGCCGGTGGCGCTGGTGGTGATGGATGCCTTCGGCAAATATACCCACTTCGCGGATGCCAGCCGCCTGCGCACCTGGATTGAGACGGGAAAAGTGCAGCCGGTTCCGGCCGCGGCGCTGACTTATAAAAAGCAGAAAGCGGAACAGATGGCGACCGCGCAGAACGACTGAGCCGTTAGCGCGCGCTGATGCCCTCACCCCGGCCCTCTCCCACAGGGAGAGGGAGTAAACACTAAAAACGGTAACCCAGGTTACCGTTTTGCTTTTACTCCGGCAGCGTCCAGTCACCGTCGTTGAGCGGGCGCTGCATTATCAACGTATCTCGCCAGTCACCTTTCTTGTAGCCCACGCTTCGTAGCTGACCCACGACTTCAAATCCGTGCTTTTTATGTAGCCGCAGCGAGCCTGCATTGTTATTGCCATCACCCACCACGGCAATGATCTGCCGCCATTGACCTTGCTCGCATCGCGCGATCAGGGCATCCATTAACGTCGAGCCAAATCCGCGCCCGGTGGTGCTGGCATCTACGTAAATTGACTCTTCAAGGGTGTAGCGATAGGCATGTCGTGGACGATAGGGCGTGGCGTAGCAGTACCCGACAACAATCCCCCGGTACAGCGCCACCAGCCACGGCAAGCCGCGCTCAGCAACGCTTTTCATCCGCTCACGCATTTCATCCACGGTTGGGGGAACTTCCTCGAACGAGGCTCGTCCGTGAAGCACGTGCCAGGCATAAATAGCCGAGATGGCATGCGCATCGTCGGGAAGGGCATCGCGCACTTCCACTTCGGTTTCGGATAAAACATCAACAGCCGACATGATGTGCCTGCTCCTCGTCATGGAATGCCGAAGAAACGTTTCTCCGGCAACAGGCACCTAATCTAGTACGTTTGAGGCGTGCTTAACAATCTCTTAAATTTGGCTATAGGAATTAATCAGCAGCTTGCGTATTGTGCTGCTCCGATTCCTCGCTCTCTTTCCAGTATTTCTTCCGCGTTGTCTTACCAATGCCGGGATTCATACTGTTTGTAGGGTCATTCTCACGATAAAACCGCTTAAGCGTTTCCGGTGCCTTATAGAGATGGCCCACGTTATGTTCCGCCGGGTATTGCGCACCGCGCTCGCTGAGCAGGGCCAGCATCTGCTCTTTCAGCGCGTGCGGGTCAACGCCTTTCTTGACGATGTAATCCTGGTGGAAGACGTAGCACATAAAGTGTCCGTAATAGAGCTTGTGCACCAGCTTGCTGTCGATCTCCGGCGGCAGGTGTTCAAACCATTCGGTATCGTTACGGCGCAGGGCAATGTCCAGCGCCAGAATGTCCTCCACTTCTTCTGAGTGAACGGCCTGATAGCGAATGGCGGCACCGGCCGCGGCGAAGCGGTGCAGGAAGGCCTTGCTGCCCTCCTCAGGCGTGCAGGCAAAGAAATCCCCGTCGGCGTTTTTGAAAAATTCGGTCAGCCAGCTTTGTGCTTCAGCAATCCCGTCTCCGGCCATTTTCAGCAGCAGGTGGTGTTCATACTTATCGCGCCAGGTTTTCATCCGCTCCGGTAAGTGCGCGGGAAAAACGTTACCCAGCTTCTGCATAAAGCGGTCGGTAAAGTGCGGCTTAAACAGCGACACTTTGTCGAGCATTGCGTCGGTGCGGCCCTTCATGGTGAAGAAGAACGGCATTTTGTCGGTGCCGAGCTTGTCGATCATCAGGAAGGTGTCTTTGCCGTAGCGCTCGGCAATATCGTAAATGTCCCGATGCATATACTCGCCCGCTACCGGCAGATGGGTAAACTCGCCCAGAATATGGCGGCGGATCTCGGTCAGGACCTCGGGCTGATTGGTGCCGATGTAAAACACCTGCTGTTTTTTCTCTGCCGGGAAGGTATCCAGGCGCACCGCAAAGACCGCGAGTTTTCCCGCGCAGCCGGAAGATTCGAACAGGCGGTCCGGGTCAGCGTTATAGCGCGCCGGGGTGTCGGCGTCGATATCGCGCACGCGGGTAACGTAGTCGTGATCGTGCGCGTGGCGGCCGTCGTGCTGAACGTCGTCGTCCTTCACGCGGTCATCGTCAAGCTTGCTGAGGATCTGCTCTGGCGTCACGCCGAGATCGATGCCCAGATGGTTCACCAGCGTCAGCTTGCCGTTTTCATCGATCCGCGCAAACAGCGACATCTCGGTGTAGGCCGGGCCGCGCTGCACCAGCGAGCCGCCGGAGTTATTGCAGATCCCACCGATCACCGAGGCGCCAATACAGGACGAGCCGATCACGGAATGCGGCTCGCGCCCCAGCGGCTTGAGCGCTTTTTCCAGCGTGTAGAGCGTGGTGCCCGGGAAGGCAAGCACCTGTTCACCTTTGTCCAGCAGGTGCAGCTTGTCGAGACGCAGGGTGCTGATAATCACGATGTCGCGATCGTAATCGTTGCCGTTCGGCGTGGAGCCCTCGGTCAGGCCGGTATTGGCAGCCTGCATCAGAATAATTTTGTCGGCGGCAACGCAGGCGCTCAGCACGCGCCACAGTTCCAGCAGCGTGCCGGGGAAGACCACCGCCAGCGCGTCGCCCTGGCCGGAACGGAAGCCTTTGCGGTAGCGCGCCGTTTTGGCCGGGTCGGTAAGCAGGTGAGAGTGACCAACCAGGCGCGACAGTTCGTTAATAAAAGTATTGTTATCGTCAGTTCGAACAGAAGACATCTTCCACTCCTTGTGGTGGGGCAAATTTCTCGCTGTAAAGCATAGCGCGATTAACTGTTAAGCGGTCTAGTATTCACGAGAAAAATCAGAGAATAACCCTGCACCGTTCAGAGGGTTTGTGGCACACTGCGCTTTTCGCACGGTATGGCCGAGATCGTCCGGCGGTTATTGATGAGAGAGTAAAACGACATGAAATGGCTATGTTCTGTAGGTGTCGCCGTCAGCCTGGCGCTGCAGCCTGCGCTGGCAGAGGATTTGTTTGGCAATCATCCGCTCACGCCTGAAGCCCGCGACGCGTTTGTCACGGAGTTGCTCAAGAAGATGACGGTCGATGAGAAGATCGGCCAGCTGCGTCTTATCAGCGTCGGCCCGGATAATCCGAAAGAGGCCATCCGTGAGATGATCAAAGAGAGCCAGGTGGGGGCGATTTTTAACACCGTCACCCGTCAGGATATCCGCAAAATGCAGGATCAGGCGATGGAGCTCAGCCGCCTGAAGATCCCTCTCTTCTTTGCCTATGACGTGCTGCACGGCCAGCGTACCGTCTTCCCGATTAGCCTCGGGCTAGCCTCCTCCTTTAACCTCGACGCGGTGAAGACCGTCGGGCGCGTGTCCGCCTATGAAGCGGCAGACGATGGCCTGAACATGACCTGGGCGCCGATGGTGGACGTCTCCCGCGATCCGCGCTGGGGCCGCGCGTCGGAAGGCTTTGGTGAAGATACCTATTTAACGGCCACAATGGGTAAAACCATGGTGGAAGCGATGCAGGGCAAAAGCCCGGCGGACCGCTACTCGGTGATGACCAGCGTCAAGCACTTCGCCGCGTACGGCGCGGTTGAAGGCGGGAAAGAGTACAACACCGTGGACATGAGCCCGCAGCGCCTGTTCAACGACTACATGCCGCCGTACAAGGCCGGGCTGGATGCGGGCAGCGGCGCGGTGATGGTGGCGCTGAACTCCCTGAACGGCACGCCTGCGACCTCTGATTCCTGGCTGCTGAAAGACGTGCTGCGCGACCAGTGGGGCTTTAAGGGCATCACCGTGTCCGATCACGGCGCGATTAAAGAGCTGATCAAGCACGGCACGGCGGCTGACCCTGAAGACGCGGTGCGCGTGGCGCTCAAGTCCGGCATTAATATGAGCATGAGCGACGAGTACTACAGCAAATACCTGCCGGGGCTGGTGAAGAGCGGCAAGGTAACGATGGCGGAGCTGGACGATGCCGCGCGCCACGTGCTGAACGTGAAATATGACATGGGGCTGTTTAACGATCCGTACAGCCACCTCGGACCAAAAGATTCTGACCCGGCGGACACCAACGCTGAAAGCCGCCTGCACCGCAAAGACGCGCGTGAAGTCGCGCGCGAAAGCCTGGTGCTGCTGAAAAACCGCCTCGACACGCTGCCGCTGAAAAAATCCGGCAACATCGCCGTGGTGGGCCCGCTGGCCGACAGCAAGCGCGACGTGATGGGAAGCTGGTCTGCAGCTGGCGTGGCGGATCAGTCCGTCACCGTGCTGACCGGCATTAAAAATGCCGTCGGTGAAAACGCGAAGGTGGTGTATGCCAAGGGCGCGAACGTCACCGACGATAAAGACATCGTTACCTTCCTCAACCAGTACGAGGAAGCGGTGAAGGTGGATCCGCGCACGCCGAAAGAGATGATTGACGAAGCGGTGGATGCCGCCAAACGGTCTGACGTCGTTGTTGCGGTCGTGGGCGAAGCGCAGGGTATGGCGCACGAAGCCTCCAGCCGTACCGACATCACCATCCCGCAGAGCCAGCGCGACCTGATCGCCGCCCTGAAGGCGACGGGCAAGCCGCTGGTGCTAGTGCTGATGAACGGTCGTCCGCTGGCGCTGGTGAAAGAAGACCAGCAGGCGGATGCGATTCTGGAAACCTGGTTCGCCGGTACCGAAGGCGGTAACGCTATCGCCGACGTGCTGTTTGGCGATTACAACCCGTCGGGCAAGCTGCCGATGTCCTTCCCGCGCTCCGTGGGGCAAATTCCGGTTTACTACAGCCACCTGAATACCGGTCGTCCTTACAACGCCGACAAGCCGAACAAATACACGTCACGCTACTTCGACGAAGCGAACGGCCCGCTGTATCCGTTCGGCTATGGCCTGAGCTACACCACCTTTAAGGTCTCTGACGTGAAAATGTCAGCGCCAACGATGAAGCGCGACGGCAAGGTCACCGCCAGCGTGGACGTGACCAATACCGGCAAGCGTGAAGGGGCGACGGTGATCCAGATGTACGTTCAGGACGTCACCGCATCCATGAGCCGTCCGGTGAAGCAGCTGCGCGGCTTTGAAAAGGTCAGCCTCAAGCCGGGTGAAACCCAAACCGTCAGCTTCCCGATTGACGTAGACGCGCTGAAGTTCTGGAACCAGCAGATGAAATACGACGCGGAGCCGGGCAAGTTCAACGTCTTCATCGGCGTGGACTCTGCCCGCATCAACCAAGGCGAGTTCGAGCTGCAGTAATCTTTCCCTCCTCAGCATCCCCCGCGAGGCGGGGGATGCGTCATACCTTATGCTAAAAAGTCATTTTGACGGGTAAACACGCCGTTTTAAGCTACGCTTTTCTCTCAAGCCTCTGAAAAAGGCGGCAAAATAATGAGGAATGCATAATGACGATTACAAAGGGGATGATGGGCTCCGCGGTCCTGCTGGCAGCGCTGAGCCTGCCGCTTCAGGCAGCTGAGCCGGTGAAGGTTGGGTCCAAGATTGATACCGAAGGGGCGCTGCTCGGCAATATCATTTTGCAGGTGCTTGAGAGCCACGGGGTTAAAACGGTTAATAAAGTCCAGCTCGGGACCACTCCGGTGGTGCGCGGCGCGATTACCTCCGGCGAGCTGGATATCTACCCGGAATATACCGGCAACGGTGCATTCTTCTTTAAAGAAGAAAACGATCCTGCGTGGAAAAACGCCAAAGCGGGCTATGAAAAAGTCAAAAAGCTGGACGCAGAGAAGAACAAGCTGGTCTGGCTCACGCCTGCGCCCGCCAACAATACCTGGACCATCGCGGTACGCAAAGATATTGCGGAGAAGGGGAAGTTGACCTCCCTTGAGGACCTCAGCCGCTATCTAAAAGAGAAGGGCGACTTCAAGCTTGCGGCGTCGGCTGAATTTATCGAACGCGCGGATGCCCTGCCTGCCTTCGAAAAAGCCTACGATTTCAAGCTCGACCAGGCGCAGCTGCTTTCTCTGGCCGGCGGTGATACGGCGGTGACCATCAAAGCGGCGGCGCAGCAAACCTCCGGCGTTAACGCGGCCATGGCCTACGGCACCGACGGACCGGTTGCGGCGCTGGGTCTGCAAACCCTGACCGACCCGAAAGGCGTTCAGCCAATTTATGCCCCAACCCCGGTGGTGCGCGAAGCGGTGCTGAAAGCCTATCCGGAGATTGGCGACTGGCTCAAGCCAGTGTTTGAGAAGCTGGATGAAAAAACGCTGCAGCAGCTGAATGCCAGCATTGCGGTTGAGGGACTGGATGCCAAAAAAGTGGCTGCCGATTTCCTGAAGCAACAAGGGCTTGTGAAGTAACGGGACAGGGCTGTGCCAATAAAATGTTATAACCGCGTGCTGCTGCTGTTGGCCTGTATGGCCATCGCGGCGGTCGCGTTACCCTTTATCAATGTCGCCCCTAACCGTCTGGTGTCGGGGGAGGCCCGCGCCCTCTGGCAGGTCTGGCCCTTTGCGCCAGCCCTGCTGGGGCTTACGCTCGCCGCCGTGGTTGCATTATCGTTCTGGGGGAAGCGTACGGCCCACTGGCTAACGCTTATTCTCTGCGAAGCCCTTTTTACTGTGCTTTTCTGGAGCGCGGGGCTGGCGGCGGCGCAGATGGTTTCTGTCGAAAGCCCCCTTGCGCGAACGTCGATTGGCAGCGGCTTATGGCTGTGGCTGGCCCTGTGCCTGCTGGCCTGTAGCGACGTCATTCGTCGCCTGACCGCAAGGCCAGTCTGGCGCTGGTTACTGAACGCACAGCTCTGGTGTATCCCGCTGTGGCTACTCTTCAGCGGCGAGCTGAATAATCTTTCGCTGTTAAAAGAGTACGCCAACCGTCAGGAGGTATTTGACGGTGCGCTGGTGCAGCATCTGACGATTCTGCTCGGCACGCTCTTCCCGGCCCTGCTGCTGGGCGTGCCGCTGGGGATATGGTGCTATCGCCATCCCGCCCGGCAGGGGAGCGTCTTTGCCGTTCTTAATGTTATCCAGACCATCCCTTCCGTGGCCTTGTTTGGCCTGCTCATTGCCCCGCTGGCGGGGTTAGTGAAGTCATTCCCCACGCTGTCCTCTTTCGGCATCGCCGGAACCGGGTTAACGCCCGCGCTGATTGCGCTGGTGCTGTATGCGCTGCTGCCGCTGGTGCGCGGCGTGGTGGCGGGATTAAGCCAGGTGCCGCAGGACGCGCTGGAAAGCGCCCATGCGATGGGGATGAGCGCGCGGCAGTGTTTCTGGAAAATCCAGCTTCCGCTGGCGCTGCCGCTGCTGGTCCGCAGCCTGCGGGTGGTGACGGTACAAACGGTGGGGATGGCGGTGATAGCCGCGTTGATTGGCGCGGGAGGCTTTGGCGCACTGGTGTTCCAGGGGCTGCTCAGCAGCGCGCTGGATTTGGTGCTTTTAGGTGTCGTTCCTACCATTGCGCTGGCGGTGGTGCTGGACGCGTTGTTTGCCCTGTGGCTCGCGCTGCTCGGGAGAAGAGCCAATGATTGAATTTCACGATGTGAGTAAGACCTTTGCGGGTCGCCCGGCGGCGAGCCACCTGAATCTGCATTTTGCACAGGGGGCGTTCTCGGTATTGATTGGCACCTCCGGGTCGGGAAAATCCACCACCCTGAAGATGATTAACCGGCTGGTGGAGCACGACAGCGGTCTGATTCGCTTCGACGGAGAGGAGATCCGCAGCCTGCCGGTGCTGGAGCTGCGCCGTCGAATGGGGTACGCCATTCAGTCCATCGGCCTGTTTCCTCACTGGACGGTGGCGCAGAATATCGCCACCGTGCTGCAGCTGGAGAAATGGTCGCGGGCGAAAATAGCGGAGCGGGTCGACGAGCTGATGGCGCTGCTCGGCCTGGAGCCGACGCTCCGCGAGCGCTATCCGCACCAGCTGTCCGGCGGGCAGCAGCAGCGGGTGGGCGTGGCGCGCGCGCTGGCGGCGAATCCTCAGGTGCTGCTGATGGATGAGCCTTTCGGCGCGCTGGATCCCGTCACCCGAGGGGCGCTTCAGGCGGAAATGACCCGCATTCACCGCATTCTCGGGCGCACGATTATTCTCGTGACCCACGATATCGATGAGGCGCTGCACCTGGCCGATCGTCTGGTGCTGATGGACCATGGGGAGGTGGTGCAGCAGGGGACGCCGCTTGAGCTGTTGACCCATCCGGCAAATGATTTTGTACGCGAGTTTTTTGGACGTAGCGAGCTGGGCGTCAGGCTGCTTTCCCTGCGAACCGTGGGCGACTACATGCGCCCGCAGGGAGCGCTGGTGAGCGGCGAACCGCTGCATGAACAGATGAACCTGCGCGATGCGCTCTCTGCGTTTGTCGCCCGACAGTGCGAGGTGCTGCCCGTTTCGGACGCTCAGGGCGCACCGTGCGGCACTCTTCATTTTCGCGATCTGCTGGCCGGGGAGGTGACGCGTGAGGTACATGCGTGATCCGCTACTTTGGCTGGTAGCGCTCTTTATTGCTTTACTCTTGCTGATGCCGCACAGCGGTGGGCTGTTTAACGCCCTGTTCCCTGGACTGCCGCGCCCGGTCTATCAGCAGGAGAGCTTTATTAATCTGACGCTGGCGCACTTCTGGCTGGTGGCGGTCTCAAGCGTAATAGCCATTGTCATCGGCGTGGGGGCAGGTATTGCGGTGACGCGGCCATGGGGCCGGGAGTTTCGTCCGCTGGTGGAGACCATCGCCGCAATCGGCCAGACGTTTCCCCCCGTCGCCGTGCTGGCCATCGCCGTGCCGGTGATTGGGTTTGGTCAGGAGCCGGCCATTATTGCGCTGATTTTATACGGCGTGTTGCCCATTCTTCAGGGAACGCTGGCGGGCATGGCGGCAGTACCCGCGTCCGTGACGAGCGTGGCTGAGGGGATGGGCATGAGCGCCGGGCAAAGGCTTCGCAAGGTCGAACTGCCGCTGGCAGCACCCGTTATCCTTGCGGGGATCCGGACGTCGGTGATTATCAATATCGGCACGGCAACTATCGCCTCGACGGTAGGCGCCAATACGCTGGGGACGCCGATTATTATCGGCTTAAGCGGTTTTAACACGGCCTACATTGTTCAGGGGGCACTACTGGTAGCGCTGGCGGCGATCGTCGTCGACCGGCTGTTCGAGCGCATGGCGCTGTGGCTCAGCCGACACCGCCACGAACGATAAATGAGTAACCTGCCAGCATCACGCCGCCGATTCCGCTTACGGCCATCAGAACAAAAAGGGTAATTACGGCCAGTTTGGTTGCCTTCATCATGTGCTCCTGTTGTTAACGGAACAATTATACGGTGAAGCGCAGCTGTTAATGAACCATTAAATGTCGTTACGGCTCATTTGGACCAAGCGTGTAGACGGGATAACCATGTTCACGCCATTCCGTCAGCAACTGCTGCTGCGAGGCGGATGGCACCTCCCCACACCAAACGAGGAGCGTCTGGCCGTCGAAGAACTCGGGCCGTAGCTGAGCCAGAGAGTGCGCCAGCACATCTACCCGCCAGCCCTGCTGCGTAGCTATCCAAGCCTCAAGCCACAGGCGGGTGGTATCGTGGACGTTCCAGCCCACCACCAGCGCATCCTTGCCGCTCTTGTTTCTCGCCGAGGCAAGACAAACCGAAATATAGTTAATCAGCACGCCGTCGAGCATGCTGAGCAGCGCCTGCAAGGTCGACTGCTGGCACTGAAGGCGCCGACGGAGCGGGATAAAAAGGTGGGCGATCAGCGTTTGTGCGGGGTAGTCTCGCCCCTGGTCTTTAATCCAGCCGCGTAAACGCTGCAAATTACCGGCCTGCAAAAGCCGCAGCAGAGTTTCCTGCTGCTCGCGCCAGGCTTGCCGGGTGTCCGGGTCCTCCTGGCTTAGCAACGATTTCACTTTTCCGACCTGAACGCCGTTGTCGATCCAGCTTTTGATCTCGCGGATCCTGTCGATGTCCGCATCGTTGAAAAGACGATGCCCACCGTCCGTTCTCTGCGGTTTAAGTAATTCGTATCTTCGCTGCCACGCCCGTAGGGTTACGGGATTGATATCACAAAGGAGTGCCACTTCACCTATCGTGTAAAGCGCCATATTCGCCCCCTGGCTTGCGCGTCCCCAGGTTAACTGTAGACCCAGTTTGTCGAACCAGGAAATTTTGATTGTTTTTTGAACAATAAATGCGAAGCATGCGTTGCGTTCGGCAAAAGGTGTGATGGCGGACACGATTTACAGCTTTTTTGGACGGCTTCAAAGAAAGTTAATCCCCATCAGTGTATGTTACGCGTTTTTAGAACGTGCGGTTTGTGAGTATGTACGAGTTTAATCTGGTGCTGCTGCTGCTTCAGCAGATGTGTGTGTTTCTTGTCATCGCCTGGTTGATGAGTAAAACGCGCCTGTTTATTCCGCTGATGCAGGTCACCGTACGCCTGCCGCACAAGCTGCTCTGCTACGTTACTTTTTCGATTTTCTGCATTCTCGGCACCTACTTTGGACTTCATATTGAAGATTCCATTGCCAACACGCGCGCCATCGGTGCGGTGATGGGCGGGCTGCTGGGTGGCCCCGTCGTCGGCGGTCTCGTCGGGCTAACCGGCGGCCTGCACCGTTACTCGATGGGCGGGATGACCGCGCTCAGCTGCATGATTTCTACCATCGTCGAAGGGCTGCTCGGTGGCCTTGTCCACAGTTACATGGTCAAGCGCGGTCGTCCGGATAAGGTCTTTAGCCCGCTGACCGCAGGCGCAATAACCTTTGTGGCGGAGATGGCGCAGATGGCGATAATCCTGCTGATTGCCCGCCCGTTCGACGACGCGCTGCACCTGGTGGGCAGTATTGCCGCCCCGATGATGGTCACCAACACCGTTGGCGCGGCGCTGTTTATGCGCATTCTGCTCGACAAACGCGCCATGTTTGAGAAATACACCTCGGCCTTTTCCGCGACGGCGTTAAAGGTCGCCGCCTCGACAGAGGGGATCCTGCGCCAGGGCTTTAACGAAGAAAACAGCATGAAGGTGGCGCAGGTGCTCTACAAAGAGCTAGATATTGGTGCGGTCGCCATCACCGACCGTGAGCGGCTGCTGGCCTTTACCGGCACCGGTGATGATCACCATCTGCCGGGCAAACCAATCTCCTCTGCCTATACGCTGCGCGCCATTGAAACCGGCGAAGTGGTCTATGCGGACGGGAATGAAGTGCCTTACCGCTGCTCGCTGCACCCGCAGTGTAAGCTTGGCTCAACGCTGGTGATCCCCCTGCGCGGTGAAAACCAGCGGGTGATGGGCACCATCAAACTCTACGAAGCTAAAAATCGCCTGTTCAGCTCGATCAACCGCACGCTGGGGGAGGGGATTGCCCAGCTGCTCTCTGCTCAGATTCTGGCAGGGCAATACGAGCGCCAGAAAGCGCTGCTGACGCAGTCAGAGATCAAGCTTCTGCATGCCCAGGTCAATCCGCATTTCCTGTTTAACGCGCTCAACACGCTTAAAGCCGTCATCCGCCGCGACAGCGATCAGGCCGCGCAGCTGGTGCAGTTTCTCTCGACCTTTTTCCGCAAGAACCTCAAGCGACCGTCGGAGATTGTTACCCTGGCCGATGAGATTGAGCACGTTAACGCCTATCTGCAGATCGAGCAGGCCCGTTTTCAGTCGCGTTTACAGGTGTCGTTATCCGTTCCGGACGAGCTGGCGTATCAGCATCTTCCGGCCTTTACCCTGCAGCCTATTGTGGAAAACGCCATCAAACACGGGACTTCCCAGCTTCTGGGAACGGGGGAGATCACCATTTCCGCCAGCCAGTTTAACCATCATCTGGTGCTGGATATCGAAGACAACGCCGGGCTTTACGTCTCTTCCGCCTCGGGCGGGTTAGGGATGAGCCTGGTCGATAAACGCCTGCGCGCGCACTTTGGCGACAACTGTGGGATCACCGTCGCCTGTGAGCCAGACCGATTTACCCGAATTACCTTACGACTGCCGCTGGAGGAAAACGCATGCTGAGAGTGCTGATTGTGGATGATGAGCCGTTAGCACGGGAAAACCTGCGCGTGCTGCTGCAGGAGCATAGCGATATCGAAGTGGTGGGGGAGTGTGCAAATGCCATTGAGGCCATAGGTGCCGTTCACAAACTGCACCCGGACGTGCTGTTCCTCGATATCCAGATGCCGCGCATCAGCGGGCTGGAGATGGTCGGTATGCTTGACCCGGAGCATCGTCCCTATATCGTGTTTCTGACGGCGTTTGATGAATATGCCGTCAAGGCGTTTGAAGAACACGCCTTTGACTACCTGCTGAAGCCGATAGAAGAGAAGCGCCTTGATAAAACGCTCACCCGATTACGTCAGGAGCGTACCGTTCAGGACGTCACGCTGCTGACGGAGCATCAGCCGCCTTTAAAATTTATTCCCTGCACCGGACACAGCCGAATCTACCTTTTACAGATGGATGACGTGGCGTTTGTCAGCAGCCGCCTCAGCGGGGTGTACGTGACCAGCGCGGAAGGTAACGAAGGGTATACCGAACTGACCCTGCGCACGCTGGAGAGCCGCACGCCGCTGATCCGTTGCCATCGCCAGTATCTGGTGAACATGGCGCACCTGAAGGAGATCCGTCTGGAAGAGAACGGCCAGGCAGAGCTGGTGCTGCGCGCCGGACAAACGGTGCCGGTCAGCCGCCGCTATCTGAAGAGTTTGAAAGAGGCGATTGGCCTGTAAAACTGGTACACTGCGCGGCATTGCAACATCGACAGTTAAAGGCACTCATGATTAGTAATGACATTCTTCGTAGCCTGCGCTACACCCTGAAAGCAAACAATAACGACATGGTGCGCATTCTTGCGCTGTCCGATATGGAAGCCACGTCGGCAGGTTTCGATACCTGGATGACCAAAGAGGATGAAGAGGGGTTTGTGCGTTGCCCGGACATTATTCTTTCGGGCTTCCTGAACGGCCTTATCTACGATAAGCGCGGCAAAGATGAGTCTGCGCCAGAGCTGGCGCTTGAGCGTCGGGTAAACAACAATACCGTGCTGAAAAAGCTGCGCATCGCGTTTTCGCTGAAAACGGACGATATCGTGGCGATCATGACCGAGCAAAAATACCGCGTATCGGTGCCGGAAGTGACCGCCATGATGCGCGCGCCGGACCATAAAAATTACCGCGAGTGCGGCGACCAGTTTTTGCGTAATTTCCTGCGCGGGCTGACCCACCGGGTGCATCACCCGAAGGCGTAAAGGCGGTAGGGTGCGGCCTGATGCCCTCACCCCGACCCTCTCCCACGGAGAGAGGGAGAAAACAAAATGCCATAAAAAAAGCCGGAGATTCTCTCCGGCTTTTTTGTTATTTCACCTGCTGACCCGGCTTCGCACCTTCGTCTGGGCTTAACAGGAAGATATCCTTCCCGCCAGGGCCTGCGGCCATCACCATCCCTTCCGAGATGCCGAAGCGCATTTTGCGCGGCGCCAGGTTTGCCACCATCACGGTCTGACGACCAATCAGCACCTGCGGGTCCGGATACGCGGAGCGGATGCCGGAGAAGACGTTACGCTTCTCGCCGCCCAGGTCCAGCGTCAGGCGCAGCAGCTTGTCAGAGCCTTCTACAAATTCCGCGTTCTCGATCAGCGCCACGCGCAGGTCGACTTTCGCGAAATCATCAAAGGTGATGGTTTCCTGAATCGGATCGTCCGCCAGCGGGCCGGTGACCGGTGCCGCAGCAGCCTTCACTTCTTCTTTGGATGCTTCCACCAGCGCTTCCACCTGCTTCATCTCGATGCGGTTATACAGCGCCTTGAAGGTGTTCACCTTGTGGCCGAGCAGCGGCTGTTGGATCGCGTCCCAGGTCAGTTCGGTGTTCAGGAAGGCTTCAGCGCGCTCGGAAAGCTGTGGCAGAACCGGCTTCAGGTACGTCATCAGCACGCGGAACAGGTTGATGCCCATGGAGCAGATAGCCTGCAGGTCCGCATCGCGGCCTTCCTGTTTCGCCACCACCCACGGCGCCTGTTCGTCGACATAGCGGTTCGCCAGGTCAGCCAGCGCCATGATCTCACGTACCGCTTTTCCGAACTCGCGCGCTTCCCAGGCTTCGCCAATAGTCGCCGCCGCGTCGGTAAAGGTTTTGTACAGCGCAGGGTCAGCCAGTTCAGCCGCCATCACGCCGTCAAAACGTTTGGCGATAAAGCCTGCGTTACGCGACGCTAGGTTCACCACCTTATTGACGATGTCTGCGTTCACGCGCTGCACGAAATCTTCCAGGTTCAGGTCGATATCGTCGATGCGGGAAGAGAGCTTCGCGGTGTAGTAGTAGCGCAGGCTGTCCGCGTCAAAGTGGTTCAGCCAGGTGCTGGCTTTGATGAACGTGCCGCGGGATTTTGACATCTTCGCGCCGTTCACCGTCACGTAGCCGTGCACGAACAGGTTGGTTGGCTTGCGGAAGTTGCTGCCTTCCAGCATCGCAGGCCAGAACAGGCTGTGGAAGTAAACGATGTCTTTACCGATGAAGTGGTACAGCTCGGCAGTGGAATCTTTCTTCCAGTATTCGTCGAAGCTGGTGGTGTCGCCGCGCTTGTCGCACAGGTTCTTGAAGGAGCCCATGTAGCCGATTGGCGCGTCCAGCCAGACGTAGAAATATTTGCCCGGCGCGTTCGGGATTTCGAAGCCGAAGTACGGCGCATCGCGGGAGATATCCCACTGCTGCAGGCCGGATTCGAACCACTCCTGCATCTTGTTCGCCACCTGCTCCTGCAGCGCGCCGCTGCGGGTCCACGCCTGCAGCATTTCGCTGAACGACGGCAGGTCGAAGAAGAAGTGCTCGGAGTCACGCATCACGGGCGTGGCGCCGGAGACTACGGATTTCGGCTCGATAAGCTCGGTCGGGCTGTAGGTCGCGCCGCATACTTCGCAGTTATCGCCGTACTGATCCGGGGATTTACACTTCGGACAGGTGCCCTTGACGAAACGGTCCGGCAGGAACATGCCTTTTTCCGGATCGTAAAGCTGAGAGATGGTGCGGTTTTTAATAAAACCGTTCTCTTTCAGGCGGCCGTAGATCAGCTCCGACAGCTCGCGGTTTTCGTCACTGTGCGTGGAGTGATAGTTGTCATAGCTGATGTCAAAGCCAGCAAAATCAGTTTGATGCTCCTGACTCATTTCGGCAATCATCTGCTCCGGGGAAATACCCAGCTGCTGCGCTTTCAGCATGATCGGCGTGCCGTGGGCATCGTCCGCACAGATGAAGTTAACCTCGTGGCCGCGCATTCGCTGGTAACGGACCCAGACATCAGCCTGGATATGCTCCAGCATGTGGCCGAGGTGGATTGAGCCGTTGGCGTACGGCAGTGCGCACGTTACCAGAATTTTTTTCGCGACTTGAGTCATAGTAGGCATTACTTCTTTTAACTGTGAAAAGGGTTTTTGATATTACCAAAAGGGGCATTATTAAGTAAGCACAAACCACGGCCTTTCAGGTAAACTTGTTCACCTAAGGTCTTATTCACAAGAACAAAGGAGTCGGGATGAGTTCTCAATCCCAGGCCAAATCACCGGAAGCCTTACGAGCAATGGTCGCCGGGACGCTGGCTAATTTTCAGCATCCAACCCTGAAGCACAATCTCACGACGCTGAAAGCGCTTCACCACGTCGCATGGCTGGACGACACGCTGCATATTGAGCTGCAGATGCCGTTCGTCTGGACCAGCGCCTTTGACGCACTGAAAGAGCAGACCAGCTCTGAGCTGTTGCGCATTACCGGTGCGAAAGCGATCGACTGGAAGCTGAGCCACAGCATCGCGACGCTGAAACGCGTGAAAAACCAGGCGGGCGTTAACGGCGTGAAAAACATTATCGCCGTGAGTTCAGGTAAGGGCGGGGTGGGGAAATCGTCCACCGCGGTCAACCTGGCGCTGGCGCTGGCAGCCGAAGGGGCGAAAGTCGGTATCCTGGATGCCGATATCTACGGCCCGTCTATTCCAAACATGCTGGGCGCGGAAAACCAGCGCCCAACCTCGCCGGACGGTACCCACATGGCGCCGATCGTGGCGCACGGTCTGGCGACCAACTCGATTGGTTATCTGGTTACGGACGATAACGCGATGGTCTGGCGCGGCCCGATGGCCAGCAAAGCGCTGATGCAGATGCTGCAGGAAACCATGTGGCCGGATCTGGATTATCTGGTGCTGGATATGCCGCCGGGCACCGGCGACATTCAGCTGACGCTGGCGCAGAACATTCCGGTAACGGGCGCGGTCGTCGTCACCACGCCGCAGGACATCGCGCTGATCGACGCCAAAAAGGGCATCGTGATGTTCGAGAAGGTGGAAGTGCCGGTGCTCGGTATTGTTGAAAATATGAGCATGCATATCTGCAGCAGCTGTGGTCACCATGAGCCTATCTTCGGTACCGGCGGGGCAGAAAAACTGGCCGCGCAGTATCACACCCAGCTGCTGGGCCAGATGCCGCTGCACATCACGCTGCGTGAAGATCTCGACAGCGGGAAACCCACAGTTGTTAGCCGTCCGGAAAGTGAATTCGCGGAAATGTATCGTCAGCTGGCGGGGCGCGTTGCGGCGCAGCTCTACTGGCAGGGCGAAGTGATCCCGAGCGAGATTGCGTTCCGCGCAGTGTAATGCCTCAGCGCGTTAGTGCCGGGGGCGGCTTCGCCTCACCCGGCCAACGAAATAGGGTTTGTAGGTCAGGTAAGCGAAGCGCTACCTGACTTTACCCAAGCCGATAATGCATCAGATAGTACTCTCCGTCCGGAGAATCCCCCGATGCTTCAATGTGCCAGCCGTGGCGCTGGTAAAACGCGACAGCCCGTTCATTCTTCACCAGACACTTCAACGCCCCCGTGCTGGTAAACGTATTCTGCGCCTGCTCCAGTAACAACCGTCCCACGCCCAGACTCTGATAGCGCGGATCGACAAACAGATTGTGCAGAAAATTATCGTTCGTCCAGACTGAGGCGAATCCAAGCCGATGGCCGTCCTGAACCGCCACCCAAATCTTTTCGTCACGCGTTGCCGCGTCAAAATCCTCAAGCTGCCAGTCAGCGCCGTTCAGCCAGGGCCAGGCGTCGCGCCGGGCGTGCAGGTAAAGCGTGCGCAGGAAAGGACGATCGCTCTCCTGCCACGGGCGGATCAGGATCGCATCAGCGGTGATAGAAGATATCTCCGTTGTAGGCTTTATGGATTTTGCCATCCGCATCGCCAATCAGAACGTAGTTCTCGCCCATATAGGTCCAGTGAGTGCCCGCGTCCGGAGCCGGAAGGTTACGCAACTGGTACTGTTTGATGGTGTACTCAGGGGTTTGGTACTGCGCGGGAGCCGTGTCGCCAATCTTGAACTTCGTGAAGTCGGCAATGAACTCTTGCTCTTCATAGGCCTTGATGCCGGAAGGTGCTGACGCCGTTTGCGGAGCCGCAGAGGCCGCACCCGCCAGAGACATTACGACACCCAGAAGCAGCCATTTACGCTTAGCCATTTTTTCTCCAGTTATACCGTTACTGATACTCTCAGCCTGCTGTTTCGTTGACAGCGTGACGAAGAACCCATTTTAAGTCCCGTAGCAGAGTATGTTCGAAAAAAAATGTAACAAAAGTGAACGGTTTTGTGTAGTACGAAAGATGAAGATTATTTCTTACGTGAATGTGTTTGCCTAGGAATAATTCCTATGAATTATGGCTTTGCTTCATTAATTCTGAAAATACATTTTCGGTATAGTTTTAGCCTCCTTTTTGCGTGCATTTTACGTGGCAAGGATTTAATATTTTCCGAAAGTGAATCTTTTTAATTCATCGTATGTCCAGGCTTCTGCAGTGAAGGGTTAACTTCACCGTTGCTTAACAGTGTTCTGAATGCAATGAATTGAAAATAAAGTGTTTATAGGGACTGGCAAACGTGGGTTTTGAGCCCGGCAGGCGTTTGCCGCGAGCAGGGATAATAAATTTAGATAAATGAAAAGCACAACGGCATTTCCTGTAATATTCTTAGTAATAAGTCAGTTGACTGGGTGCGTTATTTCACCCGGGCAAACGTTAAGTTCTGCCGGGAAAAAAATAATCGTCTCTGCGGATCAAAATACTCGCTTAGATAATCAAGTGGATATATATCCTCTGACCCCCTCGCTAATTGAAAAACTGCGTCCTCTCACAGCCAAATCTCAGGCAAATCCTAGTCTGGATGAGCAGGTCAAAAACTGGGAATACCGCATTGGTGCCGGCGACATTCTCACCGTTACCGTCTGGGATCACCCCGAGCTAACGACGCCCGCCGGGCAGTACCGTAGCGCAAGCGACACGGGCAACTGGGTCAATGCCGATGGGACGCTCTTCTATCCTTACGTGGGTAAGCTGCACGTGGCGGGAAAAACGGTGTCCGAGGTGCGCGAGGAGATCACCGCGCGGCTGGATAGCGTTATTGAAAGCCCGCAGGTGGACGTCAGCATTGCCTCCTTCCGTTCGCAAAAAGCCTACGTGACCGGCGAGGTGGCGAAATCGGGCCAGCAGGCCATTACCAATATTCCCTTAACGGTTATGGATGCCGTCAATGCCGCCGGGGGGCTTTCTGCGGACGCTGACTGGCGTAATGTGGTGCTCACCCACAACGGCCAGGATGCTCGCATTTCACTGTACGCCCTGATGCAGCATGGCGATCTGACGCAAAACAAGCTGCTACATCCTGGCGACATTCTTTTTGTTCCGCGCAACGATGCGCTGAAAGTGTTCGTAATGGGTGAAGTCATCAAGCAGAGCACGCTGAAGATGGATCGAAGCGGCATGACGCTGGCGGAAGCGCTGGGGAACGCGGGTGGAATGGATCAGAGCATGGCCGATGCAACCGGAATTTTCGTTATCCGTTCGGTCATTGGGAAAGGCAAGACGGATAAAATTGCCAATATTTATCAGCTCAATGCAAAAGATGCGTCAGCGATGGTGCTAGGCACGGAATTCCAGCTTCAACCGTACGACATTGTTTATGTCACTACGGCACCGGTGTCGCGCTGGAATCGCGTGATTTCGCAGCTGGTCCCTACCATCAGCGGCGTACATGACCTGACCGAAACGGTTCGTTATATCCGATCGTGGCCGCAATAATGTTCAATTCTATCCTGGTGGTATGCACCGGCAATATTTGTCGCTCCCCCATTGGAGAGCGGCTGCTGCGCCAGCACTTGCCCGACAGGCTGGTGACATCGGCAGGTATTCATGGGCTGGAAGGAAGGCCTGCCGACGGCGGGGCACGTGAAGTGGCCTGGCGTCATGGGGTCTCGCTCGACGGGCATGTGGCGCGCAAGGTGACGCCCAGCCTGCTGCAGAGTTCCGATCTGATTCTGGTCATGGAACCCGAGCACCTACATTTTATTGCTGCGATGGCCCCGGAAAACCGGGGAAAATCCCTGCTGTTTGGACAATGGCTGGAGACAAAAGACATTCCTGACCCCTACCGAAAAAGTCGTGAAGCTTTCGAGTTTGTTTTCGAGCAGTTGGGGAAAGCCAGTCATGAATGGGCTCGTCGTTTGGTTCAACAAGGGATAAAGCGGTAATGTCTTATAAATCAGACAACTATGTATCAGGTATGCCCCAAAACAGTGAAATTGATCTTATTCGTCTCTTCGCGACGATGATCGATCGTCGGGTGATGATACTGTCCGTGACGCTGCTGTTCGCCCTGATCGCGGGCATCTATGCGTTTTCTACCGCACCGGTCTACCAGGCCGATGCGCTGGTGCAGATAGAGGGGAAACAGGATAACTCGCTGCTTAAAAGCTTAGGCCCGCTGGGGCCCGACCTGTCGCCTGATGTGGCGCCAGAACTTTTGCTGCTGAAATCACGTATGATCCTGGGCGAAACCGTCGATCGGCTGGGCCTGACCTATCAGGTCAAGCGGCGCGTCTTCCCCGTTGTGGGGCGGCTGTGGGAGCGTCTGCGCGGCAGTAAGCCTGGCAGCATTAAGGTTGAAGAACTCACTCTTCCCACCCGGGAAGGCAAAGCACAACCCGTAATACTGACCGTGCTGGAGCAGGGGCGGTATCGCATTGCCGGTGAGGCCTTCGAGACTGATGGCGTGGTTGGAAAAAGGCTGAAGAAAGGCGAGGTTTCTCTGCTGATCGCCTCGCTTAGCGCCGCGCCCGGAACCCAATATACCCTGAACACTTTCACCAGGCTTGAGGCGATCAACGATCTGCAGAAAAGGTTATCTGTTGCGGAATCGGCGAAGCAGAGCGGCATTATTACGCTAACGCTGACGGGCAGCGATCCGGGCAAGATTGCGCGGGTGCTCGATACGATTACAGAAAATTATCTTCAGCAAAATATCGCGCGCCAGGAGGCGCAGGATTCCCGCAGCCTGGCATTTTTGCAGCATCAGTTGCCGAAAATCAGCAGCGAGCTTGATGAGGCCGAAGCGCGGTTAAACAGCTATCGCGAGCAGCGAGATTCCGTGGACTTATCCCTGGAGGCGAAGTCGGTTCTTGACCAGGTCGTCAACGTGGAGAATCAGCTTAACGAACTGACGTTCCGTGAAGCCGAGATCTCTCAGCTCTTCAAAAAGGATCACCCAACCTACCGCGCGCTACGGGAGAAACGGCAAACGCTTGAGAAGGAGCGCGAGCGCCTGAATAGCCGCGTCTCATCCATGCCCTCCACGCAGCAGGAAATATTGCGTTTGAGTCGGGACGTTGAATCCGGGCGGACCATTTATCTGCAGCTGTTGACGCGTCAGCAGGAGCTCAATATCTCTCGCTCCAGCGCGATTGGGAACGTACGGATCATCGACCCAGCGGTGACGCAACCTGAACCAATACGGCCGCGAAAAGCCATCATTATTGCGCTTGGTGTACTGCTCGGCGGGCTATTTTCTGTGGGCTGGGTGCTGGTTCGCTCGGCTTTTAAAAGAGGTATCACCTCATCGGAGCAAATGGAACTGCAGGGGATGCCGGTTCTGGCTACGCTGCCCCGCTCAGTTTGGCTATGGAAGCAAACGCACCTGCGCAAGATGAACCCGTTCACCTGTCACTGGAAACATAAAACGACGGACGTCCCTTTCCTGCCTACAGAGAGGCCCGCGGATATGTTTGTCGAAGCGGTGCGCGGGCTGCGAACCAGCCTGCACTTCACCATGATGGAGGCGGCTAATCGGATTGTGATGCTGTCGGGTCCTACACAGGACTGCGGAAAAACGTTGGTCAGTATGACGCTGGCAGCCATTGCTGCGCAGGCCGGGCAGCGCGTGCTGTTTATAGATGCGGATATGCGAAAGGGATACGTTCATAACGTGCTGGGGCTTAAAAACGCCTGCGGATTATCCAGCGTGCTTGACGGTCACGTGGAGTGGACGGACGCCATTCAGCACAGTGAAAAAGCGGGTATTGACGTATTGACCTGTGGTCCGCAGCCCCAGCGGCCGTCGGAACTGCTCATGAGTGAACGCTTCCAGGCGGTAATGTCGTGGATAAACGAACAGTATGACATCGTGATTGTTGATACCCCGCCGGTTCTTGCCGTCACGGATGCCGCACTGGTCGCGCGAGCCGCGGCAACAACCCTGCTGGTTGCCCGATATGAGAAAACCAGCGTGAAAGAGCTTGAGAACTGTATTAAGCGTTTGCAGCATATGGGCGTTCAGGTGAACGGCACCATTCTCAATGATATCGTGAAGTCCGCTGCGCTCTATTATGACTCGGGATACAGCCATTATGACTACGGCTATTCCCGAGAACAAAAGTGACGTTAATGCTTTACCAGCGTGGCGAAGTAGTAAACCAGGGGAATGGCGAGGATCCAAAGTCCAGCCGGAATTTCGCGCCATTTCCCGGCAATCGCTTTAATGACGATGTAGAACAGCAGCCCGCCCGCGATACCTGTCCCAAAACTGTTGGCAATCAGCGTAATCATGACCATCATCAGCACCGGCAGCCCGTCGGTGAAGTTTGCCAGGTCGACCTTACGTAAGCCGCTGAACATGTTCAGCCCGATCAGGATAAGGGCAGGCGCAGTGGCTTCTTTTGGGATCATTAGTGCGACGGGCGTGAAGAGCAGCATCAGCAGGAACATCACGGCGGCGGCTAGCGCCGTCATCCCCGTTTTACCGCCCGCTTCAGCGGCAGCGGATGATTCAATCAGCGCGGTAGCGGCCGGAATACCCACCCACGGGCCTATCGCCGCGGCAATGGAGTCCACCATAAACGGACGATTGATGTTCGGCATATTCCCTTCTTCATCCAGCAAACCCGCTTCGCCCCCAACGGCCAGCGTGGTGCCCATGGTGGAGAAGAATTCGGAAGCGAAGAAGACAAACAGGAACGGCAGGAAGGCAATATTGAGCGCGCCGAGCATGTCGATATGGCCTAACACCGGCGTGAGCGAGTGGGGGACGTCGATAAAGCTGGAGGGCAGTTTTGTCACGCCCATCGGGATGCCGACGAGGGTGGCGAACAGAATTGCCCACAGAATGGCGCCCGGTATGCGGCGAGCCTGCAGGGCGATAGCCAGAAACAGCCCCGCTAACGCCACCAGCGCGCCAGGGGAAAGAAAATCGCCCAGCATCAGCGCATTGGTTTTGGCGTTTGCCAACACCAGCCCGGCATTACGGAAGCCCAGTACGGCAACAAACAGCCCGATGGAGGCCGTGAGCCCCAGCTTGATGGACTGCGGAACCGAACGGGTCACCACCTCGCGCAGGCCAAATCGGGTCAGCAGGAAGAATAAAATCCCCGACCAGCAGGCAATGCCTAAACCAATTTGCCAGCCAATCCCCTCACTGCCTGCGAGCGTAACCCCCACCAGCACCGAGCCGCCGATGCCCGGCCCAACGATAAACGGCAGGTTTGCGTAAAAGGCCATCAGCAGCGTGCCGGCGACAAAAACCAGAATCGTGCCCGTGGTTGCAGCACCCTTATCCATGCCCCCGATGGCCAGCAGGCCGGGGATCACTACCAGCAAATAGGCGGCGGCGAGAAAGCCGGTAATACCCGCCAGGCATTCGGTGCGAACGGTGCTACCGCGCGCGCGAAGCGCAAATCTGCGTTCGAGCCAGCTCCCTGGTGCTGGCGAATTTACGGTGTTGTCGGCCATTATCCGGCTCTCCTTTAGCATTATTGTGTGTTGTCCGGGTATTCCCGGTAAGAGATCAGCGGGTCGACAATCTGGCGGGTACTGCCATCTGTCAGCCCAAGATCGGTCAAATGCGGCCCGGCATTACAGGCAAGGCAGGTGCCTTCAATGGCCTTAAACACCCGATACGGCGGTTCCCAGTCGGCAATCAAACTGCTGCGATCGCGCAGCGATTTAAACTGGCGAGCCAGCTCGGCAGGCGGCAGGTCAGAGAGCATGCCCGCGATCGGCATGGCAACATGGGCGATAACCTCGCCGTTTTGCACTAGCGCCATGCCGCCGCCGCTCTGGATTAGCGCGTTAGCGGCCAGCGCCATGTCGTTTGGGTCGCGTCCCAGCACCACCAGATTATGTGAATCATGCGAGTAGCTGGTGGCAATCGCTCCGCGGAGCTCTCCCCACCCTTCAAGCAGGGCGATCTGCGGCGTTGCCGCATGGCGCGCGTGACGGTGCTGAACCCAAATCAGGCTAAAGCCATCGGGGATCTCTACCGCGCCGTTACGCACCTGGACATCCGTTTCGCCCCAGCGGGTAAAACGCGCGCCGCTGATATGGCGCAGGCGCGCAATGCCGTGGTTTGCACCGTCAATTTTCATGCTGAAATCTTCGGCGGTCAGCGCAGACAGGCGCACGGTATCGCGTGGGAGCGCGACGGGTGTATCAACAATCGTCTCGAGCATCGCCCCGTCCCGGGCAATCAATTTTCCAGCCACAAATACACTTCGGGCCGTTAATTTTTCCAGGGAATCAAAGACCACCAGGTCTGCGCGACGTCCGGCGGCAATCAGCCCCAGGTCATTACGCTGCAGGCGAATGGCCGCGTTAAGGGTGGCAAAACGCAGCGCGTCCGCAGCCGGCAGGCCGTGTTCAATCAGCAGGTTCAGCAGTGCGATAATTCCGCCTTTTTCCATCAGCATATCCGGCGGTACGTCATCGGTACATACGGTGATTTGCGACGAAAGGTGGGGAAGGGTTTTCAGGGCGCTCACAATATCAGGCAGCAGATAAGGATGCGAACCCCGTATCTCCAGGGTCAGCCCGGCGCGCAGCTTTTCCAGGGCGTCGTCGGCGGAGGTCAGCTCGTGATCTGAGGTGACGCCAGCGGCCAGATAGGCCTGCAAATCAGCGCCGCTGAGCCCGCGCGCGTGGCCTTCAATCAGCTTTCCGCTCTCCAGTCCGGCCTGCATAATTTCCAGCATCCGCGGGCTGCCGTTGAGCACGCCGTGCATATCCATTACTTCCGCTACGCCGCGTACTTCAGGCCAGCCGAGCAGGGTATTCATCTCTTTCCCTGCGAAGTCTGCGCCGGACATCTCCAGGCCAGGCGTTGACGGCACGCTCGACGGCGCGGCGACCATCACCTGCAGGGGCAGGCCGCGGCTGGCTTCAATGGCTAAACGCACGCCGTCGATGCCCAGAACGTTTGCGAGCTCGTGGGGATCCCAGAAAACCGCGGTGGTGCCCTGCGTGAGCACAATTTCCGCGTAGCGGGCGGGCAGCAGATGCGAGCTTTCGAGGTGCACATGCGTATCCATCAGCCCGGGAGAGAGATACTGGTTGTTGAGGTCGTGCGTCTCACGCGCGTCGCTACGGCTGCCTCGCGGGTGGACGCTGGCAATCAGATTGCCGACAATGCCAACATCCGCTTCGCGGATCTCTCCGGTCACCATATCAACAATGCGGGTGTGCGTGAGCAGCAGGTCGAACGGCATTTCACCGCGTGCAGCCTGGACGGCACGGCGTCGGGTTTCGGCACTCATGTAATTAACGTTTCCAGCATGAAAATAATGACGTTACTCTATGCACGCGGCAAACGTTTGCCCAGCTGATAAAATTTATCACCCGATAACCCCGGCTTATTCTGCGACGCGTGTAAACGATAATGACGATGGAACCCTGGCAGCGCTTGCCTGCACTATCACTGCGACAGCTACAGTATTTTGTCACCCTGGCGCAGCTGCGTCATTTCACCGACACCGCCAGTAAGCTGGCGATAAGCCAGCCTGCGCTCAGCAGCGCATTGCGGCAAATCGAAACGGTGCTCGGCGGCAAGCTGGTGAACCGTACCGCATCAGCGGTGACGCTGACGGAGCTGGGCAACGCCATCCTCCCGCACGCGCAGCGGGTGCTCAGCGTGGCTCAGCTTGCCTTCGACGACATGCAGCAGATTGTGCAGGCTGGCGGTGACGGCACGGTGCGCATTGGGCTGGTGCCATCCGTAAGCTCGCTCTTGTTCCCGCAGTTGCCCCAAACGCTGGCGCAGGCTTTTCCGCGTCTTAAGGTAGAGTTTCACGATCAAACCAATGATGCGCTGGTGGCTCAACTGCTGAAAGGGCAAATTGATTTTGGCATTGGCGCGCTGGACAGTTCTGTGCCGGAACAGCTTTCTGTCTTCCCGCTGCAGGAGGATCCTTTTGTTGCGGTGATTCATTGTGACGATCCGCTGGCGGCGTCGGCGCATTTACCCTGGAAGCAGCTTGTGGAACGAGATATCGCCGTGTTTTCAAAAGGTAACATCCAACGCCTGGTCGGAGCGCTCGCTGAAAGCCACCGTTTATCGTTGCAGACACGTTATCAGGTGGATTATATCGAAACGCTGTACGGCCTGGTGCGTTCCCGACTGGCCGTGGCGATACTGCCGCAACTCTATACCACGCATCTTCAGGATCCGCAGCTTAAGGTGGTTCATCTTCAGCAACCGGCGCTTGCCCGAACGGTGGCATTGATGCGTGCGCCACAGCCGTTACCCACGCTTATCGAATCTTGCTTTACGCTAATGGTTGAAACCTTGAGGACACGCTGAGGGGATAGGGCAGGGGAAATACCCTCTCCCGAACGGGAGAGGGATAAGTATTACTTAGCCAGAACTTCCTGCGCGGTGCGCTCAACCAGGGACAGCAGGACTTTAACGTCTTCCAGCGTCACGGTTGGGTTCAGCAGGGTCAGCTTCAGGCAGGTGATGCCGTTATGCTCGGTCACGCCAACGTTAGCACGGCCAGATTCCAGCAGCGCATCACCAATCTTCTGGTTCAGCAGGGCGATACCCGCGTCATCCATCTGCACCTGTCCGCGGAAGCGGAACAGCACGCTCGCCAGCTGTGGCTGCATCACCAGCTCCAGAGCAGACTGCTCTTTCACGTAGTCCGCAACCTGCTGTGCCAGGGTCACACCGTGATCGATGATCGCCGCGTACTGCTCCTGACCCAGGGCTTCCAGGCTCATCCACAGCTTCAGCGCGTCGAAACGACGGGTGGTCTGCAGAGATTTGGACACCAGGTTAGGCACGCCGGCCTCTTCGTCAAACTCAGAGTTCAGGTAAGCCGCCTGATAGCGCATCAGCTCATAGTGACGCGCTTCTTTCAGCAGGAACGCGCCGCAGCTGATGGTCTGGAAGAACTGCTTGTGGAAGTCCAGGGTAATGGAATCCACCAGTTCAATACCGTCCAGGTAGTGACGATACTGCTCGGACATCAGCAGCGCGCCGCCCCAGGCCGCGTCAACGTGAACCCAGATGTTCTGCTTCGCCGCCAGTTCTGCGATGGCGCGCAGCGGGTCGATAGCACCGGCATCGGTGGTACCTGCCGTCGCGACGATCGCCAGGATCTGTTCGCCGTTGGCATTGCACTGCTCAATTTTCGCCGCCAGATCGGTCAAATCCATACGGGAGAATTCGTCCGTTTTCACCTGCACGACGGACTGGTAGCCCAGGCCCATCAGCGCCATGTTTTTCTGCACGGAGAAGTGGGCGTTCTCGGAGCACAGCACGCGAATTTTGCGCAGATCGCCAACCAGGCCGTCCTGCTGAACGGAGTGACCCAGACGCGCAAAGAACGCATCGCGCGCTAGCATCAGGCCCATCAGGTTGCTCTGGGTACCGCCGCTGGTGAAGACACCTGCGTCGCCGGCCTGATAACCCACGCGGGTACGCAGCCACTCGATCAGTTTGATCTCGATAATGGTTGCGGACGGGCTTTGATCCCAGGAGTCCATGCTCTGGTTAGTGGCGTTGATCAGCACTTCCGCCGCCTGGCTTACGACCAGGCTTGGGCAGTGCAGGTGCGCCACGCACTGCGGGTGATGAACGGACAGGCTGTCTTTCAGGAAGAACTCCACGGCGCGTTCAATCGCCGCTTCGTTGCCCAGCCCTTTCGGGTTGAAATCCAGCTTAATGCGGTCGCGCAGTTCCGCGACCGTTTTGCCCTGGTACATCTCAGGCTGTTTCAGCCACTGCATCACAGCCTGAGTGCTTTGTTCAATCGCCTGCTGGTAAGCGTCAATGCTCTGCGCAGAGGAGAACAAAATTGGGTTTGAATCAGACATCGTAATCAACAACTCCGGTTACGCCGGGCGAACGCCCGCAGCAAGCAGCGCCTGCTCGAATTTATCCAGGAAGATTTTCAGCTCTTCATCGCTGATCAGCAGAGACGGCAGCAGACGCAGAACGATACCGTTACGACCGCCACGCTCCAGAATCAGACCGGCTTCGAAGCACTTCTTCTGAATCAGTGCAGACAGCTCGCCGTCGCCCGGGAAGCAACCCATGTGGTCAGCGGCTTCGTGCGGCTTAACGATCTCAATACCGATCATCATGCCCAGACCGCGAACGTGACCAATCACCGGGTAGCGTTTCGCCATCTCTTTCAGCTGGCCTTTCAGCCATTCGCCCTGTGCCGCCACTTTGCCAGCGATGTTCTGGTCTTTCAGGATTTTCAGCGTGGTCAGGCCGGTGGCCATCGCCAGCTGGTTGCCGCGGAAGGTACCGGTGTGATGACCTGGCGCCCATGCGTCGAACTGCTTTTTGATACCGAGCACGGCCAGCGGCAGACCGCCACCCACTGCTTTAGACATCACGATGATGTCTGGCTCAATACCCGCGTGTTCGAAGGCGAAGAATTTACCGGTACGGGCAAAGCCAGCCTGAACTTCGTCGAGGATCAGCAGAATGCCGTGTTCCTGAGTCACTTTACGGATGCGCTGCAGCCACTCAGCCGGAGCCGGGTTCACGCCGCCTTCGCCCTGAACGGCTTCCAGGATCACCGCAGCAGGTTTACGCACGCCGCTTTCAACGTCGTTGATCAGGTTATCGAAGTAGTAAGTCAGCGCTTTCACGCCCGCTTCACCACCGATACCCAGCGGGCAACGGTATTCGTGCGGGTAAGGCATGAACTGAACTTCTGGCATCATACCGTCTACCGCTTCTTTCGGAGACAGGTTGCCGGTCACGGACAGAGCGCCGTGGGTCATACCGTGGTAACCACCAGAGAAGCTGATGATACCGCTACGGCCGGTCACTTTTTTCGCCAGCTTCAGCGCCGCTTCAACGGCGTCTGCACCGGAAGGACCGGTGAACTGCAGGCAGTACTCTTTGCCCTGACCAGGCAGCAGAGAGAGCAGGTATTCAGAAAACGCGTCTTTCAGAGGCGTAGTCAGATCCAGGGTATGTAACGGCAAGCCGCTGGTAATGACATTTTGGATGCTTTTCAGCACATCAGGATGGTTATGGCCAAGCGCAAGGGTCCCTGCGCCTGCTAAACAGTCAAGGTATTCTTTATTATCTGCATCGGTGATCCACACGCCTTCTGCTTTAGTGATGGCTAAAGGCAGTTTGCGCGGATAACTCCTGACGTTAGATTCAAACTCGGCCTGACGGGCCAGATAGGTTTCGTTGCTTTTGTGGGCATCTACGGTGTCAATACGGACTTTATCCGTCATCATATCACTCCTACAACCGCCGCTTCGTTATGAGCCACGATTGAATAAAAAGTTAAAAAACAGATGGGGCCTGAAAAAAACGCCGCCAATATAGAGCCTTTTGCCACGAGGCTCAATGGTTAATTTGTTTACTGTTTTGTGACAGAGAGCACAGGGGGAGGGTTATCCCCGTTTTCAGAAAGAAAGTTGCACTTTATGCATAATAAAAACAGCCGCTTATGATGGGTTTGTCAGAACTGTAAAAGTAGAGAAAAGAGTGTGACAAATCGTGCTTTTCGCTGTTGAAAAAGGAGGCGCATGGTCTCCTTGAACACGTTATTTCTGCCTAACCTGCAAAATGCCGTGGTCGCGACCTTTTGTTTTATTCCATGAGGCATCGGTAATGCCGCTCTCATCAAGGCTAAACGGTATAACAAAACCATCACCGTGAATCTCGTAAAAACCCGCATTGAGACGTTTTACGATCGCTTTGGGTGGTTTGGTTGTAACGTCTTGGTACTACCAGGGCTAAGGAAAGGGCGGTAGAGTCTGCCGCAAAGTTTCGGCAGGATTGCTGTAAAGTTCATCAGTATGATTGCTTGCACAATCTGTGATTGAGAAACCACTCCTGGAAGATAAGGGACGATACAATATGAAAGTGACTGAGGAGGCTTTGTTACGTTCTGGCTTTACGCAGCCCGTATTGCAGAAGATAAAAAACAATATTGAAAAATATGGAGGAACGCTTGGAGAGGCCATAAATGACCTCGCCAGACGTTTTGTTACCTTGGCGGGAGTGGTGGCTGTGTGTACCTTTATCCTGCTGCTACTTACCGTCTTCAGCTCACCTGACAGAGCAGTTGCATGGGGGCTGGCGATGATCTTTGGGGTTGCCGTTATGTCCTTCGCACAGCCGCCGGTAATTTCCTATAAATCCTGGCGTTACCGAAAAACTATCAAGGATTAACTGGTTCCATTTTCTGTTGTTAATAGGTCGAAAATCACTTTTGCTTTAACACCATAACCGACAATCTTCATTATCGGTTTTGGCTCGTCGCGCTGTTTCAAATTCTTTCTCTACGACCTGTTTTATCTCTTCGACAAATTTGATCCGTGTTATCCCATTTCGAGCGCTCTCGCTGTCAGCATAATAGGACGGGTTTTTCCGGTCTTTTGCTCCTTCAAATTCAGAATGATGCCTTACAGATTGCCAAAATCTGAATATCGTAATTTGAGCGCGTCAGAACGCAGGGCTGCATGAAATCCACTCTTGCCCCAACAGCAGATAATTGTTCCTTCTGAACTCCTGGAACCTCAGTCGCCAGCCGAACCGGAAAAAGTGCTAACCCTGTCGGATGCGTGGGCTATGTACAAAGATGAAAAAGGGCGCAAGGGGGCGTTGCGCTCCCTCGTATTATCTTCTTAACTCATACTGCTAACGCCATGGTTTAGGGGTGACTGTCTGTAAATCAGTCGTTATGATTGCAATATATGCAGAGTCATAAGGATTGAGATGTGGATACTGTCGAGGAACTTAACGGAACATACTTCTATGCGGGGCGATCAAACCTCACCGCCTCCGAGCTATTTTTCATGGTCTTCTGTGAAAATGTTGTTGATCAACTTGGTTTAGGTCTTGTTGATTTCGGTGCAGTAGTTGCCATTGTATCTGGGCGTAATACTCTCCCAACAAGGGCAAAACCAAACGGTGCTGAAAAGGGAACATCCTATGCGTCTAAAGCCTCACGAAAAGTGTTCAAAAAAGCGTAGTTCCCTTTCGGTATCAAACTACCTTCCGTTATTGGTGGTTATCCACCTTCTACAATCAGAATCAGGGCGGTAGCTAACATTGGAACCTTTACGGGCAGGGCTATTCCTGTCGTGGGGTGGATTATCTTAGCTTCTGATATCTCTCAAATCACCTATCGCACTATCCGAGACTACAATGCTATAGCGCGGGGTAACGATAAGTTATGGTAAATAATAATGTTGAGCAGCGCGTTTATGAGCTTGTACGGCCTTACGCTGGCACGTACCTATTCAAGTTCAAGAAAGTAGAGCTAACACCTGAAACGGATCTTGATACTGATTTGAGTCTTGATGAGCTTGAAGCTGGTGAGTTAATGGATACGTTTTTCGATGCGTTCAAGGTTGAACGGGGAAACTTTAAAATAGAAACTTACTATCCTGACCAGCCTGTTTCATGGAATCCATTTAAGAAAAAAGAGCCTGTTCCTGTACCAGATTTCAATGTTGGCATGCTGATCGAATCAGCTAAAGCCGGAAGATGGTTGTACGAATGAGGGGGCACACCGCCCCCAGTAAATACTGACTTGTTTATCCGTGATAAAATTAAGAATTAATTACAGGGATTAAAAGGAGATTAAGAAATGATTGAGTTGGCATCCGAGGTTGTTAACTTCATCGTAAATAAAATTGGATTGATTTTTTCCTTAGTTGCATTGGTTTTATCTTTCTTGAGCTATAGGAACAGTAAATTAGTAAAAAAGAAGAACGACAAAGATGCTCTTTATAAATTTAAGACGGAAACGTTACTCAAGGCGCGGGAGTTTGAAGTTGCTTTTCAAGATTCATATGATAAGATAGATGGCTTTATAAAAGAATTGCAAGGAAATAACACGGTCTTTGCAGAACCAAAGAGTATCATTTTGAATGAATTGATTTCACAGCGTGACACATTCTATAAGCAGTGCGTGCTTGATGCCAAAGTAACTTGTTTAAAATTAATAGATAACTTTGATGCATTAAGTGAAGACTAATTTGCGGAGTATCATAAAGTTTTTAACTCTGAATTGGAGAGATTAAAAGCAAATAATAAAAGATTAGATTCAAAATTTACGTCTTTAATCCAGAGTATTGCAGGAAAATAAATACACTTCACGAAGTATTATTCTATTCGGTATGAATTATACCATCGCAATTACCAACACTGGGCACTCTTGATATCAATATGAAATGCCCTAAGTGCGCATCCCTCCCTTAATGCCCGTTGAATACTTCGTTCTTAGTGCGTTTACTTTGGCCTGTGTGATCCCCAGGTAGGCGCGTGTGTGTTTGGTGGAGCGATGCAGATGCGATGACCGGAAAGGTGGGGCTTGCAACAGCAACCCACTTCCCCTAAGCTGGCAAAAAGTATAGAGATTCAATCTACATGACTCGGGGTGCCCTTCTTCGTTGAAGGCTGAGAAATACCCGTATTACCTGATCTGGATAATGCCAGCGTAGGGAAGTCAGATGCCTTCCCGGTCATCGCTTCTTCACGCAAGGCAGGAGCGAACCCATGCAGCCTGACCTGCTCGATTTACACGTTTTACACCACTTCCGAGCCCGTTCCCCGCTCACGCACTGTATGACTAACGATGTTGTACAGACCTTCACAGCCAACGTGTTGCTGGCTCTCGGTGCATCGCCAGCGATGGTGATTGAAGCCGAAGAAGCCGAGCAGTTTGCTGAAATCGCCGATGCGCTGCTGATTAACGTTGGCACGCTGACCGCGCCGCGCGCCCAGTCGATGCGTCGGGCGATTGAACGCGCGGTGGCGGCTGGTAAGCCCTGGACGCTCGACCCGGTTGCCGTTGGCGCGCTCGCGTTCCGTACCCGCTTTTGCCATCAAATCCTCTCTCTGAAACCAGCTGCGATCCGTGGTAACGCCTCTGAAATCCTTGCCCTTGCCGGGATGAGCGCGGGCGGGCGCGGTGTTGATACCACCGACACCGCAGCCAGCGCGGTGCCTGCCGCGCAGGCTTTGGCGCGTCAGACGAATGCAATTGTCGTGGTCACGGGAGAAGTGGATTACATCACCGATGGACAGCGCACGCGCACCGTAACGGGCGGTGATCCGCTTATGACGCGCGTGGTGGGCACCGGGTGCGCGCTCTCTGCCGTCGTCGCGGCGAGCTGCTCGCTGCCGGGCGACCGGCTGGATAACGTCACAGCCGCCTGCGGATTGATGAAGCGAGCCGGAACGGTGGCCGTTTCGCAGTCTCGAGGGCCGGGCAGTTTTGCCAGCGCGTTCCTGGATGCGCTCTATACGCTGGAGGAGCAGGTATGAAGCGGATTAACGCTCTGACCATTGCCGGTACCGATCCAAGCGGCGGCGCGGGCATCCAGGCTGACCTTAAAACCTTCTCCGCGCTTGGCGCATACGGCTGTTCCGTCATTACCGCGCTGGTGGCGCAAAACACCCGCGGCGTGCAGTCGGTCTACCGTATCGAGCCGGATTTTGTTGCCGCGCAGCTGGATTCGGTGTTCAGCGACGTCCGCATCGATACCACCAAGATCGGTATGCTGGCCGAAACGGACATTGTGGAAGCGGTGGCCGAGCGGCTTAAGCGTTATCAGGTGCAAAACGTGGTGCTGGATACCGTCATGCTGGCAAAAAGCGGCGACCCGCTACTCTCCGCCTCCGCCGTGGAGACGCTGCGCACAAAGCTGCTGCCGCAGGTGGCGTTGATCACGCCCAATCTGCCGGAAGCCGCCGCGCTGCTGAGTGCCCCGCACGCGCAAAACGAACGTGAAATGAAAGCGCAGGGGAACGCGCTGCTGGCGATGGGCTGCGGCGCGGTGCTGATGAAGGGCGGTCATCTTGACGATGCCGAAAGCCCGGACTGGCTCTTTACCCGCGACGGCGAAATGCGTTTTACCGCGCCGCGCGTGCAGACCAAAAATACCCACGGTACGGGCTGCACGCTCTCTGCCGCGCTGGCGGCGTTGCGTCCACGGCATGACAGCTGGGCCGACACGGTGCGCGAAGCGAAAATCTGGCTCTCCGCGGCGCTGGCAAAAGCCGATACTCTGGAAGTGGGTCACGGTATTGGGCCGGTTCATCATTTTCATGCATGGTGGTAACCCAGTATACTGGCAGGAAACACCACGCCTGAGAAAACAGAGATGGAACAAGCGCATACCCGGTTAATCACTCAACTGAATGAACGGATCGCCGCGCCGGACAACACGCCGCTGTACCTGAAATTTGCCGAAACGGTAAAAAATGCGGTGCGAAGCGGCATGCTGGAGCACGGGAATATTTTGCCCGGCGAGCGCGATCTGAGCCAGTTAACCGGCGTGTCGCGCATTACCGTGCGTAAAGCGATGCAGGCGCTGGAGGAAGAGGGCGTGGTCACGCGCGCCCGTGGCTATGGCACGCAAATCAATAACATCTTCGAGTATTCGCTGAAAGAGGCGCGCGGGTTCTCTCAACAGGTGGTCCTGCGTGGTCAAAAGCCCAATACGCTGTGGGTCAACAAGCGGGTGGTGAAGTGTCCCGAAGAGGTGGCGAACTATCTTTCAATTCCCCCCGAAAGCGAGGTTTTCCTGCTCAAGCGTATTCGCTACGTTGACGATGACGCCGTCTCGATTGAGGAGTCATGGGTACCAACGGGATTCATCCACGACCCCGATGCGATTGGCGTCTCGCTGTACGATTACTTCCGCAGCCAGAACATTTTCCCGCAGCGCACACGCTCGCGCGTCAGTGCGCGCATGCCGGACAGCGAGTTCCAGGCGCACATTAAGATGGACGAAAAAATACCGGTGCTGGTGATCAAGCAGGTTGCGCTTGACCAACAGCACCGGCCGATTGAGTACAGCATCAGCTACTGCCGTAGCGACCTATACGTCTTTGTGTGCGAGGAGTAAGTCCTCCCGCTCGGGCGCACAGTCGCCGCCGCGGTGGCTGACCACCCAGGCGGCTACCGCATTCCCCAGAAGCACGGCATCTGCCAGCGACCATCCCGCCGCCAGCCCGGCAAGCGTACCGCCCGCATGGCTGTCGCCTGCGCCAATGGTATCCACAACCGTGGCGGGAAACGCCGGCACAACGCCCGAGGCATCGCCGTCGTACCAGGCGGCACCGTCTTTATCATGACGCACAATCAGCGCCGCGCCGAAACGCTGCTGCCACTTCGCGCCCAGGTTCTCAGCCTTTACACCCAGTTTTTCAGCCGCTATTTCCGCTTCCTGACGATTAAGCGACACGATAGGCCTGCAGGCCATAATCCGCGCCATCAGCGCGTCGGGAATGTCCGCGATGCGGGGGCCGAAATCGATAAAGGCCGTCACGTCCTGCAGTTCTTCCAGCCAGCCCGTCAGCAGCTCGCCGGAGGGTGATGCCAGCTGATAGCCGGACAAAGAAACCAGGCTGTTTCGCGGCACGTTAAGCCCGTTAAGCCAGCTCTGCTGCCACTGGTTCTCCACGCCGCTAAACGACATAAAGGTACGCTCGCCGTCAGGCTCCACCAGCGCCAGGCACCAGCCGTTGTCGCCGGCCTCGGCCTCCACGGCGCTGTGCAGGTCCTGCTTCGCCATTGCGTTGCGGATAATATCCGCCCACACGCCGTGGCCGACGGGAAGCGCGTTTTGCGCCGAAATACCCAGCCGTTTCAGGGCGATGGCGATATTTAGCGCGCAGCCGCCAATATTTACACCCTGCTGCTTGAGCTCGATATCGCACCCGCGCCAGGGCAGGGCGTAGGCGTCGGCGATGACGTCTATCACCGCTGCGCCCAGCACCGTCACCGGGCGCGTGGCGTGCAAGGTTTCAAGGCGCTGAGCCAAAGAAGTCATACGCCCTCCCTTTGCTCCCGGTAGTGCAGGAGTTTTTCGCAATAGTGACCAAAATCGAGTTGGTTAACGGCGTCGAGTTCGGCCTTCAGCGTCGGGTCAATGGCCTGCACGCCGTGGAGCGCGCCGCAGATGGCCGTCGCCATTGCACCAATGGTGTCGGTATCGCCGCCCAGGTTGGCGCATAAAATGGCGCAGCGGTTTGGGTCGGTTCCCGCCAGTTCGACCATCGCAATGGCCGCCGGAACGGATTCGATGGTGCTGGTTCCTGCACCCACGAGCTGATACACCTGCTCGCTGGCGGACTCAATCCCGTTGGCTTCTCGTACGGTTTTCAGCGCGAGTTCAATACGTGCCGCAAGCGATGCGCTGAAGGTGGTGGTTTTCGCCTCCTGCGCAAAGCGGGCGATCCCCGGCAGGGCATCAACGATGTTCTGCCAGCGTTCGCCGTCGACGGCGCGGGAAATCGCCCAGGCAATCACCACCGCACCGGCAATGGCGAGATCGGATTTATGCGTTGGGCTGGAGGCCAGCGCCACCTGCTCAACAAAATGCTCCAGACGCGTGGCCGGAAGCAGGCAGCCCAGCGGAGAGGCGCGCATCGCCGCCCCGTTGGTCACACCGTTGTTTTCCAGCTCGCTCACCGGTTTGCCGTCGCGAATGGCGTTCAGGGCAATTTTCGAGGTGGGGCCGAGTACGTTCTTATTAAACGCGTCAAAATCGAGCGCCCAGCGAAGAATATGCTTGCCGATAACGTCCGCGTTAATCTGCCCGTCGCACTCGATAATTGCATCCGCCAGACAGAGCGCCATCGAGGTATCGTCGGTGAACTCTGCCTGGTTGAAATAGCAGGCCGCGTTATTCTCCGCCGGGCCGGGTAAGAAACGGTCGATCCAGCCGAAGTGCGCTTTGACGCGCTTTCTCGGCCACAGCTCCGACGGCATGCCCATCGCATCCCCTAACGCCTGCCCGTAAAGGGCACCGAGAACACGTTCTTGTTTCATTTAACTTCCCCTTGTGTCAGCGCGGTATCGCCATCAACCACCTCAATTGCGGTGATCTCTTTATCCGATTCGCGGAAAAACAGCATAAACAGCACGGCAATCACGGCAATCATGATTGCACCAAATGTCCACATTCCGGCCCAGTTGAAGGTCAGCCCATTCACCGGCTCTTTGTATGCGAACATTTTCTCCATCATCACGCCGCCCAGGCGGTATCCCAGCAGGCTACCAAAGCCCTGACAGCACAGCGTAATTAAGCCCTGCGCCGCGGTACGCATGTGCGCCGGCGCCTTTTTGTCCACGTAGATGTACGCGGTCACGTAATAGAAGTCATAGCTCACGCCGTGCAGCAGAATGCCGAGGAACAGCAGGGCGTAGGTGAAGTACTGATCCGCGCCGCCGTAAACGAAGAAACCGTAGCGGATGGCGGCGGTAATAAGCCCCAACAGTAAGACCTTCTTAATACCAAAGCGTTTGGTGAAGAACGGCAGCGCCAGCATAAAGAAGATTTCGGAGAACTGGCCGAGGGTCATCCAGCCGGTGGCGTTTTTCATCCCCACTTCGGTCAGGTAGCCGTTGGCGAAGATGTAGTAAAACGCCAGCGGCATCGCGAACAGGAACGAGCAGAAGAAGAATACCAGGAAGTTTTTGTCGCGCAGCAGGATCAGCGCGTCCAGCCCCAGCATTACCTTGACGTCCAGCTTGCCGGTGCTCTTTGGCGGCGTATTCGGCAGGAAGAGGGCGAACACGCCCAGCAGCGCGGAGCTGGCAGCGGTCATCAGCAGCGGGATGTTGGTGCCGGATATATCGCTATAGCCCAGCATCTGCGGCAGGAACCCGCACGCCAGGCCCGAGGCGATCCAGCCGATGGTCCCCATCACGCGGATGCGGGGGAAATCAGCCTCAACGTCGTCCACGTTGGCGAAGGCAATGCTGTTGGTCAGCGCGATGGTCGGCATATAGGTGAGCGAGTAGGCCAGCAGCAGCGGGAAGAAGGCGCTGAACTCGGTTTGCTGCGCGGCGAAATACATCAGAATGGCGCCGGCGAACATCAGCACCGCCAGCACTTTCTGCGCGGCGAAGAAGCGGTCGGTCAGCGAGCCGACAAGAATAGGTGAGAGGATCGCGGCAATCGCGGTACAGGCATAAGACCAGCCAATTTCCCCGGCGGTAAAGCCGCTTTTGCTCAGCCACAGCCACAGCGGCACGAACCAGGCGCCCCAGATAAACCATTCAACAAACATCATGAATGACAGTTGGACTTTCGTTTTCATTGTTTAATCCTGCATGTCAGAGAGGGTACGCCTTTAACATACCATTTGATGATACCTTTTAAATACCTTTAAGGCGATTGTTTGATCAGTGTAACAAAATTGTTGTACATGAAACGAGCCAGCAGATTGTGCTTAAAAAAGTTGCAGACGGTGGAAAATCTGTTAAGTCGGTACCAGGCTTAGTCTGCCTGCAAAAATGTGGGTTTGGATTACACGCTCCGACTTCTCGTCGGACTTACGGGAGCATCACTATGACTGATATTGCGCAGCTGCTTGGCAAAGACGCCGACGGCCTTTTACAGCATCGTTGTATGACCATTCCAGCCGACCAGCTCTACCTGCCCGGCCACGACTACGTAGACCGCGTGATGATGGATAACAACCGTCCGCCTGCCGTGCTGCGAAACATGCAGACGCTCTACAATACCGGACGTCTGGCCGGCACGGGTTACCTCTCCATTCTGCCGGTTGACCAGGGCGTTGAGCACTCTGCTGGCGCATCCTTCGCGGCCAACCCGCTCTATTTCGATCCGAAGAACATTGTTGAGCTGGCGATTGAAGCGGGCTGTAACTGTGTGGCATCCACCTACGGCGTGCTGGCCTCAGTTTCCCGCCGCTATGCCCACCGCATACCGTTCCTCGTTAAGCTGAACCACAACGAAACCCTGAGCTACCCAACCGAATATGACCAGACCCTCTACGCCAGCGTCGAGCAGGCGTTCAACATGGGCGCGGTGGCGGTGGGGGCGACCATCTATTTCGGCTCCGAGCAGTCGCGTCGGCAGATTGAGGAGATCTCCGCGGCGTTCGAGCGCGCGCACGAGCTGGGGATGGTGACCGTACTGTGGGCCTATCTGCGAAACAACGCGTTCAAGAAAGACGGCGTGGATTACCACGTGTCAGCCGATCTGACCGGCCAGGCGAACCATCTGGCGGCGACCATCGGCGCGGATATCGTGAAGCAGAAAATGGCCGAAAACAACGGCGGCTACAAGGCGGTGAACTTTGGCTACACCGACGATCGCGTCTACAGCAAGCTGACCAGCGACAATCCTATCGATCTGGTGCGCTACCAGCTGGCGAACTGCTACATGGGGCGCGCGGGCCTGATCAACTCCGGCGGCGCGGCGGGCGGTGATACTGACCTGACAGACGCGGTGCGTACGGCGGTGATCAACAAACGCGCGGGCGGCATGGGGCTGATTCTGGGCCGTAAGGCGTTCAAGAAAACCATGGCTGACGGCGTGAAGCTGATCAATGCGGTTCAGGATGTGTATCTGGACAGTAAAGTGACGATTGCCTAATCGCACGCATATTCCTGCCGGGATAAGAGTGACCCGGCAGGAAAGTTCTTTGGCTTACTCCTTAAGCGTTTCAGGATGAGGAGTACTCAGCAGACCCGCCGTTCCTCTCCTGCTGCTCTTTGCTTCTTCTAATCCCGGCTGCGTGACGCTGATAAAGGCGCACAGAACAAATGCAAGCAGATACAGCACCGTATAGGCGATGACCACGCCGAGCGTGCTGAACCAGGGCAGCAGCACCACGGCAATCGCCGGGGCAAGGAAGTTAGACAGACCGGCCGAAAGGTTATATACCGAAATCGCCGCCCCCTTGTGCCGAGGCTCCAGCGCCGGGAACACCGCCGCCATCGGTACAAAGGCCGCCACGAAAATCCCCAGCGCGATGGCCGGCACCAGCGCCATGGTAAAGTTATGTCCGAAGTGCTGCGGAATGTAGTAAAACGCCAGGCTCGAGAGCGCCATCCCGATGCAGCCAAACCAGCGCACCACCCGCATCCAGCCCATTTTTTCCGCCACCACGCCCCAGAAGACGTTCGAGAAGATGGTGGTGAAGAAGAATACCGCCCAGACCTGCAGCCACTCGGAGGTGGTGAAGCCCAGCTCGTCAACAAACATCATCGGCATGATGACGGCAAACCCGAACAGGGAGAGGGTGTTGATGATACGCACCATGCTGGAGAGCAGAATGCTGCGGTTGGTGTAGAGCAGCGTCGCCGCACGGCCCAGCTCGGCGAATTTTTCCCGGGTGGAGAGATGATGCATGTGCGTTGGGGTTTTGACGTTGCGCAGGGATACCATGGCGATGATTCCCCCCGCCAGGCAAAACGCCAGCGCCAGCCACAGCGTACCCATCTCCCCGATGTGCGGAATGGTGAAGCTCGGAATATAGCTGCCCGCCACGCCAATACCCACGGAATAAACCGCCCAGTACCAGCCCAGCGCCGAGCTGGATTTATCGCTACGCACATTATGAATAATAACCACGATGAAGGCGTACAGAAATAACGGATAGGCCAGGCCGCGGATCCCGTAAAACAGCAGAATTAATCCGTAATTTGCCTGACCCAGACCAAAAATGAGAAACAGGACGTGGAAAACGCACCACAGGACGAAGCCAATCAGCATGGTTTTTTGCGGGGTGATGATTTCAGCGACCACGCCGGAGATCCAGGCGGAGAGCGCCGCCGCGAGACCGTAGAGCGTAAAGGCGAAAGAGGCCTCTGCAGGCGTGAAGCCCAGCGATTTAATATAGTGCGACAGAAATGCCAGCTCGAAACCGTCACCCGTCATAAAGACCGCGATTGCCAGATATCCCCATAGCAGGTTCAGCGGCAATCCCAGCCACTGTTTATTTATTTCGGACATATTGACCTCTTTTGTAGCGTACAGGTGAGCCCACACCGGAAATATTCCGGCGTGAGTTTTTTTATTATCTTTTTATCTAAATATAATGAAGCGTATTTATTCTCTGATTATTGTCGCAGTCCGTTGTAGCTGCTTATAAGCCTCGTATCGACGCAGATGAAGGGAATGATAGTTCGCTTGCGGATAATAATATTTATCCACGTGGGTAAATTGCTTCATGGCATCGGTCACCGAAGGGGCAATATTTCCCGCCACAGCCCCGAGGATGGCGGAACCCAGTAATACCGGCTCGCTGCACCGGGTCGCTAACACCGGCAGCCCGCAGGTATCTGCCAGCAGCTGGCGGACGAAAGGGTGCTGGCCCGCGCCGCCGCTGATGACGATATTTTCGGTCCGTACGCCGCATTCACGCTGGGCGTCAATGATTTGCCGCAAGCCGTAACCGATACCGCACAGGCCGGCCACATATAGCGCCATCAGGTTATCGACGTCGTTCTCCATGCCCAGCCCGCAGATCGTAGCCCGCGCGTGGGGATCGGCAAAGGGCGCGCGGTTACCCAGAAATTCGGGCACCACGTGCAGTCCGGCTGCCAGGGTCACCGCCTCTGAGGCGGTGGCGAAGGTTTGTAAAAGCCTGTCTGCCAGGTACACCGGCAGCGGCAGGCCTGACTCCTGTGCCAGCTGGCGCGCTTCCAGCGCGGCAGGATGGAAACTTAACAACCGATCGATAGCGGCACCCGCGGCGCTTTGTCCGCCCTCAATCAGCCACAGTCCAGGTACCATGGCGCTAAAGTAAGGCCCCCAGACGCCGGGCACAAAAACGGCGCTCGCGGCGCTGGTCATGGTGCACGATGAAGTGCCAAAGACATACGCGAGGTTATTCAGCGCGCCGCCGCCAACGCCCAGGGTCCCTATACCGCCGGCATGGGCATCAATTAACCCTACCGCTACCGGCGTGCCTGGCAGCAAGCCCATCTCACGCGCGGCCTGCTCCGTTAGGCCCTCGCCGCAAGGGGTGCCGGGGGCGGCAATATGCTGGCCGATGCGGACAAAATCTTCTCCGGCCAGCTCGTCCAGGCCAACGGTGCGGAAATAGTCCGGGTCCCAGCGGTTCTCATGGGCCAGCCACGTCCATTTACAGGTCAGGGTACAGATGGAACGGGTGACATCGCCGGTCGCGCGCCAGGTCAGGAAATCGGCCAAATCGAAAAATTGCCAGGCGCGATCGTAGACCTCTCGATGGTTTTCTTTCAGCCACAGCAGCTTCGGCGTCTCCATTTCGGGCGATATTTTTCCGCCAACATAGTCCAGCACCGGATGATGGGTAGCGTTGATGCGCTCCGCCTGGTCTGTCGCACGATGATCCATCCAGACGATGATATTGTTTTCTGCTTCACCGTCGGGGCTGACCGCCAGCGGTTCGCCATTGTCGTCCAAGACCACCAGCGAGCAGGTGGCGTCAAACCCGATGCCGGCAACGCTCTGCGGGGCCGTTCCGGAGCGCGCCAGCGCCTCGCGGATGCAGTGGCAAACGGCCTGCCAGATCTCGGAGCTGGACTGCTCCACGCGGCTGCCGCTGCGGTGCACGGTGGCAATTTTCTGCGTCGCGTGGGACAGCAGCCTGCCGCTGAGATCGAAAATGCCTGCGCGAACGCTGCCGGAGCCGACGTCTACGCCGATAACAGTTTCTGGTCTACTCTTCATCCTCGTTGTCCTTAAAGATCGACGCTGTTAGGCAGAATCACCAGGTCCCGGACGGTAACGTTCTTCGAACGGGTCACCATGAACAACACCGATTCTGCGACTTCAATCGGCTGCATCAGGCTGCCGTTTGCCAGCGCTTCATCCATTTTGGCCTGCGGCCAGTCGTCGAGCAGAGCCGTCACTACCGGCCCAGGCAGGACGGCCCCCACGCGTACGCCATGTTCCGCGACCTGACGGCGGGTGGTATGCACGAACGCCTGAACGGCAAATTTGGACGCGGTGTAGATCGGCTCCCAGATAACCGGCACCACGCCGGCAATGGAGCTGGTGAAGATAATATCGCCTGACTTCTGCGCAATCATATGCGGCAGTACGGCGCGAACGCAGCGGAAGGCCGCGTTGATATTCAGGTTCAGCACGCGATCCCAGACGTCCGGGTCGCCTTCAGCAACCGGCCCACCGATGTACGCGCCTGCGTTGGCGTGAAAAATATCGAGGCCGCCGGCGAGGCCGACAATGTCGCTCAGCATAGCGTCGACTTGCTCGGGTTTGAACAGATCGATTTGCAGGGCAAACGCGTTCTCGCCCAGCTCGGCGACAATGCGCTGAAGCTTCTCGCCTTCACGGTCGATTAACACCACCTTAGCGCCAGCGCCGAGCAGCGTTTTTGCACACTCCAGGCCAATACCTGAGGCGGCGCCGGTGATAGCAGCGACTTTGCCCTGAAGGGAACTATTCATGGAGGGGACAGAGTGATTCATTTTATAATCCTTTATGCAGAGATGATTTTTAGGGTGCGTCTGCTTTCGCGTGAAGTATGGGGGTTCTGACTGACGCGTGAAGCAAACTGCTCAATCGATGAAGCAGATCTAGCACTTGCTTATTTCTCCAGCAAGAGACATTCAAAATGAAGAGGCGATTTTGTGACGCGCGTTGAGAAAACGAAGAAAACGACCATCTACGATCTGGCGGAACTCTCCGGGGTTTCGGCCAGTGCGGTGAGTGCTATTTTGAATGGCAACTGGAAGAAACGTCGCATCAGCGCGAAGCTGGCGGAAAAGGTGACCCGCATTGCGGAGGAACAGGGCTACGCGGTTAACCGTCAGGCAAGCCTGCTCCGCAGTAAGAAATCGAACGTTATCGGCATGATCGTGCCGAAATATGACAACCGCTATTTCGGCTCTATAGCGGAAAAGTTTGAAGAGATGGCGCGTGCCAGAGGGCTGTTGCCGATTATTACCTGCACACGCCGTCAGCCGGAGCTCGAACTGGACGCCGCCCGTGCCATGCTCTCCTGGCAGGTTGACTGGGTCATTGCCACGGGGGCGACACACCCGGACAAAATTGCTGAACTCTGTCATCAGGCGGGCGTGCCTACGCTAAATCTTGATCTGCCGGGTACCCTGGCGCCCTCCATCATTTCAGATAACTACGGCGGCGCAAAGATGCTGACAGAGCGGATCCTCGCCAGCAGCTTTAAACGCTTTGGTTCGCTGGCACCGCTGACCTTCGTGGGCGGACGCCGGAGTGATAACAACACCGCAGAGCGCCTGCGCGGGTTCCTCGATGCCCATCAGGCCCACGGGTTGACCGTTCCGGAACCGCAGCTGCTGGTCACCGGGTACTCGTCATCACGCGTGGAGGAGCAGCTCAGAGCCACCTTCCCGTCGCCATCGACGGCGCTAAAGGGGCTGTTTGTCAATTCGACCATTTCGCTGGAGGGGGTGGTACGTTGGCTGGTCCAAAACGGGCAGACCGGCCTAAACCAGCCGCCGATGGGCTGTTTTGACTGGGACCCGTTTGTCTCTCTGCTGGGACATGATATCGACATGGTGCGACAGGATGTCTCAGCGATGCTGGAAAAGGTATTTGAAATTCTCGATTCCGGTGATGCCTCGGTCAGGCGTATTGAGATCCCACCGGAGCTGATTGGCAGCCAGAGCGTCACGGGCTAGCCCTAACGCGTCAGCAGCCAGCGCGCGGTCTGCTCATCCGTCACCAGCCCGTTTACCCAGCCGCCTTTGAGGGCGGCAAGGATCGCCGGGCGTTTATCTTCGCCGCAGGCTGCCGCAATGCGCGGACACTGACCCTGACGAATATCGTAGCTGGTAATCAACCGATTAATCTGGCTGTCGATGACGTTGCCGTCGGCATCGATAAAGCGTCCGAGTATTTCGCCTACGCCACCGCGCAGGGTCAACTCTTCCAGCTGTGCCTCATCGATAAAACCGTCTTTGAAGATAGGGCTCTGCCTGCCCAGCGCCCCGATGCCGACAAAAATCACATCGGCCGCATCCGCAACGGCGCAGACGTTACGGAACAGGCGGTTTGAGCACCACATTTCATGCTCCTCGCTGGACTGAGCATAGCGTGGCGCCGGCCACTGGTAATATTTGCCCTGAATTTTACGCGCCAGCAGCAAAGGCACATCATCGTAATAGTTACATTGTCCGTGCTCGTTCATGGCGCTGATCAGGGCGACACAGCGGGTGTTGTGGCTGTCAAAATCGATACGCTTGATGGTTTTTTTTAGCGTCAGTCCGGAGCCAATTCCGACAACCGTGGGTTTATCACCCTGCAGGTAGCGGGTCATCAGCTGATAACAGCCAAACGTCACGCTATCCAGCGCGCTTTCATTGCGGTAGACGGGCACAATGTTGCAGTGGGTAAGGTGATACTTTTCCGCGAGAAGCTGAGCATAATCAAGACAGTTAGCGACAGGGTGATGAAGCCCAATCGAGACAATGCCTTCCTCTTTCGCGGCGGCAATCAGCCGCTGCACCACCGGTCTTGAGGTGCCGAGCTCGCTGGCAATTTCGCTTTGATTAAGCCCGGCAATGTAATACATCCATGCCGCCCGCACCTTTTGATCGAGCCTGATGTCATCTTCTTTGCTCACGTTTCCCTGCCTCAAGAGTGGGGTTGAGGGCGGTCAACGCCCACAACAATTGTCTGTCATTCTGGCGGGAGCTCCGAGTTGAGGCAAGCGGTTTGCTCTTTTCTGGTCATTTGTAATTTAATTGGTCATTTGCTCTTTTGTGATCTACCGCTCTTATTCTAAACAAATGATCCTCTACAGTTCAGCCATAACTTCACTGGAGAACAGAACAATGACCGAGAAATACACATGGCTACATATTGGGCTTGGGTCTTTTCATCGTGCGCATCAGGCGTGGTATCTGCACCGCCTGATTGCCGGCGGCGATACGCGCTGGCACATCGCTGCCGGCAATATACGCAACGATGCCGAACATGTGGTGCAGGCGCTGGCTGCGCAGAAGGGGCGATATGTACTCGAGACCGTCAGCCCGGAAGGTGAGAGAGACTATGAAGAGATCGCCTCGATTCAAACGCTGATCCCGTGGCAGGCGGATTTGCAGCCGCTGATTGCCGAAGGGGCGAACCCGCAGACTCGGGTTATCGCGTTTACCGTGACGGAGGGGGGCTACTATCTGGACACCAGCCACAGGCTGGACGTGGCCAATGCCGATCTGACGAGCGATATCAAGGGCGGCTGTAAAACCATCTACGGGACAATTGCCCGGATCCTCGAAGCGCGTATGGCGAACGGAGCGGGTCCGGTAACTCTGCTTAACTGTGACAACGTGCGGCATAACGGCGAGCGCTTCCACGACGGGCTGGTTGAATTCTTAACCCTTAGCGGCAAACAGAGGGTCATCGACTGGCTGAGCGCTAACGCGACCTGTCCAAATACCATGGTGGATCGCATCACACCGCGTCCGGCAGCCGATCTCCCGGCGCGCATTAAGGCCCGGACGGGCATAGACGATAACGCCCCGGTTATGGGCGAACGCTTTATTCAATGGGTGGTTGAAGACAATTTCCGCGACGTTCGTCCGGCGCTGGAAACGGTGGGCGTGGAGCTGGTGGGATCCGTCATCCCCTATGAAGAGGCGAAGATCCGTATCCTCAATGCATCCCATAGCTGTATTGCCTGGGCGGGCACTCTGGTGGGGCAGCAGTATATCCACGAAAGCACGCTAACAGAGTTTATCTACAAGATTGCCGACCGCTACGTAACGGAAGATGTCATTCCCTGCCTGGGGGATAATGGCATAGATCTGCCAGCCTACCGCGATGTGGTGCTTAAGCGTTTTACCAACCCCTGGATTCAGGACACCAACCAGCGCGTGGCGGCCGACGGGTTCTCGAAGATCCCGGCCATGATTGCCCCAACGCTGCGTGAATGTTACCAGCGCGGCGCACGTCCTGACGCTACCGCGATGCTGCCTGCGCTGTTCTACGTCTATATGGAGCAGTGGCATCACGGCAAGCTGCCGTATGAATATCAGGACGGTATCCTCAACGCCTCTGCGGTACATGCGATGTTCGAATCGGACGATCCGATAGCACGATATGCCAGCGATACCGCCCTGTTTGGCGACCTGGCCGACCGCAAGGACTTTGCCGCGCTACTGCGTGAAAAAATCGCTGACGTCTACGCGCTGATTAACTGAGAGGTGGGTATGTATCTGGGCATCGATCTTGGCACATCAGAAGTAAAGGCGCTGGTCATTGACGAAAACAACGGCGTTGTCGCCACCCATAGCGCGCCGCTGACGATACAGCGTCCGAATCCGCACTGGTCTGAACAATCGCCTGAAGCCTGGTGGGAGGCAACCGAATACCTGATTGCCACCCTCCGGGAGAAGTGCGGTCACCGCTGGCAGGCGATAAAAGCTATTGGCCTTTCCGGACAGATGCACGGTGCGGTACTGCTTGATGCCGCGGGTGAACCCCTGCGTCCGGCCATCCTGTGGAATGACACCCGCTGCGCTCAGGAGTGCGCAGAGCTGGAAGAGATGGCGCCCGAGCTGCATCAGGTGGCGGGGAACCTGGCAATGCCGGGGTTTACGGCGCCCAAGCTGCTCTGGGTGCGCCGGCATGAGCCGCAGAACTTCAGCCGTCTCGCCACCGTGCTTCTGCCGAAGGATTATCTGCGCTTCAAAATGACCGGCAAAAAGATCTCAGATATGTCGGACTCGGCCGGGACGCTGTGGCTGGATGTGGGAAAACGGGACTGGTCTGATGCGCTGCTTGAAAAATGCGGTCTGTCGCGTGCTGCCATGCCTGCGCTGGTCGAAGGGTGTGAGGTCTCGGCGGTACTCGAACCTGCGGTGGCGCGGCGGTGGGGTCTGAACCCCTCGGTTATCGTTGCCGGCGGTGGGGGAGATAACGCCGTTAGCGCGATAGGGGTAGGGGCGGTTTCACCGGGCGATGCGTTTATTTCGCTCGGCACCTCAGGCGTGCTGTTTGTGGTCACGGATGCCTATCGTCCGGCGCCGCAGTCCGCCGTGCACGCGTTCTGTCACGTGCTGCCAAACCTGTGGCACCAGATGAGCGTGATGTTAAGCGCCGCCAGCTGTCTGCAGTGGTTTTGTCGTCTGGTGGGCGTCACGGAGCTGGAGCTGCTTGAGGAGATCGCCCAGCTAAGCGATGCGGAGAAAGCGAGCGCGCCGATGTTCCTGCCGTACCTGTCCGGGGAACGTACGCCGCACAACGATCCCGATGTGCGGGGCATGTTCTGGGGGCTAACGCACGCCAGCCAGCGTGCGCTGATGGGGTATGCGGTGCTGGAAGGCGTCAGCTTCGGTATTGCCGATGGCCTTCGCGTGTTGCAGGAGAGCGGCACGCAGATTGAACAGTGTTCTCTCGTCGGCGGAGGGGCGCGTAGCCCTTTCTGGGCTCAACTGCTGGCCGATATTCTGGCGATGCCGGTGGTGACGCATAAGGGAGGCGAAACCGGCGGCGCGCTGGGGGCTGCACGGCTGGCCTGTCTTGCAGCCGGTAAGCCGCTGGCTTCCGTGTGCGAAAAACCTGAAGTCCATAGAACCTGGCGCAGCGATCCGGCGCGCCACCGTGCGCTGATGACGCGTTACCAGCAGTTTAACGCGCTTTACCAAAACGACCTGAACTACCGAAAACCATAATTTCTGTGGCAAAGACCCTCCGGCGATGCTGCCGGAGCGGTTCCCTGTACCCTAAAAACGAGGTCAATATGTCGTTAAATAACAAACAATGGCTGGGATTACCCCTGAGTCTGGTCTGGGGGTATATCGCTATCGCGGTCTTTATGACGGGCGATGGTTTCGAGCTGGCATTTCTGTCGCACTATATTAAGGCGCTGGGCTTCACGCCTGCAGAGGCCTCTTTCGCCTTTACGCTCTACGGTCTCGCGGCGGCGCTCTCCGCCTGGATCTCCGGCGTGGTCGCTGAAATCATCACCCCGCAAAAAACCATGCTGATTGGCTTCGTCCTGTGGTGCGTTTTCCACGTCCTGTTTCTCGTTTTTGGTCTGGGTCAGGCAAATTACGGATTAATTCTGCTGTTTTACGGGATCCGCGGCCTGGCCTATCCGCTGTTCCTCTATGCCTTTATCGTCGCGATTGTGCATAACGTTCGCAGCGACAGTACCAGCGCGGCGCTGGGCTGGTTTTGGGCGGTCTACTCTATCGGCATCGGCGTGTTCGGCAGCTATATCCCGAGCTTCACCATTCCGCACATCGGGGAGATGGGCACCCTCTGGCTGGCGCTGGCATTCTGCGTAACCGGCGGAATCATTGCGCTGGTCTCTCTGCGTAAGGTGGAAACGCCACGTCATATGCAGACCCTTTCCACCCGGGAAAAATTCGCCGAGCTGGGCCGTGCGGCGACGCTGCTCTACACCAACCGCAGCATTCTGCTCTCCAGCATGGTGCGTATTATCAACACCCTCTCCCTGTTCGGGTTTGCGGTCATCATGCCGATGATGTTTGTTGACGAGCTGGGCTTCACCACCTCCGAGTGGCTGCAGGTCTGGGCGGTATTCTTCTTCACCACCATCTTCTCGAACGTCTTCTGGGGCGTGGTGGCGGAAAAAATGGGCTGGATGCGGGTGGTGCGCTGGTTTGGCTGCATCGGGATGGCGCTCTCGAGCCTGGCGTTTTACTACATTCCGCAGCACTTCGGACATAACTTTGCCATGGCGCTGGTGCCGGCCATCGCGCTGGGGATTTTCGTGGCGGCCTTTGTACCGATGGCGGCGGTGTTCCCGGCGCTGGAGCCGGGGCACAAGGGGGCGGCGATTTCGGTGTATAACCTTTCAGCCGGTCTGTCCAACTTCCTTGCCCCGGCGATTGCCGTGGTGCTGCTGCCCTGGTTCAGCACGCTCGGCGTGGTCATCGCCTATACGGTGTTGTATGTCGTGGCCTTCATCCTGTGTCCGTTTATTCGGGTTGAACAGCCTGGGTTTGTTCGTCAGGAAGCCTGTAAGGGTGAAACGGTCGGCATTTCGTAATTTATTCAGGCCTGACGGCAGCGTCAGGCCATTCACGGAGGCGTATGATGGGTGTTAAGGCGGTAATTTTTGACATGGATGGCGTCATCATTGACTCCGAAGGGCTGTGGCGTCAGGCGCAAAAAGAAGCCCTGGCAGGCTGGCGTGCTGAGGTCAGCGACGAAGAGTGTGAGTCACTGACAAAAGGCAAGCGGCTGGATGAGATTGCCCGGACCTGGTGCGAACACTGCAGACTTGAGGCCGATCCTGCAATGATTGAAGCGGCCATCCGTCTGCGCATCATCGAACTGATTGGCCGGGAAGGCAAAGCGATAGAGGGCGTCTACGACGTGATGGCATATTTTCGTGAGGCAGGCTACCGGATTGCACTTGCTACCTCTTCGTCGTATGAAATCGTGCATGCTGTGCTAGAGAAACTCAGTATCGGCCACTATTTTGAGGTCATTTGCAGCGCCGACGATGAACGCTACGGTAAACCGCACCCTGCGGTCTATCTCTCTGCGCTGCGAAAATTAGGCCTGGCGGCCTCACAGTGCATCGTGATTGAGGACAGCCCGAGCGGCTACCGTGCCGCCCTGAGCGCGGGGCTAAAAACCCTCGTCGTCTCGCCAGCGTGCCGTCACGCCAGCTTTAAAGATGCCAGCGGTCGGTATGCGTCTATGCATGCGCTGCTCGAAACGCTTGCCGTTCCAGCCCCGGAAGCGGGTTAACTGACTGTTTCGTAAGTGCAGAAGATCCCGTGGGTTGTTGCCGGTCAGCACATTCCTGCTTCTGCGCTTACCTTCAGAAAACGTCTCCCGATCCACCTCACATTTCCCCGCGCTTTTGTGAAAACTGTCACGTCCGACCGTGCATATGCCCAAAAAATAGCCTCTCCTTAACGCGTTTTGTCCGAGGACGTGCTGATTTTTTATGCTTAAATTGGATATTGAAACGCATTTTTAAAATCATAAAACCCCTTTGCCATTTACTGCTTCTGGGCTTTTCGCCGGACTTAAGGACCGATAATGAAAATTGAATCTGTAAACGTCACCGTTTTCCAGTACCCGACGCGCCGGGTTTCCGACGCCGCCGGGCACTCGCATCCGGGCCCAGAAAGCATGGCCAAAATGGCGATGCTGACCATCACGGCAGACGATGGCACCAAAGGGTATTCCTTCGCGCCGCCGGAAGTGGTGCGCCCCTTTGTGGTCAACACCTTCTTTCGTAAAGTGCTGGTCGGCCAGGACGCGTTCAACCGCGAGCGCATCTGGCAGGATCTGGCGCACTGGCAGCGGGGAAGCGCGCATCAGCTGACCGAGCGCGCGCTGGGCTTCGTCGAGCAGGCACTATGGGATCTGATTGGCCGCAAGCTCAATATGCCGGTCTGGAAGCTGCTGGGCGGCTATCGCGACAAGGTCCCGGCCTACGGCAGCACCATGTGCGGTGACGACCTGCCGGGTGGCTTATCCACGCCGGAAGAGTACGCCAGCTTTGCCGAGACGCTGGTGGCGCGCGGATACAAGGCCATCAAGCTGCACACCTGGATGCCGCCGGTCTCCTTTGCGCCCAACCCTAAGATGGACGCCAAAGCCTGCGCTGCCGTGCGTGAAGCGGTAGGGCCGGATATCGATCTCATGATCGACGGCTACCACTGGTACAGCCGCACCGAGGCGCTGTACATCGGCAAAGAGCTTGAGAAACTCAACTTCGCCTGGTTCGAAGAGCCGATGGAAGAGGAGAGCATGGCCTCCTACGCCTGGCTGGCGGAAAATCTGTCGATCCCGATTATCGGGCCGGAAAGCCTGGGCGGAAAGCACCACAGCCGCGCGGACTGGATCAAAGCCGGAGCGTGCGACATCCTGCGCGCGGGGTCAAACGGCGTGGGCGGCATCTCTCCGACGCTGAAGGTGGCGAACCTTGCGGAAGCCTTCGGGATGGACTGCGAAGTTCACGGCAACGGCGCGGCGAGCCTGGCGGTGATTGGCGCCATCAAAAACTGCCGCTGGTACGAGCGGGGCCTGCTGCATCCGTTCCTCGACTACGACGAACCGGCGGCGTACCTCAACAGCCTGGTCGACCCGATGGACGAGCACGGCATGGTCAGCCTGCCGACCCGCCCGGGGCTGGGCGAAGACATTAATTTTGCATATATCGAAGCCAATACCGTCAGCCACGACTGACAGATAAAAACGTACCCTACAGGCGATATATACATGAAACGATCTCCCTTAGCCGGGGCGTGCCTGCTCGCGCTCTCGCTGATGATGGGGAGCGGTGCGGCATACGCAAAAACGCCGCCCGACCAGCTCATCATCGGCATGAATATGAACAACCTCCTTACCCTCGACCCGGCGGCGATGACCGGTAACGAAGTGGTCGGCATAGTGGTCAATCTCTACGACTCGCTGGTGGAGCTGGACCCGAACGAGCTCACCAACGTCCGGCCCGCGCTGGCGACGTCCTGGGATATTGCCCCGGACGGCAAAACGCTGACCTTCCACCTGCGCGATGACGTGAAGTTTCACTCCGGCAACCCGCTCACGGCGGAGGATGTGGTCTGGTCGATGCGCCGCCTGCTGCACCTCAACCTTGCGCAGGCGTCGGTGTGGAAATCCTACGGGTTTTCTAAAAAGAACATTGATAACCAAATCAGCGCCCCGGATGCATACACCGTGAAGATTGTCCTGCCAAAAGCCAACGATCCGCAGCTGGTGATTTACTCCCTCGGCGCGCTCGGCAACCTCGGCGTGCTCGACAGCAAAACGGTGCAGAAGCACGCGCTCAACAACGACTGGGGCAACCGCTGGCTGACCACTAACGAAGCCGGTTCCGGCCCGTTTATGCTGGAAACCTGGCAGGCGAAGGACGTGCTGCGCATGCAGCGTAATCCGCATTACTGGCGGGAAGCGCCGAAGATGAGCCGCGTGGTGCTGCGCCATTTCCAGGAGTCGCAAACCCTGCGCCTGATGATTGAAAAGGGCGACCTCGACGTTGCCAACAACATGGCGGTGGCGGACATCAACGCCCTGCGCAAAGACCCGCAGCTTACCGTCGAAGCCGTGCAAAAGGGCACGGTCTACTACGTGGCGATGAGCATGAAAGAGCCGCATTTCGCTAACCCGAAGGTGCGCGAAGCGGTGCGCTACCTGATTGACTACCAGGGCATCAACAGCGCGCTGATGCCGGGCTACGGCGTGCTGCACCAGCGCCCCATCAAGGCCGGAATGCCGTCCACGCTGCCAGACCCGGGCTATAGGCTCGATATCCCGCGCGCCAAAAAGCTGCTGGCGGAGGCGGGCTACCCGGACGGGTTTGACACCACCCTGCGCGTGCTGGCGGATCAGCCGTTCCTCAATATCGCCATCGCCGTGCAGTCAACGCTGATGCAGGCGGGCATTAACGCCAAAATCATCACCGGCACCGGGAACCAGATCTACGGCGCAATGCGCGAGCGCAGGTTCGACATGCTGGTCGGGCGAGGCGGCAGCGGGGTAGAGCCGCACCCGCACTCCAGCCTGCGCGCGCTGGTCTACAACCCGGACAACAGCGACGAAGCGCGTCTAACCAACTTCCAGGGCTGGCGCACCAGCTTTTACGATAAGCCGCTTAACGAAATGATCGACAAGGCCCTGCTGGAGCGCGATCCGAAAAAACAGATTGCCGACTACCAGCAGATCCAGGTGCGTTACGACGAACTGATCCCGGCGATGGTTCCGCTGTCGCAGATGGTCGATTCGGTGGTGGTGCGTAACGAGGTGAAGAACTTCCAGTCGCACCCGTCGGCCACCACTTTCCTGCGTGACGTCTACAAAACCGGAGGTGATAAATGAGCGTGGCGATCCTCTCTCCCGGCTCCCGGACCCGGCGCTTCTCAAAGAGGCTCACGCAGGTGCTGGTGACGCTGTTCGGCCTGCTGCTGCTGACCTTTTTCATCGGCCGCGTGATGCCCGTCGACCCGGTGCTGGCGATCGTTGGTCCGGATGCTGACCACAGCACCTACCAGCAGGTCTATCACCAGCTGGGGTTCGATAAATCTCTGCTGACGCAGTTCGGCATTTACCTCAGCAACCTTCTGCACGGCGATCTGGGCAACGCGCTGCTGACGGGCAAACCGGTGACCGCCGATATCCTGCGCGTCTTCCCGGCGACGCTGGAGCTGGCGACGATGGCGATTATCGTCGGCGCGGGCCTGGGCATTCCGCTGGGGGTGCTTGCGGCGGCACGGCGTAACAGCGTTTCCGACTACGTGGTGCGCATCATCAGCCTGGCGGGTTACTCCACGCCCATTTTCTGGGTCGGAATGATGGGGCTGCTGCTGTTCTACGCCTGGCTCGGCTGGGTGGGGGGCGCAGGACGTCTGGATCTCGGGCTGGAGGGGTTAGTCCCACGCCGCACCGGGCTTATGACGGTGGATGCGCTGCTGGCCGGGAACGGCGCGGTATTCTGGAACGCCATTAATCACCTGATACTGCCAGCTTCCCTGCTCGGCTTTCACTCGCTGGCCTACATCAGCCGCATGACCCGCAGCTTTATGCTGGCGCAGCTGTCGCAGGAGTTCATCATCACCGCGCGGGTGAAAGGCCTGACCGAACGTCAGGTGATCTGGAACCACGCGTTTCGCAACATTCTCGTTCAGCTGCTGACGGTGGTGGCGCTGGCCTACGGCTCTCTGCTGGAAGGGGCTGTGCTAATTGAGACCGTCTTCTCCTGGCCTGGCTTCGGTTCGTATCTCACCGGCAGCCTGCTGCTCGGGGATATGAACGCGGTCATGGGCTGCGTGCTGCTGGTGGGGGTTATTTTCGTGATGCTCAACCTGCTCTCCGACATGCTGTATCAACTCTTTGACCCGAGGACGAAATCATGACCGTTTTTCTGGATACGCCGCTGGGGGCCGGGTCGTCCGAAAGCCGCCAGCGTATCAGGCGCACGCTGGGCCGCGCCGCCGGTTTTGTCGGCAAGATGGCGCGCAACCCGCTCACCGCGATTGGCGGCGGGATTATCCTGCTGCTGCTGATCGTGGCGGCCTTTGCGCCGCTGATTGCACCGTACAACCCGCTGGTTCAGGACCTCACCAACGCGCTCGCCGCCCCGAACGCGCAGCACTGGTTCGGCACCGACGAGTTTGGCCGCGACATCTTCAGCCGCCTGGTGTACGGCTCGCGCATTACGCTTTATATCGTGCTGCTGGTCTCCGTGACCGTCGGGCCGCTGGGGCTGCTGCTGGGCGTCACCGCAGGTTACTTCGGCGGCAAGGTTGATGCCGTGCTGATGCGGGTGACCGACATCTTCATCTCCTTCCCGAGCCTGGTGCTGGCGCTGGCGTTTGTGGCGGCGCTCGGTCCCGGGCTGGAGCACGTCGTTATCGCGATTACGCTCACCGCCTGGCCGCCGATTGCCCGTCTGGCGCGCGCCGAAACGCTCTCTCTGCGTCAGGCCGATTTTATCTCCGCCGTGCGTCTGCAGGGCGCGTCATCGGCCCGCGTGCTGTGGCGCCACATCGTGCCGCTGTGCCTGCCGTCGGTGATTATCCGCATCACCATGAACATGGCGGGGATTATTTTGACCGCCGCCGGGCTGGGCTTTCTCGGCCTCGGCGCCCAGCCGCCGGAGCCGGAGTGGGGCGCGATGATCTCAAGCGGTCGCACCTACATGATGGAGTGCTGGTGGGTAGTGACTATTCCGGGGCTGGCGATCCTGATCAACAGCCTGGCGTTCAACTTCTTAGGAGATGGCCTACGTGACATCCTCGATCCTCGCAGCGAATAACCCTTTGCTCGACGTGCGCGATCTCCACGTCGACTTCATCAACGGCGGCGCGGTCACCCACGCGGTGCGCGGCGTCTCTTTCCAGCTCGGGCGTGAAAAGCTGGCGATTGTGGGCGAGTCCGGCTCCGGCAAATCTACCGTCGGGCGGGCGCTGCTGCGCCTGCATCCGGCCAAAGCGCAAATCAGCGCCGTGCGGATGCAGTTTTGCGACGTCGATTTACAGGCCGTCAGCGAGGCGCAGATGCGCGGCATTCGCGGCAAGCGTATCTCGATGATCATGCAGGACCCGAAATACTCGCTGAACCCGGTGGTCCGCGTGGGCGATCAGATTGCTGAAGCCTGGCTGACCCATCATCCGGGGCGCAGGGCCGAAGCCAAAGCCAAAGTGCTGGAGATGCTGGACGTCGTGCGCATTCGCCAGCCCGAGCGGGTGTATCACCTCTATCCGCACGAAATTTCCGGCGGGCAGGGGCAGCGCATCATGATTGCGATGATGCTGATCACCGACCCGGAGCTGGTGATTGCCGACGAACCGACCTCGGCGCTGGACGTGTCGGTGCGTTTACAGGTGCTCGGCCTGCTCGACGACCTGGTGCAGTCCCGCGGGCTCGGGCTGATCTTTATCAGCCACGACATCAACCTGGTGCGCAGCTTCTGCGATCGGGTGCTGGTGATGTACGCCGGGCGCGTGGTGGAGTCCATTGCCGCGAAAGACCTGCACAACGCGAAGCATCCCTACACGCAGGGGTTAATCAGCGCGCTGCCGGAAATCAACCATCGCCGCCCGACGCTGCCGGTATTACAGCGTCAGGCCAGCTGGCTCACCGACTAAGGAGCAGAGATGATCGAGATTACACACCTCAACCTGGCGTTCGGCGAGGGTGAGAAGCGCAATCAGGTGCTGGATGACGTTAACATCAGCGTGAAGGAGGGCGAGATTTATGGCCTGGTAGGGGAGTCCGGTTCGGGAAAAACCACGGTGCTCAAATGCCTGGCCGGGCTGTTTACCCACTGGGACGGCGAGCTGGCGATTGACGGCAGGCCGCTGGAAAAGCGCATTAGCCGGGAACGGTGCCGTCGGGTGCAGATGGTGTTTCAGGACCCGTACGGCTCGCTGCATCCGCGCCACACTATCGGCGATATTCTGGAAGAGCCGCTGCAGATCCACGGCATCAACGATCGGGAGCGGCGCATTTATACCTTGCTGGACAAGGTGGGGCTGAACCGGGCGTTTCGCGACCGTTATCCGCACCAGCTTTCCGGCGGCCAGCGCCAGCGCGTGGCGATTGCCAGAGCGTTAATTCTGGAGCCGCAGGTGCTGCTGCTGGATGAGCCAACGTCGGCGCTGGACGTCTCGGTACAGGCGGAAATCCTCAACCTGCTGGCGGAGCTTCAGCGCGAATCAAATCTGACCTACCTGATGGTGACGCACGATCTGGGCGTGATTGCCCATCTGTGCCAGAATGTGGCGGTGATGCAGTACGGCAAAATCCTTGAAAGCCTGACCGTGGACGCGCTGGTGGCCGGGCAGGCCAAAACCGACTATACGCTGATGCTGATTAATGCCAGCCAGCAGTATTCCCGCGAGATGGCGCGAGAGGTGGCGGTGTATTAGGGGGGCGGTTTGGTGCCCTCACCCCGGCCCTCTCCCACAGGGAGAGGGAGAAAAACGTAGCCGCCACCCGGCAAACCATCAGCGCAAGAGCTGGCAATCCGGCGGCAGTCGGCACTGCAACGCGCCCGGAACGACCTCGATGCGGAATTTCTCTCCGCTCAGCGGTTCGCCATCAAGGTTAAAGGTCATGCCGTGCGGGGCGATCACCTCAAACCACGCGGATTTCCCGGCAATAATATTTGGGCTTTCCTCGGGCTGCGTCAGCGTCGTGAACAGCGCAGGCAGCAGGCCGTCACCGGTAAAAATACGCAGCTGCAGTTGACCGTCGTTGATTAACGCCTCAGGGCACAGTTGCTGACCGCCGCCCGCCTGACGACCGTTGCCGATACCAATCACCAGCGCGTCGCCCTGCCAGTGGAAGCTTTCGCCGTTGATTTCGCAGCGGTCGGGCTTAAGGGTGTCCATGCGCATCAGGCCGTGGATCAGATACGAGACGCCGCCCAGCGCCGCCTTCAGTTTTTCCGGCGTTTCGCTGGTGATGCGCGTACCGAAGCCGCCCGTCGCCATATTGATAAAGCAGGTTTGGTCATTCACCTGAGCGATATCAACCGCAGTGGCCTTACCCAGAATTGCCAGCTGCAGGGCTTTGTTCAAATCTTCAGGAATGCCGGCGCTGGTGGCGAAATCATTCGCCGTACCGAGCGGTAAAATGCCCATTACCGGACGATCGGCTGGCTGCAGATCGATAAGCGCGCCCGCGATTTCGTTGATGGTTCCGTCGCCGCCGCCGGAAATAATGGTCTCGACGCCCAGGCGTATACCTTCATCGATATACCGCGCCGCGTCGCCTTTCTCAAACGTTACTCGCACGTGAATGCGCGCACCGTCTTCCCGTAAATCGGTAATGGCCTGGCGCAGGATATCGTTGCCCGCGCTTTTGCCGTTGAGGATCACTAAACTGTCTGGATAGGTTGCCATCCGCGCTGCTCCCTTTTTTAGGTATAACAAGAGTGTATCTCAGGGAGGAAAAAAGCGGGTAAGAACAGGATGAAAGGCAAAAAATAAGCCCGCGTAAGGGAGATTACGCAGGCTAAGGAGGTGGTTCCTGGTACAGCTAGCATTTATGGGTTATGTTTTTCAGCGGGTGGGATAATACCCATATTGAACGAAGCGGTATGTGATCCGATTCTAAGAATTATCCCGCCACGAAAAAATACCCGTGATTAACTACTTTCCGTGCGGATTACGGGTGTTTTCGCCTTCAAAATTGCGCATCAGCAGCGCAAACTCCAGCTCAACTTCTTCCGGAACCGGCAGCCAGACCACGTGACCGTCGCCAGGCGCGACGTCAATCGCCTCACCCTTTTTGTTTTCCAGATGCTCCAGACGGAAGTTCATGTTGCCCTGCGGGGTCATCAGCTCCAGGCTGTCGCCTTTGGTGAATTTATTTTTCACCGCTACGGCGGCCAGCGGGCCTTTACGCTCGCCGGTAAAATCGCCGACAAACTGCTGGCGTTCGGAAATCGAGTAGCCGTGCTCGTAGTTCTGATAATCGTCGTGCGTGTGACGGCGCAGGAAGCCTTCGGTATAGCCGCGATGCGCCAGGCCTTCGAGGGTTTCCAGCAGGGTGGTATCGAACGGTTTACCGGCGGCGGCATCGTCGATGGCCTTGCGGTACACCTGCGCGGTGCGTGCGCAGTAGTAGTAAGACTTGGTGCGGCCTTCGATTTTCAGAGAGTGCACGCCCATTTGCGTCAGACGCTCGACGTGCGCGATGGCTCGCAGGTCTTTCGAGTTCATGATGTAGGTGCCGTGCTCGTCTTCAAAGGCGGTCATGTACTCACCCGGACGTTTGGCTTCTTCAATCATAAACACGCTGTCGGTTGGCGCGCCCACGCCCAGCGTAGGCTCGACGTTGGTAACCGGGATCGGCTCGTGCTTGTGCACGATATTGCCGACGTCATCCTCTTTGCCTTCCTGGACGTTGTATTCCCAGCGGCAGGCGTTGGTGCAGGTGCCCTGGTTCGGGTCGCGCTTGTTGATGTAGCCGGAGAGCAGGCAGCGTCCGGAGTAGGCCATGCACAGCGCGCCGTGAACGAAGATCTCGATTTCCATCTCCGGCACCTGGGTGCGGATCTCTTCGATCTCTTCCAGAGACAGTTCGCGCGACAGAATCACGCGGGTCAGCCCCATCTGCTTCCAGAACTTCACCGTTGCCCAGTTGACGGCGTTGGCCTGCACGGAGAGGTGAATGTCCATCTCCGGGAAGTTCTCCCGAACCAGCATGATTAAACCCGGGTCCGACATGATCAGCGCGTCCGGCCCCATATCCACGACGGGCTTCAGGTCACGGATGAACGTTTTCAGCTTGGCGTTGTGCGGCGCGATGTTCACCACCACGTAGAATTTTTTGCCCAGGGCATGCGCTTCGTTGATGCCGAGCTGCAGGTTCTCGTGGTTGAATTCGTTGTTGCGCACGCGCAGCGAGTAGCGCGGCTGGCCCGCGTACACCGCGTCGGCACCATAGGCGAAAGCGTAACGCATATTTTGCAGCGTTCCCGCCGGGGAAAGGAGTTCCGGTTTAAACATGTTTGTTCTCGTTCTGATGACAGGTCAGATCCGCGTGCACCTGGTGCAGCGGTAAGGGGAGATCCCCCACTTTAAGGGCGGGCATTGTAGCGCTGCAGGGCAGGGAGGTAAAGAGCCATTACCCCCCACCCTAACCCTCTCCCCAAAGGGGACTCAAACACCCTCTCCCCTTTGGGGAGAGGGCAGGGTGAGGGGATATTTTGTCAGGCAATCCTGCACGCATCCGCTTCCCAGCGATACCCCACGCCGTACACCGCGCGAATAAAGGACTGGTCGGTGTCGAGCGCCTCCAGCTTGCGGCGCAGGTTTTTAATATGGCTGTCGATGGTGCGGTCGGTCACCACGCGGTAATCGTCGTACAGGTGGTTCAGCAGCTGTTCGCGGGAGAAGACTTTTCCCGGCTCCTGGGAGAGCGTTTTTAGCAGGCGGAACTCGGCGGGAGTGAGGTCCAGAAGCTTGCTGCGCCAGCTCGCCTGGAAGCGGCTTTCGTCGACAATCAGCGGGCTTTCCGCGTCCAGCACCTGCAGTTCGCGCTGCGGCCTGCAGCGGCGCAGAATGGTCTTCACGCGCGCAACCACTTCGCGCGGGCTGTACGGCTTGCAGATGTAGTCGTCTGCGCCAATTTCGAGGCCCAGCAGGCGGTCGATCTCTTCGATTTTGGCAGTCACCATCACGATGGGGACGTCCGAGAAGCGTCGGATCTCGCGGCACAGGGTCAGGCCGTCGGTGCCCGGCAGCATCAAATCCAGCAGGATCAGATCCGGCGGCGTCTGGCGCACGTACGCTAATACCTGGTCGCCGTGGCTGATAAGCGACGGGGCATAGCTGGCCGCGCATAAATAGTCGATCAGCAGCTGCCCAAGCTTAGGCTCGTCTTCCACAATCAAAATGCGCGGTGTGTTTTCGTCAATCGGTAATTCGGTCATGCTTCTCTCGATAAATCCCGTTCCAGAGGTAACTCTACTGTAATGCTAACCCCGCCAAAAGGCGAATGGGCGGCGCGAAGGGTGCCGTTGTGGGCTTCGACGATGTTAAAGCAGATCGCCAGCCCCAGCCCGGAGCCGCCGCTGGCGCGATTGCGTGACCCTTCGGTGCGGTAGAAACGCTCAAACAGTCTCTCCAGCTGCGCGTCCTGCACGCCGGGGGCGGAGTCCGCGAAGGTGAGGGCGAAGCGCCCGTTTTCCTGCCTGCCCGAAATATGCAGCCCGCCGCCGCTGTCGGTGTAGCGCAGGCTGTTCTCCAGCAGGTTGTTGAACAGCTGCATCAGCCTGTCTTTATCGCCAAACACCACGGCGCTGTCCGGCAGGGAGAGCTCAATTTTCAGGTTGCGGCTGGCGAAGCGCTCGCGGAAGGCGCCGCTGATCACTTCCAGAATGTTGATGACGTCTACCGGCGCTTTCTGGTAGGCGAGCGCCCCTTCGTCGGACATGGAGAGCTGATGAAGGTCGTCCACCAGCTTGGTGAGCGTGCCCACTTCAGCCTGCAGCGAGGCCACTGACTCGGGGGTGAACTGGCGCACGCCGTCCTGGATGGCTTCCAGCTCGCCGCGAAGCACCGCCAGCGGGGTACGAAGCTCGTGCGAAATATCGGCCATAAAGTCGCGGCGCATCTGCTGGTTCTTCTCCAGCGTGCTGGCGAGCTGGTTGAAGTCCTGCGCCAGCTTCCCCAGTTCATCCTGACTGCGGGTGTCCACGCGGGTGGAGAAATCGCCTGCGGCCAGCCTGTGCGTGCCTTCCACTAAGCGTTTAACCGGTGCCAGCAGGCCGCGCGCCAGCGGGAAGGTGGCGAGCGCGGCGAGCAGGGTGGAGAGGGCGACAATCAGCCAACTGGTCTGGCGCTGCTGGCGGTCAAAGTTGATATCGGTGTTGCGCGTCAGCCGCTCGACCGGCGAGGCGATCACCCAGCCCACCGTCGCGCCGTTGGAGGTGATAGCGCGCTTCGTGCCGTCCGGCGGCACCGGCGCGCGTGGGCCAACCAGTACGCGCATATCCTGATCGATCACCCAGAACTGGGTGCGCCAGCCGTGCGGCGGCATACCGGGGCCCGGGCGATCGTCGTCGTTGTCGTTGTCGTGCTCCAGCGAGCGCAGAATTTGAAAGACGAAGCGATCGTTGTTGCGCAAAAAACGCCAGTTGCCGTGCAGCCCGTACTGTTCGCCCAGCGCATCGCTCAGCCCCTGCAGCCGCTGCTCGTTGCCGTGCTTGATGTAGTCAATAAACCCGCGCTCAAAGCTGACCCGCACCGCCCAGTGCATGGTGATCAGCAGGACGATACAGGTGGCAAAAATCGCCACGAAGAGTTTTCCGGTGATGCCCGGACGCCAGAATTTCATGGTGCACTCCTTTTGCCGCGCCGGATGACGACGTTCTTACTGGTATCATCCGGCACTCTGGCGAAGATGAAAGCGGGCAGGGCGATAATCACCGCCATGCTGAGATAGGTATATAAAAAGACCTGGTGCGCAACGGGCGTGTCCACGCTGAGGTGATGCTGGCCGTACATGCCGAGCAGCAGGCCGGCGACCGTGACGCCGACGCTCATGGAGAGCTGCATGATCATCGACAGCAGGCTGTTGCCGCTGCTCGCGAGCTCGTCCGGGAGGTCTTTCAGCGTCAGGGTGTTCATCGACGAGAAGCGCATGGAGTTGATGATGCCCTGGCAGAACAGCACCAGCGGCAGGACGTAGTACCAGCCCATCAGCGCCACGGCCATAAACAGCAGGCTTATTACCGCGAGACCCAGCGTGGCGGCGACCAGCACGTGACGGTAGCCAAAACGGTTCACCACCTGCACCACAATGCGCTTCATCCCCATGCTGCCGAGGACCATCGGGATCATCATCAACCCCGCGTGGAACGGCGAGAAGCCCATGCCGATCTGTAAAAATACGGGCGTCATAAAGGGCAGCATGCCGCTGCCGATGCGCCCGGCAAAGCTGCCGAACAGGCCAAGGCGATAGGTGGAATTTTTAAACAGATTCAGGCTAAACAGCGCTTTCTCATTTCCTCTCGCATGCCACAGGTACCAGAGAAGCGCAGTGACACCGAGGGCAACCAGAATGCCCAGCGTCAGGGGGGAAATCCCCAGCCCCTTTTGCCCGTCGAGCGCCAGCGTAAGCGTCGCCATACCGGCCGCCAGCAGGATAAAACCGAAGAAATCAAAGCGTCGCGTCTGCATTTTGTAGTTCGGCATCAGCGTCAGGGTGGCGATGGCGCCGATGATGCCGACGGGCAGGTTGATGAGGAAAATCCAGTGCCAGGAGGCGTACTCCACCAGAATCCCGCCCAGCGCGGGGCCGAGCAGCGGGCCAACCTGCCCGGGCAGCGTCACGAAGGTCATCGCCGCCATATACTGCTCGCGCGGCACAATCTTCATCACCGTTAGCCGCCCGACGGGCACCATCATCGCGCCGCCGATGCCCTGCAGCACCCGCGCCATAACCAGCTGGTCGAGCGTGTTGGCCTGGGCGCAGAACAGCGACCCCGTGGTAAACAGCACGATGGCGGTGAAGAAGATATTCCGCACGCCCACTTTGTCCGCCAGCCAGCCGCTGGCGGGCAGCATCACCGCCACCGTCAGCACGTAGGAGACAATCACCATATGCATGTGCAGCGGGCTCTCCCCCAGGCTTTTCGCCATGGAGGGGAGGGCGGTGTTGACGATGGTCGTATCCAATGACTGCATAAAGAAGCCGAAGGCGACTATCCACAGCTGCCAGCGAACGTTAGCGGGTAGGTCGGTCATTTATTCGGTCACCGTGGTTCTGTTTTTACGGGAAAAACGCAGCCTCAGGCGGTCAAAGAACAGATAGACAACCGGCGTGGTGTACAGCGTCAGCAGCTGGCTCATCACCAGCCCGCCGACGATGGTGATCCCCAGCGGCTGTCGCAGTTCAGAACCGTCTCCACCCGAGATCACCAGCGGCAGCGCGCCAAACAGCGCCGCCAGCGTGGTCATCATAATCGGACGGAAGCGCAGCAGGCAGGCCTGAAAAATTGCCTCTTCCGGCGTCAGGCTGCCGTTGCGCTGGGCGTCCAGGGCGAAGTCGACCATCATGATCGCGTTTTTCTTCACAATACCTATTAACAGCATGATCCCGATGAGCGCGATGAGGCTGAACGGAGCGCCGAACAGCTCCAGCGCCAGCAGCGCGCCTACGCCCGCCGACGGCAGGGTCGAGAGGATCGTCAGCGGGTGAACGTAGCTTTCATACAGCACGCCGAGCACGATGTAGACCGTCGCAATTGCCGCCAGAATCAAAATGATCTGCGAGTTCATCGTGTCCTGGAAGACCTGCGCGGTGCCGGCAAAGCTGCCGCGCACGGTGGACGGCACGCCCAGCTGGGTCATGGCGCGGTTGATCGCATCGCTGGCTTCAGAAAGGGACGAGCCGGTCGGCAGGTTAAAGGAGACGGTAGAGGCCGCGGATAGCCCCTGATGGTTCACCGACAGCGGCGCGTTCGACGGCTGCCAGCTGGCGAAGTACGACAGCGGGATTGCCTTGCCGTCGCTGTTAATCACAAACATCTTGTCCAGCGCGCTGATGTCCTGGGTATAGCGCGGATCGACCTCCATCACCACCTTGTACTGGTTCATCGGCTGGTAGATGGTGGAAATTTCGCGCTGGCCGAAGGCGTTGTTCAGCAGGCTGTTGGCCGCTGCTACGTCAATGCCCAGCCGCGACATGGTTTCACGATCGTAGGTCAACGCCATCTCCGCGCCGTTGTCCTGCTGATCGGAGTTGACGTCCGCCAGCTCTGGCAGGGCCGCCAGCGCTTTGCGGATCTTCGGCTCCCACTCGCGCAGGGCGGCCAGGTCGTCAGAGAGCAGGGTGTACTGGTAGCTGGCGTTGGACTGGCGTCCGCCGACGCGGATATCCTGAACGGCCATCAGGAACAGGTTTGCCCCCGGCTCTTTGGCGAGCTTCACGTGCAGGCGATCGATCACCTGCTGCGCGGTTTCTTCACGCTCGCCGCGCGATTTGAGGGTGATAAACATCATCCCGCTGTTAACGCGCGAGCCGCCGGTAAAGCCGGTCACGTTATCCACCGCAGGGTCTTCACGAATGATCTTCATAAAGTCCTGCAGCTTGCCGCGCATCGCCTGGAACGAAATGCTCTGGTCCGCCTGAATACCGCCCATCAGCACGCCGGTGTCCTGCTCCGGGAAGAAGGTTTTCGGGATGGTGATGTACATCCAGACGTTGAGCACGATGGTGCCAATCAGCACCAGACCAACGATACGCGTGTGGTTCAGCACCCACTTCAGCGATTTGCCGTAGCCTTCCTGCATCGCCATCAGGAAGCGACCGAAGCCTTTACGCCGCGGCTGCGAATGGGGCTTGCTGCGCTTGAGCATCCAGCCGCACATCATCGGCGTGAGCGTGAGGGAGATAACCAGCGAGATACCTATCGCCACGGAGAGCGTGACGGCAAACTCGCGCAGCAATCTGCCCGGCAGCCCGCCCATCAGCAGCAGCGGCAGGAACACCGCCACCAGCGACAGGCTCATGGAGAGCACGGTAAAACCGACCTCACGCGTCCCCTGCAGCGCCGCCTGCAGCGGCTTCATGCCCGCTTCCAGGTGGCGGGAAATGTTCTCCAGCACCACGATGGCGTCGTCCACCACAAAGCCGGTGGCGATGGTTAACGCCATCAGCGACAGGTTGTTCAGGCTAAAGCCGCACAGGTACATGGCGGCAAAGGTGCCGATCAGCGACACCGGCACGGCAACGGCAGGGATCAGCGTCGCGCGGCCGGAGCGCAGGAACAGGAACACCACCAGGATCACCAGCGCCACGGAGATAATCAGCGTTTGCTCGACCTCCTCAAGCGAGGCGCGAATGGTCGGGGAGCGGTCCTGCGCAATTTGCAGATCGATTGCCGCGGGAATGGTCTCCTGCAGCTCCGGCAGCCGCTCGCGGATGCTGTTCACCGTCTGAATGATGTTGGCTTCCGGCAGCTTGCGGATCATCAGCAGGATGGCCGGCTTAGCGTTGGTCATCCCGGCGTTACGCACGTCCTGCACCGAGTCGGTGACGCTGGCCACGTCGCTCAGGCGCACCGCCGCGCCGTTGTTGTAGTGAATAATCAGCGGCTGGTATTCGGCGGCGGTTTTGAGCTCGTCGTTGGCCTGGATCTGCCAGCGATGGCTGCCGTCCTCAATGGCCCCCTGCGGCCTGCGCACGTTGGCGTTACTGATGGCGGTGCGCACGTCGTCCAGCGACACGCCCTGGTTAAAGAGCGCCTGCGGGTTTAGGCCCACGCGCACCGCGGGCAGGGAGCTGCCGCCAACGCTCACGTCGCCCACGCCGTCGATCTGGGCTATGGTCTGCGCCAGCTGCGTGGAGGCGAAGTCGTACAGTTGACCCTGCGAGTAGGTGTCCGAGGTGAGCGTCAGGATCATGACGGGCGCATCGGACGGGTTGGCCTTGCGGTAGGTTGGACGGCTCGGCATTCCGCTTGGCAGCAGGCTTTGCGCGGCGTTGATCGCCGCCTGCACGTCACGCGCCGCGCCGTTGATGTCCCGGTCGAAGTTGAATTCCAGAATGATGCGCGTGCTGCCCAGCGAGCTGCTGGAGGTCATTTCGTTGACGCCAGCAATCCGCCCGAGCGAGCGTTCCAGCGGGGTGGCAACCGACGAGGCCATGGTTTCCGGCGACGCGCCCGGCAGCGAGGCGCTGATCATGATCACCGGGAAATCCACCTGCGGCAGCGGCGCCACCGGCAGCAGCCGGAAGCCCAGCACGCCGCACAGGGTGATGGCGACGGAGAGGAGGATCGTCGCCACCGGGCGATAAATGAAGAGGGCGAAAAACTTCACTTACGCCTCCTCTTCACGTTTCGGGAAGCGGCTTTTCGTCCACAGGGCCAGACGGTCAAACAGCAGGTAGATAACCGGCGTGGTAAAGAGCGTCAGCACCTGGCTGACCAGCAGGCCGCCGACCATGCCAATCCCCAGCGGGCGGCGCAGCTCCGCGCCGACGCCGGTGCTCAGCATCAGCGGCAGCGCGCCCAACAGCGCCGCCAGCGTGGTCATCAGGATCGGACGAAAACGCAGCAGGCAGGCCTGGAAGATGGCATCGCGCGGCGACATGCCCTGCTCGCGCTCGGCGGCAAGGGCGAAGTCGATCATCATGATGGCGTTTTTCTTCACGATGCCGATAAGCAGGATGATGCCGATGATCGCGATCACGTCCAGCTCGCTGCCTGCCAGCATCAGCGCCAGCAGCGCTCCTACACCTGCCGTTGGCAGAGTAGAAAGGATAGTGATCGGGTGGATAAAGCTTTCGTACAGCACGCCGAGCACGATATACATCGCCACCACCGCGGCCACAATCAGCCAGACGGTGTTACCCAGCGCGGCCTGGAACGCCAGCGTGCTCCCCTGGAACTGGGTCTGAATATCGGACGGGAAACTCAGCTCTTTTTCCGCTGCCAGAATGGCCTCAACCGCTTCGCCCAGCGAATAGCCGTCCGGCACGTTGAACGAAATCGTGGTGGACGGGAACTGATCCAGATGGTTGATGGAGAGCGGGGTATAGCGCTCTTCCACGTTGGCGATGGCGCTTAACGGCACAATTCCGCCATCCTTGCCGGTCAGGCGCACCGAATCCAGCGCGGCGAGCCCCGGGGTGTTTTCAGTATCGTGCTCTAGCACCACGCGATACTGGTTCGCCTGGGTGTAAATGGTGGAGATCAGGCGCTGACCAAAGGCGTTGTACAGCGCGTTGTCCACGTCGGACATGGTAATGCCCAGGCGGCTGGCGGTGTCGCGGTTGACGTTCACGTAGGCCGCCAGCCCCTTGTCCTGCCAGTCGCTGCTGACGTCGGAAAGCTGCGGCAGGGCTTTCAGCTTATCCACCAGCTGCGGTACCCAGGTGCTCAGCGCCTCAAGCGTGGTGGCCTGAAGCGTGAACTGATACTGCGTGCGGCTCACCTGGGTATCAATGGTCAAATCCTGTATCGGCTGCAGATACAGCTCAATGCCCGGCACGCGCGCGACGGCGCTCTGCAGACGCTCGATGACGGTGTTAACGCGGTCGTCGCGGTCATCCAGCGGCTTGAGGTTGATCTGCAGGCGCGCGCTGTTTAGCGACGGGTTGGTGCCGTCCACGCCGACGTAGGAGGTCAGGCTCTCCACCGCCGGATCTTTCATAATAATTTCAGAGACCTGCTGCTGGCGCTGCGCCATGTTCGCGAAGGAAACCGACTGTGGCGCCTGAAGCGTGCCCTGAATAATGCCGTTGTCCTGGATCGGGAAGAAGCCTTTCGGAATGAAAATCCACAGCATCACGCTCAGGGCCAGCGTCCCCAGCGCCACGCCGAGGGTGGCCCACGGATGGTTCAGCACTTTCGCCAGCAGGTGGCCATACCCGGCAATGATGCGTTCGAACATCCGCTCTGAGGCGCGGGAGAAGCGGTTTTGCTTGCGCAGGGACTCAACGCTCAGCATGCGGGCGCACATCATCGGCGTCAGCGTCAGCGAGACCACGGCGGAGATTAAAATAGCGACTGCCAGCGTGACGGCGAACTCGCGGAACAGCCGCCCGACGATATCGCCCATAAACAGCAGCGGGATCAGTACCGCAATCAGCGAGAAGGTCAGGGAGATGATGGTAAAGCCGATCTCGCCCGCACCCTTCAGCGCGGCGGCTAAGGGTTTTTCACCTTTCTCGATATAGCGCGAGATGTTCTCGATAACGACGATGGCGTCATCCACCACGAAACCGGTGGCGATGGTCAGCGCCATCAGCGTGAGGTTATTGATCGAGAAATCGAGGAAAACCATTACCGCAAAGGTGCCGACCAGCGAGAGCGGCACGGCGACGGCGGGGATAATGGTCGCCGGAACGTTGCGCAGGAACAGGTAGATGATCATCACCACCAGCGCAATCGCCAGCATCAGCTCGAACTGGGTGTCGGTCACCGAGGCGCGGATGTTGGTGGTGCGGTCAGAAAGTACCTTGACGTTCACCGACTTCGGCAGGCTCTCTATCAGCTGCGGCAGCATGGTGCGGATGCTGTCGGCGGTGTCGATGATGTTTGCGCCCGGCTGGCGCTGAACGTTCATCACGATCGCCTGCTGCCTGTTGGCCCACGCCCCCAGCCAGCTGTTCTCAGCCCCCTGTTCGACGGTTGCCACGTCGCCGAGTCGTATTGGCGCACCGTTCTGGTAGGCCACAATCAGCTGGCGGTATTCGTCGGCAGACTGCATCTGATCGTTCGCGGAGAGCGTGACCGCGCGGGTGGGGCCGTCCAGAGAGCCTTTCGCCGAGTTGACGTTAGCGCTGCTGATGGCGGTGCGGATGGTTTCGCTGGTCAGGCCCAGTGCGGCAATCGCCTGCGCGTTCAGCTTCACGCGCACGGCCGGGCGCTGGCCGCCTGCCAGCGTAACGAGGCCCACGCCGGAGACCTGGGAAATTTTCTGCGCCACGCGGGTTTCGACCATATCCTCAACCTGCGTCATCGGCAGGGCGGAGGAGGTGACGGCGAGGGTCATGATCGGCGGATCCGCCGGGTTCACCTTGCTGTAAACCGGCGGATTAGGCAGGTCGGACGGCAGCAGGTTGGTGGCGGCGTTAATCGCGGCCTGCACCTCCTGCTCGGCGACGTCCAGCGACAGCGTAAGCTGGAACTGCAGCGTAACTACCGATGCCCCGCCGGAACTCTGGGAGGACATCTGTTTTAGCCCCGACATCTGGCCAAACTGGCGCTCCAGCGGCGCGGTGATGGCGGACGTCACCACGTCCGGGCTGGCACCGGGATAGAGGGTGACAACCTGAATGGTTGGGTAGTCCACTTCCGGCAGCGCCGAGACGGGCAGGAAGCGGTAGCCGATGATCCCGGCCAGCAGGATCGCCACCATCAACAGCGTGGTGGCAACGGGGCGCAAGATAAACAGGCGTGACGGCCCCCCCGTGGAGCCCGGTGGCATAACCTGCATCAGGCTTTCGCTCCCTGTTTCGCATGTTCACGTTTTGCGGGGGCTTCATTGGTCGCCGTGCCGTCGTGTGCTTCAACCACTTCGACCTTCGCGCCTTCGGTCAGGCGGTCGATGCCGTCCGTTACCACGCGGTCGCCTGCAGAAAGCCCGGCGCTGATGGCTACCGTCTGGCTGTCCTGAATGCCGGTTTTCACCAGGTGCTTGCTGACTTTGTTGTCGCTGTTCAGCACCCAGACGAAATTACCTTCGTTACCCATCTGCAGCGCAGCCGTTGGGATCACCACCGCGTTCTCTTCGGTAGAAACTAACATTCGCGCATTCACAAACTGGTTCGGGAAGAGGGCATCGTCCTGGTTGTTAAAGCGCGCCTTCAGCTTGATGGTGCCGGTGGTGGTGTCGATCTGGTTATCGAGGCTTAGCAGCGAGCCCTGGCTGAGCTTTTGTTTGTTGGTCCTGTCCCAGGCTTCGACCACCAGCCCGTTTCCGGCTTTCTGCGCCTGCACGACGGTCGCGATATCGCTCTCCGGCAGGGTAAAGACTAAGTCGATAGGGTGAGTCTGGGTGATGACCACAATGCCCGTGGTGTCACCGCTTGAGATCTGGTTGCCGATATCCACCTGCTTCAGACCGACGCGCCCGTCAATCGGTGCCGTAATGCGGCTCCAGTCAAGCTGCAGCTGCGCGCTGGCAACGGCGGCTTCGTCGGCCTTGATGGTACCCTGAGATTCGCTGACCAGAGACTGCTGGGTATCCAGCTCCTGACGTGAAACGAGGTTGGTTTTCACCAGCTGCTGATAGCGGGCTAAATCACGCCGCGCGTTGGCGAGCGTGGCTTTGTCTTTGGCGAGCTGCCCCTGCGCCTGCGCAAGAGCCACCCTGAACTGGCTCGGATCGATTTCGGCCAGCAGATCGCCGGCTTTGACCTGCTGCCCTTCCTGGAAATGAAGCGCCAGCAGTTGTCCGTCGACGCGGCTGCGGACCGTTACGGTATTGGCGGCGGTAATGGTGCCCAGGCCCGAAAGATAACGAGGTACGGCTTTATTCACCGCCGTGGCGGCCTGAACCGGGGCCAGCGCACCGCCGCGCATCCCGCGACTACCGCCGGCTGGGCGCTGTGAGGGGCCGTTAGCGCCGGCGGCTGCCGGCGCATTCGCGGAGTGGCTGTGCCAGTACCAGGCGGCGGCAAGGGCCACCACAATGATGCCAGCGGCGATGGCCCAGCGGGATTTATTACTGCCTTTCATCGTTATACGTTCTCATCCTGAAACACTTCGGGGAATGATACTAGTTTAGTCAGGCAACGCGGCAGAAAAATGGAGGAAATATGGAAGACTGTCAGGAATGGTCTGAATGGTGCCGGTGCGGCCTCGTTACGTGGCGTTTCGCGGATTCTGTTTAATCCAGGAATATTTCTTTATTTGTGGAATATTCCGAAGCCACTTCGCTTTGATAAATCATATAACCCGCTGCTCGGTGTTTGTTATTAATTAACAGCCTAAGAATATTCCTGTCATTATTAATTTGGCATAGGATTTTTCCACTTATTACTAAAATGATGCATATTTTTAGCAAAAATTTAACAAACATTTTTATTCTAAATCGAGTTCAATAGTTAATTGATTCATAATGTTTTTTAGCTTTTTCGCATTCTTTTTGTATTTTGATTTGTATCAAAAAATCATAATAGATTTAAAATCCTTAATTTGTATTTAATTTAGCATTAAAAACCATTAACTTACTTTTAATCGGAGTTTAATAATGCAGTTAGGTGTTTAAAACCTATTCTTGGTAAGAATATTCTTAGAAATATTAAGGTTTTTCGTATTTTATGGTGTTGTGAGGAAGGTTATTTCGAATAATAATTTTTTGGCGCAGCAAATCTCGCTCGCAATTAAATGGAGCATCCTGGTTCTTATAAAGAGTGCCTGGTTGCGCGTTTGTTCTCAGGAGAAAAAAATGAAAAAATTATTACTGGTGGCCTCTCTGGTTTCTGTGTTCGCAGCAGCAAATGCAATGGCTGATGTGACTGCATCTGCTACAGCGTCATGGGATGCAACGGCTACAAAAGATACAACCAGCATGCTGGTTGTTACTCCGCTGAACTCTCTGGCTTTCCAGTATGCGGAAGGCCTGAACGGGTTTAACACTCAGGACGGCGCTTTTGACGTAACCATTCAGGGACAAGAAAGTGCGACAGATTTCGAGCTGACTGCACAGGTCATCAGCAATACTCTGACCAACGCAAGCGGCGATGCGTCTACGCTGGACGTGGGTGTGGCATGGAACGGCAACGCGCTTTCCAGCGCGTCTGAAACCGTACTGGTTAACTCCTCTTCAACTTCTGGCCTCGAGAGCCTGATGGCGGATGGTGCTTATAACGGTGCTGAGCGCGTGAGCGATCAGTCCAGCTTCAAGTTCTCCATTTCCTCCGCTACCTCTGACGGTACGACTCCGGTAACAGACTACTCAGCGCTGCCTGACGGCTACTGGACCGGCGATGTGAAAGTACAGTTCAACGCGACCTGGACCACGCCAGCGTAATGAATAAAATTCGGGAGAGTCACTCTCCCGAATTTTCTCAGGAAATAAGTAATGACGAAATATGTGCCAATAGCCATGTTGGTAGGGATTGCTACATCCTTTTCCAGCTGGGCAATTAATGTGGGTGATATTACATCGATAATGACGTCCGAAGAGAGTTCATTATCGAAAGAAATAATCAACACGACGGATTCTGCGCGCTACGTGAGTGTGACGGTAAAACAACTCTCGTCTCCGCTGCCCGGCGGCGTCGAGCTGAACGTTAATCCCGGTGAATTATTATCGACGCCCGCCAGCCTTATTCTTCCTGGCGAAGCGAAAGATGTGTTCCGTTTTTTCTATAAAGGTCCGGAGGATGATAAAGAGCGCTATTACCGCCTGCAGTGGATAGACGAGCCTGTCAGTGAAAGCGCAACAACCAAAGCCGGTAAAGCCGCGACGGCCACGGCCTCGGCGGAGATTGGCACCATCCTGGTTGTTGCCCCGCGCAAGGAGCGCTTCGACTACAGCCGTCAGGGCGACCTGGTTACCAATACCGGCAATGTCTCATTTCGCGTGATTGCCTACGGCGCCTGCAAGGACAAGGCGCAGGATCAGGGCAGGGGCTGCCGCGAGCGTTATTACGTTATGCCGGGCACAAAAATAAGGCTGCAAAAAAGCGATGTGTCGAATAGCCGTACCCGTATTGGCATCTGGCACGGCAAGCAATTTATTACAGTGAAGTAAAAACATAACGCCATTACCGGTATCAAAAATTAAAATGCCGATGTGTAAGGATGCGTATGTCATTTAAATATCTCGTTGGGGGAAGTGTATTTCTCTCGTTAGCGTTAACACCGGGCTTTGCCCATTCTGCGCCCGTGAAGATCGGGAAATACGTTATTCCTGGCGCGTTTGCCCGTTCGCTGGAGCAGGGAATGACGGTTCCGGTATTTATCCGCTATCAGGAAACGGACGAAAAGAGTCAGCAGAAAATTGCGGATGCGGTGATCTCTCTGGTCGACGGAAATATTACCGTGAAGTCGATTATGGTTTCCGACCTGCCAAATAACGCCGTGCTGTCGGATAAAACGCGCGCCATGGTAGAAAAAATCACTGACGCTAAGTTTGTCGATAACACCGCGATTGCCCTGACGCCGGAAGCCCGCCTGCAGCTGAACGTTTCGTCGTTTCACCTGGAGATGATCGTCAGCCGGGACGCGCTAACCGAGGCGGTAGTGGCGCGCAGCACCCTATTAGGCCCGTCCAGCGTGGACAGGCTCTCTAACGTGCTTAATTACAATTTCGGCACCTATTACAACGACTATCAGAATGGCAGCAGCTCGCGCAGCTATTTAACGCTGGATAACACCCTGTCGCTTCGGGAGCATCACTTCAATATTAATGGTTCGGTATACGGTATCGGCGAGAGCAACAGTTCGAGCAAGGTGTATCGGGCGATGTACGAGCGCGACTACGAGGGCTATCGCCTGGCGCTGGGGATGCTGGATACGTGGAACGTGCAGTCCATTGCCAGCCTGAATGCGCTGAACGGCGGAAAAATTTACGGCGCCAGCTACGGCAATAAAGGCAGCACAGTGGTGGAAAATACCGCGCTGTCGCTGACCCCCATTACTGTCTTTCTTCCTGCCGCCGGGGAAGTCCACGTCTTCCGCGACGGGCGCTTGCTGAGCGTGCAGAACTTCAGCATGGGCAGCTACGAGATAGACACCAGCCGTTTTCCCTACGGGGTTTACGACGTGACGGTGGATATCGTGGTGAATGGTCGCACGGTGAACACCCGCGTCAGCCGCGTGAATAAAATCTTCGCGCGCCAGCAGGCCGCCGGGCTGGACCAGCTCTCATGGCAGGTGTTCGGCGGATCGCTGGATTACGATCGCGTAAGCTACAAGCGCAATCACTACCACAATGCCGGCAGCGAGCAGACCTGGATTGCCGGCGGTGCGGCCTCTCTGACGCTGGCGATCCTCTCCGGCCTGAACGTGAAGTCTACGCTGTACGGCTTTGATTCCAACGCCGTGAACGAAACCGACCTGACCTTAAACGTCAATGAATACGTGAGTGTGGCCACCCAAACGCTGGTGGCAAACGACGGCACCTGGCGCAACGTCAGCAGCGTGAGCCTCAACGCTTCGGGCGGGTTTGGCTCGGTGTGGGCGTCACGCGAGGACAGCAAAATTGGCGACCGTTTGCCGGTGCAGGAGCGCGATAACTACTCCATTGGCGGCACGATTAACCTCGGACGCTTTATTCCGCACGGGGGATCGCTGACGGTGAGCCAGACGGAAAACCGCTACTCGGGCAACAAATATCGCAACCTGGATTACAGCACCACGCTGTACGCCGGGCGTTACGCCACCGTCGGCCTGCGCGCCGGGGTGCAGCGCTATTACTACAACAACCGGAATGACGACGGTCGTCAGGAGCGCTACGTCAGCCTCGACTTCTCGCTGCCGCTGGCCTCCTGGCTGAGCGTCGGGGCATCGCGGGATCGTTACGGTGCAACGCAGGGCAACATCAGCGCCCGCAAGCAGTTTGAAGACGGGCCAATTACCTCGGCGGGGATCGCGGCCTCCACCCGCCTGAGCGGCGAGCAGAACTACGGCAACGATTATTCCGTGAACGGCAACATGAGTTACGCCACCAAATACAACGCCGGGACGGTCTCCGTTACCCGATCGGCGGATAACGCCACCAACCTGAACTTCTCATCCCAGGGGTCGGTTGCCTGGGCGGGGGGCGATTTCGGCCTCAGTAAAGAGCGCCAGCGTTCCGGCATCATCGTGAAAACCGGGCTGGCAGGTGACGGCAAGCTGGCGGCAAAAATCAATAACCGTCACTACGTCCTGAGCGGCAAATCGAGCTTTATCGCGCTGCCGCCGTATGCCCAGTACAAGCTGGAGATCATGAACGACCGCAACTCCGAGGACAGCTTCGATATCGTCTCCGGGCGTAAGCGGTCGCTGAACCTCTATCCGGGCAACGTTGGTGTGGTGGCGCCGGAAGTGAAAAGCATGGTGACCGTCTTCGGGCGCGTACGCTATCCGAACGGACAGCTCGCGGCCAATACCGATATTCATAACCACATCGGTAAAACGCGCACCGATGCGAAAGGTGAGTTCGCTATTGATATCGATAAGACATTCCCCGTCATTACCCTTGTTTCGGCGAATGGCAACATCTGCGAAGCCGATTTAGATCTGGAAAAAGCCCGCGGCGCAGCGTGGGTCGGGGACGTGCAATGCGCACTGCAATCGACTATGGCGCAGAGATAATGCTATGAAAAATATCAACCTTATTCTTCCGTTACTCGTTGCGGGTGCATTAACGCCGCTGGCAGCGAAAGCGTTGACCGCGTCCTCGTCCGGCTCGGTTAGCAATAACTTTCTGTTTATTGAAAACGCCGTTGACGGTGAGTATTTCATTACCCCCTCCGCGCTCGATCCTCGCTTTAGCGGATCCAACACCTGGGTGAAATACGGCACCTCGCAGGTGAGCCTCGGCTATCTCGGCTACGTGGGCTGGACGGCTCCGGCGAATAACTATCAGGATATGTGGATCGATAATTCGCCGATTGACGGGCCGTTTAGCGGTATCCGCTGTTATAGCGGTACGCAGTGCCCAACGTCCGGCTATATCTCCGGCCAGGGCCGAGACAGCAACGGTTTCTACCACGCTCAGGTCGGCTCGGTTGCGGGCGTGGTGGGCGGGGCGTACGGCTTTGCGTCGCTGAGCGATTCGGCCTACGAATATTTCCGCGCGATGCCGACCGGCAGCAGCGAAACTTATGTCTTTAACCGCTGCTATACCTCGGTTAACTATGATTACGCGGGGGGCGCGCGCTGTAAGGATCAAAGCACCGGGCGCTGGAACTACGTGAACTACACCTTAACCAAGCGCGGCCATCTGGCGCTGGAATCTACCAGCGCTTTCCAGGAGCTGTGGATCGCCAGCGACGGGACGCCGAGCATTACCAATGACTCCGGTGCCTGCGAGCTGGGGGTTGTCGGAAACGTAAGCGGCGTGATCTGCAAAATGGTCAGCTACAGCCTTCAGCAGACCGCGAACCTGACCGCCTCGCTCACCTTCAGGGCCTATATCGATTCCGCCGCGCTGGGCTTTACCCCGGCGGCGTCAACGGTGCGTTATTCCGGCAACGGCTCGAACTGGTATAACTTCAGCGCGACGACGGCCTATTACAATGTCTTCTCAACGGACGGCCACTACGTTTATCTCTTTTTGTCGAAGACGTTTCTTAAAAACCTTGTCGACTCGGGCTACAGCATTACCAACAGCCAGCCTTTTACCTTTGCCTTCCGCAATAGCTTAACGCCGGAGTCGGGGCATTACGAGTTCACGCCATCGTTGCAGCTGAACATTATTCCGAAGGAGTATGGAATCAGCATTGTCTCGTCGAATAACACCACGTCGGCAAGCGGCAGCGGCACCATCGGCGATGATACCCCGATTGGCATGGACTATGTCGTCACCGTTTCCGGCCCGCGTCAGGCGGACAGTATTACCGCCCAGGTCACGGGGGACACCACGACCATTAACAATACGCCGTACTGCCTGTTTACCTCCGCGCAGGGCGGGATCAGCGTGCCGATCCCGGCGTATCTTCAGTACAGCAACCAGTCGGGCAGCGTGACGCAGGTGCGCAACAGCTGCGGCGACGCGCCCATCAGCCTCAACGATGCGCTGTGGCAGCAAACGCCGTGGGATGCGAATAACACCGACGACGGAAGCTACTTCAGCACCGGCTTATCGCTGCTGTTCCCGATGAATGACTCCCGCTCGGCGCTGACGGTTGCCGGCTCCGACTGGGAAGGCGTGGTTAGCGCCAGCGGCGAAATCAAAGTCACCGCGAACTGGCTGGGTGTCACCAAATGAAGCGCTGGTATGCGGCAATCATAAGTGCGGCGCTGCTAAGCTTTTCGGCGCACGCCCTGTATCTCGAATCCACGATTTACGAGATGCCTGCGGATAAGACATTCATCAGCAAACGCATTTTTAACGACAGCAAAAAGCAGAATGTGTATCGCATTTCTGCGGTGAAAATTGATAAGCCCGGGCCGGGCGGGGAGAAGCGCCTGGATATAGAAGACGGGGAGCTGATTTTTGCGCCGCTGACGTTCTCGCTGGCGCCGGATGCCGGGGAGTTTTTTAAGATTTTCTACCGCGGCCCGCAGGATAATAAGGAGCGCTATTACCGGGTGCAGTTCACGGAGCTGCCCGTCACGATGTTCCCGGAGCGCAACGGGGGGAAAAGAAGCGAAGCGATACCGGCTATCGCCCTGGATACAATACTGGTGGTGCGCCCGAGAAAAATTGACCTGCGCTATACCCTGGATGAGCAGGCCGGGGTGCTTACAAATACCGGGAACACTTTTTTTAAAATCATTGTGCAGCAGGGGTGCAATTCAACGGATGATGAGGCCACTATCCGTTACGTTCTCCCCGGCGAAACGTATCGAAGCAGCGGGTTAAAAAATCAAAATAAAAAATTCATTGTCGCTTTACGCAAGTATATCCCTATTGGCAACGCGTGTTTTAAACTCGGCTCATAAAATCTAAATAAAAATATTCTTATATTGCTAACCTATATAAGGTAAATATACTCTGTATAGGTTGATTGCATAATGAAAGAAAAATATAAGAGTTTGTCTGGATGAGAAAGATAATTAATGGTCGGGTTTTGTACGATTCTGAGAAACGAGAATTGCACGTACAAGATCAACAACTTGTTCTTTCCGCTTCGGTGGCAAGGTTACTGGATTTTTTTATTATAAATAATGCTCGCCAATTAAGTCGCGAACTGATCATTGAAGAAGTCTGGGCTAAGTATGGCATGAATCCCTCCGGACATAGTCTTAATAAAAGCATTAGTTTGTTACGCAAGGGGTTTTCTGCGCTGGGGATTGATGGTGTTATCATTACCATACCGCGAGAAGGCTTTATTTTTCAGGCGCAGGTCGACGATAACCGCGAAAATATATTTGATGCTACTGAGAAAGACGTAACGAATGTTAATCATGCAGCGACGTTTCCCTGGAACAAAGCATCTTTAGTCTGGTTTGTTTTTTTCCTGGTTTTAGTGGGAGGCATGGGTGTTTTTCTCACCATAATGTTTCGCAGTAACGACGGCGTGGTGCATGTTTCAAATACCGGAGTCTGCGAAGTGTATACGATGGATGATAATTCGTCGGAGAAAATTTTTAAGTTTCTGCATTCGAAAAGATGGAAAGATTTTAATGCCATTTGTAATGGCGAGAATAAAGCCATCATATTTTATGACGATAACAGCCTGTCCAAGGAAAATAAACTGAAAGAACATTTTTTCAGTATTTGTATGATAGGTGAAAAAAAGGTGGCGTATGAGTGCCAAAATTATTTTTATTAGCATCATGACAGCGCTGGTCACGCTTTTCTTCATTGTACTACACCGCGGGGCAATCCCAGCGGCGCTGGTCTGTACCTCTAAATATCATCTCGATCTCGACACGCATAAAAACGGGATAAAAATAAAGGGAGAGGTTCTCCATGTATTCAGGATCTCTTCGGAAAAAGACGGGATGCTGTCCCAGGTGGGCGTGCTGGACGTAAATGATAAACAGTACACCGTGAATCGCACAACGTCGCTGCGTTTTTTAGGAAAGGATAGCGACGGCTATCTGCGTACAGAGCGCCTGGCAATAGTCAAAAACGATAATGACGATCTGCCCGACGCGATAACAGATCTGCTGATGTCAAAACAGAAGATGTTATATTACAAAGTTATCCATATCGACGACAATGTGTATGGTATCAGGGATTTGCGCCGCACGCTGATGGTCTGTCGTGCGAAGTGATTCTCTTCTTTACAACGATTTACAGGTGTTATGTTCTGTTTGTTTGCTTGTTTATGAGATTTTAGTTTGTCTGGTTGTGAATGTAAGGGCATTTGTTTGTACTTGCCGCAGCTAAGAAAATTCCCTGTTCTGCTGATGGGAATATTCTTATCATTTTAATTCTGACCGCAGACGTAGCCTGGGGGATATAAAAAGCTTTTCCTTAGCTTTGCATTGATAATATTAATTATCTGACATGTATATCATTGGAAACAGAATCAATTGTAAATGTTCTCTCTATTTGAGGGAGGGGTAGCCGTTGCAATTAAAACCATGATGGTGATGATTATGAACACGAAAAAGGTCTTCCTGCTTAGTTATGACATTTATCTTTTCTCAGGGATTAGGTCATTTTTACCTAATCTGATACTGGTGGATACCGGAACCTACATCAATGATTCTGATATCTCCATGCCCCAGTACAAAACCTGCCTGTTAATTATTGATAGCCGAATGCCATTTGGCCTGGTTAAACGGTGGCTGCAAAGAAACAGCAGTCAGTTTATTAATATCAAGAGTGTGGTTATTAAGCTGAGTGAAAATAAATGTATTAACCGAGGCTTTGAGTACGCGGAGTGTATCGATGCCAAACTGGACGCTGTTGATATCATTGATTCGCTGAAGCAGATTTTGATGGCGAACACTGAAAACGGTGTGCCCGCCAGAATAGGGATTGTGGATGAATTTCGCCTGAGCGATTTTGAACAGGAGATGCTCAATGCCTCATTCACCCGAACCGGCCAGGAGGAATTTTGCCGTGCGAATTCGCTGGCGGTGAAATCGCTTTATCGCTATCGGGATAAAATAACCCATCGTCTGGAATTTGATAATTTCAACGAGTCTATTATTTTTCTTTCCCGTAACGGCCTGCTGGCAGAGAGAATAAGTGGAAATGAAAAACCGCCGCGCTATGTCTGTGATAATAACGAGACCGATCGATTGAGCCTGGCGCTGAAAAATGAGGAAATTATTCCGTATTATCAACCTATTATGGGCAGCAATGGAGAGCTGAGCGGGGTAGAGGTGCTAGCGCGCTGGCCGTTGGGTCATAATTACGCCATCTCTCAGCGTGAGTTTATTCCCCTCGCGGAAAAAAGCGGACTGATTAATGAGCTGACCAGCTATTTAATGAATAAGGTGGCCAGCGACTTAAATTACAGCATTCACCGGCACGGACAGTCCTTTTTTGTCGCCTTTAACGTAAGCCCTTCAAGCCTGAGCAATCCCGTCTTTTACTGGGAGTGCCTTAACTTTTTAGAGTTAACGGAATCGTTACCGATAAAGCTGATGATCGAAATAACCGAAAACCAGACGCTGGTGGTCACTCCGGCGATAAAAGAGCTGATCCGCTCCCTGCGCAATCGTGGGGTACTGTTTGCGCTGGATGATTTTGGCACGGGGTATGCGAATCTTTGCTATCTGAACGAGCTTGAACTCGATGTGATTAAAATCGACAAGATCTTTATCAATGGCATCCACGCGCATGAGCAGTCGCTGCCGATGCTGGAGTCGATAATAAATCTCGCCGCCATTCTGGGGCTGCAAACCGTGGCTGAGGGGGTGGAATATGACTACCAGCGCGACTGGCTTGTGGATAATCGGGTCGACTACCAGCAGGGGTACTTTTTTATGCCCCCGGTGGCGCTAGCGGAGTTTAAAGGCTTCATGAAGCGGTGTGAAAATATCGCGAGGCCCGTCCGGGAAAAGAAGTCTCCAGGGCAGGAAAAGCAGGACAATCCCCGCCTTACCGCACCCTGAAGTCGCTCGCCCCGTATCACAGTAAGGGGCGAGCGTAGTTTTAACTAAACATCACCTGCGCCCAGCGCGCCAGCCCTGCGGTCACGGAGCCAAAATCATCGCCCCCGGCAATCGGAATGCCCGGCAGCTGTTCCGCCAGCGCTTTCTTGATCAGCGGCGAGCGGGCGCTACCCCCGGTCAGGTAAATCACGTCCGGCTTCTCCTTACCGTTTTCCAGCGCCAGTTGCACCTGCTCCAGAATACGCTGCAGCGGCTGGGCGAGCGCGGTTTCGAGGCCATTCTGAGAAATCGCGGTGGCGAGGTCGTCGCTGATGAACGGCAGCGAAACGGCGTGTTCCGCGCGATCCGAGAGCGCAATTTTGCTCTCTTCGGCGGTGCGTACCACGCGGTAGCTAAGGCGCTGACGCCACACCTTATACAGCAGTGCAACCTTCTCGGCGTCCTGCGCGTCGCGCACCAGGTCGTTAAGGAAACGACCGTTAGCGGTGCTGTAAAAATCACTCTGTGCGGGAACGTCGTTAATGGCGATCGCGTTCCACCACGGCAGAATCGGCAGGGCGATCCCTTTTTCGGTTTGCCCGCCCATGCCGAGCAGCGGCATCAGGCTCTTGAAGGCCAGGGCGATATCCAGATCGTTACCGCCCACGCGGCAGCCGCTGTGCCCCAGCAGGCTGTTTTCACGATCGCGACGATTATGCCACTCCGGCCCCATCAGCAGCAGCGAGCAGTCTGTGGTACCCCCGCCGATATCCACCACCAGCACGCGCTTTTCTTCCGTCAGGGTGGCTTCGAAATCCAGTCCTGCCGCAACCGGCTCATACTGGAACACCACGTCGCGGAACCCCGCACGGTGCGCAGCACGCTCCAGGATCCCCTGTGCCTGCTGGTTCGCGTCATCACCGCCCAGCCCCTGGAAGTTGATCGGGCGGCCAATGACCGCCTGAGTGATGGCGTCCGGCACCTGAGTCTGCGCCTGATTGCGGATATGCAGCATCATGGCGCACACCAGGTCTTCAAACATCGCCACCTGCTGCGGCTTCAGGCCGCTGGCACCGAGGAACGATTTTGGCGATTTAACGAAGTAAACCTCCTCCGGGTCCTCTATGTAGTGCCCGAGAGAAGAGAGGCCGAACTGCACGCTGGACGGCGTAACGTCAATGTCTTCTTCACGGTTAAAGCTGACCGCGCGGCGCAGCAGCGCCTGGGATTCTGCCGCCGTGGCGGGAACCTGATGATGACGGAACAGCCATTCACTCACCGCTTCACGGGTTGGGGCGCAGAGCATCGAGGGCAGCAGCGTGCTTTCGTTCTCCATTTTCAGGAGCTGTGGTTGTCCGTTTTGCATAATCGCAACCGAACAGTTTGCGGTACCGTAGTCAAATCCAATAAACACGCAGGAGTCCCCATGCCGGTGAGAAGGGGCGAGACTTTAGCGAAATGTCCGCGCGGCGACAACTGGAATATGAAAGCAAGGCGTCGCGCGCTCAATCGGTTTATGCTGGAGAGAAATGAAAAGGAGATGCGATGTACACCCTGAACTGGCAACCCCCTTACGACTGGCAGTGGATGTTTGGTTTTCTCGGCGCGCGTGCGGTGACGGGCGTGGAAACCGTCACGGAACGCTATTACGAGCGCAGCTTTGCCTGCGAAGGGCATCAGGGAATATTTCGCGTTACGCCGGATACCCAACGCAATCTGCTGACGGTGGCGCTCAGCCCGGGCCTGGAGCCGGTGGCGCCGCGCTGTCTTGAACGTATTGAACGCCTGTTCGATCTCGCCTGCGATCCAAAGCAAATCGCGGACGCGCTGGGCGAGCTCGGCGCTGCGCGGCCTGGCTTACGTTTACCGGGAGCCATGGATGCCTACGAGCAGGGCGTGCGGGCCATTCTCGGGCAGCTGGTGAGCGTGGCAATGGCGGCGAAACTGGCTTCTCGGGTGGTGGCGCTGTGCGGTGAGCCGGTGAAGGACGCTCCGGCCTATACCTGTTTCCCCACGCCGCTGGCGCTGGCGGCAGCCGACCCGCTGGCGCTGAAGGCGCTGGGCATGCCGGTTAAGCGTGCGGAGTCGTTGATTCATCTTGCGCAGTCGGTGGTTGAGGGAGAATTCCCGCTTTTTCCGCCTGAGGATATTGAGGCCGGGATGAAGGCGCTTCAGCAGCGTCCGGGGATCGGGCGCTGGACGGCCAATTATCTGGCGCTGCGCGGCTGGCAGGCGAAGGATGTCTTCCTTCCGGATGACTACCTGATTAAACAGCGGTTCAGCGGCATGACCCCCGCACAGATCCGCCGCTACGCTGAGCGCTGGCAGCCGTGGCGCTCTTATGCGCTTTTACACATCTGGTATACCGACGGCTGGTCACCGTTAATTGATGGCGAAGTAGCTGGTGTTCAGCAGTAGCTCCAGCGGCTGCGGTTCGGCAATGGTATCGCCGTAGATAAAATCAATGCCAATGCCGGAGAGCGTGTCCATCATGATCGGCTGGTTGCACGGTCCGGCAAGGGTTTTCATCCCCACACGCTGGGCGTGCCCCTGAATAATGGTCACCATCATCTCGTCCATCAGATTGCCGTGCACGTTGCTCACCACTTCGACATCCAGCATCAGATAGTCCGCCATATTGGGGCTGAGGTGATTAAAGACGTCCATATCGCGTCCCACCTGGCTTAGCACCACCCGACAGCCCGCATGACGAAGTTTTTGCAGGCTCTGATGCACGTTTTCGTCCGGGCTGTGCAGCACCTCAACGGCGATCGTCAGATGCAGCAGACGGCCCGGCAGCGGGCTTTTCTCAAGCAGTTCGAGCAGTTCATCCACCAGCGTGACGCTGGCCAGGCCGGCCAGTGAGAGCGGGAGGGCAACGCCCATGCCTTTTGCTGCCACCGGTGCGGCATACGCCCGGAAGAATTCGCTGAAGATCCGCCTGTCGAGCGCATGCAGCAGCTCGGGCTCTGCCAGCCCGGAGCGGAACGCATGCTCTTCCTGCACTTCTCCCTGGCTGGTCCACAGGCGGAGCGAGATCAGCCAGAAGTTACAGCTTTCCGGAATACGCGGTGAGGCGACGCTGCGGGCAATCATCAGCAGGTGGTTGTCTTTGATCATGTGCCACTGCTCGTCCAGCGACATCATGCTCCGGGGGCTGTGGATCCGATCCTGCTGCGGTTCGTACACCGTCACCACGCCACGACCGCTGTTTTTCGAGGCGTAGCAGGCAATATCGGCCTGCGACATCACTTCCGCCGCCTGGTGATTACCGTCGTCTATCAGCGCGATCCCCGCGCTGGCGCCGATCCGATGCAGGCGGCCTTCCCACATAAAGTGATAGTTGTTGATGGCGTGGATCAGGCGCCCGGCAATGTACCGGGCGCTTTCGACATTGCAGTCCGGCAGCAGCAGCCCAAACTCATCCCCGCCCAGACGCGCCAGCACGTCGCTGGAGCGCAGCAGGGTCAGCATTAGCGACGACAGCTCGCGAAGGAGGGCATCGCCCGCCGCGTGGCCGGCGGTATCGTTCACGGCTTTGAAGCGGTCGAGATCGATAAACACCAGCGCATGGCGCTGGCGCGTCTCCTGCACCGTCTGCAGCAGGCGCTTGAGATGGCTCTCAAAGCTGACGCGGTTAGCCAGGTGGGTGAGGGCGTCGTGGGAAGCGCTGTAGCTCAGCTGGCGCAGCATTTTGCGCGACTCGGTAACGTCCTGAATCACCAGCACGGAGCCGATGTTTTGCCCGTCAAGCGTACTCAGTGGGGTGATGCTGTAGTGAATATCGAAGCTCCCGCCGGTGCGGCAGTTGAGCACCACGTCCTGTTCGATGTCGGAGCGAGACATATCGCCGCTGTGGATGTTCTCCATCAGCGGGCCATTTTCGCCAAAGGTAATATGCAGCACTTTCAGGATCGGCTGCCCAATGGCCTCCGCCTGCGGCCAGCCGCTCATCTCCTCCGCGACCGGGTTCATAAAAGTGACGTTCATGTCGATATCGGTACAGAGCACGGCTTCGCCGATGGAATCAAGCGTGATGTGCAGACGCTCTTTTTCCTGGAACAGCGCCTCGTTAAGCTCTTTAACCTCGGTCATGTCCATATTGATCCCGAGCAGGCGCTCCACCTCACCCTGCTTGTTCAGCACCCGATTGGCGAGAGAACGAATGTGGCGAACGCCTTCCTTCACCCGAATGCGGAATTCCAGCTTAAACGGCAGCCTCGCCATCAGCGAATCGCGCAGCACCTGTTCGGCATGTTCGCGATCTTCAGGCACCATTGCCTCGTGCCAGAGCTGCCAGGTTGGCTTGATGTGCGGCGGAATTTCGTAAAGTTCGAACATCCGCTTATCCCAGCTGATAATGTCCGGCTCAAGATCCCACTCCCAGATGCCGATCCCGCCAGCTTCGTTGGCGAGCGTAATCCGCTCCATCAGGCGTTTGTTAACCCACTCGGTCTGCTTGAGATCGTTAATGTCCTCAATCTGAGCGATAAAGTAGAGCGGAGTGCCGTCGGCATGGCGCACAACGGAGACGGCGAGCAGGGCCCAGACGACCTCTCCGTTGCGGGTGTAGTACCGTTTTTCCAGGGAGTAAGTGTTAATTTCCCCATTGACCAGCTGTTCCAGCTGTTCCAGGTCGGTGTTCAAATCCTCCGGCCAGGTGAGCTGCTGAAAGGTGAGGGACTGAAGCTCGGTCTGGCTGTAGCCGAGGAAATTGCACAGCGCTTTGTTAGCCTGCAGCCACTGGCCTTCAATGCCGACCAGCGCCATACCAATCGCGGAATATTCCATCGCATTGCGAAAACGCTCTTCGCTCTCGGTGATGTGTTTACGCTCGGCGCGAAACGCATACATCACCATCGTCATCACGTTAGCGGGCAAAAGCAGCATCAGGAACGGCAGCCAGGGGGCGTTGAACATGACGACGGTGGTCTGCGGCGATATCACGATCGGGTCTCGCGCCATCATCAGCGAAACCATCATCACGGTGACTAAAAAGACCAGGAAGGCTTCCATGCGCGGCAGGCGCACGGCGCTCCACATCAGCAGAACGATGACGCAGGTAAACGGCCAGGGCAGCCAGGAAATCGCCGCCCAGCTCAGAACCAGCGTTACGGCCAGCGTGACGAGCGTTTCCAGCAGCAGCCTGGGGTTACGATGACGCAGCAGATAGTGCGGTTTAAACAGCAATCCGAGCGGGACCAGCGCCAGCGCGCCGATGGATTCTGACAAGACCCAGACGAGGAAGGTACGCAGCGGCTCTGCGCTCGGCACCAGAAAATGGACCAGCACCCCGCCGATGAGAGGGGGGATGAGGGCGCTACCGATAGCCAGGCGGACCCAGTCGTTCAGGTTTTGCAGCGGGTTGTACCAGGGGAGCAGCTTGCGCAGCAGTACCGCACCAATGCTGGCCTCGATGATGTTTACGACGGGATAGGTAAGGCTGACGGAGTCCCACGAAAACAGCATCCACGAGGCCAGCACGTTCCCGAACGAGCAGGCAAGCGCGATGCCGGGCCACATTTTTCCCGCGTGGCGGTAAAACGCCACCATCATAATGGAGGTTGGGAACCAGAGCGGGGCCAGCAGCGTACCGAAGCGGGTCAGCTCCAGGGAGAATAAGGTGAAGATGAACGTGACCAGACCCAGACAGACAAGCCGCAGTAAAGGATGTGGGGTCGTAACCAAAACCCGCTGGTATTGTTTATTCATTACCGCTTTATCCAGGGACGCCATGCTGTCAGGAGCGAGGTCCGGACGCGCGAAATTAATAATTTGGTTTATGCTAGTACAAACAATTTACAATTTATATGCCGACTGCTCATAATTTGACATCATAGACTTATTAAATAGTTACTCTGCAAAAAATTCACGTTAAACGCCGAAAAAGTGCTCGTTAAAATTTAGCTCAGGGCGCGAAAAGCGACTTTACAGCCCGTCTCGCATAACCTGCGCATTCGACTGGTATCATGCCCGCGAAATCCCTATAATTGCCGCGTTTGACGCTCCGGCGTCGTCCTTCCTTAACATCCAGGTTAATCAGGTCGCTAAATTTATGACTGATAAGTCTCATCAGTGCGTCATCATAGGCATCGCCGGCGCATCAGCTTCAGGTAAAAGTCTTATTGCCAGTACGCTTTACCGCGAACTGCGTGAACAAGTTGGTGATGAGCACATCGGCGTCATTCCCGAAGATAGCTATTACAAAGATCAATCCCATCTTTCGATGGAAGAGCGCGTTAAAACCAACTATGACCATCCGAGCGCGATGGATCACAGCTTGTTATTCCAGCATCTTCAGTCACTTAAAAACGGCACGGCCATTGAGCTGCCGGTTTATAGCTATGTAGAACATACCCGCACCCAGGAAACTGTCCGCATCGAGCCTAAGAAGGTGATTATCCTCGAGGGTATTCTGCTGCTGACCGACGCCCGCCTGCGTGAGTCGATGAACTTCTCGATTTTTGTCGACACCCCGCTGGATATCTGCCTGATGCGCCGCATTAAGCGCGACGTGAACGAACGTGGCCGTTCCATGGACTCGGTCATGGCGCAATATCAGAAAACCGTCCGCCCAATGTTCCTGCAATTTATCGAGCCATCTAAGCAATACGCCGATATTATCGTGCCTCGCGGCGGTAAAAACCGTATTGCCATTGATATCTTGAAAGCGAAAATCAGCCAGTTTTTTGAATAAGCCGCGCGAATTGTGTACCGTTCAGAGATAACCTGGTTTTGCCCTGAGCCTGAAAAGCCTCAGGGCGCGATGCACGAAAGGAGAAAGTGCCATGCGTCTTTGTGACCGTGATATAGAAGCCTGGCTGGATGAGGGCCGCCTGTCTATCACCCCGCGCCCACCGGTAGAGCGGATTAACGGCGTGACCGTTGATGTGCGTCTGGGGAATAAATTCCGCACCTTCAGCGGCCATACCGCCCCGTTTATCGACCTCAGCGGGCCGAAAGACGAAGTCAGCGCGGCGCTGGATCGCGTGATGAGCGACGAAATCGTTCTCGACGAGGGTGACGCATTCTATCTGCATCCGGGTGAGCTGGCGCTGGCGGTGACGTATGAATCCGTTACGCTGCCTGCCGATCTGGTGGGGTGGCTGGATGGCCGTTCTTCACTGGCGCGTCTGGGCCTGATGGTTCACGTGACCGCGCACCGTATCGATCCCGGCTGGTCTGGCCGTATCGTGCTGGAGTTTTTCAACGCCGGCAAGCTGCCGCTGGCCCTGCGCCCTGGCATGATGATCGGTGCGTTGAGCTTTGAACCGCTGACGGGCCCGGCCGATCGTCCTTATAACCGCCGTCAGGACGCAAAATATCGCGACCAGCAGGGTGCGGTTGCCAGTCGTATTGATAAAGACTGATTGTTAGACCACTGAGGATGCCATGAGAAGAGTTCTGACAACGCTGATGATTTTGCTGGTGGTTCTGGTTGCTGGCCTTTCCGCGTTGGTGCTGCTGGTTAACCCCAACGATTTCCGTACCTATATGGTGCGGCAGGTCGAAGCACGCAGCGGGTATGAACTCAAGCTGGACGGCCCGCTTCGCTGGCACGTCTGGCCGCAGCTCAGCATTCTCTCTGGACGCATGTCGTTAACCGCTCCCGGGGCGACGCAGCCGCTGGTCTCGGCGGATAATATGCGTCTTGACGTGGCGCTTATCCCGCTTTTCTCGCATCAGCTCCAGGTGGACCAGGTGATGCTGAAAGGGGCGGTGATCCAGCTCACGCCTCAATCGGAGGCGGTCCGTCAGGCCGATGCGCCAGTGGCTCCGCGCGAAAATACCTTACCTGACGTCCCCTCAGATACCGGCTGGTCATTCGATATCGGCAATCTGAAAGTGGCGGACAGCGTGCTGGTTTTCCAGCATGAGGGTGACGAACAGGTTACCGTTCGCAACATCAACCTGAAGATGGAGCAGGACGAACGGCATGTCGCTACCGTTGAGTTTTCCGGGCGCGTCAACCGTGACCAGCGCGATCTGAACTTGTCCATGAATGCCAACGTTAACGCGTCGGACTATCCCCATCAGCTCACCGCGGATATCCAGCAGCTCAACTGGCAGCTGACGGGAGCGGATCTGCCGCTCAAAGGCATCACCGGTCAGGGGACGCTGCAGGCCGTCTGGCGTGAAGAGCAGAAGCAGCTTGAGCTGAAAAACCTTAACCTGCAGGCCAATGACAGCAGCCTGAAAGGGCAGGCGAGCGTCACGCTGGCTGAAAAGCCAAAATGGGTCCTCGACCTGCAGTTCGACAAGCTGAACCTGGAGAACCTGCTCCCACCGCAGCCGGCGAGCGCGACGGACGGCGGCGCCGTTCAGACGGGCCAAAGCCAGCTTGCGAAATCTCGCCCGGTGATCTCCTCCAATCTCGATAAGCCCGACTACAACAGCCTGCGCGGGTTTACCGCCGACATTCTGTTGAAAGCCAACGCCGTACGCTGGCGTGGCATTGATTTTACCGACGTCAGCAGCCAGATGTTCAACCATAACGGGCAGCTGGCCATCTCTGAGCTTAGCGGCAGGATGGGGGCAGGGCAGATATCGCTGCCGGGTACGCTGGACGTTCGAAAAGATGTCTCCCGCGCCGAGTTCCAGCCGCGGCTTGAGAATGTTGAGATTGGTACAATCCTTAAAGCCTTTAATTACCCCATTGCCATGACCGGGCAGCTGACGATGGCGGGGGATTTCTCCGGCACCAGGATAGATGCCGAGGCGTTTCGTCACAGCTGGCAGGGGCAGGCGCACGTTGAGCTGAAAGATACGCGCATGGAAGGGCTGAACTTCCAGCAGCTGGTGCAGCAGGCGGTTGAGCGCAGCAGCAACGTGAAGGCCAATGAGAATTACGACAGCGCTACCCGCCTCGACAATTTCACCACCGAGCTGTCGCTTGAGAACGGGCAGCTCTCAATGGATAACATGGAAGGAACGTCATCCCTGCTCTCCTTAACGGGTGAAGGCTCGTTGGATCTGGTGAAAGAGACGGCCGATACCCGCTTTAACGTCCGGGTCCTCTCTGGCTGGGAAGGGGAAGGCGAGCTTATTGACTTCCTGAAGGAGACGCCGATCCCGCTGACCGTTTACGGCAAATGGCAGGAGCTGAACTACAGCCTGCAGGTTGATCAAATCCTGCGCAAGCATCTGCAGGATGAAGCCAAACGTCGGCTGAATGACTGGGCGGAGCGCAATAAAGATTCGCAAAACGGCAAGGACGTGAAGAAGCTGTTAGATAAGCTTTGATGTCGGTGGTGCCGGGTGGCATGTGCGGCCTGATGCCCTCACCCCGACCCTCTCCCACAGGGAGAGGGCGCAAACACTAAAAACGGCAACGAGGTTGCCGTTTTGCTTTTATCTACACCTCAAAATCTATCTCATCCTCGCTTCGCAGCGGTATTAGCTGCACCTTCTGCACGCGATGGCTTTCAACCTGCAGCGTTTTGAGCATGTAGTCCCCCACCTGAACCTCTTCTCCCGGCTGCGGGATCCGCTGCAGATACTCCATTAACAGTCCCGCTATGGTGTGGTATTCGCGCTTGTCGTCCAGCGGCAGCGGTACAAACTGCACCAGGTCCTCCAGCGGCATATGGCCGTTTGCGGTCCAGCTTCCGTCGGCATTCTTCTGAATGTCATGGCGCGCATCGATCTCATCCACCTCGTTAGGCAGATTACCCGCGATGGTTTCCATCACGTCGCTGAGCGTCACCAGGCCCTCGACAGAGCCGAACTCGTCGACCACAAAGGCAAAGTGCGTGCGCGCGTTGCGGAACTGTTCAAGCGCGGAGAGCAGCGGCAGGGCTTCCGGGAACACAAGGGGCTGGCGCACCAGCGCGCGCAGGTTAAGCGGTTCACCGTGCAGCTGCTGCTGCAGCAGATCGATCACATGCACCACGCCCAGCAGCTCTTCCTCTTCTTCACCGCCTGTCACCACTACGCGGGTGTGCTGGTTTTTATCCAGAAGGGCGAGGATCTGCTCTTCCGGGGCCGTCAGGTCGATATGCTCAATGTCATGGCGCGAGGTCATGATGCTGCTGACCGTGCGCTGGTTCAGGTTGAGCACCCGCTCAATCATCCTGCGCTCCTGCGGATTGAAAATCTGCCCGTCGCTGTGATCGGCAAGCATCGACGCGGATTCTGCGTCCAGCTCTGCATCCTCTTTCCGACCGCTGAGCAGGTGCATCACGGTATCGGCAGTGCGCTGACGCAGGGTCTGGTTCGCCGAGAGGAAGCGGCGACGATTGAATATAGCAAGCTGGTTCAGCGACTCAATCATGACCGAGAAGCCAATCGCCGCGTACAGGTAGCCTTTCGGGATGTGGAAGCCAAAGCCGTCGGCGACCAGGCTAAAGCCAATCATCAGCAGGAAGCTCAGACACAGGATCACGATGGTCGGGTGGCTGTTCACAAACCGCGTAAGGGCTTTACTTGCCATCACCATCAGCGTGATGGCGATGATTACGGCGGCCATCATCACGGCCAGATGGTCGACCATCCCGACGGCGGTGATCACAGAATCCAGCGAGAAGACGGCGTCCAGCACCACAATCTGCGCGACGACCGGCCAGAATTTCGCCCCGCGTCGCTGGGTGGGGTTGTCGCTGTCCTTCCCTTCGAGCCGCTCGTTCAGTTCCACCGTGGCTTTGAAGAGCAGAAATAGCCCGCCAACGAGCATGATCAGGTCGCGGGCGCTGAAGCTGAAGCCGCGAACGGAGAAAAGGGGGGTCGTGAGGGTGACCAGCCAGGAGATCGAGGCCAGCAGCAGCAGGCGCATAACCATCGCCAGCAGTAGACCCGTCACGCGCGCGCGGTCGCGCTGCGATGGGGGCAATTTTTCGGCAAGGATGGCGATAAAGACCAGATTATCAATACCGAGTACTAATTCGATAACGACCAGCGTAACCAGCCCGGCCCAGATTGATGGATCGGCAATCCATTCCATAGTAATAGCAATACCTTCTGTTATATGACCACTGTCACACTTCGATCATGGATAAAGCTGACCGAAAATGCAATGCCGGGCTGAGATTTCTCTTAATAGCCTCATGAAAAAAACAGCGCAACTCGCCGACGGTGTAAATAAGCTAATGACGTATATTTTATTACGCTGAAGTGTATTTAGGATATATCGCAATAAATGGTTTAAATTGATATTTTGTCAATATAAAGAAAATCCTAAAACGTGAAAAGTTTGCGCTTAATATTAATCTTAAAAACCGTTATTAGGACAGTTGTCTCCTTGCCTGCTATTAGGTTAGCTGCAACAATTCTCCCAGCATCAAATGTTAAATTTCCTTGTTGCTATTATTGTTTCGGTCTTTAGTCACGGTAACGCTTTATCAGCATGCTTGCTGAAGCTGCTGATATATTTCCAAAAAGACCTTATCCATGAGGGTGTATACCCATAACACATTGTTTAGACAGTGGATTGGTAACTGAAAGCCAAGGGCGGTAGCGTGCCTGAAAGCGTGTGAATCAGCCTCGATTATTCTGTCAATAGCCAATGGATGAATAAGCTTTTTTTAGGACTGATGCCAGTTATATTTCGAATTGATTAACTGCATTCTGAATGCCAAAACGACCCGCGCTTATTTAAATTGCACAGGATAATTACTCTGCCAAAGTGATAAATAATCAATGATGAAATCCAAAATGAAATTGATGCCATTATTGGTGTCTGTGACCTTGATGAGTGGTTGCACGGTCTTTCCCGGCAGCAATATGTCAACAATGGGCAAGGATGTGATCAAACAGCAAGATGCTGATTTTGATCTCGACAAAATGGTGAATGTTTATCCATTGACGCCGCGTCTGGTAGAACAATTACGTCCGCGTCCGAATGTTGCCCAGCCGAATATGTCTCTGGACCAGGAAATTGCCGCCTACCAGTATCGCGTAGGGCCAGGTGACGTTATCAACGTGACCGTCTGGGACCATCCTGAACTGACCACTCCAGCGGGCCAGTACCGCAGCTCAAGCGACACCGGTAACTGGGTGCAGTCTGACGGCACGATGTTCTATCCGTACATCGGTAAAGTGCACGTGGTTGGCAAAACGCTGGCTGAGATCCGTAGTGATATTACCGGCCGCTTAGCGCAGTACATCGCTGATCCGCAGGTGGACGTTAATATCGCCGCATTCCGCTCGCAAAAAGCCTATATCTCCGGGCAGGTAAACAAATCGGGCCAGCAGGCGATCACCAACGTTCCGCTGACCGTTCTCGATGCCATCAATGCCGCAGGCGGCTTAACCGACGGTGCCGACTGGCGTAACGTCGTTCTGACCCACGAAGGCAAAGAGCAGCGCATTTCCCTGCAGGCGCTGATGCAAAACGGCGACCTGACGCAGAACCGTTTGCTCTATCCGGGCGACATCCTGTACGTGCCGCGTAACGACGATCTGAAAGTGTTCGTGATGGGTGAAGTGAAGAAACAAAGTACCCTCAAGATGGACTTCAGCGGTATGACCCTGACCGAAGCGCTGGGCAATGCGGAAGGTATCGATCTGACCTCTTCGAACGCCAGCGGCATCTTCGTGATCCGTCCGCTGAAAGGCGAGGGTACGAAAGGCAAGATTGCCAACATCTACCAGCTGGATATGTCCGATGCGACATCGCTGGTCATGGCCACGGAGTTCCGTCTCCAGCCATACGATGTGGTCTACGTTACCACCGCGCCGGTTGCCCGTTGGAACCGCCTGATCAACCAGTTGCTGCCAACCATCAGTGGCGTTCGCTACATGACGGATACGGCGCGCGACATTCATACCTGGTAATCCGCGATGTTTAACAAAATATTGGTGGTATGCGTGGGGAACATTTGCCGTTCCCCAACGGCTGAACGGCTGCTTCGCCATTACCAGCCTGGCTTAACGGTCGACTCCGCGGGGCTTGGGGCGCTGGTGGGCAAAGGCGCCGACGAGCGCGCCGCAAGCGTGGCGCAAGATCACGACCTTTCTCTCGACGGGCACATCGCCCGTCAGATTTCCGGCCGGATGTGCCGCGAGTACGACCTGATCCTGACGATGGAAAAACGCCACATTCACGCGCTGTGCGAGATCGCTCCGGAGATGCGCGGCAAGGTGATGCTGTTTGGTCACTGGGACAATGAGCGCGAAATTCCCGATCCGTATCGCAAGAGCCGTGAGGCATTTGAGGCGGTATACACCTTACTTGACCAGTCTGCCCGACAGTGGGCGCAGGCACTGAAAGCTCAGCAGGGATAACAATGACAGAAAAAACAAAACCTTCTGCCGCCCCGATTTCGGGCAGTGATGAAATCGACATTGGTCGCCTGGTCGGCACCGTTGTAGAGGCAAAGTGGTGGGTGCTTGGGATCACCGCCGTGTTCGCCGCTGCGGCCGTCGTCTATACGCTGTTTGCGACGCCGATCTACAGCGCCGATGCGCTGGTGCAGATAGAGCAGAACTCCGGCAACTCGCTGGTACAGGACATCGGCTCTGCCCTGGCGAACAAGCCGCCCGCATCCGACGCTGAAATCCAGCTCATCCAGTCAAGACTGGTGCTGGGCAAAACGGTTCACGATTTAGGGCTGGATATCTCGGTTACCAAAAATACCTTCCCGGTGTTTGGTGCCGGCTGGGACCGCCTGATGGGCCGCAGCAATGACACCGTGAAAGTGACGGATTTCGTGCTGCCAAAAGGCGGTGCGGAGCAGACCTTTACCCTTACCGTGGTTGGCCCGAAACAGTATCAGCTGACCAGCGATGCGGGCTTTAGCGCGCGCGGTGAAGTGGGGCAGATGCTGACCAAAAACGGCGTCAGCATGATGGTTAGCGCGATCCATGCGCAGGAAGGCGGTGAGTTTACGGTTACCAAATTCTCCACGCTGGGGATGATCAACAACCTGCAGAACAACCTGACCGTCACCGAAAACGGCAAGGACACTGGCGTCCTCAGCATGACCTTCACCGGTGAAGATAAGGACAAAATCCGCGATATCCTGAACAGCATCACCCGCAACTACCTTGAGCAGAACGTTGAGCGTAAATCGGCGGAAGCGGCAAAAAGCCTGGCCTTCCTCGCGAAACAGCTGCCGGAAGTGCGCGCCCATCTTGATGACGCAGAGAACAAGCTGAACGCTTATCGTCAGGATAAAGATTCCGTCGACCTGCCGCTGGAGGCGAAATCGGTGCTCGACTCGATGGTGAACATCGACGCCCAGCTGAACGAGCTGACCTTTAAAGAGGCGGAAATTTCCAAGCTGTACACCAAACGTCACCCGGCCTACCGCACGCTGCTGGAAAAACGCCAGACGCTGGAAGAAGAGAAGGCGAAGCTGAATAACCGCGTTACGGCCATGCCGAAGACGCAGCAGGAAATTGTGCGTCTGACCCGCGACGTGGAGTCCGGCCAGCAGGTCTATATGCAATTGCTGAACAAACAGCAGGAGCTGAAAATCACCGAGGCGAGCACCGTAGGCGACGTGCGTATCGTTGACCCCGCCATCACCCAGCCCGGCGTGCTGAAGCCGAAGAAAGCGCTGATTATTCTCGGCAGCATTATTCTCGGCCTGATGCTCTCCATCGTTGGCGTACTGCTGCGCTCCCTGTTCAACCGGGGTATCGAAAGCCCGCAGGTGCTGGAAGAGAACGGCATCAGCGTTTATGCCAGCATCCCGCTTTCCGAATGGCAGAAGTCGCGTGACAGCGTTAAAACCGTTAAGGGCGTCAAGCGCTACAAGCAGAGCCAGCTGCTGGCCGTCGGTAACCCGACCGATCTCGCGATTGAAGCAGTGCGCAGCCTGCGCACCAGCCTCCACTTCGCCATGATGCAGGCCAAAAACAACGTTCTGATGATGACCGGCGTCAGCCCGTCTATCGGTAAAACGTTCGTCTGCGCCAACCTGGCGGCGGTGGTGAGCCAGACCAACAAGCGCGTGCTGCTGATCGACTGTGACATGCGCAAGGGCTATACCCACGAGCTGCTGGGCACCAACAACGTCAACGGTCTTTCGGAAATTCTGCTCGGCAAAGGGGTGATCGAAGAAAGCGCGAAGCCAACCTCGATTCCGAAATTTGACCTGATCCCGCGCGGACAGGTGCCGCCGAACCCGTCTGAGCTGCTGATGAGCGAACGCTTTAGTCAACTGATTGAATGGGCGAGCAAAAACTATGACCTGGTGCTGATCGATACGCCGCCAATTCTGGCCGTGACCGACGCCGCCGTAGTGGGCCGCCATGCGGGCACCACCCTGATGGTCGCGCGCTATGCGGTGAACACGCTGAAAGAGGTGGAAACCAGCCTGAGCCGCTTCGAGCAGAACGGCATTGAGGTGAAGGGGGTCATTCTGAACTCCATCTTCCGCCGCGCGACCGGGTACCAGGATTACGGTTACTACGAGTACGAATACAAATCTGACAGCAAATAACAAATAACCCCCCCCTCACCCTAACCCCCTCCCCGGAGGGGAGAGGGGACTGCCGTTGCGGTCTTTCTCCCTCTCCCCTCTGGGGAGAGGGCTGGGGTGAGGGGTGGGGAGTTGGGGGAATTTATGACCACACAACGCCCTTTGATTTCTATCTATATGCCGACATGGAATCGTCAGCAGCTGGCGATCCGCGCGATTAAATCGGTCCTGCGTCAGGATTACGACAACTGGGAGCTGATCGTCGTGGATGACTGCTCCTCCTCTTTTGAACAGCTGCAGGCATTCGTTGACGACCTTAACGACCCGCGCGTGGTGTACACACATAACCCGATCAATTCCGGGGCGTGTGCGGTACGCAACCAGGCGATTATGCAGGCGAAAGGGCAGTATCTGACCGGCATTGACGACGATGACGAATGGACGCCAAACCGGCTGTCGATTTTCCTGTCGCACAAAGCGCAGCTGGTAACGCACGCGTTTCTCTACGCCAACGACTATGTTTGCCAGGGCGAAGTGTACTCGCAGCCGGCCAGCCTGCCGCTGTATCCGAAATCACCATACTCCCGCCGCCTGTTTTACAAGCGCAACATCATCGGCAACCAGGTCTTTACCTGGGCGTGGCGATTCAAAGAGTGCCTGTTCGATACCGAGCTGAAGGCCGCGCAGGATTACGATATTTTCCTGCGGATGGTGGTGGAATACGGCGAACCGTGGAAGGTGGAAGAGGCGACGCAGATCCTGCACATCAACCACGGGGAGATGCAAATCACCTCCTCGCCGAAAAAATTCTCCGGCTACTTCCACTTTTACCGCAAGCACAAGGACAAGTTCGACCGTGCCAGCCGTAAGTATCAGCTCTTTACCCTCTATCAGATCCGCAACAAGCGCATGAACTGGCGCACGCTGTTTACGCTGCTTTCGGTACGTAACGGCAAGCGTCTGGCCGACGGGCTTCGGGGGAAATAATGTTTCTGGAAGATTGCCGCGCAAACGGCTGGAGCCTGCGCCCGTGCTGCATGGTTCTGGCGTACCGCATCGCGCATTTCTGCTCGGTGTGGCGCAAAAAAAACGTGCTTAACAACCTGTGGGCTGCACCGGTGCTGGTGCTGTACCGCATCATCACCGAATGCTTTTTTGGCTATGAAATTCAGGCCGCTGCCACCATTGGCCGCCGCTTCACCATTCACCACGGCTACGCCGTGGTCATCAACAAGTTCGTCGTCGCGGGCGATGATTTTACCATTCGCCATGCCGTCACTATTGGCAACCGCGGGCCTGAGAGCCTGGCCTGCCCGGTGATTGGCAATAACGTCGAGCTGGGCGCGAACGTGGTGATGATTGGCGATATCACCGTCGGTAACAACGTGACGATTGGCGCAGGCAGCGTGGTGCTGGACAGCATTCCGGATAACGCGCTGGTGGTGGGTGAAAAAGCACGCGTGAAGGTGATTAAATGAACATTCTGCAATTTAACGTGCGCCTTGCAGAGGGCGGCGCGGCAGGCGTGGCGCTGGATCTGCACCAGCGCGCGCTGCAAAAAGGGCTACAGTCGCGCTTTGTTTACGGCTACGGCAAAGGCGGCAAGAAAAGCGTCAGCCATGATAACTACCCGCAGGTGCTTAAGCAGACACCGCGACTGACCTCCATTGCCAACATCGCGCTGTTTCGCCTGTTCAACCGCGATCTGTTTGGCAACCTGAACAGCCTGTACCGCACCGTGACGCGCACCCCCGGTCCGGTGGTGCTGCATTTTCACGTGCTGCACAGCTACTGGCTGAATCTGGAAGAGGTGGTGGCGTTTTGTGAGAAGGTAAAAGCGCATAAGCCGGATACCCGATTCGTCTGGACGCTGCACGATCACTGGAGCGTGACCGGACGCTGCGCCTTTACGGACGGCTGCGAAGGCTGGAAAAATAACTGCCAAAAATGCCCGACGCTGAACAATTACCCGCCGGTAAAAGTGGACCGTGCGCATCAGCTGGTTGAGGGCAAACGCCAGCTGTTCCGAGACATGCTCTCGCTCGGCTGCACCTTTATTTCCCCAAGCCAGCACGTGGCGGATGCGTTTAACAGCCTGTACGGGGCAGGGCGCTGCAAGATCATCAATAACGGTATCGACGTGGCGACGGAAGAGATTCTGGCGGAACTGACGCCGGTCGCCGAAACGCCGGGCAAACCGAAGATTGCCATTGTCGCGCACGACCTGCGCTACGACGGCAAAACCAACCAGCAGCTGGTGCGCGACATGATGGCGCTGGGCGAAAAAATCGAGCTTCACACCTTTGGTAAATTTTCCCCGTTCGAAGGGGTAAACGTGGTGAACCACGGGTTCGAAACCGACAAGCGCAAGCTGATGAGCGCCCTGAACGGAATGGATGCGCTGGTCTTCAGCTCCCGCGTGGACAACTATCCGCTGATCCTCTGCGAAGCGCTCTCCATCGGCGTGCCGGTGATTGCCACCCACAGCGACGCCGCGCGCGAAGTGCTGGAAAAGTCCGGCGGAAAAACCTTTGCCGAGCAGGAGGTGCTGCCGCTGGTGCAAATGCCGAAGGCGGATATCGCGCAGGCCGTTTTTGGCACTGACCTGGAATCGTTCCGCAACCGAAGCCGCAAGGCCTACAGTGGACAACAGATGCTGGAGGAGTATGTCTCGTTCTATCAGAATCTGTAGTTATCTGCTGCTCCCGCTGATCTACCTGCTGGTCAACGTTAAGATTGCCCAGCTGGGAGAAAGCTTCCCGATCACCATCGTCACCTTCTTGCCCGTTCTGCTTTTGCTCTTCGTTGAGAAAATTAGTCTTAAGAAGCTGATGATTGCGCTGGGTATGGGGGTTGGCCTGACGGCATTTAACTACATCTTTGGTCAGTCTCTGGACGCCAGCAAATACGTCACCTCGACCATGCTGTTTGTTTATATCGTTATTATTATCGGCATGGTCTGGAGTATTCGCTTTAAAACTATTTCCCCGCACAATTATAGGAAAATCCTTAGGTTCTTTTATATTGTGGTCGGGCTCATCGTTATGCTTGCCGCGATGGAGATGGCGCAAATTATTCTGACCGGCGGCAGCAGCCTGATGGAAATAATTTCGAAATATCTCATTTACAGTAACAGCTATGTTCTGAACTTCATTAAGTTTGGCGGGAAACGTACTACCGCGCTCTATTTTGAACCGGCTTTCTTTGCTCTGGCGTTAATCTCAATTTGGCTCAGCATCAAACAGTTTGGTATCAAAACCCCCAAGACCGATGCTATGATTCTTGCAGGAATTGTTCTGTCAGGATCGTTCTCAGGGGTAATGACGTTTATCCTGTTTTACCTGCTCGAGTGGGCGTTCCAGTATCTGAACAAAGATGCCATAAAGAAAAAGATGCCGCTGGCGATTATCTCCCTGACGGTATTTATGGTGGGCATAGTATTTGCTTTCCCATACATCTCTGAACGTTTGGGCGATCTGGGAACCGAAGGCTCATCATCTTATTATCGCATCATTGGTCCGCTGGTGATGGTGGGTTATTCCTTAACCCATATTGATGGCGTAGTAAGATTTGGCTCACTTTACGAATATGTTGCATCATTCGGAATCTTTAACGGTGCGGATGTCGGTAAAACCATAGACAATGGTCTGTATCTGTTAATTATCTACTTTTCGTGGTTCGCCGTACTGTTGACGCTGTGGTACCTGTTTAAAGTTTTCAAAATGATGATTAACGCGTTTGGTGATAACCAAAACTTTCGCGTGCAGCTTTATCTTTTTACGCCCGTGTCGCTGTTTTTTACCGGGTCAATATTTAGCCCGGAATATGCATTCTTAATTGTATGTCCGTTTATTTTGCGCAAGGCGCTCAATATTACGCGCGTATGACGAAATGAGGTGATTTATGTTTCTTAGCGTCATTACTGTCGCCTTTCGTAACTACGAAGGGGTGGTAAAAACCTGGCGCTCGCTGCGCAACCTGGCGCGCGACCCAAGCCTCACCTTTGAGTGGATTGTGGTCGATGGCGGCTCGGACGACGGTACGGCTGAGTTTCTGGAAAAACTCAACGGTGAGTTCAACTTACGTTTCATCAGCGAGAAAGATAAAGGCATCTACGATGCGATGAATAAAGGCATTGCCATGGCGCAGGGGCGCTACGCCATCTTCCTGAATTCCGGTGACGTATTCCATGATGACGTGGCGCTGTTTGCCCGCCAGCTGGCTCGCCAGAAAGAAGAGGCGATGTTCATTGGCGATGCGTTGCTCGATTTTGGCGACGGAAATAAGGTGCTGCGTAGCGCAAAGCCGGGCTGGTATATTTACCACAGCCTGCCGGCCAGCCATCAGGCGATTTTCTTCCCGGTGAGCGGTCTGAAAAAACAGCCCTACGATCTGCAGTATAAAGTCTCTTCAGATTATGCGTTGACCGCCAGTTTGTACAAGTCAGGCTATCCGTTCCGTCGAATTAAAGGGCTGGTATCCGAATTTTCCATGGGCGGCGTGTCAACCTCGAATAATCTGGAATTATGCCAGGATGCAAAAAACGTGCAGCGTAAAATATTACGCGTGCCGGGCTTCTGGGCAGAATTGTCTTATTTCTTGCGTATTAAAACCACGGGTAAAGCGAAAGCCTTATATAACAAAGCCTGAAATATAAGGAAACGTAATGCAGGAACTCAAAGGATTCACCGTGCCGAAAGGCTTTCGCGGTGGCAACGGTATTAAGGTGCAGTTGTGGTGGGCCGTTCAGGCAACGTTATTTGCCTGGTCGCCGCAAATACTGTACCGCTGGCGAGCATTTTTATTGCGTCTGTTTGGCGCAAAAATAGGAAAAAACGTAGTCATTCGCCCCTCGGTAAAAATTACGTACCCCTGGAAATTAACCCTCGGGGATTACGCCTGGGTTGGGGATGACGCGGTGTTATATACCCTTGGCGAGATTACGATTGGCGCAAATTCGGTGGTTTCACAAAAGTGTTATTTGTGCACCGGCAGCCACGATTTTATGAGCCCGCATTTCGATATTACCGCCACGCCCATAGTGATTGGCGAGAAATGCTGGCTGGCAACCGATGTGTTTGTTGCACCGGGCGTCACCGTTGGCGACGGCACGGTTATTGGTGCCCGCAGCAGCGTTTTTAAATCGCTTCCGGCAAATAAAATTTGCCGGGGCAACCCCGCAGTGGTGATACGCGAACGCGTTGAAACTGAAAAACTTTGATAAGTACAGAGGAATATAAACATGTCTAAAGTCGCTCTCATCACCGGCGTTACCGGACAGGATGGTTCTTACCTGGCAGAATTGCTGCTGGAAAAAGGGTATGAAGTACACGGTATTAAGCGTCGTGCCTCTTCGTTCAACACCGAGCGCGTTGACCATATCTATCAGGACCCTCACTCCGCGAACCCGAAATTCCATCTGCATTACGGCGATCTGACGGATTCCTCGAACCTGACCCGTATTCTGCAGGAAGTCCAGCCGGATGAAGTGTACAACCTGGGCGCGATGAGCCACGTTGCGGTCTCCTTCGAATCCCCGGAATACACCGCTGACGTTGATGCCATGGGCACCCTGCGTCTGCTGGAAGCGATTCGCTTCCTCGGCCTTGAGAAGAAAACCCGTTTCTACCAGGCGTCTACCTCCGAGCTGTACGGCCTGGTGCAGGAAATCCCACAGAAAGAGACCACGCCGTTCTACCCGCGCTCTCCGTATGCGGTCGCCAAACTGTATGCCTACTGGATCACCGTAAACTACCGTGAATCCTACGGCATGTACGCCTGTAACGGCATTCTGTTCAACCACGAATCCCCGCGCCGCGGCGAAACCTTCGTGACCCGCAAAATCACCCGCGCGATCGCCAACATTGCACAGGGTCTGGAATCTTGCCTGCACCTCGGCAACATGGACTCCCTGCGCGACTGGGGCCATGCGAAAGACTACGTGAAAATGCAGTGGATGATGCTGCAGCAGGACAAGCCGGAAGACTTCGTGATTGCGACCGGCGTGCAGTACTCCGTGCGTCAGTTCGTTGAGATGGCCGCCGCGCAGCTGGGCATCAAACTGCGCTTTGAAGGCACCGGCGTGGAAGAGAAAGGTATCGTTGTTTCCGTGACCGGCCACGACGCACCGGGCGTGAAGCCGGGCGACGTTATCGTTCAGGTTGACCCGCGCTACTTCCGTCCTGCTGAAGTGGAAACCCTGCTGGGCGACCCAACCAAAGCGCACGAAACCCTGGGCTGGAAGCCAGAAACCACGCTGCAGGAGATGGTCTCTGAGATGGTAGCCAAAGATCTTGAAGCAGCGAAAAAACACTCCCTGCTCAAGTCTCATGGCTACGAGGTTGCCATCGCGCTGGAGTCCTGAGAATGACAAAACAACGTATTTTTGTTGCCGGTCATCGCGGAATGGTGGGTTCCGCGATTGCACGCCAGCTGGAGCAGCGCGGTGACGTAGAGGTGATTGTCCGCACCCGCGACGAGCTGAACCTGCTCGACAGCGGCGCGGTGCAGGACTTCTTTGCCAACGAACGTATTGACCAGGTGTATCTGGCGGCGGCGAAGGTGGGCGGCATTGTCGCTAACAACACCTACCCGGCGGATTTCATCTACGAGAACATGATGATCGAGAGCAACATCATTCACGCGGCGCATCTGCACAACGTGAATAAGCTGCTGTTCCTCGGCTCATCCTGTATCTACCCGAAAATGGCGAAGCAGCCGATCGCCGAAAGCGAGCTGCTGCAGGGCACGCTGGAAGCCACCAACGAGCCGTACGCGATTGCCAAGATTGCCGGGATCAAGCTGTGCGAATCCTACAACCGTCAGTACGGCCGCGACTATCGCTCGGTGATGCCGACCAACCTGTACGGGCCGCACGATAACTTCCACCCGAGCAACTCGCACGTGATCCCGGCGCTGCTGCGCCGCTTCCACGAGGCAACTGCCGAGAATGCGCCGGACGTGGTGGTGTGGGGCAGCGGTACGCCGATGCGCGAGTTCCTGCACGTGGACGATATGGCGGCCGCCAGCATTCACGTGATGGAGCTGGATCGCGAGGTATGGCAGGAGAACACCGAGCCGATGCTGTCGCACATCAACGTCGGTACCGGCGTGGACTGCACCATCCGCGAGCTGGCGCAGACCATCGCCCAGGTGGTGGGCTACAAGGGCCGCGTGGTGTTTGACGCCACCAAGCCGGACGGCACGCCGCGCAAGCTGCTGGACGTCACCCGCCTGCATCAGCTGGGCTGGTATCACGAGGTATCACTGGAGCAGGGGCTGGCCAGCACCTACCAGTGGTTCCTCGAAAATCAGCACCGCTTCCGGGGGTAATGATGTTTTTAAGTCAGGAAGATTTTGCCACGGTAGTGCGTTCCACTCCGCTGATCTCAATTGATTTGATCGTGGAGAACGAACGCGGCGAGTTCTTGCTGGGGAAACGAACCAACCGCCCTGCTCAGGGCTACTGGTTCGTGCCCGGCGGGCGCGTGCAAAAGGATGAGGCGCTGGCAAATGCCTTTGAGCGCCTCACTCTGGCGGAACTGGGCCTGCAGCTGCCGATGGCAGCGGGCCAGTTTTACGGGGTCTGGCAGCACTTCTATGACGACAACTTTTCAGGCACCGGGTTCTCCACGCACTACATCGTGCTGGGGTTCCGCCTGAAGGTGAGTGAGGCAGACCTGCGTCTGCCTGATTCTCAGCATGACGACTACCGCTGGCAGACGCCAGAGGCGCTGCTGGCGAGCGATAACGTTCACGATAACAGTCGAGCGTACTTCCTCGCTGAGCGTCAGGCCGAGGTGCCGGGCCTATGAAGATCCTCGTCTATGGAATTAACTACTCGCCGGAGCTGACCGGTATCGGGAAATACACCGGCGAGATGGTCGAGTGGATGGCGAGCCAGGGACATGACGTGCGGGTCATCACCGCGCCGCCGTACTACCCGGAGTGGAAGGTGGGCGAGCGCTACTCAAGCTGGCGCTATCGCCGCGAAGAGGGCGCGGCGACCGTGTGGCGCTGCCCGCTCTACGTGCCGAAGCAGCCCTCAACGCTGAAGCGTTTACTTCACCTGGGCAGCTTTGCTCTGAGCAGCTTTTTCCCGCTGATGGCGCAGCGTCGCTGGAAGCCGGACCGCATTATCGGCGTGGTGCCGACGCTGTTTTGCACGCCGGGCATGCGCCTGCTGGGCAAACTCTCCGGCGCGCGCACCCTGCTGCACATTCAGGATTATGAAGTCGACGCCATGCTCGGCCTGGGTATGGCAGGCAAGGGCAAGGGCGGCAGGGTGGCGAAGCTCGCCAGCGCCTTTGAGCGCAGCGGGCTGCACAACGTGGATTACGTCTCGACGATTTCGCGCTCGATGATGAATAAGGCCCAGGAGAAGGGCGTACCGGCCAGGAAGGTGATCTTCTTCCCGAACTGGTCCGAAGTGGCGCGCTTTCGCGACGTGGCTGAGCAAGACGCTCAGGCGCTGCGCGCCCAGCTCGGTTTGCCCGATGACCATAAAATCATTCTTTACTCGGGCAACATCGGCGAAAAGCAGGGGCTGGAGAGCGTGATTGAAGCCGCGCACCAGCTCAGCAAACATGCCTGGACGTTTGTGATTGTCGGGCAGGGCGGCGGCAAAGCGCGGCTGGAGAAGCTGGCGCGCGAACGCGGCCTGACAAACGTGAAGTTCTTCCCGCTGCAGTCTTACGAGGCGCTGCCGGCGCTGCTGAAGATGGGCGACTGCCATCTGGTGGTGCAAAAGCGCGGCGCGGCGGACGCGGTGCTGCCCTCCAAGCTGACCAACATTCTGGCGGTGGGCGGGAACGCGGTGATTACGGCGGAAGCCGAAACCGAATTAGGCCAGCTGTGCAACAGCTATCCGGGGATCGCCGTATGCGTGGAGCCGGAATCGGTCTCTGCGCTGGTGGCCGGAATTGAGCAGGCACTCGCCATGCCAAAAGAGAACACGGTGGCACGTGAATATGCCGAACGCACCCTCGAGAAAGAGAGCGTGCTGAGCCAATTTATTGCAGATATACGGGGATAAATCATGAGTCATACCACGTTGTATCCGGTTGTGATGGCAGGTGGCTCTGGTAGCCGGTTATGGCCGCTGTCCCGCGTGCTCTATCCAAAACAGTTCCTCTGCCTGAAAGGGGAGCTCACCATGCTGCAAACGACGGTCAACCGTCTGCAGGGCGTGGAGTGTGAAAGCCCGGTGGTGATTTGTAACGAACAACACCGCTTTATCGTTGCCGAGCAGCTGCGCCAGCTGAACAAACTGACAGAAAATATCATTCTGGAGCCTGCCGGACGTAATACCGCGCCCGCTATCGCCCTCGCGGCGCTGGCGGCAAAACGCAGCAGCCCGGACTGCGACCCCCTGATGCTGGTGCTGGCCGCAGACCACGTTATTCAGCAGGAAGATGCCTTCCGTGACGCGGTGCGCGCGGCGATCCCTTACGCCGACAGCGGCAAGCTGGTGACCTTCGGCATCGTGCCGGACCTGCCGGAAACCGGCTACGGCTATATTCGCCGTGGCGCAGTGACGCCGGGCGCGGGCGATAGCGTGGCCTTTGACGTCGCGCAGTTCGTCGAGAAGCCGAACCTGGAAACCGCCCAGGCCTATGTGGGCAGCGGCGAGTATTACTGGAACAGCGGCATGTTCCTGTTCCGCGCCGGTCGCTATCTTGAAGAACTGGAAAAATATCGCCCCGACATTCTCAGCGCCTGTGAGAAAGCGATGGCGGTGGTGGACCCGGATCTCGATTTTATCCGCGTTGACGAGAAATCCTTCCTCGCCTGCCCGGAAGAGTCCATTGACTATGCGGTCATGGAACGCACGGCGGACGCCGTGGTGGTGCCGATGGACGCGGGCTGGAGCGACGTGGGCTCATGGTCATCCCTGTGGGAGATCAGCGCTCATACCCCGGAGGGTAACGTCCACCACGGTGATGTGATCAGCCACAAAACGGAAAACAGCTACGTTTACGCCGAGTCCGGTCTGGTGACCACGGTGGGCGTGAAGGATCTGGTGGTCGTCCAGACCAAAGATGCCGTGCTGATTGCCGACCGTAACGCCGTGCAGGACGTTAAAAAGGTGGTGGAGCAGATCAAGGCCGACGGCCGTCACGAGCACCATATTCACCGCGAGGTGTACCGTCCGTGGGGCAAATATGACTCCATCGACTCCGGCGATCGCTATCAGGTCAAACGCATTACCGTGAAGCCGGGCGAAGGGCTCTCCGTGCAGATGCACCATCACCGCGCCGAGCACTGGGTTGTGGTGGCGGGCACCGCAAAAGTCACCATCGACGGTGAAATCAAACTGCTGGGTGAAAACGAGTCAATCTATATTCCGCTCGGGGCGACGCACTGCCTGGAAAACCCGGGGAAAATTCCGCTCGACTTAATTGAGGTGCGCTCCGGCTCGTATCTGGAGGAGGACGATATCGTTCGCTTCCAGGACCGCTACGGGCGGGTCTAGCGCCATCTTTAACGCCGGATGACGCTTCGCTTATCCGGCCTACGAATGAATAAAAACAATTTTGCCTGTTAATCGGGCGGGCCAACTGTTGCCTGAAAAAGGGGTCATCATGGAAAAGTTAACCTGTTTTAAAGCCTACGATATTCGCGGCAAGCTGGGCGAAGAGCTGAATGAAGACATTGCGTGGCGCATTGGCCGCGCGTACGGCGAGTATCTGAAGCCAAAAACCATCGTGCTGGGCGGCGACGTGCGTCTGACCAGCGAGTCCCTGAAGCTGGCCCTGGCAAAAGGGCTGCAGGACGCGGGCGTGGACGTGCTGGACATCGGCCTTTCCGGCACCGAAGAGATCTATTTTGCCACCTTCCACCTGGGCGTGGACGGCGGTATCGAAGTGACCGCCAGCCATAACCCGATGGACTACAACGGCATGAAGCTGGTGCGCAAGGGCGCGCGTCCGATCAGCGGCGATACCGGCCTGCGCGACGTGCAGCGTCTGGCGGAAGCCAACGACTTCCCGCCGGTGAACGAGGCGACGCGCGGCAGCTATAAGCAGATCGACCTGCAGAAAGAGTACATCGACCACCTGCTGGGCTACATCAACGTGGCAAACCTGAAGCCGCTGAAGCTGGTGATCAACTCCGGCAACGGCGCGGCGGGCCCGGTGGTGGATGCGCTGGAAGCCCGCTTTAAGGCCCTGAACGTGCCGGTCTCCTTCATCAAGGTGCATAACACCCCGGACGGCAACTTCCCGAACGGTATTCCTAACCCGCTGCTGCCCGAGTGCCGCGACGACACCCGCAACGCGGTGATCGCGCACGGTGCGGATATGGGCATTGCCTTTGACGGCGATTTCGACCGCTGCTTCCTGTTCGACGAGAAAGGCCAGTTCATCGAAGGCTACTACATCGTCGGCCTGCTGGCGGAGGCGTTCCTTGAGAAGAACCCCGGCGCGAAGATCATTCACGACCCGCGTCTCTCCTGGAACACCGTTGACGTGGTCAGCGCCGCGGGCGGCGAGCCGGTGATGTCCAAAACCGGCCACGCGTTTATTAAAGAGCGTATGCGCGAAGAAGACGCCATCTACGGCGGCGAGATGAGCGCCCACCACTACTTCCGCGACTTTGCCTACTGCGACAGCGGGATGATCCCGTGGCTGCTGGTGACCGAGCTGCTGTGCCTGAAAGGTCAGACGCTGGGCGAGCTGGTGCGCGACCGCATGGCGGCCTTCCCGGCGAGCGGGGAGATTAACAGCAAGCTGGCGCAGCCTGCAGAGGCCATTGCCCGCGTGGAGCATCACTTCGCGATCCACGCCCTGGAAATCGACCGCACGGACGGCATCAGCATGTCGTTCCCGCAGTGGCGCTTTAACCTGCGATCCTCCAATACCGAGCCGGTGGTGCGCCTGAACGTGGAATCCCGCGCCGATACCGCGCTGATGGAAGCCCGAACGAAGGACATTCTGGCGCTGTTGAATCAGTAATACGAAAACCTTACCCCTCACCCTAACCCTCTCCCCAGAGGGGAGAGGGAACTTGAACACCCTCTCCCCTTTGGGGAGAGGGCCGGGGTGAGGGTTGAGGGGTAAGGTTTTGAACTAAAGGAACAACGATGACGAATCTAAAAAAACGCGACCGAGCGAGAACGAATGCATCGTTAATCTCTATGGTGCAGCGATTTTCTGATATCACCATCATGGTCGGCGGATTGTGGGCGGTGTGCTGGGTAAGCGGACAAGCCTTCCTCTACATGCACCTGCTGATGGCGTTAATCGCGCTGGTTGTGTTTCAGATGATCGGCGGAATGACCGACTTCTATCGTTCGTGGCGCGGCGTAAAAATTACCACCGAGCTGATGCTGCTGCTGCAGAACTGGACCCTGGCCCTGATTTTCAGCGCCGGGCTGGTGGCGTTTAGCCATGATTTTGATAACCGCCTGGTGACCTATCTGTGCTGGTATCTGCTGACCAGCGTCGGGATGGTGGTCTGCCGTTCTTTGATCCGCTTCGGTGCCGGCTGGCTTCGCAACCGGGGCTACAACACCCGCTACGTGGCCGTTGCCGGTGATTTGCCGGTAGGCCTGGTGCTGCTTGATAGCTTCCGCAAAGAGCCGTGGTTAGGCTTTGAGGTGGTCGGGGTTTATCACGATGCCAAGCCGGGTGGCGTGCCTGCCGAGTGGGCGGGAAACTACGAACAGCTTATCGACGACGCGAAGGCCGGAAAAATTCACAACGTCTACATCGCCATGCAGATGAAAGACGAATCCCGGATTAAGAAACTGATGCGCGAGCTGGCGGATACCACCTGCTCGGTGATCCTCATCCCGGACGTTTTTACCTTCAACATCCTCCATTCGCGTATCGAAGAGGTGAACGGGGTTCCTGTCGTTCCGCTTTACGATACGCCGCTGTCCGGCTTTAACCGCGTGCTGAAGCGCGTGGAAGATATCGTGCTCTCCACGCTGATCCTGCTGCTTATCTCCCCGGTGCTGTGCTGCATTGCGCTGGCGGTAAAAATCACCTCGCCTGGCCCGGTCATTTTCCGCCAGACCCGCTACGGCATGGACGGCAAGCCGATTATGGTGTGGAAATTCCGCTCCATGAAGGTGATGGAAAACGACAAGGTGGTGACCCAGGCCACGCAGAATGACCCGCGCGTGACCCGCGTAGGCAACTTCCTGCGCCGTACCTCCCTGGACGAGCTGCCGCAGTTCATCAACGTATTTACCGGCGGGATGTCGATTGTCGGACCGCGTCCGCACGCCGTCGCACATAACGAACAGTATCGCGCGCTGATTGAAGGCTACATGCTTCGCCACAAGGTGAAGCCGGGCATTACCGGCTGGGCGCAGATTAACGGCTGGCGCGGCGAGACCGACACCCTGGAAAAAATGGAAAAACGTATCGAGTTCGACCTGGAGTACATCCGTGAATGGAGCCTCTGGTTCGATATCAAAATTGTTTTTCTGACCGTCTTCAAAGGCTTCGTGAACAAAGCGGCGTACTAAGATGAGCTTACGTGAAAAAACCATCAGCGGCGCCAAGTGGTCTGCCATGGCCACCATCGTCATCATTGGCCTGGGCCTGGTGCAGATGACCGTGCTGGCGCGCATTATCGATAACCACCAGTTCGGCCTGCTGACCGTTTCGCTGGTGATTATCGCGCTGGCCGATACGCTGTCTGATTTTGGTATCGCCAACTCGATTATCCAGCGCAAAGAGATCGGCCATCTTGAGCTGACCACGCTCTACTGGCTGAACGTCGGGTTAGGGGTCTTCGTGTTCGTGCTGGTGTTCCTGCTGAGCGATACCATTGCCCGCGTGCTGCACAACCCGGATCTGGCGCCGCTGATGCGCACGCTGTCGTTTGCCTTCGTGGTGATCCCGCACGGCCAGCAGTTCCGCGCGCTGATGCAAAAAGAGCTGGAGTTCAACAAGATCGGCATGATCGAGACCAGCGCCGTGCTGGCGGGCTTTACCTTCACCGTGGTCAGCGCCCACTTCTGGCCGCTGGCGATGACCGCCATTCTCGGTTACCTGGTGAACTCTGCCGTGCGCACGCTGCTCTTCGGCTACTTTGGCCGCAAAATTTACCGTCCGGGGCTGCATTTCTCGCTGGCCTCCGTGTCAACCAACCTGCGTTTTGGCGCGTGGCTGACCGCCGACAGCATCATCAACTACGTCAACACCAACCTCTCCACCCTGGTGCTGGCGCGTATTCTCGGCGCAAGCGTGGCGGGGGGCTACAACCTGGCCTACAACGTCGCGGTTGTCCCGCCGATGAAGCTGAACCCGATTATCACCCGCGTGCTGTTCCCGGCGTTCGCCAAGATTCAGGACGACACCGAGAAGCTGCGCGTCAACTTCTACAAGCTGCTTTCCGTCGTGGGGATCATCAACTTCCCGGTGCTGCTGGGGCTGATGGTGGTCTCCAGCAACTTCGTGCCGCTGGTGTTTGGCGAAAAGTGGAACAGCATCGTGCCGATCCTGCAGCTGCTGTGCGTGGTGGGGCTGCTGCGCTCCGTGGGGAACCCGATTGGTTCCCTGCTGATGGCAAAAGCGCGCGTTGATATCAGCTTTAAGTTCAACGTCTTTAAAACCTTCCTGTTTATCCCGGCGATCCTCGTGGGCGGGCATATGGCGGGCGCCATTGGCGTCACCCTCGGCTTCCTGCTGGTGCAGATCGTCAACACCGTGCTGAGCTACTTTGTGATGATTAAGCCGGTGCTGGGCTCCAGCTACCGTCAGTACATCCTGAGCCTGTGGCTGCCGTTTTATCTCTCTTTACCGACGCTTGCCGTGAGCTACGGCCTGGGCGTCGTGCTCGGCGGCCACCTGCCGCTGGCGGCGCTGCTGGCGGTGCAGGTGGCCGCGGGCGCGCTGGCGTTCGGCGTGATGATTGTGCTGTCGCGCAACGCGCTGGTGGTCGAGATGAAGCGCCAGTTTTGCCGTAACGAAAAAATGAAAACGCTGCTTCGCGCAGGCTAACTCTTTAAGAGGCCATTATGAAATTACTTATCCTTGGCAACCATACCTGCGGCAACCGTGGCGACAGCGCCATTCTGCGCGGTTTATTGGATGCAATTAACACTCTTGAGCCTGAGACAGAAGTGGATGTAATGAGCCGCTACCCGGTCAGCTCCTCCTGGTTACTGAACCGCCCGGTCATGGGCGACCCGCTCTATAGCCAGATGAAACAGCATAACAACGCTGCGGGCGTGATGGGGCGCGTGAAGAAGGTGCTGCGCCGTCGCTACCAGCACCAGGTGCTGCTCTCGCGCGTGACCGACACCGGCAAGCTGCGTAACATCGCGATTGCGCAGGGCTTTACCGATTTCGTGCGCCTGCTGTCGGGCTATGACGCCATCATTCAGGTCGGCGGCTCGTTCTTTGTCGATCTCTACGGCGTGCCGCAGTTCGAGCACGCGCTCTGCACCTTTATGGCGAAAAAGCCGCTGTTCATGATTGGCCACAGCGTGGGGCCATTCCAGGATCCGCAGTTTAACCAGCTGGCGAACTATGTGTTCGGCCACTGTGATGCGCTGATCCTGCGCGAGTCCGTGAGCCTCGACCTCATGAAGCGCAGCGATATTGATACCTCAAAAGTTGAACACGGGGTGGACACGGCCTGGCTGGTGGATCACCAGGACGATCGTTTCCAGGCGAGCTACGCGGTCCAGCACTGGCTGGACGTGACGGCAAAAGAGAAAACGGTCGCCATCACCCTGCGCGAGCTTGCGCCGTTCGACAAGCGCCTCGGCACCACCCAGGCGGCCTACGAGAAGGCCTTCGCCGACGTGGTAAACCGCGTGCTGGACAGCGGCTACCAGGTGCTGGCGCTCTCTACCTGTACCGGTATCGACAGCTACAACAAGGATGACCGCATGGTGGCGCTCAATTTGCGCCATCTGGTCAACGACCCGTCGCGCTACCACGTGGTGATGGATGAACTTAACGACCTGGAAATGGGCAAGCTGCTTTCTGCCTGCGACCTGACCGTCGGCACCCGCCTGCACTCGGCCATTATCTCCATGAACTTCGGCACGCCGGCCATCGCCATCAACTACGAGCACAAATCTGCCGGCATCATGCAGCAGCTCGGCATGCCGGAAATGGCGGTGGATATCCGTCATCTGCTGGACGGATCGCTTGGCGCTATGGTCGGCGACACGCTGGGACAGCTTCCTGCGATTAACGAACGCCTGGCCGTGGCGGTGAAAGCCGAGCGCGAAAAAGGGATTGGGATGGTGAAATCCGTACTCGACCGCGTCGGGGAGGGGAAATGAAGGTTGGTTTCTTCTTACTCAAATTTCCGCTGTCGTCAGAAACCTTCGTGCTGAACCAAATCACCGCGTTTATCGATATGGGATACGACGTGGAGATTATCGCCCTGCAAAAGGGCGATACGCAGAACACCCACGCGGCGTATACCCAATACGGGCTGGAAGCGAAAACCCGCTGGCTGCAGGACGAGCCGGGCGGGCGTATGAACAAGCTGCGCTACCGCGCCAGCCAGACCCTGCGCGGGATCCACCGCACCTCGACGTGGCGGGCGCTGAACGTCTCCCGCTACGGCGCAGAGTCACGCAACCTGATCCTGTCGGCAATTTGCGGCCAAACGTCGCAGCCGTATCGTGCCGACGTGTTTATCGCCCACTTTGGCCCGGCGGGCGTCACGGCGGCAAAGCTGCGCGAGCTGGGCGTGATTGACGGCAAGATTGCGACCATCTTCCACGGCATCGACATCTCCAGCCGGGAAGTGCTGAACCACTATACGCCAGAATATCAGCAGCTCTTCCGACGCGGCGACATGATGCTGCCCATCAGCGAGCTCTGGGCCGGGCGCCTGAAAAGCATGGGCTGCCCGAGCGAAAAGATTACCGTTTCACGCATGGGCGTTGATATGGAGCGCTTTACCCAGCGTCCGGTGAAGGTGCCGGGTCAGCCGCTGCAGATTATCTCCGTCGCCCGCCTGACCGAGAAAAAAGGGCTGCACGTGGCTATCGAAGCCTGCCGACAGCTAAAAGAGCGCGGCGTAGATTTCCACTATCGCATTTTAGGTATCGGCCCGTGGGAGCGACGCCTGCGCACGCTGATTGAACAGTATCAGCTGGAAGGCTGCGTGGAGATGCCCGGCTTTAAGCCAAGCCACGAAGTGAAGGCGATGCTCGACGAGGCGGACGTTTTTCTGCTGCCGTCTGTGACCGGGTCCGATGGCGATATGGAAGGTATCCCGGTTGCGCTGATGGAGGCAATGGCGGTGGGTATTCCCGTGGTGTCTACGCTGCACAGCGGCATCCCGGAGCTGATCAGATCGGAACATTCCGGCTGGCTGGTACCTGAAAACAATGCGTTAGCCCTCGCGGACCGCCTGGCCGCCTTTAGCGACATCGACCAGCACGAGCTTGTGCCCGTGCTGCAAAATGCCCGACAAAAAGTCGAAGCCGATTTTAACCAGCAGGTGATCAATCGCCAGTTAGCGAGCCTGCTGCACACGCTGTAACGCCGAGGTTGTATGCTTAAAAAGATTACCCGACGCCGCTTTGTCTCTTCACTCTCCGTCCTGGTCGCTATGCCGCTGCTGTCGTCCCGCGCTGCGCGGGCGGCGGCCGGGAAGACCGTCTCCATTAATCAGTACAACAACAACGACTGGATCGCCGCCTTCAAGCAGGCGTTTACCGAGGCCGACACCGTTGTTGTCCCCGCCGGCGTCGTCTGTGAAAACATCAATACCGGGATTTTTATCCCCGACGGTAAAACGCTTCTGATACGCGGCGGGCTCAAGGGCAACGGGCGAGGCCGGTTTGTGCTTCAGGAAGGGAGTAAAGTCGTCGGAGAGGGGGCAGGGCGCACCCACAATATTACTCTCGACGTGCGCGGATCTGACTGCGTGATTAAGGGGCTGGCGATGAGCGGCTTCGGCCCCGTCACGCAGATCTATATCGGCGGTAAAAAGCCGAGAGTGATGCGCAACCTGGTCATTGATAACATCAACGTTAGCCAGGCCAACTACGCCATTCTGCGTCAGGGCTTTCATAACCAGGTCGACGGCGCGCGTATCACCAACAGCAGGTTCAGCAACCTGCAGGGAGATGCCATCGAGTGGAACGTGGCCATTAACGACCGCAATATCCTGATTTCTGACCACGTCATCGACAACATCAACTGCACCAACGGCAAAATCAACTGGGGCATTGGCATTGGCCTTGCGGGAAGCACCTACGACAATGACTACCCGGAAAAACAGACCGTGAAGAATTTCGTAGTGGCAAATATCACCGGCAGCAACTGTCGCCAGCTGGTCCACGTTGAAAACGGCAAACACTTTATTATCCGGAATATAAAAGCTAAGAATATTACACCTGATTTCAGCAAGAAGGCGGGAATAGACAACGCCACGGTAGCAATTTATGGCTGTGATAATTTCGTTATTGATAATGTCGATATGGTCAATAGTGCCGGAATGTTAATCGGTTACGGCGTGATTAAAGGTGATTATCTGTCGATACCGCAGAACTTCAGGCTCAACGATATTCGCCTGGATAACCGGCAGCTTGCCTATAAGCTGCGCGGAATACAGATTTCCTCGGGTAATGCCACGTCGTTTGTCGCCATCACTAACCTCAATATGCAGCGCGCGACGCTGGAACTGCACAACAAGCCTCAGCATCTTTTTATGCGCAATATCAACGTGATGCAGGAGTCGTCCGTGGGGCCAGCGCTGAAAATGAACTTCGACTTGCGTAAGGACGTGCGGGGCAAGTTTATGGCGAAAGACGAGACGCTGCTGTCGCTGGCAAACATCAAGGCGGTCAATGAAAAAGGGCAAAGCTCGGTGGATATTGACCGGGTGGATCAGCATGTTGTGAATACGGAGCGGCTGAATTTTGCGCTGCCGCAAAGATAATCATCGGCTGCCAATTTTGCGACGATTCCTGGTTGAATAACGTGATCTATTCAGATTACAACTACTGTAATTTGTGGTGCCTGGGCGTAACATGGATCCAGAATTACGGCAAATCATGCTGGCGAAAACAGGTTTAAAAGCTATAATTCGTCAACCATTTTAAGGTGGAAGATATAATGATTAATTTGAAAGCAGTCATTCCGGTAGCGGGTCTGGGCATGCATATGCTGCCAGCCACAAAGGCAATTCCAAAAGAGATGCTGCCGATTGTCGACAAGCCGATGATTCAGTACATCGTCGACGAGATTGTTGCTGCAGGGATCAAAGAAATCGTTCTGGTCACGCACTCGTCCAAGAATGCGGTAGAGAACCACTTCGACACCTCTTATGAACTCGAAGCGTTGCTTGAGCAGCGCGTTAAACGCCAGCTACTGGCTGAGGTGCAGTCCATCTGTCCTCCTGGCGTGACCATCATGAACGTGCGTCAGGCGCAGCCGCTGGGTCTGGGCCACTCCATTCTGTGCGCTCGCCCGGTTGTGGGCGACAACCCGTTCATCGTCGTTCTGCCGGATATCATCATTGATACCGCGTCTGCGGATCCGCTGCGCTACAACCTGGCGGCAATGGTTGCTCGCTTCAATGAAACGGGCCGCAGCCAGGTGCTCGCGAAACGTATGGATGGCGATCTGTCCGAGTACTCCGTTATTCAGACCAAAGAGGCGCTGGAGACGGAAGGGCAGGTGAGCCGCATTGTCGAGTTCATCGAAAAACCCGATCAGCCACAAACGCTGGATTCCGATCTGATGGCGGTGGGTCGCTATGTCCTGAACGCGGATATTTGGGCCGAGCTGGAAAAAACCGAGCCGGGCGCCTGGGAACGTATTCAGCTGACCGATGCTATCGCCGAGCTGGCGAAAAAACAGTCCGTTGATGCCATGCTGATGACCGGTGACAGCTATGACTGTGGTAAAAAACTGGGGTATATGCAGGCGTTTGTGAACTATGGTCTGCGCAACCTGAAGGAAGGGGCGAAGTTCAGAAGCCGCATTGAGAAGCTGCTGGCAAACGACTGATTTCCCTCTGTCTCTTTGATTAAGCGGCAGTTATCATTTGGTTATGGTGAACATAACCAAAATGGTAGCTGCCGTTTTTTGCTATTAATTGTAGTGATAACATGGAGTTATCTGATTCAAAAGTGGACTGATTTGTAACGATTTGTGCTTGTTTCCAGGTCCATTTAGGACGACAATTAACGCCAGTTTTTTGTCTGTAATCAGACCCCAGAATCCATTTTCCAACTTTCGCTCAGTGCACTGGTAGCTGTTAAGCCAGGGGCGGTAGCGTGCAAAATTTCTGATACCGTTATTATTAATCGGATTTCAGAGCATCAATATCTCGATATACCCAACAGATGGAATAGCTAACGTGAAAATTCTTGTGACGGGCGGTGCCGGTTTTATCGGCTCAGCGGTGGTGCGACATATTATTAAAAATACCCAGGATGCGGTCGTCAATGTGGATAAACTGACGTATGCAGGTAACCTGGAGTCACTGACCGACGTCAATGATAGCAATCGCTATGTCTTTGAACATGCTGATATTTGTGATAAGGCGGCCATGGATCGCATTTTCACCGAGCACAAGCCGGATGCGGTGATGCACCTTGCGGCAGAAAGCCACGTTGACCGTTCTATTACCGGCCCCGCAGCGTTTATTGAAACTAACATTGTCGGCACCTACGTGCTGCTGGAAGCCGCGCGCGCCTACTGGTCAACGCTGGATGACGCTGCGAAAAGCGCATTTCGCTTCCACCACATCTCTACTGACGAAGTGTACGGTGATTTACCTCATCCTGATGAACAGCCTGCCGCTGCTGAGCTGCCGCTGTTTACCGAAACCACGGCCTATGCGCCGAGCAGCCCGTACTCAGCGTCTAAAGCGTCCAGCGATCACCTCGTTCGCGCATGGCTGCGTACCTACGGGTTCCCAACGATCGTTACCAACTGCTCAAATAACTATGGCCCTTATCACTTCCCTGAGAAGCTGATCCCGCTGGTGATTCTGAACGCGCTGGACGGCAAAGCGCTGCCAATTTACGGTAAAGGCGACCAGATCCGCGACTGGCTGTACGTCGAAGACCATGCTCGTGCGCTGTACACCGTGGTGACCCAGGGGCAACCGGGTGAGACTTACAACATCGGCGGCCATAACGAGAAGCAGAATCTGGACGTGGTGCACACCATTTGCGATCTGCTGGATGAAATCGTGCCGAAAGAAGGCTCCTATCGCGATCAGATTACCTACGTTGCTGACCGCCCTGGGCACGATCGTCGCTATGCGATTGATGCGCATAAAATTGGCGTTGAGCTGGGCTGGAAGCCAGAAGAGACCTTTGAAAGCGGGATCCGCAAAACGGTTGAGTGGTATTTGAGCAATAAAAATTGGTGTATGCGAGTACAGGATGGCAGTTATCAACGTGAGCGACTGGGGTTAGTTAAATGAAGGGTATTATTTTAGCTGGTGGTTCGGGGACTCGCCTGTATCCAATTACAATGGGTGTTTCAAAACAGTTATTGCCTATCTATGATAAGCCGATGATTTATTATCCACTTTCGGTTTTAATGTTAGCTGGTATTAATGACATATTAATTATAACAACACCTGAAGATCAAAATGGATTTACACGCCTTTTAGGTAATGGAGAGCATTTAGGGATTAATATTTCCTATGCAATTCAGCCTTCACCAGATGGTTTAGCTCAGGCATTCATAATAGGCGAAAAATTCATAGGTACTGATCAGGTATGTTTAGTACTCGGTGATAATATCTTCTTTGGGCAGGGTTTCACGCCAAAATTAAAAAGTGCAGCTGCTAATACGCACGGAGCAACTGTATTTGGGTATCAAGTTATGGATCCCGAAAGGTTTGGCGTAGTTGAATTTGACGAACGCTTCAAAGCGATGTCTATAGAAGAGAAACCAGCATCTCCTAAATCCAATTGGGCAGTAACTGGTTTATATTTTTATGATAACGACGTAATTGATATATCCAAAAGCTTAAAACCCTCCGCTCGTGGCGAGTTAGAAATTACCTCTGTAAACGAAATATACCTCCAGAGTGGAAAATTGAATGTTGAGCTGTTAGGTCGCGGATTTGCATGGCTTGATACCGGTACCCATGACAGTTTGATCGAAGCTGGCAGTTTTGTTGAAACAGTTCAAAAAAGACAAGGTATGATGGTAGCTTGTCCTGAAGAGATTGCGTGGAGGAATGGTTGGCTAACTGACGCCGAACTTGAATTTACAGCTAGTAAGTTGAGTAAAAACCATTACGGACAATACTTACTAAAATTATTACAAACGCATTATTAAGCACGGGTTTTGAAAATGATCATAAATGGAACAAATAATGCGCAGCCGCTAGTATCAATCATAACAGCAACATACAATTCTGAAAGATTCATTTTACAAACTTTTGAAAGTATCAAAAACCAATCGTATCAAAATTGGGAGTGGATTATCACGGATGACTGTTCCAAAGATAGCACTGTACAAATATTATTAGCGTTACAAGAAAATGAACAGCGAATAAAGATTTATAAAAACGAAGAAAATCATGGTGCAGCAGTTAGTAGAAATAATAGTTTAAAGTACGCACATGGGGATTTTATCGCGTTTATTGATAGTGATGACATATGGTATCCCGATAAATTAGAAAAACAATTAGCATTCATGGGAACTAATATAGATTTTTCATTTACTAGTTTCGAAATGATTGATGAGGCTGGCCATCCTTATAATCGCATCATAGATCAGAATCCATTGGCGCCATTAGATTATAAAAGTATGCTGAAAAAAACGGCCACTCTGGGATGCTCAACTGTTATTTTACGTGCGTCGGGTTTCGATGAAATAAAAATGCCATTAATTAGAACTGGTCAGGATTATGCGACCTGGCTTAGATTGCTAAAAACGAATAAGAAAGCATATTTATTACCACAAGTCTTGACAAAATACCGTATTGTGAAAGGTTCTATATCAAGAAACAAGGTGAAAAAAGCACTTAGGCAATGGGAAATATATCGGAGTGTAGAAGGGATAAATATAATATCCAGTAGTTATTATTTTCTACACTATGCTCTAAAAGCAGTCTTCAGGTAAACAAAATGAATGTACAATTTATTCAATTACAAACACACGGTGATGAACGGGGCGCTCTGGTATCTTTAGAGCATTCTAGGAATATACCGTTCGAAATTAAACGTGTTTATTATATGTTTGATACAAGGGAAGGCGTTGAAAGAGGTTTTCACGCCCATAGGGATCTAAAACAAGTTGCCATAGTTTTGAGAGGGTCATGTCGATTCATTCTAGATGATGGGAAAGAAAGAATTGAAATTTTAATGGATAACCCTGCTCAAGGTTTACTTATAGATTCTGTCGTCTGGCGAGAAATGAAAGACTTTTCATCAGATTGTATTCTAATGGTTTTGGCTGATAGATTATATGATGAAGGGGATTATATTCGTAACTATGAAGACTTTCTTGAGGTTGTAAAATGCTAGAAGAAATAACTTCGAAGACAATATTTTTTAAACTAGCGGATGTTGATGACGCGGAATTTATTTTGGAGTTGCGAACTAATGCAACATATAATAAGCATTTATCAATAACCAAAGCAAGTTTAACGGATCAGATGAACTGGCTGAAAGATTATAAACTCAGAGAAAAAGACAATAAAGAGTACTATTTCATCATTTACAGAAAAGATTCTAATGAAAAAATAGGTACTGTTCGGCTGTATGATTTCATAGATGATAAAAATTCATTTTGTTGGGGAAGCTGGATCCTTAATGAAAGAAAAACAGCCTCTTCAGCCCTGGAAAGCGCATTGCTAGTATATAAAGTGGGATTCTATTCCTTGGGATTCGAGCAATCTCATTTTGATGTTCGAAAGGATAATGATAAAGTCATTGCTTTCCATAAAAAAATGGGAGCGGTTGAAACATCAAAAAACGATGTAGATGTCTTCTTCAATTATACAAAAGAGAAATTTGAAGAACGAATTGTATCATTTAAAAAATATTTAGGATAATGTAATGGTTAAATTTTTAGATCTTAAAAAAATTAATTCTAATTATAAAAAAGAATTGCAGGAAGCCTGTGCTCGAGTTATTGAGTCAGGTTGGTATATTCAGGGGACTGAATTAGAATCTTTTGAGAAAGAATTTGCTGACTTTTGCGGTACAAAATATGCTGTAGGCGTTGCAAATGGCTTGGATGCATTGATTTTGGTGCTCAGAGCCTGGAAAGAACAAGGTAAGCTTAAAGATAACGATCGCGTCTTAGTTCCTGCAAATACCTATATTGCTTCTGTCATGGCAATAACTCAAAATAATCTTGTTCCAGTACTAGTTGAACCAGATGCAAAGACGTTTAATGTATCATTAGACAATATTGCTTCACAATCAGATATAAAGGCTATATTAGCAGTTCATTTATATGGCCAAATATCTCCAATGAAAGAAATCGTGGCTTATGCTAAACAAAATAATATTTTAGTTCTTGAAGATTCTGCTCAAGCACACGGTGCGACGATTGAAGGTAAAAAAGCGGGATCTTGGGGCGATGCAGCAGGCTTTAGCTTCTACCCCGGAAAAAATCTTGGTGCTTTAGGTGATGCAGGGGCTATTACAACGGATGATGAAGAATTATATAATATTCTGAAGGCGCTTAGGAATTATGGCTCTCATAAAAAATATGAAAATTTATATGTTGGTTATAATAGTCGCCTTGATGAAATTCAGGCTGCAATGCTTAGAGTTAAATTGCCTAATTTAAACCGTGAAACTGAAGCTCGAAGGATGATCGCGGAAAAATATTTGGCCTCTATATATAACCCATTCATTGAACTACCATTTGTTACTTCCGCGGAAAGTCATGTATGGCACCTTTTTGTCATAAAAACAACGAAGCGTGAAGAGCTAGCTAAATACTTATACTCACGTGGCGTTGAAACTTTAATACATTATCCTCTACCACCACATAAGCAGAAAGCCTATGCGGCATGGAACAATATCACGTTGCCACTGACTGAAGAAATACATAATCAAGTTTTATCACTACCTATTGACCCTAATATGACGAGTGAGGATATTGAGCAAGTTATCAATGCAGTAAATGAGTTTACTTCATGAAAAAAATGTTTGCTGTAACTCTAACAACTGGAGCGTTAACATTATATAAGATTTTAAGTGGATTCATTATTGCAAAAGTTGTAGCGCTATATACTGGCCCTACCGGGATCGCAATGCTGGGTCAGCTACAAAGCTTACTTACTGCTTTGAATGGTGTAGTTATTTCTCCTGTTGGTAATGGTATAGTAAAACATACAGCTAGTAATGTACATCAGGGCTATGAGACGTGTTCCCGTTGGTGGAGAGCTGCATTTCTTTTATCTTTCGGGTTGATTTTAATCGTTCTACCTCTAGGTTTATATTTCAACGAATTTATATCATTACATATATTTAACAATACTACTTTTTCTTGGTTAGTTACGCTTTGTTGTTTTGTTCTACCGCTCTCTGTTATCAACACAGCTTTCATATCTGTAATTAACGGTGAACAGAGGTATAAACGTTATGTAAGTGTGGGTTTTCTATCAACCACTATATCTACTATCGTGGTTATTTCATTAGTGTATTTCTATAAATTACCGGGAGCACTAATCGCCGCGGCTTTAAATACATCAATTGCTGGCATCGTAATCTTATTTATATCCCTTAGAGAACCTTGGCTAAGATGTAAATATTGGTTTGGCATTGTTGAGTTAAGATATATAAAGGATATAGGTCGTTATGTTTTAATGGCTATTACCGCAGCAATTGCAACCCCTGCTGCTTTGATTATAGTGAGGAACTTTTTAATTGATTTCTCTGGTTGGTCCAATGCTGGTCAGTGGCAAGCTGTATGGAAGATATCAGAAGTCTATCTTGCAGTAATAACTATGGCATTAAGTACCTTTTATTTACCGCAATTATCAAAATTAGAGAATGCTCAAGAAATAAAAAGTGAAATATGGAAGGCTGTAAAAGTCATCTTGCCTGCTGTTATAGTAATGGCTTTATTTGTTTATTTATTACGTGATTTGATAATTACTATACTATTTACAAAAGATTTCTATGAAGCTAGAAATCTCTTTAGTGTACAACTAGTTGGTGATGTCGTTAAAATTCTCGCATGGCTATTTGCTTTCCCTATGCTAGCTAGAGGGGCTACAAAATGGTTTGTTTTTTCGGAGGTCTTCTTTGCAACGACCCTAGTCATATTTAGTTATTTCTTAATTAGGAAAGTTGGGGTTCAGGGTGCAAACTGGGCATATTTAATAAACTATGTACTTTACTTTGCTTTTGTTTTTACCAATCTTGATAATATTATAGGGAAACAAAATAACAAAAATGAAAAATAAAGTTTCAGTTATGGTTGTGACATATAATTCGGAAAACACTATTCTGATGACGTTAGAATCTATACTTTCACAAACATATGAACCGAAAAATATTGAACTTGTCATTTCTGATGACTGTTCTAAGGATCGAACTTTAGATGTTGTCACTAGTTGGATTGCGGAAAATGGTAGTAAGTTCAATCGAGTCATAATTCTTAGCAAAGAAAAAAATACAGGCATAAGCCATAATTGTAATACCGGCTGGAAAGCATGTACTTCTGATTGGATAAAGAGTATTGGCGGTGATGATTTGCTTGCCGATGATTGCTTAGAAAAAAATCTCGAATATGTAAATAAAAACAAAAATTGTGAGATCGTTTTCTCTAAAATGAAATGGTTTGGCCGCTTATCTAAAGTCACACCTGAACCTTATAATTTACCTTTTTTTAGTTTAACTGCTAAAGAACAATATTATTATTTGATGTTTAAAAGTTTTAATATTGCACCTACTTCATTTATAAGCCGGAAAGCGCTTGAGAAAATTGGTTTCGCCGATGAAAAGTTTACTTTGATCGAAGACTTGCCCTTATGGCTCAAATTTACCAGTCAAGGTTATAAACTTCATTATTTCCCTCATGTCACTGTATATTATCGTGTAGAAAATTCCACCTCCAAGCATGAAAAAAGATACGTTAATACCCCTTTCCTCCAGCAATTAATTGATATTAATAAAACTTTGAAATTCAGTTTAATGCCAAGTTTATACTATATTTTGCTCAAGCTGGATACAATAGTCCTCCTCTACGGGAAAGTTGTAATTTCTACTATTTCGAGAAATAAAGTAGGTAATTTATCGAGATTTCTTGACTGTGTCCATTTTGCATTACGGCCAATATACATAATGCATAAAATACGCCGAAGTTACGTTAACTACAAATCACGTAAGAAGGCTTTGCATTAATTTTGGAGGGTGCATGTTTGCTTTTTTCTTCTTGGTTATATTATTCGGATTCAGTATTGATTATTTCGTCTGGAGGCGAATAACTCCATTAATTGCTTCTTATATTGGTGTCTTTTTTATAGTATTGACACATACTCTTATTGGAAAACAATTAGGCTTTGTCGATATAGAAGATGGGATATATACATTCATTTCATTGTTCTTTTTAGTCGGATTAATTGCAAGCCTGCTGTGTGCTTTTATAATGGCATGGTTGACTAGGCATATAGATTTGGAGTCCTGTAAGGAAATTAAAACTTCGCGCATCTCAAAATCAGTAATCTGGTTGGCATTATTAATTTCTTTTTTATGCGCGTACTTTATATATTCTGCAGGCACAAGGCTGGGATCATTCGTTAGTGAAGATTTCGAAAATGCTTTGACGTATGGTGTTCCTGGCCACGTATTTGCTGTGCTTGTATCACTGATGCCTTTTGTTCTAAAAAGGTACCACGCTGATAAGCGGAAATCTATCCTTTTCCTTCTGCTATGTATATTAATTCTTCTTTTCATGAAGCAAGTTAAATACTGGGTAATGATACCTTTTGTATGGATGGTATGGTACTCGGTAGTATCTGGCTATATTAAGCTAACTGTCAGTAGATTGATCTTCTTATCAGTAACAATAATATTTTTATTGATGTCTTTCTTCTTTTTAGTTTACTTCATGAAAGTTGTTTTCAGCACTACTAGCCAAACGATTGACTATAGTGCTGTAATATACGATATAATGATTCATTTCTTTGGCTACCTGTATTCCGGTATTCTGACATTTTCTGTTTATTTCCGGCAAGGAATGTTCAACAACCTCAGTGTTAATGATTTGATGGGGCTTTTTGCCGGGCCGATAAATGTCCTAAATTTAATTTTAGGCGAAAATCTAATTAATTTAGATCTTACACGCCCATTTGTTGTTTTGAATAACTTCTCCGGTACTGTTGGCAATGTGCCTAGTCTTTGGGGAACGCTGTTAATGGCAAGCGGTTATTTGTCATTTGGTATTTATTTCATAATAATGTTTGCTATATCATTACTTCAATGGTTTTCAAAATTTTCTAATTTGGCGTTAATGGTTTATACATTTCTGACATCTTTCCTTTTCTTCAGTTGGTTTGATTATTATTATTATCTATTAATGCCATTTGAAGTATGCATGCTATGCATCTTCTTTTACATTATTTTTGAAAAAAGAATGAAAGTTGATTTTATTGAAAAAAGATGAGTTTTATACATGAACATAATAGAAAAACTGAAGGTTTTATTTCTTTCTTTTAGATTGACGTGCAAGCATCTGTTTTTGACCATTTTTTCACATGAAAAGTTATTATGTAATCATAACGGTAATCACTCTTTTGCCGTTTCATTAACAAGTTATGGTGCGCGGGTTAATTTTGTATTTTTAACAATTGAAAGTATTTTGCAACAAAAAACAAAGCCTACCACTGTTTTATTGTGGCTTTACAAAGAAGATAAGCCTAATTTATGGGCTGGATTTTTTCTCAATAGACAGGTCCGAAGAGGCCTGAGAATCATCTATTTAGAGGATGATTATCGGTCATATAAAAAATTATCATATGTCCTCAATTACAAAATTGAGAGTCAATATTATGTAACTGCCGATGATGACGTCTTTTATCCGATTAATTGGTTGTCTGGTTTTAATACAGCACTGTCAAATAACCCGCATGCAGTATATTGCTATCGAGGAAGAACTATCCAATTTGCAAACAATGATGAAATTGTCCCTTATAATAATTGGAAGCTTGCATCAAAAAAAGATATCGAAGGCAGGAATCTTTTGCCAACAGGTGTGTCAGGCGTTTGTTATCCCATGAAATCTTTAGATGATAGAATTTCTGATTTTGATGCAGTATCAGATTTATGCCCTTATGCTGATGATGTTTGGTATAAAATGGTGACAACTGCAAATGGTTACCGCTCTTTATTAATTAATGAAAACAGTGAGCATTTCACCCCTATTATTACAGGTTTTATTAAAGGTCTTGAAAAATACAATGTCTATCAAGATCGAAATACTCCGCAATTTAATAACTCTCTTAAGTATTTTAATTTGTCAAAGCAAGATTTTGAATGATTATACACCTCAAATTGTAACATAAAAGCCTCTGTTACGATTTGATTTAATGGGTTAACATCAAAGACACATTCAAGCCGCGCATAAGTCGCGGTGACCACACCTGACAGGAGTATGTAATGTCCAAGCAACAGATCGGCGTTGTCGGTATGGCAGTGATGGGGCGCAACCTGGCGCTCAACATCGAAAGCCGTGGTTATACCGTCTCCGTTTTCAACCGCTCCCGTGATAAGACCGAAGAAGTGATTGCTGAAAATCCTGGCAAGAAACTTGTTCCTTTTTATACGGTTAAAGAATTCGTTGAGTCACTGGAAACACCTCGTCGTATCCTGTTAATGGTGAAAGCGGGCGCAGGTACTGACGCAGCCATCGACTCCCTGAAGCCGTATCTTGATAAAGGCGACATCATCATTGATGGTGGTAACACCTTCTATCACGACACCATTCGTCGTAACCGTGAACTGTCTGCTGAAGGCTTTAACTTCATCGGTACCGGCGTGTCCGGTGGTGAAGAGGGTGCACTGAAAGGTCCTTCTATCATGCCTGGCGGCCAGAAAGAAGCGTACGAACTGGTCGCGCCTATCCTGACTAAAATTGCAGCCGTAGCTGAAGACGGCGAACCGTGCGTGACCTATATCGGTGCGGATGGTGCGGGCCACTATGTGAAGATGGTTCACAACGGTATCGAGTATGGCGACATGCAGCTGATTGCTGAAGCCTACTCCCTGCTGAAAGGCGGCCTGAACCTCTCCAACGAAGAGCTTGCTGAGACCTTCACCGAGTGGAATAAAGGCGAGCTGAACAGCTACCTTATCGACATCACCAAAGACATCTTCACCAAGAAAGATGAAGACGGTAAATACCTGGTTGATGTGATTCTTGATGAAGCAGCGAACAAGGGCACCGGTAAATGGACCAGCCAGAGCTCTCTGGATCTGGGCGAGCCGCTGTCACTGATCACCGAATCCGTATTCGCACGTTATATCTCCTCTCTGAAAGAGCAGCGCGTTGCCGCTTCAAAAGTGCTGTCCGGTCCTCAGGCCAAGCCAGCTGGTGATAAAGCTGAATTCGTTGAGAAAGTTCGTCGTGCTCTGTATCTGGGTAAAATCGTCTCCTATGCACAGGGCTTCTCACAGCTGCGTGCCGCTTCAGACGAAAATAACTGGGATCTGAACTACGGCGAAATCGCGAAGATCTTCCGTGCTGGCTGCATCATTCGCGCTCAGTTCCTGCAGAAAATCACCGATGCCTACGCTGAAAATGCTGGCATCGCTAACCTGCTGCTGGCGCCGTACTTCAAGAAAATTGCGGACGAATACCAGCAGGCGCTGCGTGACGTAGTAGCCTACGCTGTTCAGAACGGTATTCCGGTTCCTACCTTCTCTGCTGCAGTGGCGTACTATGACAGCTACCGTGCTGCCGTTCTGCCTGCAAACCTGATTCAGGCACAGCGCGACTACTTCGGTGCGCATACCTACAAGCGTACTGATAAAGAGGGTGTGTTCCACACCGAATGGCTGGATTAATCTGATTTAACTCAGCCAGATATTAAAGCCCGGTGATGCTCACCGGGTTTTTTTTATCACGCATAAGCCCATCTGGACTTGCTTTGTCCAGTAAGTGCCATTCAACACCGCATAAACCACTGCATTATCTCGATTCCGCAGCCAGGCATTCGTCTTGACAGCCGCTCAACTTAAGAGGTAAAAACCTCAACAGTTGTTTATTGCGGTGGTGTGTGTACGCCTCCAGAAACCTAAACTTGTAGAAGTTGAACGAATGAAAATAACAATCTCCGGAACAGGCTACGTAGGCCTGTCAAATGGTATCCTGATTGCGCAAAACCATGAAGTGGTTGCATTGGATATCGTTCAGTCAAAAGTAGACATGCTTAACCAAAAGCAATCTCCAATCGCTGATAAAGAGATCGAAGAGTATCTGTCTAACAAGCCTCTGAACTTCCGCGCGACGACTGATAAAGAAGATGCCTATCGTGATGCAGATTTCGTTATCATCGCCACCCCTACTGATTACGACCCAAAAACCAACTACTTCAACACCTCAACCGTAGAAGCGGTGATCAAAGACGTTGTCGCAATCAACCCTAATGCGGTAATGATCATCAAGTCGACCATACCGGTCGGTTTCACCAAATCCATCAAAGAAGAGTTGGGTATTGATAATGTCTTCTTCTCGCCAGAGTTTCTGCGCGAGGGCAGGGCGTTATACGATAACCTGCACCCATCCCGAATCGTGATCGGTGAGCGTTCTGAACGTGCTGAACGTTTTGCCGCGCTTCTTCAGGAAGGCGCAATCAAGAAAGATATTCCGGTGCTGTTTACTGACTCCACTGAAGCGGAGGCCATCAAGCTTTTCGCCAACACCTATCTTGCAATGCGCGTTGCCTATTTCAACGAGCTGGACAGCTATGCAGAGAGTCTGGGCCTGAACACCCGCCAGATCATCGAAGGCGTATGCCTTGACCCGCGTATCGGCAACCATTACAACAACCCGTCGTTTGGCTACGGAGGCTATTGCCTGCCAAAAGATACCAAGCAGCTGCTGGCAAACTATCAGGCCGTGCCAAACAACCTGATTTCGGCGATTGTGGATGCCAACCGCACGCGTAAAGACTTCATCTCAGATTCCATTCTGGCGCGTCAGCCGAAGGTGGTGGGTGTCTATCGTCTGATCATGAAGAGCGGGTCGGATAACTTCCGCGCCTCTTCCATTCAGGGGATCATGAAGCGTATTAAGGCTAAAGGCGTGCAGGTCATTATCTATGAACCGGCAATGCAGGAAGACGAGTTCTTCCACTCTCGCGTCGTTCGCGATCTGGATGCCTTCAAGAAAGAAGCGGATGTGATTATCTCGAACCGTATGGCCGAAGAGCTGGCGGACGTTGAGGCTAAAGTCTATACCCGCGATCTGTTTGGTAGCGACTGATTCTCAAATGAGCGTAAACAAAAAACCCGGCGAGTTGCCGGGTTTTTTGTTTTAAACCTTATAGAAATTGCGGTACCACTCCACAAAGTTCTTCACTCCGTCTTTAACAGAGGTCTGAGGTTTGAACCCGATGACGTCATAAAGCGCTTTGGTATCTGCGCTGGTTTCCAGCACATCGCCCGGCTGGATAGGCATCATGTTTTTCTCTGCCTCTTTCCCGAGCGCCTCTTCCAGAGCGGTAATGTAATCCATCAGTTCTACAGGGGAACTGTTACCGATGTTGTAAACGCGATACGGCGCGGAGCTGGTGGCAGGTGAGCCTGTCTCAACGGTCCAGTCCGCATCGGCCTGAGGAATAACAGCCTGAAGGCGAATGATTGCCTCAGCGATATCATCGATATAGGTGAAGTCACGCTTCATCTTGCCGTAGTTGTAGACGTCGATGCTCTTGCCTTCAATCATGGCTTTGGTGAACTTGAACAGCGCCATGTCCGGACGTCCCCACGGACCGTATACCGTAAAGAAGCGCAGGCCGGTTGTCGGCAGATTGTAGAGATGCGAGTACGTGTGCGACATCAGCTCATTGGCTTTTTTGGTCGCCGCATACAGTGATACCGGATGGTCCACGGAGTCATCGGTAGAGAACGGCATCTTGCGGTTAAGACCGTACACCGAGCTGGAGGAAGCATACATCAGGTGCTGAACCTTGTTATGACGACAGCCTTCCAGCACGTTGAGATGCCCGATAAGGTTAGCTTCCGCATAGGCGTGCGGATTGTCCAGCGAGTAACGGACGCCTGCCTGTGCGGCAAGATGAATGACGCGATCAAATTTCTCTTTGGCAAACAGCTCCGCCATGCCGGTGCGTTCGGCCAGGTCCAGCTTATGGAAGGTAAAATTGCTGGATGACAGGAGGTCGAGGCGCGCTTGTTTCAGGCTAACGTCATAGTAGTCGTTCAGATTATCGATGCCGACAACAGAGTATCCTGCATCCAGTAACCGCTTGCTGACATGTGCGCCGATAAATCCCGCTGCGCCCGTAACCAGAAATTTCATAACTTCCCTCATACGCCATTCACATTTATGCACTTTGCATCACAATGGCGCCTATGATAGCGCGGCGGGCAGAAGTTACATAACCCATCTTTCCGATATAACTCATCGGATTCCTATAGAAAAATCTGCAGCAACAGATACACTATGCAAACATCTTTTTTTTGCCCTTTATTTCTGTTAGGGATTGTATGACGCAGAACAACAATAACCTGGTCACTCGAAGCAATGACCCGGAGCAAATTGATTTACTTGATTTAGTGCTGCAGCTGTGGCGTGGGAAGTGGGTAATTGGCGCGTTTGTTGCTGTTTTTATAGCACTTGCTGTCGTATATATCACCGTTGCTAAAGAAAAATGGACCTCATCGGCCATTATCGCTCAGCCTGATGCGGCGCAAATCGCAACGTATACCAATGCGTTGAACATTCTTTATGGTAGTGCGGCACCAGCGATGCTTGATATCCAGACCCGTGCTATTGGTCGTTTTAACTCCTCTTTTTCCGCTTTATCACAGGCTCTTGAAAATCAAGAGATTCCTGAGCAGCTGACCATTGAGCCAGTGGTGAAGGGGCAAATGCTGCCATTAAGCGTCTCCTACGTAGGTGAGTCCGCTGAAGCCGCACAAAAGCAGCTCGCACAGTACATCCAGCAGGTTGACGAGCAAACCGCAAAAGAGTTGACCCTCGATCTCAGAGACAACATCAAGCAGCAGATCACTACCCTGAACGACTCCCTGGAAAACCAGGAGAAGGTCTCTCAGGAGCAAAAAGATCTTCGCATCAAACAGATCACCGAGGCGCTTAAAAACGCTGAAGCGGCAAAAATCACTACGCCTCAGATTCAGCAAACCCAGGATGTCACGCAGGAAACCATGTTCCTGCTGGGCAGCGAAGCGCTGAAATCAATGATTGATAACGAAGCGTCTCGTCCGCTGGTTTTCTCTGGCGCTTACTATCAGACGAAACAAAACCTGCTGGACATCCAGAACCTGAACGTGAACCCGGACACCGTTCACGTTTACCGCTACGTGATGAAACCGAATTTACCTATCCGTCGCGATAGCCCGAAAAAAGCCATTACGCTGATTCTTGCCGTACTGCTGGGCGGGATTATCGGTTCCGGTGTGGTACTGGGCCGTAACGCGCTGCGCAACTACAAGCCAAAAGCCTGATTCGCAGACAAAAAAAGACCGGGTTACCCCGGTCTTTTTTTTATTTATGGCGCTTACGTAAATTCTCAATCACCGCCGTCAAATCCAGCTCCTGATCCTGCAGCAGCACCAGCAGGTGATACATCAGGTCAGACGCCTCGTTAGTCAGCTCGTCCCGGTCATGTACCGTTGCGGCCAGCGCCGTCTCAACGCCTTCTTCACCCACCTTCTGCGCAATGCGCTTGGTTCCACTCGCGTACAGCTTAGCGGTATACGAACTTTCAGGGTCGGCCGTTTTACGTTCAGCCAGAAGTTGCTCAAGCTGGTAAAGGAACAGCCACTGGTGGCTCGCCTCGCCAAAACAGCTGCTGGTGCCCTTATGGCAGGTTGGGCCTATCGGGTTGGCCAGAACCAGCAGGGTATCGTTATCACAGTCCGGCGTAATGCTGACCACGTTCAGGAAATGACCCGAGGTTTCGCCTTTGGTCCACAGGCGCCGTTTGGTGCGCGAGAAGAAGGTGACTTTGCCGCTGTCGAGCGTTTTCGCCAGCGCGTCCTGGTTCATATACCCCAGCATCAGCACTTCGCCGGAAACGGCATGTTGTACAACCACCGGCAGTAATCCGTCAGTTTTTTCCCAGTCCAGCTGCGCCTGTTGTTGCTCTGTTAACATACCCTTATCTCCACGCCCTGGTCTGCCAGGTACGTTTTTAACTCGCCAATATTGATAATCTGCTTGTGGAACACGGAGGCCGCCAGCGCGCCGTCCACGTTCGCCTCGCGGAAGGCTTCCAGGAAGTGCTCCATGGTGCCCGCACCGCCGGAGGCAATCAGCGGCACGTTGCACACCGCGCGTACTCTCTTCAGCTGCTCCAGGTCGTAGCCGTTACGCACGCCGTCCTGGTTCATCATGTTCAACACAATTTCACCCGCACCGCGCTTCTGCACTTCCTGCACCCAGTCCAGCGTCTCCCACTGGGTCACGCGGGTGCGGCTTTCGTCGCCGGTGTACTGGTTAACGTGGTACTTGCCCGTTGCCTCGTCAAACCACGTGTCGATACCCACCACAATACACTGGACGCCGAAACGGTCAGCCAGCCGGGTAATCAGCTCGGGTTCTGCAAGAGCAGGGGAGTTTATGGAAATTTTGTCGGCACCGAAGGAGAGGATTTTGGCCGCGTCGTCAGCGGACTTGATTCCACCCGCCACGCAGAACGGAATATCGATCACTTCTGCCACCCGTGCGACCCAGCTTTTATCGACCACGCGTCCATCGCTGGAGGCGGTGATATCATAAAACACCAGCTCGTCGGCGCCTTCTTCGGCATAGCGCTTTGCCAACGGGACGATGTCGCCAATGATCTCATGGTTGCGGAACTGCACGCCTTTTACCACCTGGCCGTCACGTACGTCCAGGCAAGGGATTATCCGTTTTGCCAGCATTGAATCGCCTCCGTCACAGTAAATTTTCCTTCCAGCAGGGCTCGCCCCACAATCACACCCTTCACGCCCGTACCGCGCAGCGCGGCAACGTCGGCCAGATCGCCTATGCCGCCTGATGACTGGAAGGCCACCTGCGGGTAACGCGCGCAGACCTCGTCATACAGCGAAACGTTAGAGCCAGCCAGCGTTCCGTCGCGTGAGATGTCCGTACACAGCACGTGCTTCAGCCCAACGGGGAGATAAATATCGACCAGCGCTTCCAGCGTCACGCCGGAGTTTTCCTGCCAGCCGCTGACGGCAACCTGCTTGTTACCCTGCTCGTCGATGCGCACGTCCAGCGCCAGCACCAGGGCATCTGCGCCGAAGCGGCGGAACCAGCCTTTGACCATGTCGGGATCTTTCACGGCGGTAGAGCCGACCACCACGCGCGCCACGCCCGCGTCCAGCAGGGCCGCAACGTCGTCTTCCGTACGCACGCCGCCGCCAACCTGCACGGGAACATCCACGCCCGCGACCAGTTTTTTGAGCAGCGGTATCTGCCGTTTTGCCGGATCTTTCGCGCCGGTCAGGTCGACCAGGTGCAGCACCTCAGCGCCCTGTGCCGCGTAGTCCTGCAGGCGCGGCAGCGGGTCGTTACCGTAGTCGCGCTGCTGTCCGTAATCGCCCTGATGGAGACGAACAACCGTGCCGTCAATTAAATCTAATGCGGGAATAATCATCACATCTCCAGGAAGTTTTTCAGCAGCTGTGCGCCTGCAGCGCCAGAGCGTTCCGGGTGAAACTGCACGCCGTAGAAGTTATCTTTCTGTACCGCCGCGGTAAACGCCTCGCCGTAGTTGCACTGGGCAATCGTGTCGGCGTTTACCGGCATGGCGTAGCTGTGCACGAAGTAAAAGTACGCGCCGTCCTCGATTCCCTGGAACAGCCTGTTGCCCGCCTTGGGGTAGACGCGGTTCCAGCCCATGTGCGGAAGGGGCAGGCCGTGGTCGATCATTTTCGGCACGTATTCGTCAATAATGCCCAGCAGGTCAACGCCGTTGCTCTCCTCGCTGCGGCGGCCCAGGATCTGCATGCCAAGGCAAATGCCCAGCACCGGCTGGGTACAGGCTTTGATCAGATCGACCAGCTCGCGTTCGCGAATCTGATCCATCGCCGCCTGCGCGGTTCCCACGCCCGGCAGGAAAAGTTTGTCTGCGCGCAGCACCACGTCCGGGTCACGGCTGACCAACGGCTCGTAGCCGTGGCGGGCAATCGCCGATTTCACGGAGTTCAGGTTGGCGCATCCGGTATCCAGAATCACCACGTTCATTACAGCACTCCTTTCGACGAGGGCAGCGCGTCGCCTTCAACGCGGATCGCCTGGCGCAGGGTGCGACCAAAGGCTTTAAACAGGCTTTCCACGCGGTGGTGGTCGTTTTTGCCTTTGGTTTTCAGGTGCAGCGTCAGGCCCATGGTGTAGGAAAGCGAACGGAAGAAGTGCTCCACCATTTCGGTGCTGAGATCCCCTACGCGCTGGTAGGTGAAGTCGGCTTTATATTCCAGGTGCGGACGGCCGGAGATGTCCAGCGCGCAGCGCGCCAGGCACTCGTCCATTGGCAGCACAAAGCCAAAGCGGTTAATGCCGCGCTTGTCGCCGAGCGCCAGCTTCAGCGCTTCACCCAGCGCCAGGCCGGTATCTTCCACGGTGTGGTGATCGTCAATATAAAGGTCGCCTTTCACCGCGATTTCCATGCGGAACCCGCCGTGGGTGGAGATCTGGTCAAGCATGTGGTCGAAGAAGCCCACGCCGGTGTGGATCTTGCTGCTGCCTTCGCGGTCCAGCCAGACCTTCACGTCAATCTGCGTCTCTTTGGTGTTGCGCTCGACGTGGGAATAACGGTCGCGTCTGGTGAGCTGCTCGCCAATCTTCGCCCAGCTGAGGTCGCTGCTGCTGTAGCGCAGGCCCGCGATGCCCATGTTTTCGGCGAGGGTGATGTCGGTGGCGCGGTCGCCGATAACGTAGCTGTTGGCTTTATCCAGCGCTTCTTCCGCCAGATAGCGTTCGACCAGCTTCACCTTAGGTTTACGGCAGTCGCACTCGTCGGCCGGCAGGTGCGGGCAAATCAGCACCTCATCAAACGCCACGCCCTGCGAGGTGAGGATCTGCATCATCAGGTTATGCGGGCCGTCAAAGTCTGCCTGCGGGAAGCTGTTGGTGCCCAGACCGTCCTGGTTGGTGATCATTACCAGCTTAAAGCCGGCATTCTGCAGCTTGAGCAGTACCGGGATCACGTCGGGTTCAAAAGCCAGCTTGTCGAAACGATCGACCTGATAATCGGAGGGTGGCTCCGAAATGATGGTGCCGTCACGATCGATAAAGAGGTACTTCTGGCTCATACTTTCTCCGCTTTCAGGGCGTCAATGACGCGCTGGCTCTCTGCACGGGTGCCAACGGTAATCCGCAGGCAGCCGCTTAAGGATGGTTGTTTGTTTTGGTCACGTAAGATAATGCCCTGATCCCATAAAGATTTAAATACAGCGCTTGATGCGGTGAAACGCACCAGGATGTAGTTAGTTTCAGAGTCAAATACCTGCTCCACGCAGGCGATATCCTTCAGGGCGGTGACCAGATACTGACGCTCTTCAAGGATCTGCGCCACGCGCTCGCGCATCGCATTGATGCCCAGCGGAGCAAGCGCCTGAGCGGCAATGTCCGCGACCGGGGTTGAGAGCGGATACGGGGCGATCACTTTCAGCAGCAGGTCTATCACCTCTTTATTCGCCAGCGTAAAGCCGCAGCGCAGGCCTGCAAGGGCGAAGGCTTTTGACAGCGTGCGCAGCACGACAAGGTGCGGATACTCTTCAAGCCAGCCTGCAAGCGTCGCCTGCGGGCAGAACTCAATGTAGGCTTCATCAGCGACGACCAGCGCCTTGCCGCGCGTCAGCTCCAGCAGCGTACGAATGTCCTGCGGGTTGATAATCTGTCCGGTTGGGTTATTCGGGCTGCAGACAAACACCACCTTTACGCCGTCGAGGTTGTCGGCAATACCCTGCAAATCCAGCTGCCAGTCTTCCAGCGCCTGCACGTTGCGGCATGCCACGCCGAAGGTTTCCGCGCTGACGCTGTACATGCCGTAGGTGGGCTGGCAGTACATTACCGCGTCTTTACCCGGCTCGCAGAAGGCGCGGATCAGCAGCTCAATACCTTCATCTGCTCCACGGCTGACCAGGACCTGCTCTGGCTTCACGCCCGCGTACCGGGCGTAATTTTCGATAACCGCTTTAGGCTGACACTCCGGATAGCGGTTCAGCGTCTGCTGCGACAGCTCAAACTGCACCGCCGTCGGGTATTCATTGGCGTTCAGCCAGACGTCACCGTTGCCGCCAAGACGGCGCGCGGACTGATAGGGCGTCAGGCGACGGACATTTTCACGGGCCAGTTCTTCAATGCTCATGCTTGCTCCTTCAGGGCTGCAACGCGCAGCGTAACGGCGTTTTTGTGGGCGGTCAGACGTTCCGCGGCGGCCAGGGTTTCAATGGTGGACGCCAGTGAGGCAAACCCCTCGCGGGAGAGTTCCTGCACGGTCATGCGCTTCTGGAAGTCGGCCAGCCCGAGGCTTGAACAGGTAGAGGTGTAGCCATAGGTCGGCAGAACGTGGTTAGTGCCTGACGCGTAATCGCCCGCGGACTCCGGGGACCAGTCGCCCAGAAACACCGAGCCTGCGCTGGTGATGCTGTCCACCAGGTCGCGCGCGCTGCGGGTCTGAATAATCAGGTGCTCTGGCCCGTACTGGTTGGAGATAGCGATACACTGCTCCAGGTCGCGCGCCACAATCAGGCGGCTGGCGGACAGCGCCTGGCGTGCGGTTTCGGCACGCGGCAGGTCGGCAAGCTGGCGCTCGACCGCTTCGCCTACGCGCTTCGCCATCTCCGCGTCCGGCGTCAGTAAAATCACCTGCGAGTCCGGCCCGTGTTCGGCCTGAGATAGCAGGTCGGAGGCCACAAAGTCCGGCGTTGCGCCGCTGTCTGCGATCACCAGCACTTCTGACGGCCCGGCGGGCATATCAATGGCCGCGCCGTCCAGACGCTGGCTCACCTGACGTTTGGCTTCGGTCACGTACGCGTTGCCCGGGCCGAAAATTTTGTCGACCTTGGGGATGGATTCGGTGCCAAAGGCCAGGGCGGAAATCGCCTGCGCGCCGCCCACGTTGTACACCTCCTGCACGCCGCAGAGTTTTGCCGCATACAGAATTTCATCGGCAATCGGCGGCGGGGAGCACAGCACCACTTTCCGGCAGCCGGCGATGCGCGCCGGGGTCGCCAGCATCAGAACCGTGGAGAACAGCGGGGCAGAACCGCCGGGGATATAGAGGCCGACGGAAGCCACCGGGCGCGTCACCTGCTGGCAGCGTACGCCGGGCAGCGTTTCCACATCGACCGTTTGCAACGTCTGCGCGGTGTGGAAGGTATCAATGTTTTTCACCGCGACGGTCATCGCCTGCTTGATCTCATCGCCGAGACGGTTTTCCGCTGCCGCGATTTCCTCTTCGGTGACCCTTAACGCGCCAACCTCGGTTTTATCAAACTTCGCGCTGTACTCGCGCAGCGCGTCGTCGCCGCGGGCTTTGACGTTATTGAGGATCTCAGCCACGGTGCGGGTGATGCTCTCTGAGGCGGAAATCGCCGGGCGCATCAGCAGCTCACGCTGCTGCGCGTCATTACAGGTATTCCAGTTGATGATTGTGTTAAAGCTCATGGCCGTTACTCCATCATCTTCTCAATTGGCAGCACCAGAATAGAGCTTGCGCCCAGCGCCTTCAGTTTTTCCATGGTTTCCCAGAACAGGGTTTCGCTGCTCACCATGTGCATCGCCACGCGCTGCTGATCGCCTGCCAGCGGCAGAATTGTCGGGCGCTCGGCGCCGGGCAGCAGGGCAATGACTTCATCCAGACGCTCGGTAGGGGCGTGCATCATGATGTATTTGGATTCGCGCGCCTGAATAACGCCCTGAATACGGGTCAGCAGTCTGTCGATGAGCTGCTGTTTAGCATCGTCCATGTCGCCATCGCGCTGGATGAGGCACGCTTTGGAGCGATAAATCACTTCCACTTCGCGCAGGCCGTTCGCTTCCAGCGTCGCGCCAGTGGAGACGAGGTCACAGATAGCGTCAGCCAGACCCGCGCGCGGGGCCACTTCAACAGAGCCGTTCAGCAGGCAGGATTTAAACTGCACGCCTTTTTGATCGAGGTAACGTTTCAACAGGTGAGGGTAGGAGGTGGCAATGCGCTTGCCGTTCAGCGCCGCCGGGCCGTCCCAGGCTTCGTCTGCAGGGGTGGCCAGCGACAGGCGGCAGCCGCCGAAGTCCAGGCGACGCAGGGTAAAGTAGCGCGGGTCTTCGCCCTGAGCACGACGGGTCAGCAGCTCTTCTTCCAGTACGTTTTCACCGATGATGCCAAGGTCAACGACGCCGTCCATCACCAGGCCTGGAATATCGTCATCACGTACGCGCAGAATATCGATAGGCATATTTTCAGCCAGGGCGATCAGGCGCTGGGTGTGCAGGTTGATTTTAATCCCGCAGCGGGCGAGCAGTTCGCGTGAATCGTCACTCAAACGGCCTGATTTTTGAATAGCTATGCGTAAACGTGAGTTATCTAACATTCTGTATTCCTCGTTAACCTGTTTTAATCTGTCTGAATGCGGTCCAAAAAAAAGCCCCCGGAAGATGATCTTCCGGGGGCTTTCTCTTGCGTTCTCGCACCACTGGAAGATCCAAACGTCTTCCAGCACACATCGCCTGAAAGACTAGTCAGGATGATGGTGATGATGGTGGTTTTTAAATGGAACGCGTGTCATATAAATTCTCGTTGAATGCTTATGCATCTGATGTCTTTTAACCTAAACCACTTACACAACAGATTGCAAGGGCTTTTTGTGATCATTAATTCATTTCATATTCATGCTATGAATTGTGTGTTCTGTCGGGCTGGCGTAGCCTTAATACAGACGAGTAAGAGTCAGGAGAATGTGCATGAAAAAGGTCGCGATTGTCGGTTTAGGATGGTTAGGAATGCCGCTGGCGATGTCATTAGCCGCGAAAGGCTGGCAGGTGACCGGGAGCAAAACCACGGTGGACGGAGTGGAAGCGGCGCGCATGTGCGGGATTGAGGGCGTTGAGCTGCGCCTCGAACCTGAGCTGGTGTGCGATGCTGACGACCTCGATGCGCTAATGGACGTTGATGCCCTGGTGATTACCTTACCCGCGCGCCGCAGTGGACCGGGCGAGACGTTTTACCTGCAGGCCATGCAGGAGATTGTCGACAGCGCGCTGGCACACCACATCCCGCGGATTATTTTCACCAGCTCGACCTCGGTCTACGGCAACGTGGACGGGACGGTAAAGGAAAACAGCGAACGCCTTCCGGTCACCGCCAGCGGCCGGGTGCTGAAGGATCTGGAGGACTGGCTGCACAACCTGCCGGGCACTCAGGTGGATATTGTGCGTCTGGCCGGGCTGGTTGGGCCGGGGCGTCACCCCGGACGTTTCTTTGCCGGGAAATCTGCCCCGGATGGTCAACATGGCGTCAATCTTGTCCATCTGGATGATGTTATTGGCGCAATTGAGCTGCTGCTGCAGGCTCCGAAGGGAGGGCACATCTATAATATATGTGCGCCTTCGCATCCGTCGCGAAATGTCTTCTATCCGTTGATGGCGCGCCAGCTCGGCCTGGCTCCGCCGGTATTCGCTGATGCTCAGGGGGCAGGCAAAGGCAAAATCATTGATGGCAATCGCATTTGCCATGAACTGGGATTTGAGTATCAGTATCCCGACCCGCTGGTCATGCCCATGGATTAACGCCATCAGCGGACACGATCGCGCACTGCGAGGGGGCGTAGATGAAACCGCTGCTGGATGTTCTGATTATCCTGGACGCGCTGGAAAAAGAGGGGAGCTTCGCCGCGGCCTCCGCGAAGCTCTACAAAACGCCTTCTGCGCTCAGCTATACCGTTCACAAGCTGGAGAGCGATCTCAACATCCAGCTTCTCGATCGTTCCGGCCACCGCGCGCGCTTCACCCGCACCGGGCAGATGCTGCTGGAAAAAGGGCGTGAGGTGCTTCATACCGTTCGCGAACTTGAGAAGCAGGCCGTCAAACTCCATCAGGGCTGGGAAAACGAGCTGATTATTGGTGTGGATGATACCTTTCCCTTTTCGCTGCTGGCCCCCCTTATTGAGTCGTTTTATCAGCGTCACAGCGTGACGCGGCTGATTTTTATCAACGGCGTGCTGGGTGGGTCGTGGGATGCTCTGACGCAGGGCAGGGCGGACATTATTGTCGGGGCGCTGCATGAGCCGCCCCAGCTCAGTGATTACGGTTTCGCGCGCCTGGGCGTGCTGGAACAGGTTTTTGCCGTCGCGCCGCATCATCCGCTGGCAAACGAGCCGGAGCCTTTAAATCGACGGGTGATAAAAGGGCACCGCGCCATTGTCGTCGGAGACAGCTCCCGTCCGGAATGCGCCGTCTCTTCGCAGCTGCTCGATGAACAGGAAGCAATAACCGTTTTTGATTTTAAAACCAAGCTGGAGCTGCAAATCAGCGGGCTGGGATGCGGTTATCTTCCCCGCTATTTAGCCCAGCGTTTTATTGAAAGCGGCGCGCTGGTTGAGAAGCAGGTAATGTCACAAAACTGTAATGAACCGGTATGGGTTGGCTGGAACGAACAAACCGCCGGGCTTGCCAGCGCGTGGTGGCGGGATGAGATTTTAGCAAATAGTGCTATCGCCGCTGTTTACACTCAGGCGGATGTCGGTAAATCAACCGGTTAGTGAAATTAATTTATTGATGGCTTTCTCAATCTATTGCCTTTTGTATCAGGAATAGGGCAAAATGCCGCCGCTGCAAACAAATGAATAATCGACGATATAAAAGGCGTCGGTTATTTTTTTTTGCATGTACGAAACGAAACTAAAAATCCAAGAGGCCGGGCTTCGTACCGGATAGATATTTACTAAAATCCGACAGTTGTTGTCGCTGAGGAAGACTGAAAATGGGGCAATATTTCGCTTACGTGGCGGTTATCACCGTAAAGGAGATTAACCATGTCGCATAACGCAACTCCAAAAACCTCTCGCGTGGAATTACGTAAAACGCTTACGTTGATTCCGGTTGTAATGATGGGCCTGGCCTATATGCAACCGATGACGCTGTTCGATACATTCGGTATCGTATCAGGCCTCACTGACGGTCACGTTGCAACGGCGTACGCCTTTGCGCTGGTCGCTATCCTCTTTACAGCGCTGAGCTACGGTAAACTGGTTCGCCGTTTCCCGTCTGCAGGCTCTGCCTACACCTATGCTCAGAAATCCATTAGCCCTGCGGTTGGCTTTATGGTCGGCTGGTCATCTCTGCTGGACTACCTGTTCATGCCGATGATCAACATTCTGCTGGCAAAAATTTACTTCGAAGCGCTGGTGCCTTCTGTACCATCGTGGATCTTTGTTGTGGCGCTGGTGGCCTTTATGACCATCTCTAACCTGCGCAGCATCAAGACGGTTGCTAACTTCAACACCCTGATTGTTATTCTGCAGATGGGTATTGTTTCCGTTATTGTTGGCCTGATCATTTACGGCGTGATGCACGGTGAAGGCGCAGGTACGCTGACCAGCACCCGTCCGTTCTGGTCCGAAGGCGCGCACGTTGTGCCGATGATCACCGGTGCGACCATCCTGTGCTTCTCGTTCCTGGGCTTCGACGGCATCTCTTCTCTGTCTGAAGAGACCAAAGACGCCGAGCGCGTGATCCCGAAAGCGATTTTCCTGACCGCGCTGATTGGCGGCCTGATCTTTATCGGTGCCTCCTACTTCCTGCAGCTGTACTTCCCGGACATCTCTCGCTTTAAAGATCCGGACGCGTCTCAGCCTGAAATCATGCTGTACGTTGCGGGTAAAACCTTCCAGTGGGGCGTGCTGATCTTCTCCAGCGTGACCGTTCTGGCTTCCGGCATGGCGGCGCACGCGGGCGTTTCTCGCCTGATGTACGTGATGGGCCGTGACGGCGTGTTCCCGACCCGTTTCTTCGGCTACGTTCATCCGAAATGGCGTACCCCGGCGTGGAACGTGCTGCTGGTAGGCGCCATTGCGCTGCTGGCGATTAAATTCGACCTGGTAACGGCAACCGCGCTGATTAACTTCGGTGCGCTGGTGGCGTTTACCTTCGTTAACCTCTCGGTGATCTCTCAGTTCTGGATCCGCGAGAAGCGCAACAAGACGCTGAAAGACCACTTCAACTATCTGGTGCTGCCAGTGTGCGGTGCCCTGACGGTGGGCGCGCTGTGGATTAACCTGGAAGAGAGCTCTATGGTTCTGGGTCTGATCTGGGGTGCTATCGGTCTGATTTACCTGGCTTGCGTAACCAAAAGCTTCCGCAACCCGGTTCCTCAGTACGAAGACGTCGCGTAACATCAAGTCGGGTGGCGGCTACGCCTTACCCGACCTACATAACCCGTAAGCCCGCGTCAGCGGGCAAAAAAAAGCCGGAGACATCGCCTCCGGCTTTTTTGTACCCATCACTCAGACAATTTCTTGCGCGTACTGGAACAGGGATTTCAACAGCGCCTGTTTCTCAGCATTCCCTTCATACTGGCCGTAGAGCATTTCCAGCTCCTGGGCATAGCTGCTAAGGAACTCTGGCGTAAACACGTTACGACGATGCTGCAGCCAGCGCTCCTGCTCTGCTTCGTCCAGCGTGCCGGGATAGTTTCGCGCACGATAGTTAAATATCAGTTTGTCGATGCGTTTATCCACGAAGGTGATATCCAGCGCCGGTAGGTTACGCGGCTCGGTTTGCAGAACGATGTTCATGGCCGCGCGGTCGGCATCGCTGAAAAAGCCGTTATAGAGCTGCGCATCGACATTTTCAGACGGCACAAACGGCTCGGCTTCGGCAAAGATAGCGACGACTTTCTCGCGCACCTGCGGGTGGTCGCGCAGCACCTTCAGATTATCCAGACAGTGCTGTCGGTTAATGCCCAGCCTGTCGGCATCTTCAGGACGCAGCGTGTTGGCCTGCGCCAGCACCGGACATTTGTTGATATGCACCAGTTTGACCGGCACGGCGGGCAGGTCACCGAGTTCATTTTTTGGGGTATAGAGCCGCTCGCGCAGCGTATCGCTGTCGAGCTCCAGCAGCGGCGAGATATCACCGGCGAGATCGACCATAATTACCGCGTTACGGTTATCGGGATGCCAGGCCAGCGGGGCGACCCAGCTGGTATTGCCGCGCCATGCGCCGAACATGCCGGAGATATGCACCAGCGGTTTCATCTGCGGCACGTCGATCAGGGTCGTCAGCTTCTGCTTGCTGCGGTGGCCCAGCAGGTACTCAAACAGGCGCGGCTGCGCCGTTTTGACCAGCTTCGCCATGGCGATAGTGGCGTAGACGTCCGCCATCGCGTCGTGGGCATTGCTGTGTTCGATGCCGTTTGCGCGCGTCAGGTGTTCCAGCCTGAAGCTCGTCAGCCCTTCCTCATTTTCCGGCCAGTTAATGCCCTCAGGGCGCAGAGCATAGCAGGCCCGCATGATATCGAGTAAATCCCAGCGCGAGTTGCGGTTCTGCCAGCTCCAGGCATAGGGATCGTAGAAGTTGCGGTAGAAGATATTACGCGTCACTTCATCGTCAAAACGGATGTTGTTGTAACCCACCACGCAGGTATTGGGAACGGTGAAGAGGTCGTGGATACGGCGGGCGAACTCTGCCTCGTTAACCCCTTTGTCCCGCGCTTCCTGAGGCGTAATGCCCGTTACCATCACCGCGCCGGGCTGCGGCAGATAGTCATCGGCGGGTTTGCAGTAGAACACCTCCGGTTCGCCAATGATGTTGAAGTCTTCATCGGTACGGATGGCGGCGAACTGCGCCGGTCGGTCCAGCGCCGGGTGGGTGCCAAAGGTTTCGTAATCGTGGAACAAAAATGTGGGGCGCGCGGCAGAATCAGACACCAGTAATACCATCCTGTTAAAAAATGACGTCTCTATGGTAAACGATCGTGAGGGGCAGGCCGAATAAAAAGCGCCGGGAGGGATGAAATTTGCGAGGCGCATTCAGAGAAAAACCGGCGCTCTGTCACATTTTTTTGCAATTAAGGCAGGTAACGACATCAGAACTCCCGTAAAAAGGTCAACGATTTTTAATGACCTGAGGATATACCGTTGAAACGCCGTCTGTTTATTGCTGTTTCTTTACTCGCTTCGAGTATTTCATCCGCGCTGGCTGCTGACCCGTTGGATTTTTCCCCGCAGCCGCCGGCCATCCAGGCGGGCTCCTGGGTGCTAATGGATTACACCACGGGTCAGATCTTAACGGCGGGCAACGAACATCAACAGCGCAATCCGGCGAGCCTCACCAAGCTGATGACGGGCTACGTGGTTGACCGCGCCATCGACAGCCACCGAATTACGCCCGATGACATCGTTACCGTAGGCCGCGACGCGTGGGCCAAAGGCAACCCGGTTTTTGACGGATCTTCCCTGATGTTCCTGAAGGCGGGCGATCGCGTCTCTGTGCGAGACCTGAGCCGCGGCCTGATTGTTGACTCCGGCAACGACGCCTGCGTAGCGCTGGCCGATCACGTTGCGGGCGGTCAGCCGCAGTTCGTGAATATGATGAACGACTACGTGCAAAAATTGAACCTGCGCGATACCCACTTCGAAACGGTACACGGGCTGGATGCGCCGGGACAACACAGCTCCGCCTACGATCTGGCCGTGCTTTCCCGTGCCATCATTCACGGCGAGCCTGAGTTCTACCACATGTACAGTGAGAAAAGCCTGACGTGGAACGGGATCACCCAGCAAAACCGTAACGGCCTGCTGTGGGATAAAACCATGAACGTGGACGGGCTCAAGACGGGGCACACCTCCGGGGCGGGCTTTAACCTGATTGCCTCCGCGGTGGACGGCCAGCGTCGGCTGATTGCGGTGGTGATGGGGGCAGATAGCCCGAAAGGGCGTGAAGATCAGGCGCGCAAGCTGCTGCACTGGGGACAGCAAAACTTCGATACGGTGCAGATCCTTCACAACGGTAAAAAAGTGGGAACCGAACGTATCTGGTACGGCGATAAAGAGCAGATCGAATTAGGAACGGATCAGGACTTCTGGCTGGCCTTACCAAAAGCAGAAGTGCCGAACATTAAGGCCAAATACGTGCTGGATAAAAAAGAGCTGGAAGCGCCGATTGCTGCCCACCAGCGGGTAGGCGAAATTCAGCTGTATGACCGCGACAAGGTGGTGGCCCACTGGCCGCTGGTTACCCTTGAAAGCGTTGATAAGGGTGGCCTTTTCTCCCGACTCGGTGATTATCTGCACCATAAACTCTAACCTTTTGGGGCAGACTGGCAGGGCTGCGAGTCTGCTCACATAATAAACGCTCCTCGTTTGCCGAAAATATGCAATCCACTTTATAGTGTATAAATACACAGTAATAAACGGAGGCAGCATGGACTACAGCATCAAGCAGCAACAGAAACGTAAAATCGCTGGCTTTCACCTCGTGGGGCCGTGGGAAAAAACGGTTAAGCAGGGTTTTGAACAGCTGGTCATGTGGGTCGATGGACGTCACATCCAGCCGCTGGAATGGGTAGCGGTCTACTACGATAACCCGGATGAAGTCCCGGCGGAGAAACTGCGCTGCGATACGGCAGTCACCGTTCCTGATGATTTTATCATCCCCGACAATAGCGAAGGGGTGATGATGACCGAAATTGCCGCCGGTGATTATGCCGTAGCGACAGCGCGCGTCGAAAATCATGACTTTGCCACGCCGTGGTTCCAGTTCTTTAACTCCCTCCTGCAGGACACTAAATACCAGATGGCCCCCAAACCCTGCTTCGAGCGCTATCTTAACGATGGCAACGCGGAGGGCTACTGGGATATTGAAATGTATATCGCGGTAGAGCACAAAGCGGGTTAACCCTGTTAATGGTAGGTTTTTCAGCCGGGAACGATCCACCCGGCTGAAAACACAGTACAATTGTGGTTTGCCGTGTAGCTGGAGAGCGGGTGTGCGTCCCGACAAATCATTAACGCCGTTTGAAATTCGGCTGTATAAACATTACCGCGTGGTGCACGGGTGCCGCATTGCGCTAGCCTTTATTCTGACGTTTATCCTGGTGCGCCTGCTGGATATCCCTGAAGGGACGTGGCCGCTGATCACGCTGGTGGTCATCATGGGGCCGATTTCGTTCTGGGGTAACGTTGTGCCGCGCGCCTTCGAGCGTATTGGCGGCACGGTTTTGGGCTCTGCGTTAGGCCTGATTGCCCTGAAGCTGGAGCTGATCTCCTTCCCGGTGATGCTGCTGTGGTGCGCTGCGGCGATGTTCCTCTGCGGCTGGCTGGCGCTGGGGAAAAAGCCGTATCAGGCGCTGCTGATTGGCATCACCCTCGCGGTGGTGGTCGGCGCCCCGGCGGGCGACATGACGACCGCGCTGTGGCGAAGCGGTGATGTCATTCTTGGCTCATTGCTGGCAATGCTCTTCACCGGCATCTGGCCGCAGCGCGCGTTCCTGCACTGGCGCATTCAGATGGCGAACTACGTTACCGCGTTTAACCGGGTCTACCAGGCCGGATTTTCTCCTAACCTGGTTGAACGCCCACGGCTAGAAAAGCATCTGCAGAAAATCCTTAATGACGTCGTCAAAATGCGCGGCCTGATTACGCCAGCCAGCAAAGAGACCCATATCCAGAAATCGATTTTTGAAGCCATTCAGACGGTGAGCCGAAATCTTGTTTGCATGCTTGAGCTGCAGATTAACGCCCACTGGGCGTCTCGCCCCAGCCATCTGCTGATGCTTAACGCGCACACGCTGAAAGAGACGCAGCAGATGACGCAGCAAACGCTGCTGACCATTGCCCACGCGCTGTATGAGGGGAACCCGCAGCCTATACTGGCGAACAGCGAACGTTTGACGGAGATTGTCGCGGAGCTGAAACAGCTGATGAACGAGCGGCAGGGCGATAACGTGGCGGAAACGCCGATCCACGGTTACGTCTGGCTGAGCATGGAGCTGGCGCGACAGCTGGAGCTGTTGTCGCACCTTATTTGCCGCGCGCTGCGCAAATAAAAAGCAGCCATCTCCTTATGTGACGGCTGCTGCTTCGATTCAGCAGCAATTGGGGTTATGATAGCGTCAAACGATATACTCATTGTCATTCGCGACCGCTGTCAGTAAGGTTACTGTTACAACGGTTGCTTTAACGAATCCGAATCTCACATTATCAGGGGTGTAAAAATGGAAACTACCAAGCCTTCGTTCCAGGATGTTCTGGAGTTCGTCCGCCTGTTCCGCCGCAAAAACAAACTGCAGCGTGAAATCCAGGACGTGGAGAAGAAGATCCGTGACAACCAGAAACGCGTTCTCCTGCTGGACAACCTGAGCGACTACATTAAGCCAGGCATGAGCGTTGAAGCTATTCAGGGCATCATTGCCAGCATGAAAAGCGATTACGAAGACCGCGTTGATGACTACATCATCAAAAACGCTGAGATCTCCAAAGAACGTCGTGAGATTTCCAAAAAGCTGAAAGTGATGGGCGAAATCAAAAACGCTGAAGCAAAAGGCGAGTAATCGCAGCGATTGCAAAAAAGGCTCTCTGGTGACAGAGGGCCTTTTTTATTTCCGGGAGTGCAGGGTTCGAGGGTTTTTATAGGTCCGGTAAGGCGCAGCCGCCACCCGACAATCTTACAGAATGCAGAAAAGCAAAAAGCCCGCTTTAAAAGCAGGCTTCTTAAATGTGGCTCCTCTGACTGGACTCGAACCAGTGACATACGGATTAACAGTCCGCCGTTCTACCGACTGAACTACAGAGGAATCGGTGTGGAGGCTCATATTAACGGCGAAAAAAGTTTTGTCAAACCTGATCTTAGGGAAAAGCGATTGATTGCTGATTCTGTCGTCAGTTTGTTGTAAATCCAAACATATTTTTATGGAAAATACTTTGCAGGATGAGCATTTCTACCCCATCATTTGAAATGGAGTTTCAACTTTCTCGCTAAGGTCCATTTTGAACGTCACCGCCCCCTTACGCCAGGCGATCATGCGCACGCCCTGGTATGCAAAACGCAAAAGCTATCGTGTTCTGTTCTGGCGTGAAATCACCCCCCTCGCTGTGCCTATTTTTCTGGAGAACACCTGCGTCCTGCTGATGGGGGTGTTGAGTACCTTCCTGGTGAGCTGGCTCGGTAAAGAGGCGATGGCCGGCGTCGGGCTTGCGGACAGCTTTAACATGGTGGTGATGTCCTTCTTTGCCGCCATCGATCTGGGTACGACGGTGGTGGTGGCCTTCAGCCTCGGCAAGCTCGATCCTAAACGCGCCCGCGAGGCGGCACGCCAGTCGCTGATGATCATGACCGTGTTTTCGATAATCCTTGCTGCGGTCATCCATTACTACGGCAAAGAAATTATTGATATCGTCGCGGGTGAAGCGACGCCCGAAGTTAAGGACCTGGCGCTGACCTATCTGGAGATGACGGTGCTTAGCTATCCGGCGGCGGCTATTGCGCTGATTGGCAGCGGCGCGCTGCGCGGGGCGGGTAATACCAAAATTCCGTTGCTGATTAACGGCGGGATGAACATCCTCAACATTATCATCAGCAGCGTCCTGATTTACGGTGCATTTTCCTGGGACGGGCTGGGATTCGTCGGGGCAGGGCTTGGGCTGACCATCTCTCGCTACATTGGTGCCGCGGCGATTATTGGGGTGCTGATGACCGGCATCACGCCTTCTCTGCGCCTGACGCTGAAAAGCTATTTCCGCCCCTTTAATTTCGCCATCATCTGGGAAGTTATGGGGATAGGGATCCCGGCCAGCATTGAATCGGTGCTGTTCAACGGCGGTAAGCTGCTGACGCAAATGTTTGTGGCCGGAATGGGGACAGACGTTATTGCCGGTAACTTTATCGCGTTTTCTATCGCGTCACTCATAAACCTGCCGGGCAACGCCCTCGGGTCGGCATCGACGATTATCACCGGTAAACGGCTCGGGAAAGGGCAGATAGCCCAGGCGGAGCGCCAGCTGCGGCATGTCTTCTGGCTCTCAACTATTGGCCTGACGGCGATCGCCTGGGGCACGGCGCCGTTTGCCGGGCTTATGGCCGCCTTCTATACCCATGAAGACGACGTAAAAGAGGTGGTGAAGATCCTCATCTGGCTTAACGCCGCGTTCATGCCGATTTGGGCTGCGTCCTGGGTGCTTCCCGCCGGTCTGAAAGGCGCACGCGATGCCCGGTTTGCGATGTGGGTGTCAATGCTTGGCATGTGGGGCTGCCGCGTCGTAGCGGGCTATACGCTGGGGATCATGCTGGGAATGGGCGTCGTGGGCGTCTGGTTGGGGATGTTCCTCGACTGGGCGGTGCGCGGCGCGCTGTTCTACTGGCGCATGGTTAGCGGACGCTGGCTGTGGAAATATCCGCGGAAAAAGCCAGAGCCCGTCGCAGGAGAATCGACAGAATGCCTGACAAATGCGCGAAGTGGAGAATAAATCGGCAAACGATCGAAAAACTGCATTCTGCCTTTGACATCCTTGGGGAGCATCGATAATATGCGCCCCGTTCACACGATTCCTCTGTAGTTCAGTCGGTAGAACGGCGGACTGTTAATCCGTATGTCACTGGTTCGAGTCCAGTCAGAGGAGCCATATTTAGAAAAGCCTGCTTAAGGAAACTTAAGCAGGCTTTTTGCTTTTCTGCATCTGGTAAAAGCCGCGTTATCGGTCGACGCGTATCGGCGCCGTTGCCTCCTCCAGCCACTGTCGCGCATCACTACCCACCCGCGGTAACAGCGCCTCGCGCACCTGCTGGTGATACGCATCCAGCCACTGTTTCTCCTGCTCGCTCAGCAGGTGCAGTTCTACCTGGCTTAAATCAATCGGGATCAGCGTCAGCGAAGCAAACGCGCAGAACCCGGGACGGCTTTCCACAATCTCAACCTGGTTTTCAATACGAATCCCGTGGCTGCCGCCCAGGTAGTACCCCGGCTCAATCGTCATGATATTTCCCGCCACCAGCGGCCACGGATTGACCTTTTTGGCGATGCGATGCGGGTTTTCGTGGATCAACAGCTGGTGTCCTACGCCGTGCCCGGTGCCGTGATCGTAATCCAGCCCCATCTCCCACAGCGGACGACGCGCAAAAGCGTCCAGCTGATGCCCCTGGCTGCCGGACGGGAACTGCAGCGTAATCAGCGACAGGAAGCCCCTCAGCACGGCGGTGTAGTGCAGGCGCTGCTGTGGGTCGACCTTGCCCCAGGCCAGCGTACGCGTGGCGTCGGTGGTGCCGTTGTGGTACTGGCCGCCGGAGTCATTAAGATAAAAATGGTCATGACCGAGAGGCTTGTTGCTGGCTTCGCTCGAATGATAGTGGCACATGGCCGCGTTGCTGGACGAGGCGGAAATGGTCGCAAAACTTTGCTCAATGAAACCGGGCTGCTGCTTGCGGAAGGCGAGCTGTTTTGCCTGCACCTCCAGCTCCGTCAGCGGCTCTCCTGCGGCGGCACGCAGGGGGACCTCACGGCTCAGCCAGGCGAGGAAATTCACCCACGCCGCGCCGTCCTGATGATGACATTCGCGGTAACCTGCCAGCTCAACCGGGTTTTTATTGGCCTTCATTAGGGTAATAGGGTCGGTCTGCCAGATAATCTCTCCCTGCGGCTCGATGGCAAAACGCAGCGCGACGGGCGCGGAATCGTTATCCACCATGACCCGCTTACCGCGAGAAAGCTGCTGGCAGCGTTCGATAAATGCGTCCTGCGGGGAAATGGTGAAGGCGTTGCGTACCGTGTCCGGCAGCGTGCCGAGCTTGTTATCGTTAACGAACCACTCAACGGAGCCATCGCGGCTCAACAATGCAAACGACAGCGGAACCGGGCTGGTAGGGATGTCGGCGCCGCGCACGTTCAGTAGCCATGCGATGTTGTCCGGCAGCGTGACGGCAAGATAATCGGCATTGTTCTCTGCCAGTACTGCAGCAACGCGCTGACGCTTGTCGGCGCTGCTTTCTCCGCTGATTTCTACCGGCATTTCCCGAATAAGCCCGGCCGGAGGGGCTGGTCGATCGGTCCAAAGGCTGTCGAATGGAGAAGGACTCAGCGGCACCAGCTCGCACGGCGTCGCCGACAGCTGCGTAAACTCCGCATTGGTCATCAGCAGCGGGTCAAACCCGATGCGGGTTCCCGGCTCAACGTTTTGCTCAAGCCACTCCACCAGCGGTTCGTTGTGCAGGTGATGGATCGCAATGTCGTCCATATTGACCTGAACGCGGGCCTGAACCTGGTAGCGTCCGTCAACGAAGAGCAGGGCTTTATCCTTCAGCACCAGCGCGAGGCCAGCCGATCCGTCAAAGCCCGTCAGCCAGGCCAGCTTTTCGTCATACGGCGCGCAGTACTCGCTCTGCCAGGCATCCGCGCGCGGGACGATCGTTCCGTCGAGACGGTTGGCTTCCAGCCACTGGCGCAGGGCGGTTAACGGTGATGAGGTGTGCATGGTTTTTCCTTTTTATATTTAGCGGAACGGCGGCTCGTTAAAGGTGCGCAGCTTGCGGGAGTGCAGCTTGTCGCCCTCGGCCCGCAGCAGATCGATGGCGCGAATGCCGATCTGCAGATGCTCGGATATCGCCCCTTCGTAGAACCGGTTGGCCTGGCCGGGAAGCTTAATTTCTCCGTGCAGCGGCTTGTCGGAAACGCACAGCAGCGTGCCGTAAGGGACGCGGAAGCGATAGCCCTGGGCGGCGATGGTGGCGCTCTCCATATCGATAGCCACCGCGCGGCTCAGGTTGAAGCGCAGGGCCGAGGCGGAGTAGCGCAGCTCCCAGTTGCGGTCATCGGTAGTGACGACGGTGCCGGTGCGCAGGCGCTGCTTAACCTCTTCCCCCGGCATGCCGCTCACCTCTTTGGTGGCGTCGTACAGCGCGCGCTGCACTTCGGCAATGCTTGGAATAGGAATATCCGGCGGCAGTACCGCGTCGAGTACATGGTCGTCGCGCAGGTAGGCGTGGGCCAGCACGTAATCCCCAATCAGCTGGCTTTCGCGCAGGCCGCCGCAGTGGCCAATCATCAGCCAGACGTCCGGGCGCAGCACGGCAAGGTGGTCGCAGATGGTTTTGGCGTTTGACGGACCCACGCCAATGTTGATAAGCGTAATCCCCTGGCCGTCGGCGGTGATCAGGTGCCAGGCGGGCATCTGATGCTTCTTCCACGCCAGGTCGGAAATAGCCTGCTCCGGCGCTTCAGTTTCAGCGGTGATCCAGATCCCGCCCGCGCAGGAGAGGGCGATATACGGACTGTCCGGATCGAGAATCTGGCTGCAGCCCCAGCGGACAAATTCGTCCACGTAGCGGGTGTAGTTGGTGAACAGCACAAACGGCTGGAAGTGCTCGGCGGGCGTACCGGTATAGTGACGCAGGCGCGCCAGCGAGAAATCCACGCGGCGGGCGTCGAAATGCGACAGCGGAGAAAATTCAGCCGGATGATAAATCCCGTCCGCCGTCTCATCGCCAATCTGCGAGAGTTCGGTGGTCGGGAAGTGGCGCGTCAGCCCTGCGCTCATGGAGCGGTCAAGCGTCAGCGCTGAACCGTCAATCACGTACGGATAAGGGATCTCATGCAGCGACGGCTCAACGGCGATGTGCGCGCCGTAGTCCTGATACAGCAGCGTCAGCTGTTCTTCGAGGTACGGGCGGAACAGCGCAGGGCGGGTGACGGTGGTGCTATAACAGCCTGAGTGGGTAAAGCGCGCGTAGGCGCGGGTTTTCGGCGTGGTGCTGGCGCTGCCGTCCCAGGTGACGGAGAGCGATGGATAAACAAAAAGGCCCTGAGTTCTGGCCTTTTCGTCGGGAAGTTTCCCCGTTTCGATGTACTCACTGATGGCGCTGCGCAGCGCGTTGACGGACTGTTCGTACAGCGCGTCCAGTTTTTCCAGCGCCTGAGCCGGGGTCAGGCTGGAGCCCTTATTATTCATCTCTGTCTCCTTGTTCCACAGGTGTGTGACTCTACCCGATAGTATGTCACACGCCCGTGAAACAAAAGTGAGATCAGGCGTGGCGCGGCTCTTTCATAAACAGCGCCGTGGCGGCAGAGAGCAGGCAACCCGCCAGCAGATAAATCGCCACGCTGTGCCAGTTTCCGCCGGAGAAGGTGACCAGCGCGGCGGCGATAAACGGCGTAAACCCGCCGCCAACCACGCTGGCGACCTGATACCCCACGCCCGCGCCGCTGTAGCGGTAGCTGGCGCCGAACAGCTCGGTAAACATCGGCTGCTGCACGCATACCACCATGTCGTGGGCGATGTTCGCCAGCATGATCGCAAAGAAGACGATCCAGAAGATTGACTGCGCCTCCAGGGCCATAAAGAACGGCCAGGCGCTGAGCGTGCCGATCAGTGCGCCGGTGATGTAAACGCGGCGGCGGCCAAACCGATCGGCCAGCCAGGCGAAGCAGGGTATGGTCAGGCAGCTTATCCCGCCGACCAGCAGGCCGATATTCAGGAACAGCTCGCGCGGCAGCCCGAGATTCTGAGTGGAATAGTTCAGGGCAAAGGCGGTGACGATATACATCGTCAGCAGCTCGCACAGGCGCAGGGCAATGATTTTCAGAAAAGCGCCAGGGTGTGTTGCCAGCGCTTCCATCACCGGAAGCCGCTTTTTGACTACCGGTTTTTCCTGCTGCTGTTTTTCGAATTCAGCGGACTCTTCCATGCCGTTGCGGATCCACAGCGCGGCGATGACCAGCACGATGCTAAAGATAAACGGAATACGCCAGCCCCAGCTCAGAAACTGCTCGTCGGTGGTGAGCTGGCTTATCAGCGACACCAGGCCGGTAGAAAGCAGCAGACCCACGCCATAGCCCACCTGTACGCCGCTGCTGTAGAAGGCTTTCTTGTTTTTTGGCGCGCTCTCAACCGAGAGCAGCGCCGCGCCGCCCCATTCACCGCCGACGGCAAAGCCCTGAATTGCTCGCAGCGTTACCAGCAGCACCGGTGCCCACCAGCCGATAGAGGCAAACGAGGGCAAAATGCCGATAAGCGCAGTGGCGATGCCCATCATCCAGACGGTGAGCATCAGCATGCGCTTGCGGCCGAGGCGGTCGCCAAAGTGGCCGAAGATTACGCCGCCCAGCGGGCGGAACAGAAAGCCGACGCCGAAGGTGGCAAACGCGGCGAGGGTGCCCATTGCCGGGCTGATCTGGGGGAAGAATTCACGGTTAAACACCAGCGCGGCGGTAATGCCGTAGAGCAGAAAATCATACCAGTCGACGACGGCACCGGCGAAGCTGCCGAGCGCTGCACGGCGGGCACGACTGAGTGAAGGTGTCTCCTCGTTGGGACGATCGGAGATGAGGGTGGAGTCCATAGTTGTCCTGTCTGTACTGATTTTTAATTATTGGTATAAGAAAAGGTCACTCACATTGCGTCCGTCATATAAACGGAACGTATGAGACTACCGCGACAGAACGCCGGAGAAAACGTTTTTATCTTTCCGGAAGGCGCTTAATAAAAAAATTTCATCTCCACCTGCACCGATATAATTATGTTTGTTTGGCTCCGGTTAGTGCTGAATGGTTTACAGTAATAGTGACCGCTGCGTGACTTAAGCTGAGGGAATAACTATGCAACGCGCCTTTTCATCATTCTGGATTGTCCTGTTTTTATTCGTCGCACCGCTTCATGCGGAGCCCAAAGTCTATGGCGAACAGCGCATAAGCCGCTGGTGGGATAGCCTGACGGACGATATTTCGCAAACCTGGGAACAGCCTGAACGTTACGATCTGTACCTGCCTTTTCTGAGCTGGCACGCCCGCTTTATGTACGACAAAGAGAAAACCGACAATTACAACGAAATGCCGTGGGGCGGCGGGCTGGGCGTGTCCCGCTATAACGAAGAGGGCAACTGGAGCGCGCTCTTCGCCATGATGTTTAAAGATTCGCATAATGAATGGCAGCCGGCGATGGGCTACGGCTGGGAGAAAGGCTGGTACCTGGATAACGCCAAAGACTTCCGCCTGGGGCTGGGGGCCGCAGCGGGCATCACGGCGCGCGACGACTTCGCGAACTACGTCCCGCTGCCGTTTATCTTCCCGCTGTTCTCTGCCGGGTATAAGCGCGTCACCGTCCAGTTCACCTATATTCCCGGCACCTATAACAACGGCAACGTGCTCTTTGCCTGGCTGCGCCTGGGCTTTTAAAGGGTTATCACCTTTTTGGCCACCGCGTTAGACAGCACGAGCAGGGAGAACAGCACGGAAGTGATGAAGGTGAGCACAATCAGCGCCAGCTTCACGCTGAGAGAGGTCACCGGTATCAGCGCCGTCAGCAGGTGAAAGACCGAGTAGTGCACAATATAAACGCCGGTCATCGTTTTGCTGATGGCCGCCAGAATGGACTCTTTGAACTCGGCGTTGCGGCGAAAGCGGACGCCGTTTGCCGCAATCACCAGCGCAATAATCAGGACGTAGATCTGCGAGCCGGTGAGGATAAAGGCGTTTCTATCCGCCTTGAACAGGGCGAAAAAGAAGTGGCGCTCGTAAAACCAGGTGAAGAGATAGATAAACGGGATGGCGACGACCGCCGCCCTGACCACATTTTTGCGGCTTATCCACTCGGCAATTTGCGGATCGCAGAAAAGCTGCCCCGTCAGGTAAAACAGCAGCCACGTCCACAGGCGATACTGCGGCGAAAGCGACAGCACGTGGGTCTCAGGATAGATCGCTGAGAGCAGGTCGTACCCGTATGAAAACAGCAGCAGGGTGGCGATTGCGCCGCAGAAAAGGGTGCGCCGCTGGCTGAGCCATTCCACCGCCGGGTGGAAGGTATAAATTACGATGAAGGCGAACACGAACCAGGGCTGGATCAAATACCCGCGCTGATACGGCTCCCACAGGTAGTAAATCGTGACCCAGAACAGAAAGACGATGATCAGGCTTTTGATTTTGCCCAGCTGCCAGCGGGTGCCGTGCCGGGACTGCCCGTCGAGATAGCCTGAGACCACAAAAAACAGCGGCGTGGCGATGGTCGATATAAAGGTTAAAAATCCTAGGATCCAGTGATAGTCATAATCATAGCGATCCCAGGTGTTGTAGATGGTGAAGAAGGTAACCGCCGTCATACAGCCCAGCGTCTTGATGATGTTCAGTCCTGTCGCATTCATTGTTGTTCCGCTTTGTCCTTACGATGGAAGCACGCATATATCACGGGAAGTACCAGCAGCGTGAGGATTGTAGCAAACCCAAGTCCAAACATAATCACAACGGCCATGCTCTGGAAGAAAACATCCAGCAGGAGGGGGGCGAGACCCAGTACGGTGGTGAACGCGGTGAGCAGGATAGGGCGCAGGCGCGAGGTGGCCGCGTAGATAATCGCCTCATGCTGATCTTTGTGCTCTTTTTGCTGTTCGATCTCCTCCACCAGCACGATACCGTTACGGATTAGCATTCCGCTCAGGCTCAGCAGACCAATCAACGCCATAAAGCCAAACGGGATCCCGGTGATTAAAAAGCCGGGCGTGACGCCGATCAGCGCCAGCGGCACGGTCAGCCAGATGGCGACGGCGTTTTTCACCGAGCTGAACATCAGTACCGTAATCACGAACATCACCAGATACCCTATCGGCAGCGTGCTGAATACCCCCTGCTGCGCTTCGCTGGAGCTCTCAGCATCACCTCCCCACTCAATGCTATAGCCGTGGGGCAGGGTGAGGGCGTCAATTTGCGGCTTCACGCGGGCGAGAATATCGCCAGACGTTTGCTGGCTCAGCGGGTCGGGATCGGACTGCACGGTCAGCACCCGCGAGCGGTCGCGGCGCAGAATAAGCGGATCCTCCCACTCCAGCGAGAAGCGGCTCACCACGTTGCTGAGCGGAATGTACTGCTGGCGCGTCTGGCTCCAGACCAGCACGTTGTTAAGGTGATTAGCGTCGAGACGCTCGCTTTCCGGCGGGCGCACCACCACGGGCAGCAGGTCGCTCCCTTCCCGGTACAGCCCCGCCCGGCTGCCGGAGAAGTTCATCTCCAGCGCGTTATCGACATCCTGTTTATCCACCCCAAGCTCGCGTCCAAGTGCAGTCACGTACTGCGGGCGGATAACTTTGCTGCGGTTCTGCCAGTCGTTTCTGACGCTGTCGGTGGCCGGGTCGCGGCTCAGGATATCGTCGACCTGGCTGGCAATCAGGCGCAGACGATCGGGGTCCGGTCCCTTAATGCGCACCTCAATGGCGCTGTCGCCGGACGGGCCAAACATGACGCGTTTAGTGCTGGCATTGACCTGCGGGTAGTTGCGCGCAATGTACTCATCCACGTGGCGCGCCAGGGCCGAAATGCTGCGCTGGTCGTCCATCCTCACCATGATTTGCGCGTAGTTGCTGTACTGGCGCTGGCCGCTGTAGGTCAGAATAAACCGCATGCTCCCCTGGCCTATGGTCGAGACGGTGGTTTCAACGCCCGGCCGGCCGTTGAGGGTCTTTTCGATATCGCTGGTCATCTTCTCGGTCCATTTAATATCGGTACCGTAGGGTAACCAGAGGTCGACAAAGAAAATTGGCGTGTTGGACGAGGGGAAAAAGTTTTGCCGTACGGAGCCAAAGCCCCAGATGGCCGCCGCCAGCAGCGCCGCCATCACAACTAGCGTCGGCGCTTTACGGCGTAGCAGGGTATTAAGCAGGTGCTGGTAGAGGCGATAGAGCCGTTTGTCGTAGGGATCTGACTCGGCGGTTTTCTCGGGCTCGTCGCCGTTTTTAAACAACCACCACTTGATCAGCACCGGGGTGATGGTGAGCGCGGAGAACCAGCTTAGCATCAGGGAAATCAGCAGCACCTGGAACAGCGATTTACAGTACTCGCCGGTGGAATCCTGGGACAGCCCGATAGGCGCAAACGCCAGGATCGCAATCACCGTCGCCCCCAGCAGCGGCAGGGCGGAGCGGCGGATGATGTAGTTAACGGCTGTTAACAGCGGAGAGCCCTGCTGGCGGGCGATCAGCACCCCTTCGACAATCACGATGGCGTTATCCACCAGCATGCTGAGGGCGATAATCAGCGCCCCGAGCGAGATGCGCTGCAGCTCAATGCCCCACAGATACATAATCAGCAGCGTGCCCAGCACGTTGAGCGCGAGGGAAAACGCGATGATGATCCCGCTGCGCACGCCCATGAAGATCAGCAGCACGCCGATGACGATGGCCAGCGCCATCAGGAAGTTAATGATAAAACCGTTAACGGAGTGGCCCACTTCGGCGGCCTGATCGTAAAACAGATCGATATGAATCCCCGCCGGTTTTTCCGCTGACATCTGGCTTAGCTTCGACTCCAGCGCGTGCCCCACGTCGATAACGTTGACGCCGGGAATAAACGAGACGCCCATGGTGACGGCTTTTCTGCCGTTGGCGTGGTAGATACTGGCCGGCGACTCGTTTAGCCCACGCGACAGGGTCGCGATGTCGCGCAGCCGCGTCGCCGCCCCGCTGCCGGACGGCGTGATAATCAGATCCGCCAGCTCGTCGATGTTCTCAAACTCGCCCGTCGGGTGCAGGCGGATAGACTCGGTCCCGGAGGTTATTTCTCCCGCGCTGGAGACCACGTTCAGCCTGCTGAGCAGGGCGGAAAGCTGGTTCAGCGTAATACCGCGCGCGGCCATTTTGGTCAGCGAAATATCGATGTTTATCTGCTGGGTAATGGCGCCACCGATAGCCACTTTGCCCACGCCGGGCACCAGGACCAGCTCGCGTCGCAGCTGCTCGGCGTATCTCACCAGTTCAGGGTTGCTGAATTCGTCCCCTGAAATCGCGAAGAAAAAGCCGAACACGTCGCCAAAATCGTCATTCACGAAGGGCGTAATGACGCCGGGCGGGAACTGACGCGATGCATCGCCAACCCGTCGGCGCAGCTCATCCCATATTTGCGGCAGCTCGTTCGAATGATAGCGTGAGGCAATATTCACGGTGATTTGCGACAGGCCGTTGGAGGAGATTGAGCTGACGTTATCCAGATAGGGCAGCTGCTGTAGCGCATTCTCCAGCGGCAGCGTGACCTCTTCCTCAACCTGCTGCGCCGACGCGCCGGGATAATGGGTTATGACCACCGCGGTTTTGATGGTAAAGGCCGGATCTTCCAGCCTGCCAATATTCAGCAGGGCAAATATGCCGCCGACGCCGAGCAGCAGAATAGTCAGCCAGACGCGAACGGGGTTATTAATAAACTGGCGAGAGATGTCCATTACAGTCCCCGCTCGCGCGTCCAGATGCGCACCGGCTGATTGGCGTGTAGCTCGCCAACGCCCGCCGCCACGACGCGTTCCCCAGCCTTCAGGCCGCTGGCGATCACCACGCCCTCGGTGCTCACTTGCCCCACGCTGACCTTGCGATCTTCCAGGTGAAGCGCATCGCCTTCGCCCACGACCACCCAGACGTGCGGCTCATTGCGCGGGCTGTTATTCGGATTGAAAACGGCCTCGACCGGCACTACCAGCGCCTGGCTGCCGGCACCGGCGGGAAGGTTCGTCAGGTTGATGGTCACCGTGCCGCTGACGCCGCCCACGGCGGGAAAGTCATCCGGCCGCGGCATAGTGAGGATAACCTGCCAGGTCAGCGTGTTGCTGTCGCTGCTGCCCGAATGCTCCTTGTAGACGGCGGTAAATTCGCGGCCCGGGAAGGCGTTTATCCTCACGACAGGGCGATACTGCGCGTTGCGGATATCAAGGGTTTTAAACAGGTTTTCTGGAATGTTGAACACCACGTCCAGCAGGTCGGTGCGGGTCAGGGTCGCAATGGGCTGACCGGCGGAAACAACCTGATGGTTGCGCACGTGCACGCTGGCCGCCGTCCCGCTAAAGGGGGCGACGAGCGTCATCTGGTTCAACTCTTCCCGGGCAATTTGCAGCGCCGCATTCGCCGAGTCGCGGGTCGCCCGCTGAACGTCCATCTCGGCTTTTGAAATGGCCTGACGGCCCGCCAGCGTCTGGAAGCGATCGAACTGCCGTTGCGCCAGCGTTGCGGCCGTCTGCCTGTCGTTAACCCGCTGCTGGGCCTCGCGGGCGTTCAGCCTGGCCAGCTGCTGTCCCTGCCTGATGGCGACACCCTGGCGGATATCGAGCGCTTCAATCTGCCCGGCGCGCTTAAACGCGAGGTCTGTGGCATCACCTGATTCAATACGTGCGGGGAAAACGCGCTGCTGTGCATTGCCGGGTGCAGTCACCTCAGCCACTTTAACCATTCGCGGCTGCGGGGCGTTTTGCTCCGGTTTCGGGTCGCACGCCGTGAGTGTCAAAATAACCAAGGGTAAAAGAGAGAAGTAGCGGTTCACTGTATTCCCCTAATAAATAACCGTTTTATTTATTCCATAACGATGGCAGGGGTGATGCTATTCTGCCAGAACAGTGACGACCATATAGGTAAATAAACCAATCGCCGTGCTGGCGATAATGGCAAGCGCAATAAACATAGCCAGTCGGATCAGGCTTAAACCATACATACATTCCTCCATGAGCCGTAATCGGTGTCTGACTATGAGCATAGTTGGAGAAAAGATAAATGTTAAATAGCCATAATCAATGGGGAAGCGCTAATCCTGATTTTCCTGTGCTACGTTTAATATCATTCATCTCTTTTTTCCGTCACTGGCATTAAGGGCAAACCCCTGCATTTAAGGCATTTTTTGCTCCGCTCACAATCAAATTGGTTATAAAAAGGATGCTCGATATGTATAAAAATATTCTCGTTCCGGTGGATGTCTACGAGCCAAGTCTGGCTGACAAAGCGCTGCAGCACGCGCAGTTCCTCGCGCAAAGCGCGTCGGGTGAGATTCATCTGCTGCACGTCATGCCAAAATTTTCAGCTGAACTGACGCGGGGTTTTATTTCAGATGCGCGAAAGATGGATGAATATATGATTAATAATTCGAAAGAAAAACTCGCCGCCCTCGTTAAAAAGCTAAATCTGCCGGAAGAGCATGTTCATCTGCACGTTCGCAGCGGCAACATCCGCGATGAGGTGATTAAGCTGGCGGATGAGCTTGCTGCCGGGGCGATTATTGTCGGTTCACGAAACCCAAATATTCAAACCCATTTATTAGGTTCAGAAGCGGCGAGTATCGTTCGTTACGCGCATGTTCCTGTTTTCGTTATTCGTTAATTGCATGAAAGCAAGGTGATTTCTGAAAAGAACCTGAGGAAGGAACGATGAAAACAGAAAAACCTGACCGTCCGTATTATCAACAGACCGTTGATGAAACCCTGGAAAATATTCATTCCACCGTGGACGGACTGAGCAGCGCTGAGGCATCGGCCCGGCTGCAGCAATATGGTGAAAACGCGTTACCGCAAAAGCCGGGTAAGCCTGCCTGGCTGCGCTTTTTGGCCCATTTTAACGATGTGCTGATTTACGTTCTGCTGGCCGCCGCGCTGCTCAAGCTGATCATGGGCCACTGGATCGATATGTTCGTGATCCTCGGCGTGGCCGTCATCAACGCCCTGATTGGTCATATTCAGGAGAGCAATGCGGAGAAATCGCTGCAAAGCATTCGCAATATGCTCTCGAGCGAGGCGGTGGTGGTTCGACAAGGCAGCCATGAAACGGTGCCAACCACGGCCCTGGTGCCGGGCGATGTCGTGGTGATCCGCGCCGGGGACCGTATTCCTGCGGATCTGCGCGTCATTGAAGCGCATAACCTCCGCGTCGAAGAGGCCATCCTCACCGGGGAATCGACCGTTGTTGAGAAAAATACCGACGCCCTGAACGGTGAATTGCCTTTAGGCGACCGCTATAACCTTCTCTACTCGGGCACGACGGTCAGCTCCGGAGGCGGGAAGGGGCTGGTGGTGGCCACCGGTGGCGACACGGAGCTTGGCCATATTAATCAGATGATGTCGGATATCGAAAAGCACCGCACGCCGCTGATGGTGCAGATGGACAAGCTCGGCAAAACGATCTTTATCACCATTCTGGTGATGATGGTGGCGCTGTTTGTCTTCAGCCTCATCTTCCGCGACATGCCGGTGTCTGAGCTGGTACTGTCGCTGATAAGCCTTGCGGTGGCCGCGGTGCCGGAAGGGCTCCCGGCTATTATCTCTATCATCCTCTCGCTTGGCGTGCAGGCCATGGCGCGTCGGAAGGCCATTATTCGCAAGCTTCCCACCGTGGAAACCCTGGGCGCGATGACGGTAATCTGCTCGGATAAAACCGGCACCCTGACCATGAACGAAATGACGGTCAAGGCGGTGATTACCGCAGACACCACCTACCGCGTGGAGGGAGACAGCTACGAGCCGGTGGGAAATATTCACCCTATTGATGACCCAACGCCCGTCACCGTCACCTACGGATCGGTGCTGGAGCGCTATCTGCGCACCATTGACCTCTGCAACGACAGCCAACTGATGAAAGACGACCAGGGGCTGTGGAAAATTACCGGCGGGCCGACGGAAGGGGCGCTGAAGGTGCTGGCGGCAAAAATTACGCTGCCTGCGGTCGACGCGGAGATGCGCAGTAAGATCCCGTTCGATTCACAGTACAAATATATGTCTACGCTGTACCGTCTTGGCGACGAAGAGGTGATTCTCATCACCGGCGCGCCGGACGTTCTGTTCCGCCTCTGCCAGTTCCAGCAGACGAATGCAGGGCTGCAGCCCTTCGATCAGCCCTACTGGGAAAGCAAGATTGAAGAGTACGCCCGGGAGGGGCTGCGCATGGTGGCGGCGGCCTGGAAACCGGCCTATGACGGGCAGCGCGAGCTGGATCACCCGGACCTGCAGGATGGCGTCATTCTGCTCGGGATTGCCGGCATGATGGATCCTCCGCGTCCGGAAGCCATCACCGCCATTGCCGACTGCCTGCAGGCCGGTATTCGCGTGAAGATGATCACCGGCGACCACCCGCAAACGGCCATGAGTATTGGACAGATGCTGGGTATTGGCAATGCCGCCAGCGCCATCACCGGCCGCGAGCTGGAGGCGATGGACGACCACCAGCTGAGCGAGGCGGCGCAAAAATATGATATCTTTGCGCGAACCAGCCCGGAAGATAAATTCCGCCTGGTGCAGGCGCTGCAAAGCCGGCAGGAAGTGGTGGGAATGACCGGCGACGGCGTGAACGATGCCCCGGCGCTCAAGCGGGCGGACGTTGGCATCGCCATGGGGATCAAGGGTACCGAGGTCACCAAGGAAGCCGCCGATATGGTGCTAACGGATGACAACTTCGCCACCATTGCCAGCGCGGTACACGAAGGGCGTCGGGTTTATGACAACCTGAAAAAGACCATTTTGTTCGTTATCCCGAGCAACATCGCTCAGGCTTTACTTATCATCATTGCGCTGCTGGCGGGTAACCTGATCCCCTTAACGCCGGTGCTCATCCTGTGGATGAACATGGCGACATCGGCAACGCTGTCGTTTGGGCTGGCGTTTGAGGCAGGTGAGAAGAACATCATGAACAGGCCGCCGCGTAAGGCGAATCTGCACGTGATGGACGGATACGCCATCTGGCGCGTTGCGTTCGTCGGCCTGATGATTGCCATCAGCGCCTTTGTGCTGGAGGCCTGGCTACAGCCGCGCGGCTACTCGCCGGAGTTTATTCGCACCGTGCTGCTGCAAACCCTGGTAACGGCGCAGTGGTTCTATATGCTCAACTGCCGCGTGACCGACGGTTTCTCCCTGAGCAGAGGGCTGCTGGCGAATAAAGGGATCTGGGTGGTGAGCGGCGTGCTGCTGGCATTGCAGCTTCTGATCGTCTACGCACCGTTCATGCAGATGCTGTTTGGCACCGAAGCGCTGCCGTTCCGCTACTGGATCATCACCCTGCTGGTGGGTTTTGTGATGTTCCTGATCGTCGAGGTGGAAAAAGTGCTGACGCGCAGATGGCGTAAAACCGACGCGTAACAGCGTTTAAATGAAAAAGCCTGCTTAACCGCAGGCTTTTCTCTTTGTGGGACTTTTCTGAAGGTAGGTTATAGTTACCCTGTACATCTTCTGCTCAATGATAGGGAAATTATGCTTCGTCTACCTTTGCTCACGCTGGTCCTTGCCGCATTCGCCCACAGTGCACTGGCGGTAACATATCCGCTCCCCCCTGACGGAAGCCGCCTGGTGGGCGTGCCAACGACCTTTACCGTTCCTGAAGGCAATACGCTGCCGCTCGAGGCTTTTGCCGCTAAGTACGGGCTGGGGCTGAGTAATATGCTTGAGGCCAACCCGGGGGTGGATCCCTTTTTACCCAAATCGGGTACGCAGCTTGTGATCCCGCAGCAGCTGATTTTGCCAGACACGGTTCGCGAGGGGATTGTCGTAAACGTGGCAGAAATGCGCCTTTACTATTATCCGCCTGGTAGCAATACCGTTGAGGTTCTGCCTATCGGCATAGGTCAGGCCGGGCGCGAAACGCCGCGCAACTGGGTGACGGCGGTGGAACGCAAGCAGGTAGGGCCAACCTGGTCGCCAACGGCGAACACGCGCCGCGCGTATGCCGCCGAGGGCAAAACGCTTCCCGCGTTTGTGCCTGCCGGGCCGGACAACCCGATGGGGCTATACGCAATCTATATTGGCAGGCTGTATGCCATTCATGGCACTAACTCGAATTTCGGCATTGGTTTGCGCGTAAGCCAGGGCTGCATTCGTTTGCGTAATAACGATATCAAATACTTGTTTGATACTGTGCCGGTCGGGACGCGCGTGCAGCTTATCGATCGGCCGGTTAAATCAACCACCGAGCCGGACGGCAGCCGCTGGCTTGAGGTCCATGAGCCGCTGTCGCGTAACCGCGCGGAGTTTGAGTCAACGAAGAAAGTGCCGCTGCCCATTTCGGCCACCCAGCGGACGCAGCTGATAAACGAAGGGGCGGGCGCTGAACTGGAACGTCGGTCGGGGATGCCGGTTAAGATAGGCATGTGAGGGCTGATGCCCTCACCCCGGCCCTCTCCCACGGGAGAGGGGGCAAACACTAAAAACGGCAACAAGGTTGCCGTTTTGCATTTACCTGCCGCAGAAAAGCAAAAAGCCTGCTTAAGTTTCCTTAAGCAGGCTTTTCTAAATTTGGCTCCTCTGACTGGACTCGAACCAGTGACATACGGATTAACAGTCCGCCGTTCTACCGACTGAACTACAGAGGAATCGTGTGAACGGGGCGCATATTATCGACGTCAGACTGGCTTGTCAAAGGGTGGATCAACACCTTTTGCTCGTTTGCTGACAAAATCAACAAACTGGCGGTTTTGCCAACGGATTGCACCGTTATTGTGCAGGCATACCCCTTATGGGGCAGATCATAAACCGCTGTTTCACTCATAAAACCCCCTTCCGTGATTAGGTTTCCTTATTTTCAGGCGCTTAGCGGACAAATCAGACCTCTTCGAAAAACTGGCATTCATATTGCAAAAACCTTGTTAACAATTACAGCCAGTACCGGCAGAGCATTTCGAACAGGGGGCAAAATGAACTTAAGACGACTGAAATACTTCGTAAAAATCGTCGATATCGGCAGCCTGACTCAAGCAGCCGAAGTGCTGCATATTGCGCAGCCAGCGCTGAGCCAGCAGGTGGCTACTCTGGAAGGCGAAATGGATCAGCAGCTGCTGATCCGCACCAAACGCGGCGTAACGCCGACCGAAGCAGGCAAAATTTTGTACACCCACGCCCGCACCATCCTTCGCCAGTGCGAACAGGCGCAGCTGGCGGTGAACAACGTGGGGCAGACGCTGAGCGGGCATGTCTCCATCGGCCTGGCGCCGGGAACGGCAGCATCGTCTATTACCATGCCGCTGCTGCAGGCGGTGCGCGCCGAGCTGCCGGAAGTGCTGGTGTATCTGCATGAGAACAGCGGCTCCGTGCTGAATGACAAATTGCTCAGCGGGCAACTCGATATGGCGGTCCTTTACGACCGCTCCCCGGTTGCCGGGATCACCAGCCAGCCGCTGCTGAAAGAAGATCTCTATCTGGTCGGCACGCGAGATTGTCCGGGCCAGAGCGTTGACCTCACCGCCGTAGCGGAGATGAACCTTTTCCTGCCGCGTGATTACAGCGCCGTGCGCGTGCGCGTGGATGAAGCATTCTCCCTGCGCCGCCTGACGGCCAAAATCATTGGTGAAATCGACTCCATCTCTACGCTGACGGCGGCTATCGCCAGCGGAATGGGCGTTACCGTGCTGCCTGAATCCGCCGCACGCTCGCTGTGCAGCGCAGCAAACGGCTGGATGGCCCGCATCACGACGCCGTCAATGAGCCTGCCGCTCTCGCTTAACATGTCTGCACGCGGGTCGCTGTCGCCTCAGGCACAGGCCGTAAAAGAGATTCTGATGTCTCTGGTGAGCAAGCCGTCGCTGGAAAACCGCGAGCTGCTGCTCGTAAGTTGATATTCCATAAAAGCATAAGATGCTGGTTTTTATTATTTGTTCTACAGCTCTGCTGACTCTAACAATAGAGACATATCAGATGCGCCGGAGTGAATCGTGAATTTCCAGCAACTTAAAATTATCCGTGAGGCGGCCAGGCGGGACTACAACCTGACCGAAGTCGCCAACATGCTTTATACCTCCCAGTCGGGCGTCAGCCGCCATATCCGCGAGCTGGAAGAAGAGTTGGGCATTGAGATTTTCATCCGTCGCGGCAAGCGCCTGCTTGGCATGACGGAGCCGGGCAAAGCGCTGCTGACCATCGCTGAGCGGATCCTCAACGAGGCCAGTAACGTTCGTCGTCTGGCGGATCTCTTTACCAATGATGCTTCAGGCGTGCTGACCATCGCCACCACCCATACCCAGGCGCGCTATAGCCTGCCGCCGGTGATCAAAGCATTTCGCGAACTGTTCCCGGAAGTGCGTCTGGAGCTCATCCAGGGGACGCCGCAGGAAATTGAGGTGCTGCTGCAAAACGGTGGGGCAGATATCGGTATCGCCAGCGAGCGCCTGAGCAACGACCCCCTGCTGGTGGCGTTCCCGTGGTTCCGCTGGCACCACAGCTTGCTCCTTCCTGTCGATCACCCGCTGAATCAGGTCTCTCCTCTGACGCTGGAAGAGATCGTCAAATGGCCGCTGATTACCTATCGGCAGGGCATTACCGGGCGTTCACGCATCGACGAAGCGTTCAACCGCAAAGGGCTCACGCCCGATATCGTGCTGAGCGCGCAGGACTCCGATGTGATCAAAACGTACGTTGAGCTAGGGCTGGGTATTGGCCTCGTCGCCGAGCAGTCCGGCGGCGAGCGCGAGGTGGGCGATCTCGTCCGGCTCGATACCCGACACCTGTTCGATGCCAATACCGTATGGCTGGGCTTAAAGCGCGGTCAGCTGCAGCGCAATTACGTGTGGCGTTTTATCGAGCTATGCAACGCGGGGCTCTCAGTCGATGAAATCAAGCGTCAGGTGATGGAGCCGGAAGAAGTGGCGATTGATTATCAGATTTAACCGCGGCGGTGTGCCGGGCGGCGGCTTCGCCTGACGCGGCCTGCGTATCGGATTATGGGTGACCGTTAAGCGAAGTACCCCCGATTGATTTCTCCGAAAGCAAAAAAGCAAAAAGCCCGCTCAGTTTCCTGAGCAGGCTTCTTAAATATGGCTCCTCTGACTGGGATCGCCTTAGCCATTAACTGGCTGAAGAATAAGCTAAACCTAAAAGTTAGGGTTGTCAAGACCACCAGAATGACCACCTTTTTTGCATGCTGAGCAGGCATGGGGCTCCACAATAAACGTCTAATGTCCATTAAAGAACATAAAACGTTTACGCCTGTCACCGAATAACACATAGGCTGACATTCATCTGCTGGTGGAAAGTTGTCTATTAACCAGTTGCACGGTTTTTCAATACACAAAAATGCCAGCGGTTTCCGTTACTTTGAAATTCGCTGATACTGAGCGGGTGGATATCATTACACTCAAATGACTGAGGTAGTGTGCCGAGAACGTCGACGATCATGACGCGGATTACGGCTGCGGGTACAACTGCACAGTGAAGACCTGGAATATCAACACGTTGCGCCAGCCATGCGGCGCAGAGTGCTAATAACTGAACGCGTGACTCGCCGTCTGGTGGCGCAGCGCCCCCAAGCCAGGCGTGGAACGCTTCGGCATCCTGCGTCATCACCTCGCGTAAGGGCCGACCGGCCCAGAGGCCGTAGTCGGTGGTCGGACCGTTGCGCTCGATGTACTGCGTCGGCTCAGGCGTTCGGATGCCGCAAAACGCCCGCTAGCGAAATTCTGGATAATTTCGGCTTCTTGCGGACTTTCGACTTGGCTTGATGTGTATCCAAAGGCTACACTTGGAGCCATGAATGAAAAAGATGCAGGAATGCGAATCCGCGTCGAGCGGGAGCTTCGCGATGAATTTCTAAAGATATGCCGCGAGCAGGATCGTCCCGCCGCGCAGGTCATTCGTGAGTTCATGCGGGAATACATAGCGGCGAAGAAATCAAATAATGCTGGTCAGACCGAGAATGCCAGCGGCAGACCAGTTGCTCCAGAGGGCCTAGGATGAAGGATGAATGCCGTAAAGAAAGCCATTCTTGGCGAACAAGCTTACGTTTGCATTCATTAAAGCGTTTAGAGTGAAAGAAGCAACATATGAAAAATGAGAATATAGTCCAGAAAATTTGGAACCTTTGCCACATACTTCGTGGTGATGGGATCAGCTATCACCAATACGTGTCTGAATTAACGTATCTCCTTTTCCTCAAAATTGCAGAAGAGAATGGTGTTGAACGTCTTCTGCCATCTGGCAACCGCTGGAAAGACCTCCTGAGTCATCCTAAGGATGGCTTGCTGGGCTTCTATCAGGAGATGCTGACCCACCTTGGTACTAGCGCAGAAAGTGAAACGATCCAGGCAATATACGCCTTTCCCACTACGGTGTTTTCGCACGACGAGAACCTTCACGCCGTAGTAGATGGCATCGCCAAAATTGATTGGCATGATCTCTCGAGTGATAGATTTGGACACATCTACGAGGGGCTGATCGAAAAAAGCTCACAGGATGTGCGTTCTGGAGCAGGTCAATATTTTACTCCAAGAGCACTGGTTAATTCCATAGTGCGAGCCATGAAACCAAAATTGGGTGAGATAATTCAGGACCCAGCGGTTGGAAGTGGCGGATTTCTAATTGCAGCGGACCAATATATTCATTCCGAAAATACAAAACAGGCATACGCGAAAACGCCCCCAAAATATCAAGGCGTTGAAATTGAAAAAAATACCCGTCGAATTTGTTTGATGAATACGTTTCTTAATGGCCTCGATGCCGAGGTCATATACGGCGATGCACTGACGGATGATGCAAATGGGCTCCAGCCCGCCGATCTTATTCTTGCCAACCCACCATTTGGGAGCAAGGCCGGTAGCAAAAGATCGCTCCGCGCTGATCTCCCTTACCATAACGCAAACAAGCAATTGGCTTTCCTTCAGCACATCTATCTTGGCCTAAAGCCGGGGGGGCGCGCAGCGGTCGTTCTGCCGGACAATGTCCTGTTCGATGATGGTGTTGGTAGATTGGTTCGACGCGAACTAATGGACAAATGCGATCTGCACACGGTTCTTAGGCTCCCAACAGGAATTTTCACAAGCGCCGGCGTTAAGACAAATGTTCTGTTTTTTAGCCGTGGCAGTAAGAAAAAAGATAACACGAGGTCTGTCTGGTTTTATGATTTGCGCACAAACATGCCAGTATTCGGAAAGACCACACCGTTGCTCGACGAGCACTTCGCCGAATTTGAGAGTTGTTTCGGAAATGACCCGCACGGCAAATCAACGCGCGAGGATCAAGGCGAAACGGGTCGGTTCCGTTGCTTTTCACGGCAAGAGATTGCTGATCGGCAAGATGGTCTGGCTATTTCTTGGCTCCGCGATGAAAGCGGAGACGCTCAGGATGCGGCGGAAACTCCAGAAGATATTGCCGCTCTGATCCTCTCTCATCTTCAATCGGCAATGAATGAAATTGAAGCCGTAGTCGGAGAGCTCATTGAGCCTTCTGAGGTTAACGAATGACAATAAGGGAAGAATTTACGCGAATAATCCAGTTGGTTTTGGCGGTTGGAACAGACAGATTCGAGAGCGAAGGGATCAAAACAGAGCAGCTACGACTGGTAAAAAGCCCGTGCCACGAAATGGGAGGTGGGCATGGGTGATTTGCCGAAAGGGTGGGCACAAGTTGCATTCAAAGATGTTGTGGAGGTGAATCCGCGCAGGTCTTTTGACTTGGAGCCTGATGACATGGTGACTTTCGTTCCTATGGCAGCTGTCAGCGAAATTTCCGGAGCCATTGTTGATGATGTTTCGCGCCCGCTACGTGACGTCGCCAAAGGGTTTACGCAATTTTCTGAAGGGGATGTCATCTTCGCGAAGATTACACCATCGATGGAAAATGGAAAATCTGCTGTCGCCACAGGGCTTGTAAACGGCATTGGTTTCGGTTCAACCGAGTTCCACGTATTGCGCAGCTATGGCGGAGTTATTCCAGAGTATATTTGGTATTTCATCCGACAAATATCATTTCGTGACGACGCTCGAAAAGTAATGACAGGTGCTGTTGGCCAACAGCGTGTGCCTGCAGCGTATTTGAAAGAACATCTTCTCCCGCTGCCGCCCCTTACTGAACAAAAACGGATCGTTGCCAAACTTGACAATCTGACCTCCCGCACAGCCTCCGCTCGCGATGCACTCGATCATATCCCAGCATTGATTGAAAAATTCAGGACGCGTATTTTGGCTCTCTCTTTTAACGGCGGATTGATCGGAAAGATGGAGAGCGAAACGACCCTACCCGAAAGCCGATGCTGGAATTTACCAGCAGACTGGCGCTGGGTAAGATTTGAGGAGGTTGCTACCGTTGCCGCCAATTTGGTTCGCCCGGATAGCATTCTTGCTCTGCCGCATATTGCACCTAACAACATCCAAAGCGGCACGGCGAAGCTTCTGTCATATCAGACGATTGGAGAGGACGGCGTCACAAGCGCCAAACAACGATTTTATCCGGGGCAGATTTTATATTCAAAAATTCGACCTTATCTCCGAAAAGCGGTACTTGTCGACTTTGACGGCGCTTGCAGCGCAGACATGTACCCAATAAATGTTGGTTCACAATTAGAAGCAAAATTTTTGCTTTATTGGCTTGTTAGCGAGGATTTCGCGCAGTTCTCTGCCTTGCGTGAAGGACGTACTGTATTACCAAAAATCAATAAAAAAGAGCTCAACAGCACGCCGTTGCCGTTACCACCAAAAGAGCAACAGGCAGAAATTGTCCGTCGGATTGAAATCGCTTTTGCTTGGCTCGACCGTGTATCTGACGAATACACTGCAGCATCAAATCAGCTTCCTAGACTTGACGCGTCTATTCTTCAAACAGCATTCAGGGGAGAGCTTGTTTCACAAAATTTGAATGATGAGCCCGCCTCAATCCTGATCGAGAGGATAAAGACAGAAAGCGCAGCAATAAAGGAAAAAACAAGCTCAGGACGTAAGGCGGCAGCGCGTCCCCACAAGCCAATTAAAAAAGGGGCAAAGATGGCGAATTTGATTGAGGTTATGAAATCCAAAGAAGGTTGGGTTTCCGCTAGTCACGCAGCGCAAGCGTTGGGCATTGGCGATGGCGCGACATCTGATGCGGTTGAGGAGTTCTACAACGAACTGCGGATACACCTGCAAAATGGTGACCTTGAGGTCGAGCGCCGGGGAAATGAAGACTGGTTGAGGCTAATGCCGATCAGTGAGGAGTGATCATGCGTATCGATTGGCTATGGATTGGCGAATATAAAAACCTGAAAAACCTGACGATTGACTTCGCTCAGGGGCATCTGATTACTGTATTGATTGGCAGAAACGGGACTGGCAAGTCGAATGTTCTGGAGGCAGCTACAGTTCTTTTCCGGGACCTGATCATGGGTGAGGATGGGAAGGGGAACAAAAACAAACCGTCCTTTGCTTATCGAATTTGCTATCAGATCAAGGACAAATGGGTTCGCATCGATGCAGATCCAGCGGGCAAGGAAGCATATCGCATTAAGCTCGCGACCTATAATCCCGATGCTAAATCTCTGCCTGCTGCCCTCAGCTTTGAGGAATCCCCCGGCGAAGCCTTGGCTCTTTCCAAGCTGCGAAATCCAGATGACAGCTATCTGCCGAAGTTTGTATTTGGCTATTATTCGGGCCAAAGCGAAAGAATGGAAGAGGTTTTTCTAAAATATCTCGAACGGTACGATAGAGACCTGCGGGCTGGAAAAAATCCTGGCTTGAAGCGCCTGTTCTATGCGCTTCCAGTTCATAGCAATTTTGTTTTGCTGTCTTTTATAGTGAATAACGCCGAGTTGACAGACAAGTTTTTGCAGGAACAGCTCGGCCTTGAAGAGGGGGGAATCGAATCCGTTCTCTTTGTTCTTAGACAGCCATCATGGACATCCAATGACGGCGACCCACGCTTCTGGAATGCACGTGGCGTCGTATCCGATTTCTTGGCGACACTTTACGATATATCTCTTGCGCCATTGCGGATCACTCGCAAAGAAAAGGTCAGTCTATGGAACTCGCGAACACTGGAATTCTTATATCTTTTCGTGAAAGACCTTGGCGCACTGCGCAAGCTGGCAGCGGGAAAGAGCACCGCCCAGTTCTTTCAAGATTTGGAAAGTACCTATGTTTCTGAGTTAATCGACGAGGTACGAATCAGAGTCAAGCTGCGGAAAAATGATGGGTCTGTTACATTCCGTGAACTGAGCGAAGGCGAACAACAACTTCTAACTGTACTAGGCTTGCTTCGTTTCACAGCGGAAGAGGAAAGCCTGTTTCTGCTAGACGAGCCTGATACACATTTGAACCCGAGATGGAGCGTCGAATATCTTCAGCATATCCGCAATTTCTTGAATGTGAATGGGACAGAAAAGCAGAGTAGTCACGTTCTTCTGGCTACGCACAATCCAGTTGCCGTAGCGGAGCTTGAGAAAGAACAAGTTCAAATCCTTACGCGTGATAAGGAAACGCAAGCGATCTCGGCTGCGGAGCCAGACACGCACCCGCGTGGAATGGGCTATGCGGGTGTGATGACCAGTGAAATGTTTGGACTGAGTGCGGCCCTAGACACCCATACCCAAGATCTGCTTGCGAGGAAGCGCCATCTCAGCGGACAGGATGTGCTAAGTGAAGATGACAGGAAAAAGCTGAAGGAAATCAACGAAGAACTCCAAACTTATGGGTTCCGCTATGAGGTGCGCGATCCCGAACTTAAAGAGGCATTGCGAAGACTGGATCAGGAGGCGATGCCAGTAAGTGAAAGGGAGGAGCTGCCTGGCGAGGCTGAGAAAGCTCGCCGTCTAGTTCAGAATGCCTTGAATAAGAGGGGGGATTGATACGTGCGCTATATTAATCTGGACCAGTTGGAGTTACCTGATGGCTGGCAGGTGCGTGCAGACGCCGCTATCGCAGATGAGTCTGGAAAAATTAAAGATCACTCAGATGTTTGGCGCGACCTAAAGCGACCATTAATGAAGCTTTCGCATGACAAATGTTATTATTGCGAGATTGTGCAGGAACGGTCTGATGGAGCAGTAGATCACTTCCGTCCAAAGAGCAAATATCCGTGGTCAGCTTTCAGCCCTTCCAATTATAGATTTGCATGTACATTCTGCAACAGTGTGCGGTCGGATAAAGAAAGTGAGAAGACAGGTGGGAAAGGCGACAATTTTCCCCTCCTCGATGAGACTAAGCGGGCAACTTGCTGTGCAGGTGAGGCAAATGAGGGGCCAATTCTTTTGGACCCGTGCAAACCAGACGAACCCGGTCTTGTAGATTTTGATGAGACTGGAAGGCCTATACCGACATATTCGGAGGAGAAACATGCCGGTCGCAATAGGCGAGCAGCTGAATCAATCAGGCTTTACCACTTGGATCACTCTGATCTTGTTGACAAACGCAAGACGCTCGCTATTTCAATAAAGCGAAAGATTGATGCCGCCGATAGGTTATTTCCGCAAACGGAATCTGGAAATGTGGATATCGATAACTCGTTTTCAGAACATGTGCGTGCTCTTGCGGATTATATTTCCGAGGGTGCGGAGTTGTCGGCCTTTGCACGAAGAATTGTGGCCGGTCACCGAGATGTTTTGTGGGTTGAGAATTTGCTTCGCTCGGCCTGAAAATGATCTGCTATCTCAGCATAGACGTTTGTTACGCTTCGCTACGCATTTCATGGGGCGATTGGCACCAATTCGGTTCTGAAAAATTTAATAATGCTAAGTTGTCTCACAATAATGAGCGATCTCTTAGGTTATTGATTTTCATCACCACCCTCGACCGACTGCTCCAGTATTTTCCGATAGCCCTCGCGTGATAACTATTGTGCTCGTTCGATATGGCTTTGCCAGCAACGATCGGTCCGAAGTTCCTCCGCCGCTGGATCGCGATGCAGCACGATCTGCGCCACTTCTCGCCAGTCCATGTTTACCTCCGGGGAATGGGTTGACAGTTTCCATGAAGTGGTGAGCTTTTTTCAACAATTGCCACATTGAACGGCACTGATGATTGCGCGTTATCGTATCGTGAAGCGCCTGCCATTGCATATGGCGGACCGCTTAAAGAGCTTAATTCTGTTCACTGCGAAACCATTTCGTAGAAGCGCGGAGAATAAAACAATTAGGATGTTGATGGGCAGAGGAAGACATATGTTTCAGCTGCCCAATAGCATTTTTTAATATAATTAAACGTGCTATTCGTTAGAGGAAATTCATAATCTCTTCTGACAGCGCCGCAAAAAACGCCCCTCCGACACCTTATCCACAAATGGACGCAACATCATTGCAACCTTCAGCGCTTCAACTTCATTGATATGGCAATCGCCGTCGCGAAATAGCGCCATCATGCCCCGGAGCAGATAGTCATACAGTGACGAATTATTTTCATAAACCGTACTTTCCTTACGATATTGTTGTAGTGTTGTTACCACGGACTCACGGTCTTCCTGTGAAGCGCCTACACTACTTCGAATATAGCCCCAGTAGTTGACGGTAGTCTTGTTTAACAAAAAGAGAAAGGCTTCGCAGAACTTTTCAAACTCAGTTGCTCGGAAGTACACCCGGCGAGTGTAGATATTAAAAAAATCTTGTAGTTCAGTCAGCAACGCCAGCAGACTTTCTTTGCTGTCTACCTGTTCAACAGAGATATTATTTTCCGGTTGGTAGTTGGAATAAATATCATCGGATGTACAGGAAATATGGCGGGGTGCACGAAATGGCAGTCGTTGCCAGCCTCTGCGTTCTGGAAAGTAATTGGCACAGTACCAGCTATCTGCCGCAGGGATTAATTTCTCCATCAGCCAGCGATATGTCGTCAACGCATCCCAGTAATTACGAGGCCCGATGGCGTCCTCTTCCATATTATCGATATCGTAGCGACTGGGAGGTTGCCAGATTAGTGCCACGCGATGGTTAGTAAGGCGATTAAAATTAGGGTCGCGGCTGGCTAATAGTGTGACATGATGCCCTTCGTTCATTACTTCATCTTTATGGCGGGTAAAGACCATAATGCGCTCACGGGCAGGATTAAATATCGACCACTCGCCTTCGGTATCCAGATAATCATGATGTTGACAAAAGGTGCTGATGCGACCCCATAGCCAGTAAGGAATGGTAATGAGATGAATATTATCACCGAGTGGTGTACTGTTCGAGAAATCAACGGTGCGACAAATCCGGTCAATTTCTTCCATGCGCTGTTTATAGCACCTCCAGAACTTATCAAAAGCATCACATAGGGAGCGGGTTTCATTTAGGGTTAGTGCAAGGCGGCAGTTACCGATATCGCAATAATAATTTTCGCCATGATGTTCTTTTAAAACCCACGGTCTGACTCCCGCCTCCGGTGGACTACCGGCCCCTTCGAAGGCCGAATTTAGCAGGTCATTCTGACTCATCGTCAGCAAAACATGGCTATAGCGGCCATTACGGAAATCAATAAAACAGGAGAGGGGGTTCCCTTTCAGATTAGGTAAAAATGCCTGAATAAACACATGATCGTTCTGAAGTGTATAGGTATCACCAGTCATGTGTTCATATGGATGCGTGTAATTTCGCCAGGCAGAAGATTCGTTATAGTCCCACACGCCATAGTTTTTGATATTTAACAGTGCTCGCTCGCCATAAAAAAGAGACACCCAGCTCTCGTGACAAAATCGATACAACAGATCTGGACAATACAGATTTTTCAGCCAGTCGTGGATCAATTCCGTATCAAGAAGACGATGTACTATATTCAGTTCCTTAAAGATGGCCTCTTGTTTTTTGTATTCCGCTATTAATTTTGCTGACGCTTTCTCACTGAGGAAAATGTAAAACTCATTGATATTCACCTGCCATTTTTCCCGATGTACATTAAAACGCTTGACAGTGGGAATATAATGACTTTTTGTGAATTTTTTACAACGTTTCACTTCGTATAACGAATAAACGTCCTGATTGCCGTGCTGGCGATGCGTAAAAATATCCGCTCCAAATTGTGACTGGCCGGAAATGCCAATCGTCATGGCATCAACTATCTCGCCGTCTTCGATTTTCAACCGTTTTTTGATGAGCTCACAACAAAATAGCTCAAACGTTTTCTGTTCCATAAGCTCCAGTGGTAAATAAGCATCTGCTTTTCCTACTGGTGGCCCCAGCTTTACAATCTGTTGTTCTGTAATATTCAACGGACTCCCTCCGAAAAATTGGTGAAGATGATACTTTAGCGACCAATGCTTATATTTATAACAATCTGCGATCTGTATTTCACCACTTCCTATTGCTGTTTTTGACCGAAAGCGGTATCTTTTACCCGTACCTGCAAAATCAGGTGCCGGGATTGGAACCCTGAGGAATGTTACAGGCGACATACGACGCGCCCCGCGTCTTTTTTTACGTCGTGCGCTCGGTTATACCTCAATGGTGGGCTGGGCGGGGGCACCGCAAGGTGCGCCGGTTGCCTGTAACGCCGGTAGTTCCAACCCCGTTCAGTCCACCACCATGAGATTGGAACCTCGGGTGGTGGGTTTTAAACCCGTTACAGGAGGCTGCAACTATGGCTACTACCCCAATCCAGACACACCCGTTACTTTCCGTTCCCTTCAGCGCCGCCACGGATTTCACCGTACTTGCCGATCACTGCGAAACCTTCGCCGAAACCCTGATTGAAAGCAACGATCCCATACTGAAAATGGCGCTCTGCGGCAGACTCAACGCCTGTCTATCGCTGTTGCAGCCCACGTTGTTGGAGCCTGTTCCTCCCCATCTTATTGAAAGCCTGACCGTTGACATCCTCCCTGCAAATTCCCCCCGTTTCGAGCCTGAATGCACAGAGCTTTGCCGCTACTGCCTCGCCCTGACGCAGATGCTGGCAGGGCAAGGCTTTTACTCTGAAATGGAGAAACACCTTAGCGGCCTGCTGTATGAACTGATCAACTATTTCGCTGCGGAAATGAAAGCCCCGCGCTGGTTGCGAACCGCCGATGGCGTGAAGTTTATTGACGGTGTGGAGGTTAAAGCATGACGCAGACTGACTGGCATTCTGCCGACATTATCGCCGGGCTGAAAAAACGTGGCACTTCTCTGTCAGCACTTTCACGTCAGGCAGGACTGGCGTCTTCCACGCTGGCAAATGCGCTTACCCGCCGCTGGCCCAAAGGTGAAAGGCTGATAGCGGAAGCGCTTGGCGTCGCGCCTGAAAAAATCTGGCCTTCGCGCTACCGCTGATACCCCTCCGGCGCAGCCCGGATACGGAAGCTGCGCCGCATTTTGTTTATCTGATTTGTCATAATCCTGTGAATTGCAAAAACAGTTTTCTATTATCGGCTTCTTAGCCACGAACTAAGCTCCCGCCTGCACGAAATGCTTCATGACCTGAAAGAAGCGCCTGATGTATCAGGACGGTTGCCTTTTTACCGGCAATGTCGCCTTTGAAAACTGCCGGATCTGTCCTCTGATGGATTAAGGCTTTCTTCACGCTTTATTACGCTAAGGAAATCACAATGAATCTGATGAATAATTGTGCATCGCCTGCCGTAGATGTTATATTAAAATATAATATCCGGAGGTGTTCTATGTATACCACTCGTCTGAAAAAGGTTGGCGGATCCGTCATGCTGGCGGTTCCTCCCGCCGTGCTGAAAACGCTGGGGCTGTCGACAGACAGCGAAGTGGGCATGACCATTGATAGTGGCTGCCTGATTATTGAACCTCAAAAACGTCCCCGCTATTCGCTCGAAGAACTGCTGGCGCAGTGCGATCCGCACGCTGAAATAAGCGAAGAGGGTTGGGAATGGATTGATGCGCCTGCGGTGGGCAAGGAGATCCTGTAGATGGACAGAGGGGAAATCTGGCTCGTTTCACTGGATCCCACCAGCGGCCATGAACAAAGCGGAAAACGTCCGGTGCTTATCGTGTCGAAGGCATCATTTAACACGTTCACCCGGTTGCCCGTTGTTGTCCCTGTGACCAGCGGCGGAAACTTTGCCCGCGAAGCCGGTTTTACCGTTTCACTGGATGGGGCGGGAACAAAAACAACGGGCGTGATCCGCTGCGACCAGCCCAGAACCATTGATATGGGATCCCGAAATGGTAAGCGACTGGAACGCATACCCGACGCTGTTGTGAATGAAGTGCTGGCCCGACTGGAAGCCATTCTGAGCTGATGTTTTTTGTAACCTGAACGAGGGCGCTGTCACATACAGCGCCCTCATTTTTTATAACGACAAGTGATTAAAAAATCCTTTTGCAGGTAAAAACAGTTTCTCCTTTCCGCGCCAGCGGCACTGGCGTAGTCTCCCCCTTGCTCTATGCTGTCGTTGACAGCGCCACGCTTCACAACCTGAAAGAAGCGCCTGTTATCAGGACGGTTGATCCGTTTACCGGTGCAGCCCTCTGCAAACACCGGGTCGCAGAGCATCGCGACGGAGGCCCGAGTTTTCACTCGATATGTCCTTTTACTGCGCCAGCCTGCTGGTCTGAATCTGCACCGCACCGGAATTCTCCCGAGTAACCTGTATCTGCTGATAACCAGCGCCTTTTACCTTTACGGGCTGCGGCCTGCATTGCCGTCAGGCTTTGCCGCCGCGTGACCGTAAAACTGCACCAGAAACGCAATGTTTAAACACTGTACCAGACCCGTGCGTCACTTTAACCGCGCAGAGCGGGAAAGTGACGCACGTAGCCTTTTCGACCTGCACCAGAAAACTCAACTGCGCCAGCTCACGGCTGGATCCTGACACCGCCTTTTCAGCCCATTTGACCAATAAGGAGAACATGAACCGATACCGGAGGGGGATCAGGACGATCCGGGGGATAACCCGCTAACGCGGGCGGCTGCTCAGAGAGCACAACCGAAGCCCCACCACACCTCAACGGCTGCCGCCCCGGCGCTCAGGTATCGTTCGCAGCCCCGACAAAAAAACAGGGGCTATCGGCCTACGCGCCGGGGAAAGCTGTATCAGTGTTGGGTTTTTGGGATGAGTTTGCGGCAATCATGAAAAGGGGAAAATATGGGGATTCTGGAGCAGGAAATGAAGCGTCTTGCACAGCAGGCTGGCGGCAGCCATAAAACCGTTCACGACCGCATTAAGCTGGCGCAGCGGTTTTGTGAACGTCTGGTGCTGGCGCAGAATGTGCAGATCCGCCGGGTGGAACAGCTTAAGGCGCGGCATATTGAAGGCTATGTCCGCGAGCGACTGGCGCAGGGCATCACGAAGCGTTCCCTGCAAAACGAGATGGCGGCGGTGCGCTGCATTCTGAAACAGGCCGGGCGCGACAGGCTGGCGCAGAGTGAGCGGCTGAATAACCGCTCGCTGGGTTTGTCTGGCACATCCCGTAACGGTACAAAGCTGGCTATCACGGCGGAGCACTATCGTGACGTGCTGGAGACCGCCCGCGTAAAAGATCCGGGGATGGCGGCAGCGCTGGAACTCTCTAGACTGATGGGACTGCGTTCGCAGGAGGCGGTGCAAAGTGCGCAGTCATTGAGAACGTGGAAGCAGTCGCTGGAGCGTGGTGATACCCGATTAACCGTAGTTTTCGGCACCAAAGGCGGACGGCCCCGCGAGACGATTATTCTTGATAATGTCGCTGTCAGAAAAGCGCTGGATAATGCGCTGGCTGTGGCAGAAGATCGCCACGGCAGGCTGATAGATAAGCCGGATCTGAAAAGCGCGATGAAATACTGGCACAGTCAGGCGTCACGTCTCGGGTTAACGGGCGCATACTCTCCGCACTCGTTGCGCTATGCGTGGGCGCAGGATGCGATCCGTCATTATCTGGCGCAAGGATTCAGTGAAAAAGAAGCGCTGACGATGACGGCGATGGATTTGGGTCATGGCGACGGGCGCGGACGGTATGTGGCGCAGGTTTACGGGAGAAAGGATGATGCTGATTGATAGCCTCAGGCTTGCAATATGTTGTTATCCATCGTTTTTCGTACAAAATTATTCGAGTCGAATAATTTTGGGCAGTTTCCTATTAATTTCGAGCTATTCATTGGTTTTCGTACAAAAAATTTTGGGGCCAAAATTTTTTGTACGCTTTCCTATCAATACTGACAGGAACAATAATCATCGATTATTAAAATCATTATTATTCATTATAAATCAATGCATTATGTCTTGGTGGTCGATTTTTGATAGCCATCATATTATAAAATACCCTTTACTCATCGTTATCCACCGAAAAAATTTCTACGTAGAAATTTTTTTGTACGGTTTCCTCTTAATAACGGTACTTACGAACGGTATAGCCTATTAACAGGATTCAGGTGCAGCATTGCGGTATTTTTGCTGATGATTGCGCCAGCAAAAGGAAAAAGGTCAGATAAAGGTAAAGGGCGACTAAGGGTAACAGCGCCAGACCGGAAAAGGCCAAAGGGCTTAAAAGGCTAAAGCTGGCGCAGATCGATATATATCCGGCGATATCTGGTGCAGTCCTGCCGTATACAGGCGACGACAGGTTGGTGCAGATAAGCGGTGACTTTGAACTGGTGCAGTTATGGCGTATCGGTAAATCAGTTTCTGGTGCAGATTGTCGGGCAGCTATCGCCTGAAATTATTCACTGCAAATAATTTTCTGTATTTGCCTATTGATCAGTGATGAGTTGATAGAAGAGTACCTGAATTTATACGGGCCCATATAAATTCGGGCATTTTCCGATGAATAACCAGAAAAACGAAGCCAGAACCTTTCAATGCAAAACAGCGGCTCCCGGACAACCGGAAACCGCTTTTCCATTCTCAATAAATGACGCTGTGGCTGAATCAGGCCGCCTTATGTCGCCGCGCATAAATATAGGGCGCAACGTACCCCTCGCGGCTGATGTCCAGATAGTCTGACCACCATTGCATCATGTCCTTGCGTGCATCAAGATGTTCAGCCCGGTGGATATACGCCGCCCGCACACTGTTGCGTTCCTGATGACTCATCTGCCGCTCCACGGCATCCCGCGACCAGAGTTCAGATTCCACCAGTGCGCTACAGGCCATTGCCCGGAAACCGTGCCCACAGACATCGGTTTTGGTATCATAGCCCATCAGACGTAACGCCCGGTTGATGGTGTTTTCACTCATCGGCTTATACGGATTATGGTCGCCGGGGAACACCAGTTCCAGATGGCCGGAAATTTCTTGTATCTGCTTCAGAATAGCAATTGACTGCCGGGAAAGCGGCACAATGTGCGGAGTACGCATTTTTGCGCCACGGCCAGAGAAACGGACTTTCTCAATCGTTTCCCGTGTGGCGGGGATGGTCCAGATTTTGTTTCTGAAATCAATCTCGCTCCAGCGGGCGAAGCGCAGTTCACTGGAGCGAATAAACAGATGGAGTGTCAGCACCACCGCCAGCCTTGTAAGCTGCCGTCCCTGCTGATAATCGCCAATGCGTTCAAACAATTCGGGCAACCGCTCCAGCGGCAGGGCGGGATAGTGATTTTTAACCGGCGGTGCTGTGACGCCTTCCAGATGCTGCGCCGGGTTGCTTTCGGTCAGTCCCTGCTGAACGGCGTAACGCATGATGTTGCAGAGTTGTTGCCGGGTACGGGACGCGACTTCCAGAAAGCCTTTATCCTCAATAACTCTCAGCAGCGCCGTGAAATGCTGCGTTTTTAGCGTGGTGACGGGCAGATGACCGATTGCCGGAAAGATATGATTTTTCATGCTGGCAAGGATGCGCTCTGCATAGTCAGCCGACCATTTCTTGTTGGTTTTGTGCCATGCCACCGCAACGGCCTCAAAGCATTTTTCCGGTGACGCGGCGGCTTTTTCAGTCATGCGCTGCTGTGCGGGATTGATATTCTGCGCCAGCAGTTTCCGGATACCGTCAGCGCTGCTGACGGGCGTCGGAAAGTGAGACCTGCGGATAGGCACCTAAGGCAATTCGGGATTCTTTTCGGTTGAAGCGATATGCGTGAACCGCCCGGATTGACAAGCAGATACAGACCCTGAGAATCGGTCAGTTTAAAGGGTTTATCAGAAGGCTTGATACTACGGATTTTCGCGTCGGACAGGGACATATGGTGGTCACTCCATTATCGAACTGAAATGACCCCAAATCAGACCACCAATTTCGCCGGATGCGCAGGGAAAACCAGATACGCATCGGGAAAGATTTTCACGCTAACTTATTGAAACCTAATTGAATAGGCACTTATAAGCACGCCTGAAAACAGGGATTTGGCTCCTCTGACTGGACTCGAACCAGTGACATACGGATTAACAGTCCGCCGTTCTACCGACTGAACTACAGAGGAATCGTGTGAACGAGGCGCATGTTAATGGCCTCGCTAATTTGTGTCAACACTAAAATTAACATGCTGATTCGAATGATTAATTAAGCCGCAAACTGCTGTTTTAGTGAACCTGAGCGGATAAATTATCGTCGTGCTCGCCATTCTTACGTAAGCGCTGCAGCGGGTCCTGCTGATAAAAGTGGCAAAAACGCTGCCACAGCGCCGGGAAGCGAGGGGCAAAAAGCTCGGGGGCGCTGAAGAAATACTCCGACAGAACCGCGAAACACTCTGCGGGGTCAGTCGCCGCATAGGCATCAATACTGGCTGCGCTTTCACCCACCAGGTCTATCTCATCCTGAATGTTATCCATCGCGGCATGCAGGTCATGTTCCCAGCCAGCAACCTCACGCAGCGGGATCAGCGGTACGCCGCTGGCGCGGTCGCCGTTTCGGGTGTCCAGCTTATGCGCCACTTCGTGAATAATCAGGTTAAAACCTGACGCATCGAACGAATCCTGAATATCCAGCCAGTTGAGGATGATTGGGCCCTGCTGCCAGCTTTGGCCGGACTGAACCACGCGCTGGTTATGCACAAGGCCAATATCGTCTTCCCATTCGTCATCGACGATGAACGGAGCCGGGTAGATAAGCACCTCATGGAAGCCGTCCAGCCATTCGAGGCCCAGTTCAAGCACGGGTAAACAGAAGAGCAGGGCGATGCGCGTGTTTTTGAGCGGGTCAAGCTCGAAGCCCTGCAGCGGGACCAGGCGTTTTTGCACCAGGAAGCGATCGGCCAGTTGAATCAGTTTTGACCGATCGTCCGGCGGGAGGTTGGCCAGCACGGGGATAGCCAACGCCTCATCCCACGGCAGAGCCATATTTCGACCAGCTTCATTCGATTTCCAGGGCCACTTAATCATCGCTTTGCTCGCAAACTCGTCACATGAACAAAATTGAAAGGTCAGGTCTGTTGAAATGCCAGCTCACTGTCTGTTTTAGTATGACATCCGTATTCTGAAGTTTGGACATTCACAGCCTGTTTCAGAGGAATCCAGCCCGCATAAACTACCACCATGTCCGTGCAGGTGGGTAGAGGTTTACGGGTATCTCCTTCAATTTGTGAAGTATGTCGTTCCAGAAACGTGCCTGAAGCTGAATTGCTCCGTTTTAAACGCGAGCGGCTATGATAAAGCTCGTATGGCTAACCTGCGCATAAAGGACCCTGTAAATTCTATGCCCGTAAATTTTGACCTTAACGATCTCTATGCTTTCCGGGCGCTGTTGGAATATGGCAATTTCCGTATCGCGGCCGAGTCAATTTGCCTGTCGCAGTCCGCGCTGAGCCGGCGCATTGAAAAGCTGGAGGCGGCAATCGGAGCCAGGCTTTTCGACAGAACGACCCGGCGCGTCACGCTCACGCTGTATGGCCAAACCTTTGCCGAGCGCTGCGGGCAGCTTCTTCAGGATGTGGAGGTGATGCTTGCCGATATTGATAAGGTCAGTGAGGAACGTACGGGGCTGATAACCGTGGCGACCGTTCCCTCGGCAGCCTACTATTTTATGCCGGATGTCATCCGCCGCTTCCGGTCGCGCTACCCCCGCGTCCGCATCAAGATGATAGACAGCAGCGCCGGTAACGTTATTGAGGCGGTAGTCAGCGGGCAGGCGGATTTCGGCATCTGCTTTGCCCGCAGCCTGCAGCCGGACCTTGAGTTTGTTCCGCTGATTGAGGATGTCTACGTTGCCGCCTGCCGCCGGGATAGCGAGATGGCAAAAAGAAAAAGCCTGACCTGGCAGGCTTTTTATCAGCAGGATTATATCAGCCTCGATAAAACCTCAGGCAACCGCAATCTGCTCGATCAGCGGCTCGGGCATATTCACCCCGAGCGGCCGAGCATCTGTGAAACGCACCATGTCACCACCATGCTGGGGATGGTAGAGGCCGGGATCGGTATGGCTGCCGTTCCAGCCATGTCCATGCCGCGCTCCGAACAGTCTGTGCTGACGTCGATCCCCCTCACCGACCCTGAGGTCAGGCGTACCGTTGGGCTGATTCGTCGCAGCGGTCGTATTCAGTCCTACCTTGCCGTTGAGCTCGAAACGCTGATCACAGACCAGTTTCGCGTGTCGGCGTAGCGGGTATCAGGCCCGTTGAGGTGATGACCCCGCGGGCCGCGGGCGATGAGAGAAAGCTAAGCAGCGCTTTTCCCTTCTCGGGGCGATCGGCACCCTCGATGACCGCGCCGGCAAAGCGCGTGATGTACTGCAGTTCACCGGGTAAGGCACCCACAAAGGTAATGCCCGATACCGGCAGAAGTTCGCTGACCTGCTGAAAGCCCAGCGCGTATTTCCCTTTCGACACTTCCGAGGCCACGGGGATACGTTCAACCCTGTGGGCCTTAACCTTCAGCTGATTTTCAATGCCGAGCTTGAGGAAAAGCTGGCTTTCAACGTACCTGCCGCTTGCGCTGTCGGAATAGGCCACGGAGGACGCGTTCAGCAACGCTTTGCGCAGCGCAGACGTCGTGGAGATATCCGGTACGGGCTCGCCTTTTTTGGCGACCATGCCTATCGGAGAATCTGCAAGCTCAACGCGGGAGCCCGCCGCAACCTTGCCCTGCTGGTCAAGGGCGCTGAGGGCATCGCCAACCATAATCACCACGTCTGCTTTTTCGCCTCTCGCAAGGCGAGCGGGAATGGCCTGCTGGGTTTTCCCCATCGAAGGGCCTGATATTAAAACGATTCTGTCGCCGCTTTTAGCCTCATACTGCGGAGCGAGTTTCTCCAGCGCGGCCCTGAAGCCGCCTGAGATCATCACGGTCACGTCTTGCGCAAGAGCGGCGGTGCTCAAGGCGGAGCATACCAGCAGGGCAACGCATGTTCTGAGGTTCAGCATGACGGTCTACTCCTCTACCGCGTTATGCAAAACTAACGTGCGGCGGCGATAAAGATAGAGCGTCGCCAGCAGGGCGCAGATGGCCGCGAAGCTCATCCAGTAGCCCGGAGAGGCTTTGTCGCCGGTGTACTCGATTAATGCGGTAGACACCACCGGCGTAAAACCGCCGAAGACGGCCGTTGCCAGGCTGTAGGCAAGAGAGAAGCCCGCCACGCGCACTTCTGTGGGCATGATTTCCGTCAGGGCAGGTATCATCGCGCCGTTGTACAGGCCGTAAAGGAAAGAGAGCCACAGCAGGACGCTCAGCATCATCGAGAAGCTGGGGGCGTTTGCCAGCAGCGTCAACGCAGGGTAGGTCGTCGCCAGCGCAAGGAGAGTCATCGCAATCAGGACCGGCTTTCGTCCAAACCGGTCAGACAGCGCGCCGCCCACCGGCAGCCAGATAAAGTTTGATACGGCGACAAGCAGCGTCACCAGCAGGCTGTCCGATGCGCTCAGCATCAGCACTTTTTTGCCAAACGTCGGTGCGTATACGGTGATGAGATAAAACGCTGTCGTGGTCATTGCCACCATCAGCATGCCGGCGATGACAACCTGCCAGTTAGCGAGCAGCGTTTTGAACACCTGACCCATGGCCAGATGGTGGCGACGGGCGGTAAACGCTTCGGTTTCTTCCAGCCTGCGGCGCAGGAAAAAGATAAAGGGCACAATCAGGCAGCCAAACAGGAAGGGGATACGCCAGCCCCAGTCCCGAATGGCGCTCTCTTCCATCAGGGCGTTAAGCGCAAAGCCCATTGCAGCCGCAATCATAATCGCCACCTGCTGGCTTCCGGACTGCCAGCTGGTGTAAAAACCCTTGCGACCCGGCGTGGCGATCTCAGCCAGATAAACAGACACGCCGCCGAGCTCGGCCCCGGCGGAGAATCCCTGCAGTAAACGCCCCATCAGAACCAGCAGCGGCGCCCACAGGCCAATGCTCTGATAGGACGGGATCAGCACGATCAGGAAGGTTCCGGCCGCCATGATGGACAGCGTGACGATCAGCCCCATGCGGCGTCCTACTTTGTCGATATAGGCACCGAGCACGATTGCCCCGATCGGACGCATCAAAAATCCCGCGCCGAAGACGGCAAAGGTCATCATCAGTGACGCAAACTCACTGCTTGCCGGGAAAAAGGTATGCGCAATGTAGGTGGCGTAAAATCCAAAAAGGAAGAAATCGAATTGCTCAAGGAAGTTGCCTGACGTGACGCGAAGTATCGCGCCCGCCCTGGAACGTACGGTTGCAGGTGAGGTTACGGAAACCATGTTTATCTCCAGTTTATTATTGACGTTTTGCTCGTCTGTTTTTGAAAACTGGACCAGGAAAGGCAAATAGATAAGCGCAATTAGCACATCGGCTGATGCATAACGTGCATCAATGACATTACGTTGACAGGGAGTTACATAAGTAACAATAACTTAACAATTGGCCGCGCTTTCATTCTCCTGATAATGCTAAGTGGCTGATATTACGATTTTGTGAAGTGGCGCAGACGAGATGCAGGGAGAGGCCAGGCAAATGCTGCGTTGCCTGGCCGGGGGAATTTAGCGCAGCGCGTTTGCTATGGCGCTGAACATCAGCGATGCCTCAAGCGGCTGGGCGCTGAAGGACGGCTCGGCCTGCGGCCAGGTTGACCACTGGACGATGGTCAGATTTTCCGCCGGGTTGACCATAATCATCTGTCCAAAGATCCCCAGCGCCCAGAGGGAACCCTTCAGAGAGGCCTGTGGAGCAGGCTCAACGCGGGCGGCGTTGACGGGAACCTCGTTGTTCCACCACTGGTAGCCGTACAGTCCGTTCGGATGGGCCGCAGACACTGAGCCCGCGGCGTGCGTCCAGGCTGAGGATTCTGCCACCCAGTTTTCCGGCAGGATCTGCCTGCCGTTCGGCAGCGTACCGTTATGCCGGATAAACTCGCCAAAGCGGCCCCAGTCCTCCAGCGTGGCGTTAAACCCGTGGGCGCCCACGTCGTGCTGGCCTTTGCTGTAGGCGTGCCACACGCCGTCGCTCGCCATGCCGTACGGCTGCCAGATGCTTTGCTCCAGCCAGGCCGCGAGCGTCATGCCTGTGGCGCGTTCCAGCACGTCGCCCAGCAGCCACGCGCCGCCGGAGGAGTAAGACCAGCGTTCTCCGGCCGGGTGTTCACGGTGTAAGCCTGAAACCAGCTTACGCACGCAGTCGTACGCGCCCGGTTTGGCTTCACACTCGGTGAGGCGGGCGAAGTCTGATTTCGGGTTGGTGTAATCCTCATTCCACGCCACGCCCGAGGTGTGGGTGATGAGCTGTTTCAGCGTCACGCCGTCCCAGGCGGTGCCTTTTAAATCCGGTTCGTACCGGGTGATAAGGTCGTCAAGCGAGTGGATTTTGCCCTCTTTTATCGCCACGCCGACCAGCGCCGACACCACCGATTTACCCACCGAGCGCGACGTCCAGAGCGTGGAGTCGGTGTTGCCTTCACCGAGATATTTAAAGGCGATCCTGCCGTCTTTTAGCACCAGCATGCCGCTGACGTTCTGCCGCTTGAGGTAATCCTGAAGGTCATAGGTCTTACCGTTCACCCGGTAGCGGGCATCCTTCAGCGGTTTTTCTGCCGCCAGCAGCGGCGTGGCGTTGCCGTGGCGGAAGACATCCCCGGCGTAGTTGCGGTAGTCGTTACGAAAACCAACCACGCGATCGGCCTGGCTCCAGGTGAGCATGCTGTGCGCGTCCGGGAGTTTGCTGTCAAAAGGTGCAGGGCAGGCGCTCAGGTCTGTGCCTTCGCAGGCGGCCATGGCCGCAGGGGATAACAAACTGCTGACGACAAGGCCCGCCAGCAGGGTGAGGTTTAACGATTTGTTTTTCATGTTTATCTCGTATGGCTCAGGAAGGGCTTCAGTTTAAGAACCTGCGGCCTATAATAAAAAGCGCGTGATGGGGGAAAATCCCCCGAAAAGTTGAGGGGAGAGAGGTGTGGCAACGTTGATGTATTCCTTTGCCCAGCTGGAGGCATTTACGGCGGTGGCCGAGCAGGGCAGCCTGAGCCAGGCGGCGGTGAAGCTAAAAAAAGACCGCACCACGCTGCGCGATTTGATTGATTTTCTTGAGGATGGATTAGGGTATAGGCTGTTCCTTCGCGAAGGGCGCGCCCTGCGGTTAACTCCGGAAGGGGAGCAGCTCCAGCGCCAGGCGCATCTGCTGATGCGGCAGGTCAGGGCCTTTGAAGCCTTTGCCAGAGAGGTGCCTTTCAGCGCAACGCAGGATATTTCCCTCGTGTACGACCCTTTTACCCCCCGGGCATTTTTACAGACGCTGATTGCCGAAATGGCAAAACGTAAGGTTCGCCTGAGTTTGACCTGTGCGTCCCGGGATGAAGCAGAAGGCTGGCTTGCGGGCGGCCACGCCGACCTGGGAATTTGCCAGGCGCGCAACCGCAGCGTGGGCAGCGAAATGGAGTGGCGGGCGCTGGGGGCAATCGATATGGATTTCTATGCCTCAGCAATGCTTTTTACGGAGACTGCTTCGCCGCTGTCGCTGCTCGATCTCTCTCTGGTTCCGCAGGTGATTATGCATGCGGCCTCTGACGAACCGGTGGCGCGTCGTTTGCAGATCTCAGGGCACACGATTTTTACCAACGAGCTGGAGATGGTGCGCGGGCTGATGGAGCAGGGCTGCGGATGGGGCTTTTTGCCGACGCATCTTCATGCGCAACGGTGGAAAAACGTAAAAAGGCTGCGCACCGAAGTGGGCAGCCAGGGGATTAGTCAGACGATGGTGACCATCTGGAAGCCGGGCAGCGACAAGCGCGAGACGATCGATGACGTGCTGTCGATACTGCCGACGCTTTGGCAGAACAGCATGGCGTAGGCCGGGCAGGCGCAGCGCCACCCGGCATCACGCTTAGCGCTGTGAACAGCCTTTACACTGCTGGTTCTGGATTTGCTGGAAGAAATCGTTACCTTTATCATCCACGAGGATAAACGCCGGGAAGTTCTCCACCTCAATTTTCCAGATCGCTTCCATACCCAGCTCCGGATACGCCACGCACTCCAGGCTCTTGATGCTGTTTTGCGCCAGCACCGCCGCCGGGCCGCCGATGCTGCCGAGGTAGAAGCCGCCGTGCTTGTGGCAGGCATCCGTCACCTGCTGGCTGCGGTTGCCTTTCGCCAGCATGATCATGCTCGCGCCGTGGGACTGCAGTAAATCCACATAGGAGTCCATACGGCCCGCCGTGGTTGGGCCTAAGGAGCCGGAGGCATAGCCTTCCGGCGTTTTGGCCGGCCCTGCGTAGTAGATCGGATGATCTTTTACGTACTGCGGCAGGGGTTCACCGCTGTCGAGGAGTTCTTTCAGCTTCGCGTGGGCGATATCGCGCGCCACGATGATGGTGCCGTTCAGCGACAGGCGGGTAGAAACCGGGTGCGCAGAGAGCTGCGCCAGGATCTCACTCATCGGCTTGTCGAGATTAATACTGACCACCTCGCCTTCACCCTGCTGGCGCAGGGATTCAGGAATGTACTGGCCCGGATTGTGCTCCAGCTTCTCGATCCAGATACCGTCGCGGTTGATCTTCGCTTTGATGTTGCGGTCGGCAGAGCAGGAGACGCCCATGCCGATTGGGCACGATGCGCCGTGGCGCGGCAGGCGGATCACGCGGATATCGTGGGCGAAATATTTACCGCCGAACTGCGCGCCGAGGCCAAGATTCTGCGCTTCCTGAAGCAGTTCCTGCTCAAGCTGAACGTCGCGGAACGCCTGGCCGTGCTCGTTGCCTTCGGTGGGCAGAGCGTCGTAATAGCGGGCAGAGGCGAGCTTCACGGTTTTCAGCGTGGCTTCAGCGGACGTCCCGCCGATCACAAACGCGATATGGTACGGCGGGCAGGCTGCCGTCCCCAGCGTACGCATCTTCTCAACCAGGTAGTTTTTCAGCTTCGCCGGGGTAATCAGCGCTTTGGTTTCCTGATAGAGGTAGGTTTTATTCGCTGAACCGCCGCCTTTGGCCATGCACAGGAATTTATACTCGTCGCCGTCAACGCTGTAGAGGTCAATCTGCGCAGGCAGGTTGGTGCCGGTATTGACCTCTTTGTACATATCCAGCGCGGCGTTCTGAGAGTAGCGCAGGTTGTCTTCAATGTAGGTGTTGTACACGCCCTGGCTCAGGGCCGCTTCGTCACCGCCGCCGGTCCAGACGCGCTGGCCTTTTTTGCCCATGATGATTGCGGTGCCGGTATCCTGGCAGGTTGGCAGGACGCCTTTGGCCGCGATTTCAGAGTTGCGCAGGAACTGCAGGGCAACGTATTTATCATTCTCGCTGGCTTGTGGATCGCTCAGAATGGCGGCAACCTGCTTCTGGTGCGAAGGACGCAGCATAAACGCGGCATCGTGGAAGGCTTGCTGAGCCAGCAGTGTCAGGGCTTCTGGCTCCACGTTGAGCACTTCCTGACCGTTGAACTCAGCAATGGAGACGTGCTCTTTGGTCAGCAGATAGTATTCGGTGTCGTCATGTTCGAGCGGGAAGGGGTTCTGGTAGAAGTACGGTTTATTCGACATAGCGTATCGCTCCATAAAAATAAAACCGCCGGAGGTAAGCCCGGCGGTCAGAAATTAGAACATCATGGACATCCACGGATAACCAATCAGCAGCAGCGCCGCCAGGAAGATGGCACCGAAGATGGTGCCCAGACGCCAGTAGTCTTTGGTTGGCAGGTAGCCGCTACCGTAGTAAATCGGGCTTGGGCCAGTACCGTATGGCGTGATAATCCCCATGATACCCAGCGAGGTCACCATCAGCAGAACGAACACTTCCATATTCATGCCGGGAATGGTGGCAGCGATAGTCAGCATCGCGGGCAGCAGCGCCGTGGTGTGTGCGGTGGTGCTGGCAAACAGATAGTGCAGCAGGTAGAACGCCACCAGCAGGATGACAGTTGCCACACCCGGAGAAATGCCGGCCATCAGTTGGCCGCCTTCTTTACCCAACCAGGCAATGAAGCCGGTGGAGGAGAGGCCGTCCGCCAGCGCAACCAGGGTGGCAAACCAGACGAAGGTGTTCCAGGCCGCTTTGTTACCGGTGATGTCGTTCCACTCCAGCACGCCGGTCCACAGCATCAGGCCGACGATCAGCAGGGCAGCCATTGCCGGTTCAATCCACGCGGCGGCGAAGATCCACATCAGCAGCGCACAGCACACGAACACCAGCAGCAGGATTTCATTGCGTGAAAGCTTGCCCAGTTTTTCCAGCTCGCGGCTCGCCCACAGCGGCACTTCGTCGTTCACCTTCACTTCTGGCGGGTAGAACCAGTAGGCCAGCAGCGGCATGGTCAAAATCAGCAGCACGCCCAGCGGCAGGAAGGCGATAAACCAGGTACCCCAGGAGATGTTAATCCCGACGATGCTTTTCACCAGCGCCAGCGCCAGCAGGTTCGGCGCAAGAGCCGACAGGAACATTGAGCTGGTGATACAGGCTGCGGTGATCGCCACCCACATCAGATAGGAACCCATGCGGCGTGCGCTGGGATCGTTAGGTTTTGAACCGTACAGCGGCGGCAGGTTAGCGATAATCGGGTAGATTGTCCCGCCGCTGCGCGCGGTGTTGGACGGCGTAAACGGTGCCAGCAGCAGGTCTGCAAAGGTGATTGCATAGCCGAGCGTCAGGCTGCGGCGGCCAAGGTATTTCACCAGAATCAGCGCCAGGCGACGGCCGAAGCGGGTTTTGTCATACCCGGCAGCGAACATAAAGGCGCCGAAGATCAGCCAGACGGTGGAGTTACCAAACCCGCTCACCGCCCATTTAAAGGAGGCGCCCGCCAGCTTGAATTTTGGGTCGGCCAGCTGTTCCGGGCTAAACAGCACCCACTGGCTGCAGAGGGCAATCGCGACGACGCCAGTCAGGCCGATAACCGCGCCCGGCAGAGGCTCGAAGATCAGCCCGACGATCACGCCGACAAAAATAGCGAAGTAGTGCCACGCATAAGGCGGCAGCCCTTCCGGTACCGGAACAAACAGCAGCAGCACGGCGACGATAATCGGCAGCGCCATCATGAGCAGACGTTTCGCATTTCCGTCTGATGCTTTACTCGCCGCAGGAGGCGTTACAGCAGTTTTTGTATTCATAGTTTCACGTCTTAAGTTGTCAAAAATTCTTCGTACGGTGAAAAACCAAATTCGGTTTCTTTAATTTCTTTGCTTTTTTTAGTTATTAAAGGTGCGTTTTTGTATTTTCAGTAATAGCGATTTAACGCATTTTTGTATGCGGTAAATTAAAAATCATGATGTTTATATATTGCGCCTTTGGATGCCAGATCTGTTGATCGCGATCAAAAAAATAGAATTAGTGGAGTATATTTTTTCTTTTTTAAATAACCACTCTGGCGTATGGGGTTATTATGGGTTTTATGTGATTGTTTTTATCATTTTGATAACATTTTCATTCTTGGTTGCATGGTAAGTGCATGATTTTCATGTCTATTTTCTTGTGGTGATTAATTGGTCTAACCATTTTTGTTTTAACGCATTTTAAATTATTGTGAATGAAGAAACGATAATGGCTAACACCAATGTATTATTAATGTTATCGAAGGGATTAAATAGTTTTTTAACTAACGTAATGGCTTTAGAAACTAAAAAAAGTATTATATTACTATCATGACATCGGCATAAAAAATCGAAATAAAACTGAGTCCGATAACGAATTCTTAATTTTAAAAGTTTGGAGTTTCTATTATGAGCACTAACGAACGTATTTTAAGTCCCTTCACATTACCGAATGGCACTGAACTGAAAAACCGTTTGTTAATGGCGCCAATGACCACCTGTACTGGCTATTATGATGGCACGGTCACCAGCGAGCTGGTGGAGTACTATCGGGCGCGTTCCGGCAGCATCGGCACCATTATCGTTGAGTGCTGTTTTGTCGACGATCTTGGCCTCGCATTCCCTGGCGCCATTGGTATTGATAGCGATGAAAAAATCGCCGGGCTGGCGAAAATTGCTGAGGCGATCAAATCCAAAGGGTCTAAAGCTCTCCTGCAGATTTACCACGGCGGCCGCATGGTCGACCCGAAACTGATCGGCGGGCGCACGCCGGTTGGTCCAAGCGCCGTTGCCGCGCCGCGTGACGGTGCCGCTACCCCGGTAGCGCTGACCACCGAAGAAGTGGACGCCATGATCGGCAAGTTTGGTGAAGCCGTACGCCGTGCGATTCAGGCCGGTTTTGACGGCGTTGAAATCCACGGGGCAAACACCTATCTGATCCAGCAGTTCTATTCGCCAAACTCAAACCAGCGCGATGACGAGTGGGGCGGCAGCCGCGATAACCGCGCGAAGTTCCCGCTGGCGGTACTGGACATCACCCACAAAATGGTGCGCCAGTACGCTGATGATGCCTTCATTATTGGCTACCGCTTCTCGCCGGAAGAGATGGAAGTGCCGGGCATCCGCTTTGACGACACCATGTACCTGCTGGAAAAACTGGCCGCGCGCGGCGTGGATTACCTGCACTTCTCCGTCGGTGCCACCCTGCGTCCGTCCATTGTCGACACGCAGGACCCAACGCCGCTGATCGAAAAATACCGCGCGATGCGCTCCGAAACCCTGGCGCAGGTGCCGGTAATGGGCGTCGGCGGCGTGGTGAATGCCGCTGATGTGAATGAAGCCCTGGACCACGGCTACGATCTGATTGCCGTAGGCCGCGCAACCATCGCCTACCCGGACTGGACTGACCGCATCGCGGCCGGTGAAAGCCTTGAGCTGTTTATGGACAGCACGCAACGGGAAGCGCTGAACATCCCTGAACCGCTGTGGCGCTTCTCGCTGGTGGAAGCGATGATCCGCGACATGAGCATGGGCGAATCCAAATTCAAACCGGGCACGTTTGTCGAAAAAGTCCAGGACGATGCCAACGAGCTGGTGATTAACGTCAGCCTCGAAACCGACCGCATTGCCGACATCGAGCTGGCCGCGGGCCCGAGCGAGGACGTGGAGTTTGTCACCAGCTTCGAAGAGATCCGCACCCGTATTCTGGATGCGAATACCCCGCACGTGGACGCCATCACCGGCGCGACCAGCCAGAGCGAAGCGGTGAAAAAAGCCGTGTCGAAAGCGATGCTGAAATCCAGCAAAGCGCTGGCGGCAGAAGAGGGCGTTGACCCGAACGAGCCTAAATCGGTGGACGTTGTGGTCATCGGCAGCGGCGGCGCAGGCCTGGCGGCGGCCATTCAGGCCCACGACGAAGGCGCGAGCGTGCTGATTGTTGAGAAAATGCCTACCATCGGCGGTAACACCATTAAAGCCTCTGCCGGGATGAACGCTGCGGAAACTCGCTTCCAGCGCGTGAAGGGAATTCAGGACAGCAAAGAGCTGTTCTATCAGGAAAGCCTGAAAGGCGGTGGAAACAAGAACAACCCTGAGCTGCTGCGTCGCTTCGTGGAGAACGCGCCGGAGGCCATCGAGTGGCTGGCCACGCGCGGCATTATGCTGAACGATATCACCACCACCGGCGGGATGAGCATTGACCGTACCCACCGTCCAAAAGACGGTTCGGCAGTCGGCGGCTATCTGATCAGCGGCCTGGTCCGTAACGTGACCAAACGCAACATCGACGTGATGCTGGATACCTCCGTCAGCGACATCCTCTTCGAAAACGGTGAAGTGACCGGCGTGCGCCTGACTACCGAAGAGAACGAGACCGTCACCGTGGCAGCGAAAAGCGTGATTGTGGCAACGGGTGGCTTCAGCGCCAACAGCCAGATGGTGGTGAAATATCGTCCGGATCTGGAAGGGTTTGTCACGACCAACCACAAAGGGGCGACCGGCGGCGGCATTGCGCTGCTGGAACGCATCGGCGCGGGCACCGTGGATATGGGCGAAATTCAGATCCACCCAACCGTTGAGCAGAAAACCTCGTATCTGATTTCCGAGTCCATCCGCGGCGGCGGGGCGATTCTGGTCAATCAGAAAGGGAACCGCTTCTACAACGAAATGTCGACCCGCGATAAAGTCTCTGCACAGATCATCGGCCTGCCGGAGAAATACGCCTACATCGTTTTCGATGAGCACGTTCGCACCAAAAACAAAGCGGCGGATGAGTACATCGCGAAAGGGTTTGTCACCAGCGCCAGCTCGCCAAAAGCACTGGCGGAAGCGCTGGGTATGGATCCTCACGCCTTCCTCGCAACGCTTGAGCGCTACAACGGCTTTGTGGAAAAACAGCACGACGATGATTTCGGCCGCACCACCGCGCTGCGAGCGCCAATCAACGAAGGGCCGTTCTACGCCATTCAGATCGCACCGGGCGTGCACCACACCATGGGCGGCGTGACCATCAACACCGACACCTGCGTGCTGGATAACAACCACAACGTGTTGCCGGGCGCGTATGCTGCCGGTGAAGTTGTCGGCGGGATCCACGGCGGGAACCGTATCGGCGGTAACGCAGTGGCAGATATCATTATTTTTGGTACCCTTGCCGGACATCAGGCGGCGATGCGTTCGAAAAAGGCATAAGGCTCCCGTTCTGTAGGCCGGATACGCGCAGCGCTGTCCGGCATTTTCCCCGGCGGCGCGGTGCCTGCCGGGGCTACATTTGAGGAATCACGCCATGCCTGATGACAACCGCGTTTACAGCTACTCCGCCGTCCTGATGGGCTCACCCATCCTCCTGAAGCTTTTTTCCCATGACGAAGCGCTCGCCTCCCGCGTGTTTCGCCTGATTAAACAGTACGAAGACCTCCTCACCGTCAACCGCGCGCATTCCCAGGTAATGGATATCAACCACGCCGCCGGTCAGCATCCGGTTTCCGTCAGCCGCCCCGTGTTCGAGCTTATTCGCTGCGCGAAGGCAGCAAGCATGCTCAAAGACAGCGCCTTTAACCTTGCTATTGGCCCGCTGGTGAAGCGCTGGAAAATCGGCTTCAGTGGCGACAGCGTGCCGCCGGCCGATGAGATCGCAGCGCTGCTGGCGATAACGCATCCCGACGAGGTGCTGCTTGATGAGGCCAACAGCAGCATATTTCTGACCCGCGCGGGAATGGAGATCGATCTGGGCGCCATTGCCAAAGGCTACATTGCGGACAGGGTGCGGGATTACCTTCATAAAGAGGGCGCCGAGCTGGGGCTGATTAACCTGGGCGGCAATATTCAGACCTTAGGCTCGCCCGAAGGCGGCTGGAGCGTGGGGCTGAAAAAACCCTTCGCCGGGGACGAGTTGATTGGCGCCATGACGGTGGAGAACAGGTCCGTCGTTACCTCGGGAACCTACGAGCGCTACTTTGAGCAAAACGGCAAACGCTATCACCACATTCTCGACCCGCGCACCGGGTATCCGCTGGACAACGAGCTGGATAGCGTCACCATCGTGTCGAAAGATTCCATCGACGGCGATATCTGGACCACGCTGATGTTCGGCATGGGCGTTGAGAAGGGCTGCGCCATGCTGCGCGCGCGTCCCGATATCGAGGCTATCTTTGTGACCAAAGCAAAAGAAGTAGCGATCTCATCGATGCACCACTTCCGCTTTACGCTGCTGGATAACGGCTACCGCATTACTGGCAGTACTGCTTGAGCAGGCCGGTTTGTTCCGGCTGGAGCCGGTAGCGATACACCGGACGCCCGGTGGCGCCGTAGTGGATGCTGGTAAACAGAATATTAATCTGCGCCAGCCAGATCAGGTATTTGCGGCAGGACACGCGCGAAATATTGACCGCGTTCGCCAGATCGTCGGTCGAAAACTCCATCTCCGGATGGTTGTCGATCCACTGGCAGATGGTGCGCAGCGTTTGCGGCGTTAACCCTTTGGGTAATTTCTTGCTGTCCGCCAGCTCCGGCGCGCCGCCGTGGATAAGCCTGTCCACATCCGCCTGCTCGTAGTACTGGTGCGAACCCATCAGGCTGTGTTTCGCCTTCCAGCCGTTCAGCGCCTCTTCAAAACGCGGGAACTGGAAGGGTTTGATCAGATAGTCCACCACGCCGTAGTGCATGGAGGTCTGGATCGTCGTGGCGTCAGAGGCAGACGAAATCATAATCACGTCGATCGGCCGGCCTGATGCGCGAATGATCGGCAGCAGATCCAGCCCGTTATCCTGTTGCATATAGACATCCAGCAGCACCAGGTCGACCGGCTGAGCAGGGTTAGCAATAACCGCCTCCGCCTGGCTAAGCGTAGAGGCGATGCCGCAGCAGCTAAACCCTTCAACACGGTTCACATACAGACGGTTGAGGTCGGCTACCATAGCGTCATCATCGACAATTAATACATTTATCACGCGATATTCCTCTCGCTATCCCAGGGGATCTGAACAAAAAATTGGGTAAATACGCCAGGCTCAGACTCGACGGTGATATCACCGCCCAGGTTCTGGATCTGCTGACGCGCAAGGAACAGCCCAACGCCGCGGTTTTCACCTTTCGTTGAGTAGCCCTTGGTAAAAATAGCGTCCAGCCGCGCGGGATCGATACCGGGGCCGTCGTCGCTCACTTCGCAGCTGAGCCAGCCATTCTGGTAGTGTAGCAGGAGGCCGATCTCGCCTTCCGGCTGGCCTTCCATCGCGTCCAGCGCGTTCTCAATCAGGTTCCCCAGCACGGTGATTAGCACCGCCACCTGTTCTTCATTGGCGGTATCCGGGAGCTGGCACTCCTCCGACAGCGTCAGGGTGAACCCCGCCTCTTTGGCCCGGTTGATTTTACCCAGCAGGAAGCCTGCAATCACGGGTGATTTCACCTTGCGCTGGATTGCGCCAATGTCCGTCTGGTAATTCTGCGCGGTCTGGATGATGTACTCTTCCAGCTTGTCGTAACGCTTCATGTGCAGCAGGCCGAGGATCACGTGGAGTTTATTCATAAACTCGTGCGTGTGCGATCGCAGGGCGTCGACATAGTTGACCATGCCGTCGATGCGCTGCATCAGCTGGCTGATTTCGGTTTTATCGCGGAAGGTGCTGATCGCGCCTATCACCTGATTCTGACTTTTCACCGGCACCATGTTGCACAGCAGCAGGCGTCCGTTACAGCTGATCTCCTGATCCTGGCGCGCGATGCCGGTCTTCGACACGTCCCGCAGGCTCGCCAGCAGCGGTTCGCTGGCGTTTTCCGTCTGCTTGCCCGATGGCAGGAGCAGTATTTCTCTGGCCGTGTGGTTAATCATGGTGACGCGCCCGTGGATATCCACCGCCAGCACCCCTTCGCGAAGCGACTGCAGCATCGCCTGGCGCTGTTCAAACAGGGCGGAGATCTCGTACGGCTCCAGCCCGAAGAGGATGCGCTTCAGGACCCTGACCAGGCCCCATATCGCCAGCGAACTCATCAGAATGCTGAATAAAATGGTCCAGACGGCGTTGAGCCGCCCGCGCGCGATCTGCTCTTCAACTTTATAGAGAGAAATACCCACCACGACGACGCCGATTTGTTCGTGTTGTGCATCATAGACGGGGGTGAAGACACGCAGCGCTTCCGCAAGCGCACCCCGGTTTACGGAGACATTCTCCTTGCCTTCCAGCGCGGGTGACAAATCTTCACCAATGAAGTGCAGCCCCAGCAGCGCTTCGTTTGGGTGTGAGTAGCGGATCCCGCGCATATCGGTGACCACGGTAAACAGCAGATCGTTGCGCTTCGTCACCGCCTGAGCGATGGGCTGAATGATATCCGCCTGCGGCGCCTGCATCAGCCCGCGCTTCACTTCCGGGCTGTCGGCAAAGGTTCGGGCAATGCCGAGCGCGGTGTCTTTGACATCGTCACGGGTTGCCCGGGTGATTTGCACCGAATAGAGCGCAAACACCATCAGCAGTACAGAGCCGATAATGGCGCACACCATGAGCGTGACCAGCGTGTTCAGCTTCATAGGGCGCTTGCGCGAGAGGGGGAAGGGCTGCAAATCGCTCATTAACGCTCCGCGATGTTCAAGAAAGGCCTGATTATCGCTTATGACAGGCTTTTCATAAAGCTATGCATTCGCGCTGCTTTTCGTGACCCTGCTCTCAGGCCACCTATATAAAACACTTTATAGTGTGCGGGTACTCATAATAAGGAGGTTGTTTATGAGCATTATGCTTACCGGTTCAGTCAAGGAAAGACGGCACGCCAGCACGATGAATATCGACAGATTGTCCACGCTGGATATGCTGAAAGTCATTCACCAGGATGATGCACACATTTCTGAAGCCATTACCCCATGCTTAACGACGGTTGCCCGCGTGGTCGATAACGCTGCGGCGACTCTAAGCCACGGCGGGCGGTTAATTATCGTTGGCGCTGGAACTTCCGGGCGCATGGCAGTCCAGGCGGCAGAGGCGTTTGCACCGGGTAAACATCCCGTTATCGCCGTTGTCACGGACGAAGACGCCGGAAGTTACGAGCGTGGGGTTGCGGACCTTCAGGCCATAAAGTTTGGCGAGCACGACATGATGCTGGCATTAACCGTCAGCGGAAAAACGCCGTGGGTCTGGGGCGCGATGCGCCACGCCTGGTCGCTGGGTTCACCGGTTGCCGCGATCACTACCGATGCGCAGAGCGAAGCGGCACAGCTGGCAAGCATGATTATTGCGCCTGAGCTGGGCGCGGACGTCGTTGCCGGGTACGCCAATGCTAAAGCGGCCATCGCCCAGAAAATGATCCTGAATATGCTTACGACCGGGCTGGCGGTGAGGACCGGGCGCGTGTACAGCAACCTGCGCGTAGATATTGAAGCAAGCAGTACCAAATGGGCCGAGCGGCAGATCGCCATTGTAATGGAGGCAGGAGGCTGTACTCGCGCAGTGGCTAAAACCGCGCTCGAAAGCTGTAACCACAGCTGCAAAACGGCGGTGCTAATGGTGCTGACGGGTCTGGACGCGTGGAAAGCGCATGAGCTTCTGGCGCAAAATAACGGCTTTATTCGCGTGGCATTGCAGGAAGCGCCGTAGTATTTGGCGGTAGAGAGAAAAAAAGCCCGCGATGCGGGCTTTGATGTTTCTGGGGATTAGAACTGGTAGGTCATGCCTACGCCAACGATGTCGTCGGTGGAGATACCGTTGGCTTCGTAGAAGCTTTCATCGTTATCCAGCAAGTTGATTTTGTAATCAACATAGGTGGAGAAGTTCTTGTTAAAGCTGTAGGTCATGCCCAGGTCGATATAATTCACCAGATCCATGTCGCCATGTTGACCCTGCGGATTAGCGCGATTACCCAGGTAGCTCATGTCTTTACCTTTGGAGTAAACCCAGGCCAGAGATGGACGCAGGCCGAAGTCAAACTGATACTGCGCTACCGCTTCGAAGTTCTGAGTCTGATCTGCGATACCATAGTCGCCGTATGGCGTCATGTTACTGGTTTCCGCGTACATCATTGCCAGGTATACATTATTCGCGTCATATTTCGCGCCAAGGGTCCGTGCTTCAGCTGTTTTGCCGCTTGCGAAGTGCGCATTGTTTTTGCCCACAGCTTCTTGCTCATTCGTACGGTCAGAAGACGAGTATGCTGCACCCAGGCTCAGACCGAAGTCGAAGTCATAAGAGGTGGACATCCCGAAGCCGTCGCCATTCTGGAAACGAACATCATCATGACCGTTTTTGGTGCCTTCCTGGTCTTCGCCAGCATTTGAACCTTCGTTATTACCCTGGTACTGCAGCGCGAAGTTCAAACCTTCAACCAGACCAAAGAAATCTGAATTACGGTAGGTTGCCAGACCGTTCGCACGGCCGTTCATAAAGTTGTCGGTCCAGGTGTAAGAATCGCCACCGAATACTGGCAGCATATCGGTCCAGGCTTCAACGTCATACACGACGCCGTAATTACGGCCGTAATCAAAAGAACCGTATTCACCATATTTCAGGCCAGCGAATGCCAGACGGTTAAAAGAGGTGTCACCCGCGTTTTCTGTATCATTTGCGTAGGTTTTATATTCCCACTGGCCGTAGCCGATCAGATCGCTCGTAATCTGCGTTTCGCCTTTGAAACCAATCTGTACGTAGGTTTCATCACCGTCGTCGCCAGCGTTGTCAGAAAAAGTATGACGGGCATCAACTTTGCCGTACAGGTCAACCTTGTTGCCATTTTTGTTGTACATTTCAGCCGCATTTGCTGCGCCAGCCATTAATAAAGCGGGTACCAAAATTGCCAGAACTTTTCTTTTCATTATATATTCCCTTTAAAGATAATTTATATGAATATATGTAATCACACTCCGTAATTACATCGTCGATACTATTCTATGGATTGTTGTTTTGGTTCAAAAATAAATGTAATTAAATTAATATAAATATTACCAAATATTTCAATGCGTCGCTTTATTTTTCATGTGAATTAATGTGTTGAAAATATTGCCTGTAATTATTATTAAATATTTCTAGATTGTATTTATTCATGCCATTAATTCAGGTGTATTATAATTTCCTCTTTAAGCAGCAGGGCAGAACAATGGAACTTGCGCAGTGGCAGCAGCAGTTTGAACGTTGGTTAGACGAGCATCATTGCACCGAGGATACGGCGCATGATATTTCACATTTCCGCCGCGTCTGGATGTCGGCCCGAAAAATGATGGAAGGGCTGACGGTGGACCCGCTGGTGGTGCTGACCGCCTGTTATTTTCATGACGTTGTTAGCCTGCCCAAAAACCATCCCGAACGCAGCCGGTCGTCGCGGCTGGCCGCACGTAAAACGCGTGATATTCTAAGCCGCCATTTTCCAGATTTTCCACCCGAACGCTATTCAGCCGTTGAACACGCCATTGAGGCGCACAGCTTTAGCGCGGGGATTACGCCGCAAAGCCTCGAGGCCAAAATTGTTCAGGACGCGGACCGGCTGGAAGCCTTAGGTGCCATTGGTCTGGCGCGCGTTTTTGCCGTGTCGGGCGCGCTGGGCGTGGCGTTATTTGATCCAGAAGACCCGTTTGCCGACAGACGAACGTTGGATGACAGAGCCTTTGCGCTCGACCACTTCCAGACCAAACTGCTGCGCCTGCCGGACACCATGCAAACCGAATCGGGGCGCGAGCTGGCGCGGCACAATGCCGATTTTCTGATCCAGTTTATGGCGAAACTCAGCGCCGAGCTGCAGGGCGACTGCGTGGGCGTTGACGGTCAGGTACAGAGCCGTTTCCGCCGCAGTTTGCGCGCCTGAACTGTGGTAATCTGTCTTCAGTCTTTATTCTCCGGTTAAAAGAATGCAGGAAAATCGATCAGTGACGCAGCCCGCACCTGAGCGGGTTGAGAAAACAACGGCGGCCGTGCAGGCATTACTGCGCCAGCTGCTGGATATCTATGATGCTAAAACTCTGGCGAACCAGCTTGAGGCCCACGGAGAGAGTCACTGGAGCCCGGCAATACTCAAGAGGCTGCTCATCAGCGATCGGGCAGGGATGCGCATGAGCGAAAGCGAATTTCGTTATCTGCAAAACCTGCTGCCGCGCCCGTCCGCTGCGCATCCGAACTATGCTTTCCGTTTTGTCGATCTTTTTGCCGGTATCGGCGGGATCCGCCACGGCTTCGAAGCCATAGGCGGCCAGTGCGTGTTTACCAGCGAGTGGAATAAACACGCGGTTCGCACTTATAAAGCCAACTGGTATTGCGATCCGCAGCAGCACCACTTCAACGCGGATATTCGCGATGTGACCCTGAGCCACAAAGCCGGCGTCAGCGATGAAGAGGCTGCACGGCATATTCGCAACGCTATCCCCGCGCACGATGTGCTGCTCGCGGGCTTCCCGTGTCAGCCTTTCTCGCTTGCCGGCGTATCGAAAAAGAATGCGCTGGGGCGCGCGCACGGTTTTGCCTGCGACACGCAGGGAACGCTGTTTTTCGACGTTGTGCGCATTATTGATGCCCGCCGTCCGCCGATATTTGTGCTGGAAAACGTCAAGAATTTAAAAAGCCATGACGGAGGGAAAACCTTCCGCATCATCATGCAAACGCTGGACGAGCTGGGCTATGACGTGGCTGACGCACAGGACATGGGCGCGGACGATCCCAAGATTATTGATGGCAAACACTTCCTGCCTCAACACCGCGAGCGTATCGTGCTGGTGGGCTTCCGCCGCGATCTCAACCTGAAGGGGGATTTTACCCTGCGGGACATTCCCGGGCTCTATCCGGCCCGTCGCCCGTCGCTTGCCGATCTTCTGGAGCCGGTTGTCGACGCGAAATTTATCCTGACGCCGGTGCTGTGGAAATACCTCTATCGCTATGCCAAAAAGCATCAGGCCAAAGGCAACGGTTTTGGCTTTGGTATGGTCAATCCGAACAATCCCGACGTGGTGACGCGCACGCTGTCTGCGCGTTATTACAAAGACGGCGCGGAGATCCTGATCGACAGAGGCTGGGACAAAGCGCTGGGCGAGAAAGACTTTGACGATCCGCAGAACCAGCAGCATCGCCCGCGCCGCTTAACCCCGCGTGAGTGCGCCCGACTGATGGGCTTTGAGACGCCGCAGGGCTACGGTTTTCGCATTCCGGTATCGGATACCCAGGCCTATCGCCAGTTTGGCAACTCGGTCGTTGTGCCCGCGTTTGCGGCGGTGGCAAAACTGCTGGCCTCCCGCATTAAACAGGCCGTAGCGCTGCGCCAGAGTGAGGCCGTCAATGACGGACGTGCACAATAAGGCCACCCGAAGTAAAAATATGCGTGCCATCGGCACGCGTGATACCGCGATTGAAAAACGGCTGGCCGGGCTGCTGGCTGGAGCCGGGTTTGATTTTCGCGTGCAGGACGCCGCGCTCCCCGGGCGCCCTGACTTCGTGGTCGACGCCTGGCAGTGCATCATCTTCACCCACGGCTGCTTCTGGCACCATCACGACTGCTATTTGTTTAAAGCCCCCGCGACGCGCACCGACTTCTGGCTGGACAAAATTGGCAAAAACGTCGCGCGTGACGAACGCGATATTGCCGCGCTTATCGCGCAGGGGTGGCGGGTGCTGGTCGTCTGGGAGTGCGCGCTGCGCGGCAGGCTGAAACTCAGTGACGCACAGCTGACGGAGCGGCTGGAAGAGTGGATCTGCAGCGGCGCGCAGGCCGCGCAGATCGATACCCAGGGGATTAAGGCTTCTCCGCCCCGCACGGCGTGACGGTCGGTTTTGCAGGCAGCAAATATTTACCCAACGTCACCAGCACCACGGCAAAGACAATCACGCCCAGCGCCAGCCATTCAATCGGTGACAGGGTTTCACCGGCAAAGCTGGTGCCCAGCAGCACGGCAACCACGGGATTGACGTAGGCGTAGCTGGTGGCGACGGCAGGGGAGACGTTGCGGATCAGGAACATATACGCATTGATGGCGATAATTGAGCCAAACAGCGCCAGATACCCAACCGCCAGGAAGCCCGACAGACCGGGCATAGCCGCCAATTTTTCACCTGTCAGGGTCGACGCAATCAGCAGTACGATACCCGCAGCAAGCATCTCAATGGCGCCCGCCATCATGCCGGACGGCAGCTCGATCCTCGAGCCGTACACGGAGCCAAACGCCCAGCTCATGGAGCCAATCAGAATAAGCAGCGCACCCCATGGATTCCCGCTCAGGTTGCCGCCGCTGTTGAGCATGATAATACCTGCCAGCCCAATGCCGATCCCAAGCCATTCCAGCTTTCGGGTACGAATGCCGAAAAGACGGCTAAAGCAGAGCGTAAACAGCGGCACGGTGGCAACGACCACGGCAGCAATTCCTGACGGCACGTTCTGGTGCTCGGCAACGGTGACGAAGCCATTCCCGACCGCCAGCAGCAGCAGGCCAATCAGGGCCGCGTTCAGCAGCGGGCGCAGCGGGGGCAGCCTGTGGCCGCGCAGCAGCAAAAACGCCATCAGCAGCACGCCCGCAGAGAGGAAGCGAATACCGGCCATCATCAGCGGGGGCCAGCTTTCCACGCCAATGCGAATGACAAAATAGGTGGATCCCCAGATGATATACAGCGAAAAAAGTGCTCCAATGAGCGGTAATAAATGCCGGAAACGCATAGTCCCTCACGACGAAATAAAAAGTTCGCTCATAGTAAACGCCAAAACTATCGGGCTGGCGAGCCCTTTAATTGTGCAATTGATGTGAAATTATTGTTGACGTGATGTGCCAGTTTCCGGGCTTTCGCTTTTGTTCCATACTATTCACTTAATTAGCAAAAAAAGAAGGATAGAGATTTTGGCGGGAAGTAGCTTATTAACATTGCTGGACGATATTGCCACCTTGCTGGATGACATTTCGGTCATGGGAAAACTGGCGGCAAAAAAGACCGCCGGGGTACTGGGGGATGATTTGTCGCTGAACGCGCAGCAGGTCAGTGGCGTACGGGCGAATCGGGAGCTGCCGGTGGTGTGGGGCGTGGCAAAAGGGTCCTTTATCAACAAGGTGATCCTCGTGCCGCTAGCGCTCCTGATCAGCACGTTTATTCCCTGGGCCATTACGCCGCTGCTGATGATCGGCGGCGCGTTCCTGTGCTTTGAGGGCGTGGAGAAAGTGCTTCACACGTTTGCCGCGCGCAAAGAGAGCGATACCCCAGAGGTGCGTCAGCAGCGTCTGGAAGCGCTGGCCGCCCAGGATCCGAAAAGCTTTGAGCGTGACAAGGTGAAAGGCGCCATTCGCACCGACTTTATCCTCTCCGCCGAAATTGTGGCTATCACGCTGGGGATTGTCTCCGAAGCGCCGCTGATGAACCAGGTCCTGATCCTGTCCGGGATCGCCATCCTCGTCACCGTGGGCGTATACGGTCTGGTGGGGCTGATCGTTAAGCTGGATGATATTGGCTACTGGCTGGAAGAAAAATCGAGCGCCGTCGCGCGCGGCATCGGTAAGGGCCTGCTGGTGCTTGCCCCGTGGCTGATGAAGAGTTTGTCGGTCGTCGGCACGCTGGCTATGTTCCTCGTGGGGGGCGGGATCGTGGTGCACGGCATCGCGCCGCTCCACCATGCGATTGAGCATTTTGCTGCGGCAAACGGCCCGATAGTGGCCGCCATTTTGCCTACGCTGCTTAATCTGGTGATTGGCTTTATCATTGGCGCGATTGTGGTCGCCGCCGTGAAAGGGGTTGAAAAAATGCGCGGAACCTCGCACTAATTGTTACCTTATCCGGTATGCAAAAAGGCTATTTCTCGTCTAAATTGAAACAGTTTCACCCTGATACGGGAGGCGGGTATGGTCTTTTTGGTCAGTGATGAAGTTAAGCCTAAGAGCGGCGGTCCACGCATGATCGTCACCGGATATTCCAGCGGAATGGTGGAGTGTCGGTGGCATGATGGCTATGGCATCAAGCGGGAAGCATTTCGTGAAGACGAGCTTCAGCCGGGTGAAGGACGGCAACATCGCGATAAGGCTTAATCACTTAACGCCCGGTTCGCCGGGCGTTTTTACGTGGCAATCAGGGAGTGTGTGTGCAGCGCGATACCTATGTTGTAAAACGATCTTTTCAGCAATGGCTGCATAAACGAAGCAATCCCGGCTTGGTTGTCAATCTCTGTTTTATCGTGGTGCTGGTCTTTTCAACCCTCCTGACCTGGCGCGAAGTCGTGGTGCTGGAGGATGCCTATATCTCCAGCCAGCGTAACCATCTGGAAACGGTTGCCAATTCGCTGGACAGGCAGCTGCAGTTTAGCGTCGATAAGATGCTTTTCTTCCGCAACAGCATGGGCGATGCGCTACAAACTCCTCTTGCATTCGGTGTGCTGCACGATGCGGCCCGGCGCTTCGCGGCCCTGCGCGCCACCTCGAACTGGCAGATCGCGGTGGATAAAGACCGCACGTTGCCCCTCAACGGCGTATCGGATGCCTTTGTCAAAAAAACAACGCTGCTCAACCGCGATGATGAGCGTCTGCCAAACGAGCTCTCTGCCGCGCTGGAAGTAGGGTACCTGCTGCGTCTGGCGTCATCAAATACCCGAAAAGAGGAGCGCATAATTTATGTCTCCCGTGCTGGATTCTTTCTCGCGACCGACACGCCGCTAAATAAGCAGGACATTTCCCCACGCTACTATCAGCTGGTCGTCCAGCCCTGGTTTACGCAGCAGTCTGAGCGCAGTAACCGCGCCCGCGCCGTTCGCTGGTTTATTTCACCCGCGTCCATTTTTGCCGGTAACCAACCCCAGATCACGGCTAGCGTGCCGATTTACTATGACCATTTCTGGTACGGCGTGGTGGCGATGGACTTCAGCTTCGCCACCATGAAGCGGCTGTTGGTGGATGCAATGGACGATCACGTCGAGGGGGAATATCAGCTTTACGATACCCGGCTAAATCTGATTGCCACGTCGGGTTCTGCCACAAGTGAGATAAATCACTTTGACGAGCGAGACATGGCGCAGATTGCACATGCCTTAGAGACCGATACTCAGGGCGGAATTCGCCTGGGAAGCCGCTTCGTCAGCTGGGAGCGCCTCGATCACTTTGATGGCGTTGTCCTGCGCGTGCACACCCTCCAGGAGGGCGTTCGCGGTGATTTTGGCAGCATCAGCATTGTGCTGGCGCTGCTGTGGGCGCTGTTTACGGCAATGCTGCTGATCTCCTGGCTGGTGATTCGACGCATGGTCAGCAACATGTATGCGCTGCAGCATTCACTCCAGTGGCAGGCCTGGCACGATCCGCTCACCCGCCTGAATAATCGTGGTGCGTTGTTTGAGCGGGCAAAAATCATCGCAAGACAGTGCCAGCTGCAGTCTCTGCCGTTCTCGGTTATTCAGGTAGACCTCGACCACTTCAAAGGCATTAATGACCGCTATGGCCATCAGACCGGGGATAAAGTGCTGTCTCATGCGGCGGGTCTGATTGCCAGCGCGCTGCGTACTCACGATGTCGCCGGTAGAGTGGGGGGAGAGGAGTTTTGCATCGTCCTGCCGGGGCTGGGTCTGGAGGATGCGGCCAAAGTCGCAGAGCGGATCCGCTCACGAATCGACAGCAAGGAGATTCTGGTTAAGAAGAGTACCACCCTGAGGGTCAGCGCATCCCTGGGCGTGAGCAGCGCGCAGGAAAAAGAGAATTATAATTTTGAACAGCTGCAGTCCATTGCCGATGTGCGCCTGTATGAGGCGAAGCAGGGCGGGCGCAACCGCGTCGTCTGGCGCGATCACAACAGGAAATGATCCAGCCCCTCGCGCCAGCCTGCGGGACCGGGGCGCTGAGAGTGATATACCCGCGCAGGGCTGTCATCCTTCAGCGTAATGCCGTGCCGGTTAATGCCTTTGACAACGACGGCAACGTTGACGCTGTCCAGCAGCGGGGCATCATTTGGCCCATCGCCCAGGCCCAGCGTTATCGGTTCAAGCCCTTCATGGAGGCGATACTGCTCCACCAGCCACTTAACCGCCACGTCTTTGCCGCACCGCGCGTCCAGCACGTGCCAGAAGCGTGCTCCCTGCACAATCTTTAAGCCCTGCAGGGCCAGCGCCTCTTCAAAGCGCGCCAGCTGCTCATCGCTGTCCCGCCAGACTAGCGTTGCGGACGCCTCCTGGCGGCGCGCCAGCTGCGACCGAACGCGGTTTAGCCCCGTCCATTCGGCAATTACCCCTTCGTCAACATCATCAAAAGAAGTGAATTTAAAGGACGCGTGCTGGCGGATCTGCGCGATAGCGTGAGAGATGTCGCCATGCGCCAGGCGTCCAACGACGCGTGTCGCCGGTTCCCAGCGAACGTCAGGCTGTATGACCGCGCCGTTTTCTGCGATGAAAGGCAGACCCGCCAGGCCCAGTTCCTGCTGAATATCGTCAATCTCCGCCGCCGTTTTGCTGCTGCAAAGAATGACGGGGATCTGCTCATCCTGAAGCCTCTCAAGCCAGGATGCCGCAGGCTGCCAGTCGTAGGTATGAATATCCAGCAGCGTTCCGTCCAGGTCAGTGAAAATCAGTAGTGGATCCTGCAGCGAAGGCATAAGGGCTCCTGATGTGAATGAATGCTTTCTAAGAATATTCCTAAAAAAATGATCGGCAACAGCAGTTCGTTCTGGAACCGATCCCGTCAAACCCACTCGCCATGGGGGTTATTGCTCATAACAAAAACGCGTACACATGAAATAGGATATTAATCATAAGAATATATCCTTGTAAGACAAATTCGTTGAGGATACTGTTTCCCGTACATCAGATTTCCTGGTGTAACGAATTTACAAGTGCTTCTTGCATAAGCAAGTTTGATCCCGGTCATCCCCATGACCGGGATTTTTTTCACCTTACCGATTCGCTTCAGACACGCTGAAGTCATGAATATCCAGCTCGAACGCTTCGGCCAGTTCGCGGTAAGTGTGATAATCCCTCCCGTTCACAATCACTCTGTCTGAGTCATCGTCCGTGCGACGCACTTCAGCCTCGCTGACCTCATTGATAGCGGCAAGCAGGGCATCGACATCCACTTCCACCTCACGTTTGATGGTGTCGCTGTACTCTTTCTCGGTCTTCATTCCGGGCTCCTCATTCACCGTGTCCATTTTTAAGTATAGACCGCACACAAAAACGCCATTCACGCCAGGCGTCGATGCCAGTTACTGCGTTTTGTTCTACACTGGCTCAAAACCACAGGAGGAAAGTATGAAGGTTAACGATCGGGTAACTGTCAAAACGGACGGCGGGCCGCGCCGGCCGGGCGTGGTGCTGGCTGTAGAAGCGTTTAATGAAGGCACCATGTATCTGGTGTCGCTGGAAGACTACCCGCTCGGCATCTGGTTCTTTAATGAACAGGGCCATCCGGACGGCATCTTTGTGGAAACGGCAGAGTAGCAGAGCGTCGGGTGGCGTTCGCGTCCCCGGCGTCTGAAGCGGTGAAATGCAAAAATCTCTGGCCAGGCCAGAGATCGTGTAGGGTACAAAAGGTAGTGGGCGGACTAGCGCATATTGACGAAAATTCCGTTGGTGACATTATCCGTCAGACGGACGACGTGATAGATCACTTGCTTATTATGCGTTTTAATCTTCCTTTTAATATTGCCTTTGTGTGACGAAACCGTTTTTGCCTTAATATTCATCTGGTCAGAAATCTGAATTGTCCCTTGTCCAGCCATCCACATTTTTAGCATGCTTGATTCAGTTCTGCTTAATGATAGAGTGGGTAAGTTAACCGCTCCTACATTCTTCACTTCTTTATTCAAATAATCACCCAAAATGTCATCCAGCGACTCGGGCTTAATTGATTTCGAACTGATCAGTAAATTTTTACGGACCAACAAATATTCATCAAAATGGATATTAGCGATCGCCATAAAAACAATAAACAATGTCTTAGGATGCTGATTAATGATTTGCTTAATGTGCTGACTGTTGGCTGGATCGTGAATAAAACAGTCCTCATTAATAAACACCACGCCGGGCTTGTGTTCATCACAAGCGGCTTCGAGTTCGTCAACGGTGTGTGCATCGTTGATGTCTCTCTTTCTTACCCCTCTGCTTGCCAGGTACCCGGTTAACCCTAGCCGGGTGTAGCTGCATAAATCCATAATGATCGTTGACATGGCATACCCTCACTCAATGCGTAACGATAATTCACCATCTGCCTGAGAGCTCATAAACAGCCATACGGGATGGAAAAACGTAATAAAACCTGTGAGCATGACAAAGACTTTCAGGCGAACTCACTATCCCGTAAAGTTACGTATAATTTGCCAGGAATCATCTTAAAGTAAAGTAAATATTAAGTATTGTGAGGTGGTTAGAAACAATTAAACCGCGTCAGATATATCCTGGAAGATGTTTTTCATGTTTTATTTTAGGAATATCCTCAGGAAGACACTGCAAACGTTAAGGGTTATTATTTTCGTGGCAATTCGCTGACAATATCGGCCAGCAGGTTAAATATCTCGCTGAATAAATGTTCACAGAACGGGGCGATAAGCGGCATCAGTAATGACATTAATAAAAGACCCACCGTCAACGTAACCGGGAAACCGATGACAAATACGGATAGCTGAGGGGCCATTCTGTTCAACAAACCTAATGAAAGGTTAACCGTCAGCAGCAGGGTGATGATCGGCAGCGCCAGCATGAGCCCGTTGAGGAAAATCAGCCCGGCCGCGCGAACGAGAGCCAGGAATGCATTGCTGTTCACCGGATTTTCGCCAATCGGCAGCGTGTGGAACGTATCCACCAGCATTGAGATCAGCCACAGGTGGCCGTTGAACGAGAGGAACAGCAGCATCGCCAGCAGGTCGATAATACGCGCAATCACCGGCATGTTGAGATGGCTGCCGGGGTCGACAAAGGTCGCAAAGGAGAGACCCATCTGCAGGCCGATCAGCTCGCCGGCCGTTCGCACAGCGGCAAATGCGAGCTGCATGGTAAACCCGACGGCAACGCCAATCATGACCTGCTGCAGGGCCACCCACGCCGCGTTGGCGGAAAAAATGGGGATCTCAACCGGCGGCAGGGTCGGTGCGACGATAACCGTGATTATCATGCCCAGACCCACTTTGACCCGCTTGGGTATCGATTTTTCGCTCAGAATGGGGGCGGTAGAGATAAGCGCCATGATGCGCAGCATGGGCCAGAAATAGACGCCAAGCCACTGAACCATTTGATCGCTGGTGAAATGCAGCATCGTCGCGTCAGCCGATGATATACGGCAGATTGGTAAACAGGTTGCGCATGTAGTCCAGCAGCAGGTTCAGCATCCACGGCCCGGCAACGATAATCGCCACGAATACGGCGATAATTTTGGGGATAAACGACAGCGTCATTTCGTTAATCTGCGTGGCGGCCTGCAGTATGCTGATGATAAGGCCGGTCACCAGCGCAACGAGCAGCAGGGGGGCGGCAACGGCAATCGCAACTTTCATCGCTTCCGTGCCCATCATCATGACCGATTCTGGCGTCATTGCGGCCCCTTAGCTGTAAAAGCTCTGTGCCAGCGAGCTGACAAGAAGCTGCCAGCCGTCAACCAGCACAAAAAGCATGATTTTAAAGGGCAGGGCGATGGTCGCAGGCGGAACCATCATCATCCCCAACGCCATCAGCACGCTGGCGATCACCAGGTCGATAATCAGGAACGGAATGAAGATGGTGAAGCCTATCTGGAACGCCGTTTTCAGCTCGCTGGTCACGTAGGCGGGCAGCAAAATGCGCATCGGCACGGCTTCCGGTCCCTGAAGTTCGCCGGTGTTGGCCAGGCGGGCAAACAGGGCTAAATCGGCTTCACGGGTCTGGCGCAGCATAAATTCACGCAGCGGCTGCGCGCCTTTCTCCAGCGCAACCTGCATGGAAATTTTGTCTTCGCTGAACGGCTGGTAGGCGTCGGTGTAAATCTTGTCGATCACCGGCGACATAATGAAAAAGGTCAAAAACAGGGATAGGCCGAGCAGCACCTGGTTCGGCGGTGCGGACGGCGTGCCCAGCGCGTTTCGCAGCAGGCCAAACACGATGATGATGCGCGTAAAGCTGGTCATCATCAGCAGAATGGCGGGGATAAACGTCAGCGAGGTGATGAAAACCAGGGTCTGAACGGAGAGCGACCAGCTTTGTGCCCCCCCGGCAAGGGGGGTAGAGACCAGGCCTGGCAGCTGCGCGTGCACGGCGGGCGCAAACAGGGCTATGCCCGCAAGCGTAAGTGATAACAAACGGCGCATCAGGATCTCCCGGAACGCTTAAGCAAACTCTTCATGACGGACTGAAAATCCGCAGGGGCTTCTGCGCTCTCATCAACCGGAACGGGTGCAGGCGGCAGTTTATGCAATACGCTGATGTTTGACGCGGTAATGCCCAGGACCAGGCGCGCATCCTCCACGTCGACAATGACCACGCGCTCGCGTGGCCCCAGCGACGTGCTGGCGCTGACCTTCAGGCCACGCGCAGCGGCGGTTTTACCCGCCAGCCCAAAACGTTTTGCCAGCCAGGCGGCAATGAGAATGAAGGCAATAATACCGAACAGGGCGCCGCTCACCTGGAGCAGCGGTGAACCCGGTACCGCGGAGGGTTGTGATATTGTTGCCTGGGTTTTCATTCTTAACGGCTCAGACGACGCATGCGTTCAGACGGGGTAATGATGTCGGTAATACGCACGCCGTATTTATCGGCGACGACGACCACTTCACCCTGGGCAATCAGATAGCCGTTGATCAGGATATCCAGCGGCTCGCCGGCCAGGCCGTCAAGCGCGACCACGGAACCCTGGGTCAGGCGCAGCAGCTCTTTGATGGTCATGCGGGTCCGGCCCAGCTCCACGGTCAGCTTCACCGGAATATCCATAATCAGGTCGATGTCCTGCAGCGTGCCGCTGACGTCACCGCCGCCCAGCTGCTGGAATACCGCGTCCGCAGCGCTTTTGCCTGCCGGTGCTTTTTGCTCGTTTAACGCGTCAGCCCACAGATCGTCCAGTGCTCCGCTGTTTTCATCGGACGGATTGTTCATGTCACTCATTTGGGCTGTTCCTCATTCAGCGAATTCAATATCGGGTTGATCAAGTGCTCAACGCGTAACGCATACTGGCCGTTTATGGTGCCGTACTGGCTTGTCAGCACGGGTACGCCATCTACGTGGGCAATGATGCGGTCGGGTTTGTCTATCGGCAGAACGTCGCCGGGTTGTAATTTCAGGATCTGGGATAGCCGCATGGAGATGTCGGCAAAGTTGGCCACCAGCTCCAGCTGCGAGTGCTGCACCTGGCGCACCAGGTTTTCACGCCAGTTCTGATCTTCGTTGCGCGAGTTCTCCAGCGGCGGGTTCACCAGCAGCTCGCGCAGAGGTTCAATCATGCTGAACGGCAGGCAGATATTGAACTCGCCGGTCAGGTTGCCGATCTCCACGTGGAACGGCGTGTTGACCACGATATCGTTCGGCGAGGTGGTGATATTGGTAAATTTCACCTGCATCTCAGAACGCACGTACTCCACTTCCAGCGGATTAATCGCTTTCCACGCGTCGCTATAGGAGTCCAGCGCCAGCTTCAGCATGCGGTTAATCACGCGCTGCTCGGTGTGGGTAAATTCGCGCCCTTCCACTTTGGTGGGGAAGCGGCCATCGCCACCGAACAGGTTATCCACCGCGATAAATACCAGGCTTGGCGAAAACACCACCAGCCCCGTGCCGCGCAGAGGCTTCAGGTGAATAAGGTTAAGGTTGGTTGGCACCGGCAGGTTGCGGGCAAACTCGTGGTACGGCTGAATGCGGATCGCACCGACGGTGATGTCCGGGCTGCGGCGCAGCAGGTTAAACAGCCCCATACGGAACTGACGCGCAAAACGTTCGTTGATGATCTCCAGCGCCTGCAGACGTTCGCGTACCACGCGACGCTGGGTATTCGGGTCATAGGGACGAATATTATCGTCGCCGCTCAGCCCCGGTTTCGGATCGTCACTTTTATCGCTGTCGCCGTTAAGCAGCGCATCGATTTCTGCCTGAGAAAGAATACTGTCGCCCATGTCGTTACCGCAGTATGAAGGCTGTATACAGAACGTCGGTGACTTCCTGCTTAGGTTGGCCGTTTACCAGCGGGGTCGCCAGCGTTTGCTTAATAGCGTCGACCAGTTTTTGCTTACCGTCATCGGTGGCAAGCGTCGAAGCGTCCTGACGCGAGAACAGCAGCAGAAGACGGCTACGCACTTCAGGAAGGTAATCGTTCAGACGGGCGCGGGTCGCTTCGTCTTTCAGACGCAGCGTAATACCCACGTACAGCACACGGTCCGCATCGCCCAGGTTAACGGTGAAGGTATCCAGTGGGAAAAATACCGGTGCCGGCGGGGGCGGTGCTTCGGCTTTGGCCGCAGCGCCGGAAGGTTCCTGCTGCATGCGCCAGTAACTATAGCCCGCGGTAGCGCAGGCGGCGAGCGTGATCAACACCAGCAGCGGGATCCAGATGGAACGCTTACTTTTTTTGGTGATAGCGGAGTCAGTCATCTGATACGAGCTTCCTGTTTCGGTACAGCTTAATACGGTGATTATCCCGTGTCCGCCTTATCTCAAAGCGTGGAAAAGACGGGGATAATCACGCTACCTCGGGCGTTAGGCAAAGATGTCTACCGCACCGTTCCCGCGCGCGGCGGATTGCAGTGCAGCAGGCGTCGGCAGTAATTCATCGCTCTCTTCATTAAACGTGCCGTTTTGACCGGAACGCGAAGCCTGGTGCTGCTGCTGAGAAGACGACTGCTGCTGCCCGGCAAAGCTCTCGCTGCTGACGCTGCTCTGCGAAAGCTGAATACCGTTTTCCGCAAGGGAGGTGCGCAGCATAGGGAGCGCGGCTTCGAGAGCCGCACGCACATGGCTGTGCGCAGAAACCATCTGCAGCTGGGCCTGGTTATCATCAAGCTTAAGCGAAATTTGTACCTGGCCCAGATCTTCCGGGTGCAGACGCAGTTCAGCGGTCTGCTGGCCCTGTCGGGTAAACAGCGTGATGTGCTGGCTTAACGTTTGCTGCCATTCGCTGGTTCCCAGCGGCTGGCTTAACACCGGCGCGGTAGCAACCGTCGCCGCAGGCTGTGAGGCAACATGGCTGCCTACGACCGGGGCTATCGTCGCGGTGGGCAAGGTGGACGACGCGCTGCTCGCGATATCCTGCTTTTCAGCGGATGCCGCTACGGCTGGCGCGACGGCCGCACCGGCTGACAGTGAATTGTCAGCGGGTTGCGCCACGGGCTGATAACCCAATTGCGCCGGTGCTTTTTCCTGCCCTGCCAGCGCCTGTTGGCCGCTGCCGGACGACGGGAGCGCCGAGGTGAGGGGGCCCCGGGCGGTAATTCCTTCGGTGCCTGTCGCCTGCGGTGCGGCAGCCGTCGCGGTTTGCTGGTGCGGTAGCATGGCCATCAGCGCGCTCAGCCCCGCGAGCTCTTCTTCGCTCAGGTCGGTTTTACCGTCCTCTTTCGCCGCGGCGTTGGTCAGCGTCTTCAGCGCGTCGCCGTGGGCGGCAGGCATCAGTCCGGATACCAGCGTTTGCAGGACGCTGGCTGGCGCCGCGTCGTCGGCAGGCGCCGTATCCTTAAGTGAGAGCAAATCGGCAATTTTGGCCTGCAGCGCGGTTTTGCTATCGTCCTGCGGTGCCACTTTTGCCAGCTTGCTGCCCGCGGCTTTGAGATCGGCGAGGGTCAGCGGCGCATCGGTGCCCTGGCCGGTGGCATCCGTTAGCGCACCCGCCAGCAGGGAGAGAAAGTCCTGCGCACCGTCTTCAGCGCCTTTTCCCGTCAGCGTGGTGCCGGACAGGTCGCTGTCGGTGGTCAGCAGTTGTTGCAGTGTGATCATTCCGGTTTCCTCATTGATGCGCGCTGGGCAAACTCATCCATTTTTTTCTGATCCAGACGGTTTTCCGCCAGGGTTGTCGCGGCTATCTGTCTGTCCTGTAGGGTTTGCCAGGCCTGCAGCCGCTGCTTTTTCTCGCGCCAGAAATTGAGCGCGGTATCGACTTTCTGGGTCCACTGGTTGAGCTGCTGGCGGTGCTGTTCAATCGCCTTTTCCAGCGTCTGAATAAACTGCTGATAGTTGATCCAGCGCTGGCTGCCAATGCCCTGAGTCATATCGGTATTCAGGTTGGTGCGATATTCATGCTGATAGTCGATTAACATCCTCAACTGCTCCTCAGCCTGCTGGCACCCGCGTCGCATTGCGCCAAGCTGCAGTGCGGCATCATCAACTTCTTTTTCTGCCAGATCTTTCAGCGTTGATAACGCGCTGTTTTGCGCCATGACCGTCGCCCTCCACCTGTGTTACACCTGCGGGAAAATCAGATCCAGAGCCTGGATTGAGTCTTCCCAGTCGGCGCGTTCAAAAATACCTTGTTGCAAAAACGCTTCCAGCTGCGGCCACAGGGTAATCGCCTTGTCGAGCATCGGGTCGCTGCCTTTGGCATACGCCCCAACGCTCACCAAATCGCGGTTGCGCTGGAAGCTGGAGAGCAGTTGTTTGAAGTTACGCACGCGGGCGTAGTGCTTCTCGGTAATCAGCGCCGTCATCGCGCGGCTGATTGAAGCTTCAATGTCGATAGCCGGGTAGTGCCCGGCTTCGGCCAGGCGTCGCGAGAGCACGATGTGACCGTCGAGGATCGCTCGCGCGGAGTCGGCAATCGGGTCCTGCTGGTCATCACCCTCGGTCAGGACCGTATAGAATGCGGTGACGGAGCCGCCGCCGCTGATGCCGTTCCCCGCGCGCTCCACCAGGGCAGGGAGCTTGGCAAAGACCGAAGGCGGATACCCTTTGGTCGCCGGCGGCTCGCCGATAGCGAGCGCGATTTCACGCTGCGCCATTGCGTAACGGGTGAGTGAGTCCATGATCAGCAGCACGTGCTGGCCGCGGTCGCGGAAATCTTCGGCGATACGGGTCGCGTAGGCGGCACCCTGCATGCGCAGCAGCGGCGACACGTCCGCGGGGGCGGCGATGACCACCGAGCGGGCGCGGCCTTCCGCGCCCAGAATGTTTTCGATGAAGTCTTTGACCTCACGGCCACGTTCGCCAATCAGACCCACGACGATCACGTCGGCCTGGGTATAGCGCGCCATCATGCCGAGCAGAACGGATTTCCCGACGCCGGAGCCGGCAAACAGGCCCATACGCTGCCCGCGCCCAACGGTGAGGAGGGCGTTAATCGGGCGCACGCCGGTATCGAGCACGTGCTCGATGGGGGTACGCTGCAGGGGGTTAAACGGCTGGGTGATCAGCGCGCCGGTTTCCGTGGTGTCCGGCGCGGGCAGGCCGTCGAGCGGTTTACCGCTCCCGTCCAGCACGCGCCCGAGCAGCGCCGGGCCAAGCGGCAGCTGTTTGCCGCTCTGCAGGCCGTCGCCTGAGCTGTTTTTTGCGTAGACGCGCGCGCCGGGCAAAACCCCTTCGACCTCTTCGAGCGGCATCAGGAACAGGCGCTGGCCGTTAAAACCGACGACCTCGCTTTCCACCTCGCGCATCTCCAGCCCGTCCTGCCGTTCGATGACGCAGGTCGCACCGAGCGGAAGCTGCAGGCCCGTGGCTTCCAGCACCAGGCCGGTCGCGCGGGTCAGTCGTCCATAACGACGAACGGACGGCAGCTGCGCCATCTTCGTTTCAAAGTTATCAAGGGTGTTGAGCCAGCGCGTAAGGCGTGCGGTCATCAGACGACTCCCGGCGCCGCCAGGCGGCACAGTTCCTGCCAGCGGGTGGCCACGCTGGCGTCAAGATCGCCTTCATCGGCGGAGACTTTACAGCCTCCGTGATGCAGCGACGGGTCGCCGCGCAGCCGCCAGCCGTGCAGGCTTAACGTTGCGCCCAGGCTCTCTTCAACGCGCTGTAAATCATCGGGATGCACGCGCAGCTGCGGTTTGCCGCTGAACAGCGGCTCCTGCTGAAGCAGGCCCTGGATCTGTTTAATCAGCGCCGTGTTATCGACGGCTGGCGTCTGGCCGATAACCTGACGCGCCGCCTCCAGCGCCATCTGCATCAGGCGCGAGGCGATCACGCTGTCGAGCGCATCGAGGGTGTGCTGAAATTCGCTCACCAGCTGCTGCATGCGGGCGTGCAGCGGCGCCTGCTGCTGGCGCGCCTGCTCAATGCCCTGCTCTAAACCTTTTGCGAGGCCTTCCTGGTAGCCTTGTTCCTGACCTTTCTGTCGGCCCTCATTCATCCCCGCGGTAAAACCCTGTTCGTGCGCCTGCATCTGCAGCTGCGCCAGCATCTGGGCGCGCTGTTCCTCTTCGCTCAGCGAAGGGGGAGCGGCGTCCTCGTCGCCCTCGTCGGGCGACAGCATGGCCGGGGTGAACTCCGAGAGAGGAGGGGCCAGGTCGTCGGGCGTCCAGCGCTTCCACGACAGCTCATCAGACATAGGTGTCGTCTCCGCTGCCAATCACCATCTCGCCGGTTTCCGCCAGACGACGAACGATAAGCAGGATCGCCTTCTGTTCGTTTTCCACCTGAGACAGGCGGACAGGGCCGCGGTTGGCCAGGTCGTCGCGCAGGATATCTGCCGCACGCTGGGACATGTTGCGCAGGAACTTCTCGCGCAGCGGCTGTTCGGCGCCTTTGAGGGCGATAAGCAGCGATTCGGAATCCACTTCCTGGAGCAGGCGCTGGATGCTGCGGTCGTCCACTTCGACCAGGTTTTCGAACAGGAACATCTCGTCGATAATTTTCTGCGCCAGCTCGCCGTCGAACTCGCGAACGGCCGTAATAACCGCTTCTTCCTGCTGCGTTTTCATCAGGTTGATTATCTCTGCCGCCGTTCTCACGCCGCCCATTTTGCTGCGCTTGAGGTTCTGGCCGTCGAGCAGGTTGTTCAGCACTTCGGTCAGTTCGGCCAGCGCGGCTGGCTGGACGCCGCCAAAGGTGGCGATACGCAGCATCACATCGTGGCGCAGGCGCTCTTCGAACAGCGCCAGAATATCGGCCGCCTGGCCGCGCTTGAGGTGCACCAGGATGGTGGCGATGATCTGCGGGTGCTCGTCGCGAATAAGATCGGCGGCACTCTGCGGCTCCATAAAGTTGAGCGTCTCGATCCCGCTGGCGGTATCGCGCGTTTCCAGAATGTCTTCCAGCAGGCTGGCGGCACGCTCTTCGCCCAGCGCCTTGACCAGCACGGAGCGCAGGTATTCGTTGGCGTTGACGTTGAGCGCGGCAAACTGTTCGGCCTCCTGCTCAAACTCCGCGAGCACTTCGGTCAGCTGCTTGTTGGAGATCTGCCGCACGTTGGCCATGGCCGCAGAGAGGATCTGCACTTCTCGCTGCGAGAGGTGTTTAAACACCTCCGCCGCGCGGTCTTCACCAATGGTCATCAGCAGGATGACGCTTTTATCGGTACCTGAAAGCTCGTTACTCATGTTCGTTACCCATCCAACCGCGGATGACCAGCGCGACGACGCGCGGATCGTTATCTGACATTTCGCGAATACGCTGGCTCATCACCTCGGCGCCCATGCGCTGGTTAGCACGGCGCTGCTGCATCTGTTCGTCTTTGCTGAGGCGGACTTCTACCGCTTCTTCCACTTCCTGACGGTTGTTCATCTGTTCCAGCGCGGCTTTCTCGGCGGCAGCACGACGCTGAAGCTGAGGGCGAACGCCCTTGCGCCACAGCAGCCATGCGACAATCAGCACCAGCAGCCAGCGGCCTGCGGACATCAGCTGATCGATAAACGCCTGCTGTTGCCAGAACGGCAGCTCACCGCCCGTTTCGTCAACCGAGTTGAACGGAGAGTTCACCACGTTGAGAGTATCGCCGCGTTTCTCTGAGTAACCCATCGCTTCGCGGGTCAGGTCTTCAATCTGCTTCATCTGCTCGGCGGTCAGCGGCAGAGGCTTGCCGTCCGGCAGCGTTTTGTAGTTGACCACTACGGCAACGGACAGGCGCTGAACGTCGCCCACGTTGAGTTTGGTGTGGCGAATGGTGCGGTCGACTTCGAAGTTAGTCGTCTCGTTACGGCTGCTGGTCCGTGGACCCGCGCTGTTCGCCGTCGAGGTGGTCTGCTGAGCGTTTTGCTGACCGTTCTGCGCGTTCTGGTTAGCCGCAGGCGTGGTAATCGGCGCGGCGTTGGCCGGCGCCGGCTGGTTCGAGAGCGCGCCCGGCACGCCGCCAGGGTAAGGGCCGCCAACCTGCTCGTTTTCATTTATCTGACGAGAACGCATCACGGCCTGAGCCGGGTTGCCGTTCGGGCTGTACTGCTCTTCGGTCTGCTCTTTATTGGCGAAGTCGATCTGCGCGGTGACCTGCGCATGGACGTTGCTGTTGCCCACTACCGGGCCGAGGATTGCTTCGATACGGCGCTGCAGGCGGCCTTCGACATCGGCGGCGTATTTCAGCTGCGCGTCGTTAAGGTCGCGGCCGGCGCTGTTGTTTTGCGTCAGCAGATGCCCGCTCTGATCGACTAACGTCACGTTACCCGGCGGTAAACCCGCCACGGCGCTGGAGACCAGATGCGTCACCGCGCTGATTTGCCCTTCGTCAAGCGCGCGGCCCGGCTCGAGGTTGACGGTGACGGACGCAGACGGGGATTTTTGTTCACGAACGAACAGCGACGGTTTAGGCATGGCAAGGTGCACGCGCGCACTCTTCACCGGGCCTAAGGTTTCAATCGTACGGGCCAGTTCACCTTCCAGCGCGCGCTGGTAGTTCACCTGCTCGCTGAACTGGCTGATGCCGAATTTTTCCTGATCCAGCAGTTCAAAACCGACGGCACCCCCTTTCGGCAGCCCCTGCTGAGCCAAACGCAGGCGCAGCTCATGCACTTTATCTGCCGGTACTTCAAGCGCGCCGCCGTTATCGGCAAAGCGATAGGGGATGTTCATCTGGGTAAGCTGGGTGACGATGGCACCGCCATCCTGATCGGAGAGATTGCTGTAAAGCGTGCGGTAATCAGGGCTTTTTGCCCACAGGACCATCGCAACCAGGATCGCAATGGCGGCAGCGCCTGCCACGATCAACGGGATTTTAGGGTTCGCGCGAAGGCGGTTCATCCACTCGAGTGATTTATTCTGTGGCGCTGTCGATGCTGCTGTCGCACTCATTGCGCACCTCTTAAATCCTGGTGATTTACGTTATTCGTGTAGAGAAACAAAACTGACTCCCGGGTCGGCAAACACGACAAAAGTTCCATACGTATGGCCCAGCCATTATTTGATGATTCGGGATTTTCTATGCGTCAAATAACCTGGTTTTTTAACGCTATTTACCGCCTTTATCTTATTGACAAGCTGTTAGTCTTGACCGCGTAAAAAACCATCCAGGGGAAAGTCATGGCTATACAGGGCATTGAAGGGGTAATCAGTCAGTTGCAGGCAACCGCGATGACGGCCCGAAATCAGAACGTGATGGACGAGCAGCCGAGCATCAGCTTTGCAGGGCAGTTGAACGCCGCTCTTGACCGTATTAGCGATAAACAAACCGCCGCGCGTACCCAGGCAGAAAAATTCACCCTCGGTGAACCGGGCGTGGCGCTGAACGATGTGATGGCCGATCTGCAAAAAGCGTCAGTGTCTTTACAGATGGGTCTCCAGGTGCGTAACAAGCTGGTGTCTGCTTATCAGGAAGTGATGGGCATGCAGGTGTAAAACCGTCTCATCTTCCTCTGGCAGCCTCAGCGCTTTAATGCCACAATATTTTTTTCTTCGCATGCAGGAAAGATGATGAAAAAGATAGCAATTGTGGGTGCGCTGCTGGCGTTAACCGGATGTGTTCAGGTCGATAATTATCAGGACGTCATCAAGCATCCTGTGCCATCGCACCTGGCAGGCTACTGGCAGTCAAAAGGGCCGCAAAGCAAAATGGTGAGCCCGGAAGCGATTGCCACGCTGGTGGTGACGGAAGAGGGCGACACTCTGGATTGCCGTCAGTGGCAGCGCGTGGTGGCGGTGCCGGGTAAGATCATGCTGCGTTCGGATGATTACTATAACGTGACCCGCAAGCTGGATGTCTACCCGCTTGAACGCGATGGGATGACGCTTGAGTACGATGGGATGGAGCTGCAGAAGGTTGACCGTCCAACGGTGGAATGCGCGGACTACCTGAGTAAGAATCCGCTGGAGAGTAAGGCGCCATAATGCGTTGCCGGGTGGCGCTAACGCTTACCCGGCCTACAAACGGCTACACACTCATAGGCCGGGTAAGGCGAAGCCGCCGCCCGGCATCTCTTTACAGCACGTCTTCAATCACCCACACGCTCACGCTTCCCCCGTTGCAGAAGAAGGTCCCTTCACCGTCCGCCGCCGTGGTGACCGTCTCCTCGCGGTTTCCCAGGAAATCACGCCAGGTTTTATTGCCGTAGTTCTCGCCAAGGCAAATCACCTTCTCCCCGGCGTCACCGTTCGACAGCACCACGACGCAGCCGGGCGCTTCATCGGTACCGCTGCGGCTAAAGGCAATGCAGTTCGGGTGGTCGAAGAAGAGCGTCTGTACGCCGTGGGCGAAGCGCTGGCGGGCCAGGATCAGCTCGTGGAGCTGTTCGATAACGGGCATATCGATATGGTAGGTCTCGCCGTCGCCGCCGGTATCATCGTAGCTGGCGCCGAAGAGATCGGGATAAAAGACGCTCGGCACGCCGTTTTCGCGCAGCAGAATTAACGCATAGGCGAGCGGTTTAAACCAGGCTTCCACCGGGGCTTCAAGCGCCTGCAGGGGCTGAGTGTCATGGTTCGCCACCAGCGTCACCGCATGGAACGGATCGGCTTCCACCAGCGTGCCGGTGAAGATCTGGCTCATGTCGTAGTCGCGACCCTGGCGCGAGGCTTCATGGAATTTCATCTGCAGCGGCGCATCAAAGAGCATGGTCTTGCCCTCGACCTGATCGATGTAGTTTTGCAGTTTATCCACTTCATGCGACCAGTACTCGGCTACGACAAACAGCGGCTGTTCTGCCACTTCCTGCACGTGTTCAATCCACTCCTTGTAAAACCAGGCCGGTATGTGTTTTACCGCATCCAGACGAAAACCGTCGCACCGCGTTTGTTCCATCACCCAGCGCGCCCAGTATTTGATCTCTTCCGTCACCGCATGGTTGCGAAAGTCGATATTCTCGCCCATCAGATAATCGAAATTACCCATTTCATCGTCAACCTGGTCGTTCCAGCCTTCGCCTGTATAGTCGTTGACGATTTTAAAGATGCTGTCCTCGTCGGGATTTTCGATGTGGTCGATCCCGCTGAAGCATTTGTAATCCCAGATGAACTGCGAATACTGTCCCGCGCGAGCGGGGAAGGTGTAGCGGGTCCAGGCTTCACACTCGATGATCTCATCATCAATTTGCGTTCGGTCCTGCTCGTTGACGCGCTGCACGCGGACGGGCTCTTTCTCATCTGCCCCCATTTTGTGGTTAACCACCACGTCGAGCAGCACCGCGATTTGGTTGCTTTTTAACGCGTCGATGGCTTCCAGCAGTTGAGCCTTATCCCCGTATTTCGTGGCGACGCTGCCTTTTTGATCGAATTCACCGAGATCGAACAGGTCGTAAGAGTCGTACCCGACCGAATAACCGCCCGACGCCCCTTTATAGGCCGGCGGCAGCCAGACCATATTGATGCCGATTTCATTCAGGTTGGGGGCTAAGGCCGTGACTTCTTGCCATAATTCACCGCCAGTCGGGTAATACCAGTGAAAGCACTGCAGTAAGGTTGGATTGCGCATGCACCATCTCCATGAGGTCGCGAAACTCAAGTATGGAGCAGGTTTTACATAAATGCCTGGCGAACGAAGCGGAAACGTTCGTTCGCCAGCTAAGTGGCTAATTGATGTCGCTATTACTTTGTGGGACCAGGACATGACCACCCTGGTTGCTGTAGGTGGAAAGAACGGTTTTCTGGATGGAGGACTGTCCCACCATTTTGGCCAGCTCGTTCATCCGGGCCTGCAGCAGGACTTTCACCTGACTTTCATTGTCGAGGATCACACGCAGTGTGGGTCGAAGCTGTTCCTGCACTTGCGCAGTAGGTTCCGACTCCTGCGTAAGACGAGCCAGCGAGTGCACCGCGTTGACATAATCGGTTTCACAGGTGATGAGATCGTCCCATAAGCCCTGGCGAGCCAGTCGCAACATTAACTGGCTCTGCTCAAGGAGCTGCTGATAGAGGGTATAGAGCTGCGGTGCATTACTCATTAGACGGCGTCCTGCATCAGTTGTGGTGTACCGGCAACCTCCTTCCACCCGTCAGCGATATTGCGCAGCAAGTTCTCCACCTCTTCGATGGCGCTGGCGTCGTTATTCACGTTGGCGTGCAGGAGTCGACGTACCATATAGGCATAAAGGGCAATCAGGTTTTGCGTAAGCTCGTCATTATTATCTTCCACCAGGCCAACCTTCAGCCCGTTCTCAATAATGTTGATGGCTTTTGACAGCGCCAGCCCCTTCGCGGGAATATTGCCGTCCCCAAGGAACAGACGCGCGCGTACCAGCGCGCTGAGGGCTCCATCAAATAGCATGATAACCAGCTGCTGCTGGCTGGCGCTCATCACCGCGCTTTCAACTTCTATTTTTGCGTAGGCCTGCGTGCCTTTTGCGCCGTACATGTTATCCCCCTCGGGTCTGATTAGGGTTTACTATTTGCTGCTGGACGAAGTGTTTTCGAACTGCTGCGTCAGGTAGCTGCTGGTGTTGTTCAGCGAGGTCATCAGCACGTCCAGCTGGGTAAACTGGGCTTTGTACTGTGCGACGCGTGCGTCGATACGCTCGCTTGTGGCGTTGTACTGATCCGTCAGGTTATTTAGCGTTTTGCTGACGCCATCTTTGGCCGCCTGAATGATGCCTTTGCTGGACAGCCAGTCGGTCAGGTTAGTGGCCATGGAGGTGGTGATGCCGGTCGTTTTACCGTCGCCTACCACTAAATCCTTCACGGCAGCGGAGTTATCGGCCAGCGCTTTTTCTAATTTAGTGCTGTCCAGCTCAAGCTTGCCGGAGCTTGGATCGGTCGTGATACCGATCTGCGACAGCGTTTTGTACGCGGTTCCGCCGGCGGTGTTGCTCAGCATGGTTTTCAGCTGAGTCTGGATGGTACGCAGCGTGCTGTCGCCGAGCAGGGCGCCGTTGCTGGAGTCCTGTGCGTCTGTACCTGCATCCACCGCCGTATATTTAGTCAGTGAAGCAAAGCTGTCCTGCAGGGTGTTGTAGGCGTCCACCCAGGCTTTCATTGCCGTTTCAGCTTTTGACGTATCTTTAGTGATCGTCAGCGTCTGGTTGCCGGAGGTGACGTCGTTCAGGTTCAGCGTGATATCTTCCAGCGCGTCGCTGATGGTGTTGCTGCTGTTTTCGATATCAACGTTGTTCACCTTCAGCATGGCGTTCTGCGCGTTCACGCTCTGGGTCATGCCGTTGCTGGCATCGGTGCTGGTGCCGTTGTAACCCATGAAGGATTGCAGGGCACTGTCACCGCTGACGCTGATGCTTACCGCGTTATCCGCACCGGTCTCGGTGGAGGTCACGGACAGACGATACTGACCGTTGCCGACGTTAATAATACTGGCGGTCACGCCAGCATCGGCTTTGTTAATTGCGTCGCGAATGCCGGTCAGCGAAGAGTTTGCCGCGCTGATATCCACCGTCACCGGATCTTTACCGTTGCCTGCGGTAAAGGTGATTTTGCTGTCAGACGTCGCGATAGCGGTTTTGCTATCCGGCTGGCTATTTTTGGTGGTCAGCGTCTGCGCCTGCGCCAGCTGAGACACGCTAATGGTGTATTTACCTGCAATCGCGCTGCCGGTAGTGGTGGCGCTAAACGCGGTGGTGGTGCTTGCCGTGCTGGTTGAGGTAAACAGGTCAGCTTTATTCAGCGCGGTGTTGGCAGTCTGAAACGCTTCCAGCGAACTCTTCAACGTGCCGTAAGCGCTAAGCTTGGCGGTATAAGATGTCTGTTGTTTGGTGATCGGCGTCAGCTGCGCTTTTTCGGCGGTCGTCAGACTGTCCAGAATGTCTGCTAATTTAAGACCCGAGCCAATCCCCAATGATGAAATACTTGCCATGTTTATTCCTTAATCTATCGACACGTAGAACGAATACTGGGGTTATCGGCTTTGATGGGGGAAAGTTTACGGTTAATTTCTTTTTTTTAATGGCGGGAATAAGGCTAATAGAGAAGAGTATTTCCGTGCCTAAAAAAATAATCGAGATCCTGAAAAAAAATCTAAAGGTTGTTTTGGACCAGACGATAACACCTTTGACGGCGATGAAGCCGAAGGGTGGAAACCCAAATCTAACCAAACAGATTTGATGAACAACAGGAAACGAAATCATGGCACAAGTCATTAATACCAACAGCCTCTCGCTGATCACTCAGAACAACATCAACAAGAACCAGTCTGCTCTGTCTTCTTCTATCGAGCGTCTGTCTTCCGGTCTGCGTATCAACAGCGCTAAAGATGACGCTGCGGGCCAGGCTATCGCTAACCGCTTCACCTCTAACATCAAAGGTCTGACTCAGGCTGCACGTAACGCAAACGACGGTATCTCTCTGGCGCAGACCACTGAAGGCGCACTGTCTGAAATCAACAACAACCTGCAGCGTGTTCGTGAACTGACCGTTCAGGCAACTACCGGTACTAACTCCGATTCTGACCTGTCTTCAATCCAGGACGAAATCAAATCCCGTCTGTCTGAAATTGACCGCGTATCTGGTCAGACTCAGTTCAACGGCGTGAACGTGCTGGCGAAAGACGGTTCCATGAAGATTCAGGTTGGCGCGAACGACGGCCAGACCATCTCCATCGACCTGCAGCAGATCGACTCTTCTACTCTGGGTCTGAATGGTTTCTCCGTTTCTAACAACGCACTGAAACTGAGCGATTCTATCACTCAGGTTGGCGCGAGCGGTGCTCTGAAAGATGTTGATCTGAGCGCGGTAGCTACTACTCTGGGCGTGGATGCGAAGAGCCTGACTCTGCACAACGTGCAGACTCCAGCTGGCGCATCTACTGCGACCTACGTGGTTTCTTCTGGTTCTGACAACTACGCTGTGTCTGTTGACGATGCAACTGGCAGCGTGAAAGTGAACACCGCTGACATCACCTATACCGATGCTAACGGTGGTACCGGTACTCTGACTGGTGTTGCAGTTAAAGTTGGCGCAGACGCTGCTGGCGCTGCTGCAGGTTACGCTGAAGTTCAGGGTAAAAACTACTCCCTGACTGGCGCTGCTATCGCTGATGGCGGTGCGGGCGGTACTCTGAACGACGCACAGACTGTAACCCTGAACGCAGCTGGCGAGTTCAAAGGCGTGTCCACTGCAGATCCACTGGCTCTGCTGGACAAAGCTATCGCATCTGTTGATAAATTCCGTTCTTCTCTGGGTGCGGTTCAGAACCGTCTGAGCTCTGCTGTAACCAACCTGAACAACACCACCACCAACCTGTCTGAAGCGCAGTCCCGTATTCAGGACGCCGACTATGCGACCGAAGTGTCAAATATGTCTAAAGCGCAGATCATCCAGCAGGCCGGTAACTCCGTGCTGTCCAAAGCTAACCAGGTTCCTCAGCAGGTTCTGTCTCTGCTGCAGGGCTAATCGCCTGACAATGCTTAAACCCCGCTTCGGCGGGGTTTTTATTTAGCGCTATTCGCATAACCCCCCAAATAACCCCTCATTTCACCCACTATTCATCCAATTGAATGCCCTCCAGAATCGGATAATCATGCCGATAACTCAATTAACGCAGGGCTGTTTATCGTGAATTCACTCTATACCGCTGATGGTGTAATGGATAAACACTCGCTGTGGCAGCGTTATGTCCCGCTGGTGCGTCACGAAGCATTGCGCCTCCAGGTGCGGCTGCCGGCGAGCGTGGAACTGGACGATCTGCTACAGGCGGGCGGTATCGGGTTATTGAATGCAGTTGACCGATACGACGCTCTGCAAGGAACGGCATTTACGACTTACGCAGTTCAGCGTATTCGTGGGGCGATGCTGGACGAGCTGCGCAGCCGGGACTGGGTTCCGCGCAGTGTTCGCCGCAACGCGCGCGAAGTGGCGCATGCGATGGGGCAGCTGGAACAGGAGCTGGGACGCAACGCGACGGAAACAGAAGTGGCGGAACGTCTTGGTATTGCTGTTGAAGAGTATCGCCAGATGTTGCTCGATACCAATAATAGCCAACTCTTCTCTTATGACGAGTGGCGCGAAGAGCATGGCGATAGCATCGAGCTGGTGACGGATGAGCACCAGCAGGAAAACCCGTTACACCATTTACTGGAAGGTAATTTACGCCAGCGCGTAATGGAAGCGATTGAAGCTTTACCAGAACGCGAACAGCTGGTGTTGACCCTCTATTACCAGGAAGAACTCAATCTCAAAGAGATTGGCGCCGTGCTGGAAGTGGGGGAGTCGCGGGTTAGCCAGCTGCACAGCCAGGCCATCAAACGCTTACGAACCAAGCTGGGTAAGTTATAGGTGATTGATTCACCTGAAAAATGCCGCACAACGTATTGACAACCAGGAGTTATCATGACGGTGCAGCAATCTAAAAGACGGCCTTTAAGCCGCTACCTGAAAGACTTTAAACACAGCCAGACGCATTGCGCCCACTGTAATAAATTACTCGACCGCATCACGCTGGTTCGTCGCGGTGAAATCGTGAATAAGATCGCGATATCCCGCCTCGACACGTTGATGGATGAATCAGCATGGTCCGAAGAGCAAAAAGAGTGGGTGGCGCTTTGCCGTTTCTGTGGCGATCTCCATTGCAAAGAGCAAAGCGACTTCTTCGACATTATCGGCTTCAAGCAGTTCCTGTTTGAGCAGACCGAGATGAGCCACGGCACCGTGCGCGAGTACGTGGTGCGCCTGCGTCGCCTGGGCCAGCACCTGACCGTGAACAACATTTCTCGCGATCTGCTCAAGACCGGCTATCTGGATGAAAATCTGGAGCCGTGGCTGCCCGCTACCAGCACCAACAACTACCGTATTGCCCTGCGCAAGTATGCGCAATACAAGGTACAAATGCCCGGCGCGATGAAGCAGAAAGTCCACGCCGAGACAACTTCTGATATATATTAAAAATGAATAAGATGTAGCGCAGTCGCCTTTGACGTTGCAGACGATTTCTCTACACTACTCAAAAATTCCACTGTATCGGGGTATTTATGAAATTAGCACTTCTGGGTCGTCAGGCGCTGATGGGTGTAATGGCCGTTGCGTTAGTTGCGGGCATGAGCGTGAAAACGTTCGCGGCAGAAAACCTGCTGAATAAAGTCAAAGAGCGCGGTACGCTGCTGGTTGGGCTGGAAGGGACCTATCCTCCGTTCAGCTTCCAGGGCGATGACGGCAAACTGACCGGGTTTGAAGTTGAGTTTGCTGAAGAGCTGGCAAAACACCTCGGCGTGAAAGCCTCTCTCAAACCTACCAAATGGGACGGTATGCTGGCGTCGCTGGACTCCAAACGTATCGACGTGGTAATCAACCAGGTAACCATTTCTGACGAGCGTAAGAAGAAATATGACTTCTCCACGCCGTACACCGTGTCCGGTATCCAGGCCCTGGTGAAGAAAGGCAACGAAGGCACCATCAAAACCGCTGCTGACCTGAAAGGTAAAAAAGTCGGCGTGGGTCTGGGCACCAACTACGAAGAGTGGCTGCGCCAGAACGTGCAGGGCGTGGACATCCGTACCTATGACGACGACCCGACCAAATATCAGGATCTGCGCGTGGGCCGTATCGACGCTATCCTGGTTGACCGTCTGGCGGCGCTGGATCTGGTGAAGAAAACCAACGACACCCTGGCCGTCGCCGGTGATGCGTTCTCTCGTCAGGAAGCGGGTGTTGCCATCCGTAAAGGCAATGAAGACCTGGTGAAAGCCATCGACGCGGCCATTGCGGACATGCAGAAAGACGGTAGCCTGAAGGCGCTCTCCGAGAAGTGGTTCGGGGCAGACGTCACCAAATAAGTCTCTGACTGACAAAAAAAGGCGCTTTTAAAAGCGCCTTTTTTATTTCTTACGCGTCTGCGTGCATAATGAAAAATATCAAACGAGTATGAGTTACCGGAGATCCCATGTCACTGCAAAATTTAACGCGCTTTCCCCGCCTCGAGTTTATCGGCGCCCCCACGCCGCTGGAGTATCTGCCACGCTTTTCGGACTATGTAGGGCGCGATATCTTTATTAAGCGTGACGACGTGACGCCAATGGCAATGGGCGGAAACAAGCTGCGCAAGCTGGAGTTTCTGGCGGCCGATGCCCTGCGCGAGGGGGCGGATACGCTGATCACCGCAGGGGCAATTCAGTCTAACCACGTCCGCCAGACGGCGGCGGTGGCGGCTAAGCTGGGGCTACACTGCGTTGCGTTGCTGGAGAACCCTATCGGAACGCGCGCTGAAAACTACCTGACGAACGGTAACCGCCTGCTGCTGGATCTGTTCAACGTGCAGGTCGAGATGGTCGATGCCCTGACCGACCCGGCCGCTCAGCTCGGCGAGCTGGCCACGCGTCTTGAAGCGCAGGGTTTTCGTCCGTACGTTATTCCGGTTGGCGGATCTAACGCCCTCGGCGCGCTGGGCTATGTGGAAAGCGCGCTGGAAATCGCCCAGCAGTGCGAAGGGGCGGTGAATCTCTCTTCTGTGGTCGTTGCCTCCGGGAGCGCCGGAACCCATGCCGGTCTGGCGGTGGGTCTGGAACAGCTGATGCCAGCAGCCGAACTGATTGGCGTAACGGTCTCCCGAAGCGTCGCGGATCAAAAGCCAAAGGTCGTGACGCTACAGCAGGCCGTGGCGGAGCAGCTGGAACTGCAGGCGAAGGCGGAAATTGTGCTTTGGGATGATTACTTTGCGCCGGGCTACGGCACCCCCAACGATGAGGGGATGGAAGCAGTGAAACTGCTGGCGCGCCTGGAAGGGATCCTGCTGGATCCGGTCTATACCGGAAAGGCGATGGCGGGGCTTATCGACGGTATCGCTCAAAAGCGCTTTAAGGATGAAGGGCCGATCCTGTTCGTTCACACCGGTGGGGCACCCGCGCTGTTTGCCTATCATCCTCACGTCTAAAAATCAGGTCGAAAAATAATAATGCAAGAGAGTATTCAACTGGTTATTGATTCGCTGCCCTTCCTGCTGAAGGGGGCGGTGTTTACGCTACAGCTCAGTATCGGAGGGATGTTCTTCGGCCTGGTGCTCGGGTTTGTGCTGGCCCTGATGCGCATGTCGCCGCTGCTGCCGGTACGCTGGCTGGCGCGGTTTTACATTTCCGTGTTCCGCGGTACGCCGCTTATTGCGCAGCTCTTTATGATCTACTACGGCCTGCCGCAGTTCGGCATCGAGCTGGACCCGATCCCGGCGGCGATGATTGGCCTTTCGCTGAATACGGCGGCATATACCTCCGAAACGCTGCGCGCGGCGATCTCCTCCATCGATAAGGGCCAGTGGGAAGCCGCTGCAAGCATCGGCATGACGCCGTGGCAAACCCTGCGTCGGGCTATCCTTCCCCAGGCCGCGCGGGTGGCACTCCCGCCGCTCAGCAACAGCTTTATCAGCCTGGTGAAAGACACCTCGCTTGCCGCGACCATTCAGGTGCCGGAGCTGTTCCGCCAGGCGCAGCTCATCACCTCGCGTACGCTTGAAGTCTTTACCATGTATCTGGCGGCGTCCCTTATTTACTGGGTCATGGCAACGGTGCTGTCTGCGCTGCAAAACTACTTTGAAAACCAGCTTAACCGCCAGGAGCGTGATCCGAAATGAGTGCAATCGACGTCAAAAACCTGGTGAAAAAATTCCACGGTCAAACGGTACTGCATGGGATCGATCTTGAGGTTGAGCAGGGGGAAGTGGTGGCCATCATCGGGCCGAGCGGTTCGGGGAAAACCACGCTTCTGCGCAGTATCAACCTGCTTGAACAGCCTGAAGGCGGGACGATCCGGGTAGGGGACATCACCATTGATACCGGGAAATCCATGAGCCAGCAGAAAGGGCTAATCCGCCGTCTGCGCCAGCACGTGGGTTTTGTGTTCCAGAGTTTCAACCTGTTCCCACACCGCACGGTGCTGGAGAACATTATTGAAGGGCCGGTCATCGTTAAGGGTGAGCCAAAAGACGAGGCCACAGCCCGCGCGCGCGAGCTGTTGGCGAAGGTCGGGCTGGCGGGCAAGGAGACCAGCTATCCGCGTCGCCTGTCGGGCGGGCAGCAGCAGCGCGTGGCGATTGCCCGCGCGCTGGCGATGCGCCCGGACGTGATCCTGTTCGATGAACCGACCTCGGCGCTCGATCCCGAGCTGGTGGGTGAGGTGCTGAACACCATTCGTCAGCTGGCCCAGGAAAAGCGCACGATGGTCATTGTGACGCACGAAATGAGCTTCGCGCGCGATGTCGCTGACCGCGCGATATTTATGGATCAGGGGCGAATCGTGGAACAGGGGCCAGCGAAGAGCCTGTTTGCTCACCCACAGCAGCCGCGTACTCGCCAGTTCCTCGAAAAATTCCTCACGCAGTAGCATTTTTACTCTAAATTTGCTCCAGATTTTCCCTCTGGAGCAAATTATTCTCCCCCGCAGCCTTTTGTACTGTCCTTTTATTCCGCACGGCTCGGATTAACCGTATTAAAACTAAAGATAAGCCCACTCTTGCCGATATTTTGTATTAATAAATAAGATTTATGTGTTAGGTTATATTCACCATAATAATGATTATCTTTATCAGGGGCTTCATTCAGTAAGTATGAGGGATTCAGACTTTTTCACCTGGCGACGGGAATGCGTCCTCCGGTTTCAGGAATTGACCTGCGCCGACGAGGTATATCAAGAACTTCAGCGACAGACGCAGACACTCGAATTTGATTATTTCTCGCTGTGCGTGCGTCACCCTGTGCCTTTTACGCGGCCCAGGACTTCCGTGCATTCCACTTATCCGCAGGCATGGATGGCACAATATCAGTCACAGAATTATTTCTCGATTGATCCGGTGCTGAAACCGGAGAATTTCATTCAGGGCCATTTGCCCTGGACAGACGATTTATTCGCCGAAGCGCAGGAATTATGGGACGGTGCGCGGGATCATGGTTTGCGTACGGGTATTACGCAGTGCCTGATGCTCCCTAATCATGCGCATGGCTTCCTTTCCGTATCACGTACTAGCGCGCGGGTTAACGTATTAGGCAGCGAAGAAATTGAGCTGCGCCTGCAAATACTGGTACAAATGGCCCTAATGTCTCTGCTTCGTTTTGAACATGACATGGTGATGCCGCCTGAAATGAAATTCAGCAAGCGTGAGCGGGAAATTCTGAAGTGGACCGCGGAAGGGAAAACATCGGCCGAAATAGCCATCATTCTCTCCATATCGGAGAATACGGTTAACTTCCATCAGAAGAATATGCAGAAAAAGTTTAATGCGCCAAACAAAACGCAGATAGCGTGCTATGCGGCAGCGACAGGGCTTATCTGATTGCAAATACGTTCTGCGTGCCAGACAAGACAACGGCTGAATGCACTGCATCCAGCCGTTTTATTTTATTGACGGTAAGCTTGTTTAATTTGCTTAACCGTATTGGCAAATACTTCCGATTCAGCCCGATCTTCCATCTGTGCGATTTGTTTTTCCATTTTAAGGATCACACGACCCGCATCGGCCTGGCCCATCGCCTGCAGCATGAGCGTCAGCAGCGCCTTCAGGCAGTTTACTTCCTGCGCCAGTTCTTGATTATTTTCCGCAGTGGCGAATTCAGGTGAGCTCATTTATTTTCCTCATTATAAAACGGCGCTGGAGCGCGACGGTCAAAGTTAAGGCCGCGGAGTATACCACAAGCCGCGGCAAAAAATGCAGTGGTTGTTTTTTGTACTTTTCCGTCTCGTGTTTATTTACGTAAACACCCGGTCTGAGTAATCTTCCCGGCGCGTTGTCAGCAATTAAATGTTTGCCGCCGGTTCGCTTATCGTTAATCGTTGTTACAAAAAATTAATAACTGTTTTTTGCGGATGTTACTCACGCCGTTTTTGTAACCTTTTGAATACAGATGCCTAAAAATAGCCGTAAATGCCCAAACCACGCAGGTTTTCTTTCCACGTGCTGTACAGCCTAATTTCCAAAAACGGGACCGAAATCGATTAGCTGGTTTTTTAACGTTTTAAACTTGCGGGGAAAACCGTTAATATAAACTAAATTAGCAGTCAGTAGCGTTATCCCTATTCTGGAGACATTTCCTTTGATCAACGTCCTTCTTGTTGATGACCACGAACTGGTGCGCGCAGGGATACGTCGCATACTTGAAGATATAAAGGGTATTAAAGTTGCCGGTGAGGTGTGCTGTGGTGAAGATGCCGTTAAATGGTGTCGTACCAACTCGGCAGACGTGGTGCTGATGGACATGAACATGCCCGGTATCGGTGGGCTTGAAGCAACGCGTAAAATCGCCCGTACCTTTGTTGATACCAAAGTCATCATGCTTACCGTTCATACCGAAAATCCGCTGCCGGCCAAAGTGATGCAGGCGGGCGCAGCCGGATACCTCAGTAAAGGTGCCGCGCCGCAGGACGTTGTCAACGCTATCCGCTCTGTGTACTCCGGACAGCGCTACATCGCATCGGACATTGCCCAGCAGATGGCGTTGAGCCAGATCGAACCGGACAAGTCAGAGTCGCCGTTTGCCAGTTTGTCCGAGCGCGAATTGCAGATTATGCTGATGATTACTAAAGGCCAGAAGGTGAATGAAATTTCTGAGCAGCTGAATCTCAGCCCGAAAACGGTCAACAGCTACCGCTATCGTATGTTCAGTAAACTAAACATTCACGGTGACGTCGAACTGACTCACCTGGCCATTCGTCATGGTCTGTGTAATGCGGAGTCGTTGATAAGTCAGTGAGTGAAGCGTTCGATTCAAAAGCATTTCTAAAAACCGTCACCAGCCAGCCCGGCGTCTATCGCATGTATGACGCTGGCGGTACGGTTATCTACGTCGGTAAGGCGAAGGATCTAAAAAAACGCCTTTCCAGCTACTTCCGTAGCAATCTTGCCTCCCGTAAGACCGAAGCACTGGTCGCACTCATACAGAACATTGATGTCACCGTTACCCACACGGAGACGGAAGCGCTGCTGCTTGAACATAACTACATCAAGCTGTATCAGCCCCGCTATAACGTGCTGCTGCGCGATGATAAGTCCTATCCGTTTATTTTCCTGAGTGGCGATACCCACCCGCGCCTTGCGATGCACCGTGGTGCAAAGCATGCGAAAGGTGAATATTTCGGCCCATTCCCTAACGGCTATGCCGTACGAGAAACGCTGGCGCTGCTGCAGAAAATCTTCCCGATTCGCCAGTGTGAAAACAGCGTCTACCGTAACCGCTCGCGCCCGTGCCTGCAGTATCAGATTGGCCGCTGCCTGGGGCCGTGCGTCGCCGGTCTGGTGAGTGAGGATGAGTACGCTCAGCAGGTGGAATATGTCCGCCTGTTCCTGGCCGGGAAGGACGATCAGGTTCTCACGCAGCTTATCGCGCGGATGGAGAAAGCCAGCGGCGCGCTGGAATTTGAAGAGGCCGCGCGTATCCGCGACCAAATCCAGGCCGTGCGCCGCGTGACTGAGAAACAGTTTGTCTCCAATACCGGTGACGATCTGGACGTGATCGGCGTTGCCTTCGACAACGGGCTTGCCTGTGTTCACGTGCTGTTTATACGTCAGGGTAAAGTGCTGGGCAGCCGCAGCTACTTCCCCAAGGTGCCGGGCGGCACGGAGCTGGGCGAAGTGGTCGAGACGTTTGTCGGCCAGTTCTATCTTCAGGGAAGCCAGATGCGCACGCTGCCGTCTGAGATCCTGCTTGATTTTAATCTTGACGATAAAACCCTGCTGGCGGAATCACTTTCCGAGCTGGCGGGGCGTCGGGTTAACGTGCAGACCAAACCGCGTGGCGATCGCGCGCGATATCTGAAGCTGGCGCGTACCAATGCCGCGACGGCGCTCACGACGAAACTTTCCCAGCACTCAACGGTTAACCAGCGTTTAACCGCGCTGGCGACGCTGTTGAAGCTGCCTGAGGTCAAACGTATGGAGTGTTTCGACATTAGCCATACGATGGGGGAGCAGACCGTTGCCTCCTGCGTGGTGTTTGATGCCAATGGCCCCGTGCGCGCGGAGTATCGTCGCTACAACATTGCCGGCATCACGCCGGGAGATGACTACGCGGCAATGAATCAGGTTCTCCGCCGCCGCTACGGTAAAGCCATCGAAGAGAGTAAAATCCCGGACGTCATCGTCATCGACGGCGGGAAAGGGCAGCTTGGTCAGGCCAAGGCGGTATTTGACTCCCTCGAGGTCGAGTGGGACAAACGGCACCCGCTGTTGTTAGGTGTAGCGAAAGGTACGGATCGCAAGGCAGGCCTGGAAACGCTGTTCTTCGAACCCGAAGGGGAGGGCTTTAGCCTGCCGCCAGATTCCCCCGCGCTGCATGTGATTCAGCACATCCGCGATGAATCGCACGATCATGCTATTGGCGGCCACCGCAAAAAACGGGCGAAGGTCAAAAACACCAGTACGCTTGAGACCATCGATGGCGTTGGGCCAAAGCGACGTCAGATGCTGCTGAAGTATATGGGCGGATTGCAAGGATTACTCAATGCCAGCATGGAGGAAATTGCAAAAGTGCCGGGTATTTCGCAAGGGCTGGCAGAAAAGATCTACTACTCGTTGAAACATTGAGGGCTCTGTAGCAACATAGAGCTAAATTTTACTGACAACAGACAGTTACCGTCATTATGCGATTTAATATCCCTACGCTGCTCACTCTTTTTCGCGTCGTGCTTATCCCGTTCTTTGTACTGGCATTTTACCTGCCGGTCGTCTGGGCTCCCTTCGCCTGTGCGCTTATTTTCCTGATCGCCGCCGTAACGGACTGGTTTGATGGCTATCTTGCCCGCCGCTGGAACCAGAGCACGCGCTTTGGTGCGTTCCTCGATCCCGTGGCGGATAAAGTGATGGTCGCGATCGCGATGGTGCTGGTGGCTGAGCACTATCACACCTGGTGGGTTACGCTGCCTGCCGCAACGATGATCGGTCGCGAAATCATTATTTCTGCCCTGCGCGAGTGGATGGCGGAGCTGGGTAAACGTAGCAGCGTGGCGGTCTCCTGGATTGGTAAAGTAAAAACCACCGCGCAGATGGCGTCGCTGGTCTGGATGCTGTGGCGCCCCAACGCATGGGTTGAATGGGCAGGGATCGGCCTGCTGTGGGTCGCGGCGGTGCTGACGCTGTGGTCAATGCTGCAGTATTTAAACGCTGCACGCGGAGATTTGCTTGAACAGTGATCGTTTCGCCGTAAATTTCAGCAAACGATCCTGGGAAGCAAAAAATAACGTTGACTCATAACGTCATATCAGTAGAATGCAACGCATCGAACGGCGGCACAGTTAGCCGGACGATAATGAAATCAAGTGGTTAGATGTTAACTTGATGACATGCGGGAATAGCTCAGTTGGTAGAGCACGACCTTGCCAAGGTCGGGGTCGCGAGTTCGAGTCTCGTTTCCCGCTCCAAATCAAATGCATCGGCAATTGCGGGTGTATGTCGAAAGACAACAGATTTAAGGCGCGTTAGCAAAGCGGTTATGTAGCGGATTGCAAATCCGTCTAGTCCGGTTCGACTCCGGAACGCGCCTCCACTTTCTTCCCTGGCCGGATGGTGGAATCGGTAGACACAAGGGATTTAAAATCCCTCGGCGTTCGCGCTGTGTGGGTTCAAGTCCCACTCCGGCTACCATGGGAAAACTAGAATAAAATCAATGATAAGCAGTGTCGTGAAACCACCGAAAGGTGGTTTTTTTGTGCCTGAAATTCACCCTTACAGATTATCCGGCTTTAAACGGGGCTTTAAGCTACGCTTAGAAGGGCAACATCATCAGGAGGGGTTATGCTAAATCACTCTGAAGCGAAACGCTGGGCCTCCATCATGCTGAAGGCCGCGCTGTGCGACGGTATGGAGACGGAAGAGATCTCCCGTCAGGTTCACCTCGTTTGCGATCATCATGGCAAAGAGTGCCTTGAAGAACTTATCGAGGAAATCCTTAAGGAAGCGGGGCGCATCGGCCCGCATCATAGCGATGGGCAGCTGACCCATCACTGAATCGATACTCTTCTGCTAACCGCCTTCGGGCGGTTCTCCTTTTTGCAGCTTCACGCCCCACCCAAATAGGCCTTCCTGACCTCAGGATCGCCCAGCAGTTCATCGCCGCTGCCGCTCAGGCGGATCTGTCCGTTAACCATCACGTATCCGCGGTCGGAGAGCTTAAGGGCATGATGCGCATTCTGCTCCACCAGGAAAATTGTCATGCCGTTGCGGGCCAGCTCGCGCAGTGTGTGAAAAATCTGTTTCACCACAATCGGTGCCAGCCCCAGGCTAGGCTCGTCCAGAAGCAGCAGCTTAGGGCGGCTCATTAACGCTCGCGCAATCGCGAGCATCTGCTGCTCTCCGCCGGACATGGTCATGGCGCGCTGCTTGCGGCGCTCTTTAAGGCGCGGGAAGAGGTCAAACATGGTCTGCTGATCGTCTGCAGCGAACCGGTTGCCAATTGGGATCGTGCCCATCAGCAGATTCTCTTCTACCGTCATGTCCGGGAAGATCCGCCGCCCTTCGGGTGCCTGCGCAATGCCGCCGGAGGCGACGTAGTGGGTGGATTTATGGCTGATGTCCTCTCCGCAAAAGAGGATTTGCCCGTGTCGAATGCGGGGCTGACCGAAGATGGACATCAAAAGCGTGGATTTGCCCGCGCCGTTGGCCCCAATCAGCGCCACGGTTTCACCCTTATTGACCTGCAAAGAGACCTGCTTCAGCGCCTGGATCGCGCCATAAAATACGTCTACCTCCCGGAACTCCAGCAGGGGTTCGCTCATAGGTCAACCTCGCTCTCTTCGGTGCCCAGATAGGCAGCAATCACCTTTTCGTCATGCTGGATCTGTTCCGGTTTTCCCCTGGCGATAACGTCACCGTGGTCGAGCACAATAATGTTGTCTGAAATTTCCATTACCATTCCCATATCGTGTTCAATCAGCAGCACCGTGATGTCGTGATGGTCGCGCAGAAAGCGAATGATGCCGCTCAGCTTGTGCGTTTCAACCGGGTTCAGCCCGGCGGCGGGCTCATCAAGGCAGAGCATCTCCGGGCCGGTACACATCGCGCGGGCAATTTCCAGACGCCGCTGCTGGCCGTAGGACATCTCGCCCGCCAGACGGTTGGCGCAATCCACCAAATCAACCACTTCCAGCCAGTAGAAAGCCCTGTCCAGCGCATCGCTTTCTGCCCGACGATAGGCCGGCGTGTTCAGAACCCCGGCAAGCAGATTGCGGTTGACGCGCATATGCTGCGCAACCAGCAGGTTCTCCACCACCGACATCTCCCGAAACAGGCGGATGTTCTGGAAAGTGCGCGCAAGACCCGCGCGGTTCACCAGGTGCGTTCCACCAAACATTTTATAGAACAGACGCTGCCCGAACTGAGCCGGGTTTATCCAGTCTCCTGGCTGGAATTTTTGCCCCAGCACCTGAATGACGTTGGTGGTTTTACTGCGCGTATTAAATAAAATAGTGCCACCGGACGCCCGGTAGAAACCGGTCAGGCAGTTGAAGACAGTCGTTTTCCCGGCGCCGTTGGGGCCAATCAGGGCGGTTATCGTTCCGCGCTGCACGTCAAGGTTGACGTTATTGAGCGCTTTAATTCCGCCGAAATGCATCATCAGGTGCTCAACGCTGAGTATTATTTCGCTCATGGCGCCACTCCTTTACGCACGGCAAACCCGCTGCGGTTAATGCGGATCAAACCGCGTGGGCGCCAGATCATCATCACCACCATCAGCATGCCAAACAGCAGCACGCGGTATTCGGCAAAGCTGCGCAGAAGTTCCGGCGTAACGGTGAGCACGAAGGCGGCCAGCACCACGCCCAGCGTGGAGCCCATCCCGCCCAGTACCACAATGGCCAGAATCAGAGCGGATTCGAAAAAGGTGAACGAGGTTGGGTTCACAAACCCCTGATAGGTGGCAAAAAACACCCCGGCAATGCCCGCCGTGGACGCGCCCAGAGTAAATGCCGACAGCTTAACCAGCACGTGGTTTAAACCCATTGAGCGACAGGCAATCTCATCTTCGCGCAGGGCTTCCCACGCGCGGCCTATCGGCATTCTCGTCAGCCGGTGTTTGATGTACAGCACCAGCATCACCACCAGAAACAGCACCGCGTAGATGAAGATGAATTTCATATTCGGGTTGTAGGTCAGGCCGAAAAACTCGTGAAACGGCACGCCGCCTTCTTTTGCCCGTCTGCCAAACTCGAGACCGAAGAAGGTAGGCGGTGGGGCAGACACGCCGTTTGGTCCGCCGGTAAACGACAGCCAGTTGTTCAGCACCAGGCGGATAATCTCCCCAAACCCAAGGGTCACAATCGCCAGATAATCCCCGTGCATGCGCAGCACCGGGAAGCCGAGCAGGGCTCCGGCGGCGGCGGCCAGAATAGCCGCCAGCGGCAGCATGCTCCAGAACCCCAGCCCCAGGTACTGATACCCCAGCGCCAGGCCGTAGGCACCAATGGCATAAAAGGCGACGTAGCCGAGGTCCAGCAGGCCTGCCAGCCCCACCACGATATTGAGCCCAAGACCGAGCAGGACATAGATCAGGCCAAGGATCGCGACCGTCAGCACGTACTTTGTGGCCACGAAGGGGAAGCAGATCGCCAGCGCAATAATCAGGGGAATAATCCAGCGCATGCGGCTTTTGTATTCCGGGGGCCGGACGTATACGCCCGCGCTGTCGGCGTCAAACCGTGCCTGCAATCGCGCGCCGGGCGCGGTGCTTAGGAATGCGCTCAGCAGAAAACGCCCCAGCATAACGGTGCCGACAATCCACGCCAGCCGCTGGCCTTCAAAGTTGAAGCTGTAGCCGTCCAGCACCACGCCCGCGATGGGGCCAAAAATGATCAGGGCCACCAGTCCGGAGAACAGCGCATCCAGCAGACAGCGCTTAACGGAAAAACCATCTGATGTCATCGTCTGCACCCTCACACTTTAGCCACGACAGGGCGTCCCAGCAGCCCCTGAGGACGAAAAATCAGGATCATGACCAGTAACCCAAACGAGAACACATCCTTATAATCGGAGTTCACCATGCCGGAAAATTGCGCCTCGGCGACGCCCAGGATCAGCCCGCCGAGCATCGCGCCTGGCAGAGAGCCTATGCCGCCGAGCACCGCCGCCGTAAAGGCCTTGATGCCAATCACAAACCCGACGTAAAAATCAAAGGTGCCGTAGTTCATGGTGATCAGTACGCCCGCCAGCCCCGCCATGGCAGCGCCGATGACAAACACCAGTGAGATAATCCTGTCGGTGTTGATCCCCAGAATGGAGGCCATTTTGCGATCCTGCTGCACGGCGCGACACATGCGCCCCAGCCGGGTGCGGCTGATTACCCAGGTGAGCAACAGCATGCCCGCGAACGAGGCGATCAGGATGAATACCTTGGTGTAGGTGATCTGGACAAACCCATCACCCAAGTGAAAGCGGAGTACGCCGTCCAGCATGGTGGGGACACCCTGCTGCCGCGGCCCCTGGCTGAGCTGGGCGTAGTTTTGCAGGATAAGCGACATGCCGATGGCCGAGATCAGCGGCGCCAGGCGCGTGGAGTTGCGTAACGGTTTGTAGGCGATACGCTCGATAGTCCAGCCGTAGACCCCCGTCACCACAATGGTGAACGCCAGGGTGCCGAGAATAAGCAGGGGAAAAGACTCTAGGCCGAAGAACGACAGCAGCGCCAGCCCGATGGCGCAGAGATAGGCGGAAATCATATACACTTCGCCGTGGGCGAAGTTAATCATGCCAATGATGCCGTACACCATGGTGTAGCCGATGGCGATTAATCCGTAGACCGAACCCAGCGTTAATCCGTTGATTAACTGTTGCAGGAAGAATGTACTCATCATCGCGCGCTCGTGTTATGGCCGCACGTTGCGTGCAGCCTGATGTTTATCAGGCGTCGGCAGGCAAACCTGCCGACGTTGAGCGTGACTCCCTCCGGTTACTGCACTTCCTTGTATTTCCCTTTGTCATCCCACTGATACACCACGTAGTCAGAGACTTTCAGGTCGCCCTTGCTGTCCCAGGCTTTTTTGCCCATAACCGTATCCACGGAATTGGCTTTCAGCCATTCGCTGGCCTTGGCGGAGTCTGAACCGCCTGTGGCCTTGAAGGCTGCGGCAATGGCCTGAACGGAGGCGTAGGAGTACAGGGTATAGCCCTCCGGTTCGAACTTACCGGCGCGGAACTTTTCGATAACGGCTTTGCCATCCGGGATCAGGCGCGGGTCTTTCCCGAAGGTCATGTAAATACCCTTGGTGTACTGCGGTCCCCCGGCGGCGGTAACCATCTCTTCGTTAACGATGCAGTCACCGGAGAAGAATTTCGCCTGTAAGCCCTGCTCGCGCATCTGACGGACCAGCGGGCCAGCTTCAGGGTGACAGCCCCCGAAGAAGACGACATCCGGTTTTTGCGCCCCAATTTTGGTTACCAGCGCGTTAAAGTCTTTCTCCCCTCGCGATAACCCTTCGTACATCACGTCCTGAACGCCGCGTTTAGCCAGCGCGGCTTTGGTGGCGTCAGCCAGCCCCTGCCCGTAGGTATCTTTATCGTGGATGATCGCCACGCGTTTGGCCTTCAGCTTGTCGATAATGAAGTCGCTGGCGACCTGGCCCTGCTGATCGTCACGGCCGCACATGCGGAACATGTCGCTCATGCCGCGTTCGGTGATGAGCGGGTTGGTTGAACCGGGGGTGATGGCAATGATCCCGGCATCGCTATAGACCTCTGAGGCGGGCATGGTGGAAGAGGAGCAGAAATGGCCGACCACGGCTTTCACCTTGTCCTGGTCGACCAGGCGGTTAGCGACGGCCACGGCCTGTTTGGGCTCACACGCATCGTCACCCTGTACCAGCTTGATTTTTTCACCGTTGATGCCGCCTGCGGCGTTAATGTCTTCGGCGGCCTGCGTTGCCCCGTGCCAGTATTGATCGCCATAGGTGGCATTCGGCCCGGTGAACGGCCCGGCGACGCCGATCACAATATCGGCCTGGGCGGAAAAGGCCGTCACCAGACAGCCAGCTAACACAAGAGAAAGGGGACTTCTGATAAATTTCAGCGACATTATTATGTTCCTTAGCAAAGAGGTTTTTGCACCAGGTAAATACCCGAACGCCTGATGGCATTGGCAATCCAAAAACAAGAGCGAGAACAAAATGCACGAAACGCACGAGAGCCAGACAACATCCTGCTTATTACGGCGAGGTTTCCAGACGCCGTAAGGCGCGCAGAAAAGTAAGCAAAATAGTTGCCAGAATGGTAAACCCGGTGAGCGGGTTGCGGTCTGTATGAGTATAGAGTGCCGTTTTACGCCGCCTTACGGGACGCAGCGAAATTACAGCGGAGATCACATCTTGTTAACACCAATGCCCATAAGTTGTGCAACGGTCACGATTTGCACGTTTTCGCAGCAATAAAGGCCTAAACTTCAGGTAGGCACGGGGGGCGATATATGCCAGGATCTTTTCCTTTTTTATCAGGAGTGTCAGCAATGACTGAAGGCCCATTAAATGAAAGCGAAATGGAGTGGCTGGAAGAGACGTTAATGTCTTACGGTCATGACGATGCGTCCGTGATTGACGTGTCAGAACTGGACGGCATGCTTACCGCAGTGCTTTCCGGCCCGAGGGTTGTCGAACCCGATGCCTGGCTGGTAGCGATTTGGGGCGGCGAGAAGTACATTCCGCGCTGGAAAAACGATCGTGAAATGAACCGTTTTATCGATCTCTGCTTTAAGCATATGAACGACATTGCTGAACGCCTGAGCGAGTACCCGGATCAGTTTGAGCCGATGTTTGGCTTTAACGACGTTGACGGCCAAAGTTACACCGTGGTTGAAGAGTGGTGCTATGGCTACATGCGCGGCGTGGCGCTGACAGACTGGTCAACGCTGCCGGAATCGCTGAAGGCGGATCTGGACGTGATTGCCCTGCACGGCTCGGAAGAGAACAGCGGGAAGCTGGATGAACTGACCGAAGAGGAATACACCGCCAGCATCGAGAGCATTCAGCCTGCGGCGCTGCGTCTGTATAACTATTGGGTTGCCAATCCGCAGCAGCTGGAAGCGCAAAAGCCGATAATAAACGGCACGAAGGTCGGGCGTAACGATCCTTGCCCGTGCGGCAGCGGGAAGAAGTTCAAGAGCTGCTGCCTGCATTAATAAAGAAAGGGGCTAATCGTAGCCCCTTTTTGTTACCCCACTTCCGGCAGCAGCCCTGCTGCGATGAGGAACTGCACCACAATAATCACCACCCCACAGGCAAAGACGAGACACAGCAGCGGTTTTCCGCCCGCCACGCGATACCCTTGATGAGGGTGCTGTTGACGGCTCTTCCAGGCCAGCAGGGACGGCAACAGCAGAGCAAGAACGGATAACGCCACGCCCGCATACCCCAGCGCCATCACAAAGCCGCGTGGATAAAACAGCGCAAAAGCCAGCGGCGGCAGGAAGGTGATGGCTCCCGTCTGTAAACGCCCGGCTACGCTATTGCGGCGCTGGAACAGATCGGCGAGATAATCAAACAAACCGAGCGCCACGCCGAGGAAGGAAGTGGCCAGCGCCAGGTCGGCGAACAGATGCACTGCCAGTTCGACGTGTGGAGAAGTCACCACCTCACGCAGCGCCATCAGGAAACCGTTCAGGCCGGAGTGCGCGGCCATCAAGCCGATAAAGGTTGAAGAATCGATGCTGCCCAGCGTGACCAACTGCCAGAAAATATAGGCGATCAGCGGAATGACGCTGCCGATGATAAAGATCCGGCGCAGCTTGCGGGTATCGCCGTTCATATAGCTGACGATACTCGGCACGCTGCCGTGGAAACCGAATGAGGTGAAAATCACCGGAATGGCGGAAAGCGCCAGCCCTTTTTCCAGCGGCAGCGTCAGCAGGTTTACCTTGTGAACATGCGGTGCCAGCAGAACCAGCATCACCACCAAAAAGAGAATTTTGGCGCTGAACAGAAAGCGGTTAAACAGATCGACCAGAGATGTCCCCACGCAGACCACGCCGCCGCCGATGAGCGCAAAGAAGATAGCGCCGGTCGCAGGGGATATGTTGGATGCGAACCCATCATTGACGCTTGAGGCGATCAGCTCCCCGGCTCCGCTGATGTAGGCTGCCGTCAGGGCGTACATCAGGAACATCATGCTAAAGCCGGTTATCCACTGGCCGTAGCGTCCCAGGTAGCGTGCAGCAAGCGAACCTAAGCCGGTATCGGCGGGAACGTGCTGGTAAACCTCCAGCAACAGCAGAGCGGTATAACACATCAGGGCCCAAAGTCCGCCCAACAGCATCAGCGTCACGCTAAAACCGACGCCTGCGGCCGCCAACGGCATGGCCAGCATTCCTGCGCCAATCGTCGTACCTGCGACGATAAAAATACTTCCCAGGGTTCTGTTTTTCACGCTTTCCTCTATAACGACTCTTAATCGCAACCAAATCTGCGGCGCAGAGTAAGGGAAAAGGGTTATCTCGTCAAATCACCGTTACAACGGGTGTAACTATAGTTTTACAGCAATGGGCGATACTAAACCTGCGTCAGCGCAAAGCATGACCAGCGGCGAGCAGTTAATCTGACGCCTTCTGATTAAGAGGGGAAAATAATGTCAATTCACGGACACGACGTACTCAATATGATGATTGAGTCAGGTGAGCACTATTCGGAACAGAGCCTGGTCGAGGCGATTCACACGCGTTTTGGCGAAACGGCGCGTTTTCATACCTGTTCAGCTGAGGATATGTCGGCGGCAGAGCTGGTGAAATTTCTGGCGGCACGCGGGAAATTTATTCCGGTGTCTGAGGGGTTTTCCACGCATGAAAGTAAAATTTGCCGCCACTAAAATAAAACGGTGCTGTAGTAACAGCACCGTTTCGGGATTAATTCTGCGTATCGAGGGTAGCCAGTTCTTTATCGATAAAGTACAGGCCTTCACCTGATTTACCGACCAGCGATAATTTATCCAACACGGATTTAAACAGCTTCTCTTCTTCGTGTTGCTCAGCAACATACCACTGCAGGAAATTAAAGGTCGGATAATCCTGACCAACCATGGCCGCATGCACCAGTTCGTTAATTTTCTGGGTAATAAGCTGTTCGTGCTCGTACGTTGCGCGGAACAGTTCATCAAGCGAACCATACTCAGCAACCGGAGATGCAACGGTATCGATGCGCGGCAGGCTGCCGGTATCCGTCAGATAATCAAACAGACGCTGCATGTGGGTCATCTCTTCCTGAGCGTGACGACGCAGGAACGCGGCTGCCCCTTCAAAGCTATGGTAGCTGCACCATGCGCTCATCTGCTGGTAAAGCAGGGATGAAAAAAGCTCAAGGTTCATTTGCGCATTGAGCTTGTCGATCATTTCAGTCTTCAACATGGTGATGCTCCGGTTTATTATTTCTGGTTCACGATGAGCGTCACTATAATTTGTTATTTAAATATATGCAAAAAGTAAAATAAATATTTGTTTATTTAAAAATACGAATGGGAATAAAACGCATTGGCGATGTTAATATTTAATAATGAGAATTGTTTTTGTTCTTAATTAAACAGACCGCCAGCCATCGCCGGCAGTCTTCATTCTTAATACCATGGATTATTTGCGTTAGGGGTAACGGCGTAACCCATACATTTATACTGGATGGTGACCGTTTCATTCAGGCACAGCGAGCCGCTGATAAGGGTGCAGGTTTTGATCGGCTGGCCAAATGCGGACGCCGTGGCGTACCCCATACTCTGGCAGGCTTTCGCCGCGGTGCCGTTATTCACATACGCATCGGAACGGGCGTTTTGCAGCCACGCCTGGCCGTAGTCGAGGCGGACTATCCCGTTTGTAGCGTCAAGGCTACTGACTTCCGCCTGGCGGTTGATGCTGCACCCCGCGAGCAGCAGGATTGTTCCGGCAACGAGGACTCTTTTCATTGTACGCTCTGAGTGGGAGGAAATAGGCTATCGTACCTGCAGGCGTCCGGCGCAATGCCTGGAATAGCCGGAGGATCTACCCTTTCTCTTTGCAACGGGCTTTGCGCATACGCGAGGCTGTCGTAATTCGTCTGAAAACGCAGAGGCGGTTTGCGAAACTGTGAGCGCATCTTTGTTTTTTAAAACAAGTTTTCACTTAATTTGAAAGCATGTTTATTTGATAGTAAGGTGAAGGTGATAAGGTATCCACAGCGGGATCTCCCGCCACGCATTCAGGAGAGACACGATGAAAATTGCACTGATGATGGAAAACAGCCAGGCAGCTAAAAATGCCATCATCCTTAATGAGTTAAAAACCGTTGCCGATGAGAAAGGTTTCCCGGTCTATAACGTCGGCATGAGCGATGAGAAGGATCACCATCTCACCTATATCCATCTGGGTATTATGGCGAGCATTCTGCTGAACTCCAGAGCCGTTGATTTTGTCGTTACCGGCTGTGGTACCGGGCAGGGCGCCTTGATGTCTCTTAACATCCACCCGGGCGTTATCTGTGGCTACTGCATCGATCCCGCGGACGCGTTCCTGTTTGCGCAGATCAACAACGGTAACGCACTGTCTCTGCCGTTCGCCAAAGGGTTTGGCTGGGGTGCCGAGCTTAACGTGCGCTTTATCTTCGAGAAAGCCTTCACTGGCCGCAACGGCGAAGGGTATCCGCCCGAGCGTAAAGAGCCGCAGGTGCGTAACGCCGGTATTCTCAACCAGGTCAAAGCGGCCGTGGTGAAAGAGAACTACCTGGACACCCTGCGCGCGATCGATCCTGAGCTGGTGAAAACCGCCGTTTCTGGTCAGCGCTTCCAGCAGTGCTTCTTTGAAAACTGCCAGGACAAAGAGATCGAAGCTTTCGTTCGCGCAATTGTAGGCTAACAGGCTCCAGGCCGGGCGGCGCAGCGCGCGCCCGGCCTGCTCATGACTTTTTCTCCGAGACCGCACTGCCGGCATTTTTCGTCAGATGTAAGGTGTCAAACATCCCCACCAGGCAAATCAGCGCAATCACCACAAACGCCAGTCGGAAGCTAATACCCGGCAGCGCGGCGAGTCCCGCCACTTCACCAATCTTTTCCCCGATACGAATGCCAATCGCGCCCAGCGTAATCCCGAGCCCCACGGCCAGCTGCGTTGCGGTTGAAAAAAGCGTGTTGGCATAGCTCATCTGCGCCGACGGCACGTCGGCAAAAGCGAGGGTACTGACCGCCGTAAACTGAATCGAACGGAAAACGCCGCCCAGATAGAGGATGAGCATAATCAGCCATACGGGGGTGTCCGGCGTGAGGAAGGCGCAGGCCAGCAGTGCCAGCACGTTCAGCGCGCCGTTGATCAGCAGCAGACGCTTAAAGCCTAAGGTGCGAATGAGGGGCGTGGTGGCGGGTTTGATGGTGAGGTTCCCCACGAACACGGCCAGCACCAGCAGGCCGGAGTGGAATGCATCCATGCCAAACCCCACCTGAAACATAAGCGGTAACAGAAAGGGAACGGCGCTGATGGAGGCGCGGAACAACGAACCGCCGTACATCGTGACGCGGAACGTTGGAACCTGCATTGCGTCCAGCCGGATCATTGGCCACTCTGTTCGCCGGAAATGTCGCAGGGCGTAGGCCAGGGCCGCCGCGCCGACGCAAAACAGAAAAGCCGTTAATCCCGCCTGAACGTGCTGCCCGCCCATCGACTCCATGGCGTAAACCAGGCAGACCATCGCAAGGGTGGTGGCGACAAAGCCGGGTAAATCAAACGGGCGTCGCGCATCCTCGTGCAGGTTCGGGATGATGCGCAGGGCCAGAATAATGGCGACGATCCCCAGCGGCACGTTTATAAAGAAGATCCAGCGCCAGTCGGCGTAGCTGGTAATAAAGCCGCCGAGCGGCGGGCCAATGATGGGCGCGACCAGAGCAGGCCAGGTCAGCGTGGCAATGGCGGTAATCAGCTGATGCTTGGGCGTGGTGCGCAAGACGGCCAGTCGACCGACGGGCACCATCAGCGCGCCGCCCATCCCCTGAAGCACGCGCATCGCGACGAACTGATCGACGGTGGTGGAGAGGCCGCAGAATACGGATGCCAGCGTGAAGATGGCCAGTGCAAGGGCAAACACCTTCCGCGCGCCGAAGCGGTCTGCTATCCAGCCGCTGGCGGGGATCAGGACCGCAAGGGTGATCAAATAGGCGCTGATCCCGATGTTAAGATCCACCGCCTGAACGCCGAAGCTCTTTGCCATATCGGGCAGGGCAGTGGCAATGACCGTGCCGTCGAGAAACTCCATAAAGAATGCCCCGGCAACCAGCAGCGCTGCGGGCGATAGGCCCCGGCTCTCTTTGCCGGTGATGTTCTCACTCATCTTCATCCTGTCGTATCAAAAAAAAGTATAAAAATTTACTGGAACTTATAAGATGATAACTTACGGATTTATCGTCATTTTTCGTAACATTCCGGCAGCACTGATGGATTTATAACCGTGATGTGTATCACAAAAACATTGATTTTTGTGACGGTGGTCATATTATAAGCGCATTAACAATAACACCTGCATAACACGTTACTGGAGCATCAAATGAAATTGCGCAAAATCCTGAAAAGCATGTGGGCAAACTACTGCAACACGTTTAAAGACGTCCCACCGGGTGCGATGTTCTGATAAAAACCTGCTTCGGCAGGTTTTTTTATGCCTGCGGGCGACGAGAGGGAGATGAAAGGGCGTGCGTTTTGCTACTATGGCCGCCTTTGAATAAGGAGAAACCCCATGTCACAAAACCTGAGCGCCGATCAGGAGCTGGTGTCTGACGTCGTCGCATGCCAGTTGGTTATCAAACAAATCCTTGATGTGATTGACGTTATCGCGCCCGTTGAAGTGCGCGAAAAAATGTCTACCCAACTGAAAAATATCGATTTCACCAGCCATCCTGCTGCGGCTGACCCGGTTACGCTCCGCGCGATCCAGAAAGCTATCGCGCTGATTGAACTGAGATTCACGCCACAGGGTGAGTCTCACTAAAATAAACCGATGTTTTGAATTTAGAAACACTTTTCTGAGAAAACGTCGAAGGGCGACAGCGCCTGTCGCCCCTGACCCTTCAGAAGAAGGTTTGCACCAGCAGGTAGCTCGCGGCGCATGCGCAGCTCACGCCAATCAGCCCTGGCAGAATAAAGCTGTGGTTGATGATAAATTTGCCGATGCGGGTGGTGCCTGAACGGTCAAAGCCGATGCAGGCCAGATCGCTCGGGTAGGTCGGCAGCACAAAGTATCCGTAAGAGGCCGGGAAGAACGCGATCAGCATTTTCGGTTCAATCCCCAGCATGAGCCCCATCGGCGCGACGGCCGTTAGCGCGGCGGCCTGGCTGTTCACCAGCTTTGAGACCAGGAAAAGCACAATCGCATACGTCCACGGATGGCTTTTCACCACCCCTTCCAGCGCGATTTTGAGCTCGTCGAGGTGCGCCTGGAAAAAGGTGTCGCTCATCCACGCCACCCCAAATACCGAGAAGATCGCCACCATTCCCGCTTTGAATACCGCACCGTTGGAAATGGCTGAGGCTTTTACCTTACAGGCCATCAGCATTACCGCACCCGCAATAAGCATCATCATCTGAATGACCAGGTTCATCGACAGCGCGGTCAATTTACCTTTCACGTCAAAAGCCGGACGCAGGTCAGGCAGTGCCCCCAGCAGCACCACAACGGCGATCCCGGCGAAGAAGATCCACGTTGACCAGTAGGCCTGTTTTGGAAAACGCTGATCCATTAACGTTTCTGTCCCGCCGTAGATAAACTCGCGCTGCTTAGGATCCTTCAGCTTCTCCTGGAACTCCACGTCATCGGCCAACTCTTTCCCGCGACGCAAGCTCCACACCGCCGCCACGGCAACGCCGAACAGCGACGCCGGAACGGACACGGCAAGAATTTCGAGGATCCCCCACGCGTGGCCAATTCCGTGCTGTGCGCCGAGAATTGAGACCAGCGATACGACGGCAACGGAAACCGGGGAGGCGGTGATTGCCATCTGCGAGGCGATTGACGCCACGGCCATCGGTCGTTCCGGGCGGATCCCTTTTTTCAGCGCGATATCCGCAATAATGGGGAACATGGTGTAGACCACGTGACCCGTCCCGCACAGAAAGGTCAGCATCCAGGTCGTGAAGGGGGCGAGAAGGGTAATGTGCTGGGGATGTTTTCGCAGCAGACGCTCTGCGAACTGCATCATCACGTTCAGCCCGCCGGCGGTCTGCAGGGTGGCCGCGCAGCCAATGACCGCGAGGATAGTGAGCATCACGTCCACCGGCGGTTTACCGGGCTGCAGGCCAAAAACAAAACTCAAAATAAACAGGCCAATCCCGCTTATTAACCCCAGCCCCATTCCGCCAAAGCGTGTTCCTACCAGCAGACATGCAATAATGACAATAAACTCAATGGTGATCATGATGCTCCCTCGTCAACGATAATGTAATTATTCAAATCATTACACGTTGTAAGGTTATTCATTGGGAGCGAGATCTGATTTGTTAAATATCAGGAAAAGCAGGGGGTTGGTGGCCTGCTCCCGGCGGGAAGCAGGCGCTAAGGGCTTAGTGGTGTTGCACCGTGGCGATGTCGAGCAGATGACGATCGGTCTGCTCAGGGCACAGACCCGCGCGCCTGGCGTTGCGGATCTCATCGGCCAGCGCCTTGAGCAGCATGCCGTCCTGCTGTTGCTCTTTGTCCATATCCCGTAAGAATTTCAGCGTTTTGCTGTCATGCTGTGCCTGGGCCTCATCGGCCAGCTTGCTGAGCGTACTGCAGCGTTGCTCGTACTCTTCAAGGGTTTTCTGGAACAGTTCTTCCAGCGAAGAGTAGTCATCGTTGATGGTAGCCAGTTCTTTTACGATAGGATTTGCCCCGGCCGCTTTCATAAAGTTGAAAACGCGCATCATATGCGTGACGTTGCTTTGCGCCTGTGAGCGAAAAAAGGTGGCGGTACCGTTAAGGCTGTTTTCAGAACACCATGCGCTCAAATGAAGGTGCAGATTTGAGGCATAGAACTCCAGGTTCAACTGGGCATTGAGTTTTTGCATCATCGTTTGGGTAGCCATACAAATATCCTTATTGACTGTGGGACGCGTGGTCCGCTGCTTAACCTGACCCGGCAGGTACTACGATTGATTGGCAGAAATTTGATTTCTACGCTGAATAAAGTCGACCGAATATTCACTTCCTGTGTTCGATATAAATAAGCATACCCTTGTCTATGGTCTAAGAAAACTCTTAATAACGCTGTGTTTACCTTACATTACAAAAATTAATATAGTACATAAAATCAAATGCGTGGACGTGAAGAGATATTTTTATAACTCGCTGATCTTATCGTCTTTTTTTCTGTTTCGGTTCACTGGTTTACGGGCGTGAATTATTAGGCGGCAGGATATTCTGCGATTGCGTTAAATCAGGATTAATTATCTAAGATATATTTTCTATCTCTGAAATTGCGCCAAATCAATTTCTGCTAAATACCCATTTTTGTGATCGCTACTGAAGACTGCAGCCTGTCGCTTTGTGAAAATGAAACGATGTTTTATAACTGTTTATCATGAGGTCAACGATGGCAAAAGTGGCGGTGCTTCTGGCACCCGGTTTCGAAGAGGCAGAGGCAATTATCACTATCGATATCCTGCGCCGTTTGCAGATTGAGGTGGAAACCCTGGCCTGCGCGGAGTCCCGCGCGGTGGTGAGTTACCATAACATTCCAATGGTGGCAGACAGCACGTTAGCAGAGCGTATCGATACCCTGTATGACGCCGTGGTACTGCCCGGCGGGCCGCAGGGGAGCGTGAACCTGGCGGCTAGCCGCGATGCGATAAGATTTGTGACGGCGCATGACGAGAGCGGAAAGCTGATTTGCCCCATCTGCTCCGCGGCAGCGCGCGTTTTGGGCGGCAACGGCCTGCTGAACGGGCGCCGCTACGTCTGCTCGGGAGAGTTATGGGAAACGGTCACCGACGGGGAATATGTTGATGCGCCGGTTGTTGAAGATCAAAACCTGATCAGCGGCAAAGGTCTGGGCCACGCTTTTGATTTTGCGCTGACCCTTTCTGCTCGCCTTCTGGGTGACGACGCGCCCGTTCGCGATCACGCCGACCACATCTATTACCGCTGGTAATGTTTAGACCGGGCGCTGCGGCGTCCGGCTATCAGGGATTAGTTAGCTAATCTTATGGATAATTCTGCTTAACCCTCTCTTATTTGTCTGACAAATCCTCTCCTTTTTATGTCATTTCTCGCTGAATTTATGTACGCAATTACTGTAATTCTGCGGTGTGATGGCGCTCTCTTATGGATGATTAATTTCCCGCTAAAACTATCACCAGCACTAACGCTTTTGATGCGCTAAGCGCTAATGTCTTGTTTTACGTCCGATTAAATAATAAGCACGCAATTATTCCCTACAGAAAAGAATGCTAAAGCTGGAGTTAACCATGCACAAATTTACTAAAGCGCTGGCGGCCGTCGGCCTTGCTGCCGTTATGTCACAATCCGCTATCGCAGAGAATTTAAAACTCGGTTTTTTGGTCAAACAGCCTGAAGAGCCCTGGTTCCAGACGGAGTGGAAATTCGCCGATAAAGCCGGAAAAGATTTAGGTTTTGAAGTGATTAAAATCGCGGTGCCGGACGGCGAGAAAACGCTGAACGCCATCGACAGCCTTGCCGCCAGCGGCGCGAAGGGCTTTGTCATTTGTACGCCGGACCCAAAACTGGGCTCAGCTATTGCCGCGAAGGCGCGCGGGTACGATATGAAGGTGATTGCGGTTGACGATCAGTTCGTCAATGCCAAAGGCAAGCCGATGGACACCGTACCGCTGGTCATGATGGCGGCCACGAAGATCGGCGAACGTCAGGGCCAGGAACTCTATAAAGAGATGCAAAAACGCGGCTGGGATGTCAAAGAGACCGGCGTTATGGCGATCACCGCAGACGAGCTGGATACGGCGCGCCGCCGTACCTCCGGCTCAATGGATGCGCTGAAGGCCGCCGGCTTCCCGGAAAAACAGATCTACAAAGTGCCAACCAAATCGAACGACATCCCGGGGGCCTTTGATGCGGCAAACTCCATGCTGGTACAGCATCCGGAAGTGAAACACTGGCTGGTGGTCGGTATGAACGACAACACCGTGCTGGGCGGGGTGCGTGCAACAGAAGGGCAGGGCTTCAAGGCGCCTGACGTTATCGGTATCGGCATCAACGGCGTGGACGCCGTGAGCGAACTGTCCAAAGCACAGGCGACCGGCTTCTACGGCTCTCTGCTGCCGAGCCCGGACGTACATGGCTACAAATCCAGCGAAATGCTCTACAACTGGGTGACCAAAGGGGCTGAGCCGCCGAAATTCACCGAAGTGACCGACGTGGTGCTGATCACCCGCGATAACTTCAAAGAGGAGCTGGCGAAAAAAGGGCTGGGCGGTAAGTAATACGCTGTGATTGCGCCCCTCGCTCGCCGCGAGGGGCCAGACGTACACACTACTGGAATCACGGAGTCATTATGCAACACTCCTTACCGTATCTCTCTTTCCGCGGCATCGGTAAAACCTTCCCCGGTGTAAACGCGCTGACCGATATCAGCTTCGACTGCTATGCCGGCCAGGTTCACGCCCTGATGGGTGAGAACGGCGCGGGAAAATCCACGCTGTTGAAAATACTCAGCGGCAACTACGCGCCCACGACCGGGACGCTGGCTCTTCGCGGCGAAGAGGTTGCTTTTGCGGACACCACGGCGGCATTGAACGCCGGGGTGGCCATTATCTATCAGGAATTGCACCTCATCCCCGAGATGACGGTGGCGGAAAATATCTATCTTGGGCAGCTCCCGCACAAAAGCGGCGTCGTTAATCGCTCGCTGCTCAACTACGAGGCGGGGCTGCAGCTAAAACACCTTGGGCTGGACGTTGATCCGCAAACGCCGTTGAAGTACCTCTCTATCGGCCAGTGGCAGATGGTTGAAATTGCCAAGGCGCTGGCGCGAAACGCCAAGGTGATCGCTTTTGACGAGCCGACCAGCTCGCTATCCGCTCGTGAAATCGAAAATCTGTTCCGCGTGATCCGCGAGCTGCGCAAAGAAGGCCGCATTATTTTGTACGTGTCACACCGTATGGAAGAGATCTTCGCCCTAAGCGATGCCATCACCGTGTTTAAGGATGGTCGCTACGTGCGCACCTTCACCGACATGGCCCAGGTTGATCATGACCAGCTTGTGCAGGCAATGGTCGGGCGCGATCTGGGGGATATTTACCACTGGAAATCCCGCGAGTATGGCCCTGTGCGTCTGCGTCTGGATAACGTTAAGGCGCCGGGCGTGCGAACGCCGATTTCGCTCTCGGTGCGCAGCGGTGAAATCGTTGGGCTGTTCGGCCTGGTGGGCGCAGGGCGCAGCGAGCTGATGAAGGGGCTGTTTGGCGGCACGCGTATCACCCAAGGGCAGATCGCTATCGACGGGCAAAACGTCGATATCCAAAAACCGGCTCATGCCATCAGCGCGGGGATGATGCTCTGCCCGGAAGACCGGAAAGCAGAGGGGATAATTCCGGTTCACTCCGTGCGTGACAACATCAATATTTCTGCCCGACGTAAGTACATTCGCGCAGGATGCCTGATCAACGACGGCTGGGAATCGAGCAACGCGGACCATCACATTCGTTCGCTGAACATAAAAACCCCCGGCGCTGAACAGCTGATCATGAACCTTTCCGGCGGTAACCAGCAGAAGGCGATTCTGGGCCGCTGGCTGTCGGAAGACATGAAGGTCATTTTGCTGGATGAGCCTACGCGCGGTATCGACGTTGGTGCAAAACACGAAATCTATAACGTGATTTATGAACTGGCAAAACGCGGCGTGGCGGTGTTATTTGCCTCAAGCGATCTGCCTGAGGTGCTGGGCGTCGCTGACCGTATCGTTGTGATGCGTGAAGGTGAAATTGCCGGTGAATTGCTGCATGAACAGGCGAATGAGCAACAGGCGTTGAGTCTCGCCATGCCTAAAGTTAGCCAGGCTGTCGCCTGAGTAAGGAGTCAATGATGTCCTCTGTTACTACATCCGGAGCGCCGAAGTCGGCCTTCAGTTTTGGCCGCATCTGGGACCAGTACGGTATGCTGGTTGTATTTGCCGTGCTATTCCTGGCCTGCGCGATTTTTGTACCCAACTTTGCCTCCTTCATTAATATGAAGGGGCTTGGGCTGGCGATATCGATGTCCGGCATGGTGGCCTGCGGCATGCTGTTCTGCCTCGCCTCCGGTGATTTTGACCTGTCCGTGGCGTCGGTGATTGCCTGCGCGGGGGTGACGACCGCGGTCGTCATCAACATGACCGAAAGCCTGTGGATCGGCGTTTTCGCGGGGCTGATGCTCGGCGTGCTGAGCGGCCTGGTGAACGGCTTTGTGATTGCTCGCCTGAAGATTAACGCCCTGATCACGACGCTTGCGACGATGCAAATCGTGCGCGGTCTGGCCTATATCATCTCTGATGGTAAAGCGGTAGGGATTGAAGACGAGCGCTTCTTTACCCTGGGCTACGCCAACTGGCTGGGCCTCCCTGCGCCAATCTGGCTGACTGTAGGGTGCCTGATCCTGTTCGGTTTTCTGCTCAACCGCACCACGTTTGGCCGAAATACGCTGGCGATTGGCGGCAATGAAGAGGCGGCTCGCCTCGCGGGCGTTCCGGTGGTTCGCACCAAGATCATCATCTTTGTGCTTTCCGGCCTGGTCTCTGCCGCCGCGGGGATTATTCTGGCGTCACGAATGACCAGCGGCCAGCCGATGACCTCCATTGGCTATGAGCTGATTGTTATCTCAGCCTGCGTTTTGGGCGGTGTTTCGTTGAAGGGCGGCATCGGAAAAATCTCATATGTGGTGGCCGGGATATTGATTTTGGGCACCGTTGAGAACGCCATGAACCTGCTGAATATTTCGCCATTCTCCCAATACGTGGTTCGCGGCCTGATCCTGCTGGCAGCCGTGATTTTCGACCGTTACAAGCAAAAAGCGAAGCGTACCCTTTAACCCTTTACTCTCTTTTTATTGCTCAACTAATAACCATAGTTGAGCCCTTAGCCGCCCCGCCAGTTTTACCGGTGGGGCGCTTGTCAAATGGCGAGCACCGTCACACTGTCTATACTTACATGGCTGTTTTATTAACTGTAAGGAGGAATAGGGTGGCTGACTCGTTAACCGCACCGCCTGTACTGTCCGGAAATTATGCTTTCTTTTTTGACCTCGACGGGACGCTCGCCGGGATAAAACCGCATCCTGACGAGGTCGTTATACCGGATACGGTGTTAGAAAATTTGCAGCAGCTCTCACGCATGAGTGAGGGAGCACTGGCATTGATTTCAGGGCGCTCAATGGCCGAGCTCGACGTGCTCGCCAGTCCTTACCACTTTCCGCTAGCCGGTGTACACGGAGCGGAGCGCCGCGATATCCATGATCAACTGCATGTTGTTTCACTTCCAGAAACATTAATTCAGTCGCTAAATACTTATCTCACTTCTGCACTGGCGTCGCTGCCGGGTACCGAGCTGGAAGCCAAAGGTATGGCCTTTGCGCTGCACTATCGTCGGGCACCGCATCACGAAGCGGCAATCTTTGCCATTGCCCGACGCCTGGCGGATTCGCACCCGCAGCTTGCGCTGCAGCCGGGTAAATGCGTCGTTGAGATAAAACCCGACGGGATCAACAAAGGCGCGGCTATTGCGGCGTTTATGGCAGAACCGCCGTTCACCGGGCGGACGCCGGTATTTTTTGGGGATGACCTGACCGATGAGGCCGGGTTCACGGTAGTTAATCAGGCTGGCGGCATTTCTGTAAAAGTCGGGCCTGGAGAAACGATTGCCAAATGGCGGCTTGGAACCGTCGCCAGCGTCTGGCAATGGATATCTGACGTCGCTAACCAGCAACAACAACAAATAGCGCAACACAACGGGAGAAATCATTATGGGTCGCTTAATCGTCGTCTCTAATCGCATTGCACCGCCGGATGATAAAAAAGCCAGCGCGGGCGGCCTGGCGGTAGGGGTATTAGGTGCCTTGAAAGCCGCCGGAGGGCTGTGGTTTGGCTGGAGCGGGGATATCCGTGAGGATGAACAGCCGCTGAATAAAGTCACCCAGGGCAACATTACCTGGGCCTCCTTCGCGCTCAGTGAGAAAGATTACGACGAATACTATTCCGAGTTTTCCAACGCGGTGCTGTGGCCAGCGTTTCACTACCGCCTCGACCTGGTTAAATTCCAGCGTGAGTCCTTCGAAGGCTATATGCGCGTCAACGCGCTGCTGGCGGATAAACTGCTGCCTTTGATCGAGGAAGACGATATTTTATGGATCCACGACTATCATCTGCTGCCGTTCGCAAGGGAGCTCAGAAAGCGTGGCGTTAATAATCGCATCGGCTTCTTCCTGCACATTCCGTTCCCGACCCCGGAGATTTTCAACGCGCTCCCGCCGCACGAAGAGCTGCTGGAGGCGCTGGCTGATTATGACCTGCTGGGGTTCCAGACCGAAAACGACAGGCTGGCATTCCTGGACAGCGTCTCGAGCAAAACGCGGCTGGTTACGCACGGCGGAAAATCCCATACGGCGTGGGGCAAAGCGTTTCATACCGAGGTGTATCCAATCGGCATCGAGCCCGACGAGATTGCCGAAGAGGCCGCCGGGCCGCTGCCGCCAAAGCTGGCGCAGCTTAAGAATGAGCTGAAGGACGTCAAAAACATCTTTTCGGTTGAGCGGCTGGATTATTCGAAAGGGCTGCCGGAGCGTTTTCTGGCGTATGAGACGCTGCTGGATAAATACTCCCAGCACCACGGTAAAATTCGCTATACGCAGATAGCGCCTACCTCGCGCGGGGAAGTGCAGGCTTATCAGGATATTCGCCATCAGCTGGAAACCGAGGCGGGGCGGATAAACGGCCGCTACGGTCAGCTTGGCTGGACGCCACTTTTCTATCTGAATCAACACTTTGACCGCAAGATCCTGATGAAAGTCTTCCGCTATGCTGATGTGGGCCTGGTCACGCCGCTGCGAGACGGGATGAATCTGGTGGCGAAAGAGTATGTTGCAGCACAAGATCCTGCAGACCCGGGCGTGCTGGTGCTGTCACAGTTTGCCGGCGCGGCGAATGAGCTCACCTCTGCGCTGATCGTTAACCCTTACGATCGCGATGACGTCGCAAACGCCCTTAATCGCGCGTTAACGATGCCGCTGGCGGAACGTATTTCACGTCATTCAGAGATGATGGAGACGATTCGTAACAACGATATCAACCACTGGCAGGCGCGTTTCATCGACGATTTACGCGAAATTGAACCGCAGAGTCATGAGGGCCACCTGCAAAAAAAGATCGCGACCTTCCCTAAACTGGCGTGATATTACTCGGGGGCCTATCGGCCCCCGAGAGGCACGAGCAATACGTCTACCTGGCTTGAGGCAACAATGGATTTCGCCGAACAGGCCGCGCGGGAAAAAAAACTCTGGTTATGATTACCGCAGATCACCAGGTCGATGTTCTGCTTCTGGCACATGCTAAGAATATGTTCATTTAATTCACCCGTTGCAATAACGGTCTGATGAACAGGGTACTGTGCCTTTTCCACAAGTTCCCGCAGAAACTGCTGAGTTTCTTCCTGAAGTACCTCACGAATATCTTCCAGCATGGGCGCTGCCAGCTGATTATACATTTCAGGCTCGGCTGCCAGGGTGATTAGGCTGATGCGGGCATTGTGCGGTTTTGCGATGGAGACGGCCTTGGCCACGAGTTGATGGCTTTCCGGTGAAACAGCAACAGAAACAAGAAGATGTCTATAACTCATTGCACACTCCTTTGATGCCTGAACTGCAGGATTTCCCCAGCTTTACCGCGAATTGACACCTTCTGCAAGAGGGGAATAAGGCATTAGTGTGAAGCTTATCATAATTATTCATTAATTATTCTTATAAGAAGAATAATCGAAAAACGTGTCCAAATGAAAAAAATTAACAACTTAACGTAAATCACACATTTTCGATTCTGCATCGTTAAATCGTTTTAACGGGTTATTAACGCAAACGAGATGATAACCCTGCGAAACTTAATCTTTGCCTCCCTGTGCTAACTTCTTGTTTTGCATTTGAAAATAAGTACGTCCCAAAAGCCGGTAAAGTGGCTGTTGCCTGGCCCTGCTAAAGCCAGAGGGAAAAGCAAAACCTGACGCCTTTCACTTCATTCATCTGCATGGGTATTCGTTCATTAAGAATATAAACGAGTGGCGATTGGTGAAAAAATAGACAATTTACAAGTCGTGCTGATGGATTTATAGGATATATTCGCTTAAATTATGTGACGTGGATCACATTTTTTTTAAATTTTGGGGCGGGCTGCATTGTATGTGTCAAAACTGACGAGTAGAGTTTGCGTCGAATTAGGAAAAATCTTAGTTATTTGTAAGAAATGATAAAAGGTGTAACGACGCCACCGCGTTGTGTGGTTGTTGCATGTTTTACGGCATACAAACCTTAATTCAACTATGCATTTGGCCTTTTCTTTTTTATACCGGGTGATTTCCCGGCGACATCACGGGGTGCGGTCTTTCCGCATAAAAATAATAGTTGGTTATTCGGGATGGGAAAAATGCATACATCCGAGTTGCTAAAACATATCTATGACATCAATTTGTCGTATTTACTGCTCGCGCAGCGTTTAATAAGTCAGGATAAGGCGTCCGCAATGTTCCGTCTGGGCGTTAGCGAAGAAATGGCAACCATGTTGGGCGGAATAACGCTCCCTGAAATGGTGAAACTTGCTGAAACGAATCAACTCGTTTGCCAGTTCCGTTTCGACAGCCCGCAGACCATCACGCGTCTTACCCAGGAATCTCGTGTTGACGATCTTCAGCAGATCCATACCGGTATTCTTCTCTCCACGCGTCTGCTCAACGAAATCAGCCAGCCTGATGACGCAGCCCGCAAGAAAAGGGCTTGAAAATGAGCGAGAAAAGCATTGTTCAGGAAGCTCGTGACATACAGCTGGCAATGGAACTCATTACGCTCGGTGCGCGTTTACAAATGCTGGAAAGCGAGACGCAGTTGAGCCGTGGTCGCCTTATTAAGCTGTATAAAGAATTACGGGGTAGCCCACCACCAAAAGGTATGCTGCCGTTTTCAACAGACTGGTTTATGACATGGGAGCAGAACATTCACGCCTCGATGTTCTGTAACGCATGGCAGTACCTGCTGAAGACGGGGCTGTGCAGCGGCGTCGATGCCGTGATCAAAGCCTATAAACTTTACCTTGAGCAATGCCCACAGCAGGAAGAAGGTCCCCTGCTGGCGCTGACCCGCGCATGGACGCTGGTGCGTTTTGTTGAAAGCGGAATGCTTGAACTGTCACGCTGCAACTGCTGTGACGGTAACTTTATCACCCATGCACACCAGCCCGCTGGCAGCTTCGCCTGCAGTTTATGCCAGCCGCCATCCCGCGCAGTAAAAAGACGTAAACTTTCCCGGGATGCTGCCGATATTATTCCACAACTGCTGGATGAACAGATCGAACAAGCTGTTTAACCCGAACGTGTGGGCAAGATTCCAGCAGCGGTAAGCTATTACCGCTGCTTTTTTTTACCCCGTATTCCGGTTAAGCGCTCGAAATGAACGTCCTGCCATAGTCACTAGCGGAAGGATGATGTCGTGCTTATCTTATTAGGTTACCTGGTAGTTCTCGGTACAGTTTTCGGCGGTTACATGATGACCGGCGGACACCTTGGAGCACTCTATCAACCGGCTGAACTTATTATCATCGGCGGCGCAGGGGTAGGGGCTTTTATCGTTGGCAACAACGGTAAATCGATCAAGGGTACGCTGAAAGCTATTCCACTGCTGTTCCGCCGCTCGAAGTACACCAAAAGCATGTACATGGATCTGCTGGCACTGCTCTATCGCCTGATGGCGAAGTCACGCCAGCAGGGTATGTTCTCGCTGGAGCGTGATATCGAAAATCCGAAAGAGAGCGAAATTTTCGCCAGCTATCCGCGCATTCTGGCGGACGCGATGATGCTTGATTTCATCGTGGATTACCTGCGCCTCATCATCAGCGGCAACATGAACACCTTCGAAATCGAAGCGCTGATGGACGAAGAGATCGAAACCCACGAGAGCGAATCCGAAGTGCCGGCAAACAGTCTGGCGCTGGTGGGCGACTCGCTTCCGGCCTTTGGTATCGTTGCCGCCGTAATGGGGGTAGTTCACGCCCTGGCGTCTGCGGATCGTCCGGCGGCGGAGCTGGGTGCGCTGATTGCCCACGCGATGGTCGGTACCTTCCTCGGTATTTTGCTGGCATACGGATTTATCTCCCCGCTGGCGAGCGTTCTGCGTCAAAAGAGCGCTGAAACCACCAAAATGATGCAGTGCGTGAAGATCACGCTGCTCTCTAACCTGAATGGTTACGCCCCGCCGATCGCCGTTGAATTCGGACGTAAAACGCTCTATTCCAGCGAGCGCCCATCGTTTATCGAGCTGGAAGAACACGTGCGTGCGGTGAAAAACCCAAACCAACAGACGACAACTGAGGACGCATGAAAAACCAGTCCCATCCGATCGTCATCGTAAAAAAGCGCAAGCATAAGGGGCATGGGCACGGCTCTCACGGCTCATGGAAAATTGCTTACGCTGACTTTATGACCGCCATGATGGCGTTCTTCCTGGTGATGTGGCTGATCTCCATTTCCAGCCCAAAAGAGCTGATCCAGATTGCAGAATATTTCAGAACGCCGCTGGCAACGGCGGTGTCAGGTGGGCCGCGTATCTCCAACAGCGACAGCCCCATTCCTGGCGGTGGCGATGATTACACCCAGCAGAAGGGTGAGGTAAAAAAAGAGCCGAACATCGACGAACTGAAAAGACGGATGGAGCAGGCGCGCCTAAAAAAACTGCGCGGTGACCTGGATCAGCTGATTGAGGCTGACCCCAAACTGCGCGCGCTGCGCCCGCATCTGAAGATCGATCTGGTGCAGGAAGGGCTGCGTATCCAGATTATTGATAGCCAGAACCGCCCAATGTTTAAAACCGGGAGTGCGGAAGTCGAGCCGTACATGCGCGACATTTTACGCGCCATCGCCCCGGTGCTGAACGGTATTCCCAACCGGGTCAGCCTGTCGGGACACACGGATGATTTCCCGTATGCCAGCGGTGAGAAAGGATACAGCAACTGGGAGCTTTCTGCCGATCGTGCCAACGCCTCGCGTCGCGAGTTGGTGGTGGGTGGGCTTGATGATGGCAAGGTACTGCGCGTGGTCGGCATGGCAGCAACCATGCGCCTCACCGACCGCGGGCCGGATGACGCCATCAACCGTCGTATCAGTCTTTTAGTGCTGAACCAGCAGGCGGAGCAGGCCATCCTGCATGAAAACGCCGAAAGTCAGAATGAGTCACTGGACGATTTAAAACAGCCTGGGGCCGTACCTTCGGCTGCCGTTCCAACATCGCCACCAGCGAATCCGAGGTGATAGCGTGAGCATGGATATTAGCGATTTTTACCAGACCTTCTTTGATGAAGCCGACGAACTGTTGGCTGATATGGAGCAACACCTGCTGGACCTGGTGCCCGAAGCACCGGATTCAGAGCAGCTTAATGCCATCTTCCGCGCGGCGCATTCCATTAAAGGCGGTGCCGGAACCTTTGGTTTTACCATTCTGCAGGAAACCACGCACCTGATGGAAAACCTGCTTGATGAAGCACGACGCGGTGAGATGCAGCTCAATACCGACATTATCAACCTGTTTTTGGAAACCAAAGATATTATGCAGGAACAGCTCGACGCCTACAAAAGCTCGGCAGAGCCTGATGCCGCCAGCTTTGAATACATCTGCAACGCGCTGCGCCAGCTGGCGCTGGAAGCCAAAGGTGAAGTCGCCGTAGTCGCTGAACCGGCGGCCAAACTCAGCGTTGTTGATGCGGTTGCCGCACAAGACGCTCAGCCCGCCAAACTGCGCGTTGTGTTGTCTCGTCTGAAAGAGAGTGAAGTTAATCTGCTGGAAGAGGAGCTGGGCAACCTGGCGACGCTGAGCAACGTGGTCAAGGGCAAAGACAGCCTGGCCGCGACGCTTGACGACGGCATTGGCCAGGACGATATCGTGGCGGTGCTGTGCTTTGTTATTGAAGCCGATCAAATTACGTTTGAAACGGAAGCCGCAGCGGTTGAAGTGCCCGCTGAGGTGGAAGAGGTTGCTGTCGTTGCGGCGCCTGCCGCGGTAGCCGCAGCCCCGGTGCTGAAAGCCGTACCAAATGAATCTGCCGCCCCGGCCCGCGGTGAAAAACCGGCTGCCCGTTCCAGTGAATCCACCAGCATCCGCGTGGCGGTTGAAAAGGTAGACCAGCTGATTAACCTGGTCGGCGAACTGGTGATTACCCAGTCGATGCTGGCCCAGCGTTCAAACGAACTGGACCCGGTGACCCACGGCGATCTGATTACCAGCATGGGTCAGTTACAACGTAACGCCCGCGATCTGCAGGAATCGGTGATGTCCATCCGTATGATGCCGATGGAGTATGTCTTCAGCCGCTTCCCGCGTCTGGTGCGCGATCTCGCCGGCAAACTGAATAAACAGATTGAGCTTACGCAGCTAGGCAGCTCAACCGAGCTGGATAAGAGCCTGATTGAGCGCATTATCGACCCGTTAACGCACCTTGTGCGTAACAGTCTCGATCACGGCATCGAGTCCCCGGAGAAGCGCATTGAGGCCGGTAAATCCCCGGTCGGGAACCTGATCCTGTCTGCCGAACACCAGGGCGGCAATATCTGTATCGAAGTGACCGATGACGGTGCGGGACTGAACCGCGACCGTATTCTGGCGAAAGCGATATCGCAGGGCATGAACGTCAACGAAAACATGACTGATGAAGAAGTGGGCATGCTGATCTTTGCGCCGGGCTTCTCGACTGCCGAGCAGGTGACGGACGTTTCCGGGCGCGGCGTGGGCATGGACGTGGTGAAACGTAACATCCAGGAGATGGGCGGCCACGTTGAGATTAAGTCGAAACAAGGCTCAGGCACCACCATTCGTATCCTGCTGCCGCTGACGCTGGCGATCCTCGACGGTATGTCCGTGAAGGTGGCAAACGAAGTCTTTATCCTGCCGCTGAACGCGGTGATGGAGTCACTGCAGCCGCGTGAAGAAGATCTGCACCCGCTGGCGGGCGGCGAGCGCGTGCTTGAAGTGCGCGGCGAGTACCTGCCGCTGGTAGAGCTGTGGAAAGTGTTCGAAGTGGACGGAGCGAAAACCGAAGCGACGCAGGGCATCGTGGTGATCCTGCAAAGCGCCGGGCGCCGCTATGCGCTGCTGGTCGACCAGCTGATTGGTCAGCACCAGGTGGTGGTGAAAAACCTCGAAAGCAACTATCGCAAAGTGCCAGGCATTTCTGCAGCCACCATCCTGGGTGATGGTAGCGTCGCGCTGATCGTCGATGTGTCGGCGCTTCAGGGATTAAATCGTGAACAACGTGTGGCGTACACAGCCGCCTGATTAAGTAGAAGGTAAAAACATGACCGGTATGAGTAATGTAACGAAGCTGGCGGGCGAGCCATCAGGGCAGGAGTTCCTGGTATTCACTTTGGGCGATGAGGAGTACGGCATCGATATCCTGAAAGTGCAGGAAATTCGTGGTTACGATCAGGTAACGCGCATTGCGAACACGCCGTCCTTTATCAAGGGCGTCACAAACCTGCGCGGCGTGATTGTGCCTATCGTCGACCTGCGCGTGAAGTTCAGCCAGGGCGACGTGGAGTATAACGACAACACCGTGGTGATCGTCCTGAATCTGGGGCAGCGCGTGGTGGGTATTGTGGTGGACGGCGTATCGGATGTCCTGTCGCTGACGTCCGACCAAATTCGTCCTGCGCCGGAGTTTGCGGTAACGCTGTCTACCGAATATCTGACCGGTCTGGGCGCGCTCGGCGACCGCATGCTGATTCTGGTGAACATCGAGAAGCTGTTGAACAGCGACGAGATGGCGCTGCTGGATATCGCCGCGAGTCACGTGGCGTAGGTAAATGCAAAATGGCAACTGTGTTGCCGTTTTTTAGTATTTGCACCCTCTCCCTGTGGGAGAGGGCTGGGGTGAGGGCATCAGGCCTCACCCTACCATTACGCTTCCTGCTCTACCAGCTCAGCTTCCGCTTCACGCGCCTCTTCATTCTGCGACAGCATCGCCGTCGCAATCCCGTTCCCCAGCACGTTAATCGCCGAGCGGCCCATATCCAGGAAGTGGTCGATGCCCATCAGCAGCAGAATGCCCGCTACCGGAATGTTAAAGCTCGGAATCGTTGCCGCCAGCACCACCAGCGACGAGCGCGGCACGCCCGCAATGCCTTTTGAAGCCAGCATCAGCGTCAGCATCAATACCGTCACTTCTGTGAAGCTCAGGTGAATGTTATACGCCTGGGCGATAAACATGGAGGCGAACGAGCAGTACACCATCGAGCCCACCAGGTTGAAGGAGTAGCCAATCGGCAGAACGAACGAGGCGATGCTGCGCGAACAGCCAAAGCGCTCCAGCTGCTCAAGCGTTTTTGGATAGGCCGCTTCAGAACTGCTGGTGGTAAACGCAACCAGCACCGGATCTTTCAGCATGCTGACCAGGCGGAACACCTCTTTTTTTAGCACCATATAGCCCACCGCCAGCAGCACCAGACAGGTCAGCAGGATCGCCACATAGTAGCCGCCGATAAAGGACGCATAGTTCAAAAGAATGCCGAGCCCTTGGGTGGCAATAACGGACGAAATGGCGGCGAAAATAGCCAGCGGCGCGACGTACATCACGTAACCCGTTACCTTCAGCATGATGTGAGAAACCACGTCCAGCGCCGCCACAAGGGGGGCGTTGAATTTCTGCCCCAGCGATGCGCCGCCGATCCCGAAGAACATCGAGAACACCACAATCTGCAGAATTTCATTGTCCGCCATCGCCCCGGCGATGCTGGTTGGAATGGTATGAGACAGGAACGCTTTGAGCGTCATTCCGCCAACGGCCAGCCCGGTATCAACGGCTTCGGTCGGTATGGTCAGGTTCAAACCGCTGCCGGGCTGTTCCAGGGTGACGATAAACAGCCCCACCAGAATTGAGAGCACAGACGAGCTGATAAACCAGACCATCGCCTTGCCGCCGACGCGACCAATCGTGGACGTTTCGCCCATTTTCATAATCCCGACGGTGAGGGTGCTGAACACCAGCGGTGCAATCACCATTTTAATCAGCCTCAGGAAAATGTCGGTCAGAAGGGTAATGTTATCTGCCCAGCTTTTGATGGCCTCAGCCGAGGCATACTCGTGTATGGCCGCCCCTGAAAGAATACCCGCCAGCATGAATATCACGATGAAGAGTGTGAGTTTGTTTGCACTTGCCACGAAAAAGACCCTCTATGCGCTTATGTTTATTCCGCGCTGATACATATAAATTTTTAATTGCAACGCGGAAATTCATTCGGCACATAAATTGAAGTAAAGCGCGGTGGGATACAACTCCTTTTTAATTTTTATTAGTTTTGTTGTAGTTGCGGCAACGATATATTGTGATGCTTATCACACTTTAGTGGATATATCCTCAATGCAAAGAATTTATAATCCCCTTTATTACGCATAATCTATTGTTTTTTAAATAAATATTATGTCAATAAGGCAAAGGATTTAGGGGAGAAGCGGAAAGTGGTTGAAGCGGTAACCATAAACTAAATTCTGAGTAACCCCCCTCTCAGGAATGTTTAGCGGGGCTAACATATTGAGCTGTATAAATAAAATATGGCAATTGACCGGAGACATCTTCTGGAGGGTGGTAAATGAAAACAAAACGCCTTTTGATATGTGCAGGTGCCCTGCTGACGGCTTCGACAGTCCATCAGGCGCTGGCGGTAACCAGCAGCGGCACGATTGGTGCGACGCTGACGCTCACCAACGGCTGTCTGATCAACGGATCGCCTACCCAAAACGGTATCAACTTCGGGACGCTGGATTTCGGGACCCATCCTGCAACGTTTTCCACGCTGACCACCCAGCTGACCGGAGCTAGCGGAGGGAATACATTCACCATTCAATGTACAACCGCCAGCTATACGGTAGCGATCACCGGGAACACAAACGCCACGGCCCCCGGCACCGTTGTCGGTACGCCAGGTACGCCCGCACGCTATTTGATCAATACCGCGAACGCGGCTCAGGGCGTGGCCTATAGCCTCTATAGCGACAGCGGATTTAATAACATCATCGCCAATAACGCGGCGCTGCCCATCGCCTCAACGGCGGGAGGGGTAAATAGCTACACCCTGTACGGGCGTATAACCGGAGGGGGTAACAGCGTCACGGTTGTACCGGGAACCTACACCGACACCATCAACGTCAGCGTAACCTACTAGCTCCAGCCATGAAGGCATTTTTACGTCTGCGCAAAAGCGCAGAGGGATCCCTGCACCCTTTTTTTGCACTGGTGGTGGGGCTGATGTTAGCCCCCATCGCAGGGGCGGTGACGTCACAGTCCTTCAGGGTCAGCGCTACCGTGGTGCCTGGCTGCTCGATAACCACCGGCACCGGAGGGGTTTACGGCACGCTGGATTTTGGCACCCATACCGGGGTGGAAAGCGCTCCGGTTAGCACCAGTTTTGTCCCCAACGGCGCGCTGTCCATCGCCTGTACGCCGGGGGTGGCGCTGAGCATGAGCATAAACGGGGGCCAGAACTACGCCTCCGTTCGGCGAATGACGCGCTCAGGCGCAGCCGACGCGGTGGGCTACCGCCTCTACAGCAGCAGTTCGCTGGCGGCGAACAGCGAGATTGGGGTTAACCAGGCCATTCCGGTGACCTATACCAACAGCAACAACATTGCGCTGCCACTGTTTGGCGTGGCGCTTCTGACCGGATTCAGCCCGGCAGGTTCGTATTCAGATCAGCTCACCGTGACCTTGTCATGGTGATAAAGGGAGAGCATCGATGAAGCCATTATTCAGGCGGTTTTGCCTGGTCAGTCTGTTGGGCGTAACGGCCATTGCCGCGAGCGAGGCGCGTGCGGCGGCGACCATTTTGCTATGGCCTATCGATCCGTGGCTCTCGGCCGATGCCAAAGCAACGGAGCTATGGATCCAAAATCAGGGAAACAGCGCCACGACAATGCAGGTGCGCATTGTACGCTGGAAGCAGGAGGGGGGATATGAACGCTATACCGCACAGCAGGATGTGGTCGCCAGCCCGCCGATTGTCACCATCGCAAAGGGCAGCAAGCAGCTTATTCGTCTGATTAAGCAGGGCTCCATCCCGATGGGCGTTGAGCAAGCGTACCGCATCATCGTGGACGAGATCCCCCAGCCCGACGCTAAAGCCGACCCCACCATCGGCCTCAAGCTGCAGATGCGCTATTCCATTCCGCTCTTTGTCTACGGACAAGGCATTCCGACAATACCCGAGGGCGCGCACCATGCCTTTGTTGAGACGAGAAACCTGAGCTGGCGGGTGACGCAGGAAGGCGGTCACCCGGCGCTCGAGGTGCGTAACAAGGGGGATGTACACGTCAGGCTCAGCCAGGTGGCGCTGGAGCAGGGAGGGCAGAAACGCACGGTTGCCGACGGACTGCTGGGCTATGTCCTGCCCAACAGCACCCGCAGCTGGCCGATACCGACAGGAATTCGCCAGCCCAGCCGGATGAGTGCGCAGATTAATGCCAGGGATACGCAATGGCAGTCGACCCCCGTCAACTGAAACCGGCGATGATGATCCTGCTCTGCGTCAGTACCAGCACCTGGGCCGAGCCCGGCGATGACAGCCTGCCGCCGCCCCCGGAGGCCCGGTCGGTGAACGATGAGGCGATTTTCCAGCTCGCCCTCGTGCTGAACCACTATGATACCGGTCTCGTGGTGCCGGTGACGCAACGCAGCGGCGCTTACTTTATCTCCAGCGCCGATCTTCTTCGCGCCGGGCTGCCGCCTGAGCGCGTGCCGAACGGAGAGGTCAATCTGTCCACGCTTGCGCAGGTGCGCGTGGAGTATGACAGCGCCGCACAGCGCCTGCTGATGACCGTGCCCCGCGACTGGGTTTCATCCCGCGTCACCTCCTTCAGCGGACAGACGGCGCAGAGCAAACCCCACTATGGCCGCGGGGCGCTGCTCAATTACGATTTTTATACCAACCGTACCGAGCACGCTGGCGGGCAGGCGTCGCTCTGGCATGAGTTCCGCTATTTCAACGACAACGGCTCGTTTTCCTCTACCGGCTATGCCCGAGAAAACTTCAGCGGCAGCAGCGGGCAGCAGGAAGGCTATGTACGCTATGACACCACCCTGCTGATGACGAATGAAGATGACGCCACCACCTGGACCGCCGGTGACGTTATCAGCGATGCCCTGAGCTGGAGCAGCAGCGTGCGTATGGGCGGGATTAGCTACGGCCGTGATTTTTCCCTGCGCCCGGATCTGGTGACCTGGCCGCTGCCGGCGTTCTCGGGTGAAGCGGCGGTGCCAACGTCTGTCGATCTCTTTATCAACGGCTACCGTTCGGGTTCGACGCAGCTTCAACCCGGCCCCTTCACGCTTACCAATCTGCCCTACATCAACGGCGCCGGGGACGCGGTGCTGGTCACCACCGATGCACTGGGACGCCAGGTGAGCACGACGCTGCCGTTCTATGTCACCAGCGATTTGCTCAAGCAAGGATTGAGCGACGGCGCCGTCACCCTGGGGAGCCTGCGGCGCAACTATGGTATTAAGAATTTCGACTATGGCCCGGCGGCAGGCAGCGGATCGTATCGGTATGGCCTGACGGACTGGCTAACGCTGGAAGGCCACGCTGAGGGTGCGGAAGAGCTGGCCCTCGGCGGCGCGGGAACGGTGGTGAAGCTTGGCCGCTTTGGCGTCGTGAACTCCTCTTACAGCCACAGCCGAATGCGCGGCGACGACGGCGGGCAAATCAACTGGGGATACCAGTACAGCACCAGTGAATTCAGCCTCGCGACCCAGCATACCCGGCGCAACCGCGACTTTGGCAACCTGGCGCTGTACGACCAGCCGACGGTATACGATGAAAACGACAGGCCTATTGCCAGCTTTAGCCGCAATACCGATCAGTACTCTCTGACCTTCAACCTCGGACAGTACGGCAGCATCGGCGCGGCCTGGATTGGCGTCGAAAGCTTCGACAGCCAGAAAACGGAGCTGCTTAACCTCTCCTGGAGCCGCAACCTGTGGGGCTCCAGCAGCATTTACCTGGCGGCCAGCCGTGACCAGCAGCGGGGCGACTGGACGGTCGCGATGTCGCTGCAGGTGCCGCTGGGGGAACGTGACAGTGCCGCCGTCACCTTTGAAAACACCCCGGATGCAGGCAGCACGCAGCGCATCAACTATAACCACTCGATGCCGTCCGACGGCGGCCTGAGCTGGAACATGGCGTGGGCCAACCAGTCGCAGCGCAAAAACTACCAGCAGGGCACGCTGGGCTGGCGCAACAGCAATATTGAACTGCAGGGCGGCGGGTACGGCGAGCAGGACATGATGACGTGGTGGGGCGAGGCGATGGGTTCAATTGTGCTGATGGACGGCGAACTGTTCGCGGCGAATAAAATCAACGACGCGTTTGTGGTGATCAGCACAGACGGTCACCCGGACGTGCCCGTTAGCTACGAAAACCAGCCCGTGGGTAAAACCAATCGTAACGGCTATCTGCTGGTGAGCGGCGTGTCGGCCTATTATCCGGCAAGCTACAGTATTAACACCCTGAATCTGCCTGCCGATACCCGGCTGAAGGAGACGGAGCGGCGCGTGGCAATTCGCCGCAACAGCGGTTATCTGGTGGATTTTCCGATGGAGCAGGAGCGGGTGGCCAGCGTGATCCTCCATGATGCGCAGGGGCAAGCGATCCCGGTAGGAAGCCAGGTGAGGCGCGCCTCGCAGAGCACCGCCGTGGTGGGCTATGACGGTATTGCCTGGCTGGAAAATCTCAGTGATGTGAATCTACTGGACGTGACGACGCCCGCGGGAAAACGCTGCACGGCGTCGCTGACCATTGGCGCAAACCCGGAGCATAAGCTGCAAACCTACGGCCCGCTGACCTGCCGGGAGGGACGGTGAAACGTCTGCTGCTGATACTCCTGCTGCTGTTCTCCGGCGGCAGCTGGGCGGCCTGTAACGTGAGTACGGTGAATGCCTCGTTTGGCAGCGTCACCTCGTTCGCGCTCAGCGGCACCGGGGAGGTGGCAACCACCGGCACGCTGGTTGTGGCCTGCGATGCGATTTTGAACCTGCTCACCAGCGATTCGGTGACGCTCAACTTCATCTCGGCGTCGGTTTCAGCCAACGGTCGGGCGACCATGAAGCGTACCGACAACGCAACCATCACCGACGTAGTCCCGATCCGCCTGTGCGGGCAGTCTGGCTGCGCGAGCAGTAGCGAAGTGCAGACCACGAAAAGCTATACCTGGGGCGGCAGCACGCTGTTAAATCTGATTGGCGGCAAACAATATAATATTCCACTCTATTTCCGCACCGTTGCAGGCCAGAATGTCACGGCGGGGCCGTATCAGGTGACGCTCAACTTTAGCATCACCTACAGCGTCTGCTCCACAGGGGTGCTCAACCTCTGCCTGTCAGGGCAACAAACCGGAACCACCAACACCAGCATTACGGTGGACATGAACGTCACCAACGACTGCAGCGCGATGACCACGCCTGACGTGAACTTCAACAGCGCGCCGCTGGTGCAAAATTTCCCCACCGTGTCACAGGCTATCGCCGTCACCTGCACCAAGGGCAGCACCTACACCATCGGTATTAACAATGGTGCCAACGCGCTGAACAACGTACGTCGTATGGTTAGCGGCACTAACTATATGAGTTACGACATCTATAAAGAAGCAAGCGGTAACCGCTGGGGGGGCAGCGGTGCCGAACGCTGGGCCAGTTCGGCCTCGTCGCAGCTGAGCGCCGACGGTTTACTGCGCACCTATAACTACACCGCCAAAGTCCTCACCAACCAGGCAACGCCCCCCGCCGGAACCTATACCGACACGCTGATCGTCGACGTCACGTTCTGACCCACGCTTTTCCCTTTCGCAAATGTAAAGTTCCTGTGGCCTGTGCCGATAACACCGTTAATAAATCTATGAGAAGGTGTTGTATGTTGAACCGTATCCGCGTTGTCACAATGCTCATGATGGTGCTGGTCATTTTCGCACTTCTTCAGCTTATTTCCGGTGGCCTCTTTTTCTCGTCGTTAAAACAAAACCAGGACAGCTTCGCGGCCTCGAACGACCTGCGCGTGCAGCAGAGTGAACTCACCACAACGTGGGATCTGATGCTGCAAACGCGCATCAACCTGAGCCGCTCCTCCGCCCGCATGATGATGGATCCGAACAATCAGCAGAGCAGTGCGAAAACGGATCTGCTGAAAAACGCGCGCGCGACGCTTGCGGACGCGGCAAAACATTACGACGCCTTCAAAAAGATTGCCCCGCAGCCTGCAATGGAGCAGGCGAGCGCCAGCATCGATGAAAAATACAACGCCTACTTTGCAGGCCTGACGGAGCTTATTCAGTTCCTTGAAGGCGGCAACATGGACGCCTATTTCGCACAGCCGACGCAGGGGATGCAAAACGCGCTCGGCGCGGCGCTGGGCGAGTACGCCAGGGCCAGCAGCGATTTGTACCATTCGGCCTTTACGGAAAGCCAGAACGACTACCGCTTTGCCAAATGGCAGATGGCGATCCTCGCGCTGGCGCTGGTCATCGTGCTGATGGCCGTGTGGTACGGCATTCGCCATATCCTTCTTAACCCGCTTGGGCGCGTTATTGCGCACATCCGCGATATCGCCAGCGGCGACCTCACCAAAACGCTAACGGTTTCCGGGCGTAATGAGATCACCGAGCTGGCAAACAGCGTGGACCATATGCAGCGCTCGCTGATGGAGACCGTCACCAACGTGCGCAACGGCTCGGATGCGATTTACACCGGCACCAGCGAAATCGCGATGGGTAACAACGATCTCTCGTCCCGCACCGAACAGCAGGCTTCTGCGCTGGAGGAGACTGCCGCCAGCATGGAACAGCTGACCGCCACCGTGAAGCAAAACGCCGATAACGCCCGTCAGGCGTCGAAGCTGGCGGAAAGCGCCTCTGAGACAGCGCAGCGCGGGGGACGCGTGGTGGACGGGGTGGTGAAAACCATGCACGACATTGCCGACAGCTCGAAGAAAATTGCCGACATTATCAGCGTTATCGACGGCATCGCCTTCCAGACCAATATCCTGGCGCTCAACGCCGCCGTTGAAGCGGCGCGTGCCGGTGAACAGGGGCGTGGATTTGCGGTGGTGGCCGGTGAAGTGCGTAACCTGGCGAGCCGCAGCGCCAATGCGGCGAAAGAGATCAAAGCCCTGATTGAAGACTCCGTTTCACGCGTGGATACCGGCTCGGTGCTGGTGGAAAGTGCGGGTGAAACCATGAATGACATCGTGAATGCCGTCACGCGCGTGACGGACATCATGGGTGAAATCGCTTCTGCATCGGATGAGCAGAGTCGTGGTATTGACCAGGTCGCCCTGGCTGTATCGGAAATGGATCGTGTGACGCAGCAAAACGCCGCGCTGGTGCAGGAGTCCGCCGCGGCGGCCGCTGCGCTGGAGGACCAGGCGAGCCGTCTGAAGATGGCCGTCTCGGCGTTTCGTCTTACTTCCAAAACTACAAATACGGTCAGCTCGCGTGCCTCGTACGCTGAGACTACCGCCGCGCCTGGGGCATCACGCACGCGCGCAGCGGTGACCGGACAAGATGAAAACTGGGAAACATTTTGACTGCTATTTAAACCGCGGCTGCTTGCCGCTTATTGGGAGCGTGGATGTTAAATCGTATTCGTATCTCGACCACACTGTTTTTGATTCTGATCCTGTGTGGTGTGTTGCAGGTTGGCAGTAACGGGTTGTCTTTTTGGGCGTTTCGCGATGGCTATCAGAATTTGCAGGAAGTCGAGACGAGTAATCAACAGCGCTCCGCACTGGCACAGACGCGTGCCGTGCTGTTGCAGGCAAGCACCGCGCTGAACAAAGCAGGAACGCTGACCGCGCTGAGCTATCCGCCGGATGATATCAAAGCGTTAATGGCGGTGGCGCGCGGCAGCCTGAAGCAGGCCGACGCGCAGTTCAAAGCCTTTATCTCGCAGGACGCGGTGAGTGAGAAAGGAAAGGCGCTGAAGGTCGCCATGAAGAAAAACTTCGACGTGTGGTACAGCGATCTGGATCACCAGGCCACCTGGCTTGAGAACAACCAGCTCTCTGACTTCCTGACCGCGCCGGTACAAGACTCTCAGGCGGCGTTCGATGGCAGCTTTAACGCCTGGCAGCAGGATATTAATCAGTTCGTTGAACGCGCAGGGGCGGACAGCCGAACCAGCTACCACATGTCCGGGGGGATTTTTGCCACGATGGTGATCCTGGCGGCGCTGCTCACGGGCGGGGCACTGTTCTGGTCGCGCAGGATGATTGTGCAGCCGCTGGCCATCATCAGCAGCCACTTCGAGAGCATTGCGAAGGGCAACCTGGCGCGCCCGGTGGCGGTGTACGGCAAGAACGAAATTTCGGCGATTTTTGCCAGCCTGAAGGCAATGCAGGGATCGCTGCGGGAAACGGTGACCGACGTGCGCCAGGGCAGCTACGCCATGCACACCGGGATTTCGGAGATTGCGGCAGGCAATAACGATCTCTCATCGCGAACCGAGCAGCAGGCGGCCTCCCTGGCGCAGACGGCGGCCAGCATGGAGCAGCTGACGGCGACGGTGAGCCAGAACGCCGACAACGCGCGCCAGGCGTCGGACCTGTCAAAGCAGGCCGCCCTGACGGCGAAGAAAGGGGGCGACCAGGCTTCCCACGTTGCCAGCACCATGCAGGACATTGCCGCCAGCTCACAGAAAATTGGCGACATTATCAGCGTGATTGACGGCATAGCGTTCCAGACCAACATTCTGGCACTCAACGCCGCCGTCGAAGCGGCGCGAGCAGGCGAGCAGGGGCGTGGTTTTGCGGTTGTGGCGGGGGAGGTGCGTAACCTGGCGAGCCGCAGCGCTAACGCAGCGAAAGAGATTAAAGGGCTGATTGAAGAGTCGGTTTCCCGCGTCCAGCAGGGATCTGCCCTGGTGGATACGGCGGCAAAAACCATGACCGAGATCGTGACGTCAGTGACGCGCGTTAACGACATCATGGGCGAAATCGCCTCGGCGTCCGATGAACAGCGCCGTGGGATCGAGCAGGTGGCTCAGGCGGTCAGCCAGATGGATCAGGTGACGCAGCAGAATGCCTCGCTCGTGGAAGAAGCGGCGGCGGCAACCGATCAGCTGGCAAACCAGGCCGACCATCTCACCGGGCTGGTGGCGGTGTTTAATGTCAAAGAGCACGTTGAAGCAGTAACAGAAGTCGGGCGGTCGCAGGCCGTGCCAGTTGTATCCTGAATGTGATTAAGAAGGCGCTATGACATCACCCACGCCCACAGGGCAAACGTCATTATTGTTACAGATGACACAGCGCCTCGCGCTGTCCGACGCGCATTTTCGTCGGATATGTCAGTTAATCTACCAGCGTGCGGGGATCGTGCTTGCGGATCATAAGCGAGACATGGTCTACAACCGTCTGGTGCGTCGCTTGCGCACGCTGAGGCTGGATGATTTTGGCCGCTATCTGAGCATGCTCGAAGCGAACCAGAACAGCGCCGAATGGCAGGCTTTTATCAACTCATTGACCACTAACCTGACGGCCTTTTTCCGTGAGGCGCACCACTTCCCGGTACTGGCGGATCACGCGCGCCGCCGCACCGGGGGGGAGTATCGCGTCTGGAGCGCGGCGGCTTCAACCGGGGAGGAGCCGTACTCGCTGGCGATTACCCTCGCCGACACGCTGGGGATGGCGCCGGGCCGCTGGAAAGTGTACGCCAGCGATATCGACACCGAAGTGCTGGAAAAAGCCCGCAACGGCGTTTACCGCCAGGACGAGCTAAAAACGCTGTCGCCTCAGCAGCTTCAGCGCTATTTCATGCGCGGAACAGGGCCACATGAAGGGCTGGTGCGCGTACGCCAGGAGCTGGCGAACTGCGTTGAATTCGCCCCGGTCAACCTGCTGGACAAGCAGTACAACGTGCCTGGGCCATTTGACGCGATCTTTTGTCGTAACGTGATGATCTATTTTGATAAAACGACGCAACAGGACATCCTGCGTCGCTTTGTTCCGTTGCTCAAGCCTGACGGTTTACTGTTTGCCGGGCATTCGGAAAACTTCAGCAACCTCGCGCGTGAGTTTAGCCTGCGTGGGCAAACGGTTTATGCGCTGAGTAAGGAAAAAGCATGAGTAAAATCAGGGTATTGTCTGTCGATGATTCGGCGCTGATGCGCCAGATCATGACTGAAATTATCAATAGCCACAGCGATATGGAGATGGTTGCGACAGCGCCCGATCCCCTGGTAGCGCGGGATTTAATCAAAAAATATAACCCCGACGTGCTGACGCTGGATGTCGAAATGCCGCGCATGGACGGTATCGATTTCCTGGAAAAATTAATGCGCCTGCGTCCGATGCCGGTGGTGATGGTCTCCTCCCTGACCGGTAAAGGTTCGGAGATTACCCTGCGCGCGCTGGAGCTGGGGGCGGTGGATTTTGTCACCAAGCCTCAGCTGGGCATTCGTGAAGGGATGCTGGCATATAGCGAGATGATCGCCGAGAAGATCCGCACCGCGTCGCGCGCGAAGCTGGCGGCGCACAAGCCGATGGCCGCGCCGGCGACCCTGAAGGCCGGCCCGTTACTCAGTTCGGAAAAACTGCTGGTGATTGGCGCATCAACCGGGGGAACAGAGGCAATTCGCCATGTACTCCAGCCATTGCCGCTCTCAAGCCCCGGTATTCTTATTACCCAGCATATGCCGCCTGGCTTTACCCGATCCTTCGCCGAGCGTCTGAACAAACTGTGTCAGATCGGCGTAAAAGAGGCGGAAGACGGCGAGCGCGTGCTCCCGGGCCATGCGTATATCGCGCCGGGCGACAAGCATATGGAACTGTCGCGCAGCGGCGCGAACTATCAAATCAAAATTCATGACGGGCCGCCGGTTAACCGGCACCGTCCGTCGGTGGATGTGCTGTTTCATTCGGTGGCGAAACATGCGGGGCGCAACGCCGTTGGGGTGATCCTGACGGGGATGGGCAACGACGGTGCCGCCGGAATGCTTGCAATGCACCAGGCTGGCGCCTGGACGATTGCGCAGAATGAAGCAAGTTGTGTGGTGTTCGGCATGCCGCGCGAGGCCATCAATATGGGTGGCGTGAGCGAAGTGGTCGATCTTAGCCAGGTAAGCCAGCAGATGCTGGCGAAAATCAGTGCCGGACAGGCAATACGTATTTAAAGAGGAGTGTAGTTTTATGGCGGACAAAGAGCTCAGATTTTTGGTTGTGGATGACTTTTCCACCATGCGTCGCATCGTGCGCAACCTGCTGAAAGAGCTGGGCTTCAACAACGTTGAAGAAGCAGAAGACGGCGTTGATGCGCTGAACAAACTGCAGGCAGGCGGCTTTGGTTTTGTGATCTCCGACTGGAACATGCCGAACATGGATGGTCTGGAACTGCTGAAAACCATTCGTGCAGATGCCGGTATGGCCTCCCTGCCGGTGCTGATGGTGACGGCGGAAGCGAAGAAAGAGAACATCATTGCAGCAGCACAGGCGGGCGCAAGCGGCTATGTGGTGAAGCCGTTTACGGCTGCGACCCTGGAAGAGAAGCTCGGTAAGATCTTCGAGAAACTCGGCATGTGAGGTGATGGATATGTTGCAACCTGCTATGAAACCCGTTGAAGAACATTCACCCAGCGACATCATTGCCCGAATTGGCAGCCTGACGCGCATGCTGCGCGACAGCCTGCGCGAGCTGGGGCTGGACCAGGCCATCGCCGAAGCGGCGGAAGCAATTCCGGATGCGCGTGACCGTCTGGACTACGTTGTGCAGATGACCGCACAGGCGGCTGAGCGCGCGCTAAACAGCGTTGAGGCCTCACAGCCGCACCAGGATGCGATGGAAAAGGGCGCGAAAGCGCTGACCACGCGCTGGGATGAGTGGTTTGAAAACCCTATCGAGCTGGCTGACGCGCGCGAGCTGGTGACGGATACCCGCCAGTTCCTGGGCGATGTACCGGGCCACACCAGCTTCACTAACGCCCAGCTGCTGGACATCATGATGGCGCAGGATTTCCAGGACCTGACCGGTCAGGTGATCAAGCGCATGATGGATGTGATCCAGGAGATTGAGCGTCAGCTGCTGATGGTACTGCTGGAGAACATCCCGGAACCGGCCGCCCGTCCGAAACGCGAGAACGAAAGCCTGCTCAATGGTCCACAGCTCGACGCCACCAAAGCGGGCGTTGTGGCAAGCCAGGACCAGGTGGACGACCTGCTGGACAGTCTCGGTTTCTGATACTCTATTCCGCCTCAGGGGGCTAACGCTGCCTGAGGCGTTTTACGACAGAATCCCCGAAAAGAGCCCGAATAAACGGGCTTTTCCCGCCATTGGATTTTCCTCGTGCTGGCATGATACCCGTGACGTAATGGGCTGAGCATGCACTGTGGCAGAAGAGAACGACGACAAAACGGAAGCCCCCACACCCCACCGACTTGAAAAAGCGCGTGAGGACGGGCAAATTCCCCGATCCCGAGAACTGACATCCCTGCTGATCCTTGTCGTAGGCGTGTGCATAATCTGGCTGGGTGGGGAGTCGCTCGCCCGCAAACTGGCGGGAATGCTCTCTTCCGGGTTGCGTTTTGACCACAGCATGGTCAACGATCCAAACCTCATACTCGGGCAAATCATTATTCTGATTAAAGGCGCGATGCTTGCCTTGCTGCCGCTGATCGTCGGCGTGGTACTGGTGGCCATTATCTCGCCCATCATGCTGGGCGGTCTGGTGTTTAGCGGCAAATCGCTGCAGCCCAAATTTTCCAAACTCAACCCGTTCCCCGGTATCGCAAAGATGTTCTCTGCCCAAACCGGCGCGGAACTGGTTAAAGCGATCCTCAAATCTACCCTGATGGGCAGCGCTGCCGGGTTTTACCTATGGCACAACTGGCCTGAAATGATGCGCCTTATCAGCGAATCACCGCTCAGCGCCATGAGTAATGCCATGAATCTTATCGGGCTATGCTCGCTGCTGGTGGTGCTGAGCATTATCCCTATGGTGGGTTTCGACGTTATCTTCCAGATTTATTCCCACATCAAGAAGCTGCGCATGTCGCGTCAGGATATTCGCGATGAGTATAAGCAGATGGAAGGTGACCCGCATGTGAAAGGGCGTATTCGCCAGATGCAGCGCGCCGCCGCGCGTCGACGCATGATGGAAGACGTGCCGAAAGCCGACGTTATCGTCACCAATCCGACCCATTACTCCGTTGCGCTGCAGTACGACGAGAACAAAATGAGCGCACCAAAAGTGGTGGCGAAGGGGGCTGGGCTTATCGCGCTGCGTATTCGTGAAGTGGCGACTGAAAACCGCGTACCTATTCTTGAAGCACCGCCGCTGGCGCGTGCGTTATACCGTCACGCTGAAATCGGACAACAGATCCCGGGACAACTTTACGCCGCCGTGGCGGAAGTGCTGGCCTGGGTATGGCAACTGAAGCGCTGGCGTTTAGCGGGTGGACAACGACCTGTAAAACCTGAAAACCTTCCGGTGCCTGACGCGCTGGATTTTTTGAACGAGAAGGACACTGATGGCTAATCTGGTGGCAATGTTGCGCCTGCCCGGCAACCTTAAATCGACCCAATGGCAGATCCTTGCCGGACCGATTCTCATCCTGCTAATTCTGTCGATGATGGTGCTGCCGCTCCCGGCGTTCATCCTCGATCTGCTTTTTACGTTCAACATTGCGCTGTCCATCATGGTGCTGCTGTTGGCGATGTTCACCCAGCGTACCCTGGAGTTCGCCGCGTTCCCGACCATTCTGCTGTTTACGACCCTGCTGCGGCTGGCGCTGAACGTGGCGTCAACGCGTATCATCCTGATGGAGGGCCATACCGGCGGCGCGGCGGCGGGTAAAGTAGTAGAGGCCTTCGGCCACTTCCTGGTGGGCGGCAACTTTGCCATCGGTATCGTGGTGTTCGTTATCCTCGTTATCATCAACTTTATGGTTATCACCAAAGGTGCAGGGCGTATTGCCGAAGTCGGCGCGCGCTTCGTACTGGACGGAATGCCGGGCAAGCAGATGGCCATTGACGCTGACCTGAACGCCGGGCTGATTGCGGAAGATGAAGCGAAAAAACGCCGCTCGGAAGTGACGCAGGAAGCGGACTTCTACGGCTCAATGGACGGTGCGAGTAAGTTTGTTCGCGGTGATGCCATCGCCGGTATCCTGATCATGGTGATCAACGTGGTCGGTGGCCTGCTGGTAGGCGTTCTGCAGCACGGCATGGACATGGGCCATGCGGCGGAAAGCTATACGCTGCTGACCATCGGTGACGGCCTGGTCGCTCAGATCCCAGCTCTGGTCATCTCAACCGCGGCCGGTGTTATCGTGACGCGCGTAAGTACCGATCAGGATGTCGGCGAGCAGATGGTGGGGCAGCTGTTCAGCAACCCCCGCGTGATGCTGCTGTCGGCGGCGGTGTTGGGTCTGCTCGGGCTGGTGCCGGGCATGCCGAACCTGGTCTTCCTCCTGTTCACCGCGGGTCTGCTGGGTCTGGCCTGGTGGATGCGCGGACGTGAAATGAAACCGGCGGCAGAGCCAGTGCCGGTGAAAATGCCGGAAAATACCCAGGCCGTGGAGGCCACCTGGAACGACGTTCAGCTGGAGGATTCTCTGGGGATGGAAGTAGGGTATCGCCTGATCCCCATGGTGGACTTCCAGCAGGACGGCGAACTGCTTGGACGTATCCGCAGTATCCGCAAAAAATTCGCTCAGGATATGGGCTTCCTGCCGCCGGTGGTTCACATCCGTGACAACATGGATCTCCCGCCCGCCCGTTACCGCATTCTGATGAAAGGCGTGGAGATTGGCAGCGGTGACGCTTACCCGGGCCGCTGGCTGGCGATTAACCCCGGCACTGCGGCGGGCACGCTGCCGGGTGAACAAACTATCGACCCGGCCTTTGGCCTGGCGGCAATCTGGATTGAAAGCGCCCTGAAAGAGCAGGCGCAGATTCAGGGGTATACCGTAGTCGAAGCCAGTACCGTGGTGGCGACACACCTTAACCATCTTATTGGTCAGTTCTCCGCCGAGCTGTTTGGCCGTCAGGAGGCGCAGCAGCTTCTTGACCGCGTAACGCAGGAGATGCCGAAGCTGACGGAGGATCTGGTGCCGGGCGTGCTGACGTTGACTACACTGCATAAGGTTCTGCAAAACCTGCTCGACGAAAAAGTCCCCATCCGCGATATGCGCACCATTCTGGAAACGCTGGCCGAGCATGCGCCGCTGCAAAGCGATCCGCACGAGCTGACGGCGGTCGTGCGCGTGGCGCTGGGCCGTGCGATTACCCAGCAGTGGTTCCCGGGTACGGGCGAAGTGCAGGTCATTGGGCTGGATACGCCGCTTGAGCGCCTGCTGCTTCAGGCGCTGCAGGGCGGTGGAGGTCTTGAGCCGGGGCTGGCGGACCGCCTGCTGGCGCAAACGCAGGAGGCGCTGGCGCGCCAGGAGATGCTGGGCGCACCGCCGGTGCTGCTCGTCAACCACGCCCTGCGTCCGCTGCTGTCTCGCTTCCTGCGCCGTAGCCTGAACCAGCTGGTGGTGCTGTCGAATATGGAGCTGTCGGATAACCGCCATATTCGTATGACGGCAACCATTGGAGGGAAATAATGCGCAGGTGGCTCTGGATACTCTTTTTCCCGCTGATGGCGCAGGCCGCCGGAGAGGGAACGTGGCAGGCCAGCAGCATGGGTGTCACCCTCAGCAATCGCGGGGTGGCAATGTCTTCTCGTCCGCTGTCGCCCCCTGAGCCGGTCTCAGGCCTGATGACGCTGGTGGTCTGGAACTACAGGCTGATTGGCCCAACGCCTGCCGGGCTGCGGGTGCGGCTCTGCTCCCAGACCCGCTGCACGGAAATCGATGGCGAAAACGGCACCACCCGGGGGCTGAACGGGGTCCCCGCGGTTGAGCCTTTACGCTTCATCTGGGAAGTGCCGGGCGGAGGGCGCATGGTCCCGGCGCTGAAGGTTCAGAGCAACGCCGTCATCGTTAACTACCGCTAGCTGCCCGCCTTTTAGCCAGTCTCCAGGCATTTCTGAAGGCTGGCTCGCAAAAATGACCTCACCTTTTGATGTAATAGAAACGCTGTTTTATAAATCAGTGACACGCGTGATGACACTCTTTGCATTTTTGCCATCCCCCTCACCGTGGTGGCAGAAACAGAAAGGTATCAACAGGTCGATAATTCTACTGTAGCCGTGTAAAAACTCCCGGATGAGGTTTGCTTACAGGGAGTCTCCCAAAACTGATTAGGGTTGACGGCAATGAAAACACGTAAAATTGGACTCGCAAATTATCTTGCTTACGGGTCAGGCGATTTCCTCGGGGCGGGGACTACCGCGCTGACGGCGGCCTGGCTTTTGTATTTTTATACCACCTTCTGTGGACTTTCCCCTATTGAAGCAACCTTTATCTTTGCCGCGGCAAGGGTGCTGGATGCGGTAGTCAGCCCGCTGATGGGCTTTTTAACGGATAACTTTGGTACGACCTGGCTCGGTAAGCGTTTTGGTCGCCGTAAGTTCTTTATCCTGCTTGGGATCCCGTGCGTGTTTAGCTACTCGCTGATGTGGGTGGGGGACATGAGCTTCTGGTACTACCTGCTGACCTATCTGGTGTTTGATATCGTCTACACCATGATTCTGGTGCCGTACGAAACGCTGGTGCCGGAAATGACCGACGACTTTAAGCAGAAAACCAAATTCTCCGGCGCGCGCATCTCTATGGCGCAGATGTCCGCCATTCTGGCCTCATTCCTGCCGGGGATCCTGCTGACCCACTTTGGTAAAGACAACGCGATTTCCTTCTTCTATGCGAGCCTGGTCTTCTCCGTTCTGTGCGCCCTGATGCTGACCTTCGTCTGGTTCTTTACCTGGGAACGCCCGCGTGAAGAGTGGACCGAAGCGGCGCTGCGTGCTGAAGAAGAGAAGAAAAAGCTGACGCTGGGCCAAAGCCTCAACCGTCTGTTTGTTGAATTAAGCTCGACGCTGCGCATTAAGATTTTCCGTCAGCATCTTGGCATGTACCTCGGGGGCTATATTGCCCAGGACGTCTTTAACGCCGTCTTCACCTATTACGTGGTGTTCGTGCTGATGCAGGAAGCCTCAATGGCCTCTAACCTGCTGGGTACGATGGCTATCTTCCAGTTCCTGGCCGTAATCGGGATGATCCCACTTTGCATTCGCTTCGGGCCTGCGCCGTCATATCGTATGGTCGTGGTGCTGTTTGGTCTGGCATCGGTCTCTTACGCCGTGCTCTATTACGCGGGGCTGAGCGATGTTTACGCCTTGCTGCTGCTGGTTTCTGCCATTGCCGGGCTGGGCCGCGGTGGTATCAACTATGTACCCTGGAACACCTACACCTACATTGCTGACGTCGATGAAGTCATCACCGGCCAGCGTCGTGAAGGGATCTTCGCGGGCATTATGACCCTGACCCGTAAAGCCTCTCAGGCGGGTGCCGTGATGCTGGTTGGGATCGTGATGCAGATGTCCGGCTTTGTCAGCGGCCAGAAGGTTCAGCCTGCGGAGGTGAGCCACACCATTCTGATGATCCTGAGCGTGGGTACCATTCTGGTGCTGTTCTGCGGCTTCCTGGTTTCCCTGCGCTTCAAACTCAATTTGCAGACCCACAGCACGCTGCGCGAAGAAACGGCCAAAATGCGTGAGTCGGGCCATGCGGTTGTGGAAACCGCAACGCCGCAGGCTCGTGCCACCGTCGAGATGCTGGCCGGTATGCCGTACGACTGCCTGTGGGGCAATAACAACATTGGTTATCTGAATCGTAATAAGCCGGCGGCACCTTCGCTGAAGGACCGCGCGGTACTGAATTCGACATACAACAGAGGTTAAGATGATGAAAGTTTGGCCTGTCAAACATAGCCCGCTACTGCGTCAGCCCGAGCGTTTTATCGCCAGGGATGAGCTGAAGTCGCTGATTGAAAAGGTGACGCATAACCTGGTCAATATCCATGACAAAACGGGGCAATTTTTGCTGCGGCTGGACGACGGGCGCGTGATCGACACCAAAGGCTGGGAAGGATGGGAGTGGACGCATGGCGTCGGTCTGTACGGTATCTGGCAGTACTACTGTCAGACAGGCGATGAAGGTATGCGCGACGTTATTGACCGCTGGTTTGCCAACCGTTTTGCAGAAGGCGCCACCACCAAAAACGTCAACACCATGTCGCCGTTCCTGACGCTGGCCTACCGCTATGAAGAGACCAAAAATCCTGCATGGCTGCCGTGGCTGGAAAGCTGGGCGGAATGGGCGATGACAGAGATGCCGCGCACCAAGCACGGCGGCATGCAGCACATCACCCTGGCGGAAGAGAACCACCAGCAGATGTGGGACGACACGCTAATGATGACGGTCCTGCCGCTGGCGAAAATCGGCAAGCTGCTCAATAAGCCGGAGTACGTGGAAGAGGCGGTTTATCAGTTCCTGCTGCACGTGCAGAACCTGATGGACCGGGAGACCGGCCTGTGGTTCCACGGCTGGAGCTACGACGGTAACCATAACTTCGCTAACGCCCGCTGGGCGCGCGGCAACAGCTGGCTCACCATCGTCATCCCGGATTTCCTCGAACTGGTGGATCTGCCGGAAAATAACGCCGTGCGCCGCTATCTGGTTCAGGTGCTGAATGCGCAGATAGTTGCGCTGGCGGAATGTCAGGACGAGAGCGGGCTGTGGCATACGCTGCTGGACGATCCAGACTCTTATCTTGAGGCGTCAGCGACGGCAGGGTTTGCTTACGGGATCCTGAAGGCGGTGCGCAAGCGCTATGTTGGTCCTGAGTATGCCGACGTTGCTGAAAAAGCGATTCGCGGCATTGTGAAAAACATCTCGCCGGAGGGGGAGCTGCTGCAAACGTCGTTCGGTACGGGAATGGGAAGCGATCTGGAGTTTTACCGTCAGATCCCGCTCACCTCCATGCCGTATGGGCAGGCGATGGCGATTCTCTGTTTGACGGAGTATTTGCGGAAGTATTTTTGACAATAAAAAACCCGGCGCTTGCCGGGTTTTTTGTATTACATACGTTCTACGGTTTCGATACCCAGGGTATCCAGACCCAGCTTCAGCGTCTTCGCCGTGAGCTGCGCCAGCTTCAGGCGGCTGTTACGTACCGCTTCGCTCTCGGCGGAGAGAATAGGGCAGTGCTCGTAGAAGCCGGAGAACAGGCCCGCCAGATCGTACAGGTAAGTACACATCACGTGCGGCGTACCGTCACGCGCGACAACCGTCAGCGTTTCTTCGAACTGCAGCAGGCGCGCGGCCAGCTGCGCTTCGCGATCTTCAGTGATGGTCACTGCGGAATTTGCCAGCACGCTTTCGTCAATATCCGCTTTACGGAACACGGAAAGCACGCGGGTGTAGGCATACTGCATGTACGGCGCCGTGTTGCCTTCAAACGCCAGCATGTTGTCCCAGTCGAAGATATAGTCGGTGGTACGGTTCTTGGAAAGATCCGCGTATTTCACCGCGCCGATACCGACGGCGTTCGCCAGTTTTTCCAGCTCGTCGGCAGGCATGTCCGGGTTCTTCTCCGCGACCAGACGGCGGGCGCGATCCAGCGCTTCGTCCAGCAGGTCGGAGAGCTTCACCGTGCCGCCCGCGCGGGTTTTGAACGGCTTGCCGTCTTTACCCAGCATCATGCCGAACATGTGGTGTTCCAGCGGAACTGAATCCGGCACGTAACCGGCTTTACGCACGATAGTCCACGCCTGCATCAGGTGCTGGTGCTGGCGCGAGTCGATGTAATACAGCACGCGGTCAGCGTGCAGGGTTTCATAGCGATATTTCGCACAGGCGATATCGGTAGTGGTGTACAGGTAGCCGCCATCCTTTTTCTGGATGATGACGCCCATAGGTTCGCCTTCCTTGTTTTTGTACTCATCAAGGAACACCACCGTTGCGCCTTCGCTCTCTACGGCCAGACCTTTGGCTTTCAGGTCCGCCACAATGCCGGGCAGCATCGGGTTGTAGAGGCTTTCACCCATCACGTCGTCACGGGTCAGCGTGACGTTCAGGCGGTTATAGGTCAGCTGGTTCTGAGACATGGTGATGTCGACCAGCTTGCGCCACATTTCCAGGAAGTACGGGTCGCCGCCCTGCAGTTTAACCACGTAGCTGCGCGCGCGCTCGGCGAAGGCTTCGTCTTCGTCGTAGTGCTTTTTAGCTTCGCGGTAGAAGCCTTCCAGGTCTGCCAGCGCCATTTCGCCCGCATTTTCCTGCTGCTGTTTTTCAAGATACGCGATCAGCATACCGAACTGCGTGCCCCAGTCGCCCACGTGGTTCGCGCGGATCACCTTATGGCCGAGGAATTCATTAGTACGTACGGAGGCGTCGCCGATAATGGTGGAACGCAGGTGACCAACGTGCATCTCTTTCGCCACGTTTGGCGCAGAGTAGTCAATCACAATCGTCTGTGCTTTCGGCTGGGTGACGCCCAGACGATCGGACTTCAGCGCTGCGTCAACGCTGCTTGCCAGGAAAGCGGGCTCGAGGAAAATGTTGATAAAGCCCGGGCCGGCAATTTCCGTTTTGCTGGCGATACCGGTGAGATCCAGATGCGTCAGTACCTGCTCAGCGAGCTGTCGCGGTGGCATGCCCAGTTTTTTAGCCACTGCCATCACGCCGTTAGCCTGATAGTCGCCAAACTGTACTTTTGCTGACTGACGAACCTGCGGTTCGCAATCCGCAGGCGCGCCTGCGGCAATCAGTGCCTGACTGACTTTTTCTGAGAGAAGAGCCTGAATATTCACCTGGATACCTTACGTTTTTACTGCGGGTGAACAACACCCCGCAGCAGTTAAAGAATTTAGGGCGGGAGTATACTGCAAATGCCCTCTTGCGTCAGCACTGCGGGGGCTGAAGATTGCTCAGAATCCAGGCTAAGAAGGAGTGCATAATCATGCAGTAATAAATTCCAGGATTCTGCGGTTGGTCGAAAGAGGGGAACAGAGTAAATTAGCGGCTTTGCGACACGATAAGAGACTGACTTATGGCGAACTGGCACTCCATTGACGAACTGCATGATATTTCCGCAGATTTACCGCGTTTCACCCAGGCGTTCACAGAACTTGCCACCCGTCTCGGTCTGGACATCGCGCCGCTTGAGGCCGATCACATCTCCCTGCGCTGCCATCAGAATGCGACGGCCGAGCGCTGGCGCCGTGGGTTTGAACAGTGCGGCGAACTGCTTTCCGAGAACATCATCAACGGTCGTCCAATTTGCCTGTTCAAGCTGTATGAGCCGGTTTGCGTCGCGCACTGGCAGTTCACCGTGGTAGAGCTGCCGTGGCCGGGCGAGAAACGTTATCCGCATGAGGGCTGGGAGCATATCGAAATTGTGCTGCCGGGCGAGCCGGAAACGCTCAATGCCCGTGCGCTGGCGCTGCTTTCTGACGAGGGGTTAAGCCAGCCGGGTATCTTTGTTAAGACCAGCTCTCCAAAGGGCGAGCGTGAGCGTTTACCCAACCCCACGCTCGCCGTAACGGACGGGCAGGTGACGGTGAAGTTTCACCCGTGGACGATCGAGCAGATCGTCGCCAGTGAAGCGTAAGAGATGTGAGTTCACGCCGGGACCGGAAGCGGACGGCGTGTCATGATGATTCGTTGAGTGGAATTTAAGGAGGATTGTATGGCGCTGCTGGAGATTTGTTGTTACAGCGTGGAGTGTGCCGTCACCGCGCAAAATCAGGGGGCTGACCGCATTGAGCTGTGCGCGGCACCGAAAGAGGGGGGCCTGACGCCATCCTACGGCGTACTGAAGTCTGCTCGTCAGGCTGTCGCTGTGCCTGTACACCCAATCATTCGCCCGCGCGGCGGTGATTTTTGTTACACGGCGGGTGAATTCAGTGCCATGCTTGATGATATCGCGCTCGTTCGCGATCTGGGCTTCCCGGGGCTGGTGACTGGCCTGCTGAACGAAGACGGTGCCGTCGATCTGCCGCGCATGCGCCAGATTATGACCGCTGCGAAGGGAATGGCCGTCACTTTTCATCGCGCCTTTGATATGTGTAAAGATCCGCTTCAAGCGTTTGATGCGCTTGGAGAACTTGGCGTAGCGCGTATCCTCACATCAGGCCAAAAGTCGTCCGCTGAAAAAGGACTGCAATTAATTACGGAACTAAAAGCACATTCCGGTGTTCCAATAATCATGGCGGGCGCAGGAGTACGCGCCAGCAATCTGGAACTGTTTTTAAACGCAGGGGTTGAAGAGCTTCATAGCTCAGCGGGTAAATGGATACCGTCACCCATGCGCTATCGCAATACAGGGTTGTCTATGTCGACGGATGCTGAAGCGGATGAGTACTCACGCTACGGTGTAGATGGAGAGTCGGTTGCGGTAATGAAATCGATGATTGAGCGCCATCACGTGTAGCAACGTACCGATTTTTACCGCGCATCATGTCGCCCAATATGATGCTTGCTTGTACCAGGCCCCTGCCAATTACACAGGGGCCTTTTTTTCTCCTTCATATTTCAAGCCGCAGCCGCGTTGGCCGCCTCGCTCACCCCGGTCACTTACTGATGTAAGCTCCCGGGGATTCGCTGCGTTGCCGCCTTGCTGCAACTTGAACTATTTTGGAGAAAACGTGCGATGCGTAGGCCGGGTAAGGCGTAGCCGCCACCCGGCTAAAAGGCTACGGCTTGGTCGCAATCAGCACCGCACGCATCGGGGCCGGGTAGCCTTCGATGGTTTTGCTGTGGTCGGCCGGGTCGAGAAATTGCTCAAGCGATTCGGTGATCATCCAGTCGGTGCGGCGCTGTTCTTCAATAGAGGTGACGCTAACATCGGCAATCCGCACATCGACAAACCCGCACTTCTCCAGCCAGTTTTTCAGCGCCAGCGCGGAAGGAATGAAGTAGACGTTGCGCATCTGCGCGTAGCGATCGCCCGGCACCAGAACCGCATGTTCATCACCTTCAATCACCAGCGTTTCCAGCACCAGTTCGCCGCCGCTGACCAGCTGGTCTTTCAACTGCCAGAGATGTTCAAGCGGGGAACGGCGGTGGTACAGCACGCCCATTGAGAACACGGTATCAAACGCTTTCAGGGCGGGAAGCT